>OGDN01000003.1_pt1 | contig 606544 bp, 469 predicted proteins | sample 1570271 | NCBI WGS metagenome assembly OGDN01 (sample SAMEA4384481, study PRJEB24528) | human gut metagenome | reverse complement strand
TAGCGCACTACGTTCGGGACGTAGGGGTCGGGCGTTCGAGTCGCCTCATTCCGACGATGCCAATAAAAAAGAAACTATCTAACAATAAGAGTTAGTTAGTTTCTTTTTTTATATCGTTAACCGTTCTCTGCTCCCCTTCAAAGATCAATATAAAATTCATATAATTTCTTCATTCTCATTAATTTTCGCAACAAGGATTATACTTTTCCAATAGTTTCTCTACCTTTGCAACAATCATATCACACAGAGATTATGAAAATATATTTCATTGCAATACTATCAATAACCTTTCTATTCAGTAGTTGTGGTACAAGTCGCATGACATCGGGTGGCCCTGGAGCAGTATTTGCTGGAGCCGCTATAGGTAGTAATGCAGGAGGTGCAATCGGAGGACTCATAGGAGAAGGTAATAGTGGGTGGAGAGGTGGTTATCGCGGTTCTGCTATCGGAACAATTGTTGGAGCCATCGCAGGGGCAGCTATTGGAAATGCGGTCACTACTCCTAAACAACAAGAGGAACATGGTTACCGGATAGAAAGAAGCCAATCTTATCCTCCGCAGGGAAATACGCAACCACTTCGTTCGGCCATAGATCACTTGAAGATACGTAACATCCGATTTATAGATGATAATCGCGACCATATAATCAATTCTGGAGAGAACAGTAAAGTAATTTTCGAAATCATAAATGAGGGGGATCGGACAGCATACAATGTAGTACCAGTAGTAACTGAAACTACAAAAATGAAACGTATCTACATTTCTCCATCCGTTATGATAGAGCAGATTACTCCACAGGATGGCATGAAATATACCGCAAGCATCAATGCCGGAGAACGAATAAAAACAGGAAAAGTTACCATACGTATAGCCATAGCTGACGAATACGGACAAGAGTATGACTGGCAGGAATTTTCACTACATACACAACGGTAAATACTTATATAATTTACCTATAACCACAAATAGAGTCCAAACAACTAATAACCATATCCCCCACTAATCTGTTCAAAAAACGTTACCGTATCACTTATTGGAAATCCCGATGAAACAGATTTCCGGCGTCCAACTTAAATTAGATTTTGAGATTGGGGGTTAGACAATGGAAGAAATTCTCCTATAAATTAGAAGAAGGGGTATAGCAAAAGTTCCTTTTGTCACAACCTTATTCTTTTAAAAAGAATAAAAATTCTACATTTTATGCATATTCTTTCAAAAATAATCGATATTTTTGCACCGTCATAAGAATAATTATACAGAAACATGAAAAAGAAAGCCAATCGATTAGATGCTATCAAAATGATTATTTCGAGTAAAGATGTTAGCTCACAGGAAGAATTGCTACAGGCTTTGGGAAATGAAGGCTTTAATTTGACGCAAGCCACTTTGTCACGTGACCTGAAACAACTAAAAGTTGCCAAAGCCGCCAATATGAACGGAAAATATGTGTATGTATTGCCAAATAACATTATGTACAAGCGTTCTAACGACCAAAGTGCAAGCGAAATGTTGATGACTAGCGGATTTGTTTCGCTTCAGTTTTCCAAAAATATCGCACTCATCCGTACCAGGCCAGGTTACGCCAGCAGTATGGCTTATGACATCGACAATCGCGAGTGTCCCGCTGTATTGGGAACTATTGCTGGAGACGATACCATTATGATGGTATTACACGAAGCAGCTTCACATGAAGAAGTTAAGGAGTTTTTAGCACAAATTATCCCGAATATTAAATAAATATATTCTAATTAAAATAAAGAAATGGATTCGAAGCAAATTGATGTGATGGTAGCCGACGCCTCACATGAAGTTTATGTAGATAAGATTTTGGATACCATCCGAGAAGCTGCAAAAGTACGCGGAACGGGCATTGCGGAACGTACACACGAATATGTGGCAACAAAGATGAAAGAAGGAAAGGCTATCATAGCCTTGTGTGGAGATGAGTTTGCTGGTTTCAGCTATATTGAAAGCTGGGGAAACAAACAATATGTAGCTACCTCAGGGCTGATTGTACACCCCGATTTCCGTGGTCTGGGACTGGCGAAACGTATCAAACAGGCATCCTTCCGTCTGGCACGCCTACGATGGCCCAAAGCTAAAATATTCAGTCTGACTAGTGGTGCAGCAGTAATGAAAATGAATACCGAACTGGGGTATGTTCCGGTAACTTTCAACGAACTGACCGACGATGATTCTTTCTGGAAAGGGTGCGAAGGTTGCATCAATCACGATATACTGGTAGCCAAAAACCGAAAGTTCTGCATATGCACGGCAATGCTCTACGACCCTAAATTACATGAAGAAGATAAAATTTAAAAACATAAGGATATGGAAAAGAAGAAAAAAGTTGTAGTCGCTTTCAGCGGTGGTCTGGATACTTCATTTACAGTAATGTATCTGGCAAAAGAAAAGGGATATGAGGTTTATGCTGCTTGTGCCAATACAGGTGGTTTCAGTCCCGAACAACTAAGAACAAACGAAGAAAACGCCTATAAGTTAGGGGCGACCCAATACATTACCATCGACGTGACACAGGAATATTACGAAAAAAGCTTGAAATATATGGTATTCGGTAACGTACTGCGTAATGGTACATATCCTATTTCTGTAAGTTCCGAACGAATTTTTCAGGCACTCGCCATCGCCCGCTATGCCAACGAAATAGGTGCGGATGCCATTGCGCATGGTTCAACAGGTGCTGGTAACGATCAAATTCGTTTCGACATGACCTTTCTTGTGATGGCTCCGGGAGTAGAAATCATCACGCTGACACGTGACATGGCATTGAGTCGCCAGGAAGAAATCGACTATCTGAACAAACACGGCTTTGCAGCCGACTTCACCAAACTGAAATATTCTTATAATGTAGGTCTTTGGGGCACTTCCATCTGTGGAGGTGAAATTCTGGACTCTGCACAGGGATTGCCGGAAAGTGCTTATCTGAAACACTGTACCAAAGAAGGTAGCGAACAGTTGCGCCTAACTTTTGAGAGAGGTGAGCTGAAAGCTGTGAATGACGAGAAATTTGAAGATCCTATCAAAGCTATTCAGAAGGTAGAGGAAATTGGTGCCGCATATGGTATCGGCCGCGATATGCATGTAGGTGATACGATTATCGGAATCAAAGGTCGTGTAGGTTTTGAGGCTGCTGCCCCAATGTTGATTATAGGTGCACACAAATTCCTGGAAAAATACACACTAAGTAAGTGGCAGCAATATTGGAAGGATCAAGTAGCCAATTGGTACGGCATGTTCTTGCACGAAAGTCAATATCTGGAACCGGTGATGCGCGACATCGAGGCTATGTTGGAATCTTCTCAACGTAACGTAAACGGTACGGCTATCCTTGAACTCCATCCGCTTTGTTTTTCTACCGTAGGTGTAGAAAGTGCAGATGATCTTGTGAAAAACAAGTTCGGCGAATATGGTGAAATGCAGAAAGGATGGACGGCAGAAGATGCCAAAGGATTTATTAAAGTAACTTCTACAGCACTGCGTGCTTATTACTCAAATCATAAGGACGAGAAAATATGATTAAAGTAGGAATCATCGGTGGAGCTGGATACACGGCAGGCGAATTGATACGCTTACTGATCAACCACCCGGAAGCAGAAATTACTTTCATCAACAGCTCAAGTAATGCCGGTAATAAAGTCACTGACGTACACGAAGGATTGTACGGCGAAACAGATTTAGTATTCACCAACCAGCTCCCGCTGGATGAAGTCGACGTGCTTTTCTTCTGTACAGCTCATGGTGACACCAAGAAATTCATGGAAAGTCACAATATACCGGAAGAACTGAAAATTATCGACCTTTCTATGGACTATCGCATAGCTTCTCCAGAACATGATTTTATTTACGGTTTACCGGAATTGAACCGTCGGGCTACCTGTAAAGCAAATCATGTTGCCAATCCGGGCTGTTTTGCCACTTGTATCCAGTTGGGGTTATTACCGCTTGCCAAACATCTGATGTTAAATGATGATATCATGGTAAATGCCATCACCGGCAGTACCGGAGCAGGTGTAAAACCGGGATCCACGAGTCATTTCAGTTGGCGTAATAATAATATAAGTGTCTACAAGGCTTTTGAACATCAACATGTACCCGAAATCAAGCAGTCACTCAAACAACTTCAAAACAGCTTCGACTCCGAAATTGATTTTATTCCCTATCGCGGTGACTTCCCCCGCGGCATTTTTGCAACTATTGTAGTAAGAACAAAGGTGGCTCTAGAGGAAATCGTCCGCATGTATGAAGAGTATTACGCAAAAGATTCCTTTACGTTTATTGTAGACAAGAATATCGACTTGAAGCAAGTGGTAAATACCAATAAATGTCTCATCCATTTGGAAAAACACGGTGACAAGTTGCTGATTATTTCTTGTATCGACAATTTGCTGAAAGGAGCCAGCGGACAGGCTGTTCATAACATGAATTTGATGTTTAATTTGGAGGAAACGGTAGGATTACGATTGAAACCATCGGCTTTCTAAAAAACAGACAAATACGAATAAGTTTAACAAAAACATTTTTGTTAAAGCAACATTGACAGGTGCTTTTATCGGAGCAACTGTTTATATAATATGTAAATTCTTTTAGTATGAAATTATTCGACGTATATCCCCTCTTCGACATAAACATTGTCAAAGGAAAGGGTTGCCATGTATGGGACGAAAAGGGTACAGAGTACCTCGACCTTTATGGCGGACATGCGGTTATCTCTATCGGACATGCACATCCGCATTACATAGAGATGATAAGCAAACAAGTAGCAACGTTAGGGTTTTATTCCAACTCTGTCATCAACAAATTGCAACAACAAGTGGCAGAGCGATTGGGAAAAGTCTGCGGTTACGATGACCATTCTTTATTCCTTATTAATAGCGGTGCCGAAGCTAACGAAAACGCTTTGAAACTTTCATCTTTCTATAATGGACGCACACGGGTAGTTTCTTTCTCGAAAGCTTTCCACGGACGTACCTCACTAGCAGTGGAGGTTACCAACAATCCTAAAATCATCGCTCCCATCAACGACTGCGGTCACGTAACGTATCTTCCGTTGAACGATATCGACACCATGAAGGCGGAATTGGCTAAGGGCGATGTGTGTGCAGTGATTATCGAAGGTATTCAGGGTGTAGGCGGTATCCAGCTACCAACAGATGAGTTTATGCAGGCACTGCGTCAGGCTTGTACGGATAACAACACCGTACTGATACTTGACGAAATACAAAGTGGATACGGACGTAGCGGTAAATTCTTCGCTCACCAATACAACGGTATCAAAGCAGATATTATAACTGTTGCCAAAGGTATCGGTAATGGTTTTCCGATGGCAGGGGTACTTATCAGTCCGATGTTCACTCCGGTTTACGGACAGTTGGGAACTACTTTCGGTGGTAATCATCTTGCATGTAGTGCAGCGCTTGCCGTATTGGATGTTATTGAGCAGGAAAATCTTATCGCTAATGCGGCCAAAGTAGGTGAACATCTGATGACAGAGTTGAAAAGGTTCCCGCAAATAAAAGAAGTCCGGGGACGCGGATTGATGATTGGCTTGGAATTTGAAGAGCCCATTAAAGAACTGCGTCTGAGATTATTGAAGGAACAACATGTGTTTACCGGTGTCAGCGGTACAAATGTGCTTCGTTTATTACCGCCGCTCTGTCTCAGTGTGGAAGAAGTAGATACATTCCTTGAACGTTTTCAAAAAGCACTTTAATATTTGACATGTAATCAGCCAGCAAAAGGAACGACCGAAAAAAGAATAATTTTCCATTTCGGTCGTTTTTTATAGAAAATATCTACCTTTGTCTGAAGACAACTTTTTAAATAACAAGATGATATGAAAACAGCAATTATCGGAGCAGGAAATATGGGTGGCTCTATAGCTCGCGGTCTGGCAAAAGGAACAATTATCCCCGCCGGGGATATCATTATCTCTAACCCTTCGCAAGGTAAATTGGATGCACTGAAAGTCGAGTTCCCAGCCATGCAAACCACCAATGACAACCAGGAAGCCGTAACCGGTGCTGAACTTATTATATTGGCAGTCAAACCGTGGCTCATCAAAAATACTCTGCGTGAGTTGAAACTCAAAAGTAAGCAAATTATTATATCTGTGGCTGCAGGTATCAATTTTGAAGAATTGGCACATTATGTAGCCGAACCAGAAATGACGATGTTCCGTATCATTCCCAATACTGCCATCAGCGAAATGGAAAGTATGACTCTCATTGCCAGTCGAAATGCGACTAAAGAGCAAGAACAACTACTGCTTGACATCTTCAACCAGATGGGGTTAGCCATGCTCATCCCCGAAGAAAAGTTTGCAGCTTGTACTTCCATGACTTCCTGTGGTATTGCATATGTACTGAAATACATTCAGGCAGCCATGCAAGCGGGTATTGAACTGGGAATTTATCCCAAAGACGGTATGCGCATGGTGGCACAATCAGTAAAGGGTGCAGCTGAATTGATTCTGAATAATGATACTCATCCCAGCATTGAAATCGATAAGGTATGTACTCCCGGCGGTATCACTATCAAAGGTATTAATGAACTGGAGCATGAAGGATTTGATTCAGCAATTATCAAGGCGATTAAGAAAAGTGTCTGATAATAAAACTCATAAAACATGACATTAAAAATTAAACATTAATCATTAAAAATTATCTTCATGGACGAACAAATCAAACAAATAGCAGAACGTCTGCGTGGATTGCGTGACGTTTTGGAACTGACTGCCGAAGATATCGCCCGCGATTGCGATATTTCCGCTGAAGAGTACCGCCTTGCAGAGACAGGAGATTACGATATCTCCGTCAGCATGTTGCAAAAGATAGCACGTCACTATGGCATTGCTCTTGACGCGCTGATGTTCGGCGAAGAACCGAAAATGAGCTCCTACTTCCTGACACGTGCCGGAAAGGGGACGAGCATTGAACGTACCAAAGCGTACAAGTATCAGTCTCTTGCCGCCGGTTTCATGAACCGTACCGCCGATCCGTTCATTGTTACCGTAGAACCGAAACCGGACGTGCCTATACATTACAATAGCCACAACGGACAGGAATTCAATCTTGTCTTGGAAGGACGAATGTTAATCAGCATCGATGGTAAAGACTTGATTTTAAACGAGGGAGATAGTTTGTACTTCAACTCTAAACTGCCGCATGGCATGAAAGCGCTCGATGGAAAAACAGTTCGTTTCCTTGCCATCATAATGTAAATATAACCTAACAAAGTTATGGTAGAAAGATTTTTATCACAAACGTCCTTCACTTCTCAGAAGGACTTCATCAAGAACTTAAAGATCAACGTACCGGACAATTTCAACTTCGGTTACGATGTAGTAGATGCCTGGGCTGCCGAACAACCCAACAAACCAGCTCTACTCTGGACAAATGATAAAGGTGAACATAAGCAATTTACCTTTGGTGATATGAAACGCTATACGGATATGACGGCTTCGTATTTCCAAAGTCTCGGTATCGGACATGGCGATATGGTGATGCTTATTTTGAAACGCCGTTTCGAGTTCTGGTTCAGCATTATTGCACTGCACAAACTTGGCGCAGTAGTAATTCCTGCAACGCACTTACTGACAAAAAAAGATATTGTGTATCGTTGTAACGCCGCAGACATCAAAATGATTGTCTGTGCCGGTGAGAATGTCATCACTGACCATATCATTGCTGCAATGCCCAATTCTCCTTCTGTGAAAAAACTTATTAGTGTAGGTCCTGAAGTCCCCGAAGGATTTGATGATTTCCATAAAGGTATAGAAGATGCCGCACCTTTCTTAAAACCGGAACATGTCAACAATAACGATGATATTTCTCTGATGTACTTCACCAGTGGAACTACAGGAGAACCGAAAATGGTTGCTCATGATTTTACTTATCCGCTGGGACATATCGTAACCGGAAGTTTCTGGCATAATCTGCACGAAAACAGCCTCCACCTCACTATCGCCGATACTGGTTGGGGAAAAGCCGTATGGGGAAAACTATACGGACAGTGGATTGCCGGTGCCAATGTTTTTGTATATGACCATGAGAAGTTTACTCCAGGTGATATCCTGGAAAAGATACAAAACTATCATGTCACTTCCTTGTGTGCCCCCCCTACCATTTTCCGTTTCCTCATCCATGAAGACTTGACAAAGTACGATCTCTCGTCTTTACAGTATTGTACCATCGCAGGAGAAGCTCTGAATCCCGCCGTATTCGAAACATTCAAGAAATTAACAGGTATTAAACTGATGGAAGGTTTCGGGCAGACGGAAACGACTCTTACTGTAGCCACTATGCCATGGATGGAACCCAAACCGGGTAGTATGGGATTACCGAATCCCCAATATGAAGTAGACCTGATAGATCATGATGGTCGATCGGTAGAAGCCGGCGAACAGGGACAGATTGTAATCCGTACAGATAAAGGTAAGCCTCTTGGTCTGTTCAAAGAATATTATCGGGATGCCAACCGTACGCAAGAGGCTTGGCATGATGGTGTTTACTATACCGGTGACGTAGCTTGGAAAGATGAAGACGGTTATCTCTGGTTTGTAGGACGCGCCGACGATGTAATTAAAAGTAGTGGCTACCGTATCGGTCCGTTTGAAGTAGAAAGTGCGCTGATGACACATCCCGCCGTTGTGGAGTGTGCCATTACTGGTGTTCCCGATGAAATTCGTGGTCAAGTAGTAAAAGCAACTATCGTACTTGCCAAAGGCTACAAAACCCACACCGGAGAAGAGTTAATTAAGGAACTTCAAAATCATGTTAAGAAAGTTACCGCACCATATAAATATCCACGTGTCATTGAGTTCGTAGACGAACTTCCCAAAACAATCAGTGGAAAAATCCGTCGTGTGGAAATTCGTAAAAACGATGAGAAATAAATTCCTTTTTCCTTATTTGCAATATTGTTTCATCTCTTTACACAGATGGAACAATATTGTTATCCTTTGAGATTTTTCTATAACGTTTGCACAAAACACATACTTTTTTGAATAATTAGTATACCTCATATAGAGAGCAAGTCCCTATATTTGCGAATGAAATAAAACAGCAAAATAAACGTATACAATTAAAATTCAAAGCAAATGATTACAAGTAGAAAAATTTCTCAGATTAACGTCTTTGCCGGTAGCCCATGGGAGGCAGAAAGCGTAAAACAATTACTTAAATCTGCATATATCACCGTCTCAGCAGTGGATAAGGGGAGTGACATTCAGCTCTCTGTACCTTGTGAATACTACACCGTTGCCATGCGGATTATCAGTAGCAGAAGAACTCTCTAACAACACCAATACTCCCTGTCATTTTTCATTCTTGAATGGTGGGGAGTATCGGTTTACAACTATAAAGTTCTTTTATAGTATGAGCGATGATTTATTAACATAGCAAATCTATACTTTTTATGTGGATGAAAAGATAAAAAGATTATATTTGTAACATCATTTAAGCTATGTATTAATTCAATGAAGAACAGTACAGCATCATGAGTATTAAAACACGGACATGTAAAGTTACATATCTCTTACTAATTATACTTCTCTTGTCCGACACCATATCTGCACAAAACAAATATATCCACAGAATCGGTATAGAAGGCCGCCCGGGTTATATTTTCCCAACCAGTTCTTTTCTGCGAGGCGATAATAACTTGTGCAAATACTTGCAATCCACTTACTCGGCACACCTGAAGTACTCTTTCCAATTAAAACCGGGTACTGCCGCTGATAAAACTTATGGTGGCGCTTATCAAGGAATAGGTTTAGGTTATTTCGATTTCGGTAATCGTACGGAAATAGGAAACCCTATAGCCCTTTACTTATTTCAGGGAGCACGTATCGCAAAAATCACATCTCACCTTTCACTAAATTACGAATGGGGATTCGGTATGGCTTTCGGTTGGAAATCGTACAATTACTACGAAAATCCCAACAATACCGTTATTGGTTCAAAAATCAATGCTTATCTGAATGCAGGTCTTTATCTAAACTGGATACTTTCTCCACAATTTGATTTAAATGTAGGAGGATCAATGATTCATTTTTCAAATGGTAACACAAAATATCCCAATACCGGTCTGAATACAATAGACTTCAAGATTGGAGTAGTATATAACTTCAACCGTAAGATGGACGAACTGAAGTATCCATCACAACCAATATTAATTCCCGTCTTTCCGCGTCACGTCAGTTATGACCTAACCCTTTTCGGTTCCTGGCGGCGAAAAGCAGTCAATGTTGCAGGAGGACAAATTCCCGCCCCAAGTAAATATACAGTGGCTGGATTCAATTTTGCACCGATGTATAACTTTGGATATAAATTCCGAGCAGGAGTCTCATTAGATGGAGTTTATGATTCTAGTGCTAATCTATACGTAAAAGACTATATCAGTAGTGGAGGTGACAACGAGCAAGAAAAATTCGGCACACCATCTCTCGGCAAACAACTTTCTTTAGGTCTCTCCGCACGTGGAGAGTTTGTCATGCCCTACTTCAGTGTCGGTATCGGTTTCGGCGCTAATATACTCCATGGTGGTGGTGATCTCAAATCGTTCTACCAGATACTGATGCTTAAAATAGACATGAGTCGCAATACCTATCTACATATCGGATATAATCTGAAAGATTTTCATGAACCGAATTACCTGATGTTGGGTATCGGATATCGTTTTAATAATAACCGACCACGACTATTCTGATCATTATTTAAAGGTACTATAAGCAAATAACATAGTATTTGTTCTTAAAGTCTGATAAGTATAGGAATTCCTTAAAGGGATATAAACTCTTTAACAGCTCTTTCCAATCTTTCTAATGTCAATTTTCCTGACTACCTCCAAAGTTGTTCAGCTTTTCTAAAAAGAATAAAAGTAGGAGTACCATCAATCTTATAGAACTCAGCAAGTATACTTTCCTGATCTACATCTACTTGTAAAGCATCAAGCACCCCTTCCATCTCTTTCTTAAACTTCCCTTCCACAGATCGCATACGCTGGCAATGAGGATACCAAATTGCTATATCTCATAAGCTTCTCCTTCATATTATATCTGTACTAGTGCTGTAAAGATAAATAGTAGCCTCAATTAGTGTAGCAAGCAAATACTCTCTCTGCTCTGTAGTAAATTCAAGTATCTGTTCTGAATACTTCTGTTCCTACTCATTAATAACCTTTGATATCCGCTCACAATTAGGACTATTACGCTTAGATTTGTTCTTCTCAAAGTCCCAATACTGAGATTTTACAGAGATACCAAGACTTACATACTTCTTCTTACCACTCATACAAACACGAATCATGAGAGGATACTCACCATTACTAAGACCTTTAATTCTGTAAAACAACACATTAGCTGTAACTTTCATTACAATTTCGGTTTAACCCTTGGTTCAACTCAATAGTATAATTCCTGTTTAAATCCGTATTAATGCAAACATAAATCAGAATAATTCCTATAAAGAAAAAGCTCCGTAAATCAATGATTTACAGAGCTTAACCGAGTACTCGAAGCGGGACTTGAACCCGCACAGCCGCAATGGCCAAAGGATTTTAAGTCCTTCGTGTCTACCATTCCACCATTCGAGCATCCTTTCAAAGAGAGCGGAAAACGAGACTCGAACTCGCGACCCTAACCTTGGCAAGGTTATGCTCTACCAACTGAGCTATTTCCGCAGGTTTTTGGATAACGGGTGCAAAGATAAATAGTTTCCCTGTTACAGCCAAACTTTTTATCAGAAAAAAGTTAACCAAGCAGCGTCTTTTCCGCTACCTCCATTGTTTCAAAGTTAAATCCGTCTACTACTTTCTGCATCAATGCGGATATTTCGTCGTTACAGAGATTACCGATACTACCCTCATGTGTATGATGCACTTCTTTGCTATGGGAGAAATTTCCTGCCTCAATATCCAATCCGACTTTTTTGTAAGCATCTCGGAAAGGCATTCCCTCACGCGCCAAGCGATTGACTTCTTCCACACTGAAAATAAGCAGATATTTATCGTCATCAAGAATATGCTCATTCACCTTAATTTCATTCATTATATAAGTAGTCATTTGCAAGCAATCCTTCAATTCCTGAAAAGCTGGTAAAAAAACTTCTTTAATAATCTGCAAATCACGAAAATAACCAGAAGGCAAATTATTCGCAATCATCATAATCTGTTGCGGCAAAGATTGAAGTTTGTTACATTTAGCACGGGTCAGTTCAAAAACATCCGGATTTTTCTTGTGCGGCATAATACTGGAACCTGTAGTACAATCATCAGGCAGTTTCACAAAACCAAAATTTTGGCTATTGAACATACAAGCATCAAAAGCTAATTTAGAAATAGTACCGGCAATCGTTGCCAATGCAAAAGCTACATTACGTTCCATCTTACCACGCCCCATCTGAGCATATACAACATTGTAGTTCATAGAATCGAAACCTAACAGCTTAGTGGTCATTGTACGATTCAACGGGAAAGAAGAACCATATCCAGCAGCAGAACCCAACGGATTACGATTACACATCTTAAAAGCAGCTTGCAAAAAAAGCATATCGTCTACCAGACTCTCAGCATATGCACCAAACCAAAGACCGAAAGAAGACGGCATAGCTATCTGCAAATGAGTATATCCCGGCATCAATACATTCTTATAGCGTTCACTCTGTATCACCAGTACATGAAAAAGGTGTTCCACAGCTTCAGCTATTTCTTTTATCTGCGTACGGGTAAAAAGCTTCAAATCCAATAGAACCTGATCATTACGCGAACGCCCACTATGAATTTTCTTACCTACATTACCTAACTTACGTGTCAACATCAGCTCCACTTGCGAATGGACATCTTCTATTCCATCCTCTATAACAAACTCGCCCTTTTCAGCAGTAACATATATATTTTTAAGTTCGGCAAGCAACAGGGCCAATTCCTCACTTGTCAACAGACCGATACTTTCCAGCATCGTGATATGTGCCATGGAACCCAACACATCATGTTTTGCCAAATAAAGATCCATTTCACGGTCACGTCCTACCGTAAAGCGATCTATATCTTCATTTACCTGAACGGATTTTTCCCAAAGTTTCATAATCAATGTTTAATGATGAATATTTTTACGATGAATGACAATGATAAACGACTCTATATTAATAATTAATCATCGACAACGTTTCCGCCATCTTCTCAAGCCCCTCTTGCAAAGGCTTTTGTACCATTGTCTTCATAAACGGATTTAGTTCCATACCAATAGTGAGCTTCATTTTACATTCACTCTCTGTAACCGGCACTATCTGTATCCACAGATTGAAGGGCAACGGTGAAGTAGTCGTTGCAAACTTGATACATTTACAGGGTTCTTTCTCTATAATCTGTAATACAATCTTTCCCACCGGAGGTACTTCTATCGACAGACTTTCCGCATCGAAACTTAAATTCTTCACCTTATCTTGCGGTAAATGATCTTTCACCTTCTCCAGATTATTTAGGTCAGAAAGTTTCCCATAAACAGCTGTTTGAGAAGCAGGTATCATCTTCACAGCACTTTCAAATTTCGTCATAATTCAATGGTCTTTAAAAGACAAAAAGAACTATTCGGACAGTAACTATCCGAATGGCTCTTTTGTCATATTATATCATTTATAAAGTAAATCTTATTTTCCGGCATCCCAATGTGCAGGGTCTTTACGCCATTCGTTCAGCGTCGCCACATCTTCCTCTTCTATATACCCTGTACGAAGTGCAACTTCCATCACAGCCTCATAATTAGTCAGAGTTACCAAAGGAACTTTTGCATCCTTAAACGCTTTTTCCGCAACAGGAAATCCGTATGTGTAAGCAGCAACCATACCAATAACCTCACAACCATCCCGCCGAATAGCTTCAACAGCTTTCAAACTACTTCCACCCGTAGAAATCAAATCTTCCACCACGACCACCTTCATACCTGGACGAAGCTCACCTTCAATCAGATTTTCTAATCCATGATCCTTTGGAGTAGAACGAACGTATACAAAAGGCAAATTCAACGCATCAGCGACCAACGCCCCCTGAGGAATAGCTCCCGTAGCCACACCAGCAATAGCATCCACCTGCCCAAAACGTTCCAAAACCAAACGCGTAATTTCAAGTTTCACAAAATTACGAAGGGAAGGATATGAAAGGGTTTTACGGTTATCACAATAAAACGGAGATTTCCATCCGGAAGCCCAAGTAAAAGGATTAGCCGGCTGTAGTTTAATCGCTTTTATCTTCAACAACTTTTCTGCAAACAATCTTTCTAAAGTTTTCATAGCAAAACTAACTATTATGATAAATATGGCACAAAAATACAGAAACGGAATGAGAATAAAAAAAGAAAGCGAATAATTTTTATTCAGGGTAATCATTTTCGTCAGAAAGCTCAAGACAATGACGAATATCTTTCATTTCAAATCCTCTGCTGAGCGCAAAGCGTATTAATTTTCCATTCAATTCATATTCATTTTCCGCATGGACACTTTTCCGTTTGGTCATCAACAAACCACGCAAAATAGAAAGGTATTCCTCACCTTCTATCTCATTAAGAAACTGCATATAAGTGCTCTGGGATATTTTTTTCAATTGAAGAGCCTGACCAATTTTCACCTTCCCCCACTTGGCAAAACGGTATTTATCACTGATAAAAGCACGGCAAAAACGTTCTTCATCAATATATTTTTCTTGTTCCAAATGATTAAGGATACGATTGATAGCATCATATGGAATTCCCCAACGCTGTAATTTCTCTGTCACTTCCGCCCGGCAATGTTCCGCAGTGGAACAATATGCCGCTACACGACTTAAAGCATCTGATTCGGTAATTTCTGTCATCGTTCTGCAATTACAATCCGGTCGTTCCCGGAAATATCTTTTAATATCCGGAGATTACTGTATCCCTGCTCACGCAACATCGAGGCGGTTTCTTCTCCGAAAGCACGGTTAATTTCAAAATAAAGTTTACCACCGGGAACAAGCAACGTCCTACCCAATTCCGCAATACGGCGATAAAAAAGAAGAGGGTCATTATCAGGAACAAATAATGCCAAAGAAGGTTCCCAATCTAACACATTTCGTTCCATTTCACATTTCTCCCGCTCCAACACATAAGGAGGGTTACTGACTATCACATCATAACATTCCTCCGGCAAAGGCTGACAACCAAGTACATCATGCAAAACAAACCGTACATTACTCTTTAAAGCGACATTATTTTCACGCGCCACATCGAGCGCCTTTTCCGATATGTCCCAGGCTGTGACTTTAGCCTTGGGCAATTCCTTCGACAAAGAAACCGCGATACAGCCGCTTCCTGTCCCGATATCCAAGATACGAACATCCGCTTGAATTTCTTTCAGCATCAATTCCACCAACTCTTCCGTTTCCGGACGAGGTATCAACACTCCAGGAGCCACCTTGAACTCACGTCCCAAAAAATGTGCAATGCCTTGTACATATTGTATCGGCTCAAAATTACGCAATCTTTGCATAATGCCCTCTAGTTCATCAGCTTGTTTTGAAGATAAAATAATATCTTTGCCCAGATAATAATCCACCGTGCTCTGCCCCAGCAACTCACAACAGACAATGCGTGCAAGACAAGCAGCCTCTGTTGTAGAGTAGTACTGCTCCAAGTCATAGCGGATATCACAGATAGCTGTATTCATCGGAATATTTTTTTCGAACTGCAAAATTAACAAAAAGTATCGGAATACGCTACAAGTCAAATAAGGATATAAACGAACCTTATTAAAAAAGAAACAACTAAAAGAACAAAATATTATGAAGAGTGAAGAAGAAAAATACATGCAACGCTGCATCCAATTAGCACAAAACGGACTATGTAACGCGGCTCCTAACCCTATGGTAGGTGCAGTTATTGTATGTGACGGAAAAATTATCGGCGAGGGATATCACATACGTTGCGGTGAAGCACATGCAGAAGTAAATGCCATCCGTTCCGTAAAAGATGCGTCTTTATTAAAACGTTCTACAATTTATGTCAGTCTGGAACCTTGTTCCCATCATGGCAAAACACCCCCCTGCGCCGATCTTATCATAGCAAAGCAGATACCACGTATCGTCATCGGTTGCCAGGATCCTTTTTCCAAAGTTGCAGGACGAGGTATTCAAAAATTAAGAAATGCAGGCCGCGAGGTTATAATTGGTGTACTGGAACCAGAATGCCAGAACCTCATCCGCCGGTTCATTACCTTTCATACCCTACACCGCCCCTATATCACTTTAAAATGGGCTGAATCGGTAGATGGATATATAGATATTTACAGAAAAGACGGCAATCCTGTCGTACTGTCCAGCCCTCTGACATCCATGCTGGTACACAAAAGAAGGGCAGAACACAGTGCCATCATGATAGGTACAAATACCGCACAGCTGGATAATCCCACCCTGACTGTACGCCAATGGTACGGACACAATCCAGTACGTATTGTTTTAGACAGGAACCAATCGCTATCTCCTGAACTTCATTTATTCGATGGTAACGTACCTACGCTTGTATTCACAGAAAAAGCACATGCATCGTACCCCAATCTGGATTTTATCCCGATAAACTACCGGCAAGACATACTGCCCCAAATTATGGTAGTCCTTTATGAACGTGGTCTGCAATCCCTTCTCGTGGAAGGTGGCAGCACATTGTTACAATCATTTATCGATGCCGACTTATGGGATGAGATTTTCATTGAGAAATGTCCTCAAACATTACATTCCGGTGTTAAATCACCTGAAATGAACAATAAAATACCTTATGACACCGAGTTATCTTTCGACCGGGCTTTTCGACATTACACAACTGCAAAATTAGGCTAACAGCCTAATTTCACAGCCTTTTAATCGAGAAAAACGGGCATATTATCTATAATTTTATATAAAACTTCCTCTTAAAGCTGTTTATAGAAAAAAATGTTCCTATTTTTGCAACTTGTAAATAAACACTAACTTTCAAATGAGAATAAAGTTTTTATCTGTAATCGTAAGTTTCCTGTTTGTATCGCTTGCAATAAGCTCATGCCTTGACTCTGACGATTCTTCATACGAATTAAGCTCTGATGCAACCGTACATGCTTTTGGTCTTGACACCATATATGGCAAACATTACACATTCACGATAGATCAGCTTAGAAGAGTGATTTATAACCGCGATTCTTTACCCATAGGAGCTGACACTATCATCAATCACATACTGATTGATACGTTTACCGTCAGCGGATGGGTCACAGCCGGTATCAACGATACTATCTTTGATTATACAAAAGACTCTGTAGACTTCGCTCCTATCGTAAACAAACAAGAAGGAATGAAGTTCAAGGTACATGCACCGGACGGTACATACCGTGAATATACAGTTCAAATCAACCGACATAATCAAGACCCTGATTCATTGGTATGGAAAGAAATGGAGGTATATTCTGAAAACAAGATTACGGGTAAACAAAGAGCCGTTATCCTGAATAATGACTTATGGGTATATACTAACACTAACCAAGCATATAAAACCTCAACCGAAGCAGGCAGATACGGATGGCAACCCGTAAACCTTATCGATTATCCATCGGATGCCGATCCGGAGTCTGTGGTTAATTTCAAGAAAAAGGTAAACAGCCTGACAAATGAGGTCAGTCAAATTCTTTATATAGTTACTGAAGGCAAGAAAGTATATCAGTCTATCGACGGAGAAACATGGGCAGAAGTAACAGCTTTAGGAAATAATATCGAAGCATTAATCGCCAGTCTTACGGGCACACTCACCGGTATAACGTCGGAGGGATATTTCTGTACCAGCAACGACGGTGAGACCTGGAACAGAAATGATAAAGACGAGATTATATTGACTGAGGTACCTCAAGATTTCCCAAGAAAGAATATATACGCCGCACAATTTAGTACATCCAATAGCATGCCGCAAGTCATGGTAGTAGGAACCCCAAGCGCAAGTGCCAAGTTAACGATTCCATGGTTCCATATGGAAGGGGATGGTTGGGCAGACATGTCATCAACATCTTACGATGCCTATTGTCCGGTAATGCCTAATCCTGCAGGTATGTATTATGGCGGTAAGTTCTATATTTTTGGTAGTAAAGAAGTTAATAAGCTTGATGCTATTTATTCTTCTATTACCGGTATCGCCTGGTATAAGACAGAAAAGAAATTTTTATTACCGGAAGATTTCGAAAAGATAACGTCCCCCTATTCTATAACTATAGACAACCAAAATTATATTTGGGTAATATTTGGCGGTGATTTAAAGGCGAATGCTGTTTGGCGTGGCCGTCTCAATAGATTAGGCTTCGATATACAATAAATTATTTTATTACTTCATATATATAATAATGTGGAAGTAACAAATAACACTCATACAGAAGTGTAAGTATAAAAAGATGTTAGATACAGAACAAATCGATTTAAGCCGGATTCCCCAACATGTGGCGATTATCATGGATGGCAACGGACGATGGGCAAAGCAACGTGGACACGAACGCAGCTATGGACATCAAGCCGGTGCTGAAACTGTGCATATCATTGCTGAAGAAGCAGCCAAATTGGGAATTAAATATCTGACTTTATATACGTTCTCTACCGAGAATTGGAATCGCCCATCCGAAGAAGTAGCAGCATTGATGGCGCTTCTTTTCGATTCCATTGAAGAAGAAACGTTTATGAAGAACAATATCAGTTTCCGGATAATCGGCGACATAGACAAATTGCCGGCCAATGTACAAAAAAGGTTACAAACTTGCATAGAGCATACATCCGTAAACACGGGGATGTGTCTGATACTGGCACTTAGTTACTCCTCTCGTTGGGAAATAACAGAAGCAGTACGGCAAATTGCAACATTGGTGCAGAAAGGAGAGCTGAAACCGGAACAGATTGACAGCAAACTGGTTTCACAACATCTTACTACAAATTTCATGCCCGACCCGGACTTATTGATCCGTACCGGCGGGGAAATTCGCCTAAGTAATTATCTGCTTTGGCAATGTGCCTATTCAGAGCTATATTTCTGCGACACCTATTGGCCGGACTTCCACGAAGAAGAACTCCGGAAAGCCATTTGTGATTATCAGAAACGTGAGCGTAGATTCGGCAAAACCAGTGAACAAATCAGTTAAATTCTAAACATATTAATCATAAACATAAATGCATTATCGTATTTTCTCCATACTCGTAACATTTATCTGCCTCTTCTGCTGTGCACTGCCCAGCATGGCACAAAACACAAGCAATACTGATGAATCCGAAAAACCGGTTATTCTCTATTCAGGAACGCCTAAGAAGTATGAAATCGCAGATATAAAGGTCGACGGAGCCAAGAACTATGAAGATTATGTGATTATCGGACTATCCGGTCTGTCCAAAGGACAGACTATCACAGTACCGGGTGATGAAATTACTCAGGCTTGTAAACGTTATTGGCGTCATGGTTTGTTCTCTGACGTTCAAATCACGGCTGACAAGATTGAAGGAGATAAAATCTGGTTGACTATTCATCTGACTATGCGTCCTCGCGTTTCCGACATCCGTTATCACGGTGTGAAAAAGTCCGAACGTGAAGATTTGGAAGCCAGAGTAGGTTTGATAAAAGGTAACCAAATCACCCCTAACTTGATTGACCGTGCCAAAACCTTAATCAAACGTTATTTCGACGATAAAGGTTTCAAGAACGCAGACATTATCATTACCCAGAAAGATGATCCCAACAACGATAATCAGGTTCTTGTAGACATTGATATCGACAAAAAGGAGAAAGTAAAAGTACATAAAATTACGATTGAAGGTAACGAAGCCATCACTACCAAGAAGCTGAAACGTGTAATGAAGAAGACGAACGAAAAGGGTAAGTTACTCAATTTATTCCGTACCAAGAAATTCGTAGAGGAAAACTATGATGCCGACAAGCAACTGATTATTGACAAATATAACGAATTGGGTTATCGTGATGCTTTGATTGTGGAAGACAGTATCAAGTCTTACGATGACCGCACGATAGATATCTACATGAAAATTGATGAAGGACAGAAATATTACCTCCGTAACGTAACGTGGGTAGGTAACACTCTCTATCCTTCCGAACAGTTGAACTTCCTGCTACGCATGAAGAAAGGGGACGTTTACAACCAGAAATTATTGGAAGAACGTACTTCTACAGATGAAGATGCTATCGGTAACCTTTATTACAACAACGGTTATCTGTTCTACTCACTCGAACCGGTAGAAGTAAATATCGTGGGTGACTCCATCGACTTGGAAATGCGTATCTACGAAGGTCGCCAGGCCACCATCAACAAAATCAGCATCAATGGTAACGACCGTTTATATGAAAATGTGGTTCGTCGTGAACTCCGTACTCGTCCTGGACAGCTGTTCAGCCGTGAAGACTTGATGCGTTCTATGCGTGAAATACAGCAAATGGGACACTTCGACCCTGAACAAATCAAACCGGACATCCAGCCGAAACCGGAAGATGGTACAGTTGATATAGGCTACGATCTTGTATCCAAGGCCAATGACCAGGTGGAATTCTCTGCCGGTTGGGGACAGACAGGTATTATTGGTAAATTGAGTTTGAAGTTTACCAACTTCTCTGTAGCCAACCTATTGCACCCCGGTGAGAACTACCGTGGTATCCTACCGCAAGGCGATGGTCAGACATTGACTATTAGCGGGCAGACCAACGCCAAATACTATCAGTCGTACAGCGTTTCATTCTATGATCCGTGGTTTGGCGGCAAGCGTCCGAATGCCTTCTCCGTATCGGCGTTCTATTCACGCCAGACAGATATCAGTAGTCGTTATTACAATTCCGCCTATATGAACAACTACTATAATAGTTATTATAGCGGCATGTATGGTTACGGAATGTACAATTATGGCAACTACAACAGCTATGAAAACTATTACGACCCCGATAAGTCTATCCAGATGTGGGGATTGGCTGTAATGTTCGGTAAGCGTTTGAAGTGGCCGGATGATTACTTCCAATTCACTGCCGAATTGTCTTATCAACGTTACATCCTAAGCGATTGGCAATACTTCCCTGTAACCAACGGTAAATGTAATAACCTGAGTCTGAATTTAACCTTATCCCGTAGCTCTATCGGTAACCCGATCTACCCGACTTCCGGTTCCGAATTCTCACTTTCTGTACAGTTGACACCTCCTTACTCATTGTTTGACGGTACAGACTACAGCAAGTACAGTACCAGTAACCAGGACGATATGAACAAGATGCACAAATGGATTGAATATCACAAGTGGAAATTCAAATCCAAAGTATATATCCCGTTGATGGATCCAGTGTCTACCAAACGTACTCCAGTAATAATGGGACGTGTAGAATTCGGTTTGCTGGGACACTACAACAAATATAAGAAGTCTCCGTTCGAGACCTTCGACGTAGGTGGTGACGGTATGACCGGTTATTCCAGCTACGCAACAGAAAGTGTTGCTCTTCGTGGTTATGAAAACAGCTCTTTGACCCCGTACGGATATGAAGGCTATGCTTATACCCGTCTCGGATTGGAATTAAGATATCCGCTTATGCTGGAAACAAGTACCAGTATTTATGCGTTAGGTTTTGTTGAAGCCGGTAACGCTTGGCAAGATGTAAACAAGTTCAATCCATTCGACTTGAAACGTTCTGCCGGTGTCGGTGTCCGTATCTTCCTCCCTATGATCGGTATGATGGGTATTGACTGGGCTTACGGTTTCGACAAAGTATTTGGTTCTAAGCAATATGGTGGAAGCCAGTTCCACTTCATCTTAGGACAAGAATTCTAATTTGTTTAACTAAAACCAGACGTTATGAGAAAGAGTATTTTATTTATGTTTCTGTTGTTTGCCGTAGGTATGACAGCTAATGCGCAGAAGTTTGCCCTGATTGACATGGAATATATCTTGAAAAACATTCCTGCCTACCAAACTGCCAACAACCAATTGAGCCAAGCTACCAAACAATGGCAAGCTGAAGTAGAAAAGTCTGTGCAAGAAGCAAAGACGATGTATGAAAATTATCAGTCGACTGCCAAAACTCTTTCCGAAGCACAAAAGTCAAAGAAAGAGGAAGAAATCATTGCCAAAGAGAAATCTACCGCCGAATTGAAGCGTAAATACTTCGGCCCGGAAGGTGAATTATACAAGAAACGTGAAGCTTTGATGCAACCCATTCAAGATGACATATACGAAACAGTAAAAGAAATTGCCACCCAAAAAGGATATGCTGCGGTCATAGATCGTGCATCTGCCACAAGCATTATTTTTGCTTCTCCAAGTATCGACATCAGCAATGAAGTGCTTTCTAAATTAGGATATTCAAATTAATTTCATACATTTGCCACGTAACTAATAACTCATTCAAATAAATAATAAACATTATGCTAAAAAAAATCGCACTATTCGTAGTTTTGTTCGTACTCCCGTTGGGAGTAATGGCGCAAAATAAATTTGGCCACATGAATTCTCAGGAAGTTATCGTTACTATGCCTGAATATACCAAAGCTCAAGCTGACTTGGAAGCTATGTCTCAAAAGTATCAGCAGGAGATGCAACGCACTCAAGAAGAATTCAATAAGAAGTACCAGGAATTTCTGGCAGAAGCAGACTCTCTGCCCAAAAACATAGCAGAAAGACGCCAGAAAGAATTGCAAGATATGGCACAACGCCAGGAACAATTCCAGCAAGAAGCTTACCAAAGCATGCAAAAAGCGCAGCAAGATGCAATGGCTCCTATTTATAAGAAATTAGATGAAGCCATTCAAGCTGTAGGTAAGGCTGAAGGTGTTATTTATATTTTCGATCTGGCACGTACTCCGATACCTTTCGTAGGTACACAAAGTGTAGACGTGACAGCTAAAGTAAAGACACAGTTGGGTATCAAGTAATCAGTCCCCGATAGATAAAAAAATAGAAAGGCGCAGGCAGATTTGCCTGCGCCTTTCTATTTTTATTATTTCAAATTACACTATCTTTGCAAGGATACTTAATGGTTGAAAAGTATGAAACAAGAATTACCCTCTATTCCCGGCCCCATTGGCGTATTCGACTCCGGATACGGCGGGCTTACCATCCTGAGTAAGATACGGGAGGCATTGCCCGAATATGACTATATGTATTTGGGAGACAACGCCCGTACCCCTTACGGAACACGTTCGTTCGAGATTGTCTACGAGTTTACGTTGGAAGCGGTCACCAAACTGTTTGAGATGGGTTGCCATCTCGTCATTCTTGCCTGCAACACGGCATCCGCCAAAGCCCTGCGTAGTATACAAATAAACGACCTGCCGCATCTGGATCCTGCTCGTCGTGTACTGGGTGTTATACGCCCCACGGTAGAGAGTATTGACGGCATCACCCGCAGCCGCCACGTAGGTGTGCTTGCCACGGCAGGTACCATCAAATCAGAGTCCTATCCTTTGGAAGTACACAAACTCTTTCCCGATATCCGTGTAACCGGGGAAGCCTGTCCGCTATGGGTACCACTCGTAGAGAACAACGAAGCGCAAGGAGACGGAACGGACTACTTTATCCGTAAATACATCGATGAGCTTCTCGCCAAAGATAAAGAGATAGACACCGTCATCCTCGGTTGTACACACTACCCCCTTCTATTGCCCAAAATAAAGAAGTATATGCCAGTTCACATCACTACCGTAACTCAGGGTGAATTAGTAGCAGAAAGTCTGAAAGACTATTTCCACCGTCATCCCGAAATAGACACCCAATGTACTAAAGGTGGGACTTGCATCTACTATACCACAGAAGCAGAAGAAAAATTCATAGAATCTGCCTCTACATTCCTCAACGAAGAAGTGACGGTACAACGGATTTCATTGGAAGCGTAATTCTTGCGTTCCATAATCAATAAATAGTACAAGTCCGATAAAGAAATTGTATTTAATACTCTTTTGAGACTATGTCCGTTCCCGCCAAGAGAAACGCGCGTTCCCAGTAAGTGGAAACAATTCTCTTCCAACATCCATCATGTGAACATATAGGAGATATGGACGTTTACTATAAGGATAAGGGCCAGTCATCAAACTATCCAAATTCTGTAAGAATAAAATAGCGAATTCAAAACAAAGTGTTATATTTGTGATACAAAAACCTCTAAATTCATACTATCATGAAAGAAGAAGATAAAAGCAGGCTCGTTGAAGTATTCAAAGGTTCACCGTGGAAAGCCGAACTCGTAAAGACAATGCTCGGAAGTAACAACATTGATGCCATGATGAAAGATAGCATGGTAGTAAATGTTGTATTGCCAGAAACTGCCATAGACATAGCTGTCCTTGTCAGGGAAGAAGATTACGAAGCTGCCATGGAGGTGGTTCGTGAATACGAAAAGAACGAAAACGGAGATTAAAACCGCCCGATAAGGGCATTACACAAATATGGAACAACAACTGACGAGAATTGCTGTCAAGGTAGGCAGCAATGTATTGACACGCCGTGATGGTACATTGGACGTTACACGCATGTCCGCACTTGTAGACCAAATAGCCGAACTACACAAAACAGGCGTGGAAATTATACTCGTTTCCTCCGGAGCTGTCGCCTCGGGACGCAGTGAAGTGCATCCCGCCAAAAAGCTGGACAGTGTGGACCAACGACAGCTTTTTTCTGCCGTGGGACAAGCCAAACTTATCAACCGCTATTACGAACTATTCCGTGAACATGGCATAGCCGTGGGGCAAGTACTCACCATGAAAGAGAGCTTCGGTACCCGCAGGCACTATCTCAACCAAAAGAATTGCATGACCGTGATGCTGGAAAACGGCGTCATCCCCATCGTGAATGAAAACGACACTATTTCAGTCAGCGAACTGATGTTTACCGACAATGATGAGCTTTCCGGTTTGATAGCTTCCATGATGGATGCCCAGATATTGATTATTCTTAGCAACATCGACGGTATATACAATGGCTCGCCTGCCGACCCGTCTTCAGAGGTGATTCGGGAGATAGGACAAGGTAAAGACCTTTCCTCGTATATCCAAACCAGCAAATCCAGTTTCGGTCGCGGTGGCATGTTGACAAAAACGAATATCGCCCGCAAAGTGGCTGATGAGGGTATCACTGTCATCATTGCTAACGGAAAGCGTGATAATATCCTTATAGATGTCCTCGAGAACGAGAAATTAAAAATAAAGAATGAAGCATTGAATTACACACGTTTCATCCCCTCACCCGAACCTGTATCCAGCGTGAAAAAGTGGATTGCACACAGCAGCGGATTTGCCAAGGGGGAGCTACACATCAACGAGTGCGCTTCACAAGTTCTCGCATCCGACAAAGCGGTCAGTATTCTTCCTATAGGCATTGTTGAAGTGAAAGGGGAATTTGAGAAAGACGATATCGTACGTATCATCGACTTTAAAGGTAACCCGATAGGTGTGGGAAAAGCCAACTGTGACTCTTTCCAAGCACGCGAAGCAATGGGTAAGCATGGCAAGAAACCGGTAGTGCACTACGATTATCTTTATATAGAATAAGTTCAATACCCTCATTTCAGTATCAGACATTTCAAAGAAATGAAGTGATTATTATCGATTTAATCATTACATTTGCGAAATAATCTATTTATAAACCACAAAGAGATGGACTTAAACAGTACATTTGTCGCCGCACAAGAAGCAAGCCGTAAACTACTGGCACTGAGCGACAAAGAAATAAACCGGATATTATTGGCTGTTGCAGATGCCGCCGAGAAAAAGGTGGACTTTATCCTTGCCGAAAACCGGAAAGATCTGGAACGAATGGATCCGGCCAATCCGAAATATGACCGTCTGAAGTTGACCGAAGCACGCTTACAAGGTATTGCAGCAGATACACGCAATGTAGCCACTCTACCCTCGCCGCTGGGACGTATCCTGAAAGAGAACCGACTTCCCAACGGACTAAAGATAAAAAGGATAAGCGTACCTTTCGGTGTTATCGGTATCATTTATGAGGCACGTCCCAACGTCAGTTTCGATGTATTCTCCCTCTGTTTGAAAAGCGGCAATGCCTGCATCTTGAAAGGTGGAAGTGATGCCGACTGTTCTAATCGCGCCATCGTCAGCGTGATACACGAAGTACTCGAAAGTTTCGATATAGACCCACACATCGTCGAGCTGCTTCCAGCCGACCGTGAAGCGACTGCGGAACTGCTACATGCCAATGGATATGTAGACCTGATCATTCCGCGTGGCAGCAGTAACCTTATTAATTTTGTACGTCAGAATGCCACCATTCCCGTTATAGAAACCGGAGCAGGCGTTTGCCATACTTATTTCGACCGTTATGGAGATGCCGCAAAAGGGGCAGCTATCATTAACAACGCAAAGACACGCCGTGTCAGTGTATGCAATGCGCTGGACTGCCTGCTGGTTGATGCAGAACGGATTGAAGAACTTCCGGAACTTTGCAAATTGCTGATCGGCCACAACGTTATACTGTATGCCGATGCTTCTGCATATAAAACATTAAAGGAGGGGAAATATCCTGAACATTTACTGAGACCGGCTGATGGAGAAGACTTCGGCCGTGAATTTCTGGACTATAAGATGGCTATAAAAGTAGTAAACGACATTCAAGAAGCCATAATACATATACAGAAATACGGTTCCAAACACAGCGAATGTATTGTGACCGAGAATAAAGAACATTCTACCCTATTCTGCCGGGAAGTGGATGCGGCATGTGTATATGTCAATGCCCCAACTTCCTTTACGGACGGCGCTCAATTTGGATTGGGCGCTGAGATTGGCATCAGCACACAAAAGCTGCATGCGCGCGGCCCGATGGCGCTGGAAGAAATTACGACGTATAAGTGGATTATTGAAGGCGAAGGACAGATAAGAGAAAATTAAAATAAGAAAGAATTGAGAATGGATTATTGATAATTTAATGAAGTAATCCCAATCGTAAATCGTTAAATCGTAAATATAAAAGGTATGAAGAAATTTACATGTGTGCAGGATATAGGTAACCTGAAAGCTGCACTGGATGAAGCATTCGAAATAAAGAAAGACCGTTTCAAATATGTGGAACTGGGACGTAACAAAACGTTGATGATGATATTCTTTAACTCCAGTCTGCGTACCCGCCTCAGCACACAGAAAGCCGCCCTCAATTTGGGCATGAATGTAATAGTACTCGACATCAACCAGGGTGCCTGGAAACTGGAAACAGAACGTGGTGTCATCATGGACGGTGACAAACCGGAGCATTTGCTGGAAGCTATTCCGGTGATGGGGTGCTATTGCGACGTAATAGGTGTCCGTTCATTTGCACGCTTCGAAAATAAAGAATATGATTATAATGAAGTAATTCTAAATCAGTTCATCCAATATTCCGGCCGTCCGGTATTCTCTATGGAGGCTGCTACACGCCATCCGTTGCAAAGTTTTGCAGACCTCATTACCATTGAGGAATACAAGAAGACTGCCCGCCCGAAAGTCGTTATGAGTTGGGCCCCGCATCCGCGTCCATTGCCACAGGCTGTTCCGAATTCGTTTGCCGAGTGGATGAATGCTGCAGATTATGATTTCGTGATTACACATCCTGAGGGTTATGAACTCGATCCGAAGTTCGTAGGGAATGCCCGTGTAGAATACAACCAGATGAAGGCATTTGAGGGTGCCGACTTTATTTACGCCAAGAACTGGGCGGCTTATACGGGAGACAACTATGGTCAGATTTTGAGCAAAGACCGTGAGTGGACAGTAGGCGAACGCCAGATGGCCGTGACCAACAATGCCTACTTTATGCATTGCCTGCCGGTACGCCGCAATATGATTGTGACGGACGATGTGATAGAAAGTCCTCAATCAATCGTCATACCGGAAGCAGCGAATAGGGAGATCTCGGCAACGGTGGTACTGAAACGTCTGATTGAAGGAATATAGAAAACCAATTCAAAAAACATTCTCAAATTAAGATAGATTTATTTATCATATCTCAGAAATCAAAACGAAACGGTAGATCTATCTTAATTTGAGTATCCTACTTATATATATGAAAAACATTCTACTAACAGCAGCAATCTGTCTGCTATCCATTTACAGAGTACAAGCACAACCCAATCCCCAAGTGATACGTACAGAGCCTCAGACTTCGGACTTATTTAATGTATTGGAGGCAATGGATGTCTATATATATCACTTTGACCTGAAAGAATTCTTAAATGAAAAATATAAATTTACCGCCTATATCGATGAATACAGTCCAAACAAAGAACCCAAACGTATTTACAACAACAATCTAGGAAACAATATAAAATCGCTTTCTGAAATTCCTGAAGAACATCAAAAAGAATTCAGAAAAATCAAACAAATCCCTGAAGGAAAAAACGAATGGGAAAATATAAAAGAAATATCCATCTATCTTAGAAAACAGAACGATTCGGTAGCAGCTTTCACAATAAATATTCCGGAAGTACTGATTGCCAATAAAAGAGTTCCACTCCAACAGCTTAAGACAGGAAATTTCAGCACTTACTTTTATCGTCCTCGCCCCTTCAAATTCAATGCGACAGAAATAAAAGAAAGCTTAGAAATACCCCTTGTACTATATGCCTCGGCTTGGGTAGATGAAAAATACAAAATCATCCGTTTCTGCGGAGAGAAAGAAATTGATCCGGAAATGAATGCAAAAATTCTGAAACATGTTCCGCATTACTATATAATAGGGATAAAAGCAGAGAAATAAGGACGTAAACAATTTCTCGCTTTCTTTACCGACTTCTCCGTAACCCGATACAGGTCCGGGCACTGTATGCCCCGGACACTGCGAATAGGGAAATCTCGGCAACGATAGTACTGAAACAATTTATAAAACAAGTGAGTGCCGCTATAAAAGCCGACCCACTTGTTTTTTTATATCCAGATACCTTTTCATTGCTTCCAGATAATAATAATCGGCATAGTTAATAGGGGTGTCAACTTCCGAATTGTGGGGTAAGGAACCTGTAGAATGCATCAGAATAAATCCCCAGTTCTCCCCCTTCTTCGCCAGATAACCGGGAGCGGACAAGTTTCTCAGAAGGGTTTCGGCATAGTTGAAGTATTTCTGTCCGTCAGGAACGAATGTGCTGAGTTCCATAAAGGCAGAAGCCGTAATACAAGCCGCAGAGGCATCACGGGGTGTATCAACCTTTGCGGGCGCATCATAGTCCCAGTAAGGAATGCTGTCATTGGTTTGTACACGCGCCATTATCATGTCCGCCACACGGATAGCTTGGTTCAAAAATACAGTATCTTTTGTTTCACGATAACAAGAAGCATAACCATAAACAGCCCATCCCTGTCCACGTGACCAGGCCGAGTTATCATTCTTTCCCTGATGGGTTTCCCGTTTTTCTACTGTTCCGTCATCATTATAGCTAACCACATGATAACAAGTATAATCAGGACGGAAATGGTACTGCATGGTAGTCTTGGCATGTGCCACCGCAACATCATAATATTTGTTATTACCTGTCATCTTACTGGCATTGAACAGTATCTCCAGGTTCATCATATTATCAATAATAACAGGATAGTTCCAAGTTCCAAAATCCCAAGAGCGAATACAACCGATATTCGGATCAAAACGTTTGCATAAAGCATCGGCAGTTTCAACAATAACAGAAGAAATCGTATCATTATGAGCCAGCCGCAAAGCATTGCCATAACTGCAATTAATCATAAATCCCAAATCGTGCGTACCTTCCAGCACACGAATAGGATAGAGCATATTGGTGTATCGGACAGCCTGTTTTTTTAATTCTTCGTTACCGGTCAATTCATACGCATACCAAAGGCTACCGGGGAAAAAGCCCGAAGTCCAATCGCTTATCGGACATTCACGTCTCTGTCCCTGCAAATCTCTTACAGAATAAACTTCCAAAGGATCATCCGACTTCACCACCATATGGCCTAACTGTTCAACCAGAAACCCGTCATCATGGTATGTCCATGAAGAACGCGGCAGCAGATTTGTGTCTGTCAATTCCTGAGCAACACTCTCCAACTGGTATGCCGAAACATCCAGTGCATGAGTAATCCAATCTGTTTTCTTTGCTTCCTGACAAGCCGCCAAGCTTAACACAGCCGTAGTTGCCAGCAATACTCTTTTAATCTTTTTCATTATCACTTCACATTAAATTAATACCTTTTTCGGATAGAACAAAAATAGTGAAATAGAGAAAATAAGGGTTTCAGAAGCTCTTACCAAAGCGTCATGTTCATTTATTGCAATGTTACTTTTATACAATTTTATTGTGAATTCGTTCATATACCTTTCTCACATTGTCATAGAGGGCATTACAAAGTATTCATTCATTATTTTCCATTAAACAACTTTAGTTATTACAGAATAAGTTATTAATTTTGTTTCCTATTATTGAGTATTCCTCACAACAAACCTTTATACTATATGCGACACGAAAAGCACATTTTATGTTCCCCGATCATCTGGTTTCTCATAACTATATTTATATATAGTTTAAAACTGTCTGCGGACAACAAACCAACTCTTTTTAAAACTTTATCTGTAGATGAAGGGTTATCACAAAATACGATTTGGTGTATCATGCAAGATAAAAGCGGTAAAATGTGGATAGGTACCGGAGACGGATTAAACCGATATGATGGTTACTCATTCACAACCTACTATCATACCCCGGATGATAGTTTATCCATCGCAAACAATCATATCCGCTCTTTATGCACAGACGCCGAGGGAAACATATGGATAGGAACTTTGGTAGGTCTGTCGCGTTATAATGTCAGAACCAACAATTTCACCAACTATTCACTACGCGACACTCCCATACAGGTATTTGCTATTATAGACATGCCTCAAAAAGATATCTTGTTTTTAGCAACCGATAACGGGCTCATCACTTTTGATAAAAGCAATAAAAAGATAGTCATAAATCCTTCGCTTGGTCATTTAGCAATCAGCTCCATGTGCAAAGTGGACAATGAATTATATTTAGGAACTTCACAAGGAGTATTTGTCTATTCCATAGATAATCAAAACGTACGGCAAATACTCCCCGAATTAAAAGATATAGCAATAGCCAGTATTATCTATGACAGCCAGTCACGGCATCTCTGGATCGGTTCTCTTAAGAAAGGAATTTATCATGTTGACAACCAGTTACAGATTATCAGGAATTACCGGTTGGATGAACAATTTTTATGCACCCCCGCAAATACGATACGAGTACTCAAACAGTATACAGATGGAAAGATATGGATTGGCAGTACGGAAGCTCTATTTATTTTTGACCCTACCTTAGAAACGTTCGAAAGATATCAGGCCGTTTATGGCAAAAAATATTCTCTCAGCAATAACTCTGTGCGTTCTCTTTTCATAGATAATCAAAAAGGAGTATGGGTAGGTACATTCTATGGTGGACTCAACTATTATCATCCCCTTGCTCCGGCATTTAATACCCTCAAGCGTTCCACGGTATCAAAGTCTTTGAATGACCACATTATCAGTTGTATCGTAGAGGAGCCCAGCACAGGAAATTTATGGATCGGCACCAACGATGGCGGAATTAATTATTATAATCGTAAAGACAAGACATTTAAATCTTATCAATCCTCAGAAAAAGGATTAAGATCAAACAATATCAAAGCCATACTTCCCGAAGAAACAGGGAATATATATGTAGGAACACATTCCGGGGGACTAAGCTACATCCATGTAAAGACCGGACAAGTAGAAAACTTTAAAATTCCACACATGGAAGCGGAGGATAACAGTTGCTACGTCTTATTGGACAATCAGGATCATATCTGGGTAGGTGCAATGACCGGATTAATACTTTTTGACAAAAGTACCAAACAGTTCCGGCAGCACCCTTTGACCAAGGAAAACCCGGGACTATCCGGTGTATTGATAAACAACCTGTTCCGCGATTCGCGTAACAGAGTATGGATAGCTACAGAAAAAGGGCTATTCCTCTACACCGACAAACAAAAAGTAACACCGATAACCGACCAATTATCCAATGACCTTTCATCTTATATCATCGCCTATTGTGTAGAGGAAGACATCCATAAAAATATATGGGTAGCTTCTACCAACGGGTTATACCAGTATTCCTCCGAAGGTATATTCCAACGGCGATACACCATTGAAGACGGACTTCCTAACAATTGTATATACGGGCTTCTGGAAGATAACATGAATCGCTTGTGGCTCAGTACCAATAAAGGGCTCTCTTGCTTTGACATACAAACCGGCAAATTTCATAACTATAAACAGGAAGATGGTTTGAGCCATAACGAATTTAATCAATACGGTTATTGCAAAGGGAGTAATAACATTCTCTACTTCGGTGGTTTAGATGGTATTACCTATTTCGAGCCTTTCCGTTTTACAGAAAATCCTTTTGCTCCCCAACCTGAGATTACAGGTATTTCTATTCTCAACCAACCGGTCACCTATACATCGGATAAGACTTCCCAAGTAAGCAGAGATGCGAAAGGTAATCTCAAAAGCATCAGTTTTCCATTTAGCCTGCGCCAATTCAATATTCAATATACGGTTTCAAACTACCTCAGTGGTAAACGGAATGAATTTGCTTACCAGTTGGAAGGTTTCGACAAGGGATGGAATTATACCTCCGATCGAAACGTGAGTTATTCTAATCTTTCCCCCGGAAAATACATCTTTAAGGTAAAGGCTTGTAATAATAACGGGAAATGGTGTGATACCCCAACAGAATTCTTGGTACACATCACACCCATGTGGTATCAAACCTGGATAGCCAAGACTGTTTTCACATTATGTTTCTTAGGGTTAGCAGCCTTTATTGTTTACTTTTTCATAGCTCGTGCCAAGATGAGGATGAGAATGCAGATGGAACATTACGAATACTGCAAGAATGAAGAAATAAACCAAGAGAAAGTGAAATTCTATATGAATATGTCTCATGAGCTACGTACCCCATTAAGCCTGATTATCACTCCACTGGAAGAGCTGATTGAACAGGATTGTTTTTTAAGTTCAAAGACACAATCGAAATTAAAATTCATTTATCAGAACAGCCACCGGTTACTCCATATTATCAATCAGTTATTAGACTTCCGTAAAGCGGAAGCCGGCGCATTGCCTCTTCAAGTGGAACTTTGTGACATAGAAGATTGGTGTATGAAGATATTCTCCATGTTTAGAGGTAAAGCACTGAAAAGAAAAATAGATTACCAATTCAGTTCGACTCTTAATCATAAGCTTCTGCCCGCCGATAAAGGTTATATTGAAACCATTCTGATCAATCTGTTGTCCAATGCTTTTAAATTCACTCCCGATAATGGGCAAATAACAGTTGCCCTCCGTGAAGAAAAAAATAATTATGTAATAAGTGTCAGAGATAACGGTAAAGGAATATCTCAAGAGAAACTTGGAAAAATCTTTGAGCGCTTCTATCAGACAGATGAGCACCATCAAGGAACAGGAATCGGATTATCTCTTGTAAAATGCCTTGTAGACAAACATCGCGGTAAAATTGAAGTAGAAAGCAAAGTAAACCAGTTCACTGAATTCAACCTCTCTCTACCTAATGATATCCATTCGTTCTCTAAACCCGAATTGATAAGCCAAACGACATACGATGAGAACAGGTTACTGCAACAGATGAAAGAACTTGAACCGGAATTTGATGCGGAGACACCGGAAGAAGAAAAGAATGAGAATAGTAAAGCAGAAACGGATATAAATGATAAAGAAGAGAAACCGGTTATCCTATTGGTAGACGATAATCAAGAAATGCTGAAATATCTCAAGAATGCCCTTATCAACCAGTATCAAGTAATCATTGCCAATAACGGTAAGATAGCAATAGAGATTATGAAAAACCAAGAAGTCGATATTGTGCTTTCCGATGTAATGATGCCGGAAATTAATGGTTTGAAATTATGCGAAATGATTAAGCGTAACTTGCAGACCTGCCATATCCCGGTCATTCTCTTATCTGCCAAGAGCAGCCTCGACGATCAGACATCCGGTATCGAACTTGGTGCGGACGACTATATAGGAAAGCCTTTCTCAATGACATTGCTGAAAGGGAAAATCAACAATATCCTAAAATCAAAAGAACGGATTATCCACTTCTATCAAAACAATGTCAATGTAGATACAGCCGAAGTCACTTCCAATTCCGCCGACAATGAGTTCGTCAGGAGAACTATACAAATCATCGAAGAGAATATCAGCAACGACAACTTCTCTACCGATGATTTAGCTAATCAGCTATGCATGAGCCGTTCTAATCTTTATATCAAGATGAACTCCATTGCAGGAGAGCCACCGGCAAACTTTATCCGCCGTATCCGCTTCAACAAGGTATGCAAACTGCTTCTTGAGGAGAAATATTCTATTGCTGAGATTAGTTACATGACTGGCTTTAGTTCGCCCTCCTATCTCAGCAATAGCTTTAAAAAGTTCATGGGGATGCTACCCTCAGAGTACATAAAAGAGCATCGGAATAATGGATAGATCATTTCTCGGTTTCTTTTTCAGCCGCTTTCCATCCATTAAATCCGGAACCAAGGTCATAGACTGTATAACCTCTCTTGCTCAGGATATCAGCCGCCTTCTTGCTACGCTTACCACTCCGGCAGTAAAGAGCGACAGGCTTATCCTTCTGAAGCGTTGAGTCGGCTACGGCTGCAAACTGCTCATCCAGCACATTAATGTTGATGCTGCCGGGAATGTGCTCTTCAGAATATTCGGCAACGGTACGCACATCCAGACGCTGCACTTCAGGATTGGCTATCAATCCTGCAAACTCATCAACCGTAACAGTCTTGAAGTCGCCTCCTCTTTGCTGACAAGAGAAAAAGGTTGAGAAGAAAAGGCAAATGCCTGCAAGAATTATTTTCATCAGATTACACTTTTAGTTTTTAGGTATATAATCGAATTGATACGTTTTTGTTTCACCCGAATAGATCTTTATATCCATAGTAACCGTTACCTTCCTTACCCACTCTTCGGCATATTGCCACAATGGGACGGAAACATAAGCACGTTTGGTATAGGCAAGAACATCATCTGTGGCATCATGATAAAGTGTCAGATGTACGGTAACCAGACCGGTCGACTCCTCTTTTACCACTTCATCTTCTACAAAATGAAGCAGATGCTTACCATCTTGCGCCTTGATACCCAATAAAAGATTCAGATAATCAATCCCCATCCAAATACTCTGTAACTCTACCGGGTCGGTCTTTATGCCATTCTCAAACTTCTCAGCAGGAAGCGGAAAAGGAGAAATCGTTCCCAGAACAGCATATAGCTTTACTCCGGCAACTCCCTCTACAGTTTTTACCGGTTCATAGTTACTAACTATGCGCACAAAAGAGTTGGGATCGATAGTTAACTTCGACGCATTCTCCAACACCGGATATTGTTCTCCTTCATCAGTCAGGACAGATTTCAAACTACCATCTTCACCGGAGAAGGCAGTCATGAACTCCAATTTCACAGAAGGATAGTGGTAATCGTCATCTCCACAAGACGTCAGCAAGGAAACCAACAAAGTAAAAAGTAACCAATAATACTTACCTCTTATCATATTCTCTTTTTAAATTGTCATTCAATTTTATTCCATCACAGATTTGTTCGTTACCATCAGGTAGTTCTTCAGAGGATTGGCATACATCGACAGTAACTTTTCGCGCAAGAAAGGGACATCCTTACCGGGAATATCAATACGCTCCAACTGTTGGTTGAGATAAGCGATAAACCGTTGCTTGTCTTCTTCCGTGTAGTGTCCCGAACAAGCATTGTCTTCCGAAAGAAGATCATAAGCCACATAGTTATTAGGATACATACGATAATTGGCATGGATACGCTTGTCTATCAAGGCAGACAGGCTGGCAAACAGTTCTTGTTTCGGAAGAGAACGATCTGTCTGTAACAGTTCATCGTTGATACAGGGCGCGGTCTGAAAATGGACGCGCCCCTTGTAACCGAACAATCCGATCTGCATATTTCTCAAATCATCAGCAGTAGTCTTCTTATATGCGGGATTATCTCTCTTCAACTGAAATTCCTGAGCCTTCAGGAAGTCGCAAGGATCATATTCATAAGAAATGGCAAGCGGGGCGATATTAAGCTCCATCAGGCGGTCCACGACATCTCCTTCTCCACCCATAGCCAACATTTTGAGTACGCTGTCCTGCGTACGGTCATTGGAGTCCTTGGCACGCCCTTCGCGTTGCGCGATCCAGATAGATTGTTTTTTCTCACCGATGGTGTAGTGCATATAACGAGACATGCGAGCCGAAGACTCAAGCATCTGTCTCATAGTCAGTGCACGCTGAACGATGAAAGACTTGTTGACACGCACGAATTTCTTAATCCACGGATAGACAAGCAGATTATCTCCGATAGCTATCTCCACCGTATCCATTCCCTGATCTACCAGCAAAATAGACAGAAAACCGGAGTCAAGAATAATATCGCGATGATTGGAAATATAAGTATAAGCCGCTTTCTTATCCGGCAAGGCCGAATGATCTAATGTCAATCCATCCGTAGCCTCCTTTGCCAGTTTCCACAGAAGATCGTAACAGAAAGCTTTTTGAAACTCCAACTTCGTTTTACAAGTACGCATTTTCTGCGCCAACATCTCGAAGGGCACACCGGGAACGACGGTAGCAACTACTTGCCGGAATGCCGGGTCAGCAATCAGTTCCTCAAAGATTTGAGGAAGCTCCTCATCATGATAAGGACGGATTTCATCAAATTCCATGTTACTTTAAATATTAAGTATGAGGTATAACCTATACCTTATCTCTCATTTTGTTTTCTATAATATCTGTCATTACATCTTTAATGTCCATTCCTGCAGCACGCACCTGCTGAGGAATGAAGCTGGTAGCAGTCATGCCGGGAGTAGTATTCACTTCGAGCAGATTGATTTTCTCGCCTTCGGTGACAATATAATCTACGCGGATGATACCGGAAGCTCCAAGAATATCATAAATGGCGGAAGTCAGTTTCTGAACACGGTCGGTCAACGCATCAGAAATACGTGCCGGAGTGATTTCATCCGATTCACCATTGTACTTTGCCTTATAATCAAAATATTCGTTGTGCGTCACCACTTCCGTTATAGGAAACACGACAGACTTTTCTTTTGTTTTATAACAACCGCAAGTAATCTCGGTTCCATCCATAAAAGCCTCAACAAGTACCTCTTGGGCTTCTTTGAAAGCTTTGTCAATGGCAGGTTGTATCTGTTCTTTAGTCTTCACCTTTGTCACCCCGAAACTGGAACCACCCAGACTGGGCTTGATGAAACAAGGTAAACCTATTTTCTCGATTACATCTTCGTCGGAGACATTCTGCCCGGCGCGAAGCAGCAAAGAGTCGGCAATACGTACACCAAACGTTTTGAGATACTGGTTGCAGGCAAACTTATCATAAGTAAGCGCAGCAGCAAGCACACCGCAACAGGAATACGGAATATGGAGCATATCGAAATACCCTTGCAAACGTCCGTCCTCACCCGGAGTACCGTGAATGGTGATATAGGCAAAATCGAAAGTCACCTTCTTTCCATCCTGGCAGAAGCTGAAATCGTTACGGTCAACGATGGCCTTTGTTCCGTCAGGAAGTTGGATATGCCAGTCAAGTCCGTGCATCTCGACAATATACAATGTGTATTTCTCCTTGTCGATGAAGGAGTAGATGCCCTGTGCACTGCGCAGGGAAACTTCAAATTCGGAGGTATCCCCTCCACATACAATAGCGATTGTGCGTTTCATTCTAATTCTCTGTTACTGATATAACTTCTCCACTTATCGATCAGCCGGGTCATATCATCAGGCAATTCCGAGGTGAAGTACATCTCTTCGCCGGTAACGGGATGCACAAACCCCAGCGTCATGGCATGCAACGCCTGCCGTGGACAAGTGTCAAAGCAATTATTTACAAATTGTTTGTATTTAGCAAAGTGGGTTCCCTTCAGGATTTCATGTCCACCGTAGCGTTCATCATTGAAAAGGATATGACCGATGTGCTTCATATGCACACGGATTTGGTGGGTACGTCCCGTTTCAAGAATACATTCCACAAGAGTAACATATCCCAAACGCTCCAGCACCCGATAGTGTGTCACGGCATGCTTGCCCTGATCGTCAGGCAGGACGGTCATCTGCATACGGTCTTTAGGATTGCGGCCTATGTTGCCCACAACAGTTCCCTCGTCTTGCTCCACATTACCCCAGACAAGGGCATTATATCTGCGCTTCGTTGTCTTATTGAAGAATTGAAGGCCGAGATGTGTCTTGGCATCAGGTGTTTTGGCAACCACCAACAAGCCGGATGTATCTTTATCGATACGATGTACCAGTCCGACATGCGGATCATTCGCATCGTAATCAGGATTGTCTTTCAGGTGCCAGGCAATGGCATTGACAAGCGTACCGTGATAATTGCCGTGTCCCGGATGCACTACCAGCCCGGCAGGTTTGTTGACAACCATCAGATACTTGTCTTCATAGACAATGTCAAGGGGAATATCTTCGGGAATTACTTCGTTTTCATAACGCGGACGATCCATCATCACCGTAATGACATCCAGCGGCTTCACCTTATAACTACTCTTCACCGGCTTGCCATTTGCCATCACAAAACCTGCATCGGCAGCCTTTTGTATACGGTTACGCGAAGCATTCGTCAGGCGGTCGAACAGATATTTGTCCACACGCATCATCTCCTGCCCTTTGTCTACCACTACACGAAAATGCTCGTAGAGCTGCGCCTCATCACCAATGGGTTCTATATCATCCAATTCATCATTCGCTATATCATCGGGCAATTCCTCTATCATCTGGTTATTTACGATTTATTCCCTATGGTCATGACACATTCTTTATCTTTAACACATAGGTACGTTAACAATTTACGATCGAAATTACTTCAATTCTCAATTATCCACTATCAACTATCGGTCCTCAACTAACTATCCACTGATCAAAACCAGGATTCGTCAGCGGCAGAGCCTTCAGATGAAGTTACAGTTTCGGCACTTCCAGACCCCTCCACACCCAAAGAGTCGGCCTCCTGCGGAAGTTCACCACCATCGCCTACCATCAACGTCAAAGTAGCGCCCATAGGAACTTTATCACCGATAACAAGCTGCCTGCCATTGTACTTCACTCCATATACCCAGTCCTTCTCTCCTGCCACATACTGAATTTCATCCAGTTTGAAACCCGATGCAAGGATGCGGGCTTCCGCCTGACGCAACGAACTGTTGTCCGCCACATCGGGAACCACCTGCAAAGGGATGTCAAGCGTATTTATAGTTAGATAGATAGTGCGCCCTTCTTTCACTTTCTGTCCGGCACCCGGATTGTATTCCAGAATACAACCGGCAGGTTGATTTTTGACATAAGACGAATCGGAAACCACACAACTCAATCCCCGGTTACGGAATATTTTCTCAGCTTCACCTATCCCCATGCCTTTTACATCAGGTACCACTACCGCCTCACCATGACGGGTATATATGTCTATTCCCTTCAGCGCACCCCACAATAATGCACCGATAACAATGACCATCGCTATGATGTTTACCCAGAAGAATTTGTTCTGTCGAAAAGAAAAAAACTCTTTTATAGTCATATCTACATGTATTTGGGAGCAAAGATACAATTTTCAGCTATAAGAAAAGCCGTAAAAGACAAATTTTGTCTTTTACGGCTCTCTTATTCTGTATTACACGAAAGAGGCTTATGCCTTCACTCCGTTGTATTCATCAGAAACAGTCAGTTTCTTTCTGCCTTTAGCACGACGCGCTGCTAACACTCTGCGACCATTAGCTGTTGCCATTCTCTCACGGAATCCGTGTTTGTTTTTTCTCTTTCTGTTAGAGGGTTGAAATGTTCTTTTCATTACTGTATCTTGTTTTATGTTATTATTCCACGTAATCGGGCTGCAAAAATAGATACTTTTTCTAAAATAACCAAGAGATAACTCATTTTATCTCAAAAGTTTTTGTGTTTTTTACCGATTTCCATTACTTTTGCACTCGCTAAGAAGTGACAGGAAACTAATAAATTACAATAATATAAAGACTATAAAGTTATGATTAATGCCCAAGACATTAAAATCGGAACTTGCATCCGCATGGATGGCAAGCTGTATTTCTGCATTGACTTCCTGCATGTAAAACCGGGAAAAGGTAATACTTTCATGCGTACCAAACTGAAAGATGTTGTAAACGGTTACGTACTCGAGCGTCGTTTCAACATCGGTGAAAAGCTGGAAGATGTACGCGTGGAACGCCGTCCTCATCAATACCTCTACCATGACGGTGACTACTACCAATTCATGAACCAAGAAACTTTCGATCAAATTCCTATCGCTCACGATCTGATCAACGGTGTTGATTTCCTGCTCGAAGGTATGGTCGTAGATGTGGTTTCTGACGCCACTACCGAAACTGTACTTTACGCTGACGTACCTGTAAAGGTGGTACAGAAGATTACTTATACCGAGCCCGGCTTGAAGGGTGATACCGCAACCAACACATTGAAACCCGCCACTGTAGAATCCGGTGCAACCGTACGTGTTCCATTGTTCATCAGCGAAGGCGAATCTATCGAAATCGATACTCGTGACGGATCTTATGTTGGCCGCGTAAAGGCATAAGAAGTTTATTCCTTCATTTTACATACACAGACAGCCTGTTCATACTTTGGACAGGCTGTCTTTTTGTATTCCCTCCCCCTTATGTAGCGGAAAGATATCTGTTCACTTCCACTCTGCTCTAAGCTTTCTTTTGTTCAGCCTTGAGCTTTCTTTGGCTTAACCCTATAATTTATTGTCGGCTCACAGCAGTGAATAGATCAATTCACGGTAATGAACAGATCTGTTCACTATAGTGAGTCGATCTATTCACTGCTGTGAACCGACAACGAGCTACAAGATTGAATAGAAAAAAACATAGGATTGAACAGAAAAGAACAAAGGGCCGGACAGGAACAATAAACGTTACCACTCTAAACAACAGGCTTGTTTAAGCAAAGCAAATGTATGCAGTTGAAAAGAATAACTCACCCGAATTAAAGACGGATTGCATAAATAGATGTATCTTTGTCATTGAAAAAGAATAATTGAGACAGACGTTATGAGATATTCCGTCATTATCCCCGTATATAACCGTCCTGATGAGGTGAACGAACTGCTGGAAAGCTTGACAGTACAACGCTTCAAGGACTTTGAGGTAGTTGTTGTAGAAGACGGTTCTTCCATTCCCTGCAAGGAAGTCGTATCACAATATCAGCGAGAGCTGGATATACATTATTATAACAAGTCTAATTCCGGTCCCGGACAGACACGGAACTATGGGGCGGAACGGAGTAAAGGGGATTATCTGATTATATTGGACTCCGACTGCATCTTGCCCGAAGGATATTTTGCGGCGGTAGAAGAGGAACTGCAAAGAGAGCCCGCCGACGCTTTTGGCGGACCGGACCGTGCGCATTCTTCCTTTACGGATATACAGAAAGCCATCAACTACTCCATGACTTCTTTCTTTACAACGGGAGGTATTCGCGGAGGGAAAAAGAAAATGGACAAGTTCTATCCGCGAAGTTTCAATATGGGAGTACGCCGCCAAGTGTATGACGTACTGGGTGGTTTCTCCAAAATGCGTTTCGGAGAAGATATCGACTTCAGCATCCGCATCTTCCAAGGAGGATATAAATGCCGGTTGTTTCCCGGCGCATGGGTATACCATAAGCGCCGGACGGATTTGAAAAAGTTTTTCAAACAGGTGCATAACTCGGGAATAGCCCGTATCAACCTGTACAAGAAATATCCCGAATCACTGAAAATCGTTCATCTGCTGCCTGCCGTATTTACACTGGGAGTAGTGTTGTTATTGCTGGGAACACCCCTCTGCCTGTATAGCCTGACACCAATCGTCTTATACGCTCTGCTGGTTTGCCTGGACTCCACCCTGCAAAACCATAGTTTTCGTATCGGAGTTTATTCGATTGCAGCTTCCTTCATACAGCTTATCGGATACGGGACAGGGTTCTGGAGAGCTTGGTGGAAGCGCTGTGTGCTTGGGAAAGACGAATTTGAAGCATTTAAGAAGAACTTTTATAAGTAAGGGGAACGAGGGGAGAAGAAATACGAACCAATGAACAAATTGAATATCAACCAGTGGGCAGCAGAAGACCGTCCCCGGGAAAAGATGATGCAAAAAGGTGCCGAGGCACTTAGTGATGCGGAACTGCTCGCCATACTTATCGGTTCAGGTAATACGGAGGAAAGCGCAGTAAGCCTGATGCAACGGACTTTGGCCAGTTGCAACAACGATTTAAACCGACTGGGAAAGTGGGAAGTACGAGATTTCTCGCGTTTCAAGGGACTGGGACCGGCAAAAAGCGTCACTATCATGGCAGCCCTGGAACTGGGTAAACGAAGAAAGTTGCAGGAACATTCCGAACGGCCAGTTATCCGTTCGTCACAAGACATCTACGAACTCTTTCATCCGCTGATGTGTGATCTCGCACAGGAAGAATTCTGGATATTACTGCTGAACCAAGCAGCACGGGTGATTGATAAAATCCGTATCAGCCGGGGTGGTATAGACCAGACCACAGCCGATGTGCGAAGCATACTGCGTGAAGCTTTGCTGCAACGTGCCACACAGCTGTCGCTTATACACAATCATCCCTCGGGTAATCCGCAACCCAGCCAAGAGGACAAGCGGTTGACACAACTCGTACAAAAAGGGGCTCAAACCATGAACATACGGCTCATTGACCATGTTATCATTACAGACGGCAGATATTACAGTTTCAACGATGAAGGGATATTATCACTTTAAGTTATTGCCGTTTCAATTAAAATCTTTAGATTTGCTACGCTAAACCAAGAAACCGTACGAATATGACCAAATTTGAAATAGAAGAAAAAATCGTATCCATGCTCAAGACCGTATACGATCCTGAAATACCGGTAAACGTCTACGACTTGGGACTCATCTATAAAATTGATGTTTCCGACAACGGAGACGCTAATATAGATATGACGCTGACCGCCCCCAATTGTCCGGCAGCAGATTTTATCATGGAGGATGTCCGCCAAAAAGTCGAATCGATTGATGGAGTAACCTCAGCTACCATCAATCTGGTATTCGAGCCCGAATGGGACAAAGATATGATGAGCGAGGAAGCTAAATTGGAGCTCGGGTTTCTTTAAATAATTGATAACGGATAGTTGATAAATGAAGAACGTATATTTCCTTTCAGACGCCCATCTGGGCTCACGTGCCATTGAACACGGACGGACACAAGAACGCCGGTTAGTCAACTTTCTGGATAGTATCAAGCACAAGGCTTCTGCCGTATATCTGTTGGGAGATATGTTTGATTTCTGGTATGAATTCCGCACAGTAGTGCCCAAAGGGTATACCCGGTTCCTCGGAAAGCTGTCCGAACTGACGGATATGGGGGTGGAAGTACACTTTTTCACAGGCAATCACGACATCTGGTGCGGCGATTACTTGACTAAAGAGTGTGGTGTCATCATCCATCGGGAAGCACTTACCACAGAGATATACGGAAAGGAGTTCTATCTGGCGCACGGAGACGGTTTGGGCGACCCGGACAAAAAATTCAAGCTTTTGCGTGCCATGTTCCACAGCCATTCGCTTCAAACCTTGTTTTCAGCCCTACACCCCCGCTGGAGTGTGGAATTGGGATTGACATGGGCAAAGCACAGCCGCCTGAAACGCGTGAATGGCAAAGAACCGGAGTACATGGGCGAGAATAATGAACATCTGGTACTCTACACAAAGGAATATCTGAAAAGCCACCCGAATATCAATTTCTTCATTTATGGGCACCGACATATAGAACTGGACTTGATGCTGAGTGCTACAGCCCGTGTCATTATTTTAGGCGATTGGATTAATTATTTCTCATACGCCGTGTTTGATGGCGAGAACCTTTTCCTGGAAGAATTCATTGAAGGAGAGACGAAGTTGTAAAACGGCTTCATGATATGGGTACACACAGTTTTAATCAAAATCATAAAGAGCCCCGGAAGAACTTTAACATTCTCCGGGGCTCTCTCTTAAACCTAAATTATCCTAAAAACAGCCCTTTATCTTAGTCTCACTTAATGATTGTCAAGACAGGACGGACGTAACCGGCAACATTCTCTCTATTGTACTTAACCGTATTCAATCCACCTTTCGTCGCCTTATCTGCTTCTTTGTTCACTTGTATAGTCACAGGTTCGGGCAAACTATTCTGGTTGAGGGAGGAGTTGAACATATTGTATCCATTACCACCGATAGAACTTCCTATCCCTAAATCAATGGTCCTAGTCAATGAAGTTGCCAATGCATTCTTTTCCATTGCTTCCAGTTTAACATCACTTCTTGCAGCAAATCCATAACTACCACCTATAATGTCCAATATCTGACGTGCAGAAGGAATATACCACTCACTGGCATTACTTGTCGGTTTAACAACCTCATTCCCGTTCAACCAAGCATAGAAGCACTGCAATGCCGGATAAGTCTCGTCATCGAGGTGGGCCTTGAACAAATCAAACGACAAAAGTTTTTGAGTCATTGCATAACCATTGTGGTTTACAATGTCATTTTTCGTTTCAGGCGCAGGCAAGGCTATCTTGTTCTTCAAATCATATAAGTACAGACGACCGGAAAGTTTATGTTCACTCTGTATAAATTCCTCAGTGGGCTCCAACGGTTTCAATGATACCACATATCCCTCAATGTTCTTCCCTTCGCTATTCGGATAATTTGTAATATCATCTCCTGGTTGCGGGCCAACGGCATAGACAATTCCAACACAGTCTCCCTTGTTTTCATCCGTCAATTTATTTCCATACGTACCATCTTTAAAGAAGAAATCTCCTACTTTTACCTGTATAGGTTTCAATTCCACATCTACTGTCGCCGAAGACCACTCTTCTACATCAATATCGAAAGTAATATCGAAATCTGTATTATCGGGTGGAGTCTCCGCCATCATGTTACCGCTAACCTTGACATGTTGTCCACGCAACAACGGTACCAGTCCTGCCGGAACAGCCACGTCTTTCGTACCTTCTTTGGTAGTAAAGGTCAATTGAATAGCATCCATATTGCGGCTCTCTGTATTGGAAAAGATATAGGCGGAGAATAAAGTACCGTCAGGGGTATCAGCCGGATTGAAAGTCGGCATACCGATACTCAGCACGGTTTCTTCAGTGGCAGCTATACCTGTTGCGGCATTAAATGCCAACGGAGCTTTGAAAGAAGCCTCTAGACCCAGCAATTTCTTGAACTCGCGCAAATTCTTTTCCAATACACTCACCTTTGTGAAAGGGCGAACTAAATTCAACTCCAGTACAAGGTTCTCATCACCTTTGCTGAGCTCACCACTATAATAAAAAGCATCCGATGCATCATTGTTGATCAGACTGTTCGCATCTTTCACCCGAACATTTTCCAAATTGGAAGTATCATAATACTTATCGGTAAAAAGTTTGTCATCGCCTGCGACAGTGGCAGCGTCAACGTAATCAGCCCAGATTACACAATCGTATGTACCTGCATCCAACGTAATGTCAAACAAACCATTCTTAACCTCGGCAGTAGGTTCTACTGCCAATTCTTTACGGAGGACTTTAGAAGCTCCTCCCCGGGTACGTATTTCCAGAATGTAACGTAACTTATGTCCGTCGATATTTCCAGGCTGTTCCGTGGAAATACCTTCCGGCAGTAAAGCGGAAATACGCACCTGATTACCTTTGACACCGGATGAATCCTCGTCATCGCTGCAGGCTACCGACAAGAGTCCCATGCAGCAGAAAAGTATCATATATAGAATATTCTTTTTCATATTATTCTTTCTTTTAGTCAGTGTTATTTAATGATTGTCAAGACAGGACGGACATAACCGGCAACATTCTCTCTACCGTACTTAACCGTATTCAGCCCACCTTTCGTTGCCTTGTCTGCTTCTTTGTTCACTTGTATAGTCACAGGTTCAGGTATATCATTCTGATTCAGAGAAGAGTTGAACATATTGTATCCATTACCACCGATAGAACTTCCTATCCCTAAATCAATGGTCCTAGTCAATGAAGTTGCCAATGCATTCTTTTCCATTGCTTCCAGTTTAACATCACTTCTTGCAGCAAATCCATAACTGCCGCCTATAATGTCCAATATCTGACGTGCAGAAGGAATATACCACTCACTGGCATAGCGTGCCGGTTTAACGACTTCACTCCCGTTCAGCCAAGTATAAAAGCACTGCAATGCCGGATAAGTCTCGTCATCGAGGTGTGCCTTGAACAAATCAAACGACAAAAGCTTTTGAGTCATTGCATAACCATTGTGGTTCACAATGTCATTTTTCTTTTCAGGAGTAGGTAGAGCTATCTTATTGTCTTTATTATACAAATATAAACGGCTGGAAAGTTTATGTATGTTTTGTATAAATTCTTCAGTGGGTTCCAACGGTTTCAATGCTACCACATATCCCTTGATACTCTTGCCATCGCTATCCGGATAATTGGAAATATCATCACCGGTCTGCGGACCAACGGCATAAACAAGCCCGATGCAATCATCCTTATTTTCATCCGTCAGTTCGTCACCCCATGTACCATTCTTAAAGAAATAATCTCCTACTAACGGATCACGAGAAGGCTCAGGTTCAGGATCAGGATCCACCCCCTCACCGGAAATCAGATTACCACTCGCCGTCATACGCTGGTTTCTTACTAAATTAATACTTCCCGACGGAATTTCATTGGTAGTCTTACTTGTCGTAGTCAATGAAAGTGTAGTTGCCCCCAATGCCAATCCGGTAGAAGGAGTGAATAGATAACTTGTGAAAAGGACACGTGAGTCATCTCCGGTTTGGAAACTTTTGGCATATACAGCCGTCATCATGCCGGCAACAGGTTCTCCAGTCGCTACATTAAAGCCTTTGGACATTTCATAGTTCACTTGCATGCTTTTTAAAGCGGCAAACTTACCGGCATTCTTTTCCTTCACAATCAACTGAGCAAAGGGACGAACCAGTTTCACTACCCGAGAAATGGGATTCATACTCTTTTCCAGTTCAAGATTGGCAAAAAAACCATCGCAAAGGTCAGTATCAAACAACGTAGTTCCCTTTTCGTCTTTAATGAAAACATTATGTAAATCGGACGTGTCGTAACAGAAATCCTCAAAATGCTTATAAGTAATATCATTATCTGTAGTGACATCTGCAACAACAGCATCTTTCTTTATGAAATCAGTCCAAACCAAACAAGTGTAATCTCCCGGTGACAAAGCAAAGTCAAAATTAGGAGTCGTTCCGCCATCTACCACTACTTCATTACGATATTTCAGTTCAGGACGATCTTCCTTGCTCCAGACTTCAATAATACTACGTAATTGATGAGTAGAAGGTACTGTAATTTGTGCACGGGTATCCGCTACACCACCCGGTATCTCGGCAGAGATACTGACACGATCATCCTTTTCATTCCCGGTGTTCGCCAATTCGTTGTTGGCACACGAAACCAACAGTACGGCAAACATCAAGGTAATTATATAATATACTTTTTTCATATCTTCTTTTTTTATATCCTACACTGAGAACAGAGTTGTTCTCCTGACTATATTTATCTAACACTTCTTGTAGTCTGTACAGGTTTAGTGATGCACTCTTGTACTTGCAGCATTCCAAATACATCATCATACAATACAGATGAGTTTTCTTGCTGACGCTGATAAGGAACCCCATCTAATTGTAACTCTACAGAACCATAATCGAAGACAGTACCGGTGGTCTTATTGGATATCTTAATAGTTGCCGGTTTATCCGCTGCCATTTCGGCCTCCACAATCCAATCACCCAATGTGAAACGATTATTTACCTGCCACACATCCTCTACCTGACCATTATCACTCAATTGTATGATCGTGAGAATTTTATTGTTCATGCTTGCTTCAAAGTCAGCAGTCAGATGCCACTGTTTCGCAACATCGGCTGGAGAGGTAGGTTCTCCACCCGGGAACCAATCTTTCGTGGTAGTAATAATAGGTATCTGTTCGCAATAAATTTGTGCCACAGCTGTAAAATTACCTTTATCCGTGGTTGTATAGTTCGTTGTTACCTTATTGCCAGCTACATGAAATTCCACCGGGCTATGTAGTAACCATTGCCAGGTAGCCGGTTCGTCAGCTCCCAAATCATCGTAAATCACGACTTTATTGGGACGAAGCATGAAAATGTGCCGTTTGTAATTATTCAATGGGGTTTCTCCAAATCCATATTCCGGCGTTTGCGAGATACCTGCTTTGCTAAAAGCATCCTGCCACATCGAATATTCCGATACACCACAATAAGCTTGAGAAGCATCACCCAAGAAGTATGCCAGATTAGTTCCATTCAGACCACGTTCCAGATTACCGTATGCTCTAGTAGTAAAAGGCTGACCGATATTATTAATCATAATGGTATTATGTCCGCGAGTATTACGATATTGCAACAGACTGTGCGCATCATTGAAGCTTTGATAATAACCGGCATTTACATATACAGGACGCCCTTTATAAAAAAGCTTGAAGCTATTCTGGTCGGCCAGCGTATGACTGCCCGAGCCGAACGGACTGGAACGGAAAGCCAACGACAGGTTGCTACTCCTTTCAACCATATCAGAGAAAGCAACTCCTTCTCCGGTATCCTTATTCCACAAATAATTCTCAAAATCATTTGCCGTAAGTTCCTTTCCACCATAAGAGATATGCTCACGCGCAATACGATAAAGACGCATGGAATAGTCGTCATGGACGGTATTTCCGCATTCCTTTACATACCAAGCGGCATAAGAATCTCCGGTTTCACGGGCAATAAAGTCTGCGAAAGCCAATCTACCCCTGTCAGGCGCTCCTCTCTTTTCTACCCCATCACCGAAGCTGGTCATTTCCGTTCCTGGGAGGTTACTATATATCATTGCCTTTCCGGCAGCCTTATACCACGGATGCTCCAGAAAATTAGTCCCTGTAAGATGGGTAAACAGCATAGGCATATAGTAAAGTGTATATTGATTGGTTTTGAAATAACTTGCACCGTTGTGCCATGTTCCATCACGGTTGAAACCGGATGCCGGGGCACGAGCCGTCCATAATTCATAACTATACTCCAGGAACTTCATGGCTTCGGGATATTCATTGCAAATGGTCAATGCACCTTGTACCATAGCACGCAACACAATCTGCCAGGTATGATTTTCGAATATATGATTTTCAATTCTACCCAAGAAACTTTCATAATAATGTTCCAGAATACGTATCATCAGTTCTTCTGTTTTCGTCTTCTCATCTTCCGTCAGCACATCTTGCCCTAACTCATAGAAAACGCTCAAAGCACTGATTACACCTGCTGAAAAGAAATTCTCGGAGAACAAGACATTATCCTTCACATCGTAATTAATCATCTGTTTTCCAAGTTGAATAATCTTATCGAAGTATTTCTGTTCCTTGGTTAACTGATATGCCGTATTCAATATATAATTCACATCATTACCCAGATCTTCCATATTATAGTTATACGGGTTATCGGCCGGAAGAACAATATCTTTCAATTTTCCGTTAGCCCTGCTAATCATACTACGATATTCAATGTGTGAAGCATCAATCGGACTCACCTTATCAATATCAGCCTGGATAAAGCAGTTGATAAACGGAAAGGTTGTCGGAATGTTCTGTTTACACACAGCCCATTCCGGTGTTACGAAGACAGGTTCTTCACCTGTCACCGTAAACTTATTCACTACACTCCAAGGACCGGTTTTATCGTTAGCGTCCACTATGCGGAAACGCCAATACCAGACACCAGTTTCCATCTGCTTATGAATATTATACATATACCAGGATACTTTGCCCGAACGATAGGTTCCTTCTTCGGGGAAATTCTCATTCCGGGAAAGCTCGAATTCCATAAACTCGGTTTCTTTCTTCGCATTCGCAGGTACAATAAGCGGTGTAGGATTCAGGTAAAGAGTATGTTCCTCTCTCGGATAAGGTTTATCACGATCGTTAGGATGTACCCTATCCACGGTTTCTTCACCAATTACATCATTAAAGAATATCTCTTTGTCATCACTACAGGCTGCCAAGATTGACAATCCGAATAAAGTGATGATTAGATTATATAGTAATTTTGTATTCATAATCATTCAATTATTATTATTCATTCCAACCGGGGTTTTGTTTCAAATTCGGATTCATATACACTTCATTCTGCGGGAAGGGGAACAAATACATCTTATCATTCCAATATGCTTTTTGTATCAGTACCTTCTTGTAGTTAAAAGTATCTCCGGCTTTAGTGATTTCCACTCCATATATATTTCTTACATCATCCTGACCGGCAATCTTCCAACGACGGATATCATAGAAACGATGTCCTTCAAAAGCCAGCTCAACACGACGTTCGTTACGAACTTTGGCAGTAAAGGCTTCTCCTGTTTCATCCACCGCTTTCATTCCGGCAGATTCGCGTACCATATTCAAAGCCTGACGTGCTGTCAACGTACACTTTTCGGTAGTGGCATCCGGCCCTTTACATGCATTCAACGCTTCAGCATAATTCAACAGGATTTCCGCATAGCGGAACAAGATATAATGATGTTCCAGTTTGTTGGGTTTATCCGGATCAAGCGATACAGACGGATTCATATATTTACGAAGATAATAACCGGTTTTAGTAGAGCCATCCAAAATATTATGTTTACCTCCCTTAAAAGTTTCTACCTTTTCTTTCAGCCAGGTAGTACCGTTAGTCAATACATTCAAGTACAGACGCGGGTCACGTGTCTGTTTTCCAGCGGCATCATAATACATATTAGCTACGTGCACAGGATTATTCCAGTCAAAAGTAGTACCATCTTTCATTTCGTAGGTATCCACCAGGTTCTGTGTCGGAGTATTTCCACCTTTCGCACCTTCATATCCCATTGGTTCATTACGGGCTTCAAAGGAGTTCTCTTTAGCAGCGTTGCGACGTTCAAGAATCAGCTGTTTTGACTTCAGTACACCATTACCTCCCGTATTCGAGTATAATGGATCGTTTCCTATTTTGGGCAGCGAATATGCATTCAGACCTATCACTTCAGCGGCAGCCTCAGCAGCTTTTTCCCATTTGGTTAAATCATTATTCGAATTATGTAACGGACTGGCAGCATAAAGTAGTGCCCTTGACTTTAATGCCAATGCAGCTCCACGAGTAGCACGTCCGGTGTCACCCCAGAAATCAGCCTGGTTTATCGGAAGCTCCGGAGCTATTTCCGAACACTCTTGTGCTATGAAATCAATGACCTCGGAAAAAGGAGTCTTTTCTACGGAATTTATTTCATCTTCATTGTAAGTGCGGGTTATCAACGGAATATCCCCATAACGCTTAGCTAATTCAAATAAATAAAAAGCTCTCAAGAAACGTATCTCATAGGGAAACTTTTCAGCCTTTCCAATAATTTCATCATAATTGTCATTATACTCGAAACGCTTCAACGCTTCAATATCAAAATTCTCAAGGAAAGAGTTGGCACTACGGATAGCAGTCCAGAAATTCCATCCGTCATCCACTCTTTTCAAGGGACTCCAAACGCCATTAGTAAAATAATAGATATCATTATTCTCCCAGGTATATACTGAATTATCCGTACCCGACTCTATCATGGCATCATCAATCTGTCCCAAGTCCATCGGTAAAAAAGTATATACGTAAGAAACCATCTGGTTCATATTATCATAATAGCTATAAGCTTCTTCTTTTGTCTTACCTGTGGTTTCATCAAATCCCAGGTAATCACACCCGCTGACAGAAAGCAAGGTACAAGCCACTATCATATATTTCTTTATATTCCACATAATTTTTCCTTTTTAGAAATTAATATTCAAACCGACATATACCGTAAACAGATCGGGATATCCCAAAGCGATATCCTCACAATTGAAATAGTCAATCTTGTCAATAGAGAATACATTTTCGGCTCTTGCATAAACTTGGAATTTATCCATCTTCATCTTTTGCGACCACTTCTGAGGCAATGTGTAGTGTACATTCAGCGTACGGAGCTTAAAGAACGAACCGTCGGCTATCCATTGAGTACTTGCCTGATAGTTGTTTTCATTGGATAATGTGGAGAGGCGTGGAAGATTGGCAATATCCTTAGTCTGTTCTGTCCAGCGTACTTTATCCTTCAGATACCAGGTAGCAATGTTCGTATTACCATTACGAAGCGGCCGGTGTACATTGGCAACATTCAACTGTTTGGTAAGTCCACTGATACCATTGAATACCATATCAATTCCGATACCTCTGTACTCGAAGCCCAAGTTCAAACCGTAAACCATTTCGGGAACAGCTGTTGATTTACCAATGGCTACCCGGTCTTCACTATCGATTCTATTGTCACCGTTTTGATCTTTATATTTGATATCACCCGGACGTACTGTAGAGAAAGTCTGCTCCGGACTATCGGTAATATCTTTCTCATCACGGAAATACCCGATAGCTTCCAAACCGAACAATTGTCCTACTTTATGTCCTTTGGTATACAAATAATCGTATGGTTGGTAAGCTTGTCCATTTTCAATGACTTCACTACCATTCCAAGCCCAATTGGCATTTGCGTAATATTTAAAGTCTTTAATCTGATCGTTCCACCCCAGACTCAATTCAATACCCTGACTCTTTACCTCACCTATATTCTGTTGAGGAGCCGTGATACCCAGTATGGAAGAAACCTTATTATTAGAACATAAGATATCCGTACGATGGTCGTAATAATATTCTGCGGTGGCAGTCAAATTGTTCCAGAGACGTACATCTACACCTATATTGTATTTGGTAGCTGTTTCCAGATTTAATTGGCGTATCGGTAACTTCTGTTCTCTTAAACCATTAACATCAGTCATACCATCCCCAAAAGGATACTTTCCACTTCCGGTCCAGAAATGATTACCAAGTCCGTAACTTAAATTATCAATAGCCGATTTACCCCACGAAGCACGCAACTTCAACAAATCTAAATAAGATACATCCTGTAAGAATGCTTCATTAGCCAGGTTCCATCCCGCAGACACAGCCGGATAAAAACGGAACTTATCGCCTTTCAACAGAATACTCGTCCCATAATAATTACCTACAAAATCCACCATGTAACGATTGTTATAATTATAACCTAAAACACCCATTACATTCTGGCGATAATAAGAAGCGTTCCTTTCCAGGCCATCTTCTCCATCCTGACGATATACGACAGCCGCAGCTACCTGATGACTACCAAATGCACGATCATAGTTCAATTTAGCCTCCACGCTATGACGAAGTATCTGGCTACTCAGTTTGGAAGAAGATATTTGCATGGTAGTATTCGTTCCATACGTTTGACTCACCGGTAACCCGTTGTCTGCTAAGTAACTTACCTCATACATATAACTCTTACTACCTATCTCCTCAAATACAGCCGAATTATCATAACCCACAGCCAGTTCTGCACTCAAGCCTTTAAGGAACATGGAAAAATCCTGTGTCAACCGCATATCACCATACAGCAAACGACGGTTTTGTTGAACGTAGCCAACATCGGCAATAGCTGCAATCGGATTCATCTTAAAGATGGTATTACTTCCCCAATTATTATTGATGGTCTTTATTGGGAAAGCAGTGGCCGGGACCTTATATAGATTTTGGAAAATAGCATCTATTCCCGTATTGGGGCGCTTATCTTCAGTAATCACACCGAATAAATCGAACTTTACTTTTGTACTTTCCGTAATGTCCACATCTAAATTCATACGTAAAGACAAATCATATTCACGGATCTGTGAGTTATAACGTTCAGAATAATGCGTATAATTTTCATTCAGCAATCCGAACTCGTTTTTGTAATCAAGCATAGCCAGATAACGCGCACGTTTTCCTCCACCACGTACCACCAGATTAAACTGATTATTTTCGCTCATGTCACGCATACCTTCTTTCACCCAATCCACATTGGGATAGTAAAGAGGATTAGACCCATTTTTGAACATCTCCAGTTGTGTAGATGTGTATTGTAAAGGAAGTCCGTCATAATATAACGCTTCATTCTGCGCCATAGCATACGTATAGGCATCTGCCATCTCCGGTTGATTAATCGGTAAGTTGAAACCGTGACGATAATTCACATCTATATCGAATGAATTATAGGCACCTCGTTTCGTGTTTACCAAAATCACACCATTGGCAGCCCTAGCTCCGTAAAGTGCAGTAGCTGCACCATCTTTCAAAACCTGTACCGATTCTATTTCTTCAAGAATAGAATGATCGAGTGCACGGCGGAAACCATCCACTAAAATAAGTGGAGCAGCACCGTTCAGTCCTCCTTGTCCACGAACACGCATATCAGCATTGGCATGCCATCCTACATTCTGTGACAAATGCAATCCGGAAAGCAAACCGAACAATGAGTTATTCACTTTATACATGGAAGTTGAAGACTTTTCCAGCTGATCAGCATAAATGGTAGATACCGATTGGGTTTGTGTCTCTTCAGTACGTCTCACAAATCCTAAATCTACTACAGCATCTTTCTTTGAGTCCAGAACTATGGTGAGTGACTCTCCGTCTACCCTTACCCGTTTCATTACTACATCGGCATAGTTCAGTTCTATATAGTCTCCCTTTTCCAGATCCAGTGCAAACACACCGTTATTATCAGTCACGCTATTGTTCCTCATTTCACCTACCCGAGATACTTTTACTCCGGGAAGCGGTTTCCCATGGATATCTTTCACTACTCCATTCACCGTTTGTGCCATCATACCCAATGAACAAGTAAGTGCTAATCCTATTGTATATAGAAATTTCTTCATAATCTTTCGTTTATTCATTAATTTTTATTCCCAACCGGGATTCTGAATTAGACCATATTTCTTATTGATTTCTGTTACTGGAAATGGTAACAAATACCAATGATCATACCAGAGATATTTGATATCATTACGGATGCTGATGGCATATTCAAAATTATTTCCAACCTTTCTCGTTTCCAGTATCTCCAAAGGACGTGTTGCCCACTCGGCTCCTTTCCGATAACGTCTCATATCATGATGACGTATATCCTCCTGACCAAATTCACGGGCACGTTCATCCAACAAATAGTTTAACAAAGGCTCTCCCATCGGAACCTCACTCGCCAAGACCTCAGGCAATCCGGCACGTGTATGTACCAAATTCAGATAATCATACGCATCCATACCGAATTCATCATCTGTAGAAGCTTGTCCTAACTGATTCATAACTTCGGCCATACTTAAATAAATTTCAGGCATGCGTACAAGAGGACAAGAATAGGGTTTCTTATCCATTTCATTTTTTTTATCACGAATGAATTTTCGAAATCCATAACCAAACTGGGTCTTACTTCCCACATTGGATCCGGTTCCATATCCTTCACGCCCTCCGATATAGACCTCCGCTTTTCTTCCCTGCCATTTATCTCCATTTACAATCAGGGTCTCATACAAACGAATATCACGAGTCGGTTTACCCGCTTCATCAAAAAATGGATGTGCTCGATGTTCCGGATTATTCCAGTCAAATTTAGAACCATCTTTCCATAAAAACATATCGGCATGACTACTGCGAGGCATTCCATATCCTTGATCATACATACGATAAGCCTTATTACTGGCAGTATAAAATCCCCAACGGAAAGAAGCCATCACTACTTCCCGGTTTCCTTTTGTGAAATAACCGTTCACATAATCTTCGCGCGGATCACCGGTATTCTCTATCCGATAATAATCTCCATTTTGTTTATTCAGCCGTAAAAATTCCCTACCGGCTTCCAATGCAGCCATCCAGCGACTCTCCTGGTAATCTCCATACCAAGCCAAATGATCTGTAGAAGCCTGTCCTTCATAATAAGCTTCTGTATTATTAAACAACGGACTGGCAACAAAAGTCAGTAAACGGAACTTCAACGCTTTAGCAACAGCAGCTGTCATGTGTCCATACTCCGCATCCGTTGTATACCACGGCAAGTCTTTAGCCGCTTCGTCTAACAGTTCCACTGTTCTTGAGACCGTTTCTTCCAGTGTCAAACGAGGGAATAAAAATGTTTCATCAGCTTTATAGGCATGATCAATCCACGGCATACCTCCATAATAACGAATCATATCTGTATAATGATAGGCTATTACTACTTTAGCCTCTGCTTTACGTACCCTCTTTTCTTCATCAGACATATCCGGAACTTTATCTACATTCTCAAGATAGATATAAGCCTTTCTTATTCCAAATGTCGGATCACCTGTCACATTACCGTTAGACAATTGATAGGGGAATTTACTCCCTTTATCCGCAGCTGTAATAGAACCATGATTCCAAGACAAACGTGATGTATATCCTATATCAGAAAAGACATCCAGTATAAGAGCCTCGTAATGATAACCTTGTGAAGCAGGCAGATAATCGGGCAAAGTCTTATAGAATTGGTTCAATGCCTGATCTGCATATTTTTTAGACGAAAAAACGGTGTCAAGTGATACCTCGTCACTTACTGGTTTCTCCAGAAAATTATTTCCGAATTTCAGGTCCTCACAGCCGACGATCATAGCGGCCAATACTCCTAAAGAGATTATTTTACCTATAGTTTTCATATCTTCAATTTAAATGGTTAAAAGGTTGCATTCACGCCCAAACTGAAAATCTTCATAACGGGATAAGTATTGTTATCACGCGTCAGTTCACCTTCCGGATCGAACACCTTCAGTTTGTCAAAAGTCAAAAGATTATATCCTGTAAACTGTACGGTAAGTTTGGAAGCACCGATAGCTTTCAGAACCTTTTTATTGGCAATATTATACCCAACTGTCAAGTTCTTCAATTTAACATAAGAGGCGTCTTTGATCCATACACGCGATGTGGCTTGGTTATGAGAATTCGTATTATATGTAAAACGTGGATATTCAGCCGTTGCAGCAGTTTCCTCCGTCCAACGTCCATCCACCAGATATTGATAGAACACACCACCTAATGTCTTATTATACATTGGGTTTCTATAGGTATTAGCCATCATAATGTCACATTCTGCCACTCCCGTCCAATTCATAGAAAAGAAAACACCTTTATATTCAGCACCAAAATTCAAACCAAATGTATAAGCCGGACGCTTGGGATTTCCAATCTTCTTTTGATCATCATTATCTATCACGTTATCATTGTTCAAATCGGCATATTTCACATCACCGGGATAGACTGTAGCCAACGGTCGTGGCAACCCCTCCTTCAAAGAACCATCTTCATTGAAATCATCTTTATTATAAAAGCCTAATGCTACATATCCGTAACGAGCTCCCACTTCATTTCCCGTACGCCATTGATAAGGTTCATTCGGTTCTACCTCGTCTTGATATACAATCTTATTTTTAGAATAAGAAAGATTAGCATTTATGTAATAAGAGAAATCACGGATCTTATCATTCCATTTCAAATCGATCTCATATCCTTTATTATCCACCTTACCCATATTGACTACCGGCAACAAGCCGCCTCCCATTGCAATCAGGTAAGGAACTGTTTGGCGTTGTATAAGAATATCCTTACGTTTTTCCATGAAATAATCGACAGATAAACGTAAACGGTCTTTGAAGAAGTAAGCATCTATACCATAATTATGTTTTAACGCCGTCTCCCAAGTAACATTTGAATTTCCCAAGCGAATTTCTCTAGCAGCGAGTTCATAGGCTGTATTAGTCAAACCGAATACATAGCCATTTCTATCATAATAATTTGTTTGTTTTTCTACATAAGCGTTATCATTAATAGAATACGCATCCGGTAGATACAAAAAACGGTTACTGGACATATTATCATTTCCAACCAATCCGATAGAAGCACGAATCTTAAGATAAGTCAGATAATCATTTTTAGGGAAGAACTTCTCTTCCGTCAAAATATAACCGATAGAACCTGCCGGAAAAGTTCCGAAACGTTTATCCGGCGCAAAATTCTCGGAACCATTGTGCCCGATATTGAACTCGGCCATATACTTTGACTTATAATCATACGTCAAACGACCAACAAAACCTACATAAGCAGTCGGAACGTCCGAATAGTTCTTCGGATAATATTTCTTACTCTGGTTATACAGGAACAAAGCACCTACACTATGATTGCCAAACTTACGGTTATAGCGGATACTTCCTTCCAGATACCAATCACGCCCACGACTACGGCTACCATCACCGTATGTTTTCATCGAATTCTGCCCGCTTACACGATAAACTACCGTCTTGTCAAAAGCAGGATCATCTTTACTAAGTCCAGAACCGTCAATTTCCGATTTATAGAAAGGAGTATAGGTTTCTACATGGCCATTCACTTGCCTTATATAGGAATAATCAGTATTATAAGATCCCTTGATATCCACAGATAAACCTTTGGTTATAAAATCAAGCTTTTGTACCAAATTCAAGTCAAATGTCATGTTATTGGACAAACGGCGTTGATAACCAGAACCATAATATTTATCAAACACTTGATTAGACATAGCTAAATTAGGATAGCGGGTATCCTGATGTACCACTTTCTTTCCATCTACCAATCCCGGAGAAGAAAAAGGCCATGTAGAAGCAAAATTCTGCCATATATCAGCAACAGGCTGACGGCGGTTCCCCAAAATACCACCCATATTAAATTTCAATGTAGTAGTAGGGGTTAAATTGACATCCAGATTGGCACGATAATTATAACGCGAATAATTATAGTTATTATTATAGTCCAAACCTTTCAGCTGTTTGAACAAACCATTCTGATATAGAAATCCTAAGGATATGAAATAACGGATATCCTTCGTACCTCCCGAAATATTCAAATTATGTTGCGTCTGAACCGCAACTTTGTTAGTCAGCTCCTTATACCAATTAATATTAGGATACATAATCGGATCATCCCCTAAACGAAATCTTTCCAAATCGTATGTATTAAATGCCATTTGGTCTTCCGGCATTCCATCATTACGTTGCCCCTCATTATAACATAAAGCGGTCGTATAGCTGTCTGCAATATCCAGTACACGAGTAGGCACCTGTAAACCTACGGTTGAGTTTATAGATACCTTAGCTTTTCCTTCTTGTCCGCGACGTGTTGTCACCAATACAACACCATTAGCTCCACGCACACCGAATACAGCTGTAGCAGAGGCATCTTTCAGAACATTGATAGACTCTATCTCATTGGGATCCATCTGTGAAAAGCTACGTTCCACCCCATCCACCAAGATAAGTGGAGCTGCGCCTCCTTCTGTCAAAGAGCCCACACCACGCACGAATATCTTCGCATCATCAGCACCCGGTTGTCCACTGACTTGCATAGAAGATACACCCGGTAACTGACCTGCCAATGAGTTGGCAACACTGGCACTCGGTGATTTCAACAAAGCATCCGTACCTACACTTGAAATAGCTCCGGTAAGAGTAGCTTTCTTCTGTACGCCATACGCTACCACCGTCACTTCTTCTAAAGCTTGTACATTTTCCTGCAAACTGACATTAATACTCTTTCGTCCATTGACTTTTATTTCCTGGGTCTGATATCCGATAAATGAAAACTCAAGAACGACGTTTCCATCCGGAATCGCTATCTGATAATGTCCATCTATATCCGTGATGACACCTGTAGTAGTACCTTTTACACGTACCGTAGCTCCAATGACCGATTCTCCATTGGCATCGGTAACCGTTCCTACAACCTGAATACCCTTATTCTGCTGATATTCATAATTGACTAACTCTTTTTCCGACCCGATTCTTGAATTTCCCGGTCGGGCATCTGCATCCAAAGCATAACACATTCCTCCACTCCACAAGAAAGGCTGAATGCACATAGCTGTCAATGCGGCTCTCTGCATGTTCCAATTAAAAAGTTTCTTCATACTAAATCGATTTTGATTAACATCATTTCGTTTCTGAGATCAGCTTCAAGTCTTCATCTTGAAGTTCAACAAAGGTCAGATATTTAAGGCATTTATACATTCTATAACGTCCAGAAATATTTTATTTATATCCAAAAACCCTTGTAATTATGTAGAAAAGGATATCAAATTTGTATTTAGAGAAGTTTTTACATGCTGATTATCAGTGAAAAACAAAAAGTATAACATAACGAAAAAACTGAGCGAAGGAATATGAATGATTGTAAAAAAGAACAAATACCCGGAACCTTTTTGACAGAAATTTGTAGTATTATCATAACCACTTAAACGACATTGTTATGGATGATATGATTTATAGACATGATTCTATTGCCGAAGAAAATATAGACCCCAACGGACGTCCGGCAAAGAATGAATTTGAGGAATGGAGTGAAGATGTTTCCGAACGTACTGACCTTGGGTATAAAGAGAAAAAAGTGAAATCCGTTAAAGAACGGAAGAAACTTATCAAGGAAATGGATGAGATAATCAAGAAAGATTTGGAATAACAAAAATGGAGCGTATCGGAAAATAATCCGGTACGCTCCGTTCTTTTATAGAAGAATATCCTTGGAAAATTTTATTTGTAACCGGCCGCTTTCGCAATGCGTTTAGGTATTTCCGTATTATCCATCTTACCGACAAATAAGTCAGAACCAGCTCCTACTGCAAATACAGGGACATACCCTGCTGTATGGTTCGGGCTCGTCCAACCCACCATAGCAATCTGGCTCATCACTTTCCTTGCAACGGCAGCCAATGGCTCGGTTTTGGCATAAAGGCTCTCCTCAAATACAACCTTATTCTTTACAAATGAACTTTCGTATTCATCACGAAGCATTTTTTCCTGTTCCCAAGACAATGGCAGAGTTCTCCAGAAACCCATCTTGTCGCCAAGCAATTCTTTCACTTCCTCCCAAGACACTTTATTACCTTTTGCCTTGCGCAAATCTGAAATAGCTTTGGACAACATATCCTGAGACTGTTTCTGATTAGACAAAGCTTTCAAGAACAATTCATATTTGGTAGTACCCAACCCCAAGCCACCAGTTTCGTGGTCGGCTGTTACAACAATCAAAGTTTCCTTTGGATGTTTCTTATAGAATTCATAGGCTACCTTCACAGCATTATCCAGATCAATCACTTCTTCAAAAGTCGTGGCAGGATCATTTCCATGACAAGCCCAGTCAATCTTTCCACCTTCTACCATCAAGAAGAAACCTTTCTTGTTTTCTTTCGTCAAGAAAGAAATAGCACTTTCCGTAATCTGAGCCAATGTCAGGTCACCTTCCTTACGGTCGATAGCATATGGCAAACAAGATGGATTGGCACCTTTCTTCTGAATAAGAACCATCTTTTTTGCATCTGCCGCTTTGGCATTGTACTCATCCAGTCCTCTGGCAATAGTATAACCGGCTTCTTCAATAATAGGGAAAATACTCGGAGCCTTCTTTTTATCAGCAGTTGTGGTCGGTTTCAGAAAACCACCGCCTGCATAGAAGTCTAGATTAGCCTTCGGCAAGTCAAGAGCAATCTCATAATACATATTACGACTAGGCTGATGAGCATAGAATGCGGCAGGAGTAGCATGATCTATACTAACACTAGTAGTTACACCTACTTTTTTCCCTGCTTTCTTTGCTTTTTCGGCAACCGTCTGCAAAACATTCTTGTTATCGTCCATACCAATAGCACCATTATACGTCTTCTCACCGGTAGCAAGAGCAGTACCTGCTGCAGAAGAGTCCGTCACTGAATTAGTAGCAGAAAAAGTGGTAGCCATGGTACCTACCGGAAATGCAGTAAACAAGAGTGATTTCACTCCGATACGTCCCTCCTGTTCCGCCAGATACATTTCCGTACCGTTTACCTGATTTACTCCCATTCCATCACCGATGAAATAAAACACGTACTTTGCCTGTTGGGCATAACCCATACCTACAAATAGTACAAAAAACAATGCATAGATTAATCGTCTCATAAGTCTTCTCATTTATTTTAAGTGTAGCAAAGATACATATTTTAGATTACAGAAGTATGAAGATGAACATAAAAAAGGGAATCGCATCACTGCAATTCCCTCTCCTTTCACTAAAATCATTTAAAGATTATTTGTTCAATATAGCCATTGTATCCGATGCAATCATTAACTCTTCATCCGTCGGAATAACGACCACTTTCACTTTAGACTCATCTGCTGAGATAACTGCTTCCTCACCACGAACTTCATTTTTCTTGGCATCAACTTTGACACCCATAAATTCCAACCCTCCACATACTTCAGTACGGCAATTACATTGGTTCTCACCGACACCACCTGTAAATACTATGATATCTACACCACCTAAAGCAGCGGCGTAAGCACCTACATATTTCTTAATACGATAGAAATACATCTTTTCTGCCAAGATAGCCTTTGGATTACCGGCAGCTACAGCTGCCTCCAGTTCGCGCATATCGCTAGATACCCCCGAAACACCGAGTACACCACTCTTCTTGTTCAGAAGATTAGATACACCATTTGCATCCAGGTTTTCCTTTTCCATAATGAACGTCACGGCTCCTGCATCAATATCACCGCTACGAGTACCCATCATCAATCCTTCGAGCGGGGTCAAACCCATACTGGTATCCATACATTTGCCATCCTTGATAGCAGAAACGGAACCACCGTTACCGATGTGGCAAGTAATGATTTTCTTTCCTTCGGGCTGAACACCCAGAAATTCGCATACGCGCTTGGATACATAACGGTGAGAGGTTCCGTGGAAACCGTAACGACGCACTCCATATTTCTCATACAGTTCGTAAGGAACAGCGTACATATATGCATAATCGGGCATAGTCTGATGGAAAGCTGTATCAAAGACACCCACCTGCGGAACATTTGGCAAAATAGCCGCAACAGCATTTACACCCTTTAAATTAGCAGGGTTATGAAGCGGAGCCAAGTCGTTGCAAGCAGTAAATGCATCCAATACTTCTTGAGTCAGCAATACGGATTCGCTGAACTTCTCCCCTCCGTGCACCATACGGTGACCGACGGCGTTGATCTCATCCAAAGACTTGATAGCACCATATTCAGGACTAATCAATGTATTCAGGATAAACTCTACACCTACAGTATGTTCAGGTATATCTTTTTCCAGAATTTTCTTCTCACCGTTAGGTAAAGTCAATTTCAGAAAAGAGCCTTTCAAACCAATTTTTTCAATACCACCCTGAGCGATAACCTCCTTGTGATCCATATCAAACAATTTATACTTGATGGATGAGCTACCGCAGTTCAATACTAAAACTTTCATATTATTCGGATTTAAAGTTATTTGGAGTTTTTAGCTGCAATAGCCTGATTGGCAGTAATTGCAATCATGCGATATACATCTTCGATGGAACAACCGCGAGACAGGTCGTTTACCGGACGGGCAATACCCTGCAAAATCGGACCTACCGCATCTGCATGTCCCAAACGTTGTACCAACTTATAAGAAATATTTCCTACTTCAAGGCTCGGAACAATCAGCACATTGGCATTACCTGCAATGGAGGAACCCGGAGCTTTACTGGCACCTACCTCAGGAACCAAAGCGGCATCAGCCTGCAATTCGCCGTCAATAGCGATATCAGGAGCCATTTCTTTAGCAATCTTCAAAGCTTCTACCACTTTATCAACCACTTCGTGTTTTGCCGAACCTTTGGTAGAGAAGCTGAGCATTGCAACCTTAGGATCCATGCCTACAACCGCTTGGGCCGTACGTGCCGTACAAATGGCAATCTGTGCCAACTGACCCGCATCAGGTACCGGAGTTACAGCAACGTCACCCATCACAAGGATACCATTTTTACCATATTCAGGAGCATGAGTCAGCAACAGCATCGCACCCGAAACGCAAGTAATGCCCGGAGCAGTCTTGATAATCTGCAAAGCCGGACGAAGCACGTCACCGGTAGTATTACGTGCGCCTGCCAACTGACCGTCAGCATCACCATTCTTGATAATCAAACAACCCAAATAAAGCGGATTAGTCGTCAATTTACGAGCCTCCTCAATAGTCATACCTTTTTTCTTACGCAGTTCGAACAGTAACTGTGCATACTCTTCCTGCTTCGGGTTGTTTTCCGGATCGATAATGGTTGCCTTGGAGATATTACCAAGCCCCCATTCCGTTGCACAAGCGTTGATTTCAGCAGGATTACCTATAAGAATAAGGTCTGCAATACCGTCAGTCAAAATTTGATTGGCTGCTTTCAAAGTACGTTCTTCCGTACCTTCGGGAAGAACAATGCGTTGGCGATTCGCTTTCGCACGCTCAAGAATTTCGTTAATTAATCTTTGCATGATATTTTAATTGTGTATAAAAATCGGTAGATCGTGTTATTCACGCGACAAAAGTACACAATTTTGCAATATGTACATTGCAAATTCGATGATATTTATTGGCAAGAACATAGATTATTATAATATTTAACACTGCCGGATAGAGTCAACCAGGATATCCATGAAAGACAAGTATCCTACCCGTAAAGGGCATCTCAATTGCCCCTATTACCGAAATAGCATTAAAAGCCTTCTAATACATCATTAAAAGCCTTTTAATACACCATTGAAAGCCTTTTAATCACATCCCACCATACAGAAGCGCCAACCAGACATTACCCATGAAAGTATCCGGCCATAGTACAGAGTACGTCTGAATATCAGCCTCCGTTACAAAAAGCTATAAGAAATATCCCCATCAACGTAACAAGCAATCTTGAGAATGCCTACCTTTGCGGCGTTTTCAATACATAACATAATTAGGTATTAGTAATATGATTCGCCAATGTGCCATCCTCTTCGGCTGTTTAGCCTTGGGGGAACTGATTGTTTTTCTTACGGGTATCAAGTTCCCTTCGAGTATCATCGGGATGCTGTTACTCACACTTTTTTTGAAATTAGGTTGGATAAAACTGCACTGGGTACAAGGAATGTCTGACTTTCTGGTTGCCAATCTGGGTTTCTTCTTTATCCCACCCGGAGTAGCACTGATGCTTTATTTTGACATTATCGCCGCAGAATTCTGGCCGATCGTCATCGCATCATTAGTCAGTACTGTATTAGTCCTTGTCGTCACCGGCTGGGTTCACCAATTAACACGTAAAATCAAATGAACTTCTTAGAAAACGAATTTTTCCTGCTGGCCATTACATTCGGGATATTCTTTCTGGCAAAGTTATTGCAGAAGAAGACAGGAATTATGTTACTTAATCCCATACTACTCACCATTGCCATACTTATCATTTTCCTGAAAATGGCAAATATCAGTTATGATACTTACAATAAAGGAGGATATCTGATAGAATTTTGGCTGAGACCTGCCGTAGTGGCTCTAGGTGTTCCTCTGTACCTACAATTGGAAACCATCAAAAAACAATTGTTACCCATCTTGTTATCACAATTGGCAGGTTGTATTGTGGGGGTGGTTTCTGTGGTTTTGATAGCCAAGCTGATGGGAGCTTCCGATGAAATTATATATTCACTGGCACCTAAATCCGTAACTACCCCGATAGCCATGGAGGTTACTAAATCTCTGGGAGGTATCCCCTCGTTGACGGCAGCAGTAGTAGTATGTGTCGGACTGCTGGGCGCCATACTCGGAGTAAAAACCTTGAAAATGACCCATATCGGCAGTCCGATGGCACAAGGTCTCTCACTGGGAGCGGCAGCCCATGCGGTAGGTACTTCAACAGCAATGGACATCAGCCGCAAATACGGGGCATTCGCCAGTCTCGGATTGACTCTGAACGGAATTCTTACAGCATTATTAACTCCAACCATTTTAAGATTGTTGGGATTACTCTAACAAAATCTCTCTATTTTTGTTATTTATAAATGTAACAACATAAAAAAGAACCTATGATTCAATTTAAAGATATCGAACTACAAGACAAGGAACTTATTACATCCTATACTTTAAACAGCCCTCGACAAAATTGTGACCTGTCATTCTCCAACTTATGTAGCTGGCGTTTTCTATACAACACGAAGTTTGCTATTCTTGACGGATTTCTGTTACTGAAGTTCTGGGCAAACGAAGAACTGGTGTACATGATGCCTATCGGCAACGGTAATTTAAATAAAGTACTGGAGACATTAATAGAAGATGCACACCGAGAAGAAGAACCTTTCTGCCTGCTTGGAATTTGTGCAGGAATGTGTTCTGAACTAGAGGCCTTCATGCCGGGAAGATTTCAGTTTACAGAAGATCGTGATTATGCGGATTACCTTTATCTGCGCACCGATCTTGCCACGTTGGCCGGCAAGAAGTTTCAGGCTAAACGAAACCACGTCAACAAGTTCAAACGGACTTATAATTATGAGTATACTCCCATTACTCCCGACCGTATTCAGGAGTGTCTGGACCTGGAAGCTGAATGGTGCAAGGCGAATAACTGCGACCAGCACGAGGGTACAGGCAATGAACGTCGTGCACTGATTTATGCCCTCCATCATTTCAATGAACTGGGTCTGACGGGTGGCATTCTCCACGTAGATGGTAAGATTGCAGCATTCACTTTCGGCATGCCTATCAATCAAGACACTTTCGGAGTACATGTGGAAAAAGCGGATACCAATATTGAAGGCGCATATGCAATGATTAACTATGAGTTTGCCAACCATATTCCCGAACAATACGTTTACATTAACCGGGAAGAAGATTTGGGTATCGAGGGGTTGCGCAAAGCCAAATTGTCTTACCAACCTACTATTATTCTTCAAAAATACATGGCCTGTCTGAAAGATGAACCGGTGGAGGCTATTAAATGGTAAAAAAGTCATAGAATAACAAAATGATACGGGAAAAAGTAAAAAATTTGTGGAAGCTATGCTTTAACGATAGTGAGGAATTCATTGACATGTATTTCCGCCTACGTTACAACAATAATGTTAACATCACTATTGAAAGTGGTGATAATGTAATTGCCGCCCTACAAATGTTACCTTATCCCATGACTTTTGGCGGAACGGAAATCCATACGGCTTATGTTTCCGGAGCATGTACACATCCCGATTACCGCAACCGGGGAGTAATGCAGGAATTATTGTCGCAAGCTTTTATCAGAATGTTGCATAATAATGTAGCTATCTCTACATTAATTCCGGCTGAGTCTTGGTTATTCGATTATTATGCCCATAATGGTTATGCAACGGTATTCAATTATAATAAATTCCTTTTCAAAGTACCCCAAATCACTTCTCCTCAAAATACTCCGGTGCTAAAAATAACCGACAAATATAAAAATGAAGTATATGACTATTTTAACCGGAAATTGAGAGAACGTGATTATTGCATCCAGCACACTGAAACAGATTTTCGGGTTATCCTTTCGGATTTACAATTAAGCGGTGGACATGTTTTTACGTTAAACCATGAAGGTTCTATCGTTGCTTTAGCAATCGCCTATCCGGACAATCAAGGAAGGTGGCATATTGGAGAATTACTTTCGGATACTCCTGAAATAAGTTCATGGCTACTACAACGTATCTGTAAGGAAATAAAAATTTCAACACTTGAAGTGCTGACTCCTCCTGTTGCAGAAAAGGAAAATCACCCTTTGGGAATGGCACGTATCATTAATGCCAAAGCGATATTACAACTGTATGCCAGTATACATCCTGAATTAGAGCTCAACATTTTGTTAACAGATGAACAGATAAGCGCCAACAACGGGCATTATTATCTGAGCAATGGCAAATGTATGAATAGTACCAAGCGTCTGCACAGCAGCCACCTGGCACTCACTATCGGTGAACTCACCGAAAAAATATTCATAGCATCACGCCCATATATGAGCCTGATGCTTAACTAATTCTGTTAAAGTCCACTGAAATCGACTCCCTCGAATACCAAAGAAGGTATACGCCATGATGAAGACATACGCGGATCATTACCTACCGCCACTAAAGAAGCCCAAAGGGTAAGCATATTACCGGTAACATTCATTTCATTAACCGGCTGAGTCAATTTTCCGTTTTCAATCAGGAAGCCTTCGATACCGTATGAAAAATCACCGGAGCTACTGTTACAGTTGCCTCCATTGAAACCAGTAACCAAAATACCTTTTTGAACATCCACCACCAAAGCTTCCAAAGTTTTGCTACCCGGTTTCAATACCAGCAAAGAAGGTGAATTGACAGTAGGTGCTACCCCCATCTTCCTGGAATTATAGGTATCAATGAAATAGGTCTTCAACACACCACTCTCAAATATAGAACGGCGTTCGGTTGCCACACCTTCACTATCAAAATAGCGTGCTCCATTGGCACCAATGGTATGCGGTTCATCCATCAAATTCAAAATATCGGCACCAACTTTTGTATTCAGTTTATCAAGCAAAAAAGAATTTTTCTGCTGAAGGCTATTCCCATAAAGAGCACTCAACAACGGGCTAAGCATATTTCCCGAATTCATAGGATCAACAACCATGGTATATTTACCGGAAGCAACCTTCTTTTGTCCCAGTTTCTTCAATACACGCTCCAATGCTTTTGTTCCGACACCGGACTTTATCAGTTTATCATAGAACAAAGCCGAATCATACCAATAAGAAGAAGGGCGGGCTTCACCTTCACCTTTCACCGCAATGTCGGCAGAAACCGAAAACCAAGTCGATTTGGACTCACCTTCAAAACCATTACTTGTCAAACGGTAAGCGGCATTCTCACCATCGCTATATGAACTAGCTACCGATATGATACGTTCATCCTTTCCCAAGACTTCCTCGGCAGCCGCACGTGCAATAGCTACTTTATCATCAGGATTTACGGTATAGAATTTATTATCAAACAATTGCAAATCGGGTTTACCTCCTTTATAATATCGGGAGGGATCGGGTAATACTCTGGCATTATCTTCTGCCAGATAACGTGTAGACTCGATACCATTCGCAATGAAAACTTCAAGCTCCTTCTTATCCAGACGATTGGTAGAGTAAGAGCCAAATCTGCCATCTACAAACAGACTTATACTCAATCCGCTTTCGGAGGCTTGCTGTAATTTATCCATCTTAGCGTCGCGCAATTCAAACGAAGCATTTGAATTGGAATACAACACCAACTTTGCAGCCTGGCAACCGTTCTTCAAGGCATAATCCATTGCCCATTGTGCCAGTTTTTTATTATTATCTGTAATCATGTCTTTAATTGAAAATTGATAATTGATAATAAAAAAAGTATTCTCAAGTGTTCATTACCAATTATTCATTAATATTTAACTTTCTCCTCCTACAGTCAACTTGCTGACTAATGCCGACGGCATACCGCAAGTTACCGGACAAGCCTGCCCGTCTTTACCGCAAGTCCATGTACCATTATCAATCTTATCATTGTTCGCCACCATAGTAATATCTGCCAAAGCCTTCGGACCGTTACCAATGATATTGATATCTTTAATAGGCTGTGTCAACTTACCATTTTCAATCAAGTAACCGGATTTTACAAAGAATGTAAAGTCACCGGCTCCAATCTGAACCTGCCCATTGGTGAACTGGTCCACATAAATACCATTCTTCACAGTAGAAATAATATCTTCTTCCTTCATATTCCCGGCTTCCATATAGGTTGCACGCATACGCGGAATAGGCATGTTACGGAATGTATCGCGGCGCCCGTTCCCGGTAGGAGCTACTCCATAGTGTTTTGCACTGATACGATCGTGCAAGTAACTAGTGAGAATACCTTCTTTCACAATATACGTTTTTTGTCCTTCTATCCCTTCATCGTCGAAATTCACTGAACCACGATTGAAAGGAATAGTACCGTCATCCACTACATTGATATGTTCGTTACAGACTTTCTTACCAAGGAGATTACAGAAAATAGAGGTCTTTTTACGGTTGAAGTCAGCCTCAAAAGCGTGACCGATAGCTTCATGCAACAAGATACCCGAACCACCTGCCCCCATTACAACCGGCATTTCACCACCTTTGGGTTTCACGGCCTTAAAAAGGACAGCAGTGTTGTCTACTGCTTCACGGGCTATTACTTCTATAATATCATCCGTCAGGAACTCAAATCCTTTACGATAAGAACGAGAAGCCATACTATTCTCCATCTTGCCATCTTCTTCCATGATACATACCGCTATCAAAGACACCATTGGACGATAGTCATAATAAGTGACACCCTCTGAATTACAAAAAAGAACATGTGAAGTGCTATCCATCAGATAGGCCTGCACTTTTCTTACCCGCTTATCCAAAGCGAATATCTTTTCGTTCATTTTCTCCAGATAAGGGATTTTAGCTTTCACGCTTACGTCCTCCCAAGGTTCAGCAATGGCATAGCGATTTTTCGTGATTTTTTTCTCAGTCAACCCGACAGGTTTGCCTGCCTTACCGGAGGAAGCGATACGGGCAGCAGTACGCGCCGCGCGCAACATCTCATCCAAGGTAACCCCTTCTACATAAGCATAGCCGCTCTGGTCTCCCGCCAGCACACGTACCCCCATACCAAAATCAATGTTGGCACCGCAATTATTCACTTTGCCATCCATCAGGCTCACATCATTGTTAAAGGTATGTTCAAAATAAAGATCTACATAATCACCCCCTTTTTCCAAAGCAGTAGTCATGACTTTCTTTAAATCAGCTTCCGTAACACCAAAATGATGCATAGCTGCAATGGAAGCAGACTTATTGTCGCTCCCTCCCAAAGTTCCCCGAACTGACGCAGGCATAGCAAACGATGGCATGGCAAGCGTTCCCAATACTGCCAGACCTCCTGCCCGCAAAAAATTCCGTCTATCCATTTTCCTCAAGTATTATAATTTAAATATTCTCAGTTTATACACAGGACAACCTTCGTTTCATCCCCAAAAACAAAGTGTTTAAACTTCTTTCGTCAACAAACTTTCCAGTTCCTCCGCATTCAGTCTCAGATAGAATTGTCCTTTATATGCCACGGAAATAGAGCCTGTTTCTTCAGACACAATAATAGCGTGCGCATCCGACACTTGTGATATCCCCATAGCAGCCCGGTGGCGTAATCCCAGTTCTTTCGGGATATCGAGATTATGAGATACCGGCAAAATACATCCGGCTGCTTTAATCCGTTTCTTGCTGATGACCATTGCTCCATCGTGCAACGGGCTGTTCTTAAAGAAGATATTCTCTATCAACCGTTGGCTAATATCCGCATTGATAACCTCACCCGTACGTACTACATCATCCAAAGGCATATTATGCTCGATAACAATCAATGCGCCTACCTTCTGTTTCCCCATACTGATACATGCCATCACCACCGGCATTATCTCATCGTGCTCCATTTTCTCTTTCTTGTTTCCCGTAAAGAAACGTACCAAGGCACTTGCATGCTGGTGTGAACCCAACGTAAGCAGAAAACGTCGTATCTCGTCCTGAAACAAAATGATCAGCGCCAATACTCCCACACTGACTAATTTGTCGAAAATAGATCCCAACAGTTTCATTTCCAAAACCTGGGAAACGACCAGCCAAATCAAAATAAACACGAGGATACCCGTAAATACATTGATGGAACCGGACGCTTTCATCAGCTTATATGTATAATAAAGCAGAAAAGCTACCAGCAGAATATCTATAAAGTCTTTTATTCCAAATTCAAAAAACATATATATTAATTTACGATTTGACGATCTATACTTGAGTTCACCTCAGTTTATCACTCTATCACCTTTTCTCTTTCTTTCCTCATCGCCTCTACTATTTTCACTGTTTCCACGGCCTCCTTCACATCATGCACACGGAGAATATCGGCACCTTTCATCAGACAGATGGTATCCAGTACGGTAGTACCGTTCAATGCTTCTTGAGGAGTGGTACCCAACAAACGATAAATCATGGATTTACGGGAGACGCCAACCAATAAAGGCAATTCAAACACACGGAATTCTTCAAGATGGGACAACAATTCATAATTATGCTCTACTGTCTTACCAAAGCCAAAACCGGGATCCAATATGATATCTTTCACTCCTAAATCACGTAATTGCTGCACCTTACGGGCAAAATAAAGAAATACTTCTTTCAACAGATTACCATAATGTGGGTTCTTCTGCATATTTTGTGGCGTACCTTGCATGTGCATCATTATATAAGGCACATTCAACTCTGCAACCGTCCGGAACATGTCTGTATCCATTTCTCCGGCAGCAATATCATTGATGATTGCCACCCCAAACTCTTCGACACACATTCTGGCGACATCAGCTCTGAAAGTATCTACCGAAACAACTGCATCGGGACAAACTCTACGAAGCACAGACAGCCCCATACGTAGCCGCTCCATCTCTTCTTGAGGAGACACATTTTCAGCATTGGGGCGCGAAGAATAAGCACCAACGTCAATAATACCGGCACCTTCTGCAAGTATCTGTTCCGTCCGTCGGGATATTTCGACTTCTGTCTGCATACGACTACTGGCATAAAAAGAATCAGGAGTTATATTAAGAATGCCCATTACACAGGGAACAGACAAGTCCAGTAACAAGCCATTGACATTTATATATTTGGGGTTTAATGTTTCCATGAATAATTCTGGTTTTTCTCATTTGCAAATGTAAACAAAAAAGCTGTCACAGAGATATAAAGTTCCAAAATTAAACTATCTTTGCACGGAATGTACAAAGATAGTTTATGAAAATAAGCAAAAAACATACTCCTACTATTATCCTATATTATATTTTGTGCATTTTATTCACATTATGTAGTATGCAGATCAAAGGACAACAAAAAGATGCAAGTCTAGTCTATAATGTTGACAGTGTACTATATACCTATTATCTTAGCTGTAAAGCTGAAACGACCTCTCCCATTGTACTACAAATGACCGATACCTTGTTTCATATGTCCGGCGAGAAGAAAGACTTACGAATGCAAGCGGTAGCTTTATGTACCAAGTTGGATTACTACTATTTTCAAGGAACTAATAAAGATTCTATATTCCATTACGTAAATATTGTAAAAAAGTTTGCCAGAAAAACAAATCAGCCCAAATATTATTACTTTGCCTGGAGTAAGAGACTTATCAATTATTATATCAAAAACCAACAATATAACATAGCCCTCTATGAAGCCGACCGAATGATGAAAGAGGCAGAACAGGAAAAGTATCCTGCAGGAATAGCTAATGGTTATAACATATTAAGCTCTATCTATCAAGCCAAAGGGTTGTCCAGACTTGCTGCTGAAAATAGAGAAAAAGAAATAGAAATTATCCTGAAATATAATATTGACACCTATAATCTGGGAAACATTTATACAATCTTAGCTTCATATTATTGTGACTTGAGACAATTGGATAAAGCAGAAAACATCTTAAAAAAGGCAGAGAACCATTTATTCAGTAACACACAAGAATTCTCTTTTTATCTGAGATATTTCGATTATTACTTGACGACCCATAATATACCCCAGGCCAAAGAATATCTACAAAAAGCCAAACAATTAATGAATACTCAAAAAGAAATCTCTAAAATCGGGTATACCTACTATCAAAAAGAGCGGGATTTCTATTTGGAGACACAACAATATACCAAAGCATTGGCTACTCAGGAATATATCATGAAGAAATATCCCACATTAGCAACCAACCCGAAAGAAATTCAAACAATGGCATTCATTCATAACAAAACAGGTAATCTATCACAAGCCATACAATACTATCAAAGGTATATTCAATATATCGATTCACTGAATATAGTCAATGCTGATATCGCAACAGGCGAATTTGCAGCCATGCTAGGAGTAGAGCGCTTGAACGTAGAGAAGAGTGAACTACAACAAGAAATTCAACGACGCGATTTACAGAACAAACAACGTATCATCATTTTCCTGATTATCCTACTTATTCTCAGTAGCATCATTTTCTATCGTGAGCATCTGCTTAATAGTAAATTACGACTCTCGCAAAAGCAACTATCTGCTAAAAACAAAGAATTGCTTGATTCCGAACTTGAATTAATTCATGCTAAAGAACAGGCTGAAAAGGCCAGTATGATGAAAACCGAGTTTATCCAAAATATGAGCCACGAAATACGTACTCCTCTGAATTCTATCGTAGGATTTTCACAAGTACTTAGTGCTATACATAAAACAGATGAAGAAACCCAAGAATATGCCAGTATCATCGAACAGGGAAGTAATAATCTGCTTCAACTGATAGACGATGTACTAGATATCTCAAGCCTTGACAGTGGTACAGAGATTTCCACCACTGAAGTGGTAAACATAGCGGCATTATGCAGGGAATGTATCACTAAAACAACCTCACATATTATTCCGGAAGTCAGTCTATGTTTACAGAATAAACAGGAGGAATTTTATATGCACACCAACACCAAACGCCTGTCTCAAATTCTACTCCACCTGCTGAAAAATGCTGCCAAATTTACTCACAAAGGTAGTATTACTCTTGCTTGGCACACGGATAGTGAACACAAATACATTACTTTTAGTGTTACTGATACAGGCATCGGTATACCTGCTGACAAACAACAGTTTGTGTTTGAGCGTTTCAGTAAAATAGATACCTTTGTACAAGGTACCGGTTTAGGGCTTCCCATCGGTCGAATCTGCGCCGAGAAAATGGGTGGAAGTCTGGTTCTTGATCCGGACTACACCGAAGGTTGCCGTTTCTTGCTTCGTCTACCATTGAAATAATCAATCTTTTTAATTGGAATTAAAAAGATAAATTATCACCGAGAGATACTACCTTATTAATGAATTAAAAACTATATCTTTGTCAAACTTTAAACGAATTGAAAACAATAAAAGATCATGGATATAGCATCTATTTATCAGATATTCCTGAAATGTACCTGTGTCACAACCGACAGCCGTAATTGTCCCGAAGGCTCACTATTTATCGCCCTGAAGGGTGAAACATTCAATGGAAATGTTTTTGCCGCGAAAGCGCTGGAGGCAGGAAGTGTTTATGTTATTGTGGACGAAGCTGAATATGTGCCGACAGGACATACACATTATATATTAGTGGACAATTGCCTACACACCTTGCAACAACTGGCCAATTATCATCGTCGGCAACTTGGGACCCGTATTATAGGTATCACCGGCACCAACGGGAAAACGACTACTAAAGAGTTGATATCCGCCGTTCTTTCGCAGACCTACAACGTGCTGTCCACACAAGGGAACCTGAACAATCCAATCGGTGTACCTCTTACTTTACTTCGCCTGAAAGCTGAACATGACCTTGGTGTAGTAGAAATGGGTGCAAGCCATCCCGGAGACATCAAAGAGTTGGTAGAAATAGCCGAACCCGATTATGGTATCATCACCAATGTAGGAAAAGCCCACTTGGAAGGTTTCGGCTCATTCGAAGGTGTCATCAAGACCAAAGGGGAGCTATACGACTTCCTGCGTCAACGGAAGAACTCGATTATATTCATCCACCACGACAATCACTATCTGCGGGAAATGGCACGGGGATTAGACCAGTTACCCTATGGAAACGAAGACGGGCTATACATCAATGGGCACGTCACAGGAAATTCTCCTTATCTGACTTTTGAATGGAAAGCCGGAAAAGAAGGTGAACTTCACGAAATACAGACGAAACTTATCGGTGAATATAACTTTCCCAATGCGCTTGCCGCAGTTACCATCGGACATTTCTTTGAGGTGGAGCCTGCTAAGATTGATAAGGCGCTACGTGAATACACACCGCAAAACAATCGCTCACAATTGAAAAAGACAGCAGACAATACTTTGATCATCGATGCCTACAACGCTAATCCAACCAGCATGATGGCATCCATCACCAACTTCCACAACATGCAGGCCGAACACAAGATGCTGATCTTGGGAGATATGCGCGAACTGGGGAAAGACAGCACAGAAGAACATCAGAAAATAGTAGATTTCTTGACCGAATGTAACTTTGAAGAAGTTATTCTGGTTGGTGAGTTATTTGGAGCTACTCATCATGCTTTTAAAACATACCCCGATGCCCCCGCATTAATAGCAGAGATACAAAGGGAAAAGCCCAACGGGAAGACTATTCTTATCAAAGGATCGAACGGAATAAAGCTCAGTACCGTAGTAGAATATCTATAAGATATCCCGGCATATAACTTTTAAGGAAATATCTGTTTGCCATGTTCATAATAAAAAGCTCTTTCTTCCTTGCCCCGGGTATGATTTCTCAACCATAACAAAGCATTATCCGGTACGTTCTCATATATCAGCGAGGAAGAGACAGCTTTTTGCCAGCCAAGTGTCCTCCATCCCCTTTGCCCATCATGATAAAGTAATTCATAAGTATCACCCATACGTACGTAATTATCATCATTTCTCGGAATATATACCAAGCTTGAAATGGTTACCGACTTTCCATAATCAAGTACTACCTCACTACCTTTCCTTATATTCTTATAGAAACTGACCCAATCATCATCATTCACCGCCTTTAGTTTTTCTAACTCTTCACGTAATAATATCGTATCCGTCTCAATCTTTACAGGTTGCCATTTATTTTGTACCAAGGTATCTTTATAGGTTCTATTTTTTACCTCCATTATCTTCATACAATCCAAACTTACTTAGATTTGCCTCTTATTCTTATCATAATAGGAGATAGTACTGTATTACAATACACTGTTATTGTTTTTTCAAAATATCCACTTCTTTCCGATTGGTATGAAATGTTTAAAACCAATACTATGAAAACAACAAATTTTATATAAATATTTTTTTGCATTTTATGATATTTTTCAACCTACTTCATCTCCACCTGCAGTACGAACACATTCTAAACATTTTTCTCCTGAAAAAGGATATTTGGATTTACGTCCTATTACTGCGCCACACTCTAACATACCACCTACGACTGTTGGAGAACCCGAACAAGTTGCATAATAGACATTTGGATCATTTTCATTACTAAACTCTTTATAACATGTTTTAGTAGCCCACTCGACGCAGAGATCCTCATATTCAAGACCAGCCAATGCATCTAAATTCATCAATGACAACTCTGGTAATCTACTAGTTTCACTCATCTTACTATAAGTACTGAACACGATAACTATTACAAAAAACATAATAGTTTTCTCATTTGTAGTATAATTTAATGTTTATATATTTTACAAATATAAAAAATACAATGAAAAATATTTGTATATAAAACGTGAGAAAATCATGATTATTTTTTTTCATCTTCTATAATAACCAATTGATATCCACCTCTGTTCCTTACAGATATTATTTCCACCGAACAATCCACAAATAATTTCCTCAACTGCGATATGGCTGTCCTGCGACGTTCATTAAGCCCACAAGCCTCCAAAGGCCATGAACAAACCTCCGCTATATCTTTATGGGAAAGAAATCTATCCACAAATTTCATAAAAGCAATTAATAATAAACCATCTTGATGAGTACAGTGTATCTCTTTTCCTTTTAATGTTAAGACATGTTTTCGTACTGAGAAATAATAACTTCCGATAGAAAAACCCTCATCAGGCACACCTGCCAACGATGAGAAAATCTTTAAATATACATTTGATAAATTTTCCAATACACCCATAATACAGATTCTTAGGTTTTCAATATCCCAAAGATAGCTGTATTGTTCCCGACAAGGTTGTATTTATATCTCAATATCTATTAGTTTTGTATCAAAGCAGATCCTATGCTTTATTTTTTGCGTTTTTCAGCATCCTTGGCCGCAGGATGCAATAGCCAATCAATGATGCCAGTATAGCCCCCGTACTATTGGCTGCAAAGTCCAGCCAATCACCGCCACGATAGGTGGTACAATATTCTTGCAAAAGTTCAACGATTCCACTGAATATCACCGGACAAAAAAACGCACCGATCCATGCATGCCACAGAGGTACATGATCCCTTTTATGTGCCCGCAAGAATTCCAGCCAAAGCATACCGGAAAGCCCGAAGTACATGCAGATATGCGCCACTTTGTCAAGATTGGGGATCGTATTCAAATCTGTTGTAGGAGGTTTGAAAAATGACAAATAGATCACGGTTAGGATGATGACAAGCGATACGGGATATTTCTTAATATAATATAGCATAACTCAAATTATAATCAAATCGTATACAAATATATAGAGTATTTTCTATATTTGCACGTTTAAGTAAGTATTAATAACGAATTGAAAGAAAAAGCTACGTTTTATGACAAAAAATGACAGAGCCAACTTTGGAAGCAAACTAGGAGTAATTCTTGCATCAGCAGGTTCCGCGGTTGGTTTGGGTAACATCTGGAGATTTCCATTTGAAACAGGTAACCACGGTGGCGCTGCTTTTATCCTGATATACCTTCTCTGCGTACTTATTCTCGGCACTCCCATTATGATAGCCGAGTTTCTCATCGGACGCCGTTCCCGTGCGAACACAGCCGGTGCTTATCAGAAACTTGCCCCCAGTACCCATTGGAAATGGATAGGACGCATGGGTGTACTGGCAGGATTTCTCATATTGGGTTATTACTCCGTAGTGGCAGGTTGGACGCTTGAATTCATAGGAGAAGCTGCCACCAACAGCTTTGCCGGAAAATCGGCAACGGAATTTATCAGTTCCTTCGACAGTTTCGTCAGTAATCCTTGGCGTCCGGTAATCTGGTTGGTTTTATTCTTGCTGGCCACTCATTTTATTATTGTGAAAGGAGTGGAAAAAGGTATTGAGAAATCAGCAAAGATCATGATGCCGGTATTGTTTATCTTGTTGATTGTTCTTGCTATCTGTTCTGTTTCCCTACCAGGGGCAAGTGCAGGTATCGAATTTCTTTTGAAACCGGATTTCAGTAAGGTAGACGGTAATGTATTGTTGGGAGCTATGGGGCAGGCTTTTTTCTCTCTTAGCCTGGGGATGGGGTGTCTTTGCACATACGCGTCTTATTTCAGGACCGATACCAATTTATCCAGAACAGCGTTCAATGTAGCCGGTATTGACACAATGGTAGCTATTTTGGCAGGATTTATCATTTTCCCCGCCGCATTCTCCGTAGGTATCAAGCCCGATGCAGGTCCCAGCCTACTGTTTATTACCTTGCCCAATGTATTTCAACAAGCCTTCGGTGGTTTGCCTTGGCTCGCAATCACTCTTTCGCTGATGTTCTATATTCTATTAGCACTGGCAGCGCTTACCTCAACCATTTCATTACACGAGGTAGTAACAGCTTATCTGCATGAAGAATTCAACTTTACACGAGGAAAGGCAGCTAAATTAGTTACTGCCGGTTGCATATTTTTAGGAGTCTTCTGTTCACTGTCGCTAGGAATAGGAAAAGATTATACGGTTCTCGGAATGAATCTATTCGACCTGTTCGACTTTGTCACGGCCAAAATAATGTTACCGATGGGAGGTTTCTTTATCTGCATTTTCACAGGATGGTATCTGGACAAGAAAATTATCCGGGAAGAGGTGAGCAATAACGGAACACTGAGGGTACCCTTCTATAAACTCCTGATTGTTATATTGAAGTTTGTAGCACCTGTATGTATCGCAATCATCTTTATTAATGAGCTAGGCTTGCTGAAATAAAAAGATAATGAAAAACCCTCTAAAAGATTTCTCATACTTCTCCCGAAGAGAAAAACAAGGTATTTTAGTACTTATAACAGGTATCATCCTAGTCTTTCTCACCGGATATATTTATACTTTCTTGCGGGAACATACGGCACTTTCCGATGAAGAAACACAGTTACAACTCTCTGCGGTAGAAGAATATGAAAGCTTTATTGCCTCTGTAAAAGAAAAAGATAATAAGCGGGAATATCATCCGTCCCGATATCCTATCAATCCATCCTCAGAAATTGTTTTGAAACCCTTCAACCCCAATACGGCAGACTCTGCCACTTTCCGGAAACTGGGTTTACCCGGATGGATGGTCAGGAACATTTTACGATACCGGAGCAAAGGAGGTAAATTCCGTAAAGCGGAAGATTTCAAAAAGATATATGGTTTAACCAAAGAACAATATGGATATCTCCTACCCTATCTCTATATAGCACCGGAAGATACAACGAGAAAGACGGTACAGTTATATAATGTTTCAATAACAAAAGACAGTACCAAAGTTTTACGCGAAACACCCTACAAATATCCTGCCGGTACTGTTATCAACCTAAATCTCGCTGACACTACCGAGCTGAAAAAGATACCGGGAATAGGTAGTGGTATCGCCCGGTTAATTACTGGTTATCGCCGAAGTTTAGGTGGTTTCTACTGCATTGAACAATTACAAGATATAAATCTAAACTACCATCAATTGGAGAATTGGTTCTATATCCAAGATAAAGACATTCGTCTGATAAATATAAACCATAGTGGGGTGGAACGCTTACGTAATCATCCTTATATCAACTTTTATCAGGCAAAAGCTTTTGTAGAATATCGTAAGAAAAAAGGCACACTCCACAATCTGAAACCGTTTACACTTTACGAGGAGTTTACAAAGGACGATTTAGAAAAAATCAGCCATTACGTCTGCTTTGAGTAGTAGATGACTCATCACACACTGCACCATCCTTCAGATGTATCGTACGATCTGTAATTTGGGCCAAACCTTCATCGTGGGTTACAATAACGAATGTCTGTCCGAAACGGCTACGTAAATCAAAAAAAAGTTGATGAAGTTCTTCTTTATTATGCGAATCCAAACTACCTGAAGGTTCATCAGCCAACACTACCGCAGGATGATTGATAAGTGCACGAGCAACAGCCACACGTTGTTTCTCTCCCCCCGAAAGTTCATTCGGCTTATGTGATGCACGCTCGGCAAGTCCCATAAATTCAAGAATTTCCGTAGCGGCATTTTTTGCCTCTTGTTGACCTTTCCCGGCAATGAAAGCAGGTATCATGATATTCTCCAAAGCTGTAAATTCCGGCAGTAACTGATGGAACTGAAAAACAAAACCGATATGCTGATTACGAAATGCGGAGAGCTCTCTTTCCTTCATCTGGTTAACTGGAGTGCCGTCAATCGTAACCAAACCACTATCCGGCATATCCAAAGTACCCATTATCTGTAATAAAGTAGTCTTACCCGCCCCACTAGGGCCTACAATACTGACAATCTCTCCTTTTTTTACTTCCATATCGATACCTCGCAGTACTTGCAAATTACCGAAACTCTTGGTTATATTCTCTAAGTGTATCACTGGATTATTTACTATTTGATGATTTACAATCTACTATTTAACAGTTTTCCCGAAGTACTATTACTACAATCTTTTAATCACATATTCAGCTAAATAACAACCAAAAACAGCCGGCATATAGCTTACTGTTCCACAAGTGGACTTCTTGTTCAACTCGTCTTCCGTCAGCAAAACTGCATTCGGATCAGCCTGTTCGGTACTGAAAACGACCGGAAGTTTCCGCTTCATCCCCATCTTCTGCAAACGCTTACGGACGGCTTTACTTAGTCCACAATGATAAGTATCCCATATATCAGCAAAACGTACCTGAGTAATATCACTTTTAGCTCCTGCACCCATGCTCGATACTATTTTTAGATGTCGCTTCATAGCTTCAGTTATCAGATAACATTTCGGAGAAAGCGTATCAATCGCATCTACAATAAAATCATACTTCTCGGCATCAAGTAGTTCAGGTATATTTTCATCTTTTAAAAAGATAGATAATACAGTCAGTTCCAATTCCGGATTAATGTCCTTGAAACGCGCTTCCAATATTTCTACTTTCTTCTTACCCACTGTAGAGTGTAGAGCCGGTAACTGACGATTTATATTGGTAGGTTGCACTGTATCGACGTCTACAATAGTCATTCTTCCGACACCTGCACGGCATATCATTTCGGCAGCATAAGCTCCTACTCCTCCCAAACCTACGACCAATACGTGTGCCCGACACAGACGTTCCATCTTTTCACGTCCTAATAGGATCTGTGTCCTTTGTTTCCAATCATCCATTAATTTTTCTTAAACCATTTATAAAACCAATTCCCTACTTTCTCGTAGTGCTGCGATTCGTTACTTCCTCGGGGATTAGAGAAAGAAAGAGTCTCCTGAGGCTCTCCCAATTGGTCGGGATAAAGTACAATCAGACTATTGTTAGAAAAATACTTACTTAACTGAGCCGGCAGTTTTTCAAAAGAACTATCATAAGAAATTGCCCCTCTACGTGCACTGATTACCACTAGCAAATGATCGTAGTTTACCTGACCGGTCAGAATCAGTAAATCACCCCAATCGTCCAGACGAGAAAAGTCAGTCAGAGTCTGTCCATATTTCTTCTTTACTAACGCTTGCAGATAAAAAGTAGTCTCCTCATTCGCAAAAAAATGTACCCGGCAACCCAATATTCCTCCCATCCGGCAGAAATGTTCCACCCATTTCTGGAAACCGGCTTCGTATTCAGCTTTAGGGGGCACAGCAATAATAATACGCCTTAAAGTATTAATCGGGATAAGGAACTTGGCAATCATCACTTCACGGTGTAACCCCTTCAACAGATTTTCGGCGAGCATACCAAAGAATGAATCCACAATATTCACCTTGCGGTGCAAACCGATAATGACATCTGTCACTTCATTTTCTTTTGCGGTATGGATAATACCTGATGCAATATTCAAATCATATCGCGTAATCTGCCGTAAAGAAACATCTGCCGAAGCCGTAATCATGGCAGCTTTTTCCAAATATCTCTTTCCACGTAACTCGGATCCTTCAGAGGTGTTATTATCATTGATTACATTCAGAGCGAGTAAGTTATCTTTCTGTTTAGGATCACGTATCAACAGAGACAAGTTTACCAAATATTCAATAGTCTCCGGATTGGCTACAGGAATTAATATTCTTTCCGCTTCTACCGTACGTTCTTCTTCCAGATGTGCCTCACACATGGCAATTTTACGAGCAGCACGTTCTGTTGTGAACGAACTCACAATACAAGTTACGAGAATAAGTAAGACTGTCCCATTCAATACATCTTCATTCAGCAAGCGTTCTCCACCCGGTAGAATAATATTATAACCCACCAACACAGCCGCCAATGTAGCGGCTGCCTGCGCATTACTCAGACCAAACATCAACTCCCGTTCAATAGCCGCCATCTTATAAATTTTCTGTGTCAACCAAGATGCAATCCATTTTCCAATCAATGCTACCGTTATCATGACAGCCGCCACTTTCAACGCATCACCATGCCCGAATATAACATGAACATCAATCAACATCCCTACGCCAATCAGGAAATAAGGGATAAAAAGCGCATTACCCACAAACTCCAGATGGTTCATCAACGGAGAAACATGAGGAATAAGGCGATTCAATACCAGTCCGGCAAGGAAAGCCCCCAGAATACCTTCCATTCCCACAAACTCCATCAATCCTGCTCCGAGAAAAACCATGGCAAGTACAAAAATGAACTGCATCACATTGTCGTCATATCTTCTGAAAAACCATCGTCCAATACGTGGAAAAGAGTACATGATAAGTGTTCCTAGAAATACCACCTTGATTACCAGCCAAAGCCAGAACAAGCCACCGGATTCGCCCTTGAACAAACCACCAACCACTGCCAATACCAACAAAGTAAGAGTATCAGTAACAGCCGTACCACCCACCGCAATACTTACACTACGATGACGGGACACACCGTAACGGATAACGATTGGATAGGCCACCAATGTATGAGATGCATACATACTTGCTAACAAGATCGACGTAACCAGACTATATTTCAAAATCATCATGTTGGTGACCATCCCTATACCTATCGGAATTATAAAAGCCAGTAAACCTAACATAACAGCTTTTCCCCGATTTTTCTTAAAGTCTCCCATATTCATTTCCAATCCAGCCAGAAACATGATATAATAGAGTCCTACTTTGCCAAACAACTGGAAACTACTATCCCGCACCAATATATTGAAACCATGTTCGCCAATAACTAAACCGGCTAAAATCATTCCGATAATATGCGGAATACGAAGTTTATTCAACAATATGGGAGCAAATAATATGATGAGGAGTACAAGGAGAAATATCCATGTAGGGTCGGTAATAGGAAGTTTTAAACTAAGGTCGAACCAATCCATAATACTGCAAGTTTTAGGTTTTAACTGCAAAATAACGAAAAAGTTTTCACTTTATGCGGTGTCATACAGCTATTTGTTATAAATTTGCAACCAAATCTATCTTTTTAGAGATTAATCTTTTTATAAACTTATTAAAAGCAAAAGAAAAATGAAAGTAGCTATTGTTGGAGCAAGCGGAGCCGTGGGGCAAGAATTCCTGCGAGTGCTCGATGAAAGGAATTTCCCGTTGGATGAATTAGTATTGTTTGGTTCTAAACGCAGTGCCGGAACTAAATATACTTTCCGCGGTAAACAGATCGAGGTAAAACTCTTGCAACACAACGATGACTTTAAAGGGGTTGATATCGCTTTCACTTCCGCAGGCGCAGGTACCTCTAAAGAGTTTGCCGAAACCATTACCAAATACGGAGCTGTAATGATTGACAATTCCAGCGCTTTCCGTATGGATACCGATGTGCCTTTGGTTGTCCCCGAAATGAATGCCGCTGACGCCAAAGATCGTCCGCGTGGCATCGTTGCCAATCCTAACTGTACTACCATCCAAATGGTGGTAGCGCTGAAAGCCATCGAACAGCTTTCGCATATAAAGACTGTACATGTCTCCACCTATCAGGCTGCCAGTGGTGCTGGTGCAGCTGCAATGGACGAATTATACGAACAATATCGTCAAGTATTGGCAGGAGAATCGGTCAAAGTTGAAAAATTTGCTTATCAATTAGCATTCAATCTAATTCCTCAAATTGACGTTTTCACAGAGAATGGATATACCAAAGAAGAAATGAAGATGTTTAACGAAACACGTAAAATTATGCACTCCGACATCAAAGTCAGCGCTACTTGTGTCCGTGTTCCTGCTCTCCGTTCTCACTCCGAAAGTATCTGGGTAGAGACCGAACGTCCTATTTCTTTGGAGGAAGCTCGTGAAGCTTTTGCAAATGGTAAAGGGCTGGTATTAATGGACAATCCTGCTGAAAAAGAATATCCGATGCCTCTATTCCTTGCTGGAAAAGATCCTGTTTATGTGGGCCGTATCCGTAAAGATCTTACCAATGAAAACGGATTGACCTTCTGGATTGTGGGTGACCAAATCAAAAAGGGGGCCGCACTGAACGCCGTACAGATTGCAGAATACCTGATTAAGGAAAATGCACTTGGATAAGTTATGTTAACTAAATAAAAATATGTCCAGACAGAGAATGATAACAAAAATCTGTTTGGACACTTTTTTATTATTTTTTGATCTTCCAACCGCCCAACCCTAATTCCACATTAATTATAAAACATTTGAGGTTCCTCAATATTTCAAAGAGTGAAATTCAATAAGTCCAGGCATCGGAGTTTCTTCTATAATAGTCAATTCTATCCCAAACTCACCGGCAACCTGCCGGAGAATGTTGGCATAACCATATGCCAGCGACCCTACAAACCGGATAGGGTAATTTTTGTAATCATACTGGCAAACATTTCTCGTAAAGAAACTGCGTAAATTACTTGTTATCAAACCATAGACATAATCGTCATCCGTATAATCAGCTAAAAAATAGGAGATAGTAGAAAGGAAACGATTAGGGAAGGGTCTATTATAAACAGATTCCATCACTTCACTAGGGCTGATACGGAATTTCTCAAAGAAATCTGTCATCACATTTTTAGGAGCAAGACCTTTTAAAACATCAGACAAAAATATTTTTCCTAAAACAGAACCACTTCCTTCGTCACCCAAAATATAACCACCGGCTTCAATATTCTTAACAATAAATTCACCATCATAAAAACATGAGCTAGAGCCAGTACCTAAAATACAGGCAATACCAGCCTCGCATTTAAATAAACTACGAGCAGCAGCAAGGAGATCGCTTTCCACCTGGATAGGTGTTTTGAATTGTGCTACTAATGATGCTTCCAATACATTCTTTTTTTCATCAGATGTGCATCCGGTACCATAATAGTAAACTTGTTCTATTTTTTTTCGAAAAAAAATCTCCGGTAAACCTAAACGTACATTTCGACTAATCTCCCTTCGTGTTTGATAAAAAGGATTTATACCTTCAGTGAAAGCGCGCTGAATTAAATGATTGTCTTCAACCAAAGCCCATTCAGTTCTTGTAGAACCACTCTCCGCAATCAATTTCATAGGTGTAGCTAGTTTTAGAATTAGATACAAATATATTGTTTTTTTATTTCCAATCGATCATTCTTTCGAAAGTTTCTCCATTAATAAATATACTTCACCATAATCTCAATATTTTTAAGAATACGATGAATTTTCAGTTTGCCGTAAATTAAAATTGATAATCTCCAAAATGCCTCAATAAGTGTTTCTCTGATATTAAAATAAAATCTATCTTTGTTGCATAGAAATTTCCCTTACATAATACTATCATGAAAAAACTGCTACTATTAATCATCCTGCTATATAGTTCATTACTGTGTCAAGCACAAAAATACCGGGTGATTTTAGGTAATGAACAGACATCTGACTACTTTCCTATCTTGAGAAATAAGAGAATTGCAATCTTCTCCAACCACACAGGAATGATTGGCAATAAGCATCTATTGGACATTCTACTGGAAAATAAATTCAATGTAGTAGCTATTTTTTCACCGGAACACGGATTTCGAGGAAGTGCCGACGCTGGTGAACATGTTTCCAGCTCGGTAGATAAAAGAACTGGAGTACCCATCCTGTCACTCTATGATGGAAAGTTAGGAAAACCAAGTAAAGTCTCTATGCACAAATTTGATATTCTGGTTGTGGATATTCAAGATGTCGGTTTGAGGTTTTATACCTACTATGCATCTATGTGTCGACTGATGGACGCTTGTGCAGAGTACAATCGTAAAATGTTGATACTGGATCGCCCTAACCCAAACGGACATTATGTGGATGGTCCCATATTGGATATGAAGTACAAATCAGGTGTAGGTTGGTTACCTATTCCCATTGTACACGGCATGACATTGGGAGAATTAGCATTGATGGTAAACGGGGAACACTGGTTACCGGGATCACGCGTATGTGACGTAACTGTTATTCCATGTAAAAACTATACGCACCAGACCATGTATAAATTACCCGTCCCACCGTCCCCAAACCTGCCAAACATGAAATCAATCTATTTATATCCGTCAACTTGCTATTTTGAAGCGACTCCAGTAAGTCTGGGTAGAGGTACCCCGCTTCCTTTCCAAATTTACGGACATCCTAATATGACAGGATATAGTTACAGTTTTATCCCTAAAAGTATGCCCGGAGCAAAAAATCCGCCTCTACTCAATAAACTCTGCCACGGTGTAAATCTTAGTAATATGAGTGATGAAGAAATATGGAAACGCGGTGTAGACTTAAGTTACATAATTGATGCTTACCATAATTTGAATATGGGTAACCATTTCTTTAGTTCATTCTTTGAACGACTGATAGGGACTGATTATGTACGTAAGATGATAGAAAATGGGAAAAGCGCCGACGAAATAAAAGCGATGTGGAAAAATGATGTTGAAAAGTTCAAGGTACAACGTAAGCCCTATCTGCTTTACGAAGAATAACCGGAGATACGATTTGAGTATTTACGACTAAAAGATGAATATATGAACCCGTTATCCGTTATCATTACCCTTGTCGCCTACTTCGCAATACTTTTCACTGTATCTTATATTACAGGTCGAAAAGCAGATAATGCAGGTTTCTTTGTTGGTAATCGTAAGTCCTCCTGGTATGTAGTGGCCTTTGCCATGATTGGAGCCAGTATTTCCGGAGTAACCTACGTTTCCGTACCGGGTATGGTGGCGGCAAGTAGTTTCGGTTACCTCCAAATGGTACTTGGATTTGTTGCCGGACAATTGATTATCGCATTTATACTGACACCTTTATTCTACCGGATGAAACTGATATCCATCTACGAATTTCTGGAAAACCGTTTTGGAATGTCTTCATATCGTACGGGAGCTTGGTTCTTTTTTATCTCTAAAATGCTGGGAGCTGCCGTACGCCTGTTTCTTGTCTGCCTGACTTTACAACTATTGGTGTTCCAACCCTTCGGGCTTCCATTCATATTAAACGTAGCTATCACCGTAGTATTGGTATGGCTCTACACTTTCCGTGGTGGAGTTAAATCGCTGATTTGGACAGATTCTTTGAAAACCCTCTGTCTAATAGTGTCCGTAGTACTTTGTATTTATTATATCGCTTCCGGTTTAAATCTTACATTCACTGGCATGGTCAATATAGTTACCGACAGTAAACTATCACGTATCTTTTTCTTCGACGACATCAACAGTAAACAATACTTCTTCAAACAATTCCTGGCAGGTACATTTACCATGATTGCCATGACCGGGCTGGATCAGGATATGATGCAACGTAACTTGAGCTGCAAGAACTTCAGAGATTCACAAAAGAATATGATTACCAGTATCATTTCACAGTTCTTCATAATTCTGTTGTTCTTGATCCTGGGGGCATTACTTTATACATTTGCCAATAGTGAAGGTATTCAGATAGAGAAGAGTGATGAACTTTTTCCCAAAATAGCAACAGGTAACTATTTCCCCACCATCGTTGGAATTCTATTTATCATAGGATTTATATCTTCCGCTTATTCGGCTGCCGGTTCCGCACTGACAGCACTCACTACTTCATTCACAGTAGATATTCTCGGTACAAAAGGAAAAACAGAAGAAATAATCGTAAAGATACGTAAACGGGTACATATAGGTATGGCGATAATAATGGGGATCACTATTTTCATATTCAACTTGTTGAATAATACCAGCGTAATCGATGCCGTATATATTTTGGCAAGTTACACTTATGGCCCTATTCTCGGTTTGTTTGCTTTCGGTATCTTTATGAAGCAACAAGTACGGGATAAGTACATACCATTAGTAGCCATTATCTCCCCCATTCTCTGTTTCATTTTACAAATGAATTCGGAAGTATGGTTCAACGGCTATCAATTTAGTTACGAACTGTTAATATTCAATGCATCGTTTACTTTTATCGGGCTTTGCATATTGATTAAGAAAAATAAAACGAACAATTAGCTTAAAGATATTAATTAGATATGAAAAAAATCAGTTGCTTCATTCCTTATTCAGGAAAAGAACAAGTAGAAAAAACAATAGAAAACTTACAAGTTACGGGACTTGTAAAGGAGATTTATTTAGTAACCACCAACGATAAGCTGGAAACATTACCCGGCTGCCAACGTATCTGGATAGAATATCCTTTTAGCAGTCTTGCAATGGAAGTGATGGCACATGAAACAGAAAGTGAATATACGTTGCTCTATACCAAAGAGACAACACTTGAGATGGGCATGTTTTCCTTAGAACGGATGTTGCATATTGCAGAAGATACAGGCGCAGGAATGATTTATGCTGATCATTACCAAATAACAAACGGTAAACAGGTTCATGCTCCAGTCATTGATTATCAGTTCGGTTCATTGAGAGACGATTTCGACTTTGGCTCCGTACTATTGTTCAACACCGCAAAGCTGAAAGAAGCTGCCGGTCGCATGAAATCAGAGTATGACTTCGCCGGACTCTATGATTTACGGTTAAAACTAAGCCAAAAAGCAGATTTAGTACACATCAACGAATTTCTGTACAGCGAAGTGGAAAACGATACCCGCAAAAGTGGTGAGAAGATATTCGATTACGTCGATCCTAAAAACCGGGATCGTCAAATTGAAATGGAACAGGCCTGCACCGAACACTTAAAAGAGATTAACGGTTACCTGAAACCGGAATTCAAGAAGATAGAGTTCTCTGCTTGTAACTTTGAATACGAGGCATCAGTCATCATCCCTGTCCGTAACCGTATCCGTACTATTCGCGATGCCATCAAATCCGTATTGAGACAAAAAACAGATTTCAAGTTCAATCTGATTATCATAGACAATCACTCAACAGACGGTACCACCGAAGCTATTGACGAATTCGGACATGATGAAAGAGTGATACATATTATTCCCAACCGTAATGATCTCGGTATCGGTGGTTGTTGGAATATGGGAATTACTCATCCCAAATGCGGGAAATTTGCTATTCAACTGGATAGTGATGATGTTTATGCCAACGAAAATACTTTGTCTATAATGATACGTGCTTTCTATGAACAGAATTGTGCTATGGTGATAGGTAGCTATATGATGACCAACTTCCAAATGCAGGAAATTGCTCCAGGTATCATCGATCACAAAGAATGGACTCCTGATAATGGACGCAATAATGCCCTACGTATCAACGGACTGGGTGCACCGCGTGCTTTCTATACCCCAATTCTACGCGAATTGAAAGTACCCAATACCAGTTATGGTGAAGATTATGCCTTGGGACTAAACTTCTCCCGTCAATATCAAATAGGCCGGGTATATGATGTAGTTTATCTTTGCCGCCGTTGGGATGACAATTCGGATGCTTCATTGGATATCACGAAAATGAACGAACACAACTTATACAAAGACCGTATCCGTACCTGGGAATTACAAGCCCGTATTACATTGAACAGGAAGTAGTGACCTCTATTTTATATCGTAAACCGTCAAATTCCAGATAAACACATGAATCAAACGATAGATACTCTCCTGACCAATCAACTCACCGCTTGGGAACTGGCACGTAACAACTACGCTGCCCTTTCGGATATACGGGTGAAAGAATTGAATGTGCACGGTATCCTTTATAAAGTACAGTTCAACCCTGCTCGCATCGTATCTTCAGGAGCTAAAGTAGATACAAAGTCCATCCAAGAACGTAAATGTTTCCTCTGTCCTGCCAACTTGCCACCGATGCAGAAAGGTATTCCGTTCGAGGGACATTATAATATATTGGTAAATCCCTTCCCTATATTCCCCCGTCATCTGACGATACCGGAAATAACACATTTAGATCAGCGCATTGCACCTCGCTTTAGTGATATGCTAGAACTGGCAAAGCAATTGACAGATTATACCATCTTCTACAATGGTCCCCGATGTGGTGCCTCCGCTCCCGACCACGCCCATTTCCAGGCAGGCAATAAAGGATTTATGCCTATTGAACAGGATTGGCGGAAGCAAGTGGCAAGGAAAGTCGTAGATTATGGCAAAGCAACACTTTGGTATTTGAACGATTTCCCCCGCACAACGCTTGTCATTGAATCTCTTGATAAAGAAGACACAATGAAATTATTCAACCTCATCTACCGTTCATTAGATTTAAAAGCCGAAGAAGAACCCATGATGAACATACTTGCCATGTATGAAGTTTTCCGGCAGTCTACGATTCCCGGACAGGAAGGGAAATGGATTGTATTCGTCTTTCCACGTGCTAAGCATCGTCCTTCCTGCTATACAGCCAAAGGAGAAGCAAATTTGTTGAGTAGTCCCGCATCTGTAGATCTGGGGGGGGTATTCATCACCCCTATAGAGAAAGATTTTCTAAAAATAACAGCAGAAGATATAGCACAGATATTAAGTGAAGTATGTCTTTCGGCAACAGATTTTCAAAAGGTGAGACAATACATTAAAGAACAAATATAAGTATCTGGCAGCAGATTAGCAACAAACATATATAAAAGATTATGGAAGAGCCTAAAGTACAGGTTGGAATATTATTCGCCTCCCAGATAGAATTCGTTCTACTATCTACATATCACATCAACGGTATAGAAGTCAGTGGCAAACATGTTGTAAAATATGATAAAGGAAGAATTCTTTGGAACGGACACCGATATGATGAACTGTTGTTCGAACCGCAGCACGAATTTACCGATGCTTTCGAATTATGGAATGTCACCATCGGTATCAACTTCCACTGGGAACGTAAAGAGAACCAACGTTTCCAAGGGGCTTTAAAAATTATTGTTGACGATGACAAACTGACGGGTATCAACATAATTAACATAGAAGACTACTTGATCAGTGTCATTTCCAGTGAAATGAGTGCAACGGCATCATTGGAGTTACTGAAGGCTCATGCCGTGATTTCCCGTAGTTGGTTATTGGCCAATCTGAAGGAACTCACAATGCGTTATCCGCAATTAGCGCCTCACTTCAAAGCCTTCCCACACCATACAATGAAACACAGTGCGACCAACTATCAACTATTAACCGCCAATTGTCAATTAAAATGGTACGACCGTGAGGAGCATACCCGATTTGATGTTTGTGCAGACGACCATTGCCAACGTTATCAAGGTATAACCCGCGCTTCCACCGGAATTGTGAAACAAGCTATTGCCGCCACTCGCGGACAGGTACTGACTTACGAAGGTAAGATTTGTGATGCCCGTTTCTCCAAATGTTGTGGTGGTATTTTTGAGGAATTCCAGTATTGCTGGGAAGACCTGAAATATCCCTATCTTGTGAAGCAAAGAGATTACAGAGTGAAAAATGAAGAATGGAGAATAGGAAATGAAGATTTGAGGATTGACCTGACTCAAGAAACTGAAGCCGAACACTGGATACGTACCTCACCGGAAGCTTTCTGTAACACAACAGACAAAAAAATCTTATCCCAAGTCCTCAATAACTACGACCAAGAAACTACAGATTTCTACCGTTGGAAGGTAGAATATACACAAGATGAACTTTCAACTCTTATTCTGAAACGTTCCGGCATCGATTATGGGCAAATCATTGATCTTATTCCCATAGCTCGTGGTACCTCGGGACGTCTCTGGAAATTGAAGATAGTAGGTACCAAGAAAATTCTTACCATTGGAAAAGAATTGGAAATCCGGCGGACACTCTCCTCATCGCATCTATATAGCTCTGCCTTCGTGATAGACAAAGAAGAAATATCTTCCGAAGGTATCCCCGGACGATTTATCCTTACCGGAGCGGGATGGGGACATGGTGTCGGACTTTGCCAGATAGGTGCAGCAGTAATGGGAGAAAAAGGATTTAAGTACGATACTATTCTTCTACATTATTATACTGGAGCAAGTATTGACAAACTATATGAATAACATAATAGATAGACAACTAATATCATGAACAGTATAAAAGGAAAAAATTACGATATCAAAGGAAAAAGCCCTTGGTGGTGGGTACCTACACTGTACTTTGCAGAAGGAATTCCGTACTTTGTGGTTAACACTATTTCAGTGATGATGTTCACCAGGATGGGAGTAGCCAATGGTGATATGTCATTTTTTACTACATTACTTTACTTTCCATGGTTCTTGAAAGGAATATGGAGTCCCATTGTAGATATAATAAAGACCAAACGTTGGTGGATTCTCACTATGCAAGCTGCAATGACACTCCTCATGATACTACTGACCATCAGCCTGCCCCATCCCACACAAGAGACGATAACCTCAGGTCACACGCCGATAAGTATGTTCACCTTTACACTGATATTATTTATTATCACAGCATTCGCTTCTGCCACACACGACATAGCAGCCGACGGTTTTTACATGTTGGTTCACAGTCCCAGTAGTCAAGCTGCTTTCATAGGCATACGAAGTACATTCTATCGAGTAGCCTCCGTATTCGGGCAAGGTATACTGGTATTCATTGCAGGCATATTGGAAAAAAGTACCGGTGACATTCCTTTCTCCTGGCAAGTGACGTTAGGTTGTGCAGCTGTTGTATTCTGTCTTGTAACCCTCTACCATACTTTTGCCCTGCCACGTTCAAAGGAAGACAAAACACGTACAGCCGATAATGTGCCGGTTGATAATGCCCGTCCAACTCAAGAGTCAAAGATAACAGAACTAGCCAATTCGTTCATTACTTTCGTCAAAAAGCCTGATGTATTGCTTGCCATAACTTTCATGTTGCTATATCGCCTACCCGAAGGTTTCCTTATCAAAATGTGTCAGCCTTTTCTGGTACATTCCATTGAAAGTGGTGGTTTGGGACTGGACACAGATGTAGTTGGTATCGTATATGGTACCATTGGTACCATCGCCTTACTTGCCGGAGGTATTGCAGGAGGAGTTTATGCTTCACGCCGAGGGTTAAAACACTCATTATGGCTCATGGCTACCTGTATGACATTACCCTGTCTCACATTCGTTTATTTAGCCATCGTTCAACCTGAAAATATCACGTTGATAAGTATTGCTGTTTCTATCGAGCAGTTTGGTTATGGTTTCGGGTTTACAGCCTATATGCTTTATATGATGTACTTCTCAGAAGGAGAATTCAAGACCTCGCACTATGCTATCTGTACCGCTTTCATGGCACTGAGCATGATGTTGCCCGGATTTATAGCCGGATATATAGAGGAGGCCATCGGCTATGTCAACTTCTTCTGGATGGTGATGGCTTGCTGCCTGGCAACATTGGCAGTCACTTATCTTATTGATAAAAAGATTGATCCGGAATACGGAAAAGCAACATCTTCACTATCAAAAAACTCATAACCTATAACTCCAATGAATAATTCCAAAATAAACAAACGTATTCTTGCCCTCGACATCCTTCGTGGTATCACCATTGCTGGTATGATCCTGGTGAATAATCCGGGAACATGGTCACACATCTACGCTCCCTTACGCCATGCCGAATGGAACGGTCTGACTCCCACCGACCTGGTTTTTCCTTTTTTTATGTTTATCATGGGAATTTCGACCTATATATCTTTAAAGAAGTATAACTTTGAAATCAGCTACTCCACTATATGGAAAATTCTGAAACGGACTATCCTCATCTTTCTTATAGGTATGGCTATAGGTTGGTTTTCGCAGTTCTGTTATTATTGGGGTTCTGCCCCCGATAATCTCGGTTCCAGTGAAAAACTTTGGAATGCAATCTGGACATTCGACCACATTCGTATCCTTGGTGTCATGCAACGTCTTGGTATCTGCTACGGTGTTACTGCCATCATTGTACTTATCATAAACCATCGATATATCCCTTACCTCATCGCAATCCTGTTGGCAGGTTATTTTATCCTGTTGTTTTGTGGCAACGGCTTCGCCTATAATGAGACTAACATTCTTTTCATAGCGGACCGCGCCATCCTTACTCCCGCACACATGTATAACCCCAATGTTCTTGATCCGGAAGGTGTACTAAGTACAATACCCGCCATTGCCCATGTTCTTTTAGGTTTCTGTGTAGGACGTTTGATGTTGGAAAGCAAGAAAATCAACAAAGATCGTACCGATATGCTCAATTCACATCTGATTAAATTATTCCTGATTGGTACTACCCTTACATTCGCAGGTCTCCTGCTGAGCTATGGTTGCCCAATCAACAAAAAGATATGGTCTCCCACATTTGTACTTACTACTTGTGGACTGGCTTCGAGTTTCCTTGCACTACTTATCTGGATTATCGATGTGAAAGGTTATAAGAAATGGAGTATATTCTTTGAAGCATTCGGCATAAATCCGTTGTTTATGTACGTTTTAGGAAGTATACTCGCCATACTCTTCGGTAGTATCAGTTTCCCGTGGGAAGGTGGTAATATCAGTATACACGGATTTCTATATAAACTAATCCTGATGCCTATATTCGGTGAAACTAGTGGTTCACTGGTATACGCATTACTATTTGTCGGAATTAATTGGTGTATCGGTTACCAACTTTACAAACGGAAGATATATATCAAGTTATAATCATTAAACATTAAATATATGATACTCATAGCAGACAGTGGCTCTACAAAAACCGACTGGTGTGTTGTGGAAGATGGACAGCTCCTCCAGCAAATTTTCACGAAAGGTACAAATCCCTTTTTCCAGTCAGAAGAAGAAATCAGCAATGAAATTACAACGGCACTGTTGCCACAGTTACAAAACAATGAACTAGATGCTGTATACTTTTATGGCGCGGGATGCGGTTTCCCAGATAAAATAGACATGATGTACCGCGCCATTACCCGCCACCTCAATGTAAAAGAGGAAGTAGAAGTCAGTACCGACATGTTGGCAGCCGCACGAGGACTCTGCGGACATTCGGCAGGTATTGCCTGCATCATGGGTACAGGATCCAATTCTTGTTACTATAACGGAAAAGAGATTGTAGCCAATGTATCTCCATTAGGATTTATTCTTGGTGACGAGGGTAGTGGTGCCGTATTGGGTAAACTACTGGTAGGCGATATTCTAAAAAACCAGACAAGCCCTGAGATTAAAGAGAAGTTCCTTCAACAGTTCAACTTGACTCCCGCTGATATCATTGATCGCGTGTATCGCAAACCATTTCCTAATCGTTTTCTTGCCAGTCTCTCCCCATTTCTGGCACAAAATCTGCATGAACCATGTATTCACTCGTTGGTGCTGAACAGTTTTAAAGCATTTCTTCAACGTAACGTCATGCAATATGAGAATTACCGGGAATATAAAATACACTTCATCGGTTCCATAGCTTTCTATTATCAAGAGATTTTGGTAGAAGCTACACAGGAAATGAGCATTCGGGTGGGCACTATCCTCAAGAGTCCAATGGAAGGGTTAATTCAGTACCACAGTCATATTTCGCCAGTCATAAACTATTCATCATAAATCTCATCATATCCATGACATTCCTAAAAATCTCAGAGCAACCTTCACTTTACAATGACCTGGAGAAGAAATCAGTCCGTGAAATTCTGGAAGATATCAATACGGAAGATCAGAAAGTAGCACTTGCTGTACAGAAAGCAATTCCTCAAATAGAGAAATTAGTACTTCAAATCATCCCACGCATGAAGCAGGGCGGACGTATCTTCTATATGGGTGCAGGTACCAGTGGACGCCTCGGTGTACTTGACGCTTCTGAAATACCTCCCACGTTCGGAATGCCTTCCACATTAGTTATCGGTCTGATTGCCGGTGGAGACACAGCCCTACGCAACCCGGTAGAAAACGCAGAAGATGACATTCATCGTGGTTGGGAAGAATTAGTGGAACGAAATATCACCAACAAAGATATAGTCATCGGTATTGCTGCTTCCGGTACTACTCCGTATGTTATCGGTGCCATGCGTGAGGCACGTGCACATGGCATCTTGACGGGGTGTATCACCAGTAATCCCGGCTCACCGATGGCTGCAGCGGCTGATATACCTATCGAAATGATTGTAGGTCCGGAATACGTGACTGGAAGCTCCCGCATGAAATCCGGAACTGGTCAGAAGATGATTTTGAATATGATTACAACCTCTGTAATGATACAGCTGGGACGTGTAAAAGGCAACAAAATGGTAAACATGCAACTCAGCAACAAAAAACTGATAGACCGTGGTACCCGTATACTTGTAGAAGAATTAGGTCTTGATTATGAAAAGGCCAAAACGCTACTGACGATGCATGGCTCCGTCAAAAAAGCGGTGGATGCCTACCGGACAAAATAAGGGAAGAAATGCGATTACATTTCTTCCCACAAATTATTTATAACATCAAATATGCAATTATATACCAGCATTCCTTATTGTGCAGGTATTGGAATAACTTTTAAATTCGTTATCCTACTTTTAAATTTCCCGGTCTTCTCCAATGGAAACACCAAAGTGCGGACATACCTCATCGAATCCTTTCCTCCATTAAAAAAAAGTTTCTGAACATTGAGTTCTTCTACTACCTTTCCATTTACCAACAACCGTGTCACACGATTATCTCCACTGATACCAATATTCACCTTCTCGCCCGGTAAGACACGGTAATTAAACGTATTCAGATAACCATCCCTGACAAATCCCAATAATCCTTTCACCGGATCCGAAAGATAAAATACGGCATCAGGCGAACGAAACAATTCAGTTCCTTTAGCTTCATCCGCTCCTTCCACATCAAAAGATACCAGATAATTATAACCAACTTCACGCAAAGGTAATTTGCTATCCGGCAATACAATGCCTTGTTCATAAGTTTGTTTTATACAGCCAGACAGATTGATGCCCGGTGCTTCGCTCAACACATTCCTTTCCTGATTAAATACAGTAAAAGGCAATGTGGTTTTCTTTCCGTCCCACATTTTTACAGCCAATGTCTGTATAGCCGGAAATGCACGATGATGAATATCCTTAACTGATATCCCGTTACCCACATGATCGTTCCATAAAGCAAACATTCCACCAAGGATAGACGGATGGTTCTCCTCAAAAACGACCTTTCCTATATGTGCAGGAGTCCACTCATTATAAAGTTTCTCTATATTCAAATAATCATAATAATAACCTGCTGCAGGTACAATATAAAGCATGCCATCAGGAATACTGATAAGTCTATATCCTTGCTTAATCATTTCTTCCGGATCGGCATAACCGTTATACCATGCATTCATTATCACATTTTCCGACTTTACGGGAGTATCGCCTTTAGCATGTGTCAAAGCTCCCCATACACAAACTTGCTTGCCAAAACTCTCTACATAACGTATATAACGGTCGGTAAAAGCACGAAATTTCTCTACCACATCCTTCTTTGCATTAGAGTACTCATCTGTACCAATGTGTACACGTTTTCCACGGAATACGGGAGAATTACCTTCCAGATATTCACGAAACAGCCCATCCATAAAGGTATAAGTCTCAGGATTCGATAGGTCCAGATGATCCATACCATACTCTTTGCTACCTATCTCCGGACGATAATGGGTAAATGCCAAAGTATGCGCGGGAGCATCTATTTCCGGAATAATCTCCACGAAATTATCTTCGGCCAATATTTGAAGATTGATAAATTCCTTTTTGGTATAATATCCGTCACGAGCAACCAATCCGGGATAAGTATCCGATTCCAATCGAAAAGCGGCATAAGTTTTTGACCAGTCATGTTCAAAGAACTGCTTGAAACCGTTATCATTAAGATGAATTTGGAAAGTATTCATTTTGTAATAAGCCATAATCTTTACATAATCCCGCAAGAAAGCCATAGGGATAAATTTACGCCCGCAATCGAGCATAAAACCACGGACTGCATATTCCGGAAAATCACGGACAGTCCCTTTTGGCAAACAATGTTGGACAGACTGCTCACTTATTTGCAACAAAGTACGGGTAGCCCAGTATACCCCAACGGTTTCGGGAGCAGAGACAGATACACGGTCGGTAACTTTCACCATATAGCCTTCTTTACCTAACTTTTTATCCGCACGAAGGGTAAGTATGAAATCACCGGTTTTTCCTTTTCCGGCAACCACTTCCGGTTTTACTCCAAACATTTCATTATAATCTTCGGCAAAGGCATCAGCTATCCGCTTTAAATCGGGATTTTTAGGTGAATATACAATACGGCTATGAGACGAAGGAGTAAATACCCCCTCCTCTCCTTTCCATTCTTGAAGTTCAGGGATCACAAAAGGTTTCGGATTTACCGCAGCATATGCCTTGGAAATGATACCCAAGAATAGGCATACAATTAATAACAGTCGGTTAATAGATTTCATTGTTAAAAAGGTTTTTTATTTATCAAACGAAGATAATCTTTTTCTAAATATAAAAAGGGCAGCAAATTAAAGAATATTTTCTTTGCCACCCTTTTCTATAAGTACTAAATGACTATTTATTCAACAATACTGTTCAATATAATATCAAATGTCAACGTTGAGTAACCGGGAATTGTACCGGATGAATTTCCACTGGAGCCATAAGCACTTTGCCATGGAATGTATAACATCCAACGTTCTCCTGTACGCATATACTGCAAAGCCCATGTCCAACCTATAATAACACCGGTTACTGTAAAAGTAGAAGGAGAGTCAAAAGCTGTCGGCCATTTCCCCTCTTTCGGCCATTCACCATTTTCCGGCAATGAAAGCACAGGGATATTTCGATCAAAGGAACCATAACCATCAAAATTACCATCAAATTCATCACCCGTTATCAATGTTCCGTAATAATAAGCACTCACAGTAGAGTGATATCCTGAAAAATTAGGACGTTCCCCGTCTTTGTTCTCAACAAGTTTTTTACAATATATGTATTGGGAAGGATAACTACTGCTACTAACCGGAATAGCATACAGCTTACCAATCTTCATGTCATTAGCCGCATCTACCGTAGGCGCTAAAATATTATCACCCGTTTCTGCTTTTATAGAGTCTATAAAAGCCTCGTTACGTGGTTGCCAGTTATCATACTTTCCTGTTTCTTCCACTTCTTCACAGGCAACAAATGCACCTGCAACAAACAGCAGGAACGGCAAAAATAAAAGGAATGGTCTCTTCATCTTCATTAATTACAAATTACAAATTATGAATTACGGAACTACAATTTACGAATTACAAACACTAAGCGGCATTCTTTACACAGCCCCGTAATTTGTAATTCGCAATTCATAATTCTTATTGCAGCGTTTTCAACAAGGAGGTAATGTTGACACGATCTGCAATGATATTATTCAATTCGGAGATAGCCACACGTTCTTGCTTCATGGTATCACGATTGCGCAACGTCACGCAGTTATCTTCCAAAGTTTGATGATCCACAGTCACGCAGTACGGAGTACCGATAGCATCCTGACGACGATAGCGTTTACCAATACTATCTTTCTCATCATACTGACAGTGAAAATGGAATTTCAGATCATCAATGATTTCACGTGCCTTTTCAGGCAGACCGTCTTTCTTTACCAATGGCATAACAGCCAGTTTCACTGGAGCCAAGGCTGCAGGTAATCTCAAGACAACACGCGTTTCACCATTTTCCAGCTGTTCTTCGCAATAAGAAGCAGACATGATACTAAGGAACATACGGTCTACACCGATAGAAGTCTCGATGACATACGGAGTATAACTTTCGTTAGTTTCCGGATCAAAGTACTTAATGTTCTTACCGGAGAACTTCTCATGTTGAGACAAGTCGAAATTCGTACGACTATGGATACCTTCCACTTCCTTAAATCCGAAAGGCATCAGAAACTCAATATCAGTAGCGGCATTTGCATAATGAGCCAACTTGTCATGATCGTGATAACGATAATGATCATCACCGAATCCCAAAGCTTTATGCCATTTCAAGCGGATTTCTTTCCACTTCTTGAACCAATCAAGTTCTGTTCCCGGTTTTACGAAAAACTGCATTTCCATCTGTTCAAACTCACGCATACGGAAAATGAACTGACGAGCCACAATTTCATTACGGAAAGCCTTACCAATCTGCGCAATACCGAAAGGGATTTTCATACGCCCTGTCTTCTGCACATTCAGATAATTCACAAATATGCCCTGGGCTGTCTCCGGACGAAGATAAACCTTCATAGAGCCATCTGATGTAGAACCCATTTCAGTAGAAAACATCAGGTTGAACTGACGAACTTCCGTCCAGTTCTTTGTACCACTGATAGGACAAACAATCTCTTCATCCAGAATAATCTGGCGAAGTTCGTCAAGATCATTATCATTCAACGCTTTTGCAAAACGTTCGTGCAGTGCATCACGCTTGGCCTGATGTTCTAATACACGACCATTCGTGCTACGGAACTGCGCTTCATCGAAAGCATCTCCAAAACGCTTGGCAGCTTTAGCAACTTCCTTGTTTATTTTATCATCATACTTAGCGAGCTGGTCTTCAATCAACACATCGGCACGATAACGTTTTTTGGAATCACGATTATCAATCAATGGATCATTGAACGCATCCACGTGTCCGCTTGCTTTCCATATTGTGGGATGCATAAAGATAGCTGAATCAATGCCTACTATATTTTCGTGTAGCAGCACCATACTTTGCCACCAGTATTGTTTGATATTGTTTTTCAGTTCCACACCCATCTGGCCGTAATCATATACGGCTCCCAAACCATCATAGATATCGCTGGAAGGGAACACAAATCCATATTCCTTACAGTGTGAAACGAGTTTCTTAAAAACGTCTTCTTGTGCCATTTCTTGTTATATCTAAATTAATTTTATTTCAATTCGCATGTAAAAAGCGCCACAAAGATAGGGATTTATCTTATATATAAGGCAATGGGGGTATTAATTTATCTTATTTGCATAATTAACATGCAATGGCCGGCAATTGTACCCAACGTATTAAACAAGTGGTTATTAACAATGCAAATCAACAGCCAACCTGTTAATCCGCATGATTATAAAGAACAGTTTTGTTGCCACTCCATTGGCACGATCTTGCCACTTAATTGGCAAAGCCGTGCCAATGAAATGGCAAAGTTGTGCCAATTAAGTGGCACTAATGTAAAAGTTATAACGGGGTACTTATCTCATTCAATATTTTGCCAATCATCACATCTTTTGAGAAGAAAACAGCTTAACTCGCTATATACCTTGTTTTTTAAAGCGATTTGCTGATTTTCCCGATAAATTTTGTATTTTTGCCTGCAACTGTAAAACCAACAGTTATCATTGAATAGACAATTCCCAAAGAAATATGAGCGAAGATTTTGAAGCACCGAAAGAAGACTTGGACAAAGAACTCCCGGAAGGGAATGAAGGACATTCGGATTATAAACCTGCGGATACGAACGACGTGAGTATAAAGCATCAATTGAGCGGAATGTACCAGAATTGGTTTCTGGATTACGCTTCTTACGTTATTCTGGAACGTGCCGTACCTCACATCATGGATGGGCTGAAGCCTGTGCAAAGGCGTATTTTACACTCCATGAGGCGTTTGGAAGACGGGCGTTACAACAAGGTGGCCAACATCGTAGGACATACGATGCAGTTTCACCCGCACGGAGACGCTTCTATCGGTGATGCTTTGGTTCAGCTCGGTCAAAAAGATTTGCTCATCGACTGTCAGGGAAACTGGGGAAATATCCTGACAGGAGACAGCGCAGCCGCCCCCCGTTACATAGAAGCACGGCTTTCCAAGTTTGCACTCGATGTGGTGTTCAATCCAAAGACCACAGAATGGAAACTCTCATACGACGGACGAAATAAAGAACCGGTGACACTCCCCGTAAAGTTTCCGCTATTGCTGGTACAAGGAGTAGAAGGTATCGCCGTAGGTCTTTCATCCAAGATATTGCCACATAATTTCAATGAACTTTGTGATGCCTCCATCAAATATCTACACAAAGAAGGGTTCACGCTTTATCCCGACTTTCAGACAGGAGGCAACATCGACGTTTCGAAATACAATGATGGTGAACGTGGTGGTGCCGTACGCGTGCGTGCCAAGATAGAGAAGGTAGACAATAAGACCATCGCCATCAAGGAAATTCCCTACGGCAAAACGGTGGCCAATGTCTGCGACTCTATTGTAAAGGCAAGCGAAAAAGGGAAAATCAAAATTAAAAAGGTAGAAGACCTGACATCAGGCAACGTAGAGATCCTGGTACACCTTGCCCCAGGCGTTTCTTCGGATAAAACGATTGATGCCCTATATGCTTTTACCGATTGCGAAGTGAGTATCTCACCCAACTGTTGTGTTATTGATGACCAGAAGCCTCACTTCCTCACCATCAGTGACGTATTGAAGAAATCAGTAGATAATACGTTGGTATTGTTGCGACAGGAACTGGAAATCCATAAGAATGAAATTCTGGAGAACCTGCACTTCGCTTCATTGGAAAAAATATTCATCGAAGAGCGTATCTACAAAGATAAGGAATTTGAACAAGCTAAAAACATGGATGCTGCTTGTGAACATATTGATGAACGCCTGACCCCTTATTATCCGACATTGATCCGCGAAGTAACCAAGGAAGATATCCTTAAACTGATGGAAATCAAGATGGCCCGTATCCTCCGGTTCAACTCCGACAAAGCGGAAGAACTGATAGCCCGCATGAAAGCAGACATTGAGGAGATAGACCGTCATCTGGCAAACATCGTGGAATATACCGTAGACTGGTTCAGGATGCTGAAAGACAAATATGGCAAAAATTTCCCGCGCCGCACGGAATTGCGTAACTTCGATACCATTGACACCGCAAAGGTGGTGGAAGCCAACGAAAAACTATACATCAACCGTGAAGAAGGCTTCATCGGAACAGGTTTAAAGAAAGACGAGTTTTTGGCAAACTGCTCCGACCTGGATGATATCATCATTTTCTTCCGTGACGGACGATACATCATTACTCCGGTGGCAGATAAAAAGTTTGTCGGTAAGAATATACTGTATGCCGCCGTATTCAAGAAAAATGACAAGCGTACTATCTATAATGTGGTTTATCGCGACGGTAAAGAAGGTACGCACTATATCAAGCGTTTTGCCGTGACTTCCGTGGTACGTGACCGTGAATACGACGTGACTCAAGGTACACCCGATTCACGTATCATGTATTTCACAGCCAATCCGAATGGAGAAGCGGAAATCATTAAAGTCACTTTAAAACCGAACCCACGTGTACGCCGCATTATCTTTGAAGAAGACTTCAGCAATATCGGTATCAAGGGTCGCCAAGCTATGGGTAACATCCTGACCAAATTACCGGTACACAAAATAGCATTGAAACAACGCGGCGGCTCAACCCTGGGTGGACGTAAGGTTTGGTTCGACCGCGATGTCCTGCGGCTCAATTATGATGGACGCGGCGAATACCTTGGTGAATTCCAGAGTGAAGACAGTATCCTCGTAGTGCTGAACAGTGGTGAATTCTACACAACGAATTTCGATCTCAACAATCACTACGAAGACAGTATCCGTGTTTTGGAAAAGTATGATGTCAACAAGATATGGACAGCCGTACTTTATGATGCCGACCAACAAAATTACCCGTACATCAAGCGTTTCTGCTTTGAAGCAAGCAATCGTAAACAAAATTACTTGGGCGAAAATAAAGACAACCGGCTTATTTTACTGACGGACGAATACTATCCACGTTTGGAAGTTATTTTTGGCGGTCATGATAATTTCCGTGAACCGATGGTGATAGAAGCCGATGAATTTATCGCCGTGAAAGGGTTCAAAGCAAAAGGGAAACGACTGACTACCTTTACCATTGAAACCATCAATGAACTGGAACCTTTACATCAACCCGAAACCTTACAAAATGAAGAGCAAGAAGAGGAAGATGAACCAGAAATACTCGACCCCGACCACGGAAAAAGTGAAGGTGACATTCTGGATGAATTGACAGGACAAATGAAGTTGTTCTCAAATGATGACAGCAAGCATGAAACTACTTAAATCAGTAATACTAACAAGTTGCCTGTTCCTATGTTTCGGGAGAGTGCAGGCACAACTCCCGGTAGAAACGGAAGGTTTGGAACAAAGCCGTCTCGTAACTCGTGCCACCATGTACGGTGTAGGTTTTACGAATGTATTCGACACCTATCTGTCTCCACAGGAGTACAAGGGTATCGACTTCCGTTTCTCTCGCGAGAGTATGCGGATGACAAAATGGGCAAACGGCAAATTATCTTTGCAAAGTTTTTTCCAGGCTGATTTAGGTTATACGCATAATAAAGTGGACAATAACAATACTTTCTCCGCATTGGCAAACTGGAATTATGGCTTACACTACAATTTTCCCATAACAAGTAATTTCAAGTTGCTCGCCGGAGGGCTGGCTGACTTGAACGGAGGCTTCGTGTACAATCTACGTAACACCAATAATCCTGCATCGGCAAGGGCATATATCAATCTCGATGCATCGGGTATGGCTATTTGGGAGTTAAAGATAAAGAATTATCCGCTGACACTCCGTTATCAGATAAACCTGCCTTTGATGGGCGTAATGTTCTCACCTCACTACGGACAGTCTTACTATGAAATATTCTCATTGGGTAACAGCGGTGGTGTGGTAAAGTTTACTTCACTGCACAACCAGCCTTCACTGCGACAGATGCTGACAGCGGACTTTCCCGTGGGACGTGCCAAGATACGACTGGGTTATATCTGGGATACACAACAATCTAAGGTAAATGATATAAAGACGCATACATATTCACATGTATTTATGGTGGGATTTGTGAAGGATTTGTATTTGCTGCGAAATAAGAGAAAGAAATGATAAGGTGATAAATGCAGAATGATAAGGTGATGGGATCTTTAAAAAAAATAATATTTCTAATTGTCGCACTTCCTCTATGGAGCGGCTGTATCCGCGAGGATGATGTCATTAATACGCCGCAAGGAAATTTTGAAGCCTTGTGGAAAATTATCGATGAGCAGTATTGCTTTCTGGAATACAAACAGATTGACTGGAATGCCATACACACTAAATACAATAAACTCATCACTAACAATATGACGAGTGAAGGGTTATTTGAAGTCTTGGGACAAATGCTGAACGAACTACAAGACGGGCATGTAAACCTCGCCTCATCACACAACGTTTCCTATTATGACGCATGGTATCAAGATTACCCCCGTAATTTTCGAGAAGACATCGTAGAAGATTATTATCTGGGAAAAGCCAGCACTGATTATCGTACTGCCGCCGGTATTAAGTACAAGATATTCGAAGATAATATCGGTTATATGCGTTATGAAAGTTTCTCATCACCTATCGGCAATGGAAATCTGGACGAGATACTTTCTTATCTTGCCGTATGCAACGGACTTATCATTGACGTGCGCAGTAATGGAGGTGGAAACGTCACTAACTCTACCCGCATCGCCGCCCGTTTCACCAACGAAAAAGTGTTGACCGGATACATTAGTCATAAGACAGGAAAAGGGCACAATGACTTCTCCGAACCTTATCCTATCTATTTAGAGCCTAATGACGGAGTACGCTGGCAAAAGAAAGTTGTAGTATTGACAAACCGCCGTTCTTACAGCGCAACGAATGATTTTGTAAACCAAATGCGTTATCTACCCAACGTCACTATTATGGGAGATAAAACAGGCGGTGGTTCCGGCATGCCTTTCACATCGGAGCTGCCCAACGGATGGACCGTTCGTTTTTCTGCCAGTCCGCACTTCAGTGTAGACATGGAACAGATAGAATGGGGAATAGAACCGGATATCAAAGTCGATATGCTGGAAACAGATGAAGCTAACAATATAGATACTATTTTGGAAAAAGCCCGTGCTTTTCTTAGCGGAAAATGGACACCTAAAGGGAATAAATAACTTTCTTCCCTCTTTTGCTTGTTAAATCGGGAAAACTTCTTATCTTTGCATCGCTTAATGAGAATTACTTCTGCGGATGTGGCGTAATTGGCAGCCGCGCCAGACTTAGGATCTGGTGCCGTGAGGCGTGTAGGTTCGAGTCCTATCATCCGCACAGATTTTATAGAACAATTATTTAGACAAACAACTGAAAAGGCCTCGGGAATGTGATATTTCCGAGGCTTTTATTTTGTATGTGTTAAAAACGGAAGATATGGAAACGAATGAAATCTTTTTTGCATTTAAATTGTTTCAGTGAAAATAATAAAGTTAGTTATCCACTAAAAATTTATGCAATGAAGAAAAAACCTAGACTTCCTATGAAGAGAGCCTCATGGCTGAAAAATCTATTTCTGATAGCATGTATGCTCCTCGTCACAATGCCTGCATTTTCACAGAACAAAACGGTAACCGGTACGGTGACCGACGCAACAGGCGAACCACTAATCGGTGCATCTGTTCTACAGCAGGGAACTAATAACGGTGTGATCACCGATATTGATGGTAAATACTCCATCCAAGTACCACCGGAAACTACGTTGGAATTCTCATACGTGGGTATGGTGAAGCAGACCATCAAAGTAGGCAACCAAAACATCATCAATGTAAAAATGCAAGATGATTCACAAATGCTTGCCGAAACGGTAGTCATCGGTTATGGTAGCGCCAAAAAGCGTGACCTTACCGGTTCTATCACGAATATAAAAGGGGATGAAATTGCCAATAAACCGGTAGTCAATCCCGTATCAGCGCTACAAGGGAAAATTGCCGGTGTACAAGTAATTAATTCCGGTAAGGCAGGTGCCGATCCGGAAATACGTGTACGTGGTACCAACTCCATCAACGGATATAAACCGCTGTATGTGGTAGATGGACTGTTCAATGACAACATCAATTTCCTAAATCCACAGGATATAGAGTCCATGGAAATCCTGAAAGATCCTTCATCTCTCGCTATCTTCGGTGTGCGCGGCGCCAACGGAGTCATCATCATTACCACTAAAAAAGCGAAGGAAGGACAGACACGTGTCAACATCAACGGTTCGTTCGGTTTTAAAGCCGTGACAAACAAAATTGCATTAACAGATGCTACCGGTTTCAAGGAACTATATAACGAACAGTTGAGAAATGAAGGTAGTCCAGAGTTCGATTTTACAGACTGGACGGGCAACACCAACTGGCAAGACGAAATCTTTCAAACGGGATTTATCACCAATAACAATATCAGCGTCACAGGGGCCTCTGCCAAGCACAGTTTCTATCTTGGTGCCGGATATGCCTACGAACAAGGGAATATCAAACACGAGAAATACAGTAAAGTTACGTTAAACGTCAGTAATGATTATAAGTTGACAGATAACTTCAAGGTAGGTTTTCAGTTCAACGGTGCACGCATGTTGCCCGCCGACACCAAAAGTGTGGCAACAGCTTTGCGCGCCGCTCCTGTAGCTCCTGTTTTCAACCAAGAATATGGTCTATATACTACACTGCCTAATTTCCAGAAGGCACAAATGAACAATCCGATGGTGGATGTTGATAAGAAAGCCAACACTACCCGTGCGGAAAACTACCGGGCATCCGGAAATGTATATGCCCAATGGGACTTTCTAAAGCACTTTCAAGCTAAAGTGATGTATTCCATGGACTATGCTTCCAACAGTAAACGTACTTACACTCCTATTATCCAGGTATTCGATAGTAGTGTAGAAGGCAATATCGTGACTTTGGGTGACGGAAAGACCGGAGTAACTCAAGCTAAAGAGACAGAGACAAAAGTGCAAAGTGACTACCTGCTGACCTACCAGAATACATGGGGCGACCATAGCCTGACCGCTACGGCAGGTTTCACTACCTATTATAATAAACTTGAAAATCTGAACGCTGCCCGTACACAAGGGGTCGGACTGGTTATTCCCAATAATCCCGACAAATGGTATGTAAGTATCGGTGATGCAGCAACATCCACTAACGGGAGTACCCAATGGGAACGCAGCACTGTATCTATCTTAGGACGTGTACTCTATAATTATAAAGGTAGATACCTATTGAATGCATCGTATCGTCGTGACGGTTCTTCGGCTTTCTCTTATACCGGAAATCAATGGCAGAATTTCTATTCCGTCGGTGCCGGTTGGCTGATGACAGAAGAAGAATTTATGAAGGATATTACCTGGCTGGATATGTTGAAGCTGAAAGGTTCCTGGGGTACACTCGGTAACCAGAACCTGGACAAAGCTTACCCTGCCGAACCCTTGTTGACTAATGCTTACTCTGCCGTATTTGGCAAACCTTCGGCTATTTATCCGGGTTATCAACTTTCTTATCTGCCCAACCCACATCTGAGATGGGAAAAGGTGGAAGCATGGGAAGTAGGAGCAGAAGCAAACTTTCTGCGTAACCGCTTACACTTTGAAGGAGTTTACTACAAAAAAACCACCAAAGACCTATTGGCTGAAGTACCAGGTATCTCAGGTACAGTACCAGGTATCGGTAATCTTGGTTCTATTGAAAACAAGGGCGTGGAACTCGCTGTAAGTTGGCGTGACCAAATAGGTGATTGGGGATACAATGTAGGAGCCAACCTTACCACCATCAAAAATAAGGTCTTGAGCCTTGTTCAGGAAGGTTATTCCATCATTGCCGGAGACAAGAGTCAAAGTTATACGATGGCGGGATATCCTATCGGCTATTTCTATGGTTACAAAGTAGAGGGTGTCTATCAGACACAGGAAGAAATCAACAATTCTCCCAAGAATACATTGGCCACCGTTACACCAGGCGACTTGAAGTTCAAGGATGTAGATGGAAACGGCGAGATTACTCCTGCTGACCGTACCCTGATTGGTGACCCGACACCGGACGTGACATACGGTATCACTCTGGGAGTCACATACAAAAACTGGGAACTGGGTCTCGACATGATGGGACAAGCCGGCAACCAGATATTCCGTACTTGGGACAACTATAACTGGAGCCAGTTCAATTTTATGAAACAACGTCTGGAGCGTTGGCACGGACCGGGTACAAGCAATACCCAACCGTTGCTGAATACCAAACATACCATCAATAATTTGAACTCCGAATATTACATCGAAGATGGCAGTTTCTTCCGGATCCGTAATGTACAGTTGGCCTATAATTTCGATAAAACTTTGATTTCCAAAATCGGTATGCAGGCACTGAAACTCTACGTGAACATCCAGAACTTAAAAACCTGGAAACATAATACCGGATATACTCCTGAATTGGGGGGTACGGCTATTGCATTCGGCGTAGATGACGGTAGCTATCCGATGCCGGCAATTTATACATTCGGTTTCAATCTGACATTCTAACCGATGTAATACCGGAACAAGACTTCCTTATGGAATAACAGCACTTTATTGAACTTATAACAAGAAGATTATGAAATTAAGAAATAAAATTTTAACTCTGACAGCAGGTATACTGACAACCTTTGCCATGACATCCTGTAATGACTTCCTGGACCGTGACCCATTGGGACAGTTCACCGAAGATGATGCTCCCAACGCTCTTGTAGGCGGAAAGATGTACAATGTGTACTACTTGATGCGCAGTTACAACATTACCGCCGGCATTCCCGCATTTATGATACACATGGTACGTAGTGAAGATTCCGAAAAAGGAAGTGACGCCGGTGACGGTGCCGACCAGGCAGCAATGTGGGATGACTTTGAATACACCGCATCCAATGGCACACTGACCGCCTACTGGGGACAGAATTATAAGATCATTTACCAATGTAATGACATATTAAACGATCTGGAGAATAGCGCCAACAAAGATGACCTAGAAAATATACGTACTAAAGGAGAAGCTCTGTTCTTCCGCGCATATTGCTATTTCAACCTCGTACGTGCATGGGGTGAAGTACCCTTAGTGACTTTTAAGATAAACGAGGCCTCCGAAGCCAACATTGCCAAAACAACGGCAGATAAAATTTACGAACAGATCGACAAAGACTTGACCGAAGCGGAAAAATGCTTACCACTGGAATGGTCTACAGAGTATACAGGACGCATCACATACGGAGCAGCACGTGCTTTGCATGCCCGCACTTACATGATGCGGAATGATTGGGATAATATGTACAATGCCTCTACCGATGTCATAAAAACGGGTAAATACAACCTGAATACACCAATAGATAAGGTATTTACCGTTGAAGGGGAAAATTGCGGAGAAAGTATTTTTGAACTACAATGCGAGTCGACCGAAGCACTCAAGAACAGTGATGTTATCGGTAGCCAGTTCTGCCAGGTACAAGGAGTACGTGGTGCCGGAGAATGGAACTTAGGTTGGGGTTGGCACATGGGTACAGCACTTTTAGGAAAAGCCTTTGAACCGGGTGATCCCCGTAAAGATGCCACTTTACTCTATTTTCGTAAGAATATCAGTGACCCCATCACACCGGAGAACACGAACAAGCCTTACGGCGAATCTCCTGTTTCCACTGCTATGGGTGCTTACTTCAATAAAAAAGCATATACAGAACCCGAACTACGCCAGAAGTACACCAAAGAAGGTTTCTGGGTAAATATCCGTATCATCCGCTATCCCGATGTATTACTGATGGCCGCTGAAGCCGCCAATGAAAAGGGTATCTCCGGTGAAGCTATCGACTATCTGGAACAAGTACGTGCACATGCCCGCGGATCAAATAATGACATATTACCGAAGGTTACTTCTACCGATCAGAATGTATTACGCGAAGCCATCCGTCATGAACGCCGGGTAGAGCTTGCTCTGGAACCTGACCGTTTCTATGATCTGGTGCGCTGGGGTATTGCTAAAGAAGTACTCCAGGCGGCCGGAAAGAACTATCAGGATAAGAATGCATTGTTACCGTTACCTCAGGAAGAAATCGATAAGTCCAATGGAGTATTGGTACAAAACCCGAATTACTAAATGGGAACTATATTAAAACGTAAATTATTATTTGATAAAAATACATAATATGAAGAAGATTTTCAAAAGGACAAGCCTTCTCATGGCAGCAACCTTTATGGGTATCGCCACCATGCAGGCACAGAAATCTCCGCAAGACATGGATCGTTTCATTGATGCACTGATGAAGAAGATGACTGTAGAGGAAAAAATAGGTCAGCTAAATCTACCCGTAACAGGAGAAATCACCACCGGACAAGCTAAAAGCAGTGATGTTGCCAAGAAGATTGAGCAGGGACTTGTCGGAGGACTTTTCAACTTGAAAGGGGTATCAAAGATACGTGACGTACAGAAACTGGCAGTAGAAAATTCCCGCCTGGGCATTCCACTACTCTTTGGTATGGACGTGATACATGGTTACGAGACCATTTTCCCCATTCCTCTCGGCCTGTCTTGTACATGGGATATGGCCGCCATCGAAAAATCGGCACGTATCGCTGCCATTGAAGCAAGCGCCGACGGCATTTCATGGACATTCAGTCCGATGGTAGACATCAGCCGCGATCCTCGTTGGGGACGTGTCAGTGAAGGTAGTGGTGAGGATCCATTCCTTGGAGGAGCCATAGCCAAAGCAATGGTATACGGATATCAGGGCACCAACCTGTCCGATCAGATGAAGCGCAACGATGAAATCATGGCATGTGTAAAACATTTTGCACTCTATGGAGCCGGTGAAGCAGGTCGCGATTATAACACTGTGGACATGAGCCGTAACCGTATGTTCAATGAATATATGTATCCCTACGAAGCTGCTATTGAAGCAGGTGTGGGCAGTGTGATGGCTTCTTTCAATGAGATAGACGGCGTACCTGCTACCGCCAACAAATGGTTGATGACAGATGTATTGCGCAAGCAATGGGGATTTAAAGGCTTTGTCGTAACAGATTTTACCGGTATTTCCGAAATGATTGAACATGGTATCGGAGACCTCCAAACCGTTTCCGCCCGTGCCCTCAACGCCGGGATCGATATGGATATGGTAAGCGAAGGTTTCGCCGGTACCCTGAAAAAATCCATCACTCAAGGTAAAGTCAGCATGAAGACATTAGATGCCGCTTGCCGCCGTATTCTGGAAGCAAAATACAAATTGGGGCTGTTCGACAATCCATATAAATATTGTGACCAGAACCGTCCGGCACGCGATATCTTCACAAAAGAACATCGCGATGCAGCGCGTAAAATTGCCTCGGAAAGTTTCGTTTTATTGAAGAACAGCAGCCTACCGAAACAGCCGGGTTCTCCTGCCACTCCAGTACTTCCTTTGGAAAAGAAAGGAACAGTCGCCGTTATCGGCCCGCTCGGTAATACCCGCAGCAATATGCCGGGCACATGGAGTGTGGCTGCACGTCTCAATGATTATCCTTCCCTATACGAGGGGTTAAAAGAGATGATGGCAGGTAAAGTGAACATTACATACGCCAAAGGCAGTAATCTGATTAGTGATGCTGCCTATGAGGAACGCGCCACCCTATTCGGCCGTTCGCTAAATCGTGACAACCGTACAGATAAGGAAATGCTGGAGGAAGCGTTGAAAGTAGCAGCCGGAGCGGACGTCATTATAGCCGCATTGGGAGAGTCTTCCGAAATGAGCGGTGAAAGTTCCAGCCGTACCGAACTGGCTATTCCCGATGTACAGCGTACTCTGTTGGAAACGTTACTGAAGACCGGCAAACCGGTAGTGTTGACACTCTTCACAGGTCGCCCACTGACTCTGACTTGGGAGCAGAAGAATGTACCTGCCATTCTGAATGTGTGGTTCGGAGGAAGCGAAGCTGCTTACGCAATCGGCGATGTACTGTTCGGTGACGTAAATCCGAGCGGTAAGTTGACGATGACCTTTCCGAAAAATGTAGGGCAGATACCTTTGTTTTATAATCACAAAAATACAGGACGCCCGTTGAAAGAAGGGAAGTGGTTTGAGAAATTCCGCAGTAATTATCTGGATGTGGACAACGCCCCATTGTATCCTTTCGGATATGGTTTGTCGTATACAACTTTCCAATACAGTGACATCGCACTAAGTACCCCGACAATGGATCAGAACGGTTCCATCACTGCCGTAGTCACTGTTACCAACACAGGGAAACGTGACGGAGCGGAAGTAGTACAGCTTTATATCCATGACCTTGTGGGAAGTATTACCCGCCCGGTACGCGAACTGAAAGGTTTCGAAAAAATATTTCTCCGTGCCGGTGAGAGCAAGACAGTTTCCTTCAAAATTACTCCAGAGCTGTTACGTTTCTATGACTACGATTTAAATCATGTAGCCGAATCGGGAGAATTTGACATCTTTATCGGTGGCAGTAGTCAGGCCAAGAAGACAGCGCGGTTGACACTGAAGTAAATACTCTGTGTTGTATACCCTATGAGAATGATTTGTAAGGCAAATCGTACTCATTTCATTTACCTTATACCCACATTATATGAAAGAATTAAAATTATATATTCCGTTCCTCTTTTTGCTACTCCTTGCCGGGGCTTGCAAGCAAAAGAAAACCGGTATAGAGAGCTCAAAGTATACACTAGACGATGATGCCTTGATGGACACCGTTCAACGCCGTACCTTCAATTACTTTTGGGAAGGCGCCGAGCCTAATAGTGGATTGGCACGGGAACGTATCCATATGGATGGCGATTATCCTGAGAACGATCAAAATGTTATAACCTCCGGCGGTAGCGGTTTCGGCATTATGGCAATACTTGCCGGTATAGACCGCGGTTATGTAACTCGTGAAGAAGGGTTGGAACGTATGGAACGTATTATCTCCTTCCTTGAAACAGCCGACCGTTTTCATGGAGCTTATCCCCATTGGTGGTATGGTGATACCGGCAAAGTGAAACCTTTCGGAAAGATGGATAATGGTGGCGACCTGGTAGAAACAGCTTTCATTATGCAGGCGTTGCTTGCCGTCCATCAATATTACGCCAACGGCAGTGAACGAGAGAAGGCTCTTAGCACACGTATTGACAAGTTGTGGCGTGAAGTAGATTGGAACTTCTATCGTCAAGGAAACCAGAATGTACTCTATTGGCATTGGAGTCCTGAGTATGGATGGGAAATGAATTTCCCCGTACATGGTTACAACGAATGTCTCATTATGTACATACTTGCTGCCGCATCACCTACTCATAGCGTTCCTGCCTCCGTCTATCATGACGGATGGGCTCAAAATGGTGCCATCGTAGATCCTCATAAGGTGGAAGACATTGAATTACATCTGCGCTATCAAGGCACAAAGGCAGGTCCGCTGTTTTGGGCACAGTATTCTTTTCTCGGTCTTAACCCCACCGGATTGAAGGATGAGTACTGCCCCAGTTACTTCGAAGAGATGCGTAACTTGACACTTGTAAACCGTGCATACTGCATACGAAATCCCAAACACTACAAAGGTTTCGGTGCTGACTGTTGGGGGCTAACCGCCAGCTATTCAGTAAACGGATATGCCGCGCATGCTCCCAACGAACGTGACGATCAAGGTGTCATTTCACCTACCGCCGCTTTATCATCCATTGTCTACACACCGGAATATTCACTACAAGTGATGCGCCATCTCTATGAAATGGGAGATAAAGTGTTCGGTCCATACGGTTTTTACGATGCTTTCAGTGAAACGGATAATTGGTATCCACAACGTTACCTCGCCATTGATCAGGGACCGATTGCTGTAATGATTGAAAATTATCGTACCGGACTTCTCTGGAATCTTTTTATGAGCCATCCGGATGTACAAAAAGGACTGGAAAAGCTGGGATTTACAAAAAAGGATAAAACTTAAGGTTTTATTTAGAACTAAAGGTTCTATGCACCATGGAGGGCATAGAACCTTTAGTTCTAAATAAAGTATTAACCGGAGTTATTGCGGGGTACTTCCGCCTCCTTCTCCACTGCCGCCTTTTACATCATCATTATTGATGGAACGCGCCGCTTTTTTCACACTTGCTTTCAACTCACCAATGCGATAACTGATACTCATCCCGAAAGAACGGTTAGGATAACGGCTCTTACTGGTAGAATAAAAGTTCTGACCGAAAGTCGTATTATCGAAGTTGATATACTTAGAGAACAGGTTCGAAGCATAAGCACTCACTGTTAAACGGTCTTTGAGGAAAGAACGATTTACACTCAGGCTATAATAATAGTAACCACTACCCTTTCCTTGCAGAGAAATATAAGGTGTACTTCCACCGGCATTCAAGCTAGCCCGCAGTTTCCACGGGAAAGTATGCTGAACACCGCCATACATAGAGCCCTGCCAGCCATAGTTGTGCAAATTCTGTGATGGACTTTTAATATCCGAATAACTACCACGGCCATTAACATAAATACGTGTCTTGGGTGATGCATTCCAGTTGAGATATAAACTCAAGTTAGTATTACGGCTCTTACCTATATTTTCATATGTACTGTAAAGAGCGCCTTCGGGAGCAAAATGCATATTGTCGGCACCGAAATACTCACCATTTTCACCTATCAGGTGGCTCACACGCTCTATTCCATTATTATTGAAGGAATGACGCAATGCTACATTAACGTTAAACTTAGCTGTAAAACTACTATAACTCAAATTGAATGCATGACTCTTCTCACTCTCCAGTTCCGAGTTACCTTGAGTGATGAACATCGGATTTCTGTCATCAAAATAAGGATTCAGATACCAGATACCCGGCCGATAAATACGCATATCGTATCCTCCACGTAATGTTTGCGTTTTGCCCAATTTAATCCCCATGGATACGGAAGGTACCACATCGTTATAATCTACTTTGAAGTCTTCTCCCGCACCAACGATATAACGTACATCTTGCGCCGTGTGTTCAAAACGTACTCCTGGCTTGAAAGTGAAATCCTTGTAGCGTAACGTATAGCCCAGATAAGCAGCCAGAATATCATTCAGATGCTTGTAATTACTACTACGGTCTTTATTGTATTCATAATTACCATTTCCATCACTACTCTTGTCTTCCTCAAAATTATTCTCACTAATATTATTACGAATAATATACTTCATACCAGTCTCTATAGTATGCAATTTGCCTATAGGCGTCGTGTAATCAACCTGGAAAGTATGCTCCGTAGTATTGGTCTTACCGAAAGTATGCGAGTTATAGAGTAAGAAAGCTTCAGGTACCTGATAGCGGTCTAAATACCGATTGAAGTTATCGCTCTCCTGAGGTTGAGTATTGATCTTGTAGGACAAGGTAAGCATACGATCCTTATTTTTCTTTGATACACGCTGGTAATCAATATTTCCACGGATAGAATACCACGAACCATCGCCCGTAGTCGAGGTACGATAGCTATATGCCTTTTTATCTCGTGCCTCATTCCACATTTCAGTGTTTCCTTCCGAATCATTGTCGTTTCCACCACCATACATACCTATGGACATGGTGATAAGTCGCAGGGTGTCTATCTCGTAACTGGCTTCCACATTACCGTGCTGAAATTGTCCGCTATAATCCGATGAACTAGTAGATTCCAGATATTTTTGGTCGGTAGAGGTATAATCCTCACGATAACTGTCCGAATAACTGGTAGGTTGATTATTGTAACTATAATTGTAGTTTCCCGTCAACGTAAGTTTACCTTGTTTGATGGTAGCATAGGCACCGCCTCCCAATCCCATATTACTGGCACGGGCACTGAATGTAGCGGTATATCCTTCAAATCCGCTACCAACAGTCACAATATTAAGAATACCTCCCACACCCTCGGCATCATACTTCGCTCCCGGTGAAGTGATAACCTCTATATATTTAATGGTATTAGCAGGCATACTCTTAAGTACTTCCTTCGGATTGTTACTCATCATATTGTTAGGTTTCCCATTGACATGTATCTTAAAACTACTACTACCGTTCACCTGAATATTGTCTTCACCATCCACCGTTACCAACGGAACTTTACGAAGCATCTCTATGACGGTGTTTGTTTTGGAGTCGGGATCATCTTCTATATTATATTCAATCTTATCCACATCTACTTTTACCAAGGGTTTCTGGGCTACTACTTCAACTTGTCCCAGTTCGTTGGATGCATCCGTAATATACAAAGTACCGAAATCCACCAACTGACCTCCTGTTTTTACAGAAAAATTCTTCACGATATTATTCCGCCCTACAGAAGATATTGTCATCACAAAATCACCAGTTCCCGGTACCTTTTCCTGAAATTTACCTTTCATATCCGTTACCAACATCTTGACAGCCCGCGCCGGAGCATGTTTTTTAGCAATCTTGATAGTGGCGTAAGGCTCGCTTTCCTGAGTGAGCGAATCAAGCAAAACACCTTTCACTTGAAAGGTGGAGTTTGCCGTGTTTTGTGCTACTGCCAGGCCAGATAAAATTAACATGCCCAGCAACAAAATCCATTTAATTCTCATTGTGTTTTCTCATTTTAATGACTATTCCTGTTTATTGTTCTTGTATTAGACGATTGATATGTCTATTTTGTTACAATAATTCGACAAAAGTATCGTATTTTATAAGGATTACGAGAATTTCGGAGTTAAAAAAGCAAAAGAGTACCTTTTTATAAGAAATAAAAGAAAAGTAACAGAAAAATATTCATCGCTATCACACAACCAAATCCACGTAATATCCATCTACGCAAAGGACTCTGGCTACCTGAAAAAAAGAATGCATAGCACATGTTTACAACAATATTACTAACGATTGCCTGCATGCTGCAAGCGGTTATTACGGAAACAGCCACATTATTTGTACCTTGCAGTAAGTTCAAAATAAAGGGCGTGATATCACTGATACCGGAAACGAAAGACAACAACGTCAATCCTCCCCTACCGGCATATATTAATGTATAATGTGTGGCAATCGTAAATACAACAAATAAAACGGCAAAAATCAGGGCTACTTTAAATTCCAACGGATTACTACCGTCTTCATCCTCTTCCGCTGCTCCTGCCGTAGTAGGTCGTCTCCACTTAGAATGCAGAAACCAAGCTATTCCGGCAGTTACCGCAGACATAATAAGTAAATAGGGATAAATAGAAAGCAAAGTATCTACACTAAAAATACCTATCAAAATCAAAAAGCGAAGAAACATCATACTGACTGCCATCAACATGGCAGCAACATATTCAGGAGCCTCCTGAGCAGATACTTTTCGACTTTTGCGTGCCAACACGGATATAGTAGCTGTACTACTATATAGACCACCAACAATGCCCGAAACCAAAATACCGGATTCACGAAACACATATCTTTTTAATAAATAAGACAAATAAGAAATGCCTGAAACAACAACAGTCGCCAACCAAATACTATAAGGAGTTAAGTGAATACCCGGTATCAAATCCTTATTGGGCAACATCGGAAGTATGATACCACTAATAGCAAGAAACTTGGCAAGCGTAATCATTTCATCATTCTTCATTCGCTGCGCCAACTCGGTAAACGTATGTTTCAGTTCTGTAAAAAGCAAAACAGTGACAATTACCATAACATAAAACCAAGATGGCTGTGTTGCCACGATGGGAGCAATACAATATGTAATGAGAGCGATAACGATTGTTGTAACCCCGAATACATGAAATTGAGACTGCTTGACATAATAATTCAGTGCCAACAATAAACCTAGAATGGCTCCTCCTCCCATAAAAAGACGATAGTCCACGGGATCAAGAATATAGAGAAGATATCCTAAAATACCAATAAAAGTAAATGTACGATCCGTTCCGAAAAGAGTGGTTTCCCCTTCACGTTTCAGACTGATTCGCCGCAATGAAAGGCCAATCAGTAAAGAAAATATAGTCACCAAAATAAATGTGACGAGTTCTTCCGGTAAGTATTCGTATATCTTTTCCATATCTTCTGATTCATGAAGACAAATATAACAAATATTGTTCATTATGTAGGAAAATTTAATCTTTTTATCAGATTTTGTCAATACAAGTGACCATTGTACAATTGTTTATGTATTTTTGCATCCCAAATTTTTAAAACAAACAAAAAAATGAAAAAGATTATTGTAAGTTTATTAATGTGCATGGTTGTTGTAGCCGCTAATGCACAAAATGCCGTAGAAGGAAACAAATTTACAGACAACTGGTCTATAGGATTTAATGTTGGTGGAACTACTCCACTCGCTCACAGAACATTCTTTAAAAACATGTGTGCAGGTATGGGTATCGGCCTGAACAAACAACTTACTCCGATAGTAGGTTTAGGTTTGGAAATGACAGGGTATATCAATACGAACGATGTTATAGGTACTAATAAAAGCGCCTACTCTAAAACTGCATTCGATGCTTTGAATTTTAGTTTGTTAAACACATTGAATATCAGCAATATGTTCTGTGGTTATAACGGTGAGCCGAGACTATTTGAAGTTGAAACGGTAGCAGGTATCGGTTGGATGCACTACTGTGCAGGTTATGGTAATTCAATGTCCAGTAAATTCGGTCTTAACTTCAATTTCAATTTGGGTGAATCAAAGGCATGGACTATTGCGTTCAAACCGGCTTTGGTTTACGACATGAATGAAAAAGGTACCAAGAACGTTATGTTCAATGCCAACAATGGCGCATGGGAATTTATGGCAGGTTTGAAATACCACTTCAAGAGCAGTAATGGTAAACATTATTTCACAACTGTAAAACCATATAATCAGTCTGAAATCGACGCTCTGAACAATCAAATCAATAACTTGCGTCAAGAAGCTGATAAGAATGAAGCAGCATTGAAGAATGCATTGAATGATGCCAATCAAAAAGCTGCCAGCTTGGAACAAGCTTTAAATGACTGTAAAAACCAAGCTCCGAAAGTAATTACTGAAACAAATACCATCAACAAGAAAACATTGGAATCAGTAGTTACTTTCCGTCAAGGTGGTACTGCAGTAGAATCTTCTCAGACTCCTAACGTTGAACGTATCGCTACTTACCTGAAGCACCATAACAAAGCTACCGTATCTATCAAGGGTTATGCTTCTCCAGAAGGTAACGCTGATGTAAATGCTCGTATTGCAAAACAACGTGCAGAATCTGTCAAAAACATGCTTATCAACAGATATAAAATCGCTGCCAACCGTATCACTGCAGAAGGTCAAGGTGTAGGTAACATGTTTGAAGAACCAGATTGGAACCGCGTCAGCATCTGTACAATCAACGAAGATTAATAACTAAAATAGAAATATTCACAATTAACAAAAAGGCCGGAACATAAAATATGTTCCGGCCTTTTTGTTAACCTCTTACAGCCAACTTTTATAAGGGTGTAACATTAGTTGCGAATTGTAGTAACGAATATCCCCCGTTACTTCCTGCCCTATGAAACCGGGCTTTTCAAAAGCCTCATCTTCTGAAGCGAGCTCTACCTCAGCGACAACAAGTCCCTCGTTCTCTCCATAGAACTCATCTATCTCAAAAACATGTTTACCGCTACGCACCAGATAACGTGTTTTATCAATCACTCCCGGCTCACATATCTTCATCAATTCTTCCGCCTCATTGAGAGGAATTTCCCTTTCCCATTCATAGCGGCTGGTACCCGAAGCATTGGATGCTCCCTTAATAGTCAGATATCCCTTTCCGTCACGGATACGTATCCGTACAGTCCTCCCCCGTGCACTACAGATATAACCCTGCACAATACGACTTTGGGAATAAACTTGTGATTTATATTCTCCTTTTATTAGAAACTTCCTCTCTATTTCCTGAGACATAAAATGTTTTTATTTGCCTAAGAAGGAATATCCTATTAACATAGCAAATACTAATATCAAAGCAGCAATTCCAATAATCAATAAAACTTTCTTTGCTTGTTGCTCCTCTTTACGGCTGTGCATTACTTTCTTTTTACTCTTTCCCATGGTATTTTTATAGTTTAAAGTTCAACGACAAACAAAGTAAAAGGAAATTCAGGAAGTTTCCAAGTATTTCGAAAAGAAAAAATCCCCGGAAGAAAAACAGGTATCTCCCGAGGATATATTTATAAGATGATTATTTATTCTCCATTTCCGGCAAACTCCATCAGATAAGCTTTGACAAAGCCATCAATCTTCCCGTCCATTACTCCATTCACATCCGAAGTCTGGAAATTGGTACGATGATCTTTCACACGACGGTCATCAAATACGTAGCTACGTATCTGTGAACCCCATTCGATTTTCTTTTTACCAGCTTCTATCTTCGCCTGCTCTGCCATACGGTGCTGGAGTTCTTTATCATATAAGATAGAACGCAACTGGCGCATTGCATTTTCTCGATTTTTAGGCTGGTCACGCGTCTCGGTATTTTCAATCAGAATTTCCTCCTCTTCACCGGTATAAGGGTCTTTGAACTGATAGCGCAAACGAACACCGGACTCAACCTTATTAACGTTCTGTCCACCGGCTCCACTGGAACGAAAAGTATCCCATGAGATATTGGCTACGTTGATGTTTACTTCAATCGTATCATCCACCAGCGGAGTCACGAAAACAGAAGCAAAAGAAGTCATGCGTTTACCCTGTGCATTATAAGGAGACACACGTACCAAACGATGCACACCGTTTTCACCTTTCAAATAACCATAAGCATAATCTCCGGCAATCTCAATGGTACAAGTCTTTATACCGGCTTCATCACCTTCTTGCAAGTTGGAAATGGTTGCTTTGTATCCGTGAGTTTCGGCATAGCGCACATACATCCGCATCAACATGCTTGCCCAGTCCTGGCTTTCTGTACCACCGGCACCGGAATTGATCTTCAACACACAATCCATCTGATCAGCTTCTTCACGAAGCATATTCTTAAGTTCTAGAGCCTCTACAGCAGTAGATGCTTTTGCATAAGCCTCGTCCACCTCTTCTTCCGTCACCAATTCATCCTTATAGAAATCAAACGCAAGTTGCAGTTCATCCGCCATGGTCTTGACTTCATTGTAACCGGAAATCCATTGCTGCAAACCTTTCACCTTCTTCATTTGGGCTTCAGCACTCTTCTGGTCATCCCAAAAGCCGGGTGCCTGAGTACGCAACTGCTCTTCTTCGACTTGAATTTTCTTTCCTTCGATGTCCAGATAGCGATTCAACGCTTCGGTACGCTCCTTGATATCTTTCAGTTGTTCAATGGTAATCATATACTTTCTTCAAATTCTATCTTTTGGAGCGCAAAGGTATGAAAAAAACACATAATTCCGCTGCAATCAGCTGAATAAGTCATACCACGAAAAACTATTCTCTCTGAATTATTCAAAAAAAAGCGTCCCAAAATAATCCGGACAATGAAACATGGGACGTTCCAAACCAATGGAACTCCACGAAAGATAATGAGGGGTTTGCAATTTATCGCCACACTTATAAAAGTTTCCTCTCATCGTTTTTCCATCCAGTGTATCCAATGAATGCAAAAAGAAAGTCGAAATAGGTATTACCAGCGCCAGTTCCCAATCACATTCCCCGGCGCGTTCTTCAAAAGATCTATTCCCCAACGAACTCCAGCGTTTCACCGCATTCAATATCTGCTTACTTGCCAACGGACGGTTATTTAAAGGACCACCCTGAATTAACAACTTGCCGATACAGTTACATTCTAAATTATAATAACAACTATCCGACATTGGCGATACAAAGAATTCCACACAAGCATCTTCCCATACCTGACCGTTATCTCCGGTAGCCATAGCCCGTACACTCTCTTCTTTCACTTTATAATGAAGTAATATACATTTACCGGTATGGGCAATACGGAAACTGACTTCCGGTTTATATGGAAAATCTTTCCAATTGACCACATCAATAGGATGAAATTCTATATTGTTTTTATCCAGTAAGGAAGGAACCATATCGGCTTCGGGAGTAGCGGAACACCTTATCTTTTTTATACATAATTGCTTTGACTCCTGCCTTGCCTTCGTAACATCCCATCCAGACAATACGTCCCCATAGAAATAGAAAGTAACATCAAAGGCAGTTCCACTATTATTATCCACTACCTGATAATGCCTGGTCGCATCGTAATAATCATTCAATCTATATTCACCCAACGCCAACGGGACAAGCCCTTCTTCTCCTGCCGTCCCAGCTATAATCTGCTGCATACGTCGTTCCACCCGTTTCATGACACCCTCATGTTTAAAAGGATCAGCATCGGCTACAGCCGGATGAGAGACCTTTATCAATCTGCCATTGGTAGTACGTACAGCTTTCACACTATCCGTATAAGCCTTGAACTGTTTTCTTATTTCAGGGGAACGTAAACCGTTTATTGTAAAAACGGAAATACCCTGCGCTCCATTGTCCAAAGCAGCATCCATACACTCAAACATTTCCGATCCATCGGTTGCCATCATCCCGCAGTACAAGATCGTACGTTTATTCTTATCTCGTACATTCTCAACCGTACAGTCTGAAATGAAACTGACATCTTCGGTATAGAATGTATGATAAACCATCGGGAATACAATATCCAAATCCCATTTGCCCCAATCCTGGCGTACCATACGCGAAGCCATTTTCGGAGTCGGAAACGGCGAGGCAGCCATCATTTTTCCATAAGAATGTACTACTCCAGCAATCATATTGGCAACTTCAGTAATCTGATCACAACGGAACTGACGCCAATTCATATCGAGTGAAGGATCTTTTTGTTCGCGAGGGTCATAGCCATATTGCTCCTTGAATTTTTTAAGCATGGCAGGATGATAACCATAGTCCCATGCTGCATATTCACGATCCTGAACAATATCATAACGAGGCCACAAAGTAGTAGGAAGTACCACATCGACAAAGCGATGATAGTCTATAGCAATCCCATTCAATCCTTCCACCTCACAATAGGATTTTATTTTATCTTTGATAAACTCCCGTACTTCAGGCAATGCAGGGCAAAGAAATTTATAATAATCTACGTAAGCTGTAGTGTCGGCCAAACTTTTTCCATTCCGGTTCACACTAAACCATTCAGGATGTTCTTTCAATATCCGGTCACGGTCGTGTTCCAAATTCATAGTCCACAACCATGCATACACTTCAATGCCATGTTTATGAGCAATAGGTATCGCTACTCGGTAATCATCGGGCGTAGGTGCATTCAGCAAAACACCTTCCATGCCCAGTTCATTCATCACTCCGCAAATAGAATCGAAATTCATGCCGGGACGATAGTCCAGCCATGTCCAGAACATTGGATATACCTTTATAGTTTCATTCGCTTGCTGCCGGCACGAACATACACCTACTGATAAAAACAACAGTAAAAACAGTGGTAAAAGAAATTTCTTCATCGCATTTATATTTTAAGTTTGAAGTGTCAGGTTAAATAACAGTGTTTCCTTTATATAAAACAGGTTATAAGTCTCAATCCCTAAAGAAGAAGATAATTTTTTTTGTTAATAAATTCAAATTCTACTTGACAGATTCTTTCATTCTTTCTATTCCTCAATAGCTGAAAAAAAGAAAAAACAATAATCTGGTATAAAAAAGCACGAACCTCCCGGCCCGTGCTTCCCCTATTGTTAACTTTAATATTAAATGCAGGAAAATTTCCTTCACTTAATTTCTTTCAAACCCTTGAGTTCCTCTTTCGTGGTTTCTTTCAGGCTAATAGCTACCCCGCCACTACGGGCCAGCTTTTGTTTCAAAATACTCTTATTGGTTACTATCACCTTACGGATACGATAACTTTGTGGGTTAGTATCCCAGTCGGCATCTTTACCATCCTCATAGATAGTGGCGATGTATCTCTTTCCAGCAGGGAGATAATCGAAAGGAATAACCGCTGTACGGGCATTTTCATCGGTGATTGCTCCTATAAACCATTCATCACGGTCTTTGGCCTTGCGGGCAACTGTAATATAGTCTCCCGGTTCAGCTTCAAGATAACGGCTATCCGCCCAATCTACCGGAACTTCTTTGATAAATTGGAAAGCGTCCATAAAACGACGATAGTTGGAAGGTAGGTCTGCAGCCATTTGTAACGGGCTTGGCATGGTCAGATACAAAGCCAGCTGTTTTGCCAATGTAGTATGCACGCGTTCATTTTTCTTTCCGTCACCATAATAGCTTAAACGAGTTTCAAAGATACCCGGCGTATAATCCATCGGTCCACCTTTCAAGCGGGTAAAGGGAAGAATGGTAGTATGGTCGGGATCATTCCCTCCCATTGATTCAAACTCCCCGCCACGGGCAGACTCTTGAGCAAGCCAATTGGGATAAGTGCGGCACAAACCGGTAGGACGTACCGCTTCATGGCTATCTATCATAATCTTATATTCCGCCGCACGCTTTGCCACATGGATATAATGATTATTCATCCATTGTGAAGAATGATATTCACTTCGTGGAATGATATAGCCCACATACCCGGTCTTCACCGAATTATAGCCGTTGTCCACCATGTATTGGAAGGCACCTTCCAACTGCCGTTCATAGTCGGCCGCATTGGCAGAAGTTTCATGGTGCATCATGATACGTACACCTTTAGCAGAAGCATAACGCTGTAATTCTTTAATGTCAAAATCGGGATAAGGTTTAGTAAACAAGAACTGGCGATCTTTACGATACGAAGCCCAGTCTTCCCAACCCTCATTCCAGCCTTCCACAAGAACGGCATCAATGTCATTTTCCGCAGCAAAATCGATATATTCCTTTACATGGGCGGTATTGGCTGCATGGCGGCCGTTGGGAGTCAACGCAGTATAATCTGTAACACCGGGTTTGGCTTTATAATAATCACTATATGCCCATGTTCTGCCCTGACCGGTAAACATTTCCCACCACACACCGACAAATTTCTGGGGTTTGATCCAGGAAGTATCTTCAAACCGGCACGGCTCGTTCAGGTTCAAAATCAATTGGGAAGCGAGAATATCCCTGGCATCATCGCTGACAATAACCGTTCTCCAAGGAGTGTGACACGGTAATTGCAGATATCCCTTCCGGCCCAATTTATCGGGAGTTAGATGGGCGCTGAGACGGAAAGCCTTATCATCTACGTTCAGCAACATACCAGAATAATCCACCAAAGCAGCCTCATGTATATTGATATAAAGTCCGTCAACCGTTTTCATCATAAGTGGAGTCTGCACCGTAAACGAAGTTGCCCGTGACTCATATCCTTTTTTCCGAAGATTTTTTTCCATTCCTTCCCTTATCTCCGACAATGGAGCTGTGGTATAGGCAAACTCATTCGTATCATAATCTCCCGGAATACAGAAAGTTTTATGGTTACCCGTCAGGTTAAACTCCGTACATTCTTCCTTCACCGTCAGATAGTTCATACTTTCCTGTTCGGGAAGTTCATAACGAAAACCCAATCCGTCGTTGAACAAGCGGAATCGAAGCAGTATGGTGTGATTTTTATTTTCTCTCTGTACCAGAGTAACAGCCATCTCGTTGTACTGATTGCGTATACGGCTGTATTCTCCCCAAACCGGTACCCAAGTTTCGTCAAAAGAAATATTCTTTGTATCCACTTGTGAAAAACCATCCGCCAAGGAAGCTTCCTCCATTTCCAGTCCCAAACGGCTTGAAACAATGACTTTCTTACCTTTATACTCAAGCTGATAGACAGGTACACCTTTATCCAGCTGGAAGTGTAACTGCAAATTTCCATCCGGTGAAGTCAATGGTTGGGCAAACATTTGCGGTACGAGCCATAACAACAGGCCTAAAATCGTTATTCTTATCATGGTTTGTTCAATTTTAATGATTTATTTCGAGAATCTTATATTCATAAGGCACCAAAGTCAGTGTATCTGTCAGTTCTACCGATTCATTCGTATATATATTTCTGGCAGAACTTCCCTTGTATGCTTCCGGCAATGAAACAGTCTGATTACTATTCCGTACATTTACCAATACGAGAAAACACTCTTCATCCAATCCTTTCTCAAATACCAATACGTTACAATCCGGATAAGTCTTCAGGTTACCTTTACGAATAGCAGGATATTCATTATAAAGCCGAACCAATGTTTTGAACTCTTCCCTCAAAGCAGGTTCCGCTTTCCAGTCTACCGGACAATAATGAAAAAAATCTATCCGTTCAGGATAACCCACTTCCTGTGAACCATAAATCAAAGCACCGCCATGCAAATACGTAGACAGAACAAATGCAGCCATCGCACCACGTTCATTGCCAAACTCTTTTATGGGAGACCTCTTAGCCATCTCATCATGATTGGTAGTAAAACGGAGCTTTATCTTTCCGGCAGAAAGCGAGTCGTATTCCGCACGGTCTATATCAAACAATGTAGAAGCACAAGTATCTTTTCGGAATACATCACGAGTTCCTTCTAAAAAATCCCACGCGTAGTTCATATCAAAACCGGCAGTAAAATGGTCTTTCCTCTTTCCTTCGGCCAACATCAGTAAAGAATGCCCCGGAATGGCACGAAGCGAGTCTAGGGCCTGTTTCCAGAAATCATACGGAACAAAATCGGCCGCATCGCAACGAAAGCCATCTATTCCTACACTATCTACCCAAAACTTCATGGCATCAATCATGGCAAGACGCATCTCCTGATTGTCGAAATTCAGATCGGCAACATCTTTCCAACCCGTATTGGCAGGAGAAACCACTTTTCCTTCATCATCCTGTGTATACCAGTCTTTATGTTCCATCCAGGCGTTATCCCAAGAAGTATGGTTAGCTACCCAGTCAATGATAACGCTCATCCCCTTATCATGACATTGACCGATCAGATGCCTGAAATCCTCCATTGTGCCAAATTCCGGATTTACAGATTTGTAATCCTTCACGCAATAAGGTGAATTGACAGATTTTTCTTTTCCTACTTCATTAATAGGTATAAACCATACCACATTCACTCCCAACCTACGAATGGAATCTAAATACTCCCCTATTACCTTGAAAGATGCGGCGGGTGCAAAGACGCGAGGATTCACCTGATACATCACTACATCTTCAGGAGCAGGTACTCCATCTACTATATTCCTGAATGGTTGTTTAGTACCACCACATGCATAGAACAATAGTAACAACCCTATTGAAAACAGTATATCCTTTATTCTCATAGCGTTTATTCTTTTTCCCAAATATAATATTGATAAGCTTCCAAAGTCAAAGTTGCGGGAAGCGTTATTTCTTCATTATTCAGCAAATTCTTCATACGTTCACCTGCGCGCTCTATCGGCGTCTTTATTGTCAAAAGCTCATCAGCGGTATTTACGACCACAAACAATCCCTTTTCTCCATTCGCCCGGTAAAAAGAAGCTACCTTCCCTGTTCCGTACGTTTTCAAATTTCCTTCCCGCAAAGAAGCGGAAGATTGATAGATTTTCATCAGTTGCTTATATTCACTCAGATAAGCGGGATTGGAGTCCCAATCCATCAGCCTGTAGTCGAAAAAGGAAAGCGATTGAGGATAGGCTATTTCTTGTGAACTATAGATAAGCGGTGTTCCTCCCATCATGCTCGCAATGACAAAAGCAGCCATTGCACCGCGTTCACTTTTATACACCTGTAACGGTGACTTCTCGGACGCCAAATCGTGATTAGTAGAATAACGTAGCCGTTGTTTTCCTTCGGGTACTCCCTGATATTCCTGCTCATGCACTTCATACAATGTTGTCAGGGTGGCTTTTCCGGCAAATACATCCTGCAATTTCGAAATGAAGTTCCATCCGTAAACCAAGTCAAATCCATCAGTAAACAACGTTGCCGTACCTCCTTCTGCAAGCATCAGCAAGTCATCGCCTTTTACCACCTTCAATTCATCAATAGCCTGTTTCCAAAAATCATCAGGCACTCCCTCGGCATAGTCACAACGATACCCATCGGCATCTACAGTTTCTATCCAATACTTCATGGCTTCCAGCATAGCTTCACGCATCTCCTGATTATTATAATTCAAATCAGCCACATCTGCCCAACCCATACCTTCAGGGGAGATTATGTTGCCTCCTGCATCTTGTGTGTACCATGATTTATTCTGTATCCAGGCATTATCCCAAGAGGTGTGATTGGCTACCCAGTCCAGAATGACACGCATACCTTTTTCATGCGCTTGCGTAACCAAAGATTTCAAATCGTCTACCGTTCCATAGTCGGCATTCAGCTTTTTATAATCTTTCACGCAATAGGGTGAACCGACGGCATCTTTTACTCCTTGTTCATAGACAGGCATCAGCCATAACACATTTACTCCCAACGACTTAATTTCATCCAATCGCGCAGAAATGGCATTCAAGGCATTAGTCCGTGCAAAAATTTTCGGATTGGCCTCATAAACCACCACTTCATTACCGATTTTGCCGGGCGACGGCACCGGCTCTCCATTTCCTCCCCCTGAGTCATCGCTGCACCCCGCAAAGAGGTGCAGTAACAACATCGGAAGTATCAATAATAAATAATACCTAAATTTCATTTTCTTCATTCTTTTAATTGCCAGAAGGAGTTTCTACCTCAGTACATGCATCAGCAGTAATTTCCAAGTAATAATCACGATCCAGTGTAACCGGAAAATCCGGAAGTTGCCTTCCTCCTCCATTATTATTGAAAATCAGAGTGAGAGAGGTATTTGTAAGTTCAGCAGCCATCTCAAAACAGGTATATATAACACCTCCTATTTCTTTAGTACCCGTCACCTGCATACCCGGCCAGGCTGAAGTTACAGGAGTGTCATTAGCGTATCCGTAAAGAGATAATGCATCCCAGCCGGTATTATTTATTACATAAAGAGTATGCGTTTCCTTTAATTCCGGTTCTTCACCTCCGGGATTTTCCGGATCAATCTCCGTCCCTTTACTGTCTGTTATACTGAAATAGTAGTGACGGTCTAAAGTTACTGCTGCCAAATCAAACTGCTTACCACCATTATTATTGTTACAAATCAGATTATAAGTTAATCCTTCATTAACTTTTCCGGTATCGAAATACTGATAAGTAATTCCTTTGATAGTAACCGTTCCTGTTGCGACAATTCCCGGCCAAGCGCCAAACAGTTCGGGTAAATCATTTCCCCAGGCATAAAGCGTAAGTGCATCCCAACCGGAGTTATCTTCAATGAAGATGGCGTATCCGTCATGAGTGATGGTCTGACTCGGATCTATCTCCTCATAACCAGTATTTGTAATTCTCAGATAATAATCACGATCTAACGTTACAACTGCTGCATCAAACTGTTCACCACCATTGTTATTATTGAAAATAAGATTATAGGTCAGTCCTTTATTGGCATCTCCCGTATCGAAATATTTATAAGTAACACCATCCTTTACTTCTGTTCCGGTAGGTTGTATTCCCGGCCAAGCGCCAAACAGTTCGGGCAGGTCATTTCCCCAGGCATAAAGTGCCACAGCATCCCAACCTGAGTTATCTTCAACATAAATGACATAACCATCATGTGTCACTTCATCCGGTTCTTCTTCAAAATAAGCCGCCCAGCGTGAAACCGTTACATTGGTACGCGTCCCCACACCTACATTCAAGGTATGAGATACATCCTCATTCTTCACTGTACGTTCCATCCCTTGCTTTTCGGAGACAAAATAAAATCCGTCAGCCAATGTCTTGCCATTCTTAAATGTAGAAGGTGCCAGATAAATTCCCCACTTCACATCACTATTTGCAGCTTTTTCCAGACACCATTCCAATTGACCAATGGCCTCTTCTCCTCCATTGAAGTCACCCACAATATAAATTTTATCATCTGTAGCCGTTCCTTGCGGCATAATCACCTCCAGCAAGATAGCGTTATCCTTCAACTCAAATTGGGGTAATTCATGATCAAACACAATCTCGTCTTTATCATCGCAACTGCCCAAGAACGCCAGTAACGGCATTAACAGCAGTAAGTAGAATATATTCTTCTTCATGGATATTCTGATTTAATGTTATTGATAATTAGGATTTTGTATCAGTCCCGGATTCACCAACAAGGCTGATGACGGAAGCGGATACCATTCATATTTACGGTCACGTTGGGCAGGAAGTACCTTGCCGTCTTCTGTAGCTCTGCCAAAGAACCACCATTGACCTTGAGTGAATTTATCGAAACGACGTAAATCCGTACGACGGCGACGTCCTTCAGACAGGAATTCCAGCCCCCACTGATTCAGCATCCAGTCCATGTCGAAAGCTGTAAAACCACGTCCCGGTTCATCCTTTACTTTAGCCCAATCCGACGCAGAAAAATAACGTTGACGTACACTGTTCACCAGTTCCTTAGCTGCATTGGCATCACCAGCACGCATCTTACACTCAGCCAACATGTATACCACCTCGGACAAACGGAACTCAACTTCGTCTATATCCTGAAAATCAATACCTACCGACTCGGGATAAACCGGATATTTCATCAATCGTACACCCGAAGTCGTTTCGCCCCACCGTGGTGACATTACAGTTTCCAAATTACGTCCTTTATTCATAAATGTACCTACCTGGTCTACATAGACTATAGGCTGCCCGTCACGGTCGGCATCCGCTTTGATAGACTCTCCCTTGCCAAAATTAGCCTTAAGAGCTCCTTTCAAGAACATACCTCTATAATTACCGGCAGCCTCATCATATACGTAGTTCTGCTTACGGATATCTCTATCATCATAGCGCTCATAAACAGCACCCAACTTATCATTATAAGGGGCATCCAGGAAACATACCGGATTATCTGTCCCACCGTATGAATTGACATTTCCGGAGTTATCAAACGAAGGAGTCAAGCAAACACAGTTCCATGGACTCTGTGTATAGGTACCATTAAAGTATTCCCATATATTGTAAGGCAAGAAAGGCATATCACGCATCCAACCTCCATTCAACTGTCCCACCTCAAACGCAAAAGCCATTACAACCTCCGGACAGTTGATATTATTGATGGAATAGATATCACGATAATCTTTCGCTACAGAGTAAGTACCGTACTTATTGTCCAAAATATCCTGGCAAAGCGTTGCACATTCGCTGTAATGGTCTTCCTTGATAAATACTTCGGCATTCAGCAATAAACGTGCTTTAATCATACGGTTCACCGCCTGATTCATACGGTTCACATTATTCGTAGTAAGGTCGTTGACACACTCATCCAGCTCCGTTACAATAAAGTTATAGATTTTCTTACAGCTCGTATCAAAATCCGCATCTGCCGTAGGAGGTATATCCGTACCTACCGAAATATTCAGCGGAAGTGCACCTCCCCAGATTTCGAAAATATTATAATAAGCCCATGCGCGAAGGGTACGTACCTCACCGATATAAGTTTTCATCTTCTCCGGGGTCATCTTCAATGAAGCAGGTTCCAATGATTCCAAATCGGCAAGTAACGTATTACAAAGACCGATAGTGGTCCATGCCGTCTCCCAGGTGGAACGGATAATTTTTGAATCAGGAGTCCATGTATGAGTAGAGAGTACAAACTTCTCCGCTTCATCATATCCCCACAAGCCACCGTTCCATGAACGCCAGGCAACCTGGTCGGCTGAAAATTCCTGGAGATACCAGAAATATTCAATGTAGCTCATCGCTCCGGTCTGATAGATAGAGGCAACAGCACCTTTCACACTTTTCTCATCTTGATAATAAATCTTAGAATCCACTCTGTCAAACACTTCTTCATCAAGGTCGAAGCAGGACGACAAAGAAAAACTCAGGATGGCCAGCAACAGCCAATTATATTTTATGTATTTCATATTTTCGTTCTATTGAATGATTCGACTAATTATTTAAACCGCAAGGTCAGTCCCAAACTCAACTGAGTAGCTGTAGGATAGGCGCTATTTGTATCTACACCCGGCGTCAGTCCGTTGACAGATACAATAGAAGGATCATTACCGGAATATCCGGTGAGTGTAAAGAGGTTCTTGGCAGAAACAAATACACGCATACTTTCCAGTATCTTATTGGGTTTCGGAGTAAAGTTATAACCCAATGTCACATTTTCCAGTTTAAAGTAATCACCTTTTTCAAGGAAGAAAGAAGATATGACACCACCACCGGTAACAATATCCTTATCTTTGAGATAAGCGTCACGAAGTACATTATCCGTACCGCAGCCTTGTAATCCCATACCATACTTACGCATATTGAATATTTCAAATCCGAAAGCTCCACGGAAGAATATGTTCAAGTCGAAATTCTTGTAACGCAATGTATTACTCCAGGAAAGGTAAGAGGTCGGAGTTCCGTTACCGATATAACGTTTATATTTGGCATCGGCTTCCGAAACCGGCACTTTCTCTCCTTCATCGGTATAAATCAGCATTTTGCCATCTTCTACACCTGCATACTCGTAACCATAGAACTGACCGACTTTGCCACCTTCCTGAATGCGGAAGAAATACTCACTGGTACCTACCCCCGGTTTTTGATACAGTTCTACGAATGATGCTTGGTACATGGTGTTGGAAAGTACTTTCAACTTGGTTGTCCCGTATGAGTAGTTGATGCCGGAAGTCCATTCCACTTTTGTTCCCTTAAAAATATCACCGTCCACAGAAAGTTCGATACCCCGGTTCTGTGTAGTACCTACATTCACAAGAATGTTAGAATATACAAACGGTGGTTGAGGAGCCGTGTAATTATAGAGAAGGTCTTTAGACTGACGGTCGAACCAGTCAATAGAACCTCTCAAGCGGTTCCAGAATACGAAGTCGATACCGACATTGGTACTGATACTCTTTTCCCAACCCAGTTCAGGGTTGGCATTTACAGAAGGGGCATAACCTTTTACCCATTCACCGTCCATGAAATAACTGCCTTTAGTACTATACGTAGCCAATGACAAATAAGAGTCGAAATCTGAACGTCCGGTCACACCGTATGAGATACGGGGTTTCAAACTCTTCACAACATCCGATGCACCTTTCATGAAGCCCATGTTCGCCATTTCCCAGGCAAGGGACACCGAGGGAAAAGCACCCCACTTATGATCCTTTCCGAACTTGGTGGAACCTTCATAACGGATAGATGCCGATGCCATCAACAAGTTCTTCCAGTTATAGTTGATACGTCCAAAAGTACCTATCAGCTTGGCAACGGACTGTCCTGTAGCCATACCGGCTTTTCCGGCATTGAGGTAGCTACCGCTACCGATGTCATGCCACTTAATGTTATCGTAAGCAAAATCACTATTGGAAGCCTGTAAGCGTTCCCAACGGGAATTTTCATAGGTATAACCCACCACTGCTTTGATACTATGATCGTCCAATGTTAGCGCATAGTTTGCCAACCATTCCAAACGTTGCGTGTACCATTTCTGATACGTCACTTCCGCACGGCCTTTATACCCATTCCAATAAGACTCTCCCGAGGTGGAAGGTGTGAAGTATTGTTGCTTCAAATCATTGTAGTGCAAAGAATAACTGATAGAAGTATTCAGCATATGTTTCTCCGAGCGGAGAATATTCAGTTTAGCTTCTGCCGTTCCCAGTACATACATGCGCTGGCCGTTATTATCGATGTCTTTCAACTCAGCCACCGGATTACGGGCTCCTGTGGGAGAAGAGGGCTGGTAGTAATTGCCATTATCATCATACAGCGGCATCGTGGGGTTCATGGAGAGTGCGGTATCAAACATACCATCATTTCCCCAGGTTTCATTTACCCGGCGTGCATTCAAAGAGCCGTTCAGTTGCAGGCGGTTGTCTATCACACGCTGTTCAATCACGAAACGGCCTCCATATTCCTCACGGTCGCTCTTCAGGTCGATACCGGTCGCTTTTTTATAATTGAAAGAAGCACCGTAATAACCATTTTTCGTACTGCCGTCTATGGATACGTACTGGTTGTTGTCGTAAGAAAAGTCTCTCAACAACAAATCATACCAATCGGTAGACGCACCGTAATCGGTACCACGACGTGAACGGCGGAACTCATCCGGTGAAAGGATATCCGGTCCGGACTTGGCGATATTCACTCCGAACCAACTATCGTATGTGACCTTTGCCGTACCCGGCTCACCCGCACCTTTCTTGGTAGTAATCAAAATCACACCGTTGGCGCCACGTGTACCATAAATCGCAGCAGAACCGGCATCTTTCAACACAGTCATCGATTCGATGTCTTGTGAAGAAAGGTTACGGATATCTCCTCCTGCTACCCCATCAATCACAATCAGCGGATCATTGGAAGCCGTGATAGACGTTGCACCACGAATTTGGAGAGAAGAACCAGAGTTAGGATTCGCCGAGGCCGTATTGACCACATTCAAACCGGCTACCTTACCGGTCAACATTTCCATAGGATTATTCATGGCTCCCTGCTGGAATTTACTTTTATCTACCTGAACGATAGAACTGGAGAGCTCTTTCTTACTCAACGAACCATAACCCACTACTACAACTTCATCCAAAGTCTGGAGGTCTTCTGCCAATACGACATTGATTTCACGCTGCCCTTTACAGGCTATCTCCTGATTTTTATACCCTATAAAAGAGAAGACAAGTACAGACGACGAACTGACGTCTGAAACCGAATAGTTTCCGTCAACATCAGTAATAGATCCGTTAGAAGTTCCCTTTACCATTACATTGGCACCGATAATTGGTTCACCGGACATGTCTCTTACAGTGCCTTTCACCGTAAACTGCTGTGCCGAAGCTGCCATTGTAACAAGTAATCCGGCGAGGATGAGAAAATGCCGGAAAAGACATTGCTTTGTTCTTTTTACATTCATAATACTTCGATTTTACATTAACAATAAGTTCCGCTTCCGTTCTATCCGGAAGGTGGTGATGCAAATATCAACAGTTATGAATATATTTTAAACGCAGACTAAAAGAAATCTAAAAATAGCATAAAAGATACCCCTTGAATATCAATAAGATAAACTATAGTAAAGGGGATAAAAAACTAAATCGGGAATAAGAAAATCAAGCCTTGAAAGAACCTATTTTCATCACTCTTTCTTCAAAATCATCCCGATAAAGAGATTTATTTTTAAGTTTGGAACGATAGGTATAAATAGTAGTAATGGAATAACGCAGGAAACTGGCTATTTTTGCACTATCCGTAATACCCAGGCGAATTAAAGCGAAAATACGCAGTTCCGTAGTCAGCCGCTCACCCTGTTTGGGTACAATGGACTCCCCTTCCGGTAACAAACGATTGAAACATTCCACAAAATCCGGAAAGATATTCAAGAAAGAGTTATCAAAATTACGATAGAACTCAGCAAGCTCTTCGTCGATGAATTGGGACGATTTCAACGTTTTATACAATTCTTCCACTTTACCGGAAGCGGCTTTTTTGTTCAACATCCGCCTGTAAGTTTCCAATTTATCAATGTAAGCGGAACAAAGCCCAAGAAACCGGCCGATATATTCTTCCTTGATACAATTTGTTTCCCGTAACGCATCATTCATCAGTCTCTGCCGATGGTTGGCATCCAGCAAATCAGCATTCAGCTTTTGCAACTCATTATTTGCGCAAACCAGTTCGGAACGGGCTTTAGCCAATTTCTTCATCTGACGGATAATATAACCAATGGTCAGGATAAGAAACAGAGACAATATACTGATTACCCATAAGAACACCTGTAGTTTTTTACGCTGCATCTCTTTCTCCAACTGATAGGAATGATCTATCACCGGCAACATTTTAGAAGCCTGCACATTACGCAAACGAGCATTATACAAGCTGGCATCCGCCATGCTTTTCTTCATATAATTATTAGCCCGTTCTATATCGCCCACACCATAAAGCAGTTCAGCCAATGCCCGAAGGGAGTTATTTTCTTTTACTACCCCTTTTATATCGGCAATGGCACTCTTGGCCAAATACAGTTTCTGCATGTCCGCCCGGTCGTCGTATTGATAAACAAAAGCCAGAATAGAAGTAATGATAGCGTATTCCCTGGTATCGGGAGCCACTTTGGAGAGAAAGTTCTCTAATAATTCTTCCGCCTCTTTCTGCCGGTTCTGATCGACCAAAGAAGGACCTTTCGTTATCACATACGGGTAAGTGTCTTGAGGAACCAAACGGAGAACAGAGTCACGATAAGCATTCATCTTTTTGAGATATTCAGGCCTGTATTCATCATCTTCAGCATACTCCGCATGATAAAGATAAATATTCTCAAAAGACATGTAATAGTCAATCAGCAACTTATCCGAAAGTTCCCTTTTATCGATACTTTCCAATAGCCTGACGCCCTCAGCATACAATCCGGAAGTGGCTAGAATATGCGCCTTGTTCAACTTCGACTCATTCAGCCAGTCCTGACGTCCCAGACGGGTAGCTATCTCTATGTTCCGGTTGATATAATGACGTGCGGAATCACAAATATAAACTTCATATTCATTATAAAGGCGGAGATTGGCATGATACAACTCTTCAAGAGAAAGTCTCTGATTTAAGACATCTTCTCTCAACAGAGCAATACGCTGCCGCTTTATTTCTTCATACTGGTTACCCCGCTCAACCAGTCCATCAAGTACTTTCAGTAGCGAATCGAGAGAGGTTTGCGCATGAAGTGAAATACCCAAAATCAGACAGAGGAAAAACGCAATTATTTTCTTTAGGGCAAAACTTTTAAAACACATCCTGAACTTATCGAAAAATCCACTCTCTTTTGTATATACACAGAGAAAAAATTCTTCGACAAGCTCAGGATGCCAGATAATAGCATTAATATGTATTTCCTTTGTCATAATCTTCCGACATGTAGTCAGAGTACAAAGTTAAATTATTCTTCGTACATTGTATCAATCAGCTCCTTATAATTCTTGGATACAACAGTTCTTTTCAGTTTCAGTGTATTCGTCAACTCGCCACGTTCCATACTGAAAGGTTCGGGCAACAAAGTAAAACGCTTGATCTGCTCATAGTGTGCAAACTGCTGCTGCAAGGTATCGATGCGTGCACGGAACAAAGACTGAATTTTAGGATGTTGCAACAATTCAGCCATATCCTTATATTCAATACCCTTTTCCTTGGCATAATCTTTCACAAAACCATAAACAGGAACTATCAGAGCCGAAACGAACTTACGCTGGTCTGCAATAACAGCGATCTGGTCAATGTAACGGTCAATCGCCAATTTGGTTTCCAATGCTTGCGGACAAATATACTTACCATTAGATGTCTTGAACAAATCTTTAATACGCTCTGTCAGATACAAATTATCACCTTTCATATAACCCGCATCTCCCGTATGGAACCAGCCCTCTTTATCAATGGCAGCAGCAGTCGCTTCCGCTTTTTTGTAATATCCGGTGGTTATTGTCTTACCGCGAAGCAGGATCTCATTATCCTCACCGATTTTCACTTCAATATCCGGCATAACCTTGCCTACCGAACCAATCTCATAACCTTCGTTAGGGAAACAGGAAACAGTTGCAGTGGATTCGGTCAAACCATAACCCACCACCATATTGATACCTACGGAATGTACAAATTCACAGATTTCATCGGATACTGCAGCACCGGCAGTGGGAAAAAAGTTCCCGTTTTCAATACCAATGGTCTTCTTCAACAAGGCATAAATGGTCTTCTCATAAAACTTATATTTCAGATGCAATAACATCGGCGGAGTCTTCCCCTGACGCAAATGGTCAATGTTATGAGCTTTACCCACCTTGATAGCATCCAGCATCAAAGCCTTTTTCATACCGGTTTCCTGAGAAATCTTCTCCTGAACACCCGCATACACTTTTTCCCAGAAACGGGGTACGCTACACATCAATGTCGGACGAATTTCCTTGATAGTAGTCTGGATATCCGCAGGACGGAGATTGATACAAATTTGCGTTCCACGATGGATACACAGATAGCACCATGCCTTCTCAAAGACATGTGTCAACGGAAGGAAGTTCATGGACACGTCCTTATCTGTCATGAATGGCAGACGGATATCGTGGATACGAATGGCTTCTCTATAATTGAAGTGATGCAGCATCACTCCCTTCGGTTCTCCGGTAGTGCCGGAGGTATAAAGTATATTGGCAAGGTCATCGTCCGAAGCACGTACCATACGTTCTTCCACGACATCGTTATACGGCAAATCCTTACCCATTGCCAGAAATTCATCAAAATAAATGGAAGTCTTGTCACGAGGGTCACGAACCACCGAACGATCAAAGATGATAAGCTTCTGCAAAGATTGGCAGAAACCGAACACACTGAAAGCAGCATCGTACTGAAATTGTTCGCCTACAAAAAGGAAACGTATCTGGGCATCATTAATGATATATTGTGCCTGCGCCGGTGAACTGGTGGCATACAGCGGTATAGTCACCAGACGGTTGGCAAATGCTCCGAAATCAGTAAACAAACATTCAGGTTTATTCTGTGAGAAAATACCGATATTTCTTTGTTCTTCAACACCCAACGCTACTAACGCATTGGCCACTTGCCGCACTGTCCGCGAAAATTCATTCCAAGTGATGGGTATCCATTGTGAAATTTCATAGTCCCGGTATTTTAGGGCTATTTTGTCTCCATACTTCTCTGCCTGGCGATGCACCAGAACAGACAAATGATGATAAGTCATATTTTTAATGAGTTGGTAAATACGGTACAAAGGTATTAGTTTTATTTGAAACTATCTGTCTTTTTCAGGATTTATCCGTAAGTTTGCACACTATTAATCAAATATACAACCTGAAGATGACAACCGAACTATCTACTTTAGTTTCTGAGGCGACGGGAGTGCTCCAATCTCTGATTGCCACCCCTTCCCTAAGCCGTGATGAAGAAAAAGCAGCGGACTTTCTACAAAATTATATTGAAATGCAAGGTATGGTTACGGGAAGAAAAGGCAATAACGTATGGTGTCTTAGTCCAATGTTTGATTTAGATAAACCGACTTTGTTACTAAACTCCCACATCGACACCGTGAAACCCGTAAACGGTTGGCGGAAAGACCCGTTTACCCCGACTTTGGAGAGCAACGGGAAACTGTATGGGCTGGGAAGCAACGATGCCGGAGCAAGTGTTGTCAGCTTGTTGCAGGTTTTTCTGCAACTATGCCGTACAACGCAGGCTTATAACCTGATATACCTTGCCTCTTGCGAAGAAGAGGTTTCAGGCAAAGACGGTATAGAGTCAGTCCTGCCGGAATTGCCTCCTATCCGGTTTGCCATTGTAGGCGAACCCACGGAAATGCAACCGGCCATTGCCGAAAAAGGTCTGATGGTACTGGATGTCACCGCCACCGGACGTTCGGGACACGCTGCTCGAAACGAAGGAGACAATGCTATATACAAGGTTTTAAACGACATCGCTTGGTTCCGGGACTACCGTTTTTCCAAAGAATCGTCCTTACTGGGGCCGGTCAAGATGAGTGTGACGATGGTAAATGCCGGTACACAACACAACGTGATACCCGACCGCTGCACTTTTGTAGTAGATATCCGCAGTAATGAGTATTACAGTAACCGGGAACTTTTCGATGAAATACAACGGAACATCTGTTGTGAAGCCAAAGCCCGCTCTTTCCGTCTCAGTTCTTCGCACGTATCCCCCGAGCATCCATTGGTCAAGAAGGCCATCGCCTTGGGACGCGTCCCCTTCGGTTCGCCAACCCTGTCCGACCAAGCATTAATGTCTTTCCCATCTATGAAGATGGGTCCCGGAAAGAGCAGCCGTTCCCATACAGCAGATGAATTTATCTTCATAAAGGAGATTGAAGAAGCCATCGGGCTTTATCTGGAATTGTTGGACGGAGCTGAAATATAAAAGTAATTATCAGGTTATATATAAATAATGTAATATCGGCGGTTTATTGTCATAAGCCGCCTTTGCTTTTTGGAAAGTAACGATCTCCTCTAATGGGAACGACGGTTTCCCCCTAATGGGAACGGCAGTTTCCTCTAATGGGAACGACGGTTTCCTCTAATGGGAACGGCAGTTTCCCCTAATGGGAACGACAGTTTCCTCTAATGGGAACGACAGTTTCCTTTTAACGGGAATAGCAGTTTCATACCGGCCCCTTAGTTTCAATATAGCGAACAAATAGCTTCGCACAGTTGAAACTGACAAGTACAATAACACTAATAATAATCAAAGTTATGCATTGTATTAATCAGTCAATGTGTCTACCCACATCAGCATAAGGCAATATTAGAACTAATCTACAAAATAATATTTTTTGATCCGATGAATATATGATCCCGTCACTTTTTTCTCATCAATTTGAGGAACATACACGTTGTTTATTCTCATGTTTGTTTTTATAATAAAAAAATAGGGACGTTCTATATCCGGTATTAACTCATTCAATTCTGTACCAACATTAAATATGGAAAATTTTATTCCTGCCACTTTCTTAAACTGTTTCATGTATATATATTTCCGTCTGTATCAAAGACTTCCAACAGAGGAGACAACCGCTTACCATTATTTTCCAGCTCATAAGACCTTATTTTTCTTTCTATTTTATAGCCACTTGTTTTCACAGAATCCCTTTCATACAACTGTAAAATGCGATTACGTATAATATGACCGGTTTCACTTTGCCTATAAATGTAGACATTAAAACCAACAAGAAGTACAACAATAATCAGAGCCAACAAATAATTAACTTTCATTTCTACTTTATTTTACATCTTATAATAACCGGATTGTCATCTTCTTTCATTGCGTCAATTAATTTTATCCAGTTTTTTCTCTTGTTTTCATCGCTAAACGTGGCATTATCCAATGTTTTTCTCCACACCTTCAGAAAGTCAGCAGACAACCAAGATATAAAATAATTATCTTCCATCAAATAAACATGCGGGATGGTCAATCCACCTTCTTTTCTAAATCCCAGATATTTACCTACTTTGTACTCTCTCGTATTCTTATCAATCAACATATATCTGAATTCCTTACCGTCAACATAAGTACCCAACATCCACTTATCTGAATGTTGAAGATGGATAGGACCTCTCACACATCCATTTGAAAAGGCATAATCCATCAGCTGACTTCCACCATTTTTTTCGATAATATCCTGAGGAATATTTCTTTTTGAAAAAGTCAATGTGTAAGCCGGTTGTATAATATCCTTGTTTATCTCATAGATCGTATCATTTAGTGGGAAAAAAGCAAAAGAATGTTGACCTACCCTGCAACTTTGTTGCTCCACACCCCATGTTCTCTGCGATATGGCCATTTCTTCAGGAAAAGGTAAGGCGAACTCTATTCGGGACTTTTTCATATCCAGCCGATAAATATTGTAACAACCATATTTAGAAGAAAAATAATTAGATATCAAATAAAGAACATTCTGATACGCCACAACAAAATGGTGATTAGGAACATAATGTATATCATCAGCAAAACACTTATCTTTTATCCGATATACCAAATATTTGTCTTTATAATAATCTTGAATAAGAACCGTATCTCCGGCAACAATAAAATTGCGAAACACAGCATACTCTCCGGGACCATTTCCATTTCGTCCTATGCATTTAATAAAATTACCAGATTTATCAAACATGTACAATTTACGAGCCACATCAGGGTCAGAAACAAAAATGAACTGATCTGCAAACGAAATTTTTCCGATTTTTCCTATCAAGCAATTATCATTGGTCTCCAATTTAATAATTTCAATAGAATCGACTAGAATATCTGATATGTCTAAATCAAAACCTACTTGGTCGGGATCGATAATAATATCAGACACTTCATTCTGAACCAGATTTATTTTAGAATCAGCACATCCAACACACGTAATAAACGCAAGTAATAGTAATAATCCATTCACCATATCTAAAAATACTTAAAAAGGCATATATACTCTTTTGCTAATTCAATATTTCTGTACAGCTCCAACTATTACATGGTCCGTAGGCCCCATCACAAATTCCTTCTTTTCCAGGAACTGTTATAGTTACAACTTGATTCAACCCATCAATATAAACTTTTTTGGTATAACTGCAATCATGCGGCATTGCAACTTTCCAATCATCCTCATCTGTATTTTCATCATTAGCCAGACACTCGGTAGTAGATAAAACTAAATTCTTTAACTCACTTTGAGCCTCAACATTCAATGATACACCGATTGCCGTTGATACAACGATCATTGACATAAACCCTGCAAATAACAGTTTTCTCATAATATTAAAATTAGGCAACATTTATTCTTTCAACTTATATCTGAATATAATTGGATTATCTTCCTCCTTTGAGGAGTCAATGACATCCTGAATCTTTTGCTTATCGGACAAATTGAGGAATTTGGACTTATAAAAGTATGTCCTCCACAGTTTAAGAGACGAAATAGTTTCCTTAAAAATAAAATAACCATCCTGTACAAAAAATTCACCAAGCATTATTTTATTATCCAGTTTCTTAATACGGAGAAGCTCACCTGACATGCTATTCAACGCATCTTTATCCATTAAGAAATATCTAAATCCATTACCCAATGTGTAAATTCCCAACATATACTTTTCCGATTGCTGAAGATGAACAAGCCCGACTATTTTCCCTTCTTTCTTTATGGAATGATAGTCGTTCCCTCCGGTATTTCTCAAAAAAGAAATGACACATTGGGGTCTGATTCCAGATTGGTCAATTTCATAGATCGTATCGTTAAAAAAATAATGGGCAAAGGCTTTTGATTCATTGATATAGTCACATGGATGATTTAGCGCCACGCTTGATTGTTCTACCGTTTTCGACCTCACAAATGGTAAATAAGCACTTGTTTTTCCTGTTTCCAGATTAAACTCAAAACAATTATAATCTCCCAATGGAGATTTAAAATAACTTGAAACAAAATAAAGGTTATCATTTAATGTTACAGCTCCACTATGATGGGTTTTATAGTGTATATCATTCATAAACCGCCTTTTCACTATATCATAAACAAGATACTTATTCTGATAATAGTCTTGTATAAGCAAAGAGTCACCTTTCACAAGAAATTCTCCGATTACGCTATATTCACCGGGACCTGCCCCTCTGTTGCCAATGGTACAAATGAACTTTCCATACCTGTCGAACATGTATAGCCGTTGGGCTGTATACAAATCTGACACAAATATATACTTATCAGTAAATCGGATGTTATCTATCTGCCCTATCAAACAATCGTCTGTTGTCTCCAACTTAATTACCTCCACTGTATCTCCAAGTATTCCGGAAATATCCAGTTCGTTCATGCAACTGTCAGGATCTAAATTAAAAACGGGCACAGCAGATTGCTGTTTACCCTGTTGGCAACCAACGCTACAAAATATGATGCATAAAATAATATACCATTTTTTCATCATAACCATTTTAATTACAACTTTTCTATGCATGACCAAGAATTACACGGACCGGCATCACCATCACAAATACCGACTCTACCCTCAACAGATTTTTCTATTATGGAATTAGTATTCTCATCATAATATCTTTTAGTGAAATAACAAACATAAGCAGTTGCCTTTTTCATTTCATCTCCTTCAATCTCTTCATTAGCCAAACCTTCTAAGTGATTCAAAGTTAAATTTAAGACATCTTTATTTTCTTGATTGTTTTTCACTATATTTACGACTGTAGACAAACACAATATCACAATTCCACTAAACACATACTTGATTTTCATAACATTATTTTTTTAATTGATTTTAAAATTAAAAAAAACACATATATATACATAAAAACAAGTATAACTATCAACAATTTATTACATATAAGATGCACGTTTTACATTTAAAAACAAATATTATTATGATATTTCACATATCTCTCGCTACAAACAAATTAAAATCTTAATATGACAGTTTTGATTATTTATTCAACCAAGGTTCCGGATTTAGTTTTTCTTTTTCCTTGCGCAATTGGAAGTGAAGCACAGTGCGCCCGGCATCGGCTCCGTCAGAAAATACCTGACCGATATTCTGCTTGGTAGTCACCACATCTCCTTGTTTCACAGAAGCAGAAGCCAGATTGCAATATACGGAAATATAGGCACCGTGGCGGATGAGGATATTAAACAGACCGTTCAGTTTAAAGACAGCGGCCACTTTTCCATCAAAGATGGCACGAGCCTGCGCTCCGGGCTTACCCTGGATATCAATCCCTTTATTATCTAACTTGACGTTGCGAAGCCCCTCTACCGAATACTGTCCGTAGTGACTGGTAATAATATAAGGGCCACTGATAGGCATGGGAAGTTTACCACGGTTATTAACAAAGTTACCCGACAATTCGCGATCGGCCTTACTCATAGTATAAACATCCAAAGGAGTAGCTTTAGTCTTTGAAGTAGTTTCAGGGGCTGATTGTCTGTTTTTCGCTCCTTCCTTTTTACGTGCCGCCGCTTCACGACGTGCTTCTTCTTGGGCACGTTTACGGGCTTTTTCTATTTCTTCGGCTATCAGGCGGTCAATACGATTATTAAGTTGGGTAGCCTCACGGCGTTTCTTCGCCAGTTCGTTTTGTATGCCGCGCTGTTTTTTCTGAAGGTCGGCAAGCAAGGCACGCTTTTCTTTTTCCTGAGCTTCAAGCTTCGCCTTTTCAGCTTCACGCTCTTTCAATAAACCTTCTTTAGCGGCTTTAACTTGACGCAACTCGGTCTTTTTACGGTTTACCTGCTCTTGTTTTTTCAGCACTTCTTCACCTTGCAAACGCTGATAAGTGGCATATTCACGTACATAACGCAACCGACGATAGGTTTGCGTCAAGCTCTCTGCCGAGAAAATAAACATCAGTTTTTCTTCGATGGAACGGTTCTTATAAAGATACTGAACGGAGGATTCATATTTTTTCTTCTTATCCTTCAATTCACGTTGCAAACGTCCCAACTGACGTTCCAAAGAACCCAATTCACGATCAATAGACTCCATATCACTATTAATGGTAAGGATGTAACGTTTACGTTCCTCGATTTGACCGGTCAACGCAGCAAGTCCGTTCAACTGGCTGCCTACTGTTTTCTTTGTAGTTTTCAGAAGTGTTTCCGACTCGGCAATCTGCTTTTGCAGGACACCACGTTTGTTTTCCAGTTCCTTTATCAGTTTATTGGACTGTGCCAGGAGTGAAAAGACAAGACAGAAACAACAAATTAAAACACAAAGCAAACGTCTCATAAGCTCATCAGCATTTCCAAGATTTCACCTAGCTCTACCCGGGTGTATTTAGAAGCCACTTGTGTAGGAGCCAGGGAGAATTTATTTTCAGAGAAATCAGATAATTCTATTTTACCTTTTTCAAGAGAAGGAATACCCAGTTCCTTACCGCTCAAAGTTTTCTTTCCATTAGGCTTGGCTGCATCGAAAAGCATCTTCTCCAAATGGGCAAAGTCCGCTTTCTTGGGCAAGACATCTTTCAGTTCTTTCCGGGCGGCTTGCACATAACGTTTACCCATACGGTCTATCAGTAATATTGTTTCTGGCGTTACCTCCAGACGGGCAACTTCCGTACGGATAATCGGCAGCTGGAAAGAGAGTTGCATAAGTTCACCGCTTATCAGTTTCATTGTCCCATTCACGGTAAAGACAGCATCTTTCGTGGGAACGGTCAGCTTCACTTTGGAAGAAAGATAACGGGTTCCCGGCAACACGGAGGTCTCCGCTTTACGGGTAGTCTTACAACCAGCGAAACACACCGCCAACAACAGGAAAAGAACCGCTGCATAAATATTATTTTGTCTCATTATCTTAATCATTAAAACATGAATAGATTAACCGTGATTAATCACCCATTATAAATTTCTTTTTCTGTATTTTCTGTCTAATTGTTTTGGATTTGCTGCCCATTTCAAGAGCTTGTTTCCAATATTTCAAGGCGCCGTCTACATCGCCTGTCATATAATAGATATCACCGCAATGTTCCACTATGACATCACTTTTTGCTCCGTCATTCTTCATTGCATCATCTATATAAAGGCGGGCCTCGGCATAATTACCTTTTTCAAAGAGTATCCAGGCGTATGTGTCCAGATAAGTAGAGTTATTGGGTTCGGCCTTTACCGTTCTATAACTCATTTCCTCGGCTTTATCCAAGTCACGGCGTTCTACCGAAAGATAATAGGCATAATTATTCAGCGCTCCGATATTCGACGAATTATAAACCAATGCGGAGTCGTAGGCTGCGTATGCTTCCTTGTTTAAGTTTCTGGTATGATAGGCATCACCCAGAATAGAGTAAAAATCCGATACTACCTCTTTCTTACTATTATCTGTTACGTGCGTCAATGCCTTTTGACAAACAGTAATGACATCATCCGTCCGTTCCGCTTGATTATAAGCGATAGCCAGATAAAAATAGAATTCCAGCATATCAGGATTAGCTTCAATTCCTGACTCACACAAACTGGTCACATCGGCATAATCTTCCTTACGTATCGCTTCACCAAGTAGCATCATCCGAGCGGCAGTATTGGTTGGTTCAATCTCCAACACTTGGCGTAAAACGGGTAATGATTCTTTATTCATCCCTTTGGAAAGGAGATATTGGGCATACAACATCGGCAGTTGCGCATCGTCAGGTTCTTGCTCCAGAATACGATTGAAAAGATTAATCACCAAAGTACTGTCTTTACTTTCCTGTTCATTCTGAACGATGAATTGGCGCATTACATTCAATTTAGTATCCGAAGCTACTTTTTTGTTTAGCAATAAGGTATCCAACTGTTGCTGATAGAGTTCCTTTTGACCGGTAGCATCATAATAAGAAGCTAGTGAGTACATAGCCATAGCATTATCAGGTTCTGCATCCAGCACCTTCCGATAGAGATTATAAGCTTCCTCTTTCTTTCCATTTTGCAGATAAACATCACCCAAAACAACCTGATAACGGGTATCCATGGGGTACTCGGCAACCAGACTTTCAATCTCATTGAAAGCGTTCTTGTTATCTTTCATCTGCAAATAGATACGGAATTTCTCCATACTGATCTGCTCGTTCTTACCCATCTTCTCTTCCAAACGGTTCAGAGTGCCAATCACTTTATCATATTCCTCTTCCTGATTATAGATTTCCAGCAAGGCATATAGCGGGTCTAACTTACCAGAAAAGCGTGTAGTCATACCCTCCAATAGTCTTTTAGCCTTTTCCGTCTCATTCTGTTGCTGATAAAGATTGGCTAATCCCTGACTGTACCAATAGTTATCGGGATCGTTCTCCACCGCTTTTTCAAGAGCAGCTTGTCCCTGCGGTACCTGTTTCAGGTATATGTAATACTGCGCCAACTCATATAAAGCCGACGAAGCGTTCGGATTGATGGCTAAACAATGCTGAAGTAAATCAAAAGCAGCGGCATAATCTTTCTGAATTTTTAACCGGGCGGCTTCCAAAAAGAAATAATCATATTTGCGTTGCTGCTCAGGAGTAAGCTCCACAGTCATACCTGCCGGTTGTACCTTTGCTCCCCGACGGGAAGTTCCGCAAGAAGCCAACAGGGCACAAGCCAGTAAGCATACGATAGTTAAAATTCTATTTCTCATTTAAAACTTTATTATACACCAGTGTGTCCGAACCCACCGATACCGCGTTCTGTTTCATCCAATACTTCAACTTCCAGCAAAGTAGGCTGTTCATGGCGAGCTATTACCATCTGTGCAATACGTTCTCCATCTTCAATCACAAAGGTTTCTGAAGAAAGATTTATCAGAATGATACAGATCTCACCCCGGTAATCTGCATCAATTGTTCCCGGCGAGTTAAGAACGGTAATTCCTTTCTTAATAGCTAATCCGCTACGTGGACGGACTTGCGCTTCATAGCCTGCAGGTAACGCAATGTATAACCCCGTAGGAACCAGACAACGCTGCATCGGTTGCAGGGAAATGGGTTCGGAAAGATTAGCACGGAGATCCATACCTGCGGACAACTCGGTGGCATACGCAGGTAACGGGTGTTTTGACTTATTGATAATCTGAATATTCATGATGATAATTATAAGTTACAAAAAACTGCCAAGTCAGTGTTTCCAACAAGAGTTCTTCTATTTAAAGGGCGAAAATACTGAATTTGAAGCAAAATAATGATACATTTGCAGTTAAATAATAAGAAACGATAAGTATCAATGCCAAAGCTGTAATTTTCAGCCTGTAACTTGTAATCAATAATTTGTAATTAACGCAATGGATTGGACCACCCTAATTTCCGCCAAACGGTTCGGCTTGGAAGAGTTTCATGAAGAACGTCGCGAGAACCGTTCTGAGTTTCAGCGCGATTATGATCGTCTTGTTTTTTCTGCTCCTTTCAGAAGGTTACAGAATAAGACACAGGTATTTCCTTTGCCCGGTAGTATTTTCGTACATAATCGATTGACACATAGCCTGGAAGTGTCGTGTGTAGGTCGTTCGTTAGGTAATGACGTAGCCAAAGCTATTCTTGCTCGGAAACCGGAACTTCAAAATTCTTACCTGCCTGAAATAGGGTCTATCGTATCTGCCGCCTGCCTGGCTCACGATTTGGGAAATCCACCTTTTGGACACTCAGGCGAACGTGCCATCTCAACTTTCTTCTCTGAAGGGAGAGGCATGGCATTGAAAAAAGATCTGACTATGGAGCAATGGGAGGATCTGACACACTTTGAAGGAAACGCCAATGCTTTCCGTCTACTCACCCATCAGTTTGAAGGACGGAGAAAAGGAGGTTTCGTTTTAACCTATTCTACCTTGGCAAGTATCGTAAAATACCCCTTTTCATCGAGCCTTGCGGGTAAAAAGTCCAAGTTCGGCTTCTTTACGACAGAAGAAGATAGTTTCCGACGCATAGCCGAAGAGTTGGGTATGAAGAAATTGAATGATTTTCCTTTGGAATATGCCCGACACCCATTAGTTTATCTGGTAGAAGCAGCGGATGACATCTGTTACCAGATGATGGATATTGAGGACGCACATAAGCTGAAGATATTAACCACGCGTGAAACGCAAGATTTACTTCTTTCCTATTTCCCCGAAGAACGGAAGTTACATATGCTGAAGACGTTGGAGATAGTCAGTGATGTTAACGAACAAATCGGATATCTGCGTTCTTGTGTCATCGGATTACTAATCCGGGAGTGTACTCAAGCCTTCTTGAACAATGAAATAGAAATATTAGAAGGAAAATTCAAAGGAAGCCTTATTAAACACATTTCCAGTTTACCCGCTTCTGCTTACAATCACTGCGCAGATATTTCTTTGGAGAAAATTTACCGCTCACGTGACGTATTGGACATTGAGTTAGCAGGTTTCCGCATCATCAGTACATTACTCGATCTGATGATTGAAGCTGTGCGTTCTCCGGAAAGAGCTTATTCGCAACTGCTCATCAACCGTGTGTCGGGACAGTATAATATAAAAGCGCCTGTACTCTACGAAAGAATACAAGCTGTATTGGATTATATTTCCGGTATGACGGATGTCTTTGCGCTCGACCTCTACAGGAAAATCAACGGAAACAGCCTTCCGGCTGTTTAACTTATCTGCCCGTTTAATTATCTACTGGGATAGAAAATTTTATTTGCACCGGAGGTAAGTTTACAAGCTTCCGGTTCACTTTCTATAAAGGATTGGATATGACGGACACGTTTATCTGCCAGTATCTCGTCCACCGCAATCAGTATACCTGTTTCTTCTACATCACCAAAACCATAGTTAATGGCAGTTCCAAACATACGCATAGTGGGACTAAGACTCATATAAGCATTCACCAAAGGAGGAATATTATAACCCAACTTACGTATCTCGCAATTCAATATCTTATAGTCTTCCTTGAAGGTATCTTTACAGAACAAAGCTGCTAAATCAGACTCTTTCGCTTCCATTTTCAACGGTTTCATCGGAACAATCAGATTATCCTTATCTCCAAAATGTTTCTTCAAGAAATAAAGAATCATGTCACGTCCCTGACGATGATAACTCGGATACATAGTTACTTTACCAAAGAAGTATTTCACGTTGGGCATAACCACAGTCAACGCCCCTAAACCATCCCATAAATTATCCAACGCAAATAACCCTTTACTACCGGCACGGGTAGATTGGTATTCCAAAGTAACGAATGAACGACCTAACTCAATTGTAGTGGGAAGATACTCTTTCAAGAACCTCTCCGAGAAATTGAACATGTGAGCCGTAGCCAGGATAGGTGCACCATGCTCATCAAAACGAACGTCCGTACCCAAAATATAGCGATACCCACCTAAAATTTCTTCCGCCTCCGGGTTCCATACAATCAACTGCTTGTAAGGATTATCCATGATATCATATTCATCAATATCCATCGACATTCCCGTTCCACCACCTGCAGCACGAAATGCGATTTCACGCAGACGTCCAATCTCTTTCATAATGTTCGGAGAGTCCTGAGCCGTAATAATGTATATCTGATTATTACTTTTATTCGTCATACGCAAGCGTTTGTCTTCAGTCAACTCGGCTTTCAACAGTTCTTTGCTAATCGGTGCAATTATATCTTCCATATTACTTAAATTGAGAATCAAGAAATGAAAATGGAGAGATATTCCCCTTTTTCAGTTCTCCAGTCCTTTAATTTCTAATTTTCAACCTATAATTTATATACAATGTCTTTTACATATTGCGCCCATTGCGCAGGTGTTTTCGACTTATCGAAAGTTTGCCACGGAATAGGTTTACCAATAGTAATGGTAAATGTTTTATGACGGTTTTTCAACATTTCATCTGCCAAATACAGCATGGCAATATTAAATTTTATACCTAATACCTTGCAGAGATTTGCCAGATTATAAAAAAAGTTGGAATTACGACCTTCAAAATGAATGGGCACTACATCACGATGTACTTCAACACTCTTTACAATGAACGCTTTCTTCCAATCCAGATCACGGATCACCCCGTTTTGGCGGCGGGAACACAATCCGGCGGGAAACATTATCAATTGATCATCGGATGCAAACCCCGCCTCAACCATCTTCGGAAAATCTTTTGCTTGTTTACCTGTTTTATTTATAGGGATGCAAAGCGGCGCTAATCCGTGCAGGTTCATCAACAGGTCGTTTACCATATATTTCACCTTCCCATTATAAAAGGACCCCAACACATAACCTAAAGCCACCCCATCTTGTCCTCCCAACGGGTGATTGGATACAAATGTGTAAAGCCCCCCTTTAGGCAAATTTTCTTCACCTTTCACTATCAATTTGGCATCTAGAAACTCCAAACAAGCTTTTAGGAAATCTACCCCTACCTTATCTTTCGACTCCATTAAAAAAACGTTCAACTCATCCTGATGGACAATACGTTTCAAATAGGATACGACAAATTTAGGGATATACTTTACATGCTTCGGAGCTTTTTCCCGAAGTACTTTATCAATGTCAATCAAAAATAAAGAGTCGTCAGCCATTCTTCTTACGATGAAATGATTGCGCAAAATTAACGCATCTTTTTAATTAAATGCAAATAATTGATAGAAAACTACACCCAATTTCTACCAAAAAGCACCTAAAATCTGTCAATTGATAGTTTTCCCCCCAAAGATTGGTTAAAATCCGTCTACCATAGAGAAAGAAGTTTCGTAAACTTGCAATGCCGAAAGGTTAAACGAACAAGTAACCAAAAAACAAAGCACATTATGAATAGTATTACATTTAAAAAAGATTTGCTCGGAGTACAAGACGATTTATTACGTTTTGCATATAAACTGACTTCCGATCGTGAAGAAGCAAATGACCTGTTACAGGAAACCTCCCTAAAAGCTTTGGATAATGAAGATAAATATATGCCAGACACCAATTTCAAAGGTTGGATCTATACAATTATGCGTAACATCTTTATAAATAATTACCGTAAAGTAGTACGGGACCAAACATTTGTAGACCAAACTGACAATTTATATCACTTGAATTCTCCACGGGAAACCGCATATGATAACACAGAAAGTGCATACGACCTAAAAGAGATGCACCGCATCGTCAATGCATTGCCACGCGAATATAAGGTACCGTTCTCCATGCATGTTTCCGGTTTCAAATATCGCGAAATAGCAGAAAGATTGGGACTTCCATTGGGAACCGTAAAGAGTCGCATATTCTTTACTCGTCAAAAGCTACAACAGGATTTGAAGGATTTTGTTTAATCAAAGAAATATTCAGCTATTTCCAAAAATATAGTGCAGATTTTAGTTGTATCAAAAAGAGAAAGAGGTTGTTTCGTGATGAAACAACCTCTTTTATTCTATCCTCAAAGAAATCATTTCTCCACAAGAATACCTACTTCACCAATAGAAGTACAAGGCTGCCCGGTAATTTCAGCAAGCGGTTCAAGTTTGAAATAACGCGCACGATAACTCTTACCAAAACGTACAAAATAAGGAAATGGATTGTGCATAATATTACTGAACTCTCCGGCAACATTACATTGGCTCCACGATTTCCCGTCTATACTTACATAAAACGCATATTTATAGATAGTACCCGACAGATCGTCACCCGTAACAGGCGAATAACTGAACCCTGCAATTTCTATCACCTGTCCCATATCAACCGTCAACGGTTGTAGCGAGGAGGTACGCCAAGCCGTACTTCTATCACCATCAATGGCCAAACGAGCGTTTACATCCCCTTCTACGATATGCCAGTCTTTAGTAGATATATCACTCAACCGCACTGATGTACTCCCATCAACCAGAGGTTCGGCATAAAACAAACCCACCTTCATGATATTTGCTTTTCCACGGGCAGAACGAATGGTGATACGTATCTTATCGACCTTCGTATCAGAAAAACGAATAAGTCGTTTATATCCCACAGTAGTTCCTTCGGCCATGTAACGCCATGAGCCATTGGAATAAGCCTCCACAAGGAAATTTTCTACACGTTGCCCCTTAGCAATATCTTCCTGAATGAGAAGGGTATTTACCAAAGCCCCCCTCTGAACCTCATACGTATGAATATCACCGGAGTACGCTTGCCAATAAAAATTACCTTTCCAAAGGAAATTTGTACCAAAAGTCTTTTTTAAATAAATCGAGAACTCTTTGAGACGTTTTACGTCATGTTCATTTATGAGTCCTCGTCTATCCGGTGGAATGTTAAGCAACAATACTGAATTGTAACCCACGGACTTGAAATAAATATCAGCCAGATGCGCCAAAGACTTCACCTGTTTATCCTGTTCGGCATGATAAAACCACCCCGGACGAATGGAAACATCTACTTCGGAAGGATACCAAAACAATTCCCGAGCACGTGCCACCACATCTCGTCCACCCAAATCTTTGGTTGTTCCAAGGACGCCTAGTTCTTGCCTCAACTGCGCACTACGGGGGTAAGAGCCCGGTGCCAGTACCGTAGCACTCCATTCCGTTTCACGTCCGATACCTTTCTCGTTACCTACCCAGCGTACATCATCTCCCATAATGGCGGTAACAGCTTTCGGTTGTAGACGGCGAATGGTTTTCAAAATAGTATCCCAGTCATAGACTTGCTTTTTACCATTAGGTCCTTCACCATTAGCACCGTCAAACCAAACCTCGTGTACTTCGCCATAGTTGGTCAACAATTCCGTAAGTTGTTCTACAAAGAACCTGTTATAGGCAGGAATATCCCCATAACAAGTAGCATTACGATCCCATGGGGAGAGATAAACACCAAATTTAAGGCCGTATTTATCACAAGCATTACGAAGTTCACGCACAACGTCACCTTTTCCGTCACGCCAAGAACTGGATGCTACCGAATGACGGGTGGTCTTCGTGGGCCACAAACAGAAGCCATCGTGATGTTTCGCCGTAATGATAGCCATCTTGAAACCTCCCTCTTTGAGGGAACGCACCCATTGGTCACAATCCAATTCTACAGGATTAAAAATATCAGGATTCTCCGTACCATCTCCCCACTCCCGTCCTGTGAAAGTATTGATACCAAAGTGTAGAAAAGCGGTCAACTCCATCTGTTGCCACTCTAACTGTTGCGGAGTAGGTACCAAACGGGAAGCCATATCTAATTTTTGTTCTATCGTAGCTCCGGCGGGAAAAACGATATTCTTCTCATAAAAAGTTTCCTGTGCTTGTAAGGCTACAGAGATTATAAAGGCACAATATGCCACTAACAACATTCGTTTCATACGCAAATTCAGATTTAATATCTAATAGAATCATTATACTGTTCTTGCAATACCGCAAGATTAACTTTCAAATCCTCCACCACTTTAGCCATATCGGGACACCCATAGATATTGCGCATCTCAGAAGAATCACTCTTCAAGTCGTAAAGTTCCCATTCATCGATATCATCATAAAAATGAATCAATTTATAGCGCTCAGTACGTATCCCGTAGTGTCTCTTCACCATGTGCTCGGCAGGATATTCATAATAATGATAATACAATGCCTTACGCCAGTCGGCCGGTTTCTCCCCCCTCAATAAAGGAACGAGAGAAACGCCATGAATATCTTTGGGAACTTGCACACCTGCAAGTTCCAGGAAAGTCGGTGCATAATCTATATTTTGAACCATTTCATCAATATCCCCTTTATAGTTAAAATCCTTTGGCAAATGCATAATCAAAGGGGTACGCATGGATTCTTCATACATAAAACGTTTGTCAAACCAACCATGCTCGCCCATATAAAACCCCTGATCAGATGTATACACCACCAGCGTATTGTCCAGTAAATCCTCTTTTTTCAGATAATCGAGTACCCGACCTACATTGTCATCCAAAGATTTCACGGTTTTCATGTAATCTCTCATGTAGCGCTGATACTTCCAATTAGCAAGTTCTTTACCTTTAAGATTTTGTTTATAGAAGTCTTCTATTATAGGACCGTAAAATTTATCCCAGGCAGCCCGCTGACCTTCATCCATACGCCCAAGATAGTGTTCATAAAGAGCCTTTAACCGGGTTTGTTTATCAGGACGCAACATCTTCAAATCGTAAATCATATCCATATCTTTCACGATACTCATCTCTTGGGAAGCTGCAGCAGGACGTCCTGCATAATCATCAAAGAAATTATTAGGAAGCGGAAAGGTCTTATCTTCGTAGAGTGCCAGGTTACAGGTATCCGCCAACCAATTGCGATGGATAGCTTTATGATGGATCAAAAGACAAAATGGTTTATTCTTATCCCGCTTATTCTTCATCCAATCTATGGCATCATCCGTTATGATATTCGTCACATAGCCATGTTTCCGTATTTTACCATTGTTCTGAGTAATGAAGTCGGGATTGTAATAATCTCCCTGACCGGGTAGGATTTGCCAATAATCAAAACCGGAAGGCATACTTTCTAAATGCCATTTACCTACAAGCGCAGTTTCATAACCTGCCCGTTGCAAGAGTTTCGGGAAAGTCTGCTGAGAAGAATCGAACACACAAGTCGAGTTATCATAGAACTTATTAGCACAACTGTGTTTACCCGTAATCATACAAGCACGACTCGGCCCGCTCAAGGAATTGGCAACAAAACTATTGGTAAAGCGTACACCATCGGCTGCTATCCTATCTAAATTAGGAGTTTCCATATAGCGATGGTCATAGCAACTCATCATTTGCGCCGTATGATCGTCCGTCATTATATACACAATGTTATACTGTTTCTGTTCTCCACTTTTTTTCTGGGAAACACAAGAATTCATTGAAGCAACGAAAGTGGCACCGGTCAAAGAGTAAAAGATTTTAGATTGTAATGGGTTCATCATAATAGATGTATTAGTTAGAAGAAAAATGAAACAGGTAGTGTTACCTGAAAGTCATTACTATTTTTATGTTCTCGTTTGATAATTACTACCATTTGTTTTACGATATCCGGATGTAAAGCTGCGACATCATGGTCTTCATGAATATCGGTTACAAGATTGTACAAATGAGGAGTACCTTTTTTGACCACCATTTTCCAGTCACCCATACGCACACCTATCTGATCAGTCTCATGGAACTCCCAGTAAAGAAATTCGTGCATCTGTTGCCCATCCTTGCCCAATAATGTAGGAGCAAAGGAGATACCGTCAAAACAATCATCCGCAAGTTTCGTATTGATATACTTTTGGGGAAATGCCTTGTCTCCCACCAGTTCACAGAAAGTCGGCATGATATCATAGAAAGCAAGTTGATGCTGATTTACCGAACCGGCAGGAACATGACCCGGCCAACGTACAATAAAAGGAACTCGGATTCCTCCTTCATAACATTGCCGTTTCAAACCGCGTAACTTACCATCTCTTCCGAAGAAAGCAGGATCGGCTCCTCCCTCTTCATGAGGGCCATTATCACTACTGAATATGACAATCGTATTTTCATCGAGCCCCTTCTCTTTCAGCTTCTCCAAAACCTCACCCACATAGTAATCCAAACGGGTAATCATACCAGCAAACTCGGCATGCGTATGATCTACTGCATTATAACGGGAACCCTCCTGACCTCCCCAAGTTTTATCCACAAAGAATTTCTTTTTATAACCTTTCAAAATGGAATCATTGGGTTGCACCAATTCAGCATGAGGCAATGTATATGTGAAGAGACCATAGAAAGGTTGACCTCCGTCCTGTTTATCAAGCCACTCAAGTGCTTTCCGGTGTATAAGATCGGCTGAATACTGTGAACGCTTCTTGTAATCGTCTCCAAACATCGGATAGTTGATATTATCCTCCATCACAATACGAACAACTCCCGTGTCGCCCTCCAGTTTACTGTACTTATTCAAGAAGTTAGGATAATATAAATGCGCCTGAAACTGGCATATAAAACCATAATATTCATCTATTCCTCTTTTATCGGGCGTAGAACAGGAGCCCTCATAACCACCTGCCCACTTTCCAAACATACCAGTCGTATAACCATTCTTTTTCATTACTTCAGGAATAATTATATGACCTGCATCATAGGGTTCCTGTCCTACCACAGAGAAATCCTTATTGACACCATACTGCATCATTGGAACTCCTCGCCAGTATTCTTTATTTCCTCTTACATGTGTATGTCCTGTATGCTGCCCGGTCATCAATGAAGCTCTTGACGGCGCACTCACCGGACTGCCTGCGTATGCCTGCGTAAATCTCATGCCCTCTTGTGCCATACGATCTATATTCGGGGTATGAATATACTTCTGCCCGTAACAACCTAGATCTCCATATCCCATGTCGTCACACAGAATAAAAATAATATTAGGCTTAAGAGGTTTATTTATTGCGTTACCATATAAAGAAACAGCTAGTAGCCCTGTTCCTAAAGCAAATGTTATGTTTTTCATACGATTAAAAGGCTAGCAAGATTATTAGTGTTATTATCTGCCGCTAAATTACAAATTTATACGGTTTCTCTTATAAACAAGAGCAATATATATTAATTATCAAAAGAGAAAATATAGCTTAAATACGAGTTAAATGAAAAAATAAACCTATAGCAATTCCCCACCAACAAAGCATTTCAGCACATTGTTCATTTTCAACGGAATAAGTAATTAACAAGATGTTGAAAACTTCTACATAAAGTTTTAACTAAAAGATGTGGGGAATTGTGGGGAAATGTGTATTTTTACCGTCGCTTATTATAATAAGGTGATAAATGATACGTTTTTTAGGCAATATTGAAGCTAAGACAGATACAAAGGGACGCGTATTTATCCCTGCCGGCTTCCGGAAGCAACTACAAGCTGTTTCCGAAGAAAGACTTGTATTGCGCAAAGACGTATTTCAGAACTGTCTGGTTCTCTATCCGGAAAGTGTCTGGTTCGCAACACAAAACCAACTTCGGCAGCGGCTAAATAAGTGGAATGCCAAACACCAACAAATCTTCCGACAATTTGTAAGTGACGCGGAAATCATGGTTCCCGACGGGAACGGACGCATCCTCTTACCCAAACGTTATTTACAAATGGCAGGTATACAGAACGATGTACGCTTTATCGGTATGGACAACACTATTGAAATTTGGGCAAAAGAGTATACAGAGCGCCCTTTCATGGCATCGGAAGAATTCAGTGAAGCTTTACAGGATATATTGGGAGATTTAGATTACGAAAATAGTAAAGAGGAGGAAAAAAGTGATAAACTAAAATGATAAAGTGATTTTAGAAAAATAAAGATGAAGGAAGAACTGACATACCATATTCCGGTACTACTATTACCAAGTGTGAACGGAATGAATATCCGTCCCGACGGAACGTACGTAGACGTCACGTTCGGAGGGGCAGGCCATTCCCGCGAAATTTTGTCGAGACTGGGTAATGGAGGTAGATTACTGGGATTTGACCAAGATGAAGATGCGGAGCGAAATATTGTAAACGATCCACACTTTACCTTTGTACGCAGTAATTTTCGTTATCTGCACAACTTCCTACGTTATCACAATATTAGTAAAGTGGATGCTATACTTGCCGATCTAGGGGTGTCTTCCCATCACTTTGACGACAGCGAACGGGGATTTTCTTTCCGTTTTGATGGCGCATTGGATATGCGTATGAATAAACGTGCTGGTATCACCGCCGCCGATGTGGTAAACACATACGATGAAGAACGGTTGGCAAATCTGTTTTACTTGTACGGAGAATTGAAAAATAGCCGAAAATTGGCTACAGTCATCGCAAAAGCCCGTTCTATACAGAAGATAACCACTATCGGTGAATTTCTGGAAATTATCAAACCCCTATTCGGCCGTGAACGGGAAAAGAAGGAGTTTGCCAAGGTATTCCAAGCACTCCGTATAGAAGTCAACCAGGAAATGGAAGCATTGAAAGAGATGCTTTATGCAGCAACTGAAACGTTGAAGCCAGGTGGACGATTGGTAGTTATTACCTATCATTCACTGGAAGACCGGATGGTGAAGAATATCATGAAAACGGGTAACGTAGAAGGTAAAACTGAAAAGGACTTTTTCGGAAATATACAAACACCTTTCCGGTTGATAAACAACAAGGTGATTGTGCCGGATGAAGCAGAGATAGAACGCAATCCTCGTTCTAGGAGTGCTAAACTGAGAATTGCGGAAAAAATAGAAGAATAAGAAACGACAGAGTGGTAATGCTATAAAGTAATAAGTGATGGGTGAAACAAACAATAAACAGGAAGAAAAGAAAACCGAAAAGGTGAAAAAGCATGCTTCGCTGAAAAACATCATTGGAGGTGACATTCTGGCTACGGACTTTTTCCGTCGTCAGACCAAACTGCTTGTACTCATTATGGTACTTATCCTTTTCTACATTCATAACCGTTACGCTGCTCAGCAACAGATGATAGAGATAGACAAACTCAAGAAAGAACTTATTGATATCAAATATGATGCACTGACACGTAGCTCGGAACTAATGGAACGAAGCCGGCAATCGCGTATTGAAGAGTATATCGCAACTAAAGAGAGCGACTTACAAACCTCAACCAATCCACCATACTTACTGAAATAATAGAGAGTTAAAAAAGTGGATAATTGAGAATTAAAACAATTTAAATTGTAAATCTTTAAACCGCAAATAGAATTGGCTGTAAATAAGAAAAATATAATGACCCGTTATTTCTTTGTCGTCCTTATCATGGGACTGGCGGGAATAGCTATTATCGTAAAAGGTACCGTTATCATGTTTGCCGAGCGACAATACTGGCAAGACGTGGCCGATCGTTTTGTGAAAGAGAATGTTACCGTTAAGCCCAATCGTGGAAATATTCTTTCAGCCGATGGCAAGCTGATGGCAAGTTCATTGCCTGAATATCGCATATATATGGACTTCAAAGCCGGTGGCGAGCAAAAAGACACCATGCTCATAAACCATCTTGGAGAGATATGCGAAGGCCTCCACAAAATATTTCCAGATAAAAGTGCTGCCGAATTTAAAAGCCATCTGTTGAAGGGACGTAAGAAAGGAAGCCGCAACTACCTGATTTATCCCAAGCGTATCTCTTATATTCAATATAAAGAGGCTAAACGGTTACCGGTATTCAACTTAAACAAATACAAGGGCGGATTTCACGAACAAGCATACAACCAACGTAAGAAGCCCTTTGGCTCATTAGCAGCCCGTACTTTAGGCGACCTCTATGCCGACACTGCACAAGGTGCAAAAAATGGTATTGAATTAGCATTTGATACCCTATTGAAAGGTCGTGACGGTATTACTCACCGCCAAAAAGTGATGAACAAATACCTGAATATTGTCGATATCCCCCCTGTAGACGGTTGCGATATTATTTCCACAATTGATGTAGACATGCAAGACATTTGTGAAAAAGCCCTTGTCGACAAATTAAAAGAAATCAATGCTAATGTAGGGGTAGCCGTACTTATGGAGGTACAGACCGGAGAGGTAAAAGCTATTGTCAATATGATGAAAGCCGGAGACGGTAATTATTACGAGATGCGTAACAATGCCATCAGTGACATGTTGGAACCGGGTTCTACATTCAAAACCGCTTCTATCATGGTAGCGTTGGAGGACGGTAAAATCACTCCCGATACGGAAGTAGATACCGGCAACGGTATTATGAACATGTATGGCAGTAAAATGAAAGATCATAACTGGTATAGAGGTGGATACGGAAAAATCAATGTGACACGCATTTTGGAGGTATCTTCCAATATCGGCGTTTCCTATCTCATTGATAAATATTATAAGGATAATCCGCAAAAATATGTAGATGGATTGAAACGTATGAGTATCGACCAACCTCTCCACTTGCAAATCGCCGGTGAGGGTAAGCCTAATATTCGTGGTCCCAAAGAACGTTATTTTGCCAAAACTACTTTACCGTGGATGAGTATCGGTTACGAAACACAAGTTCCACCACTGAACATTCTTACTTTTTACAATGCCATTGCCAATAACGGTACCATGATACGCCCAAAATTTGTAAAAGCTGCCGTAAAAGATGGCGAGATAATAAAAGAGTTTCCTACGGAAATTATCAATACAAAGATATGTTCTGACCGTACTTTGACACAAATCCGTGAGATACTGCACAAAGTGGTTTCCGAAGGACTTGCAAAACCGGCCGGAAGCAAGCAGTTTGCAGTGGCAGGCAAGACAGGAACGGCACAAATTTCGCAAGGGGTCTCCGGTTACAAATCCGGACGGGTGAATTATCTTGTTAGTTTCTGCGGATATTTCCCGGCAGAAGCACCCAAATATAGTTGTATAGTTTCCATACAGAAGCCAGGACTTCCCGCATCCGGTGGTCTGATGGCAGGTAGTGTATTTGGGAAAATAGCCGAAAGAGTTTATGCTAAAAACTTGCGGTTTGACATCCGTAGTGCTATAGATAGTACTACCAATGTGATACCTACTGTAAAATCAGGAAACCTTAACGAAGCATTGTATGCGCTGAACTCGTTGAACATTCCCACTCAACACCAACTCAACAAAGAAAAAGGAAAAGAGTTATGGGGACATGTGCAAGCTACCCCATCAGTGATAATATTACAAAACCAAGGAAAAGACTCGAGTACGGTACCCAGTGTGATAGGTATGGGCGCAAAGGATGCCGTCTATTTACTGGAAAGTAAAGGATTGAAAGTAAGACTGAATGGGGTAGGACGAGTCAAGAGCCAGTCGATAGCAGGCGGAAGCCGGATTATAAAAGGCCAAACCATACTATTGACAATGCACAATTAAGAATGAATAATTATCATGTAATATTATATATAATAAATAAGGTATAAAGAAATTAAGTAATTAACGGATAATTGTCAATTATCAATTAATAAAAGGTATGAAATTAAGCGAATTACTAAAGACGATACAACCGGTACAAATCATCGGAAGTACGGATATAGAGATAACTAGAGTGAACATCGACTCTCGTCTGATAGAAGCCGGACACCTGTTTATGGCTATGCGCGGCACTCAAACCGATGGACACGCCTATATCCCCGCAGCCATAGAGAAAGGCGCTGTTGCCGTACTTTGTGAAGATGTACCGGAAAAGCCTAAAGACAGTATCACCTATATCCAAGTAAAAGACAGCGAAGATTCGGTAGGCAAAATAGCAACTCTCTTCTATGGCGACCCTACTTCTAAAATGGAATTGGTAGGTGTAACCGGAACAAACGGTAAAACTACCATCGCTACCTTATTATATAATACGTTCCGTTACTTTGGATATAAAGTAGGACTGATTTCTACCGTATGTAATTACATCGACGACCAGCCTATACCTACGGAACATACCACTCCCGATCCTGTCACACTGAACCGCCTATTAGGAGAGATGGCCGATTCCGGCTGCAAATATGCATTTATGGAAGTAAGTTCCCACTCCATCGCTCAGAAACGTATCAGCGGATTGAAATTTACTGGGGGGATCTTTACCAATCTGACACGTGACCATTTAGATTATCATAAAACTGTTGAGAATTATCTCAAAGCTAAAAAGAAGTTCTTCGACGATATGCCTAAGAACGCATTCAGCCTGACAAATTTGGATGATAAAAACGGATTGGTAATGACGCAGAACACACGCTCCAAAGTCTATACCTATTCGTTGAGAAGTCTCAGCGACTTCAAAGGAAAGGTATTAGAATCTCATTTTGAAGGTATGTTGCTCGACTTCAATAACCACGAGCTGGCTGTAAACTTCATCGGTAAGTTCAATGCCAGTAACCTGCTGGCAGTATTCGGAGCTGCCGTATTGCTGGGTAAGAAAGAGGAAGACGTACTTATCGCCCTCAGCACCTTGCACCCCGTAACCGGAAGATTTGATGCCGTACGTTCTCCCAAAGGTTTCACCGCCATTGTAGATTACGCCCATACCCCGGATGCACTTGTCAATGTATTGAATGCCATCCATGGAGTATTGGAAGGCAAAGGAAAAGTAATCACTGTAGTCGGTGCCGGGGGTAACCGTGATAAAGGCAAGCGCCCCATTATGGCCAAAGAAGCTGCCAAAGCCAGTGACCGCGTCATTATTACTTCCGATAATCCGCGCTTTGAAGAACCTCAAGATATCATCAACGATATGCTTACCGGACTGGATAAAGACGATATGCAAAAGACACTCAGTATTGTCGACCGGAGGGAAGCCATCAAAACAGCCTGTATGCTGGCACAGCCAGGTGATGTTATTCTCGTTGCCGGAAAGGGACACGAGAACTATCAGGAGATTAAAGGGGTGAAACATCACTTCGATGATAAAGAGGAATTAAAAGCGATAATGTTTTAAAGTGATAAGGCGACATAAAACTACCATCACTCTAAAAGTAAATTGAAAAATTATGTTATATTATTTATTTCAATGGTTAGATAAATACGATTTCCCCGGAGCTGGTATGTTCGGTTATACATCCTTCCGGGCATTGATGGCAATCATTCTGGCATTACTCATATCGAGTATCTGGGGTGATAAGTTCATTAACCTGTTGAAACGGAAACAAATCACTGAAACGCAGCGTGATGCCAGTATCGATCCGTTCGGAGTAAATAAAGTAGGCGTCCCGAGTATGGGTGGAGTTATCATCATCTTCGCCATCCTCATCCCATGCCTGTTACTGGGTAAGTTGAGCAATATCTACATGATACTGATGTTAATTACCACCGTTTGGTTAGGTTCTTTGGGTTTTGCCGATGATTATATCAAGATATTCAAGAAAGATAAGGAAGGTCTGCACGGTAAGTTCAAGATTATCGGCCAGGTAGGTTTGGGACTGATTGTAGGTTTAACACTCTATCTGAGCCCGCAGGTTGTTATCCGCGAAAACATAGAGATACAGCAACCTAACGGACAAATAGAAGTGGTACATGCCGCCAAAGAAATCAAAGCTACACAAACCACCATCCCGTTCTTCAAAAGCAATAACTTCGATTATTCCGACCTCGTAGGTTTTATGGGCGAACATGCCCAAACCGCAGGATGGGTACTGTTCGTCATCATCACCATCTTCGTGGTCACTGCCGTATCCAATGGTGCCAACCTGAACGACGGCATGGATGGCATGGCGGCAGGAAACTCTGCCATCATCGGATTAACTTTGGGAATATTGGCATACGTATCCAGTCATATTGAATACGCAGGTTATCTGAATATCATGTATATTCCCGGTTCTGAAGAACTGGTAATCTTTATCTGTGCCTTCATCGGTGCCCTTATCGGTTTTTTGTGGTACAACGCCTATCCGGCGCAGGTATTCATGGGTGATACAGGTAGCCTGACCATCGGCGGCATCATTGCCGTATACGCCATCATTATTCACAAAGAACTGTTGATACCTATTCTTTGTGGAATATTTCTGGTAGAAAACCTATCAGTTATTCTGCAACGGGTCTACTACAAAGCAGGCAAACGAAAAGGAGTAAAACAACGCCTTTTCAAGCGAACACCGATACACGATCATTTCCGTACCAGTATGAACCTGATCGAGCCAGGATGCAAAGTTGTATTTACCAAACCTACACAGTTGTTCCATGAATCGAAAATTACCGTCCGTTTCTGGATTGTAACGATTGTACTGGCAGCAATAACGATTATAACATTGAAAATCAGATAAGGTGATAGAGTGATAGAATTATAGGGGCGATAGTGCAATGTCATTTTAGAACATTATCACACTACCGCATTAACACAATTATTAATATGAGTAGAATTGTAGTATTAGGAGCAGGTGAAAGCGGCGCAGGTGCTGCTGTACTCGCCAAAGTGAAAGGTTTCGACACGTTCGTCTCCGACATGTCTGCCATTAAAGACAAATACAAGGAACTGCTGAACAAGTATGACATTACTTGGGAAGAAGGGAAACACACCGAAGAGATGATACTCAATGCCGATGAAGTGGTGAAAAGTCCCGGTATCCCCAACAATGCTCCACTTATTCTTAAACTGAAAGAAAAAGGTATACCTATTATCTCCGAAATAGAGTTTGCCGGACGCTATACAGATGCCAAGATGATTTGTATAACGGGATCGAACGGTAAGACCACTACTACCTCGCTCATTTACCACATCTTTAAGAGTGCGGGACTGAACGTAGGCTTGGCAGGAAATATCGGGAACAGTCTTGCCCTGCAAGTGGCAATAGAGAAACACGATTACTATGTCATCGAGCTGAGTTCCTTCCAACTCGACAATATGTATAATTTCCGTGCCAATATCGCCGTATTGATGAACATCACTCCCGACCATCTGGACCGTTACGACCACTGCATGCAAAAATATGTGGATGCCAAGTTCCGTATCACACAAAATCAGACGTCTGAAGATGCCTTCATCTATTGGAACGACGACCCCATCATCCGCCGGGAGCTTGCCAAACATGGCTTGAAAGCGCATCCCTATCCTTTCTCTGCCGTAAAAGAAGATGGTGTTATAGCCTACGTGGAAGACGGAGAAGTGGAAATCAACGAACCGATTGCTTTTAACATGGAACAAGAGGAGTTGGCGTTGCATGGCACACACAACTTATATAACTCTCTGGCCGCTGGAATATCCGCCAACCTTGCCGGTATCCGTAAAGAAGATATCCGCAAGGCCTTGTCAGATTTCAAAGGCGTGGAGCATCGTCTTGAAAAGGTTGCTACCGTACGTGGCATTCACTTCATCAACGACTCTAAAGCAACAAATGTAAACTCTTGCTGGTATGCCTTACAAAGCATGACTACCCGAACAGTGCTTATCCTCGGCGGTAAAGACAAAGGTAACGATTATACCGAAATAGAAGATCTTGTACGCGAAAAGTGTTCTGCTTTGGTGTACTTGGGATTACACAATGAAAAGCTGCACGAATTCTTCGACCGCATGGATCTGCCCGTAGCAGATGTGCGGACAGGAATGAAAGATGCAGTAGACGCAGCCTATAAGTTGGCAAAAAAAGGAGAGACAGTATTACTCAGCCCTTGTTGCGCCAGTTTCGACCTTTTCAAAAGCTATGAAGACAGAGGTGACCAGTTCAAGAAATATGTAAGAGAGTTATAAAAGTGATAAAGTGATAAAATAATAAAATGATAGAGTAATATCACATCACCACATTATTTATGGATTTATTAAAGAGCATATTCAAAGGGGACAAAGTAATCTGGATTATCTTTCTTGTCCTTTGTCTCATCTCCATAACGGAGGTGTTCAGTGCTGCCAGTACGCTTACTTATAAGAGTGGTGACCACTGGGGACCGATTACACAACACAGCATCATCCTAATGGTGGGTGCCGTAGTTGTAGTCCTAATGCACAACATACCTTACAAATGGTTCCAGGTATTTCCCGTTTTCTTGCTACCGGCATCAGTAATACTGTTGGCACTTGTTATGATGATGGAGCGCATAAACGGTGCTGCCCGTTGGATGACGTTCATGGGCATACAGTTTCAACCGTCGGAGGTGGCGAAAATGGCGGTCATCATCGTCACGGCATTTATTCTCTCCAAAGGACAGGACGAAAACGGCGCCAGTCCCAAAGCTTTCAAACGTATCATGATAATCACCGGTATCATATGTCTACTCATTGCGCCCGAAAACTTATCTACTGCCGCTCTACTGTTCGGAGTCGTCTTTCTGATGATGTTCATCGGTCGTGTGGCTATAAAAAAACTCCTGATACTGGCAGGCAGTCTGGCGGGAGTAGCCATTATTGCCGTAGCCTTTCTGGTGGTAACCAAGAACAGCGATCTGCCTTTCCTACACCGTTTTGATACCTGGCGTGCCCGTATTGAGAAATTTACCAGCAATGAAGAAGTGCCTGCCGCCAAATTCGATATAGATAAAGATGCACAAATAGCTCATGCCCGTATTGCCGTTGCTACCAGCAATGTAGTAGGCAAAGGTCCCGGGAACTCCGTTCAACGTGACTTCCTGAGCCAGGCTTTCTCCGATTTCATCTTTGCCATTATCGTCGAGGAACTCGGATTGGTTGGCGGAATTGTCGTGGTTTTCCTCTATATCTGCCTGTTGATACGTGTAGGGCGTATTGCCAAAAAGTGCGACCGTACCTTTCCCGCTTTCCTCATCATAGGTATCGCCTTGTTGTTGGTGTCACAGGCCATTTTCAACATGATGGTAGCCGTAGGCCTTGCCCCCGTAACGGGACAACCACTTCCGCTCATCAGCAAGGGAGGTACATCTACGTTAATAAACTGTGCCTATATTGGTATGATACTAAGCGTGAGCCGATATACAGCCAAACTGGAAGAGCAAAGAGCACATGACGCCCAAATCACCATGCAGATAGAAACCGGCAATACAGATGAAACCGCCAACAGTGATGCGCAAACTGCCGCCGAACCTACTGCCAAAGTGCTGAACAGTGATGCCGAGTTCGAATAAGCGGAGTTTGGAATAACAGATAGACGAATATATGGATATAATGTATTGAATATTGATAGAGTATGCCAAGTATTCATACGAATTCTAATAAAACAAGATATGGAAACAATTAATAATAAGCCACGCATCATCGTCAGTGGAGGAGGTACGGGAGGACATATCTTCCCTGCTGTATCCATTGCCAACGCCATAAAAGAGTTGTGCCCCGACGCGGAAATTCTTTTCGTAGGAGCAGAAGGGCGTATGGAAATGCAGCGTGTCCCCGATGCCGGATATAAAATTATCGGATTGCCTGTAGCCGGTTTCGACCGTAAACGACTGTGGAAGAACTTCGCCGTATTGATAAAGTTGGTACGTAGTCAATGGAAAGCCCGCAAAATAATCAAGGAATTCCGCCCACAGGTAGCCGTAGGTGTAGGTGGTTATGCCAGCGGTCCCACTTTGAAAACAGCAGGCATGATGGGCGTTCCTACCCTGATACAAGAGCAAAACTCCTACGCAGGCGTCACCAATAAGTTACTTGCTAAGAAAGCCTGTAAGATATGTGTAGCTTACGAGGGCATGGAAAAGTTCTTCCCTGCGGAGAAAATCATCATGACCGGTAACCCGGTGCGCCAAAACCTGTTGGAACATTCCATTTCTCATAAAAAAGCTGCAGACTATTTCGGTTTAAATCCCGCAAAGAAAACCATTCTCATACTGGGTGGCAGTCTTGGTGCACGTACCATCAATCAAACATTGACGGAAGGATTGGAAATCATCCGTAACAATCCTGACATACAATTCATCTGGCAAACCGGAAAGATATACATCGAACAGGTGAGAGACGCTATCACCACAGTAACGGGAGAAACCGTGCATCATCCTCATATCAACGCCATTCCCAACCTATACGTGACAGATTTCATCAAAGACATGGCAAGTGCATACTCCGTAGCCGACCTTGTCATTTCACGTGCCGGTGCAGGTTCCATCTCGGAATTCTGCCTGTTACGCAAACCGGTCATTTTGGTACCCTCGCCCAATGTGGCAGAAGACCATCAGACCAAGAATGCCCTGGCGCTCGTCAATAAGGATGCAGCCATCTACGTGAAAGATTCCGAAGCCAAAAACAGATTGCTACCCGTAGCGCTGGAAACCATAGCCAATGCTGAGAAGCTGGAAAGCCTGAGCGATCATATCGCCAAATTGGCATTGCCCGACTCAGCGATTATTATAGCGAAAGAGGTACTGAAACTCATAAAATAAACAATAGCATTGAAAGCAACTTAATAAAACAATGAAAGATATAGATATAATCAAATCCGTTTATTTCGTCGGTGCCGGTGGCATTGGCATGAGTGCCCTGATACGCTACTTCCTCTCCAAAGGTAAGTTTGTTGCAGGTTACGACCGTACTCCGAGCGAGCTGACCGGACACCTGATAGCCGAAGGCGCCCAGATACATTATAAAGAAGACGCCAGCCTCATCCCCGAAAGCTGCAAAGATCCGGTAACGACTTTAGTAGTCTATACCCCCGCCGTACCGCAAGAGCATGCCGAACTGGCCTATTTCCGCGAGAACGGTTTCGAGATACTGAAACGCTCTCAAGTATTGGGTATCATTACCCGCAGTAGCAAAGGACTTTGTGTAGCCGGTACGCATGGAAAGACCACTACCAGTACAATGGCCGCCCATCTGTTACATCAGTCCCACGTAGGCTGTACCGCCTTCCTTGGTGGTATCTCCAAGAATTACGGTACTAATCTTCTGTTGTCACAAACCAGTCCCTATACTGTCATCGAAGCTGATGAGTTCGACCGTTCTTTCCATTGGCTTTCCCCCTATATGAGTGTTATCACCGCTACCGATCCCGATCATCTGGATATCTATGGAACAGCAGAAGCCTATCTCGAAAGCTTCCGCCACTACACTACCCTTATCCAACCGGGAGGTGCCCTGATTCTTCACAAAGGCCTGACCGTTAAACCAGAGGTACAACCGAGTGTCAAGACCTATACCTATTCCCGTAACGAAGGCGATTTTCATGCCGAGAACATCCGTATCGGAAATGGTGAAATATTCATTGATTTTGTTGCCCCGGACACCCGTATCAATGATATCCAATTAGGTGTACCCGTCAGTATCAACATCGAAAATGGTGTAGCCGCCATGGCACTTGCTCACCTGAATGGAGTTACCGACGAAGAAATAAAACAAGGTATGGCCAACTTCCATGGTGTAGATCGCCGTTTCGACTTCAAATTGAAGAACAATCAAATCGTATTCCTCAGTGACTATGCCCACCACCCTGCCGAAATAGCTCAAAGCGTGAAGTCCATCCGTGAGTTGTATCAAGACAAGAAGATAACCGCCATCTTCCAACCCCATCTCTATACCCGCACCCGCGATTTCTACAAAGACTTTGCCGACAGCTTGTCTTTGTTGGATGAGGTAATCCTGACGGAAATTTATCCGGCACGCGAACAACCCATCCCCGGTGTCACCAGCCGTCTGATATACGACAATCTGCGCCCGGGCATCGAGAAATGTATTTGCAAGAAAGAAGAAGTACTGAACCTGCTATCTCAGAAACCTATCGAGGTATTGATAGTACTGGGAGCAGGTGATCTTGATAATTATGTACCCGAAATAGCCGAACTGCTCAAGCAGAGAATGAAGATATGATAAAACGGATTTTACTTTCTATCGTCCTGTTGCTTGTCATTGCCTATCTGGTAGTGGCTATCACCGCTTTCAACCGAAAACCTGCCGGTCTGGTGTGCCGTGATGTAGAGCTGGTTGTCAAAGACTCGGTGTATGCCGGCTTCATCACGAAAAAGGAAGTAGCCGCCATACTGGAAAAGAAAGGTATCAGCCCCATCGGTAAAGACCTGGACCGCATCCGCACCAAGACTTTGGAACAGATACTATCCAAACATCCGCTTATCGACCGCGTGGAATGTTACAAGACTCCCAGTGGCAAGCTCTGTATCGAAGTAACCCAGCGTATTCCCATTTTGAGGATCATGAGTTCCAACGGCGAAAATTACTATCTGGACAACAAAGGTACCGTGATGCCACCCGATGCAAAGTGTGTGGCGCACCTCGCAGTTGTAACCGGAAATGTAGAAAAGTCGTTTGCCATGAGGGATTTATATAAGTTTGGTGTATTTTTGCAAAGGAATTTGTTTTGGGATGCACAGATTGAACAAATTCACGTACTGCCGGGTAGAAATATCGAATTGGTGCCGCGTGTCGGTGATCACATCATCTACCTCGGTAAGCTGGACGGCTTTGAACAGAAATTGAAGCGGGTCAAGGCTTTTTACGAAAAAGGATTAAACCAGGTGGGCTGGAACAAATACTCCCGTATCAGCGTTGAGTTTGGTAACCAGATTATCTGCACAAAAAGAAAATAAGAGGATTGGCTATTTACGATTTAATAGTCTAAATTTTTGATAGTTGAATAACTCCTTCTTGAGTAATGCAGTAAATAGTAAATAGTAAATCGTTAAACAGTAAATAAATAGATATGGCAACAACAGATTTTATCGCCGCTATTGAGTTGAGTTCTTCCAAGATTTCCGGCATCGCCGGAAAGAAGAACAGTGACGGAAGTATCCAGGTGTTGGCTTATGCTCGTGAAGATGCCTCTTCGTTTATACGCAAAGGTATCATCTACAACATCGATAAAACCGCACAAGCCCTGACTTCCATCATCAACAAACTGGAAAGCCAGTTAAACAACTCTATCGCTAAAGTATATGTAGGCATCGGCGGGCAGTCACTGCGCACAATCAAAAATGCGGTAAGCCGTACACTGGAAGAAGAAGGCATCATCTCGCAGGAACTGGTGGACTCCATCTGTGATGAAAATCTTGAAGTTCCTCTGGCAGACATGAGTGTACTGGATGTAGCCCCTCAGGAATATAAGATAGACAACAACCTGCAAGTAGATCCGGTAGGGGTAGCAGGTCAACATATCACCGGTCAGTTCCTCAATATTGTTGCCCGTGCTTCGCTCAGAAAGAACCTGGAACACAGCTTTGAGTCGGCCAAAGTGGAGATTGCGGATTTACTCATTGCCCCCACCGCCTTAGCTAATGCCGTATTGACGGAAAATGAAATGCGGTCGGGTTGTGCTTTGGTAGATTTCGGTGCCGATACCACTACCATCTCCGTATATAAAAATAACATCCTCCGCTACCTGAGTGTATTGCCGCTGGGTGGAAACAATATCACCCGTGACATCACCTCCCTTCAAATGGAAGAAGAAGATGCCGAAAAGCTGAAACTGCAGTACGGCAACGCTCTTTACGAAGAAGAGGAAGAAACGGAAACACCCGCTGTATGCACGCTGGAAGACGGACGTACCATCGAACTGGCTATTCTGAATAGTATCGTAGAAGCCCGCACGGAAGAAATCCTCGCCAATGTATGGAACCAGTTACAGTTGTCCGGTTACGAAGACAAGCTGTTTTCCGGCGTAATCTTTACCGGTGGCAGCGCCAACCTTAAAAACACCGAAGAAGCGTTCCGCAAACTGAGCAAGATAGACAAGGTCAAAACCGTGAAGTTTGTGCATAACACCATCCACGGTTATAGCGACGTGCTTCGCAAAGACGGTATGCAGAATACGCTGCTGGGACTCCTTGCCGCCGGTAACGAAAACTGCTGCATGCAAGAGACCAAGTCCGCACAATCGAGCAGCAACGTACCCCCCAAACCTGTTGACATGTTTGGTGATGATGAAACCCTGAAAGAACAGGAAGCCGCTGCCCGCGCAGCCAAAGCACAACGTGAGAAGGAAGAGAAAGAACGCAGAGAGAAAGAACGTAAAGAGCGCGAGAAAAAGGAGAAAGAGAAGAAGAAAGGTCCAAGCTGGTTTGAAAAGACTTTCAACAAACTCTCCAACGAGATTTTCTCAGACGAGGACATGAAGTAATAAAGTGGATTAGAAAATTAAATTATTATGGACGATATAGTACAATTCGATTTCCCGACTGACTCACCGAAAATCATCAAAGTCATTGGTGTGGGTGGAGGTGGCGGCAATGCCGTAAACCACATGTACCGGGAAGGTATACATGATGTGACGTTCGTGCTGTGTAACACAGATAACCAGGCATTGAAGGACTCCCCTGTACCGGTCAAGCTACAACTGGGTAAGGAAGGACTGGGTGCCGGCAATCGTCCCGCACGTGCCCGCAAGGCTGCGGAAGAAAGTATCGAAGACATTAAAAACATGCTGAACGACGGTACTAAAATGGTATTCATCACTGCCGGTATGGGCGGTGGTACGGGTACAGGTGCCGCCCCCATCATCGCGCAGACTGCCAAGGAAATGGATATACTGACCATCGGTATCGTCACCATCCCGTTCCGTTGGGAAGGCGACAAGAAGATAGACCAGGCACTGGACGGTGTAGAGGAAATCAGTAAGCACGTAGATGCATTGCTGGTTATCAACAACGAAAAGCTGAGCGAAATATACAGTGAACTCTCCGTAGACGATGCCTTCGACAAGGCAGACGATACGCTCTCGGTAGCCGCCAAAAGCATTGCTGAGATCATCACCCTGCACGGAAAGGTCAATCTCGACTTCAACGACGTCAAGACCGTACTGAAAGACGGCGGTGTAGCCATCATGAGTACCGGATATGGTGAAGGAGACAACCGTGTAAGCATGGCTATCCAGAACGCCCAACATTCTCCATTGCTGAACAACAATGATATTTTCAACTCCAAGAAGGTATTGCTCAATATCTCCTACAGTTCACAACATAAACTGATGATGAGTGAAATGGACGAGGTTAAAGAATTCATGAACCGATTCAGCCGCGACTTCGAGACCAAATTCGGTATGGCTATCGATGACAAACTGGAGCAAAAAGTGAAGATTACCTTGCTTGCCACCGGTTTCGGTATCCAGGATATCCACATGAAGGAAATGGACGACCGCATCACACAGCGTACCGCCGAAGAACAAAAGCGCCTTGCCGAACTGGAGGAGGAAGAAGAACAGAAACGTAGCCGCCGTGAAGTGTATTACGGCAAGGATGCCAACATCAAATACCAACGTACCCGACGTCGCCACATCTATCTCTTCAATCCCGAAGACTTGGATAATGCCGACATCATCAGCATGGTAGAAAATTCCCCCACTTATACACGCGACAAGAGTACACTCGCCGCCATCAAAACCAAAGCCGAAGAAGAGGGGCAACTTGCTACTAAAGAGGCACAAGAGACGGAAGCAGGAACCGGTGAAGGGGGAATTATCACTTTCTAAATGATAACTATAAAACAACTTTAAAACAATATATCTTATGGACTTATTTGAGAAAGTCAGCGAAGACATTAAAACCGCAATGAAAGCCAAAGACAAAGTAGCTCTCGACGCCTTGAGAAATGTAAAGAAAGTGTTCCTTGAAGCTAAAACCGCTCCGGGAGCAAACGATACTCTTAGCGATGCAGATGCTTTGAAGATTATCCAAAAACTGGTAAAGCAAGGTAAAGACTCCGCCGGAATGTATATAGAACAAGGCCGTACGGATTTGGCAGATGCCGAGATGGCGCAAGTAAAAGTGATGGAAGCCTATCTGCCCAAGCAAATGACCCCTGAAGAACTGGAAATTGCCTTGAAAGAAATCATTGCCGAAACAGGTGCCACAAGTGGCAAAGACATGGGTAAAGTAATGGGCGTAGCCAGCAAAAAGCTCGCCGGACTTGCCGAAGGTCGTGCCATCTCAGCCAAAGTAAAGGAACTGCTGGGATAAAAAAAACGCTGAAACAAAAGTCGTTTATACCATAACTTGCCGCCATCCTTTTGCGATAAATTCCTAAAAATTATCGTTAAGGATGGCGGCAAGTTTTTTCTGCCTCCCCTTCCCCAAAACTTATCCTTATCCTGCGTGAGGGCTGCCATTACTCTATATTAAGCTCATTTATCCACTAAATCCTCTCGCTTTTCTCACTCCAAACACTACACCTATTGCACTGGTAAAGAATGCCATGAAGTTTCCTGCCCATAGGGAACGAGCGTTTCCTTTCATGGGAACAAGAATTTCCGTTAATGGAAACGACAGTTTCCTACAATGGGAACCGCAGTTTCCTACAATGGGAACGGGCGTTTCTCTTTATAGAAACGGAAGTAACCCTTCATGGGAACGGGAATAGATGAACACAGACTAATCGAATAACTCCTTCAGTACTTCCAAAGACTTCAATATGGGGAAATCCGGCAGATGCAAACGGTAATACTCATTCATTATCATCAGACAACGCGCACGCTCTGTACGGTTCATCGTGAAAAGGTGCATGGTTTCATAATTCATGCGCATCAGCATCGTCAGGCGGGAAGATTCTTCGGGACCGATATAGTGAGAATGAAGTTGCGGACGCAATGAAGTGAAGCACGCATTCTGCAAATCAAAATAATCGCCGTTGGAATAATTTTCCAGATTGGGGTACAAACCGAGAAACCGGGACAAACGCATCAGAAAGACCAAATGAAAATTGGTAAATCCCGCACGGCATTCGTCCAACCAGATGATGGAATGTTGCAGATAAGCAAAGAGGGGACGGTTCTCCGTCTCCTCACGAACAGCCCGGTACAGAAATTCCGAGAGAAAAAGGGCAATGGCAGATTTATAAGGATCGTAAGGGAGCGTGGAAAACGGATAAAAAGACTTTGCCTCCTTTATCTTATATATAGAGGTATTGGAACGGAAATCGGCTTCCAACTCCACTAAAGCCAATGGCTGGAAAAGTACCGGCCTCACTGCCGCCTTGCGCGAACGGGGTACAGACACCATAAAAGACGCCCTTCCGACTACCTCCGTATATATATCTACAATCATAGAGGTATCTTTGTATTTAAGGGTATGCAACACAATACCCAGCGTTTTCTGTAACATTTCCGGTTTCTTATCTGATTTCAATCCGATAACAAAGCTATAAAAAAAGAACGAAACAATGCAGAAGAAACAGGAAGAAATAAAAAAACGATAGGAAAAGGATAAAAAAATGAAAGCACATATCGCACTGATAATCAAATAATAAAACGAAGAAAATACAAAAATAGAGAAGAATAGTATTATTTTTTCTTAGGAATGTTTTGGTAATTCAAAAATAGTTTCTACCTTTGCAACCGCAAACGAAAGAAATGCCGGATGCAAGAGCGGAAACGCTCACTACAGGATGGCCCGTTCGTCTATCGGTTAGGACGCAAGATTTTCATTCTTGAAAGGGGGGTTCGATTCCCCCACGGGCTACAATTAAAAAAATAAACGAATTAAAAAAGATTAGTCGAGATGGCAAATCACAAATCATCACTGAAGAGAATCAGACAAGAAGAAACCAGAAGACTTCACAACAGATATTATGGTAAAACCATGAGAAATGCTGTTCGTAAGCTTCGTGCGACTACAGATAAAGCTGAAGCTACAGCTATGTTTCCCGCACTTACAAAAATGTTGGATAAATTGGCAAAGACTAATGTTATTCACAAAAACAAAGCAAACAACTTAAAATCTAAGTTGGCGCTTTACATCAATAAGTTGGGTTAAGCAAACCGATTACACAAAAGATATAAGAAGCTGGACTTTTCAGTCCGGCTTTCTTTGCGTTCTAACCATCCATCCGGCATATCTCCCTACCATTTTCCACGGTGCAAAAAAGCCGTAAACGACCCAAATTTCTCTATTCGTTTAGCATCCTATCTCAAGAAATTTCACTATATTTGCTCTGTTATTACATTAAGTAAAATTAGATTATGACTGAAGAAGAAAAGATAAACGGCGAAAACAATTATTCGGCCAGCAACATCCAAGTATTGGAAGGTTTAGAGGCTGTACGTAAACGTCCCGCCATGTATATCGGCGACATCAGCGAAAACGGCTTGCACCATCTGGTGTATGAAGTAGTAGATAACTCCATTGACGAAGCAATGGCTGGTTACTGCGACCACATTGAGGTCACCATCAACGAAGACAACTCCATCACCGTACAAGACAACGGGCGCGGTATTCCCGTAGACTTCCACGAAAAAGAACAAAAATCCGCATTAGAAGTTGTAATGACCGTACTACATGCCGGTGGTAAATTCGACAAAGGTTCCTATAAGGTTTCCGGCGGTCTCCACGGTGTGGGTGTATCGTGCGTAAACGCGCTTTCCAAACACATGACTACCCAGGTGTTCCGTAACGGCAAGATTTACCAGCAAGAATACGAATTCGGCAAGCCGTTGTATTCCGTTAAGGAAGTAGGGACTTGCGATCTATCTCTCACAGGTACCAAGCAGGTCTTTTGGCCGGATGATAGTATCTTCACTGTTACTGAATACAAATACAGCACTCTTCAGTCACGCCTACGCGAACTTGCTTATCTGAACAAGGGTATCAGCATTACGCTGACCGACCTCCGTACAAAAGATGAAGAAGGCAATCCGCAAACCGAACTATTCCATTCCGAAGAAGGTGTGAAAGAATTTGTGCGTTACCTGAACAGTAATAACACACCACTCTTTGATGATGTAATTTATCTGAATACAGAAAAAGCAGGTGTACCCATCGAGTGTGCCATCATGTACAATACTGGTTACCGCGAAAATCTGCACTCTTACGTTAACAACATCAATACCAAAGAAGGCGGTACGCACGAAGGCGGTTTCCGTGCCGCACTGACACGTGTATTGAAGAAATATGGCGAAGACACCTGCGCTAAACAATTGGAGAAAGCCAAAGTGGAAATATCAGGTGAAGACTTCCGTGAAGGTCTGATAGCCGTTATCTCCGTAAAAGTAGCTGAACCCCAATTTGAAGGGCAGACCAAAACGAAGCTGGGTAACAGCGAAGTAAGTGGTGCTGTCAATCAAGCAGTGGGTGAGGCCTTGAATTATTATCTGGAGGAACATCCTAAAGAAGCCAAACTGATTGTAGAAAAAGTAATTCTTGCCGCCACCGCCCGTGTTGCTGCCCGTAAAGCCCGCGAATCGGTACAACGCAAGTCACCGATGTCAGGCGGTGGTATGCCGGGTAAGTTGGCCGACTGTTCCAGCAAGGATCCGGATGAATGTGAATTGTTCTTGGTCGAGGGTGACTCGGCAGGCGGTTCTGCCAAGCAAGGACGTAACCGCACGTTCCAAGCCATTTTGCCGCTTCGCGGTAAAATCCTGAATGTAGAGAAAGCCATGTGGCATAAAGCATTCGAAAGCGACGAAGTAAATAACATCATCCAAGCATTGGGTATACGTTTCGGTGTAGACAGCGAAGACAGCAAAGAGGCGAATATAGATAAGTTGCGCTACAAAAAAGTGATTATTATGACCGATGCCGATGTCGATGGTTCTCACATCGACACGTTGATTATGACGCTTTTCTTCCGTTACTTCCCACAAGTTATCCAACAAGGGTATCTGTATATTGCTACTCCTCCGCTCTATCTTTGCACAAAGGGCAAGGTAAAAGAATATTGTTGGACAGACCAACAGCGTCAGAAGTTTATCGACACTTACGGTGGCGGTTCGGAAAATGCAATTCATACCCAACGTTACAAAGGTTTGGGTGAGATGAATCCGGAACAGTTATGGGAAACAACCATGAATCCGGAAAACCGTATGCTGAAGCAGGTACATCTTGAAAGTGCCGCCGAAGCAGATTATGTCTTCTCCATGCTGATGGGTGAAGATGTTAGCCCGCGCCGCGATTTCATTGAAGCTAATGCAACCTATGCAAATATAGACGCTTAACAAGGGGAAATGCCGGAAGGCAAATTCCTAAATACGTTTTTATTAACTAACCTCACATCTTACAACGAAGAAGCTCCGGACGGACAGGAAATCCCTGTTGACCGGAGCTTTTCTTTATTGTGATAAAAGGGAATCCAAAAAGATACCGCGGGAAATCATCATTTATCACAATATATTCTGTTTCTTCATTTCTTCTGCTACCAACTCCAGTTCCGCATACCAATCTTCACCGAACTTACGTATCAACGGTTCTTTCAAAAACTTAAAAACGGGCAGGTCTTCTTTTTTACCCAACAATACAGCCGCTTTGCAAACATCCCACCGATTGTAGTTCACAGCCTTATAAGAACCATAATCTCCTACCCTGATAGGATATAAATGACAGGAAACGGGTTTATAGAAATCCGTCTTTCCCGCTCTATACGCCTTTTCTATGGCACAATAACAACAACCTTTATCATCATAGCAAGTAAACACACAGTCTTTACCATTTACAATGGAGGTAACCAGGTCTCCTTCCTGATCAGTATAAACTACCCCTTGCTTCTCTATTATAGCACGTGCTTCGGGAGCAAGTTCTTCCCAAATCACCGGTAATATCTCTTCCAACTTTTCTACTTCTTCCAACTCAACGGGCGCTCCGGCATCACCTTCTATGCAACAGGCACCTTTACATGCATCTAAATTGCAAAGAAACTTTTCACGCAGCACATCGAAAGAGACTACAACATCGCCTATTTGTATCATAAGTCCAGATATTTCCAAAATTGACTGCAAAAGTACAATAACCTATCATTACCCACAAACAAAACAGATATAACCTTCTTTCTTTTCTCGAATTTTTACTTATCTCCGGCAAAAAACAAACTACTAATATCATGAAAGCAATCCATCCATCACTATCAACATCTCTTTTTGCAATTATGCTGTGTGTATCCTCATGCACCATGAAACTTCCTTGCCTGACACTCTGTCCCAAAAGAACAAGAAGGAACGCAAAAGAACAATCCCCACAGGAACAAAAGTAAAAGTACTGGCTATAAGCTTTGATCGTAAATTCGACCTGTCTCACGAAGAATGGTTCACAGCCAGTGTGCCGTGCGTCATCGAATTAGCAGACAGTACCCGCCTTTTGTGCCCTCTCCCGGAAATTATCATCAGTAGACGTTTAGCATTGAAGGACAACAAAAAGGACAGTGTAACGATTGAGAAAATAGGGGTTAAAGGAAAAGAAAAAAAGTTAGTACTATATGGCAGGACTTCACAAAACGAACTTAAGGAATATTCCTACAAAGAACTGGATATGAAAATCTTACCTAAGTTGCCAATGACCGAAACCTTCGCAGGAAGATATCTTTCGTTGAACTATCTTAAGAAAGAACTTACAGGAAAGAGTTTTCAGGAAGTAGAACAAATTTTGAAGCCAGCACAGAGCGTAATCAAAACAGGCAATGACCGGATTGCCTGCTATCAGCATATAGGTACGACCAGCTCTCATGAGAGTTCATTTTATCGCCATATCCAAATGGAAGCCATTCATGATTACTGCCGGAAACGACTATTACATCTTCCCACGCTTCAGCTTCTTCAATCTATATCAATTGGGGGGCAGGCAGGTAAGAGAAATCGTAAGCGGCATTCTTCTCATACTATTCTTCGGCTTCCTCGCATTCCTGCCGTCATGGATCAATCGGTGGGTATTCTTCTACATAAAGCCGTTACCTAACTTTATTGTCAGCTGGATCGGCAAACTCATGGTTATATTTACATTTTACGTCATGACCATCGGGCTCTGTTACGATGAAGACTGGATTATCGTTATCCTCCAAACAGCCTTTTTCGCCGGATTCATGATAGGAGGTTTCATTTTTGTAACTAGCGGGGTGGAAAGTAGCCGTTGCCCTCGATGTCATAGTGTCCGTTCATTAATAGACCGCGGCAATAGCCACCAAAACAGTACCATCTTTCAGTCGGACACTCAGACACGCGATAAGTATAGCCATTCCGAACAATCGGGAAACACAAGAACCGACTATTATAATCGTGAAAAATACAAAACACGTAGCCACGTTACCAACTGGAAAGAGAACTACACCTGTAAGAAGTGTGGCTATGAATTTTATTATAAAAAATCAAGAAGGGATACTTACGAAGTAGATGCATCCAGATAGCCGGGATACAAAAAGAGGGTGCACTTCAACGAGATACACCCTCCTATTTCATAACTCTGATAATATTATTTTATCAAGTCTTTTCCTGTCATCTCCGTCGGTTGCTTCATTCCCAAAATATGAAGAATAGATGGAGCAACATCAGCCAATACGCCGTTTTCTACTTTAGCATCCTTATTGGCTGTTACGTAAACAAACGGTACGGGATTCAAGGAGTGAGCGGTGTTCGGAGTACCGTCTTCGTTCAACGCATGGTCGGCGTTACCGTGGTCGGCAATGATGATAACTTCGTAATCATTAGCTTTAGCAGCTTCTACGGTATCTTTCACACATTCGTCGATAGCCTTTACAGCTTTCTCGATAGCTTCGTAAATACCGGTATGACCTACCATATCACCGTTCGCATAGTTTACAACGATGAAATCGAATTTCTTGGTATTGATAGCCTCAACCAGTTTGTCTTTCACTTCGTAAGCGCTCATTTCCGGTTTCAAGTCATAAGTAGCAACTTTCGGGGAAGGAACGAGGATACGTTCTTCGGCTTCATACGGAGTTTCACGACCACCATTGAAGAAGAATGTCACGTGAGCGTATTTCTCTGTTTCGGCAATGTGAAGCTGAGTCTTACCATTGGCCGCCAAATACTCACCAAGTGTATTCTGAACATTTTCCTTATCGAAAAGGATGTGAACACCCTTGAACGATGCATCATAGGGAGTCATACAGTAGTACTGTAATCCCGGAATGGTATGCATACCCTGTTCCGGCATATCTTGTTGAGTCAAGACAATGGTCAGCTCCTTAGCGCGGTCGTTACGGTAGTTGAAGAAGATCACAACATCGCCTTCCTTGATTGTTCCGTCCACATTGGCATTGACAATCGGTTTGATGAATTCATCAGTCACACCTTCATCATACGATTCCTGCATGGCTTGAACCATATCGGAAGCGACCTTTCCTTCACCGTTTACCAGCAAGTCGTATGCTACTTTTACACGTTCCCAACGTTTATCACGATCCATTGCATAGAAACGGCCTACGATAGAAGCAATCTTACCGGCTGACTTTTCGCAATACGCAGTAAGTTGCTCAATGAAACCTTTACCACTCTTCGGGTCAGTATCACGGCCATCCATAAAGCAATGGATGAAAGTATTTTCGATGCCATATTCTTTCGATATATCACAGAGTTTGAACAGATGGTCAAAAGAGCTGTGTACACCACCATTGGAAGTCAATCCCATGAAGTGGATATTTTTACCATTTTCTTTGGCATAAGAGAAAGCAGAAACGATTTCCGAATTCTTCATAATGCTGTTGTCGGTACAAGCTCGGTTGATTTTCACCAAATCCTGATAAACAATACGTCCGGCACCGATATTGAGATGACCTACTTCCGAGTTGCCCATCTGTCCGTCGGGCAAACCTACATTCTCACCACTAGCCTGCAACTGTGAGTGCGGATAAGTAGCTAAAAGAGAATCCCAATAGGGAGTAGGTGTGTTGAAAATCACATCATCTTTACCTTGATCGCCTACACCCCAGCCATCAAGAATCATTAAAAGGGCTTTCTTACTCATACTATTTTTGTTTAAATTATCATTCTGTTTTCCGGTTGCAAAGGTACAAAAAAAGATGATTACTTAAACGTTTATAGAGCCTGTTAAAAAAATGGTTGGAACAAAAAATAAGGAATCATAAAAAGAACATTCGCATGAATAGAGCAAATTTCAATACTTATTCATAAATTTACTCAAAATTCAAAAATACCATTTTGCTTTATGAAACATCTGAAAAACATCATTTTGGTTTGTGCCCTTTTTGTGGCAGGCAGCCTATCCGCCCAGCAACCGGAATATAAACTGGTATGGCAAGAGAACTTTCGAGGGAAACAGATCAACGAGGACTATTGGAGCAAAATTCCCCGGGGTAACTCCGATTGGAACAGGAAAATGTCTTCTCACCCCAGTTTGTATAAGGTTAAAAAAGGGAAAATGATTCTTTACGGAAGAGAAAACAAAGGTATTATTCCCGAAGATCCTTCCTCATATATCACAGGTGGTATATATACCAAAGACAAAAAAACAATCACATACGGGAAAGTAGCAGTCAAAGCACGCCTCCAAGGAGCCAAAGGCGCATGGCCGGCTATCTGGATGTTACCCAACCAAGGCAAATGGCCCGATGGAGGGGAAATAGATATCATGGAACGATTGAATCACGATTCCATTGCCTATCAAACGGTGCACTCTTACTATACCTATGTACTGAAGGAAATAACGAATCCCAAACAAGGGGCGACAGGACCGATCGATCCGGATAAATTCAATGTATATGCCGTAGAAATACTCCCCGACAGCCTGATATTCTCCATCAATGACCGGCAAACATTCACATACCCACGCATAGAAACCAACAAAAAAGGACAGTATCCGTTCGGAACCCCCTTCTACCTTTTGATAGATATGCAAATCGAAGGGACATGGGTCGGAAAAGCCGATCCCAAAGAATATCCGGTAAAAATGGAAATAGATTGGGTCAAAATGTATGAATTAAACTGATATCTAATCTATGTAAAGATATAAGAGACACCTAATACCTATTGTTCTCTCCTTGTAGAAACACAATAAAAACATATAAAACCTATAATATTATGAGAATCATAACACTGTGCATCTTGTTTATGCTATCCGGCATGCTTGCCGCACAAACCATCGACAATCCAACATTCAAAGCCCGCTCTGGCAGTATCCGTAACATCAGCCGCATTGAACGTACCCCCAAAAGCACACGCGTATATATACATGTCATCTTTCGCCCCCACTGGTGAATTATGGTGCAAGAGAGCTCTTACCTGGAAGATGCCGATACCGGGGAAAAGTATAAATTCAAAGGTACGGAAGGCATTGAAACTAATAAAAAAGTTTATATGCCCGAATCGGGGGAAATGGATTATGTTATCCTATACGAACCATTACCCAAAGAAACCCGGACAATCCATCTTCTGGATCCGGACGGAATAGAAAGCAATACGTATGACATTTCACTCGTACCACAAAAAGTAGGAAAAGTAAATCCCCTGGAAAGCATCAAAGGCAATTGGTTCAGTACAGAACAACCCAATAAATGGGAATTTGGCATTTACGACTCCATATCCATCATGCAGAACCGGATATATAGAAACGAAAACATCCGTAAAAAGGGGAAACGTATTGAACTGACCATGAAAGATAAACAGGACGGAACTATAGTCTCTCTCCTGTTTACTCCCCAGAAAAACGGAGACTGTAAAATATCAGTCAATCATGCTGCCAAAGCTGTATATACACAAAAAAGGAGTTTAACCCCTCTCGTTACGGCAGATAAGGGTTATCAAGACTTTTTCCATACAGACAGTGCACTTCTGCAAGGTTATATCAACAACTACGACCCCCGTTTGGGATTTGAGACAGGCATGATTTATCTATCCGATGAAATGACACGCAATGACTACCCTACCGTTATACAAATTAACCCTGACGGTAGTTTCCATTGTAAATTCTTCATAAAACACCCTGTCTGCCAATTCGCAACAATCGGTAACAGTTGGATTCCATTCTACATTGAACCGGGAGAAACTCTCACCATGTGCATTCACTGGGAAGACATACTTGCACAAAGACGTGCACGTGACTCTAATTTCCCCCTTAAAAACACAGCTTACATGGGAAAATGCGCTTCATTATCCTATTTGGCCAATAATCTCAAAAAGCTGATTACATACAACTATAATGATTTATCAAAGTCTCAAAAGACATTGACCCCTAACCAGTTTAAAGAACATTTCCGGCCTTTTACTATTCAATGGAAACAAATCGGTGATTCATTGGAGCATATCTATGGAGTTTCAGAAAAAGCCACAAGTCTTATCCGAAATACCATATCACAAGAAATTGGAGAAACAATGCTCAATTTCCTTATGAGCAGACCTTATTACGCCCGACAAGACTCTACAAACAAAGTTTTGAAAGTACAGGAAGATAATTCCTACTATGACTTCTTAAAAGAAATACCGGCCAATGACAAAACAATGCTCGTCGGTCCCAATGTGAATATATTCATTAACAGATTTGAATATATGAACCCGTTAACAAAAGCCTACCAGCTGATAAGAATGCAGAATATAAACAACATTAGTACACAAACTGAAATTGACAAGTACACGGCAGACCTGAATAAAAGCATGAGACTTTGTAAAGACTCTATTATTAATGTGTTGTGCGATAAAGCCAATCCCTTGCTCTGGCAGATATCCAAAGTGCGCAAACTTAAATACGAACTGCAGAGTATAAAGACAGACAAAGTGGCCCGCGAGTACGTTGAAGGTCTTAAGAAAGAAATGACTGAACCGGTTTTAATAACAGCAGCCGAAGAATTACTAAGGGAGTCACATCCCGAAGAAGGGAAAATGTCCTATCAGTTACCAGAGGGCAAAGCTACCGATATTTTCCGTAATATCATCCGGAATCATCCGGGTAAAGTGTTGTTTGTGGACTTCTGGGCTACCACCTGTGCACCATGTCGTGGAGGCATAGAAGCAACGGCAGAGTTACGAAAAAAATACAAAAATCACCCGGAATTTCAATTTATCTATATCAGTGGAGAAAAAGAGTCTCCTAAAACTGCTTACGATCAGTATGTAGAAAAGCATTTAAAGGGAGAGGCTTGCTACTATGTCACGGGAACTGAATTTAATTACTTACGGCAATTGTTCCAATTCAATGGTATCCCTCATTATGAATTAGTGGAAAAAGACGGAAGTATTTCCAAAGAGAATTTAGATTCTTATAATATAAAACAATATCTAGAGAAACGATTCAATAACACGAAATAAAAAAAGTGAAACTCTGTTTATATACAATTTAGCGGCATCATTCAAAGAAATCCTAAAAAAAGCACCGTAAAAGCACGTATACTAATCTGATTTGCGTACTTTTACGGCGCTTTTAATAAAATTATAGAAAAACATGGACGATTCAAACCCACGAACGTACAATAGTGTTACTAATTAAAGCGGACGGAGACGTTGATCGCAATGCCTCTGTTCGGATCTAAAGAAAGGAGGCAATAACGATGAGAAAGTATCTCTATAGTGAAAACGGCTTTGTAGAAAAAGCCGAATGGAAACCAAACTGCTGGGTAAATGTAGAATGCCCGGATGACAATGATTTCCAATTTCTTACCCAAGAACTGAAAGTTCCCGAATCATTTCTGGAAGACATAGCCGATACGGATGAGCGCCCGCGTACGGAGAAAGAAGGTAACTGGCTGTTGACTATCTTACGTATACCGATGCAAAGTAATCAACATGGTATCCCGTTTATTACCGTGCCTATCGGCATTATTACAAATGAAGGAACGATTGTTTCCGTTTGCTATCATCACACCGAACTGATACCGGATTTTATCCAACATACCCAACGAAAAGCGATTATTGTAAGGAATAAACTGGATTTAATCTTGCGGTTAATCTACTCTTCCGCCGTCTGGTATCTGAAATATCTGAAACAAATAAACAACGATGTAGCTACCGCAGAAAAAGAACTGGAAAAAAGTATCCGTAACGAAGACCTCCTGCAACTGATGAAGTTACAAAAGACGCTGGTCTACTTCAATACTTCTATCCGTGGTAATGAAGTAATGATAGGCCGACTGAAGAATATATTCCAAGATACGAATTTTCTGGATCTGGAATTACTGGAGGATGTAGTTATTGAACTGAAACAGGCCTATAATACAGTGAATATTTATAGTGATATCCTTACAGGTACAATGGATGCTTTTGCCTCCATTATCTCCAACAATGTAAATGCCATCATGAAACGTATGACCAGCCTTTCCATCACACTGATGATTCCCACGTTGATAGCCAGTTTCTATGGGATGAACGTCAATATCCATCTGGAAAACTTTCCACATGCCTTCATGCTTATCATCCTACTGTCGGCGGTACTGTCAGCCCTGACATTTATATGGTTCAGAAAAATAAAATGGTTTTGATTGAATGAATTTATTATTAGATATCAGGTGTAAGTTCCTGATATCTAATAATCACTTAATATTTCAGCACTTTAGCCGCCACTGTTTTAAACTGAGGCATCGTCATTCCGATGGAAGCTCCTATATACGTAGGATCGCAAACAATGTATTTCTGTCCTCCTACCATGACATAATCGCCACCTACATTCCCTTTGAAACGAACTGCAGTGGCTATGTGGTCAGGATAGTCTAAAAGTACAACATCAAGCCCCAACAGTTTTCTTACCAAGTAAGAGTATAGCATGGCACGATCTTCACAATCAGAATACGGATAATAGAAAAGTTCCTCTACAAAAAAAGGCTTCTCATAGCCAAATTGCTGTTCATCTCTCTGATACTGAAAGGCAGTCTGGACAAAGTTTATCAAAATATTGGCGGCATCAGCTTCATTCTTCCCTTGTACCAAAGGAGCCAAAGAGGAGAGGATTGTCTTTTCCATGCCTTTATTGACGGCCGCATTGAAGTAAACTTTATAATCACATTGAGGATAATTCTTGTAAAAATCCATCAAAGGTTTGGGTACATCCACCGTCACTTTTGCAACACTTCCTTTCGCTTGATGAGTAGAGGTTGAAACAGCACCCGGAAAGTTGGGAGCAGATTGCAGAAGCATACCGACCCTATTCTTCGCTTTGGGAGAGTCTTTCTGACACATATAGAATTGACATTGTTCATTAACCCCATTCAGATTATAATAGTTTTGTCCGTTCAACGTGATATAAGGACGTGCATAAATCATACAATCCGTAGCAACAAACAACATCATTTTATTACCGGTTGCTTTTCTTGCCATACGAGCTTTGTAACCCATCTCGTTCAGCATGAACTGCTGCATCACAATACTTTCGTTCTCCGTACTACAATAAGTATCGGATATTTGTTTGATAAGGGTAAAGACTCCCCAATCATTCAATTGCAGATCTTTCTTTATCTGCGCACAATCTTCTAATAAAGATTTATAATCGGCACTGCATAAAGCCTCATAAGCATCTGCTATCGCATTTTCGTTTAATGTACCCAATTTACATTTACCTGCTAAAGCATTACTTAAATAAAAAGATTGTCCGGCATAGATTATCTTGTTACGATTACTTCCACCTTCATACAACGGTGTAGTCTTGACAGGAGTAGCCACCGGTTTCTCAGGTTTTACCACCGGTACTACAACCGGTACAACCTCAACGGCAGGTTTTTCTTCAACTACTTCTATAACAGGTTTCTTTTTGGGTTTAACAACCGGCTTGTCCACTACCTTTTCTTCGACCACAATTACCGTCGGTTCCTTTTTCTTCTTAACAATTACTTCAGGTTTATCAAAGGTGATCTTATCAACCTCCTCAACCTGTATCACAGGTTTCTGCTTACCGGCTTCAGTCGTCATATCAAGTATTTCTTCTATACTCAAGCAAACCGGCTTATCATGTTTAGGCGCAGTCTTCTTATCATAAATCACGGGTTTCTCGGGTTCTGGTTTTACCCTTTTTATCACAGGCTTTTCCGACTCAAACTCTTTCCAAGGTTCGCGCATGAAGTTGATGAAGTCTTTATTGGCATCATCTATAAATTTGTCGAAGTCTTTCATCTCTTCCTTCATAAAGTTGGAAAAGTCATCTTTATTTTCCTGAGCCATCCCCATAAAAGAGAAAAAAAGCCCTACAACAAAACATACTGTCTTCTTCATGATCGCATATATTTTAATAATAAAAAAGAGGTTGATACCTGTAACCTTAGCCACAAGACACAACCTCTATCCATATATTCAGATTACTCCATAAGTTCTACCGGTTCGCCTATAAATTCTTCTACCTGCTGAGACAACTCGCCCAATGCGGCCTTCTTTCTGGCTTCACGGGCAGCATCTTCACGAGCTTTCTTGGCTTTAGCCTCATCAATAGACATGTAAACATTGAATTCTTTGTTTCCGTCTCCAGTTTCTTTCACCAAAACGAGATGTTGTTTGACAAGACCGGCAATTTTCGTATTTACACCTGATTCATAAGCAGCACCAAACTTATCGATTTCTTCTTCCGAAGTATCAGATGCAGAAGATGACATCAACGATTTCATTTTGCCAATAACTTGTGCCTTCGCTCTGGAAGCATAGCTGGTGATACCGTTCATTATAGCATTTTCCCTACCAATCTTCACATTCTTTCCGATAGCGATACCTACCAGTTCAATACGGTTCTCAGGATCTTCTTCCAAATAAGTACGATACTTTGTGAAAGCATATTCCAAAGTAGAAGAACTAGCCAAAGGCTTCCAACCTTCCTTATTCAGTTCTTTCACTCTTTTTTTGACATCTTTTTTTAATGCCTTAGACTGTGCACCGGCAGTTGCCACTCCACCGAACAAAACGGCAAAGATAAGCATGAAATACATAAAACTCTTTTTCATAATCATTTCAATTTAACAATTAATATTATACCTTTTTTATTCCCAGTTAGTTACATAAGGTAAAGAAAGCCTTGCGCGTTCTACTGCTCCCGTCACCGGATTGACAAAAGTAATAGAACCCTGCACAAACGAGAATGCGGAAGCTTTCTTTTCCTTAGCAGTGAACTCTCCTTCGGCTAACGCCTTAATCTGTACAATTCCTTTTGTCTTGTATACACCGTCTATATCGTCAAAGATGATAGGAGTGGAAATCTCCGGCACATGAAGTTCCAATGCTTTCAGTCCGAAGGGTGTACCTCCACGATTATTTAGCGTCAAACGGATATTGATATTAAACAATTTTCTATTTACAGCAACTACAGAATCAGCCATCAATATAATCTTTCCTTCGGGAACCACGGAAAAAGAACCACTACCTACCCCACCACCCGCTTCACTCAAGAAAGCTTGATGTTGGTAACGTTTTCCGTTGATGATAAAGGTAATATCCAATAAATTCTCTTCTTCGGGCAGGCAGTCTTGGGCATTATAAGAAATAATGAACATACCGTCTTGAGGACGGGTACTGATTTGACTCGCACAGTTGGATTTCACTTTCGGGGTAGAAGATACCTTTACCGGATTACCTTCCAGCAATACCTGGCATTGGTACTTACCGCCTTCAATGAAAGTACCCGTCACTGAAATAGACTTATATAAATCATTGTACTGTCCTATCAATCCTTTCACCTGACTCAAACGTACTTCATCAAAGAAATACTCAGAGAGTGTGTTCAGTTCGGCAATGGCCTGCTTAATCTCATCCACCGATTCTATCTCGTGCAACTTTTGCTCTAAAGTTTCGTATTTCGCGACTTTCTCCGCATCCAACGTTTCAAACTCAGCAATCAACTTCCGCTGTTCAGCACTTGAAAACGGATATTTCACATTATAATTATAATGTTCCTTCTTGGTAGCCTTGTCCTGTACCTTTTCCCAATAAATTTCTTCCACATTAGAAAGGGAAATGCCTTTCAAAAAAGGCAGATTAGCAGATTTCATTTTAGAAACCTGTATAAAGGCATCCGATGACTCAATATTCCCGTTCGTGTTCACTTCGGACATCACATTCTTTTTAGAGACAGACACATTGTTTGCCACTGCCTGGATAATCCGTTCCGTTATTTCATTCAGCGCTTTTGATTGTCCGTCTGCCAGCGAATTGGCAGTAACAGAAACTATCAGATAATCGTCCACAGCCGTGTTCAACCATCCCGGAACTTTTTTGGCACTCTTTTCTATGACTTTAGTCTGAGCGTTTGCACCTACTGTCAGCAATAAAGCGCAAACTATCCACATCAATCGTTTCATACTCATACTTTCTATTGCCATTGAATAGGCAAGTTACGGATATATACGTTTGTATCTGCAATTCTCAACTCCATATAAGAGAAACTGGAGAATTTGTCGAACACTTTAGTTACATAAAACTCACGGCGAAGCGCTATACGTGGTGGCATCTTCATCCATTGACCATTCTGTATCTCGAAGTTTTTACACTCTAATCCACCATCGGTCACAGCTGAGATCATCTTCAAAAACTCTTCTCCATTACGATTGGTGTCCAAATTGGTGATTTCCGCCAAAACAGTGACACGTTGCTGTGAAGGGTTTCCTATGCACTTCAATATCTTAAATTGCAAACGAGTTGTGGAATACGTAATCTCACAGTTTATTTCCGGGGTTTCTTGAACTACCGGTTTCTCTATGACCTTTTCTACAATCACCGGCTTCTCAACCACTTTTTCCACAACAACCGGCTTTTCCACGATCTTTTCCACTTCTACGATTTTCTCTACTTCAACCGGTTTTTCCACTACTTTCTCCACCACTTTCTGTATAATCACCGTATCGGGACCGGCGGGCATGTAGTCCGAAAGTTCTTTGAGTAATACAGAAGCCTGTTCATAACAAGGAATAGCATCAGACACGGCAGAAAGGTAACTTGCCGCTTCCTGATATTTCTTTTGGTCATACAAGCTCTGTGCACGTTGAAGGATAGTAGCGCAATTGGCAGCATAATAGTCCTCTATCTTTTGACGGGCAATGCGGATGAAACGGGTAAACACTGGATCGGTGGTACGGATATTGGTAATCATCGCCTTGTAAGGGTCCGCTTTCTCAGTGACCTGGCCAGATATATTTAGCACCATACTATGATACAAACTACCGTCCACTTTATTCTTGGCAACCAGTGTCAATTCACCTTTCACAAGAGTCACATTGTTCATCAGTCCCGATGTGGCCTGCTTATCTACCACCACGATTTCCGGTTCAATGATAAAAACATTATATTCATTGGATGCACCCGCACTATTACGAGTGATAATCTGTTTCAGTTTATTCTGAAGCATGTCTCTAGACGCTTCCGTCAATTCGCCCCCGTCCGGCAAAGGCAAGACAGAGAAATTAATGGTCTGTGCCCAAAGCTGAACCGTACAAAAGCCGGCAATCAATAAAAACAGAAATTTCTTCATATATCTCGTTATTAAAAATCAAATGTCCGGTTATGCGCTGTTACTTCAACACATATACCGGACATCAAACTCTTGTATTATTCTTCCTTCGCGTTTTGAATTAAAAGCTGTATATATTGTCCTGAAGCAGCCTTCTCACTGGCCGTATAACCTTTGCCTTTCAATAAACCGGAGATGAACCGTCTCAACTTACCGGTTTCAGATTTGATGGATCGTGGTCTGCCTGTATCAGGATCATATACAGGGACACGCATATAGACATTCAAGCCATTACCCCCCCCACGTACTTCACCATTACCTTTGAAAGCGTTGGCCAATACCCATTCGTCCAGTTCTTCACTCAACATCATGTCATTGGTACCTACTACATCATTTTCCATATCGAAATCGCAATTGCTGTCTACATTGACCGTGATGTTCACCTCACGTCCATTGTTCACCATATCGCGGAATGCCTGTTTCAACTGATTAAAGAAATTCTCTGAAATTCCTTCCAAAGCATATTCAGTCAATTCTTTCTTGGATGCACGAAAACGATCGCTCACAATACTCGCATTCGCCAAAGAAAATCCGGTCTCCCTCTCCTTAGCTTCTAATAACAGCGTAACACTGGACGCTCCTGATGAAAAATCCTCTTTCGAGATTTTCACCGTCACATAAATATCAGCTCTCGCTCCATCTACATAAGATTGCAGTCCGGTATTCTTCGCGTTCAGAGTCGATGCCGCATAAGCACGGTTCTGAACCCGTTGAAACTCCGTCATGAAATCAATGGTTTTGAAGTTACGCAAGTTAAACTGCTCTTTAATCTTGGACAGAGCCAACGGCACAGCCTCATCGTTAAGCACCGCATCTTTGATTTTGTCGTTCTCATCAGGACCCGGATCTACAAACGGAACCACTATCACGTTGGGTTGCCTTGCCTGCCCGGCACCTTGTGCCCAAACATAAACAGGCAATAATATACCTAACAAAAGAAATAGCTTCTTCATCATATTCAATCTATATTAGTGCATTAAAATCCAAAAGAGTCAAAGTTCATATTCCCTATTTTATTCTTCAGGACATAATAGTTCACTGTGATGTCAAAAGGTTTTTTCTTCACCTTTTCACCTTTCACTTTGTCTAATTTGCCCATTGGTTTCACAGAACTGATACAGTCCTTATATTCCTTATTTTCAAAGAAAGCAAGTAACTTACCTTCACTCTTCGCCTCCGCTTCTGTTTCACTCATGGAAATTACAGCGGGGAAATCCTTAGAAAAACCAGAATACAACAAAGCTCTTATCACGCGTATCTCAGCGTCTTCTTGAGCCAAAGCATCGTTTTTGCCATATCCTAGTGTACGAAGTACTACTACAGCATCACTACCACGCCCTTTCACTTCCATCAGGTTCACCGAACCTCCATAATTCACCGGTTTCACTTTCTGAGCGTAAGATACCGTCGTAAAAAATAAAGAACAAAATAAAGAGAATACTAATACTTTTTTCATATCACATATACATTAATAAGATTTCAAGAGTAACAACCTACACTGCAGGAAACTGTTGGCATCCAATGTCGGTATCAGTTCAATAATACGGTCTTTACCTTCGGAATAAGATACGGCAGAAGTTGAAGCACGCAAATCCTGCACTTTAACAATACCCACTACTTCACTATGGCGTTCACTACCATTATATTTCACCAATGAAACCTGGAACTGATCTCCCTTTCTGATACGAAGATTAGCACCGCAAGTAACGATATATTCATCATTCTCATATCCCAGAAGACCATATACAGGAATATTATTCAAAAAGAAATCAGTCAGAGGTTCCGTCAAGGTAGCCAATGCTTCCTGACAAGCAGCGTCACGACTGGGACGAATAGCGGTCTTCTTGATATCACTCATAAACTCACGTGAGATAAGCGCTACGCCTTGAGGATCGCGCGCATCATTAATACTCACCTTTAAGCGTAATACACAGGAATAACCTGCTCCCCCAGCCTTACGAGTGAATTGACAACTGTTGATGTCACAAGACAACGCATAGTCGTTTTGTTTGGCGGATACATATTCTATCTTCTCTGCTTTAGACATCTTCATGAACAACTGTGCTTCCGCATCGCGTGAAAGGGCATCCAGCGTTGTAGCGTCCGATATCTCAAAACGTCCACTCGCTTTCGCCACTTCGTCCAGTTTCGCACGGACATTATTCTCATAGATTTCTATCATCTGGGCAGGCTTATCATTTCCTTTGGCCGACTGCTCCTTAGCAATATTTACCAAAGTACCGTCTGTCACTTTTATGTCTACCAGACGCAAAGTCATAGCATTTTTACCTTTACTTTGAGCAACAACATCCAGCGCCAGAACAACAAGTGCGAGTAATATAAATATCTTCTTCATGATAATCTTCATATCTATTCCGATTAATTATTCCTTGGTTTCCTGACCCTCGTTGGCTTTTTTATACTTCAACTTCTCAGTATTCTCCTTGATGTTACGTTGGATAAGAGGAATTACGCTGACAGACATTTTGATGGCTTTTGTAGCCTGCTTCACCTTCTTGCCGATAGAAAGCGCTTTCAGTGGGTCGGAAGTCAGAGACAATAAAGCAGAAGCACTCTCAGCTGTAAGTGAAACGCCACGGGCGGCGGCTTCTGTCAGGTTCAATCCGGCAATAGTATAAACTTTCAAAGCATCATTCTTGGCAATAGGTTCACCTGTTTTGGCATTCTTGGCATTCCAAATGGTATCAGTAACTCCCATTTCCTCATCCAAATAAGGTTCGGGTACCATTTCAATGAAACCCGTATTTTCTTCGACCGTAGCCAACAAAGCAAACAATTCATTGGTATGTACAAAAAAAGTATCTACTTCAGCGATACCTACATTGGCTTCAATAGGTTCCCATTCTTTCAGAAACTCAGTATACTCCACGCGCAAATCGGCTATTTTAGCATCTTTTTTGGCAGCTTTTTTCAGTTTAGCTTCTTTTTTGGCGTTTTCCTTGGCTTGTTTGGCAGCTTCTTTTTCTTGTTTAGCTTTTTCTTTCGCAGTCAGTTCTTGTGCACAAACCGTAGTAGTACTTAAAAGAAATGCACCCAACATCATAAATAATAACTTTTTCATAATAGTGTAAATTGTTAATGTGAAGCAGGATTTTTATCCCATTCCGCTTGTTTGTAATTATTAAAAATAAATTCTCGTTCTATTTTCTATTAACTTCTTTTCGTATGATATCGCATCACATTAACTGGTCTGATATGAGTGTTTTTCTTTGTTGACAAAGATAAGTGTGTTTTAACATTGATTATATACACCTTTTTTGTTATATTTGTCCAATAAACAGATAGTACTACCCAAAAACATACGACATGGGAAGCAATTTAAAGAAAGTTGTAGGCCAACAGCTTCAACTGTTACGTTTAGAAAAGAATTTAACTCAAGAACAGATGGGTGAAAAACTAAATCTATCCACCAGCGCTTATTGTAAAATAGAATATGGGGAAACAGATTTAACATTGACTCGTCTGAGCAAAATAGCGGAAATATTGGGTATTCCGGAAGTGGAACTATTCCATAAAATAAAAGGAAAGAAAAACATCGACAAAACAACACAATTATCAAATGATGATAACCTCCGTGAACTTGTCAAAGCCAACAGCCGCTTGATAGATATATTATACAAGAAAGTTGAAGAGCTGGAAAACAAACTCTAAATGGATCAACCCGAAAATCCGGTTGATATTTCAATTCATTTTGATGTGAGAACGGGCACAGTGATATTCCGACAATTTATCGTCATTTATCAACAATATATCAATAATGTATAACTTGCTGGACATCAGCTTTGACGTAACTCATCCTTTGTTTTACAAATAACAAATCAATGCAGATTAAAAATCCAATGAAAGTTGCCTGTGGCTTAGTAAGTTGAATGTCATACGGTGATAAGGAGTAGTGCCCCGTTCAGCAATAGCCATACGATGTTTCTTGGTAGGATAACCTTTATTCTTATTCCAATCATAATAAGGAAATTCCTCGTGTAAGCGGTTCATATAATCGTCACGATAGGTTTTGGCAAGAATGGAAGCGGCAGCAATAGAAAGATATTTGCCATCTCCTTTTATAATGGTGGTATGTGGCAAATCTTGATATTTCTTGAAGCGATTACCGTCGATCAACAAATGTTGCGGACGGAATTGAAGGCTGTCCACGGCACGGTGCATAGCTAGAAAAGAGGCATTCAAGATATTTATCTTATCTATTTCTTCCGGAGAAACAATACCTACAGCCCATGCAAGAGCTTCCTTCTCAACAATTTCACGCAAGGCATAACGTTGCTTTTCGGTCAATTGTTTGGAGTCGTTCAGCAGTTCGTTCTTGAAATCTTTGGGCAAAATAACAGCAGCAGCATAAACAGCACCTGCTAAACAACCACGTCCCGCTTCATCACATCCGGCTTCAATCAGATTTTCATTTAAGTAAGGCAGCAACATACAGTTCACTCATTTGTTGTGTACAAAGATAAGCTTTTTATTCGTATCTTTGCACTCAAAAACAAGATAGAAATGTTCATTGTTATCGGACTCATGTTCACTGGTGGACTGTTGGGCTATGCTTTACGGCAAAGGGCTCGTTTCAAAAAGATGCATCAAACCATTACAATACTCATTTGGTTGTTACTCTTCATCCTCGGAGTAGAGGTGGGAGGTAACAAGGAAATCATCAACGGACTCCATACTATCGGTTTGGAAGCAATCGTACTCACATTGGGCGGAACTTTGGGAAGTGTCATTGCCGCCTGGGCTTTATGGAAAGTATTGTATAAAAAGAAAGGGGAATGTGTATGAAGGGGAGTCTCATCATAGTTACATTCTTCATATTAGGAACAATTTTTGGCATTTACGATCTGGTACCTTTCGACATCGTAAACTCTAAAATCGGGTTCTACGCACTTTGCGCATTGATGTTCTGTGTAGGAATAAGTGTGGGTAACAACCCACAAACTTTAAAGAATTTCCGTATGCTCAATCCACGGTTGATCTTTCTGCCCGTCATGACTATATTAGGCACATTGGCGGGTTCAGCAGTCATCAGCCTGTTATTACCTCATCGTTCTGTGACAGATTGCCTGGCAATCGGTTCCGGTTTCGGATATTATTCACTGTCCAGTATTTTCATTACTGAATATAAAGGTGCCGAACTGGGAACAATCGCCCTACTGGCAAACATCAGTCGTGAAATCCTGACTTTATTGGCTGCCCCCCTACTGGTACGCTGGTTTGGTAATCTCGCTCCCATCTCGGCAGGCGGTGCTACCACAATGGACACCACTTTACCTATTATTACGCAAACTGCCGGACAACAATTTGTCGTAGTATCCATTTTTCATGGTTTCGTAATAGATTTCAGCGTGCCTTTTTTAGTCACATTGTTTTGTTCGTTGTAACTGTGTATAGTAAAAAACACAGATTGGCGCTAATTAGCGCAAAGATTAATCTACATAAAAATCTGCGCTAATTTGCGTCAATCCACATTTCCTTTTTAGAATAAGCTCCAGGCAACAGTCAATCCCGCCATTACAATGGCAACCATACTCATCAGCTTAATGAGAATATTCAAACTCGGACCAGAAGTGTCTTTAAACGGATCGCCTACCGTATCGCCTACTACCGTTGCCTTATGAACTTCGCTACCCTTTCCACCGAAATTACCTTCTTCTACATACTTCTTCGCATTATCCCATGCACCGCCAGCATTTGCCATAAAGATGGCAAGTACAAAACCGCTACTTAAACCGCCAATCAACAATCCCAATACGCCGGGAACGCCAAAAACCAGACCTGTAATGATCGGAGCTACAATTGCAATCAGGGACGGAAGTACCATTTCTCGTTGCGCTCCTTTCGTGGAAATGGCGACACAACGCTCATAATCGGGTTCCGCCTGTCCGGTAAGGATACCTTTGATTTCACGGAACTGACGACGTACTTCATCTACCATATGGGCAGCAGCACGACCTACTGCATTCATTGTCAATCCACAGAACAAGAAAGCCATCATACTGCCAAGAAACATTCCGGAAAGAACTTTAGGGTTCATTAAAGTTACATCATAGTGGTGCATGAAGTCAAAGAAAGTGGCATCCTGCACAGAAATAGTTTCACCGCCTACAAAGAGGTCAATAGTGCCCAAACGGGTAAGCCCGATACGGATTTCTTCAATATAGGAAGCAAGTAAAGCAAGACCAGTCAGTGCAGCCGAGCCGATGGCAAACCCCTTACCGGTAGCAGCTGTAGTATTTCCCAAAGAATCGAGGGCATCGGTACGTTTGCGTACTTCCTCACCCAAAGCAGACATTTCGGCGTTGCCACCGGCATTGTCGGCAATAGGCCCATAAGCATCCGTAGCAAGCGTAATACCCAAAGTAGAAAGCATACCCACAGCGGCAATACCAATACCGTAAAGCCCCAGACCTACATTAGAGAAATCGAAACCGGAAGCAAAAAGATAGGAAGCTATGATACCCACTACTACGGCAATCACCGGAATTGCAGTAGAAAGCATACCCAGACCAATACCGGAAATAATAACGGTAGCCGGTCCGGTCTTTCCGCTTTCACTCAGTTTCCGCGTAGGACGATAGGACTGAGAAGTATAGTATTCGGTAGAACGACCTATAATGATACCCACGATCAATCCTACTACTACGGAACAGGATATCCACATCCAATTATCCAGTCTCAACAGCCAAAGAATAAAGAAAGTAGCGGCAACAATCAAAACCGAACTCAGATTGGTTCCGAATGCAAGTGAACCTAGTAAGTCTTTCATTGTCGCATTTTCCTTGGTACGAACAGAAAATATACCGATGATAGAAAGAATAATTCCAACTGCCGCAATCAGCATCGGCGCAATAACAGCCTTGAATTGCATCATGGTATCTCCCGAATGAATAAAAGCGGCAGCCCCCAAAGCAGCCGTAGCCAGAATAGAGCCGCAATAGCTTTCGTACAAGTCAGCTCCCATACCGGCAACATCACCTACATTATCTCCTACATTATCAGCAATAGTTGCAGGATTTCGCGGATCATCTTCGGGAATACCTGCTTCTACCTTACCTACAAGATCAGCGCCGACATCTGCAGCTTTGGTATAGATACCTCCACCCACACGGGCAAACAGTGCTTGTGTACTGGCTCCCATTCCAAAAGTCAGCATGGTAGTAGTTATGATACAGAGTTTATGAGTAGGTGTCATCACGTCTACGGGAATTACCGCATTCAGTAACAGATACCAAAAAGAAATATCAAGTAATCCCAGACCTACAACTACCAATCCCATCACTGCACCACTACGGAAAGCGATACGCAAACCGGCATTCAGTGAGTTACGTGCAGCATTCGCCGTACGCGCCGATGCGTATGTTGCCGTCTTCATACCCAAAAAACCGGCAAGTCCGGAAAAGAAGCCACCCGTCAAGAAAGCGATAGGTACCCAGGAGTTCTGAACTCCAAAACCATAGGCCATGACAGAGAAAAGAATTACCAATCCCAGAAATACCCAGCCCACAATCTTATATTGTTGCTTGAGGTAAGACATAGCACCCTTGCGTACCGCAGCAGCAATTTTAATCATTTGAGGAGTCCCCTCACTCTCTTTCATCATTTGGCGGTGGAAATACCAGGCAAAACAGAGTGCCAAAACAGAAGCGGCTGGAACCAGCCAGAAAAGCATTTGGTCCATAGCATTTTCTTATTAAAGGTTGAATGAAAGTCTAAAAATATTGATTTGAAATGAAATAAGCAAATGATTGGCAGATTTTTATATCGAAAGAAATGAAGATGTATCTTTCTTAAATAAAATGGGGGGTACTGATTAAACTATTCCGGCTATCAATCATCATATATAGAACACTTAATGATAAAACACACAAACTTATGAAAAGATATGCCTGGTTTCTTCTCATTTTCTTCATTTACTCCGGTACAGTATTTGCCCAGAATAATGAAGAGGTCGACTCCGTCTCCTTACGTTTTTTGGAACAATTAAGCCTCTTCCCGCAAGAAAAAATTTATGTACATACCGACAAACCGAACTATATGGTAGGAGATACTATCTGGCTTCGTGCACATCTTGTAGATGCAGCGACACATATTCCTTCTCCCGTCAGCCGTTATGTATACGTGGAACTGGCAAACAGTTCGGACTCGGTTTTCAGTCGGATCAAAATAAGAGTGAATGACTCCATTTATCGGGGATATATACCACTGGACTATCTGATACCCCAAGGTTACTATACCCTGAGAGCTTATACCGGATTTATGAAAAACTTACCTGAAGACTACCTGTTCAAGAGTACACTTTCCATCATAAACCCGGTATCAGGATCTCGGGAAAGCGAAGAACCAGAAAAGGGAAAGAAGAAAGGAAAAGAGAAAGAAAAAGAGGAAAAGTTGCCACAGGAAGCAGAGCCATTTGATGTCAAGTTCTTCCCTGAGGGAGGATACCTACCAGCAGGCATTCCATGGCGCGTAGCGTTCAAGGCCATCGGAAAGGATGGATGGCATGAAGAGATACATGGTGCGATTAAAGACAAAGATAATGGAGAAGTGGTAGCTACTTTACCTGCTACTTATTTGGGGATGGGGTTTGTTACTTTCGTACCGGAAGCAGGAAGACAATATGTGGCGGAGTGTACTAATTCACAAAACCGTTTTCTAGAATTTGAGTTACCGCAGGTAACGCCGCAAGCACAGGTTATTACTACTACTTGGCGTAAAAACATGTTGATGATAGCCTTGTCACAGCCTGTCACCACTCCGCTCCGTTTAGTAGCGCAAAGCAGAGGAATTGTTTTTTATTCCGAGTTGTGGCAACCGAAACAGAAGATATTGACATTCAACGCCCGAGAACTACCCGCAGGAGTAATCCAGATATTGCTGCTCGATGAAAAAGGCCATCCCCTCAGCGAAAGATTAGTATTCAACAAATATTTTGAGGAGATATCAATGAACTTCACTACAGACAAGCCATCTTACGGAATTCGGGAAGCGGTAAAAGCAGAAGTCACTTTGACAGACAGTGAAGGAAAACCATTGGAAGGAGACTTTTCTGTATCGGTCACGGACGATACATCCGTCAATACCCATAATTGTTCTTCCATTCTCTCCTACCTGTTACTGGCTTCAGAGTTAAAAGGGACCATTGAGTTTCCTGAAGCCTATTTCGACGTTTCCCGCAAAGAAGCCGACCGGGAATTGGATGTATTGATGATGACACAAGGATGGAGAAGATACAATATCCCCAATCTCCTCAAAGGACAGTACGAGCGCCCGTCCATATTCTTGGAAAGATGCCAGGAGATTTCGGGCAAAGTACTCAATGAATTCAATTCAAAGCCACGAGCTAACGCTCCAATATCAATATTAGCCTTAGAACATCTTTTTTCTGACGAAACGATATCGGACTCTACCGGAGTTTTCCGGTTTACCCACTTTGAATTTCCGGATAGTACCAATTTCATCGTCAAAGGAGTGAATAAAAGAGGAGGTGCCTACAATGTAATGTTGGAGCTGGACCAGGAAAAGTTCTACCCTTTCGGCAAGCAATTGTCCATAGAGGATTTATACAATAAAAGATCTGTCATTGAAGAATATGATATAGACACACTGGACAATAGTGGCATTCAAACAATCCGCCTGGACGAAGTAGTCATTAAAGCCAAGCCGAAAGAAAAGCAAGGTAAATCTATGTATCATTCCATCAACGGTTCGGTCTATGACACGGAAAAATTGATGTACCCTCGTCCCAATACGATGGCAGATATGTTGTCGCGCCTGCCGGGTATCTTGGCAAGGGGTAATTCAATCACCTTACGAGGTAACACACCATTGATATTGGTGGACGATGTAGAAATGGAATATGAACTAGTCATGGATATGCAACCCGACGATATAGCTGAAATAGAACTGATGAAAGATGCATCTGCTGCCATATTCGGTTCAAGGGGAGCAGGTGGAGCAATTCTGATCACCACCAAAACGGGAGATGGGAACTTTAAAATACCCAGAAAGCTCAACGTCACTTCTATCCGGCCGTTGGGATATCAGATCCCTGTAGAGTTTTATTCTCCTAAATATTCCCCTACACAAGGTTCTTTGCCCACCAACCAGGATAACCGGAAAACACTCTACTGGAGTCCGTGTATCAAGCTTTCGGATACGGGAAAAGGGCAATTTGAATTCTGCACAGCCGATAAACGTACAAGTTACACGGTCATCATGCAGGGAGTCACTCATGATGGGAAAATCATATTCAAGAAAGAACAGATTAATAAAAATTGAGGATGTGTCAAAACAGTAAACGAATTTTTGTTTTGACACACCCTCAGAAGAGTTCAAAAAACTTGTTCTTATTCTATCGTCACTGCCGTACCACAGGCAGTAACCATCAGCATACTACCGCTACTGCCCACAGTCTCGTAATCAAGGTCGACACCAATCACGGCATTGGCACCCAGAAGACGGGCCTGTTCTTGCATTTCACGCAATGCCGTATCTTTAGCTTCACGCAACACTTCCTCGTATGAGCCACTACGTCCACCCACCACATCGCGGATACTGGCAAAGAAATCACGGAATACATTGGCACCGATAATTGTTTCACCGGATACGATACCATAATAACGGGTGATACGGCCACCCTCAATCACAGAAGTTGTTGTTACTAACATAATTCTATTTCTTTAAGTTATTACCAACTATTGGACGCATCTATACATCACAAAGTCACATCAGGAAGTTAAAACATTTTGCTGACCCGTTCAATACCTGCCACCAAAACGTCTATTTCTTCCTTGGTATTATACAAACCGAATGAGGCACGTACCGTCCCTTCTATGCCGAGACGTTGCATCAACGGTTGCGCACAATGATGTCCTGTGCGGACGGCGATACCGAGGCGGTCGAGCAAAGTTCCCATATCAAAATGATGGATGTCACCCACCAAAAAAGAAATAACGCTTCCTTTCTCTTTTGCTTCGCCAAAGATACGCATACCGGGAATTTCACCCAAACGGGCCATACCGTACTTAGTAAGCTCGTGCTCATGGGCGGCAATATTCTCCATACCGATGGCTGAAACATAGTCCAAAGCTTTGGCAAGCCCTGTGGTACCGATATAATCGGGCGTTCCCGCTTCAAACTTAAATGGCAGTTCGTTGAAAGTAGTACGCTCAAAAGAGACATGTTGTATCATTTCGCCGCCACCTTGATAAGGGGGGATTTTGTCAAGCCATTCTTCTTTACCATAGAGCACACCTATACCGGTAGGACCGTATACCTTATGTCCGGAAAAAACATAAAAATCCGCATCCAAATCCTGTACGTCTACCGGCATGTGAGGAATGGACTGGGCACCGTCTACAAGTACTGGTACTCCCTGTTCGTGGGCAAACTGAATCATCTCCTTTACAGGATTTACTGTACCCAACACATTGGAGACATGGGCTACGCTGATAATCTTCGTACGTTCCGAAAACAATCGCTTATATTCGTCTATCAGAAGTTCGCCCCTGTCGTTCATCGGAATAACCTTAATGGCAATACCTCTTTTGGCAGCCAACAATTGCCAGGGAACGATATTACTGTGATGTTCCATAACGGAGAGGATCACTTCGTCACCTTCCTGCATAAACTCTTCACCAAAACAGGATACAAGCAGATTGATACTCTCCGTCGTTCCACGGGTGAAGATAATTTCGTTCGTACTGGCGGCATTGATAAACTTCCGCACTGTTTCACGGGAAGCTTCATGCAATTCCGTAGCCTGCTGCGAAAGAAAATGTACACCACGATGCACGTTGGCGTTGACCGAATAATATTCATCTGTAATGGAATCTACTACACAACGGGGTTTCTGGGTAGTGGCCCCATTATCCAGATAAACCAAAGGCTTGCCATATACCTCACGGGAAAGTATCGGGAAATCAGCTCTTATCTTTTGAAGATTATACATATACTATATATTTTATTCAATGCCTCAACTTCTTATTTACAGATCGTACATCCCTGGCACTTATTAAGCTCACCACGAAAACGCTTTTCAACCAACAGATGCAAACGATCTTTCAAAGCATCCAAACGAATAGTATCGATTACTTCGTTGACAAAGGCAAACATCAATAGCAAACGGGCTTCACGTGCGGAAATACCACGCTGCTGCATATAGAACAGAGCATTTTCATTGAGTTGTCCCACTGTAGCACCATGGCTACATTTCACATCATCGGCATAAATCTCTAGTTGTGGCTGTGTATACATATGCGCCTCACGTGTGGCGCAGAGGTTACGATTAGTTTGTTGAGAATTGGTATGTTGCGCATCGGGACGTACCAATACTAATCCTGCGAAAGCACCGACCGACTGATCATCCAGAACATATTTAAAAAGTTCATTACTGGTACAGTTGGGGACAGCATGGTCGATCGTCGTATTATTATCGACATGTTGATTTTTATCTTCAACAGCCATACCACAAAGGTTTAGTTCGGCACCTTCACCGGCAAGCAGGACTTCTGTTGTATTACGGGTAGTACCGTTATACAACGTCATTCCGTTCAACAAAACATTACTGTTGGCTTCTTGCTTGACGTACAAATTACTGATACGCACCGTACTGGTGTGTGTTTCCTCGAGCTCATAGAAGTCAAAGGTAGCATTCTCGCCTACAAACACCTCTATCACCTGTGTAGCCAGAAAGTTTACCGCATCCATAGCATGGTCACATGCCAGAAAACGGGCTTGCGCTCCCTCTTCCAACACAATCAGTACCCGCCGGTTTACCATAAAATTAACGTCACCACGCAGGATATTCACCAACTGGATTGTCTTCTCTACTACTACATTTTTAGGTACATACAGCAACACACCATCCTGTACAAAAGCAGTATTGAATGCCGTTATCCCATCCTTGGAAGTGTCTGCCAACTTACCATAATATTTCTTCACCAACTCCGGATATTGTTCCGCTATCTCTTTCAGACTGCCGAAGATAACACCTTCCGGCAGATGCGATTTCGGCAGTGCTTTGCCATAGAAAGCATCGTTCACCACGAAATAAAGAGCGGTACTCATATTAGGCACATCGCACTTAAAGACTTCGTAAGGATTTACAGGAATTTCCAACCGGTTCAAGTTCAACCCATAATCCGGTTCAAAAAACTTGCCGACATCAGTATATTTGTATTTCTCCTGCTTACGTGTAGGGAAACCAAGCCGCTCAAAATCGGCAAATGCAGCTACACGGGGAGCATTCAGTGCCTCGGCGCTATGGCGGCATATCATTGCTTCCGTCTGGGAGAAAAGGTCTATGTATTGTTGTTCTGGTTTCATAATATTTTTCTTTTTTAGGCACGGATTATGCTCTCACAAATAAATCCGCGCCTAACTTTAATATCTCACAAATATCATTCTCCCGTTTCTTTCTTTATCCAATCAAAGCCACGAGCTTCAATCTCCTTCGCCAGTTCAGGACCACCCGTCTTTACGATACGACCGCCAAGTAATACATGAACAGTATCGGGTTTCAGATAATCCAACAGACGTTGATAGTGGGTGATGACCATTGCACTGGTTTGAAGGGTCTTTAGTTTATTGAAGCCATCAGCTACAATACGCAAAGCATCTACGTCAAGACCAGAGTCTGTTTCATCCAGAATGGCAAAACTGGGTTCGAGCATAGCCATCTGGAAGATTTCATTACGTTTTTTCTCACCACCGCTAAAACCTTCGTTCACACTACGGTTGGCAAGTTTATTATCCAATTCCACGATGGCACGTTTTTCACGCATCAGCTTCAGGAACTCGCTGGCAGACAAAGCGGGAAGATGGCGATACTTACGTTGCTCATTCACTGCAGCACGCATAAAATTCACCATTGAAACACCCGGAATTTCCACCGGTGCCTGGAATGAAAGGAAAATTCCCTCGTGGGCACGGTCCTCGGGACTCATGGCGAGCAAGTCCTTGCCATTAAAAGTAACCGTACCACGCGTCACTTCGTATGCAGGATGTCCCACCAAGACATTACTTAATGTACTCTTTCCGGCACCATTCTGTCCCATCAATGCATGTACCTCGCCATCGCGAATAGTCAGATCGATACCTTTTAATATTTCTTTACCATTGATACTGGCATGCAAGTCTTTTATCTCTAACATCTTTCTATTTACTATTTGACTATTAACAATTCACTATTTAATACTACTTCTCATATTACTATCCGCCGACCTTTTACCTATCTACTATTTATCTGTGACTGCGCTACTAAATAGTAGATAGCAAATTGTCAAATAGTAAATCACCCCACGCTTCCTTCCAGCGAAATAGCCAGCAGTTTCTGCGCCTCAACGGCAAACTCCATCGGAAGTTTGTTCAACACTTCCTTTGCATAACCATTGACAATCAAACCTACAGCATCTTCCGTAGAAATGCCACGCTGATTACAATAGAATATCTGGTCTTCACTAATCTTACTGGTAGTAGCTTCATGTTCCACAATAGCTGTTTCGTTACGAATATCCATATAGGGGAAAGTATGTGCACCACACTTATCACCCAACAACAAGGAGTCACACTGGCTATAATTACGGGCATTATCCGCTTTCTGGGCTACACGTACCAAACCGCGATATGAGTTTTCACTTCTTCCTGCCGAAATACCTTTACTTACAATGGTACTACGGGTATTCTTACCAAGATGTATCATCTTCGTACCAGTATCAGCCTGCTGATAATTGTTGGTTACCGCTACACTATAGAACTCTGCCGTCGAATTGTCACCGGTAAGGATACAAGACGGATATTTCCAAGTGATAGCAGAACCGGTTTCCACCTGTGTCCAAGAGAGTTTACTGTCCACACCTTTGCAATGACCGCGTTTCGTCACAAAGTTATAAACGCCTCCCTTCCCCTCGGCATCACCCGGATACCAATTCTGAACGGTACTGTACTTCACTTCGGCACGATCATGTACCACAATCTCTACAATAGCGGCATGTAACTGGTTTTCATCACGCATCGGAGCCGTACATCCCTCCAGATAAGAAACGTACGAATCATCATCCGCTACAATCAACGTTCTTTCAAACTGTCCCGTATTACGGGCATTGATACGGAAATAAGTGGACAACTCCATCGGACAACGTACCCCCTTCGGGATATAAACAAAAGAGCCATCAGAGAATACGGCCGAGTTCAGTGCAGCAAAGAAATTATCACGATAACCTACCACCGAACCGAGATATTTCTGTATCAGATCAGGATGTTCACGTACAGCTTCGCTGAATGAACAGAAAATAATTCCCTTCTCCATCAATGTCTCCTTGAAAGTTGTCTTCACCGACACAGAGTCCATAACCGCATCCACAGCCATACCGCTCAACGCCATCTGTTCTTCCAAAGGAATACCCAGCTTATTGAAAGTTTTCACCAACTCCGGATCCACCTCATCCATACTCTTCGGTCCGTCTTTCTTCTTCGTTGGGTCAGCATAATAGGATATCGCCTGATAATCAATCTCAGGAATACGAAGATGTGCCCATGTAGGCATTTCCAGCGTCAGCCAATGACGATACGCTTTCAGGCGGAACTCCAGCAACCATTCCGGTTCATTCTTCTTCTCAGAAATAAGCCGTATCACATCTTCATTCAGCCCACGCTCAATGATATCAGTGTGTACATCGGTGGTAAAGCCGTACTTGTACTTCTCCTGAGTAAGTTCCTTTACATATTTATTGGGTTCTTCTTGTTGCATTATTTTTATAATTACAAATTATACGAGTTACGAATTCAATCCACATTTCCATTTACAATCTGTTCCGTAACAGCCTTCGCCGCAGGAAAGAATATCCCGGCAAATGATTTCATAGGATAATATAACACTGACTCCTTCTTTTTTGTTTCACTAATCATCTTGTTGTCGGAGTCAACAAACTCAATGACACCTATCAGCAGACTTACTAACAAAAGGTATTTCAACGTTCCGAGTCCTGCCCCCAACATACGGTTCAACCAACCCAGAGAGATTGCCTCCATTGCTTTCGTCAACAGTGCAGCTACTAACGCAAACGTAAGCGGCACAGCTATCCAAATAGCGATAAATGCCAGTATCTGTGCCAGTGTCATAGAATCCGTGATCTTAGAAAACACCTTCTCAGCAACAGATGCATACAATGCCTTTGCTGCCAACAAGCCGACAATCAGCCCCAACAAGGAAGCCAACTGCTTAACAAAGCCTTTCATAAAGCCAAACACTGCCCCTACACCGATTGCAACAAATATGATGAGATCTATGATTGCCATAATGATTAATGCGCTAATGTACAAATATGCCAATGTGCCAATTGCCCTGCGGCATCTTTTGTATGCGCAGCCAATTGGCACATTGGCACATTGACACATTAATTAATTATAATGTTTGTTTCACTTCCACTTCTTCGTAAGACTCGATGATATCGCCTACCTTGATGTCGTTGCAGTTTGTCAAGCTGATACCACACTCAAAATTGGTACCCACTTCCTTGACGTCGTCTTTGAAACGTTTCAAAGCATTGATATTACCGGTAAAGATTACAATACCGTCGCGAATCAAACGGGCCTTGTCGCTGCGTTTTACCTTTCCAGTCTTCACCATGGCACCCGCCACAAGACCAACTTTAGTAATATTGAATACCTCACGCACTTCGATAGTAGCTGTTACCTGTTCCTTCAAAGTCGGTGCCAACATACCTTCCATAGCAGCCTTCACCTCTTCTATAGCATCATAGATAACAGAGTACTTGCGAATATCCACACCTTCCTGTTCCGCCAACTTGGCAGCAGCACCCGAAGGACGAACCTGGAAACCTACGATAATCGCATCCGAAGCGGCAGCCAAAGATACATCCGATTCAGAAATAGCTCCCACACCCTTGTGAATAACATTCACCTGTACCTGCTCGGTGGACAACTTAATCAACGAGTCGCTCAACGCTTCCACAGAACCGTCTACGTCACCCTTCACGATGATGTTCAATTCATGGAAATCACCCAATGCCAGGCGGCGGCCTACTTCGTCAAGCGTCAACATCTTCTGCGTACGCAAACCTTGTTCACGTTGCAACTGCTCGCGCTTATTGGCAATTTCACGAGCTTCCTGTTCGGTCTCGATAACGTGGAACGTATCACCGGCAGCCGGAGCACCGTTCAAGCCCAAAATCAAAGCCGGTTCTGAAGGACCCGCCTCTTTCATGCGCTGATTACGTTCGTTGAACATGGCCTTTACCTTACCGTAACTGGTACCTGCCAGTACAATATCACCCATCTTCAATGTACCGTTGGACACCAATACCGTAGCTACATAACCACGACCCTTGTCCAAAGAAGACTCGATGACGGAACCGGTTGCACGACGATTAGGATTTGCCTTCAAATCCAACATTTCAGCTTCCAGCAATACTTTCTCCATCAAGTCGCCTACGCCAATACCTTTCTTGGCAGAAATATCCTGAGACTGGTACTTGCCACCCCATTCCTCAACGAGGAAATTCATGGCAGCCAATTCTTCTTTAATCTTATCCGGATTAGCAGTCGGTTTATCAATCTTATTGATGGCAAACACAATAGGAACACCGGCAGCCATAGCATGGTTGATAGCTTCCTTGGTTTGCGGCATCACATTGTCATCAGCAGCTACAATGATGATAGCAATATCCGTTGCTTTCGCGCCACGGGCACGCATAGCAGTAAACGCCTCATGCCCCGGAGTATCGAGGAACGTAATCTTACGTCCGTCTTCCAAAGTCACGTGATAAGCACCGATGTGCTGCGTGATACCACCGGCCTCACCGGCAATCACATTCGCCTTACGGATATAATCAAGCAAAGAAGTCTTACCGTGGTCTACGTGACCCATCACCGTTACAATCGGAGCACGATGTTGCAAATCTTCTTCAGCATCCTCTTCTTCAACGATAGCCTGGGCAACTTCCGCACTCACATATTCCGTCTTGAAACCGAACTCTTCAGCTACCAGATTGATAGTTTCAGCATCCAGACGCTGATTGATAGAGACCATCATACCGATGCTCATACAAGTCGCGATTACCTGCGTAACGGAGATATCCATCATACTTGCCAATTCGTTGGCAGTCACAAATTCCGTAAGTTTCAATACCTTACTTTCTGCCATCTCCTGGTCTTCCAACTCCTGCATGCGGCTTGAAGCCAGATCACGCTTGTCCTTACGATACTTGGCACCTTTGTTCTTACCCTTGGAAGTGAGACGTGCAAGGGTTTCTTTTACCTGCTTTGCTACATCTTCCTCACTTACCTCCTGCTTGATGACGGGTTTCTTAAAGCGATCTTTATTTCTGTTATTGTTCTTACCGCCACCTTGCTGGCTATTATTACCACCACCTTGTTGGTTACCGCCATTGCTATTTTTCGGACGGTCGTTACCACCACGCTGGAAGTTTGAAACATTGTTGATATCCACCTTCTCTTTATTGATACGTACACGTTTCTTCTTGGCGTTAGGGTCATTACCTTCCTTGGTGTCTTTCGACTTACTGTCATCGCGACGAATTTCTTTAATAATAGCTTCCTTCATCAGTTTCTTCTGATCCTGACGCTGTTTTTCCTTCTCTTCGCGTTCTTTCCGTTTCTCTTCTTTCGATTTTTTCTTGGGACGTGTAGACTGGTTCAGTGCAGCGAGATCTATTTGTCCGATGACATTGATCTTCGAAACAAACTCAGGCTGATGTATCTTGAATATTTCATCACCTTCTTTCACTTCTTTTTCTGTTTCTACCTGGGCTTCTACGGTTTCTGCCGGAGCAGACCCTTTCTCTTCCGTCTCTTCCTCTTTCTCAGCAAATACAGGAACGACCGGTTCTTCCTTAATAACCGGTTCTGCCGATACAGGCACGGGAGTCGGTTCCGGCTGAGGTTCAGATACAGGTGCAGACATTGCTTCAGCCTGCAAAACAGGCTCAGGTTGTTGAACAGGTTCCGGTTTCAGAGCCTCAACAACTACCGGTGCAGGTTCTTCCACCTTCTTTTCTTCTACCACCACTTTTTCCGGTTCAGTATCTTTCTCCTTCTCTACAGAAGGCTTGCGATTTAACTTATCCAAATCAATCTTGCCGACAGGCTTAAACTTCGGACGTACATCCTCGGGAATAACCACCTTCACAACCTCCTCGGTTTTCGGTTTCTCCTGTGTTTCCTTATAACCGTCAATAGACACGGACGCTTTATTACGATCCTTACTCTGACGTTCTTGAATAAAGCGCTCTGTCTTCAACTTCAAGTCTTTATCCGTACTGAACTCCTTCACAAGTAGTTCATACTGTTCATCGGTAATTTTCGTATTGGGGTTTGCCTCTACAACAAAGCCCTTCTTCTGCAAGAACTCGACTACCGTCGTGATTCCCACATTCAAATCTCTCGTAATTTTATTTAACCTTATCGACATACTTTAATTTTAATGAATAATAGAGAAAGAAGCGGAAAAGAATGTTTAATGATTAATGTTGGACATTAATCATTAGCTTCGTTCTCTTCTTCAAACTCCGATTTCAAAATGCGTAATACTTCGTCCACCGTCTCTTCTTCCAGGTCCGTTTTCTCAATCAACATCTCACGGGGAGCATTTAACACAGCCTTAGCAGTATCGATACCGATAGCCTTGATCGCGTCGATTACCCAACCGTCTATTTCATCACGGAATTCATCGAGGTAGATATCTTCGTCTTCTACCGCTTGATCCAATTCACGGAACACATCAATGGTGTACTCAGTCAACATACTGGCAAGTTTGATATTCAAACCTCCTTTACCGATAGCCAACGATACCTCTTCCGGTTTCAGGAAAACTTCAGCCTTGTGTTCTTCTTCGTTGAGACGAATAGAAGATATCTTGGCCGGACTGAGGGCGCGCTGTATAAACAACTGGATATTCGACGTGTAATTGATAACGTCTATATTCTCGTTGCGAAGCTCGCGGACAATACCATGAATACGGCTACCCTTTACACCGACACAGGCACCTACCGGATCGATACGGTCATCGTAAGACTCTACGGCAATCTTGGCACGTTCACCGGGGATACGGGCAATTTTCTTGATGGTAATCAATCCGTCATTGATTTCGGGTACTTCCATTTCGAACAGCCGCTGCAAGAACACGGGTGACGTACGGCTCAGAATAATCTTCGGATTATTGTTCTTGTTATCCACGCGAGCCACTACGGCACGGGCAGTCTCCCCTTTACGGTAGAAATCACTCGGAATCTGTTCGGTCTTGGGCAACAATAGTTCATTACCTTCGTCATCAAGCAGCAGCATTTCCTTTTTCCAAATCTGGTAAACTTCCGCATTGATGATAGTACCCACCTTATCAATATACTTATTATAAATACTATCTTTCTCCAGTTCCAAAATCTTAGAAGCCAACGTCTGGCGCAAGTTTAAAATGGCGCGACGACCAAAGTTTGCGAAGATTACCTCATCCGTCACTTCTTCACCAACTTCATACGAAGCGTCAATCTTCTGTGCTTCAGACAATGCAATCTGCAAATTCGGGTTTTCCAAATCCGCATCCTCTACTACTTCACGGTTACGCCATATCTCGAAATCACCCTTGTCCGGGTTCACGATGACATCGTAATTCTCATCGGTGCCAAACATCTTCGCAATCACACTACGGAATGACTCTTCGAGCACACTCACCATAGTGGTTCTATCGATATTCTTCAGTTCTTTAAATTCCGAAAAGGTATCTATCAGGCTGATAGTTTCTTCTTTCTTGGCCATAGTCTTATTTAAAACTGATTAAGTATTTAGTATATTTTATATTTTCATAAGTAAATTCCAGATCCTCGTCCACCAATTTAGGACGCTTGGCACCTTCTTCTTTCACTTTTTTCTGAATAGTAACCACAAAGCGTCGCTCATCGGCTTCTTTCAGCACTCCTGCAAGTTTACGTCCGTCTTTCGTCAGCACTTCCACTTCCTTACCCACATGATTAATGTATTGTTGCAAGACCTTGAACGGCTGTCCAATACCGGCAGACCCCACTTCCAGTTCATAATCTTCATCCTCACGACTCAACTTGGACTCGACGAAGCGGCTCAGTTCCACGCAATCCTCAATCCAAACGCCGTCTTTGTGATCTATTTCAACCACGATTTTGTCATCCGGGCTGATTGCCACCTCCACAAGGAAGTAGTCTTTACCTTCCAGCCACTCGTCTACAATTTGACAAACTGTTTTCTTTTCTATCATAGAATAACTATTAAGAACAAAAAAGAGGAGCTTAATCGCCCCTCCTCCTTCATCCGTTTCCGTTTGCAAAGATATAAATAATCTGTTCGACTACAAAATATTAGAAGAAAAACTTACTGAAAAAGGGTATTCCCTACAAGTTTCAAAGCTTTTTGTTCTTTCTGAGATGATCTTCAGGGACTTTAATAAAGAGTTTCATTTTAAGTATCCCCAATTTCGGTCTCTACGATACTAAGGCTTATTTCTCCATATCTTAAGACTCAACAGAATATTTCCTAAGACTTAGCGCCTATTACACCCGGATGTTTTACCCTATTACATCCGGATGTTTTAAGGTATAACATCCGGGTGTTTTCCCCTAAAAGATGGGGATGTTTTGACCCTTCAACAAATAACTCAAAGCAGATAGATATAAGCTCCAAATACGACAAGTATTCTACTTAAACATTTGGGGAATATAGTTCCCATATTACAAAAAATCTTGTTTAAACAAAAGAGCCATTATCTGAAAGCTTTTTCAACCTTTACTATCTTTCATCCTAAAGTTTTTCATACATTTGCAAGCATCACCTATCCCAATATAATGAAAAACCTCCTATATACCTATATAATATGTATTACAACTGTACTATACACCAACTGTAACGGTAACAACAATAACAGTGAAACTTTAAAACAAGCCGTTTCAATCTTGCAAAGCCATCCCGACAGCGCCTTGAAGGTGGATTTATACGCTACTGGTCCAACGGAAAGAATTACACCCATACATATAACAGCTTCTTTTATAACCTGCAAATGATGCTTAATTATAAAAAGTTTGCCCTGTTGGGACAGTTCACCAAGAACAAGCATACGTTATTTGGCGAAACGATTACCAAGGGCGAAAACATAACGGCTATCCTCGTGAATTATACCCACAAACGTTTTCAGCTGGACGCCGGTATGATGTTCCCGTTTACCAACAATTACAAAACCGGCAAAGAACGGGTGAACAAGGTTGCTCCCTACTCTTCCTGGACATATAGCAAGGAGACAGGGCAGATGGCAATCATCAAATTAAGCTATGACTTCGAGTTCGGCAAAAAGTATAATGCAGCCAAGAGACGCACAAACAATAGCGACCGGGAGTCGGGTATATTGAATGTGGACAAATAGATTATTTGATGAATGATTGAAAAAAGAGGTTCGGAAAACTTTTATTTATTCGGAGTCGCCCACTTCTTGGTATCAATACAAACCACATTCAAGGTCTGGTCGCCCGTCTGGATACGGAAATCACCTTGCTCCAATATCCATTTGCCGTCATAACCCACGAAGGCAAGGTCGGAACCTTTCACTTTCAGGGTAACAGTCTTCGTTTCGCCGGGCTTTAGTTCCACCTTCTCGAAAGCACGCAAGCGGCGGGTATCGGGAGTGAGGGAAGCCACAAGGTCACTACTGAACAACAGAACGCTCTCTTTGCCTACACGGTTACCGATGTTCTTCACATCGACGGTGAAGGTCAGCACATCATCGGCAGTAAAGTCCGGTTTATCAACTTTGAAGTTGCTGTATGCAAAAGTGGTATAGCTCAAGCCATAGCCGAAAGCCCATTGTACGGAAACCTGCGCGTCGTAGTTGTAAGCGCCTTCCATCTGCTTGCCGATATGTTCGCAAGGTTTGTAGTCATAGGTAATCAAAGAGTTAATTTCTTTGGGATAGGTGTAAGGCATCTTACCACTGAAATTAGTATCGCCTGCCATGAGGTTTGCCAAAGCGTCGCCACCATAGTTACCGGGGAGCATAATATTGACAACGGCTTTTGCCAGCGGCTCGATATCGGCTATCAGGCGGGGACGGCCTTCATTCAAAATCAAAATGACGGGCTTGCCGGTTTTGGCAAGGGCTTTCACTAAATCGAGTTGGTTTTGAGAAAGAAAGAGGTTTGTCAGATTACCCGGAGTTTCACAGTAGGAGTTCTCACCAATGCAAGCTACAATATAATCGGCATGGGCTGCGGCAGCTACTGCTTTCTCTATTTGAGGAACATTTTCTTCCTGCCAATTGCCTTTATCATTGTAAGTGACACCGGGTTCATAAATGATAGCACCGGTACCGAATTTGTTGGTAAAGGCTTCAAGAATGGTGTTGTAAGCCTCAGCGCATGCTTCCGCTTTACTGCCTTGCCAGGTATAAGACCAACCGCCGTTCAAGCAGCGCATGGAGTTAGCGTTCGGCCCTGTCAACAAGATTTTCTTGCCTTTTGCCAAGGGCAAGATACCATCTGTGTTTTTCAGCAACACCAAAGACTCTTCGGCAGCACGAAGGGCGGCAGCGGCATGTTCCTTACCTCCGAACAAAGGATAGTCTTTCCAATCATAATAGGGTTTATCAAACAAGTTCAGTCGATACTTCAGGCGCAATACACGACGAACGGCATCGTCAATGCGGCTCATAGGCACTTCACCCTCCTGTACCAGTTCCTTCAACAGTGTACAGAACTTCCAGTCATACGGGTCCATAGACATATCTATACCCGCATTGATGGCGAGTTTGATGGCTTCTTTCTTATCTTTGGCAATATGGTCGCGTTTCCAAAGATTATCTATATCTGCCCAGTCCGTCACAATCATACCATCCCAGTTGAGGTCTTCCTTCAACCATTGAGTCAATAGCTCATAATTGGCATGGAAAGGCAGTCCGTTGTTCATCGCGGAGTTTACCATGACAGAGAGCGCACCGTTTCTCACCATTTCAAGATAGGGAGCAAAATGCTTCTCGCGCATATCCTGCTCGGTGATGGAAGAAGGGGTACGGTCTTTACCGGAAACGGGAACGCCATAACCCATATAGTGCTTCATGCAAGCGGCTACATTATTCACTCCGATGTGATTGGGATCATCACCCTGAAAACCGAGAACGGCCTCGCGTCCCATTTCGGCATTGACATAGCAATCTTCACCATAATTTTCCCACATGCGGGGCCAGCGGGGATCACGTCCAAGGTCGGTTACCGGAGCATACGTCCAAGGGATGCTTCCCGCTTTGGTTTCATATGCGGAGATTTCAGCACCACGACGGGTCAGTTCACGATTGAACGTAGCTCCCATGTTGATACCTTGCGGAAAGAACGTACCGTCCAACGTATAGGTAGTACCGTGAATTTGGTCTACACCGTAAACACATGGAATACCGATTTCTTTCATGGATTTTTCTTGAATACGTTTGATGATTTCCTGCCATTTTTCAATACTTTGAGCTATCCCACTAGGAACATTGAGAATGGAACCGACTTTATATTTTCCGATTACACTGTCGAGCATTGCCTCACTCAACTGAAAACCTTTGGCAGGATCGGCTTTCCGGTCTTGCAGCAAGTCAATGGTGAGTTCACACATCTGACCGACTTTCTCGTCAAGCGTCATCTTCTTCAGTAAGGTTTCAATCTTTCTTTCTATTTTCTCGTCTCTTGGAATAGCAGGGGTAATTGCAGTCTGTGCCGTAACAACCGATACCAACCCAAACAGGGTTAATGATAGGATAATTTTTTTATTCATGATTTTATTTTGGGGTTATTTAAATAATAAAGGTACAAATTCTGTCAGGTATATACGCCAGTTCTTCCAGATATGGCCATCATCTGTTTCATAATAAGTATATTTATATCCCTTCTCATCCAGCAGTTTACGATAATCTTCATTCGCTTTATATAGAAAATCCTTGTTCCCGATTCCTATCCAATAAAGTGCCGGTTTCTTGGAAAACTGGACTTTCAATTTTCCTTCAAGGTCATCATAAATAGGGGATTTGACCTCTTTATCCGGCAGAATGGCAGCTGAAAAGAGACCTATATAATTGAACATATCAGGGAACTGTTTGGAAATATGCAAAGAATGAAAACCACCCATTGATAATCCTGCAATGGCTCGACCAGGTTTACTTTTTATAGTACGATAGTTCTTATCGACAAACTTCACAACATCTGGAAATGCCATTTCAAAAGAACCTTCCATTGTTTTAGGTAGCTGCATGGTAGGAGAAACCCATCCTAAAGAAGATTCACCGGGAGCCGCCTCTTGAGATGCATTTCCATTAGTCATCACTACAATCATCGGCTTTGCTTTACCTTGGGCAATAAGATTATCCAGTATTTGCGCCGTACGTCCAAGAGCTATCCACGCTTCCTCGTCACCACCCATACCATGGAGTAAATAAAATACGGGGTAAGACTTATTACTGGTTTCATAACCCGCTGGAGTATAAACGGTAAGCCGACGATTCATCCCCAAAGTAGGACTATCATACCATACACGGGAAACGGTTCCGTGAGGTACTTTATTTACTTTGTATAAATCAGCACGCCCGCCATCAATCATAAACACATTGGTTACGGTAGCTACATCGCGTATCATATAAACATTACCCGGATCCATCATCTTTAAATCGTCTACAATGAACGAGTAACTATAAAGTTCGGGTTTCAGGGGTTCGGAAGTAGTATATTCCCATATACCGTCTTTCCCTTCTTTCAATTCGACTACACCCGATCTGTCAAATTCTCCGTATGGCGTCTTGATTTTCTGTGTTGGCAGGAAGTCTCCTGTTACTTGCACTTTCACTGCTTTTGGAGCTTTCAGACGGAAAGTAACGGTGTTGTTGTCATGAATTTCCGGTGAAACGACCGGAGTACCTCCCCAAAGCGCCTGTTGTGCAAAAGTAAAAATACACATCAATAAAGCTACAGCAAAACTTGATATTCTTTTCATAATACGATGTTTTAAGGCAAAAATATCTATATCTATTTTAAATACAAAGAAAACAAGATTTTAAATACAAGTATTTGTTGAAAAGTTTGTCAGCCAGTTCAAATATAATTGTTAAATTTGCAGGGTTCTTTAAATTTTCAACCATCATGACACACCGTCTAAATACCAACAAACAGTTTATGATAGGTAATGGTATTCTTGCCTTTGCCATTATCTTTGTAGTCGTAATCTTTGTATACATGAGTATGAGACTACAGCAGAAAAAGGACGGAGAGCGTTATTTTACCGAAACCTACACCATCATGCTAAACAAGGGATTTGCGGGAGATTCAGTGTCTATACTGATTAATGATAGCCTACTGATAAACAAAAAGATTACAGAGGAGCCTTTTTCTTTTGAGGTGAAGCGTTTTGCAGAACAAAGTGCCCTGATGATAGTAAACAATGACACCGAGAAACTCTCACTATTTGAACTGAGCGAAAGAGGAGGTGACTATCGGTTTGAAAAAGAAGGCGAAGAAGTGAAATTGTTGGCACAATAATACCTGCGTTTTATTTAATTACCGGATCGTTTTAAAATTCCGTACGATATTGCTTCAATTCATTGCGCAACGCCAACGCTTTACCATCTGTAAACCGGTCTAATAAAACCCAGAAACGTTCACCATGATTCATTTCACGGGTATGCGCCAATTCGTGAAGTAACACATAATCTATCAGATGCTGAGGTAACAATACCAAATAATAGGAAAGATTGATGTTTCCCCGTGCAGAGCAACTCCCCCATCGTCCACTGCTGGAATTTATTTTTACACTTTTATAAGTAAGTCCATGCTGAAGTGAAAGAGCATAAAGTCGAGGAGGAAGAAGTATTTTAGCATTACGCCGCAAAGCCTCTTCTATCACTTTACGTAACCATTCTTGTAATTTATGATCGGAAAAATCGGCATCAGGTGGACAGATGATCTGCATTTCTCCCAATTCCGAACGAGACAGAAACCTTTCCCGCCGTCCACTGACAAGACTCAGTTTAAAGAATTCCGTATCGATACGATAATTCAAATCAATCAAAGGACGGATATATTTTTGACGTGCCGACCTTAAACGAGGTCGTAATTGTTCTATTGCATTCTTAATTTCAGACAAAACAGTACCTGGAGGGACAGTTACATGGATGGCATCTTCACGGGTACGAAAAGTCAGACGCCGTGCACGCATGTTAACCCTAACAAGTAGCTTTCCCAATTCGTCATCATCTAAAATATGCTCTGTCATCATCTGCTTATCCTTATTAAACAGACAAAAGAACAAAGAATTACCCTAAAAAACGAAAGTTTTCAAAAAAAAGGCACTATACCATGCAACTTTTTAGGAGCATGTTACGTCTAATGATTAAACGATTAACTCAAATAAGATGAATATGAGAACACTAACAGTAATTATTGCACTAACAGTTTTGGCATTCAGCACCATAGCTTGTTCACAAAAATCTAATTACAATACTTCCGGTTTTTTCAATGGGAAAACCGTTAAAGCCAGTAAGAATTATGTTACTAAAGACATTAGAGTAGATAATTTCACTAAAATAAATCTTGCCGGAAGTCCCGATGTCATATACACTCAAAAAAACGGTAAACCTCAGGTAAAGATCTATACCTCGGATAATATCATAAATCTACTGGATGTGAATGTAAAAAACGGTGTACTCAATATCGGTTTTAAGAAAGGAACGAGTGTCTCCTATAATAAACTTGAAATACGTATTTCTTCAGAAACACTAAATGGAGTTTCTATTGCAGGCTCAGGAGATATCGCCCTGACAAATGGTTTAAAAACTGATTTTTTTAAAATGGCCATTGCAGGTTCGGGAGATATAAAAGCAAATAACATTTCCTGTACAAATAATCTTGAAATTTCTGTAGCAGGGTCAGGAGACATTCTTTGTAGTGATATCGCTTGTACTAATCTTAAAGCGTCTGTGGCAGGTTCGGGAGATATAAAATTGAAAAATATTGTTGCAATTAATACTCAGGCATCTGTGGCAGGTTCGGGTACAGCCGAATTAACCGGTACCACTCAAGAAGCGACCTACAGTGTAGCAGGTTCAGGTGACTTGTATGCATCCGATTTTCAAGCAAAACGTGCTTCTGCCAACGTGACGGGATCAGGTGATATCAAATGTCATGTAACCGATCTCCTGAAAGTACGTACTAGTGGTAGTGGAAGTGTAGGCTATAAAGGTAATCCTGAGCTAGATTATCCAAAGAAAGGACTGTATAAACTCTAATGTAAGTTGCATAATCTATAAGATTGATGGCAAACCGAAACAAAATTCTCTCTTTAAAAGCAAATCTATAAATTTTCTAACGTAATTATGAAAGGCTTCCGCGAGGAAGCCTTTTGTTTTCTATACCGATTTAAACAAGAATAACACCCTATGATCAAACGACACTATCACAATTGGAAAAATAAAAGGGACACTGCATCACGCGGCGTCCCATCTATCTTAGTTAGTTTTTTATAAGATTTTGAGAGAATTGAAACTTCACAGCCTCAGTTTGTTTTAATAAAGCACACTAACTATATTTATGTTTAAAGCAAATGAAAATGTTATTTTAAAAAGTAAATGAAAACATCTATTTTTTGATTCCTTTCTCCTTTTCTACACGTTTTAGACTATCCATTATCTGTTTTTCGTGCGTCACGTTGATATCTCCCGAAAGGGCAACCGACGGAGCAGAAATCTGTTTACCGATAGTATCAACTGCAGCGACCTCTTTCACATCCGAAAAAAATGAATGTTGCATCACATTTCCCAATGAAAGTACTACTGCCACTACTGCAGCAGCTTTGAACAATGGCATGAAACGTGCAATCAATGTCATACGTCTTGCCTTGACTACCGGTACCTCAATCTCAGCAAGTACCCGTGCATCAAAATCTTCACTCAATTGTTCTTCTTGCTGAAGTTGTTGATATACAAACAAATCTTTGTAACGAAGCAAATGCTCAGGCACATCGTTTTCCTTAAAAAAAGCACGCAACTGCGCTTCCTCCTCCAAAGAGGTTTCACACTGCCAATAGCGCTCCAAAAGTTGTTCTATATATTTAAAGTCCATAACTTTCTATATTAATAAACTGTTGCTTTACTTTTTGCCGTGCCCTAAAAAGATTCACCTTTACTTGTTCCTCTGTCAAATTCAGGACTACTGCAATCTCTTTATAACTCTTACCTTCAATATCCCGGAGATGAATTACCAACCTTTGTTTCTCAGGAAGTCCATTTATCAACCGATGTATCAATGTCATCCGTTCTTTAGTTACCAACCGTTCGTAAGGGCTCGATGCATCAGCAGCTTGTTCCATATCAGGTGTCAACTCTACGTTCTGGGCATCTTTCTTTTCGCTACGGTCTATCGCCAAATTTCTTGCCACTGTCAAGCAATAGGCTTCTACAGAACCGAACTGCGACCACTCATCACGCTTATTCCACACCCTGATCAACGTTTCTTGTACAACGTCTTCCGCTTCTGCCCTATCAAATGTAATTCTTAGGGCTAACCGAAAGAGTTTATCCTTCAGTGGGAGAATGTCATTACGAAAGCTGATTTCTTGCATCTCTAATTAGTTGACGGTTATGTATACAGAAAGTTACAGGCAAATGCCATTTTTTTAAATTATTTTTAGGAAAGAAATAAAGGGGAAATGATAAAAAAGAGAAATGATGAACGAAGAATTTAGTTACGTTATGCAAACATACCGCAAGGTAATTCTTCATTCTTAGTCCTTCATTAAATTGTCATTTATCACACTATATGCGTTCCTCCTTCTTGTCCGATGGCTGAAGCTAAAGTTATTACGACCTCAGACACTCCGGCATTTATTGCTTCAAATGAGTTTTCCAATTTTGGGATCATCCCGCCTTGGATTACTCCCTCCGCCACATATCGTTTGAACTCCTCGGATGTAATGTGAGGAATAACACTATCATCATCATTTTCATCACGCAGCACACCCTTCTTTTCAAAGCAAAACACCAACGTAACGTCAAATAGTCCGGCCAACGCTTTAGCGGTTTCTCCTGCAATAGTGTCAGCATTCGTATTCAGCATATTTCCATGACCGTCATGTGTCAATGGAGCCATCACAGGCACAATTCCTTTATGTATAAGATCGCCCAGAAAAGCACCATTCACTTCTTTGACGTCTCCGACAAAACCATAATCTACTTCTTTGACAGGACGCTTCATCGAACGAATGACATTCATATCGGCACCAGTCAGTCCAAGGGCATTGACCCCCCGTGCCTGTAAACCTGCCACAATATTTTTATTTACTAACCCGCCATATACCATCGTCACCACTTTCAATGTTTCGGCATCGGTGATACGACGGCCATTTACCATTTTACTTTCAATACCCAACTGAGTAGCCAACTTTGTTGCTGAACGTCCCCCACCGTGTACCAAGACTTTATAACCGTCAATAGTGGCAAAATCATCCAGTAACTTAAGCAGGGTTACTTCTTCTTCTACAATTTTACCCCCTACTTTTATTACAGTAAGTTTCTCTCTCATTATCAATTGCCTATTAAATAAATTATTCCAAATAAGTGTATCCGTACAACCCTGAGCGGTAATTAGATAAAAATTCCTTTCCTTCTTCCAATGAAATACGTCCTTCTTTTACAGACTGTGTCACCCAAGTTTCCAATGTCCGCACAAGTTTTTTAGGACTATATTGTACATAATCAAGTACCTCAGCTACCGTTTCGCCATCAATCACCTGCTCAATGGCATATCCTTTTTCACTCACTGACACGTGTACGGCATTCGTATCACCAAACAGATTATGCATATCGCCCAAGATTTCCTGATATGCACCGACTAAAAATACACCTACATAGTAAGGCTCTTTACTCTTCAAGGAATGTACCGGCAAATAATGCGATACATTCTTAGTTGATATGAAATTAGCAATCTTACCATCCGAATCGCAAGTAATATCCTGCAAAGTAGCTGTCCTTTCAGGTTTCTCATCCAGACGTTGAATAGGCAGAATTGGGAATATTTGGTCTATCGCCCAAGAATCAGGCAAAGACTGAAAAAGTGAAAAGTTACAAAAGTATTTATCTGCCAACAGTTTTGGAAGACCACGAAACTCATCCGGCGCATGTTTCAATCCACCGGCTATCTGGTTCACTTCACGCATAATGGACCAATACAGCCGTTCAATCTTTGCCCGCGTCTGTAAATCCACAATACCATGACTGAAAAGATCAAGTGCCTCTTCACGGATTTGCTGTGCATCATGCCAAGCTTCTAACATTCTATTCTGATTCAACGTATCCCAAATGCCATACAACTCTTGCAAAAGTTCATGGTCGTTTTTCGTCACTTCTTCATCATCGTCCCATTCGGGCAAAGTCGCCGTTTCCAGTACCTCAAAAATTAATACAGAGTGATGTGCCGTCAACGCACGTCCACTTTCCGTAATGATATTTGGATGAGGAATACCGTTTTTATCACTAGCATCGACTAAAGTAGAAATGGAATCATTGACATATTCCTGAATAGAGTAATTCACACTGCCTTCGCTATTGGAAGAACGGGTTCCATCATAATCTACACCTAGACCACCCCCGATATCTACAAATTCCACTTTAAATCCCATGGCATGCAACTGCACATAGAATTGTGAAGCTTCACGCAACGCCGTCTTGATACGACGTATCTTCGTCACCTGACTTCCGATATGGAAATGTATCAGTTTCAGACAATCTTGCATACCTTTATCTGCCAGAAAATCGAGTGCTTCGAGTAACTCACTGGAAGACAAGCCAAATTTACTTGCATCACCTCCAGAGTCCTCCCATTTACCACTTCCTGATGAGGCCAACTTAATGCGAATGCCAATATTAGGTTTTACATTTAATTGCTTCGCCATTTTGGCTATCAACTTCAACTCGTTCAATTTTTCTACTACGAGAAAAATACGTTTACCCATTTTCTGGGCAAGCAAAGCAAGTTCTATATAACTTTCATCCTTATATCCATTACAGATAATCAATGAATCAGAATCCATGTTGATGGCAATCACTGCATGTAACTCAGGTTTAGAACCAGCCTCCAATCCGAGATTAAATTTCTTTCCGTGGCTGATAATTTCTTCGACCACAGGACGCATCTGGTTTACTTTAATAGGATAGATTATAAAATTCTCCGCTTTATAACCATACTCTTCGGCAGCCTGCTTGAAACAACAGGAAATTTTCTCAATCCGGTTATCGAGGATATCAGGAAAACGTATCAACATGGGAGCAGTTACATCACGCAATTGTAACTCGTCTACCAATTCTTTTAAATCGACGGCAACTCCATCCTTACGAGGTGTCACCACTACATGACCTTTGTCATTGATACCAAAGTACGAAGTGCCCCAACCTGTTATGTTGTACAGCTCTTCTGAATCTTCAATACGCCATTTTCTCATTTTTCGTTACTCTGCTATTTAGTAGTTTCTATTATAAAAGGGGATAAAAATACATATAAATCTAATATATCATGCTTTTTTTATTGAAAAACGCACATCTACAATGGATTAAAGGCATAATAATGTACGCAACCGTTGTACGGATTCTTCTATCTGCCGATGACTTTCCAGACGTCCGGCATCAAAACGATAATGGGCTTGCGAATAAAAAGGAGAGCGCTTCTCCAAAGCCTCTACAATGAATATACGTAATTCTTCATCTGTCTTTCCTCGCAGGATAGGACGTTGTTGAGTCCCCACTCGCAAACGGTTGAACAACACATCGGGATGTACATCCAGAAAAACCGTATATCCATGCTTATTCATGAATTCCATATTATCAAAGAAACAGGGAGTCCCCCCCCCTGTAGAAATAATAACATCTTCAAATTCTGCCACCTCATGCAGCATATTTCGCTCCAATTCACGGAAAGAGGCCTCTCCCCGCTCAATGAACAATTCACGAATAGATTTGTGAAAACGTTCCTCGATGTACCAGTCCAGATCAATGAATGACACATTCAGTTCGCGGGCAAAAGCCTTTCCTAAAGTTGTTTTACCGGCACCCATATAACCGGTCAAAAAAATACGTATCATAATTGCTTACCGTTTGCAGCCAATTTCATTTTGAGGGCAAAGATAGGCAATTCTATGCTGAGAACACTATCCGATCAGAGGAAAATTTTTATACGTTTACTCAAGTCCTGAAATTCTTTTTCATCTGGTTCGGCCGTTGGTGTACCAAATGGCATTTCAGCAATCAACATCCAACTGTTCGGTAAATTCCACGTACGACGTACCTCCTCGTCAATCAGAGGATTATAATGCTGCAAAGAAGCACCTAAACCGGCATCTTCGAGCATAGTCCAAATGGCAAACTGGTGCATGGCAGAAGTGTGTTGTGACCATGTGGGGAAATTAGTGCTATATGTAGGAAATACATCCTGCAATTTCTTAACTACATCTGTATCCTCAAAATACAGAATAGTACCGTGCCCACAAGCAAAGCAACCATTAATTTTCTCTTCCGTCTTTACAAATGCCTCAGGAGAAATACGTTTCTTCAGAGTCTCTTTCACAATATCCCACATTTTTTTGTGTTCATCTCCCAATAATAATACTATTCGCGTGGATTGTGAATTGAAAGCAGACGGTACAAATTTGACAGCCGTACGAATAATATGTACTACTTCTTCATCCAATACTGGAGAATCACTGCCAATAGAATAATAACTGCGCCGATGTTGCAACGCTTCTGCAAATGTTCTTCTCATATATTCTTCTTTCTATTTCATTATCATAAACTTATCTTTATATAGGAACAAACATACCGGCAGAATTGTTCTTCTCCTCCCAATGTTTAGATAAAAGGACAAAATTCAACGTTCTTATTCCTGAAGTTCTTATAAACAATTAAACTATCTAATAACCCTATAAAATGCTATAACAGGATTGTCAGTAGCAGTATTATATTTACGGAATAATTCAGGATAATCTTTAGGTTCTTTACATAAGGCGTAGTCAATCGTTTCCGGAGTTATAATTCCCCAAAATTTCCCTTTATAAACTCCGTCAATTAATCGGAAAAGCGGGACTGATTTACCTGCTTTATCCGTCAATCTTTTACCACAATATATTTGTTTCTTCTGAACCAAATCATACAATACAGATTGTAGAAAACCACTTTTAGAAAATTGGAAATAAAGAAGACTATCACACTGATATATACATCCCAACCCTATAGAATAATTAGACTTTACCAATTCCCACTAAATTAGAATTCTGTCTCAGTAGCAAGTGTACAAACACAGCCATAAAACAAACTGTAACTCCAATAATAATTTTCTTTTTCACGACACAATTTTTAAATAAAATATTTAGATTGTAGAATCTGATAATATTCAATAGTAAATTGGGAAATTTCTTGTTAGTAATAACATTGGTTCATCATATATAAAAAAGATTCCAATTCATACCGCTAACCAATTAAACCCAATGATACAAAATAAACGAATAATCAATCTTTAACCAAAACTTAAGGCTGACAAAGTCTGACAATGGATATTTTCCAACCTTCAACAAATCTTTTTATTACAGTAAATTCATACCTTTTTCCGATGAAATGGGGTAAAATCAAACAAGACGAAAAGTTGTTCTGTTTTGCAAAATTTATTTGTAACTTTGAGGCTAATTATGAAGAAAGAGAAATATTACGTCGTTTGGGCAGGCTTTTCACCCGGTATTTATGATACTTGGACCGCATGCCAACTGCAAACCAAAGGGTACAATGGTGCGAAATACAAATCATTTGACACTCTTGAGGAAGCACAAAACGCATTTGTCTGTTCTCCTTATGCATATTTAGGGAAAAACACCACCTCAAGCACCAAAGCATCCAGTTCCAATGGAACAAGAATTTCTTCCGTCAATGTCGTAGAAAATAGCTTGGCGGTAGACGCCGCTTGTAGCGGAAATCCGGGAGCGATGGAATATCAGGGCGTACACGTAGCAAGTCGTCAACAGATTTTCCATTTTGGTCCTATGTATGGCACCAATAATATCGGTGAATTCTTAGCCATCGTACACGGTCTTGCCTTGTTAAAGCAGAAAGGATTTGATATGCCCATATACAGTGACAGCGTGAACGCCATCAATTGGGTTAAACAGAAAAAGTGCAAAACCAAACTGCCACGTGATGCCAAAACCGAAGCACTTTTTCAGTTGATAGAACGTGCTGAAAAGTGGTTACGAGAAAACTCCTACAGCACACCTGTCTTAAAATGGGAAACCAAACAATGGGGTGAAATTCCAGCTGACTTCGGACGAAAATAAATCCGATGAGGACATCCTTTTCTCCCGACTTACCTTCATCAACCCAACGATTGCATATCATTCAATCTTTTGTAATAGCCATTCTTCTCCAAGAGTTCTTCATGTTTGCCACGCTCCACAATTTTACCCTCATACAACACACATATTTCATCAGCATTCTTGATCGTAGAAAGACGATGGGCAATAGCAATCGTGGTACGCGTTCTCATCAAACGTTCCAAAGCCTCCTGTACCAAGCGTTCCGATTCCGTATCGAGTGCCGATGTAGCCTCATCCAGAATTAATATCGGCGGATTTTTCAAGATGGCCCGTGCAATACTGACCCGTTGACGCTGACCTCCGGACAACTTACCACCACGGTCACCGATTGTCGTGTCATAACCTTGTTCCGTCTCCATAATAAAATCATGCGCATTAGCAATCTTAGCCGCTTCAATCACCTGTTCCATGGTAGCATTCTCCACACCGAAAGCTATGTTATTGAAGAATGAATCGTTAAACAGGATAGCCTCCTGATTGACATTACCAATCAAGCCACGCAAATCGGATACCTTCACATCCTTAATGCTGATGCCGTCAATCGTAATAGCACCCTGTTGTACATCGTGATAGCGCGGCAACAAATCTACCAACGTCGATTTTCCCGACCCAGACTGTCCCACCAATGCTATAGTTTTTCCTTTCGGCACCGTCAGATTTACATGGTGAAGTACCTCACGTGTACCGTAACTGAAAGAAATATCCTTGAATTCGATCTTATCTTTCATTATCTTTAAAGGTACAGGATTGGTAGACTCTTTAATCGGATTTTCAGCCTTCAAGATCTTATCCACACGCTCCATGGAAGCCAAACCTTTCGGAATATTATATCCAGCCTTTGCAAAATCTTTCAGAGGATTGATGATACTATACAAGATAACCATATAAAATATAAATGTCGGCGCTTCAATCGAAGAATTCTCTCCCAAAATCAGCATACCTCCAAACCATAGCACCAATACGATCAGTAATGTCCCCAGGAACTCACTCATCGGATGTGCCAACGCCTGACGCATAGCCACCCTATTATTAGCATCCCGCACTTCATTACTACACTTCACAAAACGGTTAATCATTTTATCTTCTGCAATGAATGCCTTGATGATACGCAATCCACCTAAAGTCTCTTCCAGCTGAGACATGGTATCACTCCACTTGCTCTGAGCATCCAACGATTGGCGTTTCAGTTTCTTTCCAACCTTTCCCATCAACCATCCCATGCCCGGAAGTACTAAAAGAGTAAACAATGTCAATTGCCAACTCGTAATAAGCAATGTCGCAAAATAAAGGATAATCAAAATCGGATTCTTCATCAACATATCCAGCGAACTTGTGATAGAATTCTCAATCTCACCCACATCACCACTCATACGGGCTATAATATCACCTTTTCTCTCTTCCGAGAAGAAGCCTAGCGGTAAGCGCAGCACCTTGGAATACACCATGATACGAATATCACGCACAACTCCTGTACGCAAAGGAATCATCACCGCCGAAGAAGCAAAGTAACAACCGGTCTTCAGCATAGTCATAAAAGCCAAGAATAATCCCATAAACAACAAGGTCGTAGCCGGACCATAAATCTCAATCAACTGAGTGACATAATAGTAGAAATTATTCACAGCTACATCTTTCAAACTGGCACTTCCCCACTCCATATAATGATATACCGCATCATTTGCTCCCGTTTTAAAAAGGATATTCAAAATAGGAATTAATAAAGTAAACGAGAAGACATTGAATACAGCGGATAAAATATTAAGCAAAACAGCCCAACCTATGTATTTTTTATAGGGCGACACAAAACGCCGCATCAATTGTATGAATTCCTTCATTGCTCGTGATTAAGTGAATTAAGAGTTTGCAAAGATAAAGGAAAACTATTGAATAAGAAAGAGTTCACTACCTAAAAGAAGTTATTATTGATTTTATAAAACATACAGATATACAGTAATACTCAGGAGTGATACATATACACTTCAATCGATAACTATCCATGTTATATTGACACAAGATTATTTCGTTTGGAAAAGTACTTGGTTTAAAACCCATCAAATAAGCAGTAACATTCCTTTTATCACATAATATTTTAATTTAAGAAAACTCAACACAGGAGATTTCTTGTACAGCCGGACAAGTTTAAAGAGCCTTCCGTATAGTTTTTCCGACAATTGCGGATATTTATCTATCGCACAAACAACTCGCCTTACATCTGAAAAAGTCCTCTCAAACCTTTTTCGCCGAATACTAACTTGAGCTGTTTCTATATGCAAAATAGCAAACTTCTCTTCAAATCGGTTCCAATATCCATATTTCTGTACATAATCTTCAATCCAGAGTTGATAAGCTCTATAATCATTATGTCGTTTACAGGCAATTTCCTGACGATAGGATATTGAATAAGGATTAATATTATAATTAACTGTCGTTTTATTTAATGCCACGATCTTAGGATCATGAAATAAAAGTTGTGTCATCCAAATGGCATCTTCACCAAAATTAATACCGGATACAATTTCTACTCCGTAATCATAGAATAATGTCCGCTTTTGAAAATGAGACCACAGGCACCAATATCCTCTACCATCCAATATCTCCCCAAAATAAGATATGCCATTCATCTCATCGAAAGCCAAATAGACAGATCTTTCTTTCTCAGCCTGTGGACGACAAAAATAAAAAGAGGCAACCACGATATCAGCCTGTGATTTTTCCGCACATTCCACCAAATCAGCCAATGCATCGGGCAATAATGTATCATCTCCATCCAGATACTGCACATATTTACCTTTTGCAATATCCAATCCATTTTTACGTGCCCATGCAGCTCCTTGATTTTCTTGTTCAATAATAGTAATATGCGGATAATCATGAAAACATCTGCGTACCACCTCTATAGTTCCATCTGTACTTCCATCATTCACAAGTATAATTTCTTTATTATCATACTCCTGCTCTATCACACTACGCACACATTGTTCTATATAATGTTCAACGTTATAGACAGGAATTATAACTGATACCAGAGGTTTAGAAAAAGCCATAAACTTTATATTATTAATCAGACAAAATTGAAATACAAAATTATATGATTAATTTCATTAAAGACAGTCAAAACAATAAATAATAGTAAAAGCTATCCAATCTCATAAGTTCTTTCTAATTTTGCTCAATCAATAAAATATAATATGTATGAAAATTGGTATACTCTATATCTGTACCGGCAAATATGACATCTTTTGGAAGGATTTTTATTTAAGTTCAGAAAGTCACTTTTTCTCAGACGATCCTAATTGTATACGCGAGTATTATGTATTTACAGATAGCAAACTTTTATTTGGAGAAAAAGAGAACCAACATATACATCGGATTTATCAAAAAAACTTAGGATGGCCCAACAATACGCTGAAAAGATTTCATATTTTCTTGGAAATCAAAGAGCGATTACTCAAAGAGACAGATTATTTGTTTTTTTGCAATGCAAATCTCCTTTTCAAACAAACTGTAGGTCTTGAAATATTACCACCTGCTATCGGCAATGGTTTGGTAGGTACCCTACATCCCGGTTTTTTCAACAAAAATAATAATGAATTTACATACGAACGTTCCCCACATTCTACCGCCTATATAGCCGAAGGAGAGGGAATATATTACTATGCAGGAGGATTTTCGGGAGGCAAGACAAAAGAATATATCAAACTATGTGAAACCATTAAAAGAAGAATAGACCAGGATCTTCAACAAAGGTTCATCGCCGTATGGCACGACGAGTCACATATAAACCGTTATTTTCTGGAAAATCCTCCTACTACATTGTCACCGTCTTACCTTTATCCAGAAGGTAGCATACTACCATTTGAGGAGAAAATCATGATACGAGATAAAAGTAAGAAAGAATATGGTGGCCATAAGTTTCTCAGAAAAAAAGATTCATGGCTACACCGTTTAATCAAGAAACTATAGGAAAACAGTATTTTGTAACAACTCTTTGTAACGATATTCCAGTTTATCATCACAAAGTATCACTACTTTTTCCGGACTATCCTGCAATAACGCACCATATTTACCTAATGTACCTTTACTAGTTATCTGATGCTTACAATGAGCTATCAGAAATAAATCCATATAACCCCTATCGGAACCATTTATGTCCACTACCTTACATTCATCAGTAGAAAGCTTCAAATAGGGTATAAGTTCATCAGCCACCCATTCCGGTTCATCCGAGAAGAAGAAAAAAAATGAATTCTCAAACTTTCTTATAAAATAATCAACCGCTCTTTTATAATATTCTAAAGTAGGAGGCATACCATAATCATATTGTTCCACTTTCAAGTCCCCCCTACGAACATGTACCCCTACAGAGTAAGGTTGGGAATCTATTTCATTACACATCCGCATATTATCTGCATCAAGTACCCCCGAAGTCATTCTGAAAAGAAAATGAAAAGCCGGTAACCACACATCAGCAGGAAGAAGATAATATCCTCCTAAATAAACGGGCGGCACTTTCTCCAAAAACGAAAAATCATCAATTCTTGCCGTCGTATTGTTTCCTATATAATGATATTTCCGTCTATACACCCCTATTTCTGTTGGAGATGCCACATTAAACTCCAAGTAAGGGAAAGCTTTCAACAAATCAAAATTACGTACAAACTTACGGTCTTTGTCTAGTCCTAATTCATCATAAAATGATAAATCATAGACTACTTTGTATCCACATTCCGCATATAATTGCCCTAATAAATACTGGTGCATCTGCGAGCAAACTCCACCATCTATCAGAACCACAATCTTAGGAGCTATCAACCCGCCCTCCAACAATCTTCTATAAATACTTTCTTTCCATTTCCTAAATATCTTCATAACCTACTTTTTTCTTCGATAACTTTTCAGTTTTTGATACCCTAACCAATGTGAAAACCTATATAAAGCTACAAGTCTACGTTCTCTTCTTGTCAACGCCTTAGAGAATTCAGGATAAAGCTTGATATTGGCAATAAGGTTTCTCATCTCCTTATCAACATCTTCTATCTTTCTCCAACCAAATTGTGTTTGAACAGCTTTCAGATGAAAAAAGGCAATTTCTTTCCTTAAGACATCTACCAATCCTTTCGTCCGCATAAAATCGTTAAACCATTTCACGTACCCTTTAAAGTCTTCATATTTAACATCATCAAAATTATCAGAATGAGACATCGATGATGAAGTAAAATTATAATCAACTACCTCTTGATAAATCGGTACTACTTTTCTTGCATAAAAAAGTAATTGAGTGGAAAGAATGACATCTTCACCCAACGAAATATCAGGACGTTCTATAGGGTTTTGATATAGAGAACGTAAATGAAATTTGGACCATACACACCAATGTGCTTTCCACATCATCACGTTTCTTAGATAATCTATACCAGACAATTCATCAAAAATAAAAAACAAGGATTTCTGTAAAGTTCCATCCCCACAATAAAAGAAAGGAGCCACCACTATATCTGCATTTGTCTCTTCCGCTTTTTTCACCAAATGCTCTATTGCCCCTTCACGTAAGATATCATCACTATCCAAATATTGAATGTATTTTCCACTGGCAACTTCCACACCGGCGTACCGTGCCTGTACTAAACCTTCATTAGCCGATTTATCAATCAAAACGATACGAGGATCCCGAATAACATAACCTTCTATAATACTTTTGCTGTCATCACTACTACCATCATTTACAACAATAATCTCTAGATTAGAATAACTCTGGGTGGTGACACTTTTGATACAAGTATCCAGTGTTTTCTCACTATTATAGGCTGGTATCACAACAGATACCAAAGGTGTAACTTCCATTTTGCTATTTCTTTATATATCTATGATAAAGTCTTTTATACCATTTATTTTTACTTCGTTCCCGACGTTCTTTGAACCAACTCAAGTCATGCAAAGCCGTTAAAATTCCTCCATAATAAGAAATATACAGTTCTTGGTGTTTAGAGTACATATAAGCTTCTATCTGAGTTGCCGTCTCTTTTTGTGAAGCCAAAATAGTCATAGAACATTCCTTAGTACGATAATAAAATAGAGGCTGAGGTATTTGATACACTAGACTATGTTCATCTAGGAGACGGATAAAAAACTCCCAATCTTCATATCCCTTTCGCATGTTTTCATCATAACCACCAATTCTCAACCAATCGTTTTTTCTAAAAATTGATGAGCAAAAGAAAGCATTCCTTACAAGAAGGTTTCGGTATCCCCTATACCTTAAATCCCACGGTTCATTTATTTTTCCAAACATAACCCCAAGACAATAAACCACTTTCAACCGTGGATTTTTCTCGAAAGCTTTCATCGCTTCTTCAAGATATTCAGGTTTTATGATATCATCAGAATCCAAAGGCAAGATAAATTCTCCCTGAGCTTGTTCAATTCCCCTATTTCTAGCTGCCGGTAAACCTGCATTTTCCTGATACACATAATGAATTCGAGAATCCATTAACATATATTCCCGGGCAACAACTTCCGTATCATCCAGAGAACCATCATTCACTATTATAATCTCCCAATGTTTGTACGTTTGTGACAGTACAGAGTCCAATGTATCAGGTAAAAATACTGCCTGATTATAACATGGAACTACAATGGAAACAAGTGTATATCCCTTATCCCTCATTTTACTCATGCTAATTTATAAAATCTGTGTCCCTTAACTCCCAATCTAAGTAACAACTTAAAATAGAACTCATCATAATGAGCCAGCATCCTTTCAGGAAAAGAAGGTTTATAAGTCGAAAAAAGAGTAATTTTATTTAAATAGAAAAAGTACTTTAACCGCAAAGGATGTCTGCATGATTTCTCCCAAGGCTTCGGCTTCCATGAATAATGTATAATTACCGGATTGAAAAGAACTTTTTTCATTTCTTTTGAATTCATTTTTCGCCACTTTTTAATGACATAATAATGATAAAAAGCCTCTTCTGTATTCCACTTCCGAGAAACATGTTTACACTTATCATGTAACAACGCATTCAACACATCTTGGTCATGTGTCTTCAGTTTGTCAGAATGTGAAGACATATACTCCAAGAAAGCATTAGTCAGATTATTATCCCGCCAATACTTCAAGTTTACCAATAAGACCCCGGCATTAAAATAGCCATATTTCGCATCATACCCCAATCTCTCAAAAACATCCGGAGCACAACTATTCAGTTCATCTACAGCCGCTAAAGCATAATTGTCTAACAGCATCCCCCAAAATTCCTCCAAAGAACCATCTACAACCAAATCACAATCCAAATATAAAACTCTATCTAAATTATCAGGCAACAATCTAGCCATAAGCAATCTGTGATAAATTGCCATTGTATAATATCCCATATTTTTCATGGAACAAGAGCCAAACTCAGAAGAATCTACTTGATAATAATAGAATATACCTTGATAAGATTCAACCAAATTCCTTATGATATTCTGATTTTCAGGAGCCATCTTTTCTGAAAATAAATGGACTGAATGCTTACCTCTCCTGTTATTATCAAAAAAAGATACCAGCATGCAACAACATTGCTGAACATAATTATTATCTATGGTACATAAAATATCCATAATGTAAGAATTAAAACTTTCAATTATCAATCAAACAACTCATAGACTTTCCGCATCACCTCATCCGCTTTAAAAATTTCAGAATGCAAAATAGCTTTCTTTGCATACTGCTGTCTCAATTGCTTGTCATTTATCAGCTTTTTTAACCCTTGATATATAGAATCATCGTCATACCCAACCAATACACCATATTCACCCCCATCCAATAACTCAACAGCACCAGCCGTAGGAGTGGCTACTACAGGAATACCTAAACACATCGCTTCGCAAATAACCAATGAAAAACCCTCAGACCGAGAAGTGCTGACATATATATCCGATTCTTTCAAATAAGGATATGGATTACTCATAAAACCTAAAAAAGAAACGATATCTTGTACACCCAACTCACAACACTGCTTTTTCAACTGTTTTTCTTCCCCTCCTTCTCCTATTATCTGAAAATGAATGTGATAACCTTCTTCCTGAAAGCGTTTTGCAATACGAATTATACGATCAAAAGCCTTCACCGAATTTAATGTACCTATAGAAGTCACTGTAAAACAAGGATGTTTTATATTTTCCTCTGCCGCTAAACTTTGAATACGAACCGCATCCACAATATTATAAATGCAAGCTGAAAGAACAGATATTTGAAACTTTTCGAAGAAGTTTTTCATTGCCCGTTGAGACACGAACACCACTTTATCCATATGGGCATAACAATCCTTTTCCGATCGGAAATTCGGAAAGGCAGATGTAGTCCAATGATAATTCAACAAATCACAGTGAACCCATGTTACATTAATCTTCCCTTGTCGCCTTATCAAGTTATGCAAAAGCAATGAACGCCCCTCCAGAAAAGAAATTATAACATCATAATACTCTGTGACTTTTCTTTTCAACTGATACTTTAGCATATATGAAAAATGAAACCTTTTATAATATCTAAACGCTTTACGGCAAAGTGAATGATTCTCTTTGTATAGAGCAATCAAAGTTACTTTTTCAGGGATATTATTTAGGTAAATTCCTTCCAGATAGCCCACACAGAGAGAAACATCATAGCGGGTATAATCAAAACGCTCCAGTAGATCTATCAAAGCCTTTTCCGCTCCTCCCCCTCTTAGGTTCTCAATTATAAACAGAATTTTCTTTCTCACAACAATAATATATACGAATTTTGCAAATATAGACTAAAAAAATGAATAGATTGAGTATTGTTTTAAAAATATAGAGTACCTTTGTAATTATCAACCTAAACTGAGCTTTTTGAATGTACTAATGTGTCTTAAAAAACAGAGTATGATAAAGCATGCTTATTTAATCATTGCCCATAATGACTATCCTGTATTGGAAGCTCTTCTATCAATGCTTGATGACGAGCGGAATGACATTTATCTATATATAGATAAGCGTTCCTACTCGTTGCGGAAACAAGCGGAAGCTTTTCAAACAAAAAAAGCCGGCTTTTATATTATTAAAGATCCCATCAAACTGTATTGGGGTGACGTTAGTTTGGTAAAAGCGGAATTTACCCTTATGGAAACAGCGGTAGATAATGGAGATTATGCATATTTTCATCTTTTGTCTGGAGCTGATCTAGCTATCAAAAGTCAAGACTATATCCATTCTTTCTTTCAAAAAAACGCAGGAAAAGAATTCGTCAATTTCTGGCAAGGGCCAGAACAACAAAGAGATTTGGAGCGTAAAATTTTCCGGTATTATATTTTTACTAAAAGTATGAAACGCAGTAACAACAAGTGGCATACCATTACAGCCCCATGTCATAACTTGCTGTTAATTACTCAGAAGCTTATCCATTTCCGCAGAAAATGTGAAGTGGACTTTAAAAAAGGCTCTCAATGGTTCAGTATTACCAAAGATTTCTGCCAATACCTCATTAAACAAAAAGAATTTGTACTCAAACGGTTTAAGTACACTTTATGCCCTGATGAGATATTTGTACAAACCATTTTATGGAATTCTCCCTTCAAAGCCAATATTTACAGCCTCGACGAAGACCATGGAAATATGCGCTTAATAGACTGGAAGAGAGGAGCCCCCTATAATTGGCAGAAAGGAGACTTTGAAGAAATATCCCACTCAGACGAATTGTTTGCCCGTAAGTTCAGTTCCGACCAACAGGAACTGATTAATCGGATAGTAGCAATATATTCAAAGTAAAAAGAAGTATGAAACAATACGATTATCTAATTGTCGGCAGTGGCTTATTTGGAGCTGTATTTGCACACGAAGCGCATAAAACCGGAAAGCGGTGTCTTGTTGTAGAAAAGCGTTTGCACACAGGTGGAAATATTTACTGTGAAGAAATAGATGATATACATGTCCACAAATATGGCGCCCACATATTCCATACTGATAATAAGGAAGTATGGCAGTATGTAAACCATTTTGTCGAGTTTAATCGTTACATTAATTCACCGATAGCTAATTATGAAGGAAAGTTATATAACCTTCCTTTTAATATGAATACCTTTTATCAGCTTTGGGGAGTACGTACTCCTGATGAAGCCAGAGCCAAGATAAAAGAGCAGTGCAAAGAATACGAATACATCACCAATCCCCGGAATCTGGAAGAACAAGCCCTTAAACTTTGTGGAAAAGATATCTATCAACGCTTGATAAAGGGATATACAGAAAAACAATGGGGACGTGCGGCAACAGAACTTCCGGCTTTTATTATTAAACGTATTCCTTTCCGTTTCGTTTTCGACAACAATTATTTCAACGACCCATATCAGGGTATTCCTATCGGAGGGTATAATCGCCTTATTAACGCTTTATTAGAGGGCATTGAAATCCGTATAGGGGTAGATTATATAAAACACCGTCAAGAATTGGATGCTTTAGCCGAAAAGGTTCTTTACACAGGTTGTATAGATGAGTACTTTAGTTACGTTTGTGGATCTTTGGAATATCGCAGCCTGCGCTTTGAGCATAAGCGCTTAAAAGATACCGATGATTTCCAAGGAAATGCAGTTGTAAATTATACAGCACGCGAAATTCCTTATACCCGTATCATTGAGCACAAGCATTTTGAATTTGGCAAGCAACCCTCAACAGTCATCACCTATGAATATCCTGATGACTTTGAAAAGGGGAAAGAGCCCTATTATCCTGTAAATGACGAAACCAATACTAAAATATTCAAAAAGTATCAAGAACTTGCACAAAAAGAGAAAAACGTATTATTCGGAGGGAGATTGGCCCAATATACATACGCCGATATGGATGATACGATAACGGAGGCATTGAAATTATGGACAACTGAACTATATCAGTAAAATCATTCTCGCACGAAAGAATTTAGAAAACAATTTCTTCATAAGGAGCATTATTAATTTTTGCTGCTCTTTTAGCAAAACCACTACGATACATGTCCCCTGTCTGAAGAAGGTATATTTTCTCTGCTTTCGACAACATAAGTAAATCTATAAAAGACTTCATATAGACTTCATATTCGGCTTCTGAAGTATAATCCATGTGAACTACTTTTCCCGGGATGATTGAGACATAATTTTTCTGTTTCTTTATAGTCTCCAAGAAAGTAATACTATCAGAAGTAACTAATATCTTTTGTCCAGAATGATATAAGACATAAAGTTCTTCCACTTTATTTATACATTTCTCAATTAATTCTTTTTGTTTTCGTACAGATAAAATTTGATAACCATCTTCTTTAAAATCTCCTAACAGTTGTTGAAACCTAAAAACCATCGCGATATATGGTTCACTAATATGAGTGACTTGAACAGAAAGAGCCTCTTGTAATCGGAATGTAGGTCTAAACAAATCTGAGAAGTTTTGCGAAAACCGACTATCTGCAAAAAGAGCATTTGAGTAAATATGCAGTTGTCGTTCAGGATACTTAGAAATCAAATGGTTCAAATACAAACGATGTAATTTGTTCGGTAAGAGTTTCACCTGAAGTAATACCGGTAATGCCTCTTCAGGATGGTATGAAATTTGTTTGTCCGTAATTCGCCAATCATATCGGTTAGGTTCAAAATAGTCTTCCAATTTAAACGGATAAACATAATGCAGATAAAAAGGTATACCCTTTTCCTTACAATAATCATAAACCGTTACAATTCCCCTGATGCGATCTGCGAGCCCCCCATGCACGCATCTCCCATCTACCATCATCACAATCTGCAATGCCTCAATACCTATTTTTTTTATACTCGTATAATGCAAGTCCAACATTTTTCTTTCTTCTTCATGAAAACCTCCGGACAATCTGTAGACTCTAATCACTCCCTCTACAAACTTTATAATTTTACGAATATTCATTACTTAATTAACCTTTAAGTGTTTTTTAAACGTTCGTTTAATAGACGCAAAGATATAAGTTATTTTTATATCCAAAAAAAACTTACAGCCTTTTTTCGGTATTTATGGTAAAACGGTATTTATTCTTATTGTAGACTAATCTCTGATGGTTATAAATATAGACGATTATACATCTCGGGAGGTAAAGGAAAAGTATGTTTTTTAAACGAACGTTTAAAAAACGCCATAACACATGTGTAAAACAGCCCTTTTAATCATATACAACCACCGATACGACCAGAATATAGGTCGTCTTGAAAACATATACAGAAACCGCTTTTCACACATATTCCATATTGTCCCGTTTTATGACGGCAATCTGCCGAATGTAATTCCTGTTTACGAGTCCTCCTATTACTTTTCGGGATACCTGAGCCAAGCATATACGCATCTCAAGCCAATGGGATTTACACATTTCTTTGTAGTTGCCGACGATATGATTATCAATCCCATTCTAAATGAAAGAAATCTATTGAGTGAAATGGGACTGGCAGAAGACGAATGTTACATAGATTATATCATAAAAATGCAGGAACTGGACCATCCATGGCGGCAAACCGAAGCGATGAAATACGTTGTGAAACAACGTGGCGTAGAAGTCTGCAACATCCTGCCTGCCATAGATGAAGCCAAAGCACAATTTGATAAATACAATATACCTTATTCTCCCATCCCGCTAAGGCCTTTGATAGAAAGGCACTTTAAATATATCTTCAAGTACATGCGACACTTCCACAGAAGATGTTTGGATTACCCCCTTGTAGGTGGATATGCGGATATATTGGTACTCACGAGTGATATGATGGACAAATTTACGCTTTATTGCGGTGCCTTTGCCGCTACAAGCTTATTCGTAGAATTTGCAATCCCTACAGCTCTGGTACTCTCCACAGACAAGCTAAAATTTACAACAGACCTGAAAATGAAATCAGGAGTCATGTGGCCTCCCCAGGATAAAATCTTTGCAGAAAAGTATAATTATAGCTTGTCCAAACTGGTAGAGAATTACCCCCAAGACACCTTATACTTCCATCCTGTAAAACTTTCAAAATGGAAATAATATGAAAATAGCTGTCATAGGTGCCGGTGTATCCGGTCTGTCCATCGCCCAAATGCTCAAAGACAATCATGATACCGTTATTTTTGAAGCCGATTCACGGGCGGGAGGAATAATAAAATGCGACTCCATCAATGGGAACCTTTTTCATCGTACCGGCGGGCACGTGTTCAACACCAAACGCCAAGATGTATCAGACTGGTTTTGGAAACACTTTGATAAAGAAAAGGAATTTACAAAAGCACAACGCAACTCCGCCGTCAGCATGGATGACGAAACTATCATTCCATACCCAATCGAAAACCATGCCTATAAGTTGGGGGAGAACAAGCTAAAAGCAATCATAAACGATTGGCTTACAATCGCCAAACGCCAAGATAAAGAACCTGCCAATTTCGAGGAGTTCCTCCGTTACCGCTTTGGAGAAACCTTATATGAACTATATTTCAAGCCTTATAACTATAAAGTCTGGCGAAGAAGCCTGACACAAGTACCTCTTTCATGGTTAGAAGGTAAACTGCCCATGCCTACTGTGCAAGAAATGATATACAACAACATCAACCACATCAAAGAACAGTCTTTCGTACACAGTTCCTTTTATTATCCGTTAAAAGGAGGTTCACAATTTCTTGCCGATCGACTGGCCGAAGGGCTATCAATCCGATACAACACTCCGGCAAGCCACATAGAACGCACCGGCAAACAATGGAGAATTGATGAAGAAGCTTTTGATAAAGTTATATTCTGCGGAAACATCAAGAAATTACCTTCAATACTCAAAGGACAAGTCAATATCCACACATACGAGAAATTCATTGACGGATTAGAGTCTCACGGCACCACCAGTGTTTTCTGTGAAATATCTCCCAATAACTATAGTTGGATTTATCTGCCAAGTAATAAACACGAATCTCACCGTATCATTTGTAGCGGTAATTTCTCTCCCAACAATAACGTTCAGGGAGTAGTTACCGCCAGCATTGAATTTACCGATTTTATATCTAAGGAAGACATATTGGATAACCTTCGCCGTATTCCATATCACCCGAAATACCTGACTCACCATTATGAAAAATACACCTATCCTATCCAAAGCAATACTACCCGTGAAATGATAAACACATTGAAAAAAAATCTTCAAAAAGAGAATTTCTATCTATTAGGACGTTTTGCCGAATGGGAATATTATAATATGGATGTTGCCATAGGCGCTGCTCTGGACTTAAAAAAAATACTATAAAGAGGATTAATACTTATATAAAATCATCATGACAAAAGAAGAAACATTGCAGCTAAAAGGAATTGCCATTCTGATGATGTTATTTCTTCATCTTTTCAACACAACTGCAAATGTAGAACAATGCCATACTTTCATAAACTTCTGGAATGGGAAACCACTCGTATTAGCATTAAGCCGGGTGGCAGCGTTTTGTGTTCCGATATACATATTTCTCTGCGGATACGGACTTGCCATAACTTATAAAAAGAACCGAGGAATAATGCACTCATGGAATAGGATATTCAATCTCTACGTGAATTACTGGATTGTTTTTTTACTGTTCATTCCATTGGCATGCCTCATAAAACCTAAAAGTTATCCCGGAAGTTTAATGGAATTTATCGGTAATTTCGTTGCATTGGATTGCAGCTACAATAGAGAATGGTGGTTTTTCCTCCCTTATGTCCTACTTGTCATTAGCTCAAAATACATTTTCAGATTTCTGCATAAACTAGATATCAAAGCTACTATTATAACTATTACGATAGTATGTATTTTATATTTCACAGCCAATACTGCCGGAAAACAGTTCCGTCCCTATATTCTACAATATCAGCCATTGCAAATTATATTATGGTACATCACTCTTTCATTCACGTTTATCTGCGGAGCCTTATTTGCCCGTTACAATATATTTGAATATTACCGCTCTTATTTTTCCCGATATTACCCTTTAAAAAGAAATCTTTTATTGACCGGCAGCTTATTAACCCTTTGCATACTCAGGATGATGTTAGGACCCAGTATTCTGAATCCACTTTTTGTGATACCTTTTTTAATATGTTATATCTGCATGAAACGAAGCAGGCGCATATGCGGTATATTAGAATTTTGGGGAAGCCACTCTACCAACCTATGGTTAATTCACACCTTCTTTGCTTACTATTTATTTCACGATTTCATCTATGGATTTCGTTATCCCATATTAATATATCCGGTACTGCTTATCGTCTCATTAGGAAGTTCATATATTGTCCGGTTTATACACAATCCTATAAAATCCATAATAAAAAGCAAGCAACCAGAATTAACAAGAACAAGAAACTAACAGAGCTTTTTGAAGAACTCCGGTATCGTAGTATCCGTATAGATAAATCCGTCCGCTACAAGACGGTCGAAAACCGGTGTTCCGATGACACGACCGTATTCTTCCTCCAGTTTTCCTTCCTTGTACAACTCGTAGAAGTAGCGCCAATGCCGTCCGCCGTGTTTGCTGCTGTGTTGCTCCAGTTGCTTGCCGCCATTAATCATTTTCTCCATGAAATGCCGTTTGCCACGTATGTTATAGTGATAAACACGCACATTGCCAAACTCCGAGCGCTTGGGAAACATCGTGACCTTATGATTACCCATAGAAATCTGGAGGTAACAGGTGGTGCGGTGAATTACTTTCTTATTCTGGCGTTCAAACAAAGAATAAAGCGACAGGTCATAAAGTTCCTGGTTATAAACAGGCTTTACCATCTTGTCCCACTGCCAGAAAGGTTTTCCTTCTTCCGGATATACACTTCTCACTTCACAATTCAGCACATTGGCATGCGTGGCAGATAATTCTGTTTTAAGATTACCCGAAGGGGAATACCACAGTTCGTCGGCATCGGCATTAATGACCCAATCCGCCTTATACACAGTTTTAGCTTTCCAAACCATGCGGTCCACCCACTGCTTCTGCTCATAATTGGTGGCCGTCTCTTCAATCAGTTCTTTCACCCACCCCTTCTCTTGATATTTACGGATAATCTCCAAAGTACGGTCTGTGGAATTATTGTCGGTTATAATGAAGCCATCCACTCCCATAGCTTTATGAAAGAGCAGATTTTCCTCCAAAACATCCTCTTCATTCTTCACCAGCAAGGTCATTATCAACCGCGGAGAAGGCGTCAACCGGAAAGCTTTGAAACTTTCGATAAGGGCGAAGCCTGCTTTTTTCAGGAAACATGTACTCATGATGTTCTATGTATTAGTCTATTGCTACTTTTACCCATCCCGCAGGATAGATATTCGGAGTCTCGGAATGTTGGAACCAACGGCAAGGTACAATCACCGTTTTGTCTTCACGGGGATTTAACCAGGCTCCCCACCAACTGAATGTACTGTTACAGATGATGTGATGCTTGCAATGGCTCATCAGCATCATGTCTTGCCAACTATCTTCACCTTTATTCCAGTCAATATACACCGCATTCGGCAACGATAGATTTTCCTTTACCCAGGCAATATCATCCGAAAAGACATAATAAGACGGGGCGGAAACCCTCTTGTTCATTTCCGCTATGGCGTTCCGGTAATAAGGCAATTGGCATACACTTCCGGTAGTAGCCCAGTGTTGCGGTTGCAGATAGTCTCCACGACGAATATGCAGAGATACCGCATTTTCATCTTTGTCCAACCTATCCAGCATATCAAGGCTTTGCTTGTTGGCATTACTTTTGTCAAAGGTAAAAGCCTCCCGCACCTCGTCCCTAATATCCGCAAAAAATCGTTCTGACTGATAAAACCCTTTAAAGTAAAGCAAAGGCCAACAATACTTCTTCTCAAAAGCCTGCAAACTATTAGGGTCTTGCTTCCGTTCATATATTTTTTTGAAGAAAAGAAACTCGATAACTTTCTTCAGAGGCTGGTTAATGCAAAACTCCGTGCGGGGCAGGTTAAATACACGATGCATTTCATATCCGTAATGCACTTTATAATGCATCATATCCGAAAGGTCTATGCGTACTTTAGGATAGCGCTTCTTCATCCGCAGATAAAAAGCGTAAATAAACATCTGATTTCCTAAACCGCCTGTTACTTTTATAAGCCTCATAATAAGACCGTTTATATTTAAAATAGTTTTATTTCATAATTCCCAACCGCTCGTTCACCCCGTCACGATAGGCTTTCCAGAGTTTGGAGATATCGCTCCACCGGTAAGCATCCGTAAAGGGGCAGGTAACCAGAGCCGTCAGGATATATCCCCCCACCCCGATAAAGCCTCTGAGATATTTCACCGCCCAGTTTCGCCCGTAATGATGGCTGAGGTACGTGGAGTTCCTCACTTGGTAGAAACGCTTCCACTTTTTCTTTTTGTTCCGTTCGCTCCAACTGTCATCCGAGAAGAATTTCTCCTTATCCATCAAGGCCGAAGGCACATATATTATCTTGTAGCCTGCCTGCACCGTACGAAGGCAATAATCGGTATCATCACAGAAAATAAACAAATCTTTATTGGGATAACCAATTTTTCCAACCACTTCACGGCGAATAAACGGCCCTTCAAAGGCAGCACCTTGAATTTCCGTAGGAGCGGTAACTTGCTGTTTCGACAGTTTACCCGTATACATGGATGCAAACGGATTTGTCAAGTTATACCCCTGAAACTCATGAGTGAATAACTTACCTTCTTGCAAGCGGCGTGGGGCAAGTATCCCCACATCTTCCCTGTTGGCGCACGTCAACAACTGTTCCAGACAATCGGCGCGCGGAAACACATCGTCATCCATGCACCATATCCAGTCTGCCCCTGCCTGATAGGCATATTGCATACCGGCAAAGAAGCCACCCGAACCACCGACGTTAGCTTGGCTGATAACCACCAATTCCGGTTGAGCCTCCAACCAATCGGCAGTGCCATCCGTACTTCCATTGTTAACTACCACGATAGAAGACACTGGTTTGTTTTGTTGCAGGCACCCGACGGTTCTTTTCAAAAGTTCCAGCCGGTTATAAGTTACGACTACAGCTATAATCTTCATAGTATCCTCAATATATATCTCCCTCGCTCGTCTGGGTACTTCTATAAGCCACCATCAAGTCCAAGCATTCCTTAACATCGAAACCTCGAACCTTGGCATATTCCTCTGCTATCCAACGGTGCATCTGCGGAGTTGCCGGCAAGCGCATAAAGTTCTTACATCCCGCTTTGATGCCGATAGAACCGATATACATCCGGTTCAGGTCTACTATTTCGAGCTTAACGCCTTCGGGTGTCTTACAGAACAGAATATTTTCGCGTCCATAATCCTTATGCGCATATCCATGTTCATGAAGAATGCCGGTAGTTCGTCCCACTGCCCGCGACACCTCTTCCTCACAATCAAACTTCTCATAAAATAAATCAGCGTAAACATGCGTACACTCCGATTGACAGCTCACATAGTAGCTTTCATCGAACAAGCCCCCCCTACGAATATTCAAATACCCCACCGGCTGGGGAGTCCCCACACCCATCGCCAAAAATCTTTCGGCATACTCATAGGAGCGTTGAGCCTTTGATGCGCGAAAAATGCCATACACCAATCGGTTAAGAAAGTTAGGACGCTGAAAAGACTTGACTACAAATTGCCTGCCTTTATACTCCATCCTCCGCAGTTCATTACGTTTTTTATGGATGACGACCCCTTCTTCTCTCTGGAAACGTTCGGGAAGTGAAACTACAAACTCCCTCATGTCTTCAAAGTCAGGATGAAGCATCAAAGCATGGGGATGGGAGATAATATTCTTTCTTTTCTTTACACTACTCATAACCGGTCAGATTTTATCTAATCCCTTCGTATATTTCAACCAATAGTATTTCAACGGATTTTTATACTTCAACTGTTTCCAGGGACGGCTGCCATGCGGGCGATGCCACACCGGCAAGGTAGTAAACAGATAATTCTTGAAACCCTCTTTCAATGATTGATGGGAGATAGTAACATCATGCCAGTTCTTTTCCGGGTCCAGTTGGTGAAAGTCAAACGTTTTCAGGAAGTTCAAAGCTAGCAGAGAACAGCAAAAGCTACAATGCTTCTTCTCCGGGAATACCTGGTTTTCGCGACCTTTGGCAAACAGATAGGGATAATTGATATCTCCCTTCTCGTCCACAGTGACGGCAGCGGCAATACCGCAATCTTCTCTTTGGAGTGCTCCGTCGAACAAAGACTGCAAGGTGTTTTTCTTCACTATTACATCCGATTCAACGATAATCAGCCCTGCCTCCTCCTGAATGGCACGTTGCCGGGCTATCTGTAACACAAGCAGATAATTAGGGGAAGGATGGTCGGTGATATCCGAAAGATTTACCAATTCAAATCCCAATTTCGCAGAAGCCTCCTGCAACCGGGCAGTACTTTCTTCCGTACTGAAATCATTATAAATAGTATATACAAAAGGAACGTTTAGGTCAGATGCCATAATGGCTTCCGCAGCCTGCAATGTCAACTCTATAGAGTCCTTCACGGGGGTGATGATATGAACACACTTCATACTGTTTGGGGCGTTTTATCCTCGTTTAATAAACTGTATCATTACTATAAGTTGACAAAACTATGCAATATTTCGCACACAACCAAACAGTTCGCTATTTTATTCCTTTTCAGCTTTCCGTTTCACGGTATATTTTTATTTAGAATAGTTATCTACCGTCTCAAATAAACAACTATATTTGTAATGAATATCAGAATTAATCAACATTGATTTTATGTCATAGATAAATCATTCTAATTATCACTATATGTTAAACTTTAAATGACAAGACAAGATGAAATCCATTTTTAAGAAATTAATTTTAGCAACTTTTTTGCTAGCCGCTATTTGCATTCAGAATGCGAAAGCACAAAGTACCGTCTATTTCTTTATAGACTTTCGTTTTTGGCATTCCGAATACGTGTTCAATGTAAACGGAGAGAAAGGTTTTACCCTTAATCCGGAAGGCAAACCAACCTATAAGGGGGCAGAAACGAAGCTGTATAACATGTGTGCCCGTAAGATAACCTTCGAGCATCCTGACAGCTATGTCATATCTGTAGATTGTCCCAGCAAAGGCGGTGTGTACCACGCAGAACTGAACCTTAACTTGGAAGACGGCGAAACCTATTATGTATTGTGCAACGCCAACCTCAAGAAGCCGTTCTTCATGGAGAATATCGCAGAAAAGGAAGGGCTAAAATTACTTAAGAAAGCACAAAAAAGTGACAAATACACTATCAATGAAGACTTTGTTTATAAAGGAAAGTAGAGCCGTACTTATGGCACTCTTCCTATCCGTCGCCTGTATTCCGGTCAGCGCCCAAGACATTGCAACCATACTTTTCGGCGAGGGTAACAAGACCGACTACATCGGGCAATATAACTATAACGGCAAACGTAAAAATGGATTTGGCATAGAACGCCAAAAAAGCGGAGCCGTATATGTAGGCGATTTCTCAGAAGACAAGATAAGTGGCCGGGGTATGCTCATCGCTAATGTAAAAGGTATCCCTAATGTATCCGGTGCAGTTGTGTATGTTGGCAATTGGCGCGACGGGAAAAAAAGCGGCAAAGGCTCTTGTTACAGTTCTGACGGAAGTTTGGTTTATGAAGGGCGTTTTGAGAACGATAAGCCTGCCAGTAAAACTATTTCATCATCAGCATCATCCTCACAACGCTTTTGCATGACAGAATTCGATAACAATCTCTATTTAGGAGAGACTACCGAAGGTATTCCTGATGGTTTCGGTCTGACCGTGGAAGACGATGGCGACATTATTTATGGTATCATGCGAAACGGTATCCGCCAAGGTATTGGCATGATATTCCATGCGCTTGATGTGTGGGAAGTAGGTAAATGGACTGATGGACAGTTTCGCTCTTTCAACAGCTCACAAGTCGCCAGTTCCAACCTTGAAGCATTCCGGGCCGACAACAAGGCATGGAAAAAGGAAGTACGCGGCATGTTGACTGAAGCCGCATTCAACTTTGCACAAGCCGGGGTAACAGCAGCGACGATAGCACACGATGCAAGCCAAAAAGATGCCCCGGAAAACATTGGAGATAAAATTGATGAAGACAACATCGCCTCCGGCAAGAGTTTGAGCTATTATCAAACATTGTATAACAAATGGGAATTGAAAGCCAAAAATACTTTTGAAGATCGGGTTCGTCACAAAGTCGCCGCAAATACCGCAGGTGATGGACGTGTAGCTAATTCTGATGCCAAATTGCTTCGTCAATACCAGAAAAGCATGAGAAGTGTTCGCCTCGCCGCACAAAAAGAAGGATTTAGCATACCGCAATCAAAATATGAAATAGCTTCATTTTGATAATAAAGAAGTTATAGGCCGATAGTCTTGCAAAAACAACATTCAAAACTATCGGCTTAACTCCATAACTTATTCTTTTTCAGCTTTCCGTTTCACGGTATGTTTTACCTTCAGCAGGGCAAGATTTAACTCTATAGCCGTTTCCGAATCTGTTGCCTGAAGATTGTTATCTAATATGTCAGAAAACAGGTCACCACTCTTTTGCAATAAAGATTTCTGCTGCTCTTCAGAAGCATCCGGCAAGCTATTCATAATGCGAGACAATTCTCGCAATTTAGCAAAAGTCTCAATGCTTCTGTGGCACGAGGGCTCTTTAAGATAGTGGCAATCATATAAAGTCCTTTTTCGGTAAACGCTTTCGGCAATACTCTTGACTTAGAGAGATTAGTGGTGGAATTTTTCCACCGTAAACCTTTTAACTCACTATCGTTCAGCTCCATAATATACCCCTTAGGAAATTTATTCGGGTTATTTTTAACTGACTTATTAATATCACGTGTTTCTACCCCATACAAAGCAGCCACATCCCTGTCCAAAAGAACTTTTTACCCACGAAGCACAATTATTTTATCTTCCACTTCTTCAAAGCCCATAAGTACATTTTTCATAATATCTTAATTTATGTAACGAACCATCTACAATGATATACATTATCATACCGGCATCCCCTATTCTCATAATTTATTTTTAACTTTGCCTACAATTAACGGTAAATGAAATGAAAGTCATTGTCGACAACAAAATACCTTTTATAAAGGAAGCTATCGAGCAGATAACAGATGAAGTGGTTTATCTACCCGGAGGTGATTTCACTCCCGCATTGGTAAAAGATGCGGATGCACTTATAATCCGCACCCGCACTCGTTGTAACCGCGAACTGCTGGAAGGCAGCAAAGTAAAGTTCATTGCTACTGCTACCATCGGTTTCGATCATATCGATACGGAATATTGCCGGGAAGCCGGAATTACCTGGAAGAATGCTCCCGGATGTAATTCCGCATCGGTAGCCCAATACCTGCAATCTTCCCTGATACTGTTGCAGCAACTGAAAGGAGTAAAACTTTCCGAAGCCACCATCGGAATTATCGGAGTAGGAAATGTAGGCAGTAAAATTGCTAAAGTCGCCCAAGAATTCGGCATGCGCGTATTGCTGAATGACCTTCCCCGCGAAGATAAAGAAGGAGGAAAAGACTTCTCCTCCCTCCAAACGCTTGCCGAAGCATGCGATGTACTGACTTTCCACGTACCTTTATATAAGGAAGGAAAATACAAAACGTTCCATTTGGCAGATAATGCCTTCTTCCAATCATTGAGACGAAAGCCAGTCATTATCAATACCTCCCGTGGAGAAGTCATAGAAACAAATGCACTATTGGAAGCTTTGGCTACAGGAATTATCTCGGATGCCATCATTGACGTCTGGGAAAACGAGCCAAACATCAACCTCACCTTATTAAATAAGGTATTCCTTGGAACCCCGCATATTGCAGGATACTCAGCTGACGGCAAGGCAAACGCTACACGAATGTCTCTCGATGCACTTTGCCGTCATTTCAATCTGCAAGCCGATTACCGCATCATACCACCAGAACCCGAACAAGCACAGCTCACAACATCCTCTATGGAGGAAGCCTATTTAAAAATGTACGACCCTCGCCGGGACAGTGAAGCCCTGAAGGCCCATCCTGAATTATTTGAAAAGTTACGGGGAGATTATCCCCTGAGAAGGGAGAAAAACGCTTACACTATTTTGTGCCCCTAAACTTTGTTTTCTCACTATATCAGTTCTGCAATGACTTGCGGATAATATTCATACTCCAGCGCATGTACTTTTTCCGCTACCTGTTCTGCTGTTTCACCCGGCCAAATAGGACATTTATACTGCCTGATAATCTTTCCTTCATCAAAATGTTCATTTATATAATGTATAGTAATACCACTTTCTTTCTCACCGGCAGCTACCACCGCCTCGTGTACACGATTACCATACATTCCCTTTCCGCCAAACTTAGGCAGTAAAGAAGGATGAATATTTATAATTTTATTGGGATAAGCATGCAAGATACAATCCGGTACACGTGCCAGAAAACCTGCCAACACTATAAAATCAATCTTTCTATCTCTTAGAAGAGCCAACACAGACATACCTTCTTTCCACTCCTCTTTAGGTATATAAACCGACGGAACATTCAGACAACGTGCACGTTCCATCACAAAAGCGGTTTCCCGGTTAGTTAAAACCAGTCCTATATGAACCGATTCGCTATCTTGAAAGTAGCGAATGATATTTTCGGCATTCGTGCCATTACCGGAAGCTAAAACAGCAATGTTCTTACTCATAAACCCTCCAATCTCTGCACAAAACCGTGAAAAATGTGCAAAAAGGTACATTTAATTCATCAAATATTTGCGAGGAACGATAAATATTTATTCCTTTGCACCGCAAATTTAAAGAAATAAAACTAATTATTAATTAAAAACTTAAAGTTATGTCTGAAATTGCATCAAGAGTGAAAGCGATTATCGTCGACAAATTAGGCGTTGAAGAATCAGAAGTTACTAACGAAGCTAGCTTCACAAACGATTTAGGAGCTGATTCTCTTGACACTGTAGAACTTATCATGGAATTCGAAAAAGAATTCGGCATTTCTATTCCTGATGATCAAGCTGAAAAGATTGGTACTGTACAGGATGCTGTATCTTACATCGAAGAACACGCTAAGTAATCTTAATCCATTCATTTCTTAGTATGGAATTAAAAAGAGTTGTAGTAACAGGTCTTGGCGCTATTACTCCCATTGGCAACACAGTACCCGAATTTTGGGAAAATCTCGTGAATGGGGTTAGTGGAGCAGGGCCTATTACTCATTTCGACGCATCACTTTTCAAGACCCAGTTTGCATGCGAAGTGAAAGGCTTCGATGCTAATCAATATATAGACCGTAAAGAGGCTCGTAAGATGGATTTATACACTCAGTATGCCATCGGTGTAGCCAAGCAAGCGGTAGAAGATTCTGGTCTTGATGTCGAAAATGAGGATTTGAACAAGATTGGTGTCATTTTTGGCGCCGGTATTGGTGGAATTCGTACATTTGAAGAAGAAGCAGGTAACTATGCCCTCAATAAAGAAAATGGTCCTAAGTTCAATCCGTTCTTCATCCCCAAAATGATTTCGGATATTGCAGCCGGACAAATTTCAATCTTGTACGGTTTTCATGGTCCTAACTATGCGACTTGTTCTGCATGTGCCACATCTACAAATGCTATTGCCGATGCATTTAACCTCATCCGTCTGGGTAAGGCCAATGCCATTGTAAGCGGTGGTTCAGAAGCAGCTATTGCTGCCTGTGGTGTAGGTGGTTTCAATGCTATGCATGCTTTATCTACTCGTAATGAATCTCCAGAAACTGCATCCCGTCCGTTTAGCGCAAGCCGTGATGGATTTATCATGGGTGAGGGTGGTGGTTGTTTAGTTCTCGAAGAATTGGAACATGCCAAAGCTCGCGGTGCAAAGATTTATGCAGAACTTGCTGGCGTAGGTATGTCTGCTGATGCTTATCATCTGACAGCTTCTCATCCTGAAGGTTTGGGAGCTAAGTTAGTAATGGAAAATGCATTGGAAGATGCAGAAATGAAACCCGAAGAAATTGATTATATCAATGTCCACGGTACATCTACTCCGGTTGGTGATATTTCTGAAGCAAAAGCGATCAAGGAAGTATTTGGAGAGCATGCATATAAATTGAATATCAGTTCAACGAAATCGATGACAGGCCATTTGCTGGGCGCTGCCGGTGCAGTAGAAGCCATTGCAAGTATACTTGCCATCAAGAACGGTATTGTTCCTCCAACCATCAATCACGCAGAAGGAGATAATGACGAAAACATCGACTATGACTTGAACTTTACGTTCAACAAAGCGCAAAAACGTGAAGTAAACGCAGCCCTTTCCAACACTTTTGGATTCGGTGGTCATAATGCATGTGTTATTTTCAAGAAATACGAAGAATAATACGGTCGTGTTACGTAACCAAATAGACAAGATAAGACTCTTATTCCGTAAGGATAGAGAGTCTTATCTTTGTTTTTATAAGATACTTGGTTTTTTCCCTCGCAATATTCGTTTTTACCATCAAGCTTTATTACACAAATCAACTTCTCTCCGCTCCGACCAAGGACGTCCGATAAACAATGAACGCTTAGAGTTTTTAGGTGATGCCATTCTCGACGCTATCGTGGGAGATATTGTCTACCGTCATTTTGAGGGCCGTCGTGAAGGTTTTCTTACCAACACCCGTTCCAAAATTGTACAACGGGAAACATTGAACAAGCTGGCGGTAGAAATTGGATTGGACAAACTGGTGAAATACTCCAGTCGCTCCTCCTCGCACAACAGCTATATGTATGGCAACGCTTTCGAGGCATTCATCGGCGCTATCTATCTGGACCAAGGTTACGACCGTTGTAAGCAGTTCATGGAGGAAAAGATTTTCAAGCATTACATCGACCTCGACAAGATGTCGCGCAAAGAGGTCAACTTCAAGTCCAAGCTCATCGAATGGAGCCAGAAGAACAAGATGGAGGTATCCTTTGAATTGATTGAGCAATTTCTTGACGAAGATTACAATCCGATGTTCCACACCGAAATCCGTATAGAAGGCATCTCCGCCGGTACAGGAAGAGGATACTCCAAGAAAGAGTCACAACAAAACGCCGCCCAAATGGCATTGAAGAAGATTAAAAGTGATGCTACTTTCAAAGAAAATATTGAAGCGGCTAAAATACAAAATCATACAGAAATTACAGAAAAAGAGACTCCTACTACAGAAGACATGATCATCATAGAAGAAACTTCTTGCGGCTCAGGACAAGGTATAACTTTATCCGAAACAAATTCCCATCCTGCGCCCCTGAACGACTAAATCGTGTTCTTCGGTCACTAATTTCAGCTTTCCGGCAATTTCCTCCAGAGGAGCAGAAGATATATCATCCCCCTTCAGCGTCACCATACGTCCGAATTGTCCGGTTGCTATCAGTTCCGTAGCATGACCGCCCATACGGGTAGAAAGATTTCTATCAAAAGGTGTAGGCGAACCACCACGCTGAATATACCCAAGTACGGTTTCACGGGTTTCAATGCCCGTTTCATACTCTATCTCCTGTGCAATATATTCGGCGGCACGTTTCCGGCCATCTGTCAGAATACCTTCGGCAACTACCACAATAGAGTATGGTTTACCCTTCTTCAAGCGGTTCAGAATAGTATCACCAATATTATGAACATTATAAGGAAGTTCAGGGATTAAAATCACATCACCACCGCCTGCCATACCTGAATAAAGAGCAATCCATCCCGCTTTATGTCCCATCACCTCAATCACCATCACACGCTTGTGCGAACTGGCAGTAGAATGCAGACGGTCAATAGCATCTGTGGCAATACTGACAGCCGAATCAAAGCCGAAAGAAAAATCCGTACCCCAAATATCATTATCTATCGTCTTAGGTACAGATACAATGTTCAACCCCATAGCGGCCAACTTAGCAGCAGTCTTCTGCGTACCATTGCCACCGATACAGACAACACAATCCAAACCCAACTCTTTTACATTCTGCTCTATCAAAGCCGGTTTGTTGACATCCGACATCACACCGTTCTTTTTAAACGGTTTCTCACGCGAAGTCCCTAGCATAGTTCCACCCAAATTCAACAATCCTGATAAAGATTTATCGGTAAACGACTCTACATCTTTTGTCAATAGCCCTTGAAAACCACTATGGATGCCGATTACCTCCATTCCATAATGATTAATAGCAGTCTTGCATACCCCACGAATAGTAGCATTGATACCGGGACAATCTCCCCCTGAAGTCAAAATACCGATTCTCATAAATTTAATGTGCTAATGTGATTAATATGTTAATGTGCTAATAGGCTGCGCAATGAATCCGTTTCGTCATTGGCACATTGGCATATCGCTACATTAGCACACTATCTCCCCGTAAAGATAGAAAAAAAAGAGAAAAAAGATAGAGAAGCCGATAAATAAGATTAATTTTGCGATTTAAAATAAGATTTCAATAAGAACGATGAATATAACAAAGTTTCTGAATAAAGTATACTTCGCTCCTCGCCTGAAAGAAATCGAACAGTATACCGACCATGCAGGAGAATTACAAGAAGGTGTATTGCGACGTCTAATCCGTATGGCTAGCAACACTGAATGGGGAAAGAAATACGACTATGCTTCTATCCGCACTTATGAAGATTTTAAAAATCGTCTCCCTATACAAACTTACGAGGAAATAAAGCCATATGTAACCCGTCTGCGTGCAGGCGAGCAAAATTTACTTTGGCCCTCAACTATACGCTGGTTTGCAAAATCTTCGGGAACCACCAATGATAAAAGTAAATTCCTGCCCGTAAGCAAAGAGTCATTGCAAGACACGCACTATCAGGGTGGAAAAGATGCTGTCGCCATCTATCTGGGGCAAAACCCTGAAAGCCGGTTTTTCTCAGGGAAAGGTCTCATTTTGGGAGGTAGCCACAGCCCTAATCTTAACTCCAACCATAGTCTCGTAGGAGATCTGTCGGCAATTCTGATAGAGAACATCAACCCGCTGGTAAATTTCATACGGGTACCGAGTAAACAGATTGCCCTCATGGATAAATTTGAACCCAAGATAGAAGCTATTGCCAATAATACCTTGCATGCCAATGTCACCAACCTCTCCGGTGTACCGTCATGGATGTTGGTACTCATCAAGCATATACTCAAGAAGAACGGGAAACAGACATTGGAAGAAATATGGCCTAATCTTGAAGTATTTTTCCACGGTGGTGTAGCTTTCACTCCCTATCGTGAGCAATACAAGCAAATCATCAAAAGTTCCAAGATGCATTATGTAGAAACATACAACGCATCCGAAGGTTATTTCGGTACCCAAAGCGACCCAAACGACCTCTCCATGCTGTTGATGATTGATTATGGTATCTTCTATGAATTTATCCCATTGGAAGATGTAGGTAAAGAAAATCCCCGTATCTGCCGTCTCGAAGAGGTTGAGTTGAATAAAAATTATGCGATGGTTATATCCACCTCTGCCGGCCTATGGAGATACATGATTGGAGATACCGTAAAATTCACAAATAATCATCCTTACAAATTCGTCATTACAGGACGTACCAAACATTTCATTAATGCCTTCGGTGAAGAATTGATCGTAGATAATGCAGAGAAAGGTTTGGCTAAGGCATGTACCGCCACCGGAGCACAGATTGTAGACTACTCCGCCGCTCCTGTCTTTATGGACGAACATGCCAAGTGTCGCCACCAATGGTTAATAGAGTTCGCACAGATGCCGGACAACCTGGATAAATTTGCCGAGATATTAGACGATACTCTAAAAGAAGTCAATTCTGACTACGAAGCCAAACGCCAGAATAATCTTGCTCTGCAACCACTGGAAATAGTTGTGGCACGCAAAAACTTATTCCATGATTGGTTGAATAATAAAGGAAAGCTCGGTGGGCAACACAAAATTCCACGTCTTAGCAATACCCGTGAATATATCGAGGAAATGTTGAAGCTGAATAAAGTAAATTAGTCATTCTGATATAATAACGGAAAAAGGTGTATCTCGTAATAAGATACACCTTTTTCATTGATCAGACTAACTTGTTAGGTTTATACTTAATTGAGTTAGAGTCTAGAAACACACATGAATGAGTTATTTATCTTTCTTCATTTCAAATTTAACGAGAGACACCGGAAATTTATCAAAAGGTTCATCATCCACCGTTACCTCATCGGCCTTTATTTCAAACTTATAGTTCTTTGACGACAGTTCATAACTTCCCTTTTGCGTTGCAGATACTTTAACCTTCACTGCAATAGCAGCATCTTCACTGAGCGGCACTGTAAGTTCCATTGGTTTAGGATCGTATGTCATATAAATACTATCTTTCGCTTCACTCAGCATAGCTTCGTAACCTATTTTATATTTTACTTCACCAATAGCTTCTACAATATCATCAACCTGATCTTCAGGCACCAATGTGGCAACCAAATCCCTGATGGGAAAGTTATTAAAGTATACAGTATCATTTTTTACAGTAGCAGCAACACTGGTAGCTTCAGGTATTTCATCTGCCAAAACCTGTTCAGGTTCAAGAGAAAAAATTTGCATTGTACCCGTAAATTCTCCCCAAGCATTTTTAGTATTAGGCTCAATAGGAATGTTGTTGTCATCATCGTCACAAGAAACAAAGCCGAAGGAACATCCAAGTACCATTAGTGATACAAATAGTTGGTTTAGTTTAAAATTCTTTTCCATTTTAGTTTTTTCGTTTAGTTAAGTTAGTCTTCTTTTAAGAAATAGTCATTAAAGAAATATACTGCTTCAACAACTGTTAATAAGCATAAATCAAAAAGAATATACCCTACATCAAATTATGATGCCACCCCCCAATAACAAACCATTTTCATCGTAAAAAGCAGCTGCCTGTCCGGGAGCTATTGCTTCTAAAGCTTCTAATAATGTGACCAATAAATATCCGTCAGAAGTCAGTGTAACCCTACAATGATTGGCCTGTTTGCGGTAGCGTATCTTCACTATGACCTTTTCTGAATTAAACACTTTTTCCTCATCCACCAAATTCCAATCTTTTAACCACATCTCATTTCTATACAAAGAAGCGAGTGGGGCAAGTACTACCTCGTTGTCTTTCCTGCTGATTTTCTTCACAAATACAGCACTGTTCAGTTGAAGCCCCAAGCCACGCCGTTGCCCTACTGTATAGAAAGGATACCCTTCGTGCCAACCTAAAAAATCACCCTTCTCGTCTACAAACCTCCCTCGTCCCGGCAATTGGCAAGCAGGCACTTCTTGTTTCAGAAAAGAACGATAATCGAGCGGACAGAAGCACACACCTATACTGTCTTTCTTTGTTGCCACCCGTTCAAAGCCCCGTACAGCGGCATAAGTACGCGCATCACTCTTAGTAAGTTCTCCCATGGGTAAAAGCATCCGTTGCAGAATATCCTGTTTCAGCCCCCACAGAAAAAAACTCTGGTCTTTATCCTTATCTATCGCCGGAGCAATATAATACTTGCCTTCCAACAAAACCTTACGTACATAGTGTCCCGTAGAAATCCAAAAAATTCCCTTTTCATCGGCAAGTTTCATCAAAAGCGGCCATTTCAACTCATTATTACAAAGAGTACAGGGAACAGGAGTATGCCCCATCATATACTCATCCACAAAATAACGGATGACACATGAACGAAAAACATCTCGGGCATCGTATATAATGTGTTCTATCCCCAACTTTACAGCCAAAGTACGTGCATCCTCCAAATACTCCGTGCCACCAGTTTCATAAAAACGGAAAGTTACACCAGTCACTTCATAACCTGCCTCCTGCAACTTCATAGCAGCCACAGAACTATCTGTACCACCACTCATACCTAATAATACACGATTGTTAGAGTTCATGGGTACAAAAATAACAAAGGAAGAAGCAATCCACAAGCTTTAAAGCATATAACCTTTTTTATCAGAATAAATAAGCACATATAATGAATATTTTAAACGGTTTATCTTTTTTTACAAGGATTTGATATAAAAGTTAAAGTCATTATAATATTATTTAAAGGATTTGATATGGAAGTTAAAGTTCTCATCCATATTATCCATTAGCTTTACCTCCGGATTATTTTTCGAAAAATATCATAATTTAAATGTTTAACTATTTATCTTAAAAGAGTATGAAAAACGACACATCATTTTCGTTACGTCACCAAGTGAATCGACAATTATGTCGAGGGGTGATGGTAACGATTTTGTCCATTGCATCATCTCCGCTGTTAGCTAATAGCTTCCCGAGTACAGGTATACAGGAAGTTGCAGTTAACCATGCGGTAACACAACAAAAAGTTAAAATAACGGGGAAAGTCATTGATACCGTAGGAGAACCGTTGCCAGGTGCAGCCGTTGTCATTCAAGGTACTCCACAGGGGGTTACTACTGATATCGACGGAAATTTCTCTATAGAAGTAAATCCCAATGCCATTTTAGAGATTTCTTATTTAGGAATGGAAACAAAAGCCGTTTCCGCAAGTGTAATACGTCGTGATAAGGTCATACAGCTCAAAGAACAAGCAGATGAACTGGAAGAAGTAACTGTCGTTGCATTTGCCAAACAAAAGAAAGAGAGTGTTCTTGCTTCCGTATCAGCAGTAAAACCCGCAGAATTAAAGGCTCCTACATCCAATCTCACCACAGCTTTAGCCGGACGCGTAGCAGGCTTAATTTCTTATCAACGTAGTGGTGAACCCGGTATGGATAATGCTGATTTCTTCATCCGTGGCGTTACAACTTTCGGCTATGCAAAAGGTCCGCTTATATTAATGGATGGTCTGGAAATTACTTCCTCCGATTTATCTCGCTTACAACCGGATGATATTGCAAGCTTTTCTATCATGAAAGATGCTACAGCTACGGCTTTATATGGTGCCCGCGGAGCAAACGGGGTCATTTTAGTTACTACCAAAGAAGGTAAGGAAGGTAGGGCCAAAATAGAATTTCGCATTGAAAACTCTATCTCATCTCCAACAAGTAAAGTAGATTTAGCCGATCCTATTACCTATATGGAACTCCGTAACGAAGCTTTCCGTACACGTAATCCATTGGGAGGTGTTCCTTATTCTCAAGAAAAAATAGCCAATACCATTGCCGGAACCAATCCTTATATGTATCCGGCAACAGATTGGTATAGCATGATGATGAAAGACGTTGTAGCCAATCAACGCTATAATCTGAACCTAAGTGGTGGTGGATCGGTAGCACGTTATTATGTGGCTGCTACTTTTAATCAAGATCATGGTTTGATGAAAGTAGATAAAAGAAATAATTTCAATAACAATATTAACGTAAAACGCTATTCCATTCGTTCGAATGTAAATATCAACGTAACTAAAACTACTAAAATGGTAGTACGTCTCTACACAACCATTGAAGATCAAACTGGTCCCATTGATGGTGGTACAACTTTATACAATAAAATCATGCAAACTTCCCCGGTGGAATTCCCGGCCTACTATCCGCAGACCCAATCTACGGCGCATGTTCAACATATAATGTTCGGTAATACCTATGCAGAAGGTACTTCGCTTTATATTAATCCTTATGCCGACATGGTAAAAGGATATAAAGATAAAAGTGCTTCAAAAATCCTGGCACAATTCGAACTAAGCCAAGACTTAAAATTCATCACCAAAGGACTGAAAGCCAGAGCATTGTTTAGTACTACCCGTGATGCTTCTTTCGATGTATCACGTTATTACGAACCTTTCTACTATATGGCAGGAAACTATAATCCGGTAGATGACTCATATGTCTTATCCGAGCTGAATCCTGATAAAGGAACCGAATACCTGGGATATAATGAAGGCGGGAAAAATATTACGACTAATACATATATGGAAGCCGCCGTAAACTACGATCGTACTTTCAATGAGAAACATGCAGTAAGTGGAATGTTAATCTTCACCTTGCAAAACAGATTGAATGCAAATGCCTCTTCTCTGCAATTATCACTGCCCTACCGCAATATGGGACTTTCCGGACGTTTCACCTATGCCTACGACAGCCGCTATTTCCTGGAAGCCAACTTCGGTTATAACGGTTCCGAACGCTTTGCTGATAACGAACGTTTTGGTTTCTTCCCGTCTGTCGGTCTAGGTTACGTCATGTCCAATGAGAAATTCTATAATGGATGGATTAAAAAATTGCTCCCCAACCTGAAGTGGAAAGCTACCTATGGTCTGGTCGGAAATGATGCTATCGGTAGCAATGATGACCGCTTCTTCTATTTGTCTGAAGTAGGAATGAACGAAAGTGGTTACGGATATACTTTCGGTACGGAGTTCAATACTTCCAAAAACGGTATTGCCATTAAACGTTATGCCAATCCCTACATCACATGGGAAATTGCCAAGAAACTGAATGTAGGAGCCGAATTCAACCTGTTGAATGCAGTAGACATACAAATGGATTATTTCCATGAGAAACGTACCAACATCCTGCAAACCCGTTCCGGTGTTCCTTCAACCATGGGACTTCAAGCCGATGTACGTGCCAATGTTGGTGAGGCCGAAAGTTCCGGTTTCGATATGTCGGCCGACTACAATTACTCTTTCAACAAGGATTTCTGGATGCAAGGACGCTTCAATTTCACCTATGCCACCAGCAAAGTAATCAAATATGAAGAGAATGATTATTCCAAAACCCCGTGGCGTTCAAGAGTAGGACATTCTATCAGCCAGAGATGGGGATATGTAGCAGAACGTTTGTTTGTTGACGAGCAAGACATCGCTAACTCACCTGCTCAGTTCGGTGATTATATGGCTGGTGATATCAAATATAAGGATATCAACAACGACGGCATCATCTCAGACGCTGACCAAGTACCAATAGGCTTCCCTACCGATCCGGAAATAGTATATGGTTTCGGACTCTCGGCTGGATACAAAGGACTGGATGTCTCTTGTTTCTTCCAAGGTCTGGCCCGTGAATCCTTTTGGCTGAATGTAGGTAACAAGAAAGGAACAACCCATCCATTTATCGACGACACCGACTTAAGCGGTCTGGGACAAAATCAATTGTTACAAGCATACGCTGACAACCACTGGAGTGAGAATAACCGGAACCTGTATGCGCTGTGGCCACGTTTAAGCAACACTGTCATTTCAAACAACAACCGTACCAGCACCTGGTTCATGCAAGACGGTTCATTCCTACGCCTGAAGTCCGTAGAAGTAGGATACTCATTTCCACAAAAGTTAATAAAGAAAATGTTCATGTCCAAGCTGAGAATTTATTATAGTGGAAGTAACCTTTTATCCTTCAGCAAATTTGACTTATGGGATCCGGAAATGGCAGGTAACGGTTTAGGATATCCTATACAAAGAGTTCATAATATCGGTATCCAAGTAGGATTTTAAAAACAATTAGATTATCATGAAAAAAAGAAACTATATCATTGCCTTGATGTTGGCTGCAACCTCACTCAATTCATGTGATTATCTGGACGTAGTACCTGATAACGTAGCAACCATCGAATATGCTTTCCGTAACAGAATAGAAGCGGAGAAATATCTGTATACATGCTATTCTTTCTTACCCAACTGGGTAAATGTCGACAACAATCCGGGATTAAATCTTGGTGAGGAGGTCTGGAATGCATATGAGATATTACGGGAAAGCAGATATTATGCCACGAATGTGGGAAACAATATTTCCTCACCTAATTATAATTATTGGGATGGAGCCAATGGAGGAAAGAAACTGTTCGATGCCCTTCGTTGTTGTAACATATTCCTCGAAAACCTGGATTTGGTGAAAGACATCGATACCGGTCTGCGGTCACAATGGGCTGCTGAGGTAAAGTTCCTGAAAGCCTATTATCATTGGTATCTGGCCGAGTTATACGGTCCCATTCCTCTGATAAAGGAAAACTTGCCTATCGATGCTTCGGAAAAAGAAATGCAGATATATCGCGAACCTTTTGAAGATGTAGTGGATTACATCGTCCAGTTAATCGATGAAGCCAAAGATGAACTACCTCCGAGAACTGAAAATCCCATTTCCGATGCCGGACGCATCAATGGTGCGATAGCTTATGCCATGAAAGCCAAGATTTTGGTAACCGCTGCCAGTCCGTTGTTCAACGGTAATGCCGACTATACCAACTTTAAAGACAACAGGGGCGTACAACTGATTAATCCTGAATACGACCCACAAAAATGGGAAAGAGCACGCCAAGCTTGTAAAGAAGCTGTGGAATTCTGTGACATCACATTGAATGGTCCCGGTGAAAGATCACTTTATACCATCAATGACTATGCAGCTCCATCCGCCATGTCTTTCGAAACCCGCCAGATGAATGCTTTGAACAAAGTAATGACCGCCAAATGGAACAATGAGTTGATCTGGGGTGACAGCCGCAATGACAATAATAGTCTTGTACGTAATATTTTGATAACCATCAATCAAGGTTACTTCCGTACAGCCGGGGCCAATTCACAACACGGACCGACACTCCGTACGGTAGAAAACTATTATACTAAAAACGGTTTGCCTATTGATGAGGATGAAACTTGGGACTATAACAACCGTTATGATATCACCACCATTCCCCAAAGCCACTACCGCTATGCCGTAGTCGGTGAACGTACCGCCAAGTTACACCTAGATCGTGAACCGCGTTTTTATGCCAATGTAGGTTTCAACCGGGGCTTGTTCTATCTGTCCGGCATAGACGGACTGACTTCTGACGAAATGAAACAGCACAAGATATTCAGTTATGCAGGCGAAGATGCCGGTAAAAACGGTATCATCAACTATTCGGGAACAGGATATTTCGACAAGAAATTCATTTCCATCGATTGTAGCGTTACTACCTCCGGTTCTTGGAAGAACGACCGTTTCCCCTTCCCTATCATACGTCTGGGCGACCTTTATCTGCTCTATGCCGAAGCCATCAACGAATGCCTGCCTAATGATAACGCGACTTCTGATGACCTTTCTATCGAGTATGTAGATAAAATTCGTAAACGTGCCGGTCTCAAAGGAATCAAAGAAACCTGGGATACTTATGCCCGTCCTCAATACAAAAGCAAATACAAAACCAAAGGAGGCATGCGTGAAATTATTCGCAGGGAACGTCTGATAGAATTAGCGTTTGAAGGAAAATCATATTATGACAAACGCCGTTGGAAGCTATTGACGACTTTCATGAACGAACCTGTCAAAGGTTGGAACACAGAAGGCGTGACAGCCGAAGAATACTACATCGTAACAACCATGTTCAAACCGAAATTCGGTTCTAAGGATTATCTGTTCCCCATTCAGGAATCGACACTCTTGGCCAACCCGAACCTGGTACAAAATCCGGGATGGTAATAAATGTTATACGTAAACAAAAACATATATATATCATGAAACATATATTGAAACTAGGAAGCCTGTTACCCATTTTTCTGATGATAGTTGCTTGTACTGAGGTTGAAAAAGGGCAATATGCAATAGATACCGTAGCACCGGGAACAATCAGTAATTACAGCGTAACCAATAAAGAGGGAAAATCCGTAATTACCTATGACTTGCCGGACGACGAGGACTTACTTTATGTAAAAGCATCCTATAAATTGAATAATGGCAAGGATATGGAGGTAAAGGCATCAGCCTATGTAAACGAATTGGAAGTGCTTGGATTTGGCAAGGCAGCCGAACATGACATCAAAGTGACCACTGTAGACAGAAGCGGCAATGAATCCGAACCGGTGATTGTGAAAGTCACCCCATTGGACAACCCCATATACAAGATCTTTGATGAAATGCAAGTAGCCAGTGACTTTGGTGGTTTAAGTCTGAAATGGGAAAATGAGACGGAAGAAGAAATCATCATTTCCGTAACCACCCCCAACGAATATGGAGAGATGGTAAGCGCACAGAATTTCTATACCAAAGCAGCACAAGGTGCCGGTTTCGTACGCGGCTACTCCACGGAAACTTCAGAGACGGAAGGAAGACGTTTTGCCATCACCATTACCGACCACTGGGGAAACCAGACCGATGTGAAAGACGAGATATTCTATCCCATCTATGAAATCCAAATTCCTTCGGACAGATTTGCTAAATATGTGGTACCGGGATATGGCGACCCGGGAGTATACAACAGTTCCAAGACTCCGTATACAAAATTATGGAATAACAGTTGGGGAACCAATGATGACCATTATCACTCAAAAGTAGGTCAGAAATGGCCTTTCAACTTCGGTATGAATTTAGGACGTTTGGTGAAACTGAGCCGTTTCAAATATTACCAACGTACCGGTGGAAGCAAATGGAAATATCTTTTTGCACATGGTAATCCTAAACGTTTCAAGGTATATGGAGTGCCAGCCACGAGCGGTGGTGTGATACTGGATGTCACCGAACCTAATAACGACTGGATTTTATTGACCGAATTCACCTCCACGAAACCTTCCGGACTTCCTCTCGAGCAAACCAACTCCGATGACCAGGCAGTAGGTAACAACGGAGAAGACGTACTGATCCCCATTGAGGCACCTGCCGTACAGTGGATCCGTATTGAAGTGGAAGAGACATGGGGAGGCGTAAAAGACTTCATCCACATGGCAGAGTTAACTTTTTATGGCAGTTTAGTAGAAAACTAAAAATATAGATTATGAAAAACAAATTGTATATATCACTAATAGGATTGGCAGGATTGACTACATTTTTCTCATGTACGGACATCAATCATCTGCACGAACCTTATTTGGACCGGGGAGAACAAATCTATTTGGGTAAACCGGATTCCATACACATGTTTTCCGGCAAGAACCGTGTCTTGGCAGATGTCTGGTTTTCGGATGTCAAAGCTAAGAATTTGGTTGTGAAATACAACGGAGATATAGACTCCATCTGTATTCCCTTAGTACGCGATCCGGAACATCCACTACGTTCTGATCCGGTTTCCATAGAGATACCCGATGTAAACGAGGGTATAGCCACCACTTTCAAGTTCATCATCTATGATGCAAATATGAAATACAAGTCTCTTACCGTGGAAGCTTTAGGAAGTGCATATGGTAACGATTATCAGGAGTCCATCCAAAATCGTATTCTTACAAATACGACCTATAAAAACGGACAACTGAAAATTGTTTGGCTGAGTACAGGATCCACGCAGATACAATATACCGAAATCAAGTATATTTCGGAGAATGGTGAGGAAATGACCCATAAGTTGATGCCTACCGAAACTGAATGCAGTTTTGGCGTACAAGCCGGCAGCAAGGTACGTTATCGCAGTGTTTTCCTTCCGGAAGAGACTACGGTCGACCTCTTCTATACAGATTATAAAGAGTTTGTTGTAGAATAATAAATTCACATAAAAACAAATATTCAATTCATGAGGGTTTGTCAAAACTCCGATACAGCTGTCATATAGTCTGTCATTCAGTTTTGGCACACCTCTCATGTTTTGTTTTATAACAATCCTTATCTCCTGTCCGGCATTTTACATCCATGAAGCGTAACGAAGGATGAATTAATTCACTACATTTGCTTTCTAAAAACAAAACGAAAACAAAATCACCATGAAAGACGATTTCGACTATCGGTTAGTTCCTTCCAATTACATCCATTGCTTCAACCAAGCCTGCCCCTTCAGTGGCAACTGCCTGCGCCATCTGGCTGCGCTTCAGGCCCCGAAGACACATCCTTACGTCGTTACGGTAAATCCGGCTGCCTATCCCGAAGATGCCGCGCGTTGCCCCCACTTCAAAAGCTCTGCAAAAATCCGCTTTGCCTGGGGACTGACTACTACTTTTGACAATATCCCCTATAAGACGGCTTTACTGCTGAAAAGAAAAATCCGCAATCTCTATTCCAAAACGACTTACTACCGCATTCTGAACCAGGAACGTTCCCTTTCACCGGCAGAACAATCCGAGATTACCCACATTTTCGAGCAACATGGCATCACCTCAGCTCCCGTATACGATAGCTATACCGAAGAATACGACTGGGGAAACCGTGAAAACAGATAGACAGGGCTTCTTTATTACTCACTTATTAGCAACGAAGTACATGTCCCACCAAGTTTCAATAAAGTGGGACTTTATTCTCATTTTATTGAGAACGTATTCCCTATCAATAGAGAACGCGTTCTCACTTTATTGGGAACAGGTTCCCTCTTTAGTGGGAACGCAAGACTTTCACTAAAGCCGAAGACTCCTAATACCCAAAGCATATCCTTTCGTACAGGTATTGCCAAGAGGAAGCCTATTTCACAAAATAACTAAAGAAAACCGGATTGCTTTCTTCTGATATTTGTTCTAACAAACAAGACAGATTATCATTAGGATGTTTCCCATCTGCCTGCACTGACATTTTAAGTACGTCTGAAGGGTAAATAAAAAAGATACGCCCGCCGCCACCTTCAACCGGAATAAAATTAGGCATGACGAGTTGGTAATCCGTATTCATGACAAGATGATAATTCTTTACTTCTTTCTTTTCTTTAGACAAGACACAAAGCCCGGGTTGGTTGGTTCGGAAGAGCAGATATCCCGGCATATCACACAAATCGGTCATTGTATAAACGTATTTGTTCTCCCGACATATCTCGTTCAACTCTTCACACGTATAGGTTCGTTTTCCGGAAGTATCAGGAAACGCCTTATCACCCCATCCTATAATATAACTTTCTTCTATCAGACCGTCTTTTGTTGCATATATTGTATTATCAAACTTGCGGGTAAGATACACCGGGTCATTTCCAGTCATTGACATAGTACCAAACGTACAGAAAGGTGCAATTTCAGGCAATGGTTTCCACAAAGAATGGCGGTGCCCGATTTCTTTTTCTATAGCCAATAGAGAGTAATCGGACAAATGATTGTTTGCATAAGTTTCCTTCCGCAAATAAATATACTGATCCGTAACAGCCAAAGACTTATAAATAGCCTCTAAACGTTCGGTACGTTCATAAACCCCGTCGAAGGTATAATACTGGATAGCCGGAGGATAAGTAAGCAACAACAACCTCTTGGCTTGCCTATCTATCGCCATATCAAAAAGATTTACATATTCACCGGGACCACCACCGACTGCATGTATCGTAAACAAATGTTTACCTGATTTAGCATAGCCAAGCACTTGTTTCATTTCCATATCCAGAATCAGAAAGCGGTCTTCATTCTCTATAATCCTATCTGCTCCATGAATCAAGGCATTCTGCTTTGTCTCGGGTATAAAAAGAGACGCACTATCTAAAAAGCTGGTGTCATTCACCAATCCATCAATCTCCACAACGGGAATCACCTCAGCGAAACCATCCACATTTTTCTTCGTACAACCAGAAATAAGTAATAGAAAAATGCCGGTTATAAACAATATTTTTAATTCCATAATCATTTAATCGGTACCCATTCACTTTCTGTACCCGGTTCACAGTCAACCACTCCTATTCCAAAACAGTCAGTTACTGTTGTTACTAAATATGCATATTGTTCTTCCCCTCTTATAGTGACTAAATATGGGCCTGCCTGTTTAGTCTTCGACTCCTTACTTTCGCTTTTCCCTCCTCCTTCATCAGAAGCTAAAGCCTCAATATTAGCTAACAGTATTTTACTCATTTTCCCTTTTTTAGTCTCACTTTCTAATAAAAATACTACAGATAAAAAACCAACGAAACAAAAGACAATAAATAAGTTCTTTTTAATAATTGTTTGTTTTTAAAGTTATTATTTATCAAAGAAAGTAATAATAACCCCAATAGACAACTTTTAAGCAAGAATTTTCGTATAAGATATGCTATCCACCAATCATTTTTCACAGATTTATTATACCTTTGTGTTCCAAAAGAAACAGAGTCACAACATTATGGAACAACAACTGACCATTTACAACACCTTAGATAGAAAAAAGGAGTTATTCGTGCCTTTGCATGCCCCACATGTAGGCATGTATGTTTGCGGACCGACCGTTTACGGTGACCCGCACTTGGGACACGCACGTCCTGCCATTACTTTCGACTTGCTCTTCCGCTACCTTACACATATCGGTTACAAGGTGCGTTATGTCCGCAACATCACCGACGTGGGACACCTGGAACACGATGCGGACGAAGGTGAAGACAAGATTGCCAAGAAAGCGCGTCTGGAGCAGTTGGAGCCGATGGAAGTGGCGCAATACTACATCAATCGCTATCATCAGGCGATGGATGCGCTGAATGTGCTTTCTCCAAGTATCGAACCTCACGCCAGTGGACATATCATCGAACAGATAGAACTGGTCAAGGAGATATTGAAGAACGGATATGCTTACGAAAGCGAAGGTTCCGTTTACTTCGACGTGGCCAAATATAATAAAGACCACCATTATGGCAAACTCTCTGGACGTAACCTGGACGATGTGTTGAACACGACCCGCGAACTGGACGGCCAGAGCGAGAAGCATAACCCTGCCGACTTTGCCTTGTGGAAGTGTGCGCAGCCGGAACACATCATGCGCTGGCCCAGCCCGTGGAGCAACGGTTTCCCCGGATGGCATGCCGAATGTACCGCTATGGGAAAGAAATATCTCGGAGAAAACTTCGATATCCACGGGGGCGGAATGGATCTTATCTTCCCGCACCATGAATGCGAGATTGCACAATCGATAGCTTCGCAAGGACATGACATGGTACGTTACTGGATGCATAATAACATGCTGACTGTAAACGGGCAGAAGATGGGAAAATCATATGGTAATTTCATCACACTGGAAGAGTTGTTCAAGGGTACGCATCCCATGCTGGAACAGGCTTATACACCGATGACCATCCGTTTCTTCACTCTGCAAGCACACTACCGCAGCACGGTGGACTTCAGCAACGAAGCGCTGCAAGCTGCCGAAAAAGGATTGGCACGATTAATGGACGCCGTCCATGCGCTGGACAAAATTACTCCCGCAGCCACCTCTACCGTAGACGTGAAGGCTTTAAGAACTAAATGCTACGAGGCAATGAATGATGACTTGAACTCGCCAATTGTCATTGCACATCTTTTTGACGGTGCCCGGACGGTGAACAATATCCTTGCAGGAAATGATACCATCACAGCAGAAGATCTGAAAGATTTGAAAGATACTTTCCACCTCTTCTGTTTTGATATTTTGGGACTGAAAGAGGATAATGCTTCCAATGAGGAACGTGAAGCGGCTTTCGGCAAGGTAGTGGACATGTTGCTGGAAGAACGCATGAAGGCAAAAGCCAATAAGGACTGGGCTACTTCTGATAAAATTCGTAACGAACTGACCGCACTTGGGTTTGAGATTAAAGACGGTAAGGACGGATGCGAATGGAAACTGAATAAGTAGTTTTATATTCAAACAATACAAAATCAAGAAGCTGCCCCAACAAATGGGCGGCTTTTTGTATAGATAAACAATAAAAATCAGATCTTATCTCTTGCTTATCAAACATATAGGGAGATATCACACGTAACATTCTGAAGAGTATATCTGCCCAAAAACATTGACTTCGGGAGATTGATTTCATAAGCATCGACTTCAGAACACAAAGCCGAATCCGGCATACCACCCTACTTTCTTAGTCTGGTTAGACCAATTGAGCTGTATCTCCACGGGACCCAAAAAACTATTATACATATAGCCAATGCCTGTACCTATCAAGTCGTATGAATGTTGAGACTCAAAAAGTTCATGCAGTTTATCAGAAGTACGTCCGTAGTTGCCCGTTACCAATACATATTGATTTTTAAATAAACGTTGGCGAAATTTCAAACCGGCCACTATCAGTGTACCCGAAGCCAGTTCAGCACGATTGATACCGACAAAGGGTATCTGTTGGGGCATGTATCTACCGGCAATGCTACCACCGAGAAGATTAGTGACGGCAAAGGCATTGTCACTGTCACCCGCCAATAATCGTCCGTTGACGGAGGGAATGACGGTGAAGTTCCTTGATGGTGTAAAACAACCCATCCAATGAGCCGATAAGGCGGAAATGGGATTGTTATCTTTATACTGGAACAAGTTGTCAGTATATAAATTATAATTCACCGACCAAGACATACCTTTGGTGGGAATACTTCTTCCATTCAGGCTGTTATACAACAATCCGACAAAATAACTGAACAGAGATTCATTTCTAAACATCACGGCATCAACCGGCTCAAGCGATAATAAGTCGTGATAATTATAGTGTTGGAAAGAGATACCCGCACCCACTTGTACCTTATTCCAGTCTTTTGCCGCACCTGCTTGGAATTGTTGATGGGTAAACGTGAGGTCAAGGGTACGCTTTCCTTCATTATAAATATTGATGTCTTTATAGTTGAACTGGTAATTCAGTCCCGCCTGCCAACCTGTACCCCATTGATAGTTATATCCGACACGTGCCATAGTACGCTTCCCTAAACGTGCCGTAAGGTCAATCTGTGATTTTTTCTGTTTACCCAGATAAAAATCTGTATTTACCTGCAATGCCGCCAATTCTTCGGTATCAAAACGGAAACCGATATTCAATTTATTCTCTCTTGAAGCGGAAACGGCTATCTGCGGGTCGACAGGAATGTTTTTCTGTTCAGTAATATCAGAGACAGGCAAAGGTCCCGGACGATGAGGCCGATAATCTGTAGAAAGCCCCATCTGCTTTTTCAGAGCAATCAGTTTATCCCAATCGGACTGGGCGGCACGTTCTCCACGCACTATCAGGGTATCAATAGCTTCCTTAGTAAAACTTGCCGCAGAATAACCGGCAACATCTACCTTTATATGTACATTAGTCTTACGTAAATTCTCCTGATATTTCTTTTCTCCTTGCAGGTTGATGATCTGTCCGAAGATGTCTTTCACAGATTTCAACTCCACGGCATCCAGCAACGGACTTTGTACATCGACACCGATAATGAAATCGGCACCCATACCGAGAGCTACATCTACCGGATAATTATTGACCATACCACCATCTACCAGTACCATACCATCAAGATAAACGGGAGCAAAAACTCCGGGTATCGACATACTGGAACGCATGGCAGTAGCCAATATACCTTGATGAAAGATAACTTCGGTACCATTCACCAAATTCTCGGAAACACAAGCAAAAGGAATAGGCAAACGACTGAAATCGGTGAAATCCTGATAACCCTCCGTCAATGTGGAAAACAGTTTTGCCAGGTTCTTACCTTTGATAATTCCGGCATCCGTAACATCGGTAGATTTAAAAGAAAAAGGGATAGAAAGTACGTAGCGTTCGGAACGTAAACGGTCGTCCAATAAGACCTCTTTCGGATTGGGTGCATCCGACAGCAGGAATTTCCAATTTTGGGCATTTACCATGCTATCCAGTTGCCCGGGTGTGTAACCGATGGCATAGAGTCCGCCTACAATGGCTCCCATACTGGTACCCACCACATAATCGATAGGGATACCCGCTTTCTCTATCACTTTTAATGCACCGATATGTGCGGTTCCTTTGGCACCGCCACCACTCAATACAACGGCCACCTTCGGGCGGTCTTGTGCCCAAAGCATCAGCGGAAAGAATAATAGCCAAAACAATAATTTACGTTTCATCTTTCTCGTTTGGATTTTAATAGGGATGTGAGAAAGATAGAACAATCAACTTTATCTGTTAGTTCACTGTTAATTAGGAACTGAGGTTAGAGAAACAAAAAGGACACTTCTTTACAAAAGTGTCCTTTCCAATTTATTAATCCAGTATGAGAACTGAGTATACCGCAATTACCCGTTTATTTTTCATAAGGTATCATATCAGCCAGAATACCTTCTTTATACCAAGGATCATCAATCTCCTTGAGAACTTTTCCCATCTCAGTACACAGTTCCTGCACTACCTCCCTGTTTTGCTCCAAAGGAAGATTATTCATCTGATACGGGTCTTTTTCGTCATCAAACAACAGGCTTCTTACAAGCTTATGGTCTTTACGATCAATGTAGAGTGCCAATGTATAGCGAGCCGACTTGAAACCACGAGATGACGGGAAATAAGAATGAATTTTGCCATCAGCTTCTCTTTCTCCATCCAAGTTCTGAATATAAAGGGCACCGGTCGGGCGCACAATTTCTGCCTTTTCATCGAAGAAAAGTGGTGCATAGTTACGTCCTTGTACTTCCGAAGGAATAGAATCGGATAAGCCTGCCAAACCTAACAAAGTAGGCATAATGTCCGGTGAAGACATCATAAGATTATCTACACGAGGTTTCAGCTTATCAGGATAACGTACCAGGAAAGGAGTATTCATGGACTCGGAGTACGGTGAATTCTTCGGATCATTCGTACGCTGGCTACACATGGTTTCTCCATGGTCGGATGCAAAGACTACAATTGTATTCTTATCCAGCCCAAGTTCTTTCAAAGCATCAAGTATTTTACCGAAAGCACGATCGACTCCCGTAACAGAAGCGAAATAGTAGCGTACACTTTCTGCTTTCTCCATTTTGGGATCGGCATTCGGACGAACGAGCAAACTATCCAAAGGCTGGTCTTTGTACAAATTAAAATCTTCCTCCATACAGTCATCCAAAGAACGATAAGGACTATGAGGAGGATTCATTCCTACCATAATAAAAAATGGTTTCTTCGGATCACGCACATTATCTTCGTTCTTTAAATAAGAAACCACCTTACCGGCTTCCCACAACGGAGACCATTCATGCGGATCATGTCGATTACCATCCGTATCCCAATAATGGGGATTTTTATGTTCATCAAACGTCCCGTAAGAATACCAGTAATTAAATCCATGACGGCGTTCCTTCGGTGTATAGGCATCCCATGCAGGAATACGGTCTTCTACGTATTGTCCCGGACGTTGAGGGTCGTTGGGAGTCGGAAAGTCAGCATGTAGTTTACCAAAGTAGGCACAATCATATCCGGCTTTACTGAAAACGTCACCCACACACTCAACATCTTCACGTAAAGAACTGATAGGACGGTCTGAATTACAGTTCAATGGAACACCACTCTTGTTAGGATACATTCCGGTGAGCAAAGAACCACGGTGAGGGCTACTCAATGGACAGTTGCTCATCACAGAGGTCAAGACAACAGATTCTCTGGCAAAGTCGTTCAGACGGGGAGTGTGTACCGGATCGTTGCGAAAGTTCACCTTATCCCTAAATCCTTCCTGTCCCCAAAACTCCATAGCCTGGTTACGGAACTGATCCGGAAAGACATATATCACATTCGGTTGTTGCGCCTGTTCTGCCTGAGGGGCTTTACACCCCTGCAAGGCGAACAAACCTAAACCACTTAACAAAAGATTAAACTGATTTCTCATTTTTTCTCCAAGTCTCTTTTACGCTTCAAACCTTCCAGGAAGTAATAATCCGCATAATTCAAAGGAACATCAATTTCGGCATTGTGGGGAATGCTACCTACGGAATGCATTAGGATAAAGTTGCCATTAGTACCCACTTCAGCACGGTATGCAGGCGTTGCAAGACTTTCCATGATTTTATCGGCAGTCTCCTTATAACCTTTACCCGGAATATAAGTACTCAACTCATAAAGAGCAGATGCGGTACATGCTGCCGAAGACGCATCACGAGGTTCATTCGGAATGTTGGGAGCATCATAATCCCAATATGGAACGAGATCTTCAGGAAGATTTTTATTGTTGAAGATAAAATTGTATACTTTTTCTGCCTGATCCAAATATTTTTGATCATGAGTATAGCGATAACACATAGTATAACCATATAAAGCCCATGCTTGCCCACGAGCCCATGCAGATTCGTCAGCATACCCTTGCGCTGTTTGTTTTTTACGAACCTCACCGGTTTCGGGATCATAGTCCACTACATGATAACAACTGTTGTCAGCACGGAAGTGGTTTGCCATAGTAGTATCAGCATGTTTCGTTGCTATATTATAAAAGGTGGAGTCACCGGAAAGTCTGGTTGCTTCGAACAACAACTCAAGATTCATCATATTATCAATGATAACGGGACACTTCCAACCACGTGTACCTTGCCAACCTTTATCAGCGTCCCAAGATTGAATGACACCTGCTCCGGGACGGAAACGAGTAGACAGTGATTTAGCTGTCTGTATGATAACCGGTTTGTATACTTCTTTATTAGCAAAACGATATCCATTCAAATAACTACAACCAATCATGAAACCTACATCGTGATGCCAAGTTAAATACTGCACAGAATCCAAAGCTTCTGTATACTTTTCAGCCAATGGCAACCATTTCTTGTCACCTGTCAGTTCGTACATGTACCACATGCTTCCAGGGTAGAAACCAGAGCACCAGTCTTCGATAGATATATAATGAATACTACCATCCGCATTGATTGTTCGCGGATTAAGAACTTTGCCGGATTTTTCAATAATGTCTGTCTGAATTGTGTTCTGAGCCACTGCATTATCAATGTTTTCCTGGATAAAATTATTTTCGGTTTGCTTTTGTCCTGCGCAACCCGCAAAAATAAGAAGGGAGACTCCCAACGTAGTGAGAACTGTTTTCATAATAAAGGATTTATTTATTAAATATTTTATGATTTTTCACGGGCAAATGTAACGCTCTTAAACTAAAAAGACCCTCATAAATCATCCAATTAAAAGCTAAAATATTACATTTGCGTTCAAAAACAGCTATTTTAGTCTTCTATCACCGATCATTAAACATTAATTATCAAATATCATGACCCCACAAGAGTTTTTCAAAAAAGATCTTTTTGCCGATAAAGTCGGTGTAGAATTACTGGAAATAAAAGAAGGATATAGCAAAGCATCCCTTCTTATTAAAGAAGAACATCTCAATGCAGGACACCGTACTCAAGGAGGAGCACTCTTCACTCTAGCAGATCTTGCACTGGCAGCAGCCGCTAATTCACATGGAGCACTGGCCTTCTCACTTTCCTCCAATATCACTTTTCTACGTAGTAGTGGACCAGGTGACATACTGTATGCCGAAGCACGCGAGCGTTATGCTGGGCGCAGTACCGGATATTATCAGATAGACATCACCAATCAAAAAGGAGAGCTAATCGCTACATTCGAGTCTAGCGTATTTAGAAAAGGAGACACTCTTCCATTTACTTTGTAACAATAGAGGCCATCGGATAGCGATTACCTCTTACACTTTTCAAGAAAGCTTTCGCCGAACCGAAATTTAGATACATATCCAACCGTATGGGAAGGTGGTTTTTGTCATCGGATATATAGAATGTGATGACTTCTTTCTCCTTCCCCTTTTTGTATTCCACAAAAGAGAATACCAAACAACGATAAATCGTATCATTATTAGCTTTTATCTCTTCCTTCCCACGATAAATAAGAGTCTGTTCTTCTACTCTACGACCTGTTGCCATCGGAAAAAGAATACGATCGCCCACTTTATAATCATTGGGGTTGTAAGAACGCGCCTGGGCAAGGATACTCAACATATCAAAAATACAACGGGTGTCGCTATATTCCATTTCCTGAATAGTTCCATCACGCCAAGTTCGTTTCTGTTTCACAATCGATTTACCATCGTTATAGGAAAACCAAGCCTCATCCACCGTATAGCGTTTACCTTCTTCAGCAGCTTTCCTGAAATAAAGAGGTTCGAGTTTATCACTGACATAGCATGTCAAAGTATCCCTCATTCTAAAAAAGAAATCAGTCTTCTTACTACCCACGGAAAGGAGATTAAAGCGATAGGCAGGTTTGGAATGGTAGGTAGTAGCATTTGTTGTCAAACTGGCAAGTCCCACCTTCTTCCAAATAAACTTCCAGTTGAAATATAAGTCATACATGACATGTTCACCCGACTTAAAGGCTGTATTCTCTGCCGTACACTGTGCTTGGGCAGAAGAAGGACTAGCCAGAGTAATAAACCCCACCAGTAAACATAGAGCGAATATTCTTTTTTGTTTAATAGCTATAACCTCTGCCACTATTGCGACTACTGCTGTTATTATTCCTATTGTTGCTATTCTTGTTCTTTTTCTTGTCTTCATCTGGTTTTTGTTTTTTTAGTTCATCCGGTTTTTGTTTATCAAGCGGCTTGGCTTTCACATCCCAATCTTGCACTAAATCAAAATTAGCCTTAAACTCCAACACCTGCGGATAATAATAAACCATTTCCGGCTGGCGTTTGTTGACGTAATCACCAGTATCCCATACACCATTCCCATTTGTGTCATTAACCAAGCGAGCTCCGTACTTACCCGGATTTAAAAAGTAGAAATCCGCTTTCCCATCGACAACAGGAACCGTCCGTACCACTTTGTCCTGAGGATCCAACAAATCGACGAAAGCCACAGAGTCCGCTCCCGTTATATTAAAGAAGATCTGTCCGTATTCTTCCAAGTTCTTCACCTTAAACTCTTTCTTTACCTTATCGGTAAACATACCATATAACCCATGAAAAGCCATAGAGTCTACCTCAAAAGCATAACTTTCACCGGGTTTCCAGTCGGCATATAGATTATAGCGTTTCAAATCCAGCGAATCCCGTACAAAATCAAACGGTATATCTTGCCATAAAGAATCCACTTTCTGCCGCACATGTAAAGCCGTATCGTTATAATGAGCAATAGGCTCAGTAAAAGTCAATGTTATATAATCATATACATCCATAGCAGAAGGTGCATACACATCCATGGCAAGGAAAGGAGGTTGCTCCGGTTCCTCGGCATCTCTCTTCTTTTTCTTCTTTTTCTGCTCCTTCAACTTCTTCTCCAATTCTTCTTGTTCCTTTTCCTTCAGTTTCTTATAACTTACTTTTGAAACGAACTTCAGAGTATCGGTACGCGGAGATAATTGCTTCAAACTATCTGTATATAAATAAGTAAGGTTTACTTTCAATGTATCCTGTTGATAAAGCAAAGAATCTTTTATCCAATAGTGTATAGTGTCATTCCGTCCTGTGGTTTGTTCCACAACAAAGGCATCCTTTTCATCAAAATTCAACCCTTTTAATAAAGGCAGACTATCTGCCGGAGCCGAAAAATAGATAGAAAACTTTTGAGGGGTAAGACGCTCGGTTTTCAACAAACGCTGAGAGAATATCTGTTCCTTGAAACAACGCAACATCACATTATCGGGAAGGAAGTACGTGTACTTACGTTCCATGATAGTATCTATAGTTAAAGAATCTTTCCAGAGCGTGTCTTGCCTTACGCGTTCTTCCATAGAAGGAATGATAAGAGAATCATTGAAAGCGATAACTTCAGTCGGTTGTGAAAAATAAAAATTCTGATCCGCATCCTTCAATGCATAAATACGATATTTACCGGGAGCCACACCACGTATAGAGAACTGACCACGGCTATCCGTCCGTCCTACACGATCAAAAGGCAGTGTGGTAAATGCAGAATCTGCTAGATTGGCATGTAATCCTACCAACATTCCTTTTACCGGTTCCAAATTAGACGCTTCGAGTAATGTACCGGCTATAGCCATCGAATCAAGTTCCGCACCGGTAGAAAAGGTATATGTAAAAGCTTCCAACGGATTTCCCTCGTTATTATCCTGAATAGCATCCGCGAAATCTACAGTATAAGTAGTATTCGTCTTCAGAGTATCCTGTAAAGTGATAACCACTTTCTTACCATTAGACTTTATCTCAGGCTGCTGCACCTGAGGAGGGGAAATAACCACCTTTTCATTAGCTTTATCCAACTTGATAAACTCATCAAACTCGATTACTATTTTCTTCTTTTTATTATGAAGTGCGCCGGGCAACGGGGAACCCGCAACAAAACGGGGAGGTGTCTCGTCAATAGGTCCTCCTTCCAAACGACCTATACTGGCACAGGAATACAAAACAGCTACTATGGCAACTGCTCCCAATAACCGGTGAAAAAGCGGTTTCATCTTATTATGATGTTTACAATGTAACATGTTGCAAAAATAAAGGTTATCCGACAATTAGCGGTATGCTTTACAGTATTTTTGGAAAAAAACAACAATTTAGTCCGAAGTATATATAAAACATAGTTAAAAAACAGGTATGTTCATACCTTATATACCGAGAAAAGAATAATTTTGCGGTCGAAAACTAAAAGTTCCTATTTAGTTTTCGACCGCTATCCTTTTTTCTACTATGTTTGACATATAAGCCCTCAAATCAACAAGAATAAAATATACAGAGAATAAAAAAAGAGTATGAAGAGTAGATTAGTATTATTGGCATGTTGCCTGGCACTGCTCAGCAGTTGTGGACAAGGTGACAAAAGCATGGGTAAAGCACCCGAATTTGCAGTGATTGCAGTAGAGACTACCACTGCTAACTTGACAAACAGTTATCCGGCTACTATTAAGGGTAAACAAGACGTAGAAATCCGCCCGATGGTAAGTGGTTTTATCACTAAATTACATGTAGACGAAGGATCTGTAGTACGTAAAGGACAAATTTTGTTCAGTATTGATCCTGTACAGTATCAAGCTGCCGTAAATTCAGCTAAAGCTGCTGTGGAAACAGCCAAAGCTGCTGTAAATACACAGGAACTCACCGTGAATAACAAACGTACACTGAACCAAAAAAACATTATCAGTGACTATGATTTGCAGATGGCGGAAAACCAACTGGCACAGACAAAAGCGCAACTGGCTCAAGCAGAAGCCCAATTGGTAAATGCTAAAAATAATTTATCATATACAAGTGTCACCAGTCCCAGCGATGGTGTAGTAGGTACTATCCCCTACCGCGTAGGTAGCTTGGTTAGCCCGTCTACAGCAACTCCGTTGACTACGGTTGCCGATATTTCTGAAATGTTCGCTTATTTCTCCATGACTGAAAGACAACTGTTGGCACAAATTCGTGAAGGAGGCAGCATCAAGCAAATTCTGGAAAAGATGCCGGATGTACAGTTACAACTCATCGACGGAACCATGTATGCCGATAGTGGTCGCGTGGAAACCATTAGCGGAGTTATCGACCAGGCTACCGGTTCGGTAACCATGCGTGCCCTCTTCCCCAACAAGCATAATGTGCTGCGTAGCGGAAGCACAGGTAATGTGGTATTCCCTAACCCGCTACATGATATAATCATGATCCCTCAATCAGCCACTACGGAAATCCAGGACAAGAAGTTCGTATTTGTTCTGCAACCCGACAATACACTGAAAAATACAGAAATCAAGGTATTCAGTCTGAACGACGGTAAATATTACTATGTAACAGATGGTCTGAAAGCAGGTGAAAAGATCGTTATCGAAGGTGTACAAAACCTAAAAGACGGACAGAGTATTACGCCCATTACTCCTGCAGAAAAAGAGGCAGAGTACCAAAAAGCTCTGAAAGACCAGAAAGAAGGTAATATTCAAACGGCGTTCCAATAAAAGAATGAAAAATGAAAGAATGAAAAGCTGTCTAAAACAGACACAGTATTGATTCTTGATCCATTTTAATTCTTTAATTTTTAATTCTTTAATCTTTCATGAAATGAAATTAGATAGATTTATTAACCGTCCGGTACTATCAACGGTAATCTCCATCCTGATAGTAATCTTAGGAGTTATTGGTCTGGCTACATTGCCTATCACCCAATATCCGGACATTGCACCTCCCACCGTATCGGTAAGTGCCACCTACCAAGGTGCCAACGCCCAAACGGTACTTAACTCCGTTATCGCCCCACTGGAGGATCAGATCAACGGTGTAGAAAACATGATGTATATGAGCTCAAGTGCCACTAACAGCGGCGCAGGTGACATCTCCATCTACTTCAAGCAAGGTACCGACCCCGATATGGCAGCGGTAAACGTGCAGAACCGTGTCTCCATGGCACAAGGTTTGTTGCCTGCCGAAGTTACCAAAGTCGGTGTAACCACCCGTAAGCGCCAGACCTCCATGTTGATGGTATTCTCCATCTATGACGAAAAAGACCAGTATAATATTGAGTTCCTGGAAAACTACGCCAACATCAACCTTATCCCTGAAGTAAAACGTGTCAACGGTGTAGGTGACGCCATGGTGCTGGGACAAGACTATTCCATGCGCATCTGGCTGAAGCCTGATGTAATGGCTCAATACAAACTGATCCCCAACGATGTGGTTGCCGCCTTGAATGAACAGAACATTGAAGCGGCTCCCGGCCAGTTGGGTGAGCGCGGTAACCAAACCTACCAATATACCCTTCGTTACAAGGGGCGTTTGCAACAGACTACGGAATTCGAGAACATTGTCATCAAAGCTTTGGAAAACGGTGAAATACTCCGCCTGAAGGATGTAGCGAGTGTGGAGCTGGGTCGTCTGTCATACGGTTTCAACAATATGGTAAACGGACATAAGGCCGTGAGTTGCATCATTTTCCAGATGGCAGGTAGTAATGCCACGCAGACCATCTCGGATATCGAGGCTCTACTGGACGACTATTCCAGTAAACTGCCGGCCGGCCTGAAAATCAACATTGCCCAAAGTGCCAATGACTTCTTGTTCGCCTCCATACACGAGGTTGTCAAGACACTGATTGAGGCGTTTATTCTGGTGTTCATCGTGGTATATATCTTCTTGCAAGACATGCGCTCCACGTTGATTCCCGCCATTGCCATTCCTGTGGCATTGATTGCCACCTTCTTCGTATTGAAACTGATTGGCTTCAGTATCAACTTGCTGACACTTTCGGCGATGGTGCTTGCCATTGCGATTGTGGTCGATGATGCCATCGTCGTCGTCGAGGGCGTCCATGCCAAGCTGGACCAGGGCTACAAGTCTGCCCGTACAGCTTCCATCGATGCCATGAGTGAGCTGGGTGGTGCCATCATCTCCATTACGCTGGTCATGATGTCCGTATTCATCCCCGTGAGTTTCATGGGCGGTACGGCAGGTACTTTCTACCGCCAGTTCGGTTTAACCATGGCGATTGCCATTGGTTTCTCGGCTTTGAACGCCTTGACCTTAAGTCCTGCACTGTGTGCTATCTTCTTGAAACCCCATAATGGCGAACACGAAAACTTGAAAGAACGCGTAGGCGTTGCCACCAAGGAGGCACGCAAGATTATGTTTGCCCGATATGCCAATTCTTTAGGCAGGCTAATGCGCCCCGGCATCACATTACTCTTTGTGACAGTAGCAATTCTGGGTATGATTTTCGGTCTATTCAGCTTCAGTGAACATCCTATCTTGTGCTGCGTAATGATTGTCATCAGTGTGTTGGCATTGACGGGTATGACTACCGACAAGTTCAAACAGTCCTTTAACGACTCCTATAACGGTATCCTGGGTAAATATAAAAAACAAGTACTGTTCTTTATTCAAAAACGTTGGATATCGGCAGGATTGGTCATCGGCTCCATCGTGTTACTGGGTGTATTCATGCAAATCACCCCGACCGGTATGGTGCCCAACGAAGATACCGGTACCATCATGGGTGCCGTGACACTACCTCCCGGTACTTCACAAGAACGTGCACAAGAAATTCTGAACCGTGTGGACAGCCTTGTCGCCGCCGACCCCGCTGTGGAATCACGTACAGTCATCTCAGGCTATAGTTTCCTTGGTGGACAGGGACCTTCATATGGTTCACTCATCATCAAACTGAAAAACTGGGAAGAACGTTCTACCATGCAAAACTCCACGATTGTGTATGCCACTTTATATATGCGTGCACAAAAGGTCATCAAAGAAGCGCAGGTATTGTTCTTTGCTCCGCCTATGATTCCGGGTTACTCGGCTTCAAGCGACATTGAGTTGAACATGCAGGACAAGACAGGTGGTGATTTGGATCACTTCTTCAACGTAGTGAACAATTATAGCGCTGCTTTGGAAGCACGTCCGGAAATCAATTCTGCCAAGACCTCTTTCAACCCCCACTTCCCGCAGTACCAGCTAGACATCGATGCCGCTGCTTGTAAAAAGGCGGGTATCAGCCCCAACGACATCCTGACTACCTTGCAGGGATACTATGGTGGTTTGTATGCTTCCAACTTCAACAGCTTCGGTAAGATGTACCGCGTAATGGTACAAGCCGAGCCCGATGCCACCAAAAACATGGAAACCCTGCAAAGTATCAAAGTGCGTAACGGCAACGAAATGGCACCTATCACGCAGTTCATCTCCATCAAGAAAGTATATGGTCCTGATGTCATCAGTCGTTTCAACCTCTACACTTCCATGAAAGTGATGGTAGCTCCCGCATCGGGTTACACTTCCGGCCAGGCCCTGCAAGCTATTGCCGAAGTAGCACAGGAAAACTTGCCTGCCGGTTTCGGTTACGAGTTGGGAGGTATGGCGCGTGAGGAAGCTGAAACAAGCGGTAGCACTACGGGACTTATCTTCATTTTGTGTTTCGTATTTGTTTTCTTGCTCCTGAGTGCCCAATACGAAAGTTATATCCTGCCACTCTCCGTATTACTGTCGGTACCGTTCGGGTTGCTGGGCAGCTTCCTCTTTGTGGGCGGTATAGGAGCATTGGGTAGCATTCCGGCATTGAAGATGGTTCTGGGTACAATGTCCAATGACATCTATATGCAGATTGCCCTCATCATGCTAATGGGATTGTTGGCAAAAAATGCCATTTTGATTGTAGAGTTTGCCCTTGAACGCCGTAGAATGGGCATGAGCATCACCTGGGCAGCCGTATTGGGTGCTGCAGCTCGTCTGCGCCCTATCTTGATGACGTCATTAGCCATGATTGTCGGCCTGCTTCCGCTGATGTTTGCTTCTGGTGCAGGTGCCAACGGTAACCGTACGCTGGGTACTTCTGCTATTGGTGGTATGTTAATCGGTATGATTCTGCAAATTTTCATCGTACCTGCCCTGTTCGTGGCATTCCAGTACTTACAAGAGAAATTTAAGCCGATGGAATGGGAAGATGTCGATAATTCAGATGCTGAACCTGAGATTGAGCAATATACTAAATAAGAAGAAATTTCAATCGTAAATCGATAAATCGTAAAGAAAATGATGAAGAAATTAATGATCCTGATGTGTGCAACCGCTCTATTGAGCAGTTGCCACATCTACAAATCATACGACAGACCCGATGACATCACTGCTGAAGGCTTGTATCGTGATACCACTTTGACAAACGATACACTCGCTTCAGATACTGCCAACTTCGGAAATCTGCCTTGGCGGGAAGTATTTACAGACCCGCAGTTACAGACGCTCATCGAACAAGCGCTGACTAATAATGCTGACCTTCGTAGTGCGGCCCTGAACGTGAAGCAAGCACAAGCAGCACTGATGTCTGCACGTCTGGCATATGCTCCTATGTTGGGACTTTCTCCACAGGGAACTGTCAGTAGTTGGGATAAAGGTAAAGCTACACAAACTTATTCATTGCCCGTGACAGCAAGTTGGCAAATTGATCTCTTCGGTCAGTTGCTAAACCCCAAACGTAACGCACAGGTTTCTCTGAAACAAACCCAATTCTATAAACAAGCTGTGCAGACCCAAGTCATCGCCAATGTAGCTAATATGTATTACACACTGTTGATGCTCGACCGTCAACTACAAATAACAGAGGGTACTGTGGACATTCTGAAGAGAAATATGGAAACAGTAGAAGCGATGAAAGATGCAGGTATCTATGGTACCACCTCGGCTGCCGTAGAACAAAGCCGTACTGCATACGCACAAGTCAAGGCATCTCTACCCGACATACACCAAAGTATTCGTGAAACGGAGAATGCATTGTGCTTGATGCTGAATCAGCCGGCACAAAGTATCTCACGCAGTACGCTGGAAGCACAGCAACTTCCATCAGAGTTCTCCGTCGGTATCCCCTTACAGTTGTTATCCAATCGTCCGGATGTAAAAGCCGCTGAAATGTCATTAGCATCGAAATACTACAACACCAACAGTGCACGCGCCGCCTTCTACCCACAAATCACTCTGAGTGGTTCTGCCGGTTGGACTAACAGTGCCGGTTCTGCAATCGTAAATCCGGGTAAGTTATTGGCTTCCGCTATCGGTTCTCTAACACAGCCCTTGTTTTATCGCGGTACTAATATTGCTCGCTTAAAACAAGCAAAAGCACAGGAAGAACAAGCCAAAATTCAGTTCCAGACTTCCCTACTGAATGCAGGAAATGAAGTAAGTAATGCTTTGTACCAATATCAGATGACATCGGAAAAAGCTATTTCTCGCGATATTCAAGTAAATTCTGCCCGTAAAGCAGCCGAAGATACAAAAGAATTGTTTAAATTAGGCACGTCAACCTATCTGGAAGTATTGTCTGCCGAGCAATCCTATCTCAGCGCACAACTTTCGGAGATATCTGACACCTTTGCTAGCATGCAGGCTGTAGTCAGTTTGTATCAAGCACTTGGAGGAGGAAGAGAAAATTAATCATTAAACATTGAAAAACATGATTAGTCCATTAGCTTTTGTAGATTCTGCCGCAAAAATCGGTCAGAATGTAACCATCCAGCCCTTTGCATATATAGAAGGCGATGTGGAAATTGGTGACAACAGTGTCATTATGTCCGGTGCAAAAATCTTAAATGGGACTTGTCTGGGAAAAGGGAACAAAATACACCACAATGCCATTTTGGGAACTACTCCACAAGATTTCCATTATACAGGAGAAGACAGCCGGTTAATTATTGGTGATAATAACGACATCCGTGAAAACGTAGTCATCAGCCGTGCCACTCATGCAGACGGTGCTAGTCGTATTGGTAATGAAAATTATCTAATGGATGGTGTACACCTTTGTCATGACGTACATATTGGCAATCACTGTGTATTAGGTATTAAGACTACCGTAGCCGGAGAATGCCAGATAGACGATTATACTATTTTAAGTAGTAACGTCATTCTGCACCAGTACTGTCATATTGGAAGTTGGGTATTGATCCAGGCAGGTTGTCGTATTTCAAAAGATGTTCCGCCATACGTGATTATGAATGGTAACCCGGCAGAATACCACGGTATCAATGCTGCCGTGTTACAACATAAACATCAAGTCACTGAACGCATATTGAGACATATTGTAAATGCCTATCGTTTGGTTTATCAAGGGAACTTCAGTATACAAGATGCTCTGCAGAAGATTGAAGACCAGGTGCCCATGAGTGATGAGATACATAATATAATCAACTTTATCAAGGGATCCAAAGAGATTGTAAAGTAAACTCACAAACTTCATGTACCTGTATATTCAGGATTAAGAAGATTATCTTTTTTAGGCACGGATTATACGAATTTTGCGGATTGATTTCTTTTCCGCTCAATTCGTGTAATCCGTGTCTACTTATTTTATATAAGTAGACACCAACTTTTTACATTCATATAGAAGGAGAATATTCCACTACTATCCGCAGTGAAAGTACTCATGTACCAATTTTAACATAGCTTCCGGTTTTCCTTCTAGATCGGCACGCAAAGTACGGTCATTGTAACTACGAAGTTTACGGAGAATTCCGTCGATCATTGCCGGGCTGAATACATTGTATTGTTCAAAGACAGTGCGTTGTCTCTGTAAACAATCGGCAGAAGCTCCACAACTATCCGGCAATTGTGCCAACAACTTCAACTTATCTTCATTTTCTTTCTGATGGATATTCACATTGACATAAGTCTTCTCCGCAATTTCCAACGCATTTTCCAGCTCAAAGCCATAACGACAAGCCACAGTGAGCCCTGCAAGCAATTGATATAAATCGGCCGATCCATCCGGAGAGCGCATTTCTACAGTCTGCTTTATGCTGGTATCAAAATGACTTTCGGCCTCCAATGGATTTGCAAGTACGCACATATCAGTTTTAGCAGACCAGCCGAGAGGCACACGTACCAATACAGAACGATTACGGTCACCCCAACAAACGTTGGTAGGTGCCTCTTGATGAGGGACAAGACGGAAGTAAGAAGTAGGATTTGTATTACCGAAAGCGGTGATAGAAGGAGCCAGCTCCATCATCCCTGCAATAGCCTTACGAGCAGTCTCGGACAAGATACCGTCTTCCAACATCAGGTTCTTTCCATCTTTCATGATACGCATGTGAATGTGAAGCCCAGATCCAGCTTTTCCGGCTGTGATTTTAGGAGCGAACGTCACATTATATCCATGCTTATACCCCAGATTACGGATCACCCATTTAGCAAGCATCAACTGGTCGGCAGCCTGCTCTACAGGAACGGGTAGAAACTCAATCTCGTTCTGTTCATAAATGTATCCGTCCAAAGTAAAATTACCCACTTCGGAATGCCCATACTTAATTTGTCCGCCTGCTTGTGCAATGTAAGACATACACTGTGTACGGAATTCGTTGAACTTGGCATAAGGGCCAGATTCATGATAACCACGCTGATCGGTTGCTTCAAACATACCTGCATCGGGAGCTATTACATAATATTCCAGTTCGCCCATAGCCTGAAACTCCATTCCAGTGACTTCAGTAAAAGCTCTGCTTGCCTTGTGAAGTGTATGCTCGGGAGCACTCTCCAACGGTTCTCCGTCTTTATTAAAAAAAGAGCAAAGCATGGATAAAGTGGGAATTTCAGCAAATGGATCCACAAAAGCGGTACGAAAACGCGGTATCACATAAAGATCACTGCTGCCTGCTTCAATGAAAGAGAAGAGACTGGAGCCGTCTACTCGTTCGCCACATGTGAGGATAGCATTCAGGTAAGCCTCATCGGTAATAACAAAATTCAGAGTTTTCAAACGTCCATCGCCCGCAGGATACATAAAATTAATCATACGGATACCATTCTGTCGGATAAAAGAGATAATATCCGCTTTTGTAAACTCGGAAGCCGGTTTCTGGAGAAATGCCACTAATTGGTTGGCATTCATTGACAATTCTTGATTCATAATTGGTTGTTTTTCATTTTAGTAAGGTCGAAGTTCAATATAGTAAAATACTACTCTATCTTATTCCATATTCAGCATACCGAAGAACTCCGGGCAATGGAAGTTCGGAGCAGGCAATTCAATGGGATTCCATGAAAGGAAGTGAGGTGTCTGCAACTTATCACCGCATTTATAGAAATTGGCACGGATGGACTTACCATCCAACGATGTAATATTATGCAAGAAGAAGACGGAGAAAGGAATGATCAGAGCTACTTCCCAACCACACTCTCCTATTCTTTCAGGGAAAGCTTCACGACCTAGAGAAGACCAGCGTTGCACTTTATCGAGTACTTCCTGCGAAGCATGTTGGCGATTGTTACGTTCTGTACCCGCACCGATGAGTAACGTACCAGAACAATTACATTCCACATTATAATATATACCGTCTCCGGCTGGGATAGAAAAGAATTCTACACAAGCATCTTCCCATACCGAACCGTTATCCCGTCCCGCTACAGCACGCACACTCGCTTCTTTCACTTTATAATGAAGCAGAATGGCATCTTCCGTATGAGCAATACGAAACTCCACAACCGGATTATAAGGGAAATCTTCCCAATTTACGGTATTAATCGGCTGAAAAGCCACTTTTTCTTCATCTAGAAGAGCAGGCACCGATTCCACCGGTACACTCGCCATGCTCACCTTCTTGACATTCAATTCTTTCATTATATATCTATAGTTTTAAATACACGAAGCTATGAATTTCTGCATTTCAGGCGTATGTTCTTCTACACTTTGCAGCAACTTGAATTGTGCCTTCGTACGCACCAGGTTATGTTCCGGGTACTGAATTTTGTAATACGTATCACCGTTGATGTAATCAGCAAGAAAACGTACACATTGCATATAGGGGAACAAAGCGGCAGCATATGGCAAGTTTTCAATCTCTATCGGCAAAAGGAAAGACTTGGCAGACTCAAGATAACCTTTTGCAAAGGCCTTGAATATCTCCATATTGAAATTCACATTATTCAGGTCTTTGTCGTCTTCGAGACCAGTATTGGCACCTGAACGCAAGAAGTCACCGAAATCAGAGAAAATATAACTGGGCATCACTGTATCGAGGTCGATTACACAAAGTACATTTCCTTTTTCATCGAACATCATATTATTTACTTTTGTATCACAGTGGCAAACACGCTTAGGAAGTTTACCTTCACGGTGTAAACGTTCCGCCTTACACATTTCATCGGCACGGCGTTCTATCTCGTCGAGGAAATATTGCACTTCCTTTACACGCCCAACAGCATCGGCAGCTACCGCATCGCGAAGTTGTTTTAAACGGAACTCCATATTATGGAAATCCGGAATAGTTTCACCTAACGCATCGGGAATATCGGCAAGCATAGCCTGAAATTTGCCGAAAGCTACACCGGCATAATAAGAATACTCGGGATTAACCGTTTCGTAAGTCTTCGCATTAGGGATGAATACCATAACACGCCAGTAGTTTTCACCATCGTACCAGAAGGTTCTCCCATTGTCGGCAGTCAGGAAATGGAGCACTTTACGATCTATATCCTGTTCACCTCCCTGTTCCAATTTTTTACGTATATGCCGTGTTACAGCATCAATATTAGACTGTAACATCTCCACATTCTGGAAAATGGCATGGTTGATACGTTGTAACACATAGTCGGGGACATCCGCTTCAATAGTAGTTACTTTATACGTATCGTTAATTAGTCCCGCGCCTAAAGGCTTAATTTCCTGAACTGTACCCTCCAGTTGAAAATGAGATACAATAGATAAAAGGTCTTTCATGATAACTAATAGATTAAATTATTGTACAAATATACACTCTTTATCCTACTTTGCACAAAATATTTCTATATTTGTGTTTGGAACCTTAAAAAACGATGTAACAGTGCAAAAGCTTATTATTTACCTATTCCTTATCTTAATAAATGTAGTTGCCGCTACAGTACAAGGTCAGAACATAACTTTCAATCATTTGACCACTGATGACGGTTTATCCCAATTTTCGGTGAATAGCCTCTATATCGATGAAAACGGCATCCTGTGGATTGGTACACGCGAAGGATTAAATCGCTACAACGGAGAAAGCATAAAGACATATAAACTAAGAAAGAATGACCCGAACAGTCTATTCTGTAATACTGTGTTACGTATTGTAGGTAACCACAACGGGAAAATCTACCTACTTTGTACCGAAGGAGTTGCCGAATTTGATCTTACCACTCAAAAATTCAGGACTTTGATACAGGGACAAATCAATAGCATTTATTATAATAATGACCTTTTCATCGGACAAAAGAATGAAATATACCGTTATAACGAGAAGACGGGTAATTTTGACTTATACTACCAATTAGCAGCAGGAAACTTAGACATATTCTGTATGCATATCGACAAAGGAACCTTCTGGATGGGAACTACCGCAAAAGGAGTTTATTGCCTGAACATTGCCAGCAGAGAATTAACACACCCTATTCGAGAAGGAAACATCACCAGCATCTATCAGGACAGTGAAAGCGAATTGTGGATTGGAAGTTGGGAAGAGGGTTTGTATCACGTGAAAAAAGACGGGCAAATAGAAAATTTCAGATATGATATAAAAAATCCCCACAGTCTCTCTTCCAACTTCGTGAGAGCCTGTTGCGAAGATAATCTTGGAAATATATGGATAGGTACTTTCAATGGTCTGAACCGCTTCAACAAGAGTACAAAATTATTTCAAAACCATACAACAAATGATGTAAATAGTGATGGTTTGACACACTCTTCCATCTGGTGTATTGTAAAGGATAATCAGGGTACGTTGTGGCTGGGTACCTACTTTGGTGGCGTTAACTATTTTAATCCGGAATATGAGATATACACCCGTTATACTTACTCCACGGTCGAAAAGAATGGTCTGAGTTATCCGGTGGTGGGACGCACCGTCGAGGACAAGGACGGTAATTTATGGATAGGTACCGAAGGAGGTGGATTAAACTACTACAACCGGCGTACACATGAATTCAAATGGTATCGTCCGCAAGAAGGACGCAACAGTATTTCGCACAATAACGTGAAAGCACTCTATTATGATACAACTAAAGAAATTATATGGATTGGTACCCATTTGGGCGGATTAAACAAACTGGACATACGCTCCGGACAGTTTACCCATTACCGCATGGAAACGGATAACCCAGAAACACTCCCCTCGGATATCATCAGGGATATTGTTCCCTATCAAGACCTGTTAATCATAGCGACACAGAATGGAGTATGTCTTTTCAATCCTGCTAACGGAAAATGCCAACAGTTATTCAAGGACAGTAAAGAGGGCAGATCCATCAAAATGGTAGCAGATGTTGAATTTGACAAAGATGGGACTTTATGGATTGCGGCTACTGGAGAAGGTGTATTCAGTTATCGCTTTGACACACATAAGCTGAATAATTATCATTACGACCCTACGTTTCCGAATAGTCTCAGCAACAACAATATAAATAATATCATGCAGGATAGTAAAGGAAACCTGTGGTTTTCTACTTCGGGCAGTGGACTCGATCTCTATCGTCCAGCAAGCAATGATTTCGAGAACTTCGACAAAACGAAAAATGGTCTCATCAGCGATTGTATTTACGAAATACAGGAGTCTCCCACCACAGGCAAGATGTTACTCATCACTAATGAAGGTTTCTCTATCTTTGACTATCAGACTAAAAAATTCCGAAATTACAGTGCAGAAAACGGTTTTCCTTTTACGGCAGTCAATGAAAATGCCCTTTGCGTGACCCGTGACGGCGAAATATTCCTGGGAGGAATTCAAGGAATGATTTCTTTTCATGAAATGGAACTGAATTTTACCCCGAAACCTTACAAAATCATTCTTTCACGTCTTATCGTAAACGGTGAAGAAATCCTGGTGGGAGACGAATCGGGTATCCTCAAACAATCCTTATGCCATACAAATGAAATTACTCTGAACGCCAATCAAACCATGTTCAGTGTAGAATTTGCCACATCAAATTATGTAGCAGCCAATAAGGATGATATTGTCTATAAATTACAAGGTTTCTCCGATGACTGGACAAATACCCGTGGTCTACACAACATTACATATACAAACCTCAATGCAGGTACTTATAACCTCATCATCAAACCGGAAGGGAAAGACGAAAATCTGTGTCCGCAAGTACACCTTACTATCCATGTATTGCCACCTTACTATAAAACGCCACTTGCCTACTTCATTTATCTGGTAATAACGACAGCTTTACTGTGGTACTTGATACGTACCTACAAATCAAGAATAAAATTGCGCGAATCTCTAAAATATGAACAGAAACATATACAAGATGTAGAAGCGCTGAACCAATCCAAACTACACTTCTTCACTAATATATCACATGAATTCCGTACTCCACTGACTTTGATCGTGGCACAAGTGGAAACGTTGTTACAATTGCAGAACTTCACACCTGCCATCTATAACAAAATATTGAGCATTTACAAAAATAGTATACAATTACGCGAATTGATAACCGAGCTACTAGACTTTCGTAAACAAGAGCAAGGACACATGAAGATTAAAGTAAGTCCACATAATATTGTGAATTTCCTATATGAAAACTATCTGTTATTTCTGGAATATGCCAGTACCAAACAAATCAACTTCAAATTTGAGAAAAAAACTGATAATCTTGAAGTATGGTACGACCAGAAGCAGATGCAGAAAGTAATTAACAATCTCTTGTCCAATGCTATCAAGCACACGAAAGCAGAAGATACCATTACGCTTAGTATCACGACGGAAGACAACAAGGCCGTTATCCTGATTACGGATACAGGTAGCGGCATTGATGTCAAAGAGATAGACAAAATTTTCGACCGTTTTTACCAAATAGAACCGATGGGTACCGTCAGTGCAGACAAGACCGGTACAGGTATCGGATTAGCTTTAACCAAAGGTATTGTCGAGTTACATCACGGTAGTATTCGAGTGGAAAGCGAACTCGGTAAAGGAACGAGTTTCATCGTTACCTTAAAGTTGGGTAATGCACAGTTCTCGGAAGAACAAATCAACAAAAACGCCGATTTCATCGAACAAGTCGATATTTCTAAGCTGGAAACTGATACACTACTGATCGCAGAAGCGGAAGATAATATCCCCATCAAACGCATACCCAATGCTAAAATGCTGATTGTGGAAGATAATGCTCCTATTCGCGAAATGTTAGCAAATATCTTCAAACCATTCTATCAGGTAATTACAGCAGCCAATGGAGAAGAAGGACTTAATCTGGTACATAGTGAGATGCCTACCATTGTAGTGAGCGATGTGGTGATGCCTAAAATATCAGGTACCGAATTATGTAAACAAATAAAAACAGATTTCAATACGTGTCACATCCCCGTAGTGTTGTTGACAGCACGTACCGCCATTGAGCAGAACATAGAAGGTTTCCGTATTGGTGCAGACGATTATATCACCAAACCTTTTAATACTAATTTATTGATATCCCGCTGTAACAATCTGGTAAACTCCCGTATTCTATTACAAGAAAAGTTCAGCAAACAGCCACAAACTGCCGCACAGATGCTCGCAACCAATCCTATTGACAAGGATATTCTGGATCGTGCTATGGCCATCATTGAAGAACATATAGACGATACGGAATTCAATGTCAATGTCTTTGCCAGGGAAATGGCAATGGCACGTACAAATTTATTCGCTAAATTGAAAGCAATCACCGGACAGACCCCTAACGACTTTATCTTGACAATACGATTGAAAAAAGGAGCGCTAATGTTACGTAACAATCCTGAACTGAACATTACAGAGATATCGGACAAGATAGGATTTAGTTCTTCACGATATTTCAGTAAATGTTTCAAAGACATTTATCATGTAAGCCCGTTAGCCTATAGGAAGGGAAAAGATTCGGATAGTGAGGAAGAAGTATAAGAAAAATGTATTATTGTACATTTTTACCCATCCTTCGGACTCTCCGACACATCACTTTAAGGAAAATCTATTACTTTTGGCATTACAAATTAAACTTTAAAATCCAAAAGTCTATGAAAGATTTCTCCTCATTCTTACCGCTTCTGCCAAGTATAGCTCTCCTGACCGGATGTAGTAATGCCTCCAAACAAGAAGCTAAACATAATCAGGTACAAAAGCCAAATGTGATTTACTTGATTGCAGATGATTTAGGTATCGGAGACCTAAGTTGTTACGGTGCCACAAAAGTTAGCACTCCGAATATTGACCGCCTTGCCGGCCAAGGTATACAGTTCACCAACGCATACGCCACTTCTTCTACGAGCACTCCTTCCCGTTTCGGTATACTCACGGGTATGTATCCATGGAGACAAAAAAATACAGGTATTGCTCCGGGAAATTCAGAACTTATTATCGACACAGCCTGCGTGACTATGGCAGACATGTTCAGAGAAGAAGGTTATACCACGGCAGCTATCGGTAAGTGGCATCTAGGACTGGGTCCCAAAGGTGGAACGGATTTCAACCATGAAATTAGACCGAATACCCAAGATATCGGTTTCGATTATGAATTCATCATTCCTGCCACTGTAGATCGCGTACCTTGTGTATTCGTGGAAAACGCACATGTGGTAGGACTTGATCCGGACGATCCGATTACCGTAAACTATAACCACAAAGTAGGCAACTGGCCTACAGGGCTTGAAAATCCTGAATTGGTAAAACTAAAACCTAGCCAGGGACACAACAATACTATTATCAATGGCATTCCGCGCATTGGCTGGATGACCGGTGGTAAATCCGCCTTATGGGTGGACGAAGATATTGCCGACGTTATCACCGATAAAGCAAAAAGCTTTATCACCTCACATAAAGATGAATCTTTCTTCTTATATATGGGTACACAGGACGTTCACGTCCCTCGTGTTCCCCATCCCCGTTTTGCCGGAAAGAGTGGTTTAGGCACACGCGGTGACGTCATTCTGCAACTGGATTGGACTGTTGGTGAAATTATGCGTACACTAGATAGCTTAAACATAGCCAACAATACCATCTTCGTATTCTGTAGTGATAATGGCCCTGTCATCGACGATGGTTATCAAGACCAAGCTCGTGAACTATTGAATGGTCATACTCCAATGAAACATTATCGTGGAGGCAAATATAGTGCATTCGAAGCCGGTACACGTATTCCGTTCATTGTACGTTGGCCCAATGGTATCAAACCGGGTAAACAACAAGCATTATTCTCCATGATTGACATATATGCTTCTTTGGCAACTTTGTTAAATCATCCTATCCAACCGGGGGTTGCTCCCGATAGTCGTGACCAGTTAGGTAACTTTTTAGGTACAGATACTTCCGGATGCAACTACGTTATACAGCAAAACCTGAACAATACCTTGTCTATCATTCAAGGTGAATGGAAATATATCGAACCGAGTGATAAACCGGCGCTGGAATATTGGACGAAAATAGAAATGGGTAACAACCCCCAACCACAACTTTACCACCTCTCTACGGATCCTTCCGAAGAAAAAAATGTAGCTGAAACTCATCCCGATAAGGTAAAATTCCTCTCTGACTTATTGAAAAATGTAAAAACAGCTGGAAATCAATAAAATATAGATTTTATAAAAGTTAGATTGTTCGCAAATAATGTACGAATTCGTACCATTTGCGAACAATTAATCTATATTTGTGCTACACCAAACCTATATATTTGCGGCGTTATTTAATTGTTTTGGGTATGAAACAACCTTTATTAATAACCCGTTAAATTAATATTTATGAAACAAAAAACAATCCTAATGTTTCTGGCAATATTCCTGAGTTGTACACTTAACGTACAGGCACAAACAGGCGGTCAGATTACAGGTAAAGTTATCGACGCCATGGGAGAAATCCCCGGAGTAAGCGTTGTAGTAAAAGGAACCACCAATGGAACTACCACTGATTTGGATGGTAAGTTTACGTTGGGCAATGTAAAGCCAACTGACATACTTCAGTTTTCTTTCATTGGATACAAAACGCAAGAGATTAAAGTAGGTAACCAAAAAACGTTCAACATTACCTTAGTAGAAGACGCACAAGCCTTGGAGGAAGTCGTAGTAGTAGGTTACCAAGAAGTTCGTAAGAAAGACCTGACCGGTTCTGTATCAAAGGTTAATATGAGTGACCTGTTAAAAACGCCTGCATCTTCTTTCGATCAAACTCTGGGAGGACGTATCGCCGGTGTAAACGTAAGTTCCGGTGAAGGTGCGCCGGGTAGCACCATGAACATCGTAATTCGTGGTAACAACTCTTTGACACAAGACAACTCTCCACTGTACATCATCGATGGTTTCCCTGTGGAAGATCCTGCCGTAGCAAGTTCCATAAATCCTAACGACATTGAGTCTACCGACATCTTGAAAGATGCTTCGGCAACTGCAATCTACGGTGCCCGTGGTGCAAACGGGGTTGTCATCATCACTACCAAACAAGGTAAGGTAGGTAAACCTCAAATCAGTTATGACGGTAGTTTCGGCGTGTCGACCGTAAGCAAGAAACTCGACATGATGAATGCTTACGAATTTGTAAAATTACAAAACGAAATCGACCCGACTAAAACTGCCGAAAACTACTTCAAGCTTTACAATGGACATCAATGGACATTGGATGACTATCGTAACATCGCGCAAAACAACTATCAGGACGAGATCTTCCGTGCTGCATGGCAGCAAAGCCATAACGTACGTTTGGCAGGTGGCTCGGAAGGGGTACGCTACAATGCTTCTCTTTCCTACTACGATCAGGATGGTATTTTATTAGAATCCAACTACAAACGTATGCAGGCACGTATGAACACAATGGTTAAACGCGGTAAACTGACTATGAACCTGAATACCAACTATTCCCGTTCCATCAAGACCGGTAGCTCTCCCTCTGAAAGTTCATATTCCGGCATGAACAATCTTTTCTATAGTGTATGGGGTTACCGTCCGGTCAATTATCCCGACCGTTCGTTAGATGATCTTCTCAACAACGTGATGGATGATGATTTGGATGCAACGAACGACTATCGTTTCAATCCTATTCTGGACCTAAAAAATGCTTATCGTAAGTACTACACCAATAATCTGCAAATCAACGGATATGTGGAATACGAATTTATCAAAGGGTTGAAACTGAAAGTATCCGGCGGCTATACATACGACAACCGTCAGAGCGATACCTTCAATGGTTCCAAAACACGATACGGTGGTCCTACATCAACCGACAAGGTAAATGCCGAAATCATGCGCCAGCAACGTCTGACTTGGTTAAATGAAAACATCCTGACTTATCAGACCAATTTTAACAACAAGCACTTCCTCAATACCATGTTGGGTGTGACTCTACAAAATTCTGATTATGAATACTATTCATTCCGTACGAAACAAATACCAAACGAATCATTGGGAATGGCAGGCATGAGCCAGGGCACTTTCGACAAGAGTACTTCTTTAAAATCATCTTGGTCCATGCTTTCTTATCTAGCACGTATCAACTATAATTATAAATCCAAATATTATGCCACTGCATCGTTCCGCGCCGATGGTTCTTCCAAGTTCAGCAAACAGAATCGTTATGGCTACTTCCCTTCAGGTTCACTGGCATGGAGTTTTTCAGAAGAAGAATTCATGGAACAATATAAGAAATGGTTCTCAAGCGGTAAGTTGCGTCTAAGTTGGGGATTGACCGGTAACAACCGTATCGGTGAATATGACCGTTATGCATTATTGGATATGTTGAAATCTCATGTCACTACTTCCAGTATCCCTAATACAGTATATCCGTTCGACAATAATAACGGTAATGTCGGTGTAGCTCCCATCTCACTGCCTAACGAAGACTTGAAATGGGAAACCACCGAGCAATGGAACTTAGGTCTTGACTTAGGTTTCTTTGACGAACGTATCGGTTTCACAGTAGACCTCTACCGTAAAACGACCCGCGATCTCTTACTGGATGCCCAGCTTCCATATTCATCCGGATACGCCAGTGCAATGAAGAATGTCGGTAAAGTACGTAATGACGGTATCGAATTAACTTTGAATACGGTCAATATCCAAAACAAAAACTTTAAGTGGACTACTAACTTCAACATCTCCTTCAATAAGAACAAGGTTTTGGAGCTTGCCGAAAACCAAATTCGTATTTTAAGTACAGCCAAGTTTGACCAGAATTTCAATAGCCAACCGAATTATATTGCTAAAATAGGTTATCCTATGGGTATGATTTATGGTTATGTATACGAAGGAACATATAAATATGAGGATTTTGACAAATCAGGAAGCACCTACACATTAAAAGGGAATATACCTCACTATACAAGTGAGTCAAATACCCAGCCAGGTATGCCCAAATACGCCGACCTGAACGGTGACGGCATCATCGATACGAAAGACCGTACCATGATCGGCCGTGGACTTCCTATTCACACAGGTGGTTTCACCAACAATTTCGAATACAAAGGATTTGATCTGAGTGTTTTCTTCCAATGGTCGTATGGTAACGATATTTTAAATGCCAACCGCCTGTTCTTCGACAGCGGTTTTCAAAAAAAGAAAGATTTGAACCAGTATGCCAGCTATGCCAACCGTTGGACAGCGGAAAATCCGACCAGCGACATTCCGGCAGCAACCAACTCCAGCTCCAATCTCGTGATTTCTTCACGTGTGGTAGAAGACGGGTCGTTCCTGCGTTTAAAAACAGTAACACTGGGGTATACCATTCCGAAGAATTTCCTGAACAAATATAAGATAGACAATGCACGTGTCTACCTGGCTGCACAAAACCTGTGGACTCTCACAAACTACTCCGGTTATGACCCCGAAGTATCTATTCGTGAGGGAGCTTTGACTCCGGGTCTTGATTTCTCAGCTTACCCGAGAGCATTCTCTATCAGTTTCGGTATCAATTTAGGTTTCTAATCTCATAAAAACACTGAATATATGAAAACTTTAAAAACAATAATATTATTCTTCTGTGTCGGGCTGACAGTGGTATCCTGCGACTTTCTGGATAAGGAGCCTACCAAACTGACCCCCGAAGTTTACTTCAATAACGCATCGGAAGCAGCCTCTTTCCTTACTTCCGTATATGCACCTCTGGCTGCACAAAGCTTCTATGGAAACGATTACATGAAATTGGTTGCCGGCGATGACCTGTCTCACTATGGTGGCGGTCGTAATCCCGACACATCCGGTGCAATAGCATGTAATAATGCCAACTCCAGTTCTCCTTATTTCAGTAATCTTTGGATCAATCTTTATTCAGGTATCGACCGCGCCAACACATTTCTGGAAAACATAGACAAGACTCCGGAAATAAGCGATAAAATACGTGAACAATACAAATCGGAAGCACGCTTCCTGCGCGCATTCTATTACTTCACACTGGTACAAGGTTGGGGAGATGTTCCATTCAAGACCACTTCCACCAACAGTGTAACCGGCCTGGATATTCCCCGTACCGACAAGCAGGTAATCTATGATTTCATCGTCAAAGAAATGGATGAATGTTCAGATAATCTGGCATCAGCAGCAGATCTGGGCTACAAACCCGGACGCATTTCCAAATCTGCCGCATGGGGTATCCTTGCTCGTGTTTACTTGTTCAGAGCAGGCGAACACTTCCGTGACAAAACAAACGGTGACGCCACTGCCATCAAAGAATACTTCAGCCAAGCCAGTACCTTTGCACAAAAAGTCATGACTCAAGGACACGACCTGACAGACAATTATTGGGACTTCTTCATCGACATTTGTTCAGACCAATACAACTCTACCGGTAAGAACGAAAGTATCTGGGAAATTGAATTTGCCGGAACATATACCGATGAAGTAAGAGCAGAAGGACGTATAGGAAATATTATCGGCATTAAATGTCCGGATTTCTCTAACGACGCATCATTGATCGGTGCGCAAGACCCGGGATATGGATATGCCTACTACTGGTCTACTCCGAAACTTTTTGAACTGTACGAAAAGAACCATGATATAGACCGCATGAACTGGAGTATCGCGCCATTCACTTATATTGCCGCCGGAAAAACAGGAGTAACTGCACGTGAATTTGAAATCGGCAAGTTGGAAGAAGTAAAGAAACAATACTGGAATAAGTCATATAGCTACGGTAAAGGTGATCCTAAGGCCAAGACCGGAGACTATGAGAAGACAAATGCTGACTCCAAGAATAACTACTCACGTGCTTGTGGTAAGTATCGTAGAGAGTATGAATCCCAGGATAAGAAGAAAAATAAAAACTATACTTCCTTGAACTTCCCCGTATTACGTTATGCTGATGTATTACTGATGATTGCCGAAGCTGAAAACGAAGTGAACAACGGACCTACACCACTGGCTTACAAGTGTATCCAAGCTGTACGTAACCGTGCACACATTGACCCGTTGCCGGAAACACTGGACGTAGACGAGTTCCGCCAAGCTGTCAAAGACGAGCGTGCTATGGAACTTTGCTTTGAATATACCCGCCGTTTCGATTTAATTCGTTGGGGAGAATATGTAAAGAACATGAACGAACTGGCTCCACGCGCTCAACGGGCAGAAAACTGGACAGGAGGGGATAAATATAGCGTTTATACTTACTTCCAGATAACCGATGCATATAATTATTTCCCGATACCTGATAGTGAAATGGCTGTAAACAAAGCTATCACTAAGAACAATCCGGGTTGGTAAACCTATGTCTAAATTATAAAAAACAGAAAATATGAAACTAAATAAATTATTAATAGCAGTTGGCGTTGTAAGTCTTGCTTTAGCTTCTTGTGAGAACGAACTCACTAAAGATGCTAAACTCAACGTAAACGTTGCGACTAATGAAGGTGTCAGTTTTGACGGCCAGACCATTACTGTAAAGAAAGGAACCCCTGTAGAGTTCCATTTCAACGGTGATCCCGATTATCTTACTTTTTTCAGTGGCGAAACCGGAAAGAAATACCAATACAGAGATCGTACCACTGTAGATGAGAACGACATAGAAAGTTCTACGCTAAAGCTTGATTTACAAGCTCAGTACGGAAGTCTGGCTGCGGTAAATTTCCATCTGTATATTTCCGATAATGATTTTCCCGGATTATATAAAAACAAATTTGAGGAAGACTCTGTATTGGTAGAGAAACACGAAGGTTGGACGGATCTTATACCGGCCGATAAACTTCCTGTTCCGACTTCTACCAAGAGTTTTGAAATCGACATGAAACCTTACCTGGGCAGAAGAATTGTCATTGCCGCCATGTATAAGGGAGTAGACAACTCACTTACACAACCTAAATTCTATTTAAAGAATATGCAGATCGTCAATAAGATGACAGATGGTTCAGAAACCTCCTTGAGTGCAGGTTCATTTGGTTTCACAGCCTTGAATATGCTGTACAAACATAATCTAAGTGACCAGAAAGCCCTGTCCACCACAGCGAAAGTTACAAATCTAGCTTACGGAACGACAAACAAATCAGCCCCCAACATCTCCGGTATATGGAACTTAGAGGATATGACCAATTTCTGGATTCACAGTTCAAATGCAAAAACAGCCTTGAAATACAGCTGGTTGGTATCCAATCTGCTCATTGTCAATGCTTGTACCCCCGATTCCGGAACAGGTCTGAAAGATATCACTGAGAACCTCGAGAGTTATAGCTATACTTACGATGAACCAGGCACATATACTGCCACTTTCATAGCTACTAATGGTAACTACAAGCAGCAGAAGACGATAGTACACGAGTATAAAGTAGTTGTAACGGAATGATAATAACACAAGACTTCTAACCTTGATAACTTATATATCAGATAATTGAATAGACCTTAATTAATTTGAATTGTGTAGAGGAGAGTAATCGTGAGATTCCTCTCCTCATTTTTTCTCCGTACTCTCAAAATGGCGTTGCTGCTGTTCCACTTGCTTCATTTCATTGATACGTTTCTGTTCCTCTTCAGCAAACCGCTTCATCTCATTAAGATCAATCTCTCCTATCTTCGAATTTCCCGAATATTCAGTTCTTTTAAGAGGCGAGATATCTTTATAGAGAGACATGCGTTCGGAGGGTTGAGTCTTAATTTCAATCATTGCTTCCGGATGGATTTGAATACCCGGATGTAAGAGCCGAGCCTTCACCTTGATAGTCCCTGCTTTCATACTGGTACGAACCAGCGCCGGCGCAGTTCCCCAACGACTCACACGAGGATTGGCCTCTATATCTCTACCACCGACAAGTTCTCCTTCTCCTTCCACCTCAAAAACTATAGTTTCTTGCGAAAGACGTTTCACATAACCATCTTTATCGGCAATGGAAGCAATCACCGTAATTATATCTGAACCATTAGCCTGTGGAGGAAGTCCGGAGTCAACAGTCAAAATGATCTGTTCATTACGCTTGGAAGGCATATTCTTAGTACGGACAACTATCTTACCATCCAAAAAGCCTTCAGCTACGATGCTGCATTGTTCCGGTTTACCCGCCCGGTGAAGTGCCCGAACATCCACAAAACTATAAGCATTTTTAAATATCACCGGAGGATGGCGAATACCCTTTTCTTCCAGTACCGGTGCCTGTACAAGAGTTTTATTTTCATTGATAATAATACGTACACTGTCACAATTAGTATAAATCACAATATCTTCCGACGAGAAGGGAGTCATCGCATTTGCAATGTACACCATAGGACCGCTATCGGCCTGTTTCAAATCCAGATGCGGATCACGTTGGCTCATCATCATATAATAAGAATACTTCGGTTGGCGGAACATATCCATCAATCCGCCCCAAAAAGGATCGGGATGATAACCACGCTGATGATCGAACGAATGCCACAAAGCGCCACCGATATGTCCCTTGGGAGATTTATAGAACTGATCCACAGTGAGTGAACCGCCATACTCTTTACGGGCATAGTGCTGGGCTTGACGTATCTGCGGTTCTTCTCCCCACTCACGTGCCACCCGACTGTAAGAGTTATGAGAATTCCAGTCATCCACACAGTCACCATATTCACGGGTAAAGCAAGACTTCCCTAATTCCTGATAATAGGTCTCATTCTTGGGAGCCGTATAAAGGACATCGTATCCCAATGCTCCTTTACTCAGATCATCAATAGCAGCATAACAGCCGGGAGCCGGGTATTCCTCGTGAGTAGCCCGGTATGCATTTTGCGCGAATGATTCCGGAAAAGCAGTTTCGTTGAGTATCGGTTCCCACAGAAGTACGGAAGGATGATTACGGTCACGGCGAACCATATTACGAATATCCGAAAGAATTCGTTTCTCAAACATCGGATCCGAATTCCAATATTGCCAGCCGGGAGTAGCCACAATGATAAACATACCCAGTTCATCGCATGCATCCATAAAAGCGGGATCCTGCGGATAGTGCGCCGAACGGATAATACGGAAACCGGCATCGCGCATCTTCTTTACGTCCAGCCAATGCAAATTATTTGGTACGGCATTGCCAATATAAGCATAGTCCTGATGACGGTTCACCCCCATCAGTTTGTCTTCAAACGACTTTCCATTAATATAAAGCCCTTCCGAACCACGAAACTCAATACTACGGATACCAATACGTGAAATAACCGCATCACACAATTCACCATTCCGGTAAACCGATGTCTTAAGTTTATACAAATTGGGAGTATCGGGATGCCATAATAACGGATTCTTGACGGAAATTTGCTGTGTAACGTGTCCGGCACTTCCGGCAGGCAGTTGCAGATTTTTACGTGTACTCCCCACAGGCTTACCACTATTATCAAGAAGAGTCGACTCCACCAGTACCTTACAACTTGTTTTTCCATCATTGGCAATATGAGTCTTGACATTTACCTGCGCTTTCTGTTCCGACACATCTTCATAACTGACAAATACGCCACCACCGGCAATCTGGGACGCTTCGTTGGCATCACTCACATGTACATCATTTGTACTGACAAAATAACAATCACGATAGATTCCCCCGAATACGCAAAAATCCATTGTATATTGTGTCCGTCCCGGCGGATAAGAACTGTCATCACTGTTATCAGCACATACGGCAACAGTTACATCATCACCCGGATATACTCCGGCAGCTGTCAAATCTATACTTATCGGAAGAAAACCTCCAAAATGTTCTTTCACTTTGTTTCCATTTACATAAAAAGAGCTCTTGCCCATGACAGCTTCAAAATAGAGTGACAGGCGTTTTCCCTGATATTTAGGATCAACAGTGAAATGCTTGGAATACCAAGCAGGTCCCTGATAATTTCGCGAACCACTCGCCTCAGAAGGAACTAACTCTACAGTATGCGGTAAATTCACCACTTCCCACTTACTGTCATCCAATTGTAAAGGAGAACTTTTAGAGGAAATATTTCCCCGATGGAAACGCCACCCCGGATTGAAATCCAACACTTCGCGCCCGGAGTTGGCTACCGAATAAAACCCGGTTGCAGAAAAATGTTCTTGTGCTTGTAGCAGTCCGATACAAACCCATGAAAAGACTAACAAAATAATGTTTTTCATATTATATGAAGTTTCAAGACTATTCTTTATACTTATCAACTCATAAATTATCGGTTTAAGAATTGTTTCTACAAAAATAAGTAAATAATTAAAAAGGGAACCCGATATTCATACAAGAGAAGTATACTTTTATTCAAAAACACGCATTACTGTCATAGATGAATAATTTAACCACTTGTTTTGTACAATCCACATACATATTCATCGTAATATCCCGTAATTTTGTGACACACTAATTAATCACCTCAATTACCCCGATGGCTATGACACAAAAGAATTATCTGTTATTATTCATCTTTTTTTATCTGAACTTACCTGTTTTTGCGCAATTTACGGACTTTGAAGAAGAAGTTCCCCTAAACTTCAAGAGCTCCAGTAAACAAGAATTGTCCTTATCGTCATTATATTATAAAGAAGGTAACAAGAGCCTGGAGTGGAAGTTCTCTCCAAACAGTGTTTTGGATATCCCATCCGAATCGGCTTTCATCCTGAATGATGACAATGGAATTACCCTGTGGATTTACAATGAACAACCTCGGCAAGATTCTCTGCGTTTTGAGTTCTATTCTCCCAACGGACATGTTTCCCATCACTTCGGCTTCCGCCTGTATGCCGCCGGATGGCGTGCTTGCTGGATTAGCTTCAAGCACATGCAGGGAGATAAGCAGGAAAAAGAAATCGCCGGTTATCGCATCGTCGCTCCTAACCGTACAGGGCGTGTCTTCATAGACCGCCTGACCTTCCCCGTAAAGAAAATCAATGACCGTACCACTCCCGACCTGCAGATGCCGACCAACAACTCACTCACTTATCGCGACCTGTGGCATTGGTGTCGTGTCTGGCAATGGGAACAATATCAATACGACCTGCCCCTCAGCCAATCATTGACCGTGACCGAGAAGCAAGAACTGGCTACCGTAGAAGCACGGCTGACAACAGCACTCAACATCCGGAAAGCCCCGAAAAACAGTATATCAAAAGCCTACAGTACCTTCAAAGCAGCCAATATCCGTCCTTCCGGCAACGGTTTTACGGGTGCTCCCATTGTAGCTCCCGATGAACTGGATCGTCAAAAAGGCGAACTGTCCTGGAATGATTTGGAAGATATGCTCTCGGGCTTTGCCTACGATGCCTACTGCAACCATTCCGCCCAATCGGAAAAGAATTATTTTCTCGTCTGGGATTACGCCATCAATCAAGGTTTCGCTTTTGGTAGCGGCATGGGTACTAACCATCATTATGGTTATCAGGTACGAAAAATATATACCACGGCATGGTTGATGCGCGATGCGATCTGGAGAGCTCCCAACAGAAACAATATTCTTTCAACACTCATCTTCTGGTCGGCATTGCAAGAAACAAGGATACCTTTCCAATATGGACGAGATGAATTACTGGACAGTTGGCATACCCTGCTGATGGCGAAAACCGTATCTGCACTTTTATTTGTAGACGAAAGAGAAAGGGCACGTGCCCTGACCGGACTGTCCAGATGGCTGAGTGGTTCTTTACAATACAGTCCGGGTACTATTGGCGGAATCAAAGTAGACGGAACTACCTTCCACCACGGAGGATTTTATCCAGCTTATACCACGGGGGTACTCGCCATGGCAGGACAATTTACCGCACTCACTGCTCACACTCGATACGTCCCTACCATAGAAGCACGCCAAATACTGAAGTCCGCATTCATCTCCATGCGTAATTATTGTAATCGCTACGAATGGGGCATCGGAATTAGTGGAAGGCATCCTTTCGGCTTCTCCATGAAAGAGGATGATGTAGCGGCCTTCGCCCATCTTGCCCTTGCCGGAGATTTGTCAGGAGAAGGTAATCCCTTCGACCACCACTTAGCAGCAGATTATCTACGGCTTTGTGATGAGAACACCCCGGAAGCGACCTATTTCAAGAAAGAAGGCATTACTCCTGCAAAAGCGCCACAAGGTTTCTTTGTATACAACTATGGTTCAGCCGGTATCTTCCGCCGCAACAACTGGATGGTGACTTTGAAAGGTTATACTACCGATGTATGGGGAGCTGAGATTTATAAGAAAGATAACCGTTACGGGCGTTATCAAAGTTACGGTTCCGTCCAAATCATGGGTTATCCATCGCGTAAAGCCAGTGGTTTCGACGAAAACGGATGGGACTGGAACCGCCTACCGGGAACTACCACGATACATTTGCCTTTTGATTTGCTGGACAGCCCCCTACCAGGAACCACCATGGCTCATTCCAAAGAGAACTTCTCCGGCAGCAGTTCATTGGAAGGAAAGAACGGTATGTTTGCCATGAAGTTGATGGAACGTAACCTGAAAAACTTCACTCCCGATTTCGTAGCCCGTAAGTCGGTATTCTGTTTCGATAACCGTATGATATGCCTAGGTACAGGCATCAGTAACAGCAACGCTTCTTACCCTACCGAGACAACCCTTTTTCAGAGTACTTTCCAACAAGGAAAGAGTGATATCTATATAGATGGCAAACTGAGAAACAAACCTTTCCATCAGGAATTGAACGATGGAAAACGCCATTGTGTTCAAGATGGATATCACAATTACTATCTGTTGGATGGCAACAACGTGCAGATACAAATTGCCCGGCAAGACTCTCGTCATGAAAAGACCCGTGCCGAAACGCAAGGAACTTTCGCGTCTGCCTACATCAATCATGGGGCATCACCGCAAAATGCCCAGTACGAATACATGGTACTGATACAGCCCACCCCGGAAGAAGTGAATGCCGCCTGCCGGGAAATCCCTTACCGGATACTCCACAAAGACAGTATCGCCCATGTAGTTGCCGACAGACAGACGGGTATCACCGCATACGCAGCTTTTGAGACTTACCTCCCCTCAAAAGATAAAATATTCCTCTCCATCCCTGCCGAAACAATGGTAATGCAGAAACAATCCGGTCATAATCTCTTGCTCAGTGTATGCGATCCCAACCTGAACATCTCCGAGAAGGCTTATACCACCAAAGAGCCAAGCCGTCCCATTGAAAAGAGACTGATCCTAAAAGGGAAGTGGAAAAGCGCAATGCCCCATAAGAAAGTAACCGTACATTCCAATCAGGTAGAAACGACTATCATTGTAATTTGCCAACACGGGCAACCGGTGGAATTTACGTTATCACAGGAACAATAACCCTTAAACGAGAAATCAAAGGTTAAAGTGAATAAAATTTCATCTTTTGTGTATAAATTTATTATGCTAGTCTGCCTCAACAACACTAACTTTGCTGCATCTTAATTTTATGTACATGAAGACAAAAATTATACTATTCATTTCCCTCTATCTTTTTCCGGCCATTATTACAGCAAGTAATGATTTAGCCAATACTCAACAAAAAGTATACAAACTATGGTATGATATGCCCGCCCCGAACAATGGGGCGGTTTTTCGTCCTAATGAAAGCGACCGGCCTATCGACTTGGATTGGGAAAACAGTTCCCTGCCGATAGGGAATGGATACATGGGAGCCTCTATATTCGGACGTACCGATACAGAGAGGATACAGATAACCGACAAGACACTTCACATCAAAGGTTTGTGGGGAGTAGAGACACAAACAGCTTTTGCAGATTTGTACCTTGACTTCCATCATACCACCCGTGGTCATTATGAACGTAGCCTGACACTTAACGATGGCATTTGCAGAGTAAGTTACGAGCACAACGGCGTAAACTACAACCGTGAATATTTTGCCAGCTATCCGGACAATGTAATGGTTATCAAACTGACAGCCGACAAGCCCGGGCAACTAACCTTTACCACTCGTGCTCAAATACCCTATTTAGTTCCTTTCGGGCCGCTGCAACGTCCTGATTCTATCACTACAGGATACTTAAGCGGCCAAACACAGACACGTTACAGTTACAACGGACGTACCGGACACGTTTCTGCGGACAAAGATATATTGACTTTGCGAGGTACCACGGAGTATCTGCACATGATTTACGAAGGCCAACTGAAAGTAATACCCTATGGCGGCCGGCTAACCTCACATAATGACAGTAACAATGATAACGGAACAATTCAGGTGGAACAAGCAGATTCCGCTCTGATACTATTCTCTTTAGGAACCAACTATCAGCTAAGCAGCGAACTCTTTCTCCGTTCTACTGCGGAAAAACTGAAAGACTGCCCCGACCCCCATCGGCAGATTACCGGGACAATCAAAGAAGCTGCCGATAAAGGATACAAAAAGCTGCTTGCCACTCATCAGGCAGACTACAAAAATTTATTCGACCGTGTACAGATTGATTTGGGAGAGGTGCTCCCCCGTATACCCACCGACCGTCTTCTGGCAGAGTACAAAAAAGGAAAACAAAGCAATTATCTCGAAGAACTACTGTTCCAATACGGACGATATCTGCTTATCAGCACTTCCCGTAAAGGAACACTCCCCCCCACACTGCAAGGAGTATGGAACCAGTACGAACTGGCTCCCTGGAACGGTAACTACACACACAATATCAACATACAAATGAACTACTGGCCGGCATTCAGCACCAATCTCGCCGAACTGTTTGAAAGTTATGTCGATTATTACAAAGCCTATCGCAAAGCGGCAGAGGAGATAGCGTCCGGTTATATCAAGAAATACCATCCCTCCATGTATTCTCCGCAAGCCGGAGAAAACGGATGGATTATAGGTGCGGCCGGAGGAGCGTTCCGTATAGGAGCCCCGGGAGGCCACTCCGGCCCCGGTACCGGCGGACTTACTTCCAAACTTTTCTGGGACTATTACGAGTTTACTTCGGATACGGATATACTCAAAGAAGTAACCTATCCCGCCCTGTCCGGATTGGCACGGTTCTTCAGCAAGACAGTGCGCGATACATTGGGCTATGTACTGGCCTACCCCTCCTCTTCTCCCGAACAGTTCAGTAAAATCACAGGTAAGCCCTATCCTACATTAGGCTGCGCTTTCGACCAGCAAATGATTTATGAAACCTATCGGGATGCTTTGGCATCCTCCCGGTTATCAGGAAAGAAAGAACCGTTCCTCAAACTGCTGAGAAAACAAATCAACTTACTGGATCCTGTACAAGTCGGAAACTCCGGCCAAATAAAAGAGTACAGAGAAGAAGTCAATTATGATGATATTGTATTGGAGAAAAACCACCGCCACATATCCAACCTGGTCGGACTCTATCCGGGTACCCTCATCAACAGCAATACCCCCCAATGGCTCGAGGCAGCTAAAGTAACGTTAAACTTGCGTGGCGACAAATCGACCGGTTGGTCTATGGCACATAAAATAAATTTATGGGCACGTACCAAAGACGGAAACCGGGCACATCAAGTATTACAGACATTAATGAAGACCGCCGTTCTGGACAATCTATGGACAAACTGCATTGCGGTTCTACGCTCACCTTACCAGATAGAGGCCAACTTCGGCACTACTGCCGGCATCGCCGAAATGTTGTTGCAAAGCCATGAAGGGTACATAGCCCCTCTTCCTGCTCTGCCCCAAACATGGCGCAACGGCCGTTACAACGGTCTGGTGGCACGAGGAAACTTTGAGTTATCCGTATCCTGGCAAGCCGGTCACTTGATATTGCTGAATGTTCTCTCCAGAAAAGGAAACACTTGCACTCTGTATTATCCGGGAATTGATAAAGCGACAATCACCGACTCAAAAGGGAAGAATATAAAATATCAGGTAGAGGCAACCTCCAAAATCCGTTTTAAGACTAAGGAAGGAGAGTCATACACCATTCAATTATAATCAGGAATTACTTACTTAATTTTATACGTATGAAAATAAAAAGTCTCTTCATCTTTCTTATCGGGACATGTTTCCTCAACTTATTCTCCATTCATGCAACCAACCATCCATTCCATGGTTTACGTTTCAAGAAACTTCCTACCGTATGGGACGAAGGCATCCCTTTGGGAAACGGTATCATGGGCAGTCTTATCTGGGAAAAAGATGGCAAACTGAGACTGGCACTGGACCGTGCCGATCTTTGGGATTTACGTCCCGTCAAAGAGTTTGAATCTTCTTCATATTCCTACCGGTTCATTTGTGACGAGGTACGACGGGGAGATCTTTCCAATGTATATGCACTCATCGATGACCGTACCCGCAAAGACTGTGCCCCAACTAAAATACCGGTCGGTGCCATCGAAATTCCGGTCTCACAACTTGGAGAGGTAGAAAGTGTGGAACTGGATGTACACACCGCCGTTTGTACCATTATATGGAAATGCGGGACAGTCGGCAAATTCTTCACAAGTGCAACAGACAAGGTCGGTCATTTCCGCTTGGAGAACCTACCGGAAATTCCTTCCGTCAAGTTACAGGCACCCCGATTTGAAGAAGATGGAACAGATACGGAGAATACAGCCGCACCCGGAACAAATTCCCTTACCCGGCTGGGATACAAAAACGGAAAAATTACCTGCCGCGACAATCGTATTGTCTACCGGCAAAAGGCACACGGAAAGGTAGCTTATGAAGTATCGGTACAATGGGACACTCCCGCCTCAGGTACTCTGGAAGGTTGTTATTACATTACCACACAAGGCACTTGGTACAGCGATCCCGTACAAGCTTCCGATTTCATGAAAAGCTATACCAAAGACTTCAACACTTCATTGGCCGAACATACGGAATGGTGGAAAATGTATTGGGAAAAGAGCAAACTCCACCTCCCCGACTATACCTTGGAAAACCAATGGTATCTGGAAATGTACAAATTCGGAGCCGCTTCACGCAAAGACGCCCCTCCCATCTGCCTGCAAGCCGTATGGACCGCCGATAATGGACAGACACCACCTTGGCGGGGAGATTTTCACAACGACCTGAATACACAGCTCAGTTATTGGCCGGGCTACAGTTCCAACCATCTGGAAGAATCAAGCGTATTTACCGACTGGCTATGGAAAATAAAGGATAACGGAGAGAAGTTTACCCGACAATTCTTCGGAGTAGAAGGTCTCAACATCCCCTGTATAGCCACCTTGGAAGGTAAGGCCATCGGTGGATGGAACCAATATTCGCATCAACCCACTACTAACGGATGGCTTGTACACCACTTCTACCTGCAATGGAAATACAGTGCGGACAAACACTTCCTCAAAGAGCAGGCATATCCCTGGGTGAAAGAAGCAGCACGATATATGGACAACATATCGGTAAAAGACGCCAAAGGCGTACGTAATCTCCCCCTTTCCAGTTCACCGGAAATAAACGACAACAGACTGAATGCCTGGTTCGAACGGACCACCAACTACGACCTCGCCAACATACGGCTTACGTATATGGCAGCCACAGAAATGGCAGATTCTTTAGGACTGAAAGAGGATGCCGCCCATTGGCGCCGGCAACTTGAAGAATGGCCCGACTTTGCCAAAGACAGTACCGGATTGACCATTGCCCCCGATTACCCGTTGACCGTTTCGCACCGCCACCTCTCGCACATGTTGGCTTTTCATCCTTTCGGCCTGTTGGATGTATCACAAGGAAAAGAAACCGAACGCCTCATCAAACGTTCCATTCATCACATGGAAGAACTTGGAAGCGCGCATTGGTGCGGATACACCTACTCCTGGCTCGCCAATATGCAAGCGCGCGTCTTCGACGGTGATGCCGCCGCACGCAGTCTCCATATCTTCATCAAAGCTTTCTGTTCTCCCAACAGTTTTCACCTTAACGGCGACCAGTTGAAGAAAGGATACTCCTCCCTCACCTATCGCCCCTTTACTTTGGAAGGAAACTTCGCTTGCGCTTCTGCCATACAAGAAATGCTATTGCAAAGCCATACCGGCACCATACGTGTTTTCCCGGCAATTCCCGAAAGCTGGAACGAAGCTTCATTCCAAGACCTGCGGGCCATGGGGGCTTTCCTTGTCAGTGCAGATTATAAAAACGGGAAAATCCACAAGGTGACCGTCCGTTCCGAACGAGGCGGTAAACTGAAAATACAGAACCCGTTCACCAACAAGATAGAAGAAAGAAATACCATGGCCGGAGAAATCATTGAATGGGATAGCAAATAACCACCCCGTAGCTTTGTCTGTTCAAACCTTGAGGTTTATTATGTTAAAGCCCTATGTTTATTACCGGTTCACAGTAGTGGACAGATCAATTCACTACTGTGAAGAGATATGTCCACTGCAGTGAACACATCTATCCACTACTGTGAACCGACAATGAATATAGAAGCTGAGCAGAAGAAAGATGAGGGTTGAACAAAAGCAACATAAAGAACAAACAGGAATAACCAGAGGGACATACAGAAGCAACATAAAAGGGATGAAGTAAATACTGTTTTACTCTAAAAACTCGTATCTTTGTCCGCATGAACAAAAATCTATTACCCATCCACTTCGCCCCGCTCCAAGGCTACACAGATGCAGTCTACCGCCAGGCACATGCCCGTATTTTCGGGGGTATCGAAACTTATTACTCTCCGTTCGCACGTGTGGAGCATGGAGAAATCCGTCGCAAGGACACACGCGATATCCATCCTGACAACAACCGGGGATTGCATCTGATTCCTCAACTGATAGCTCCACAACCGGAAAAGCTTGAACAGGTAATGAGCCTTTTCATCGGAAACGGCTATCGGGAAGTGGATATAAACCTGGGATGCCCATTCCCAATGTTGGCCAAACGGCACAATGGTTCCGGCATGTTGCCCTACCCCGAAGAAGTAGCGACATTACTGAACACGGCTATAGAGGGACATCCGGACATTCGTTTCTCCGTCAAACTGCGGTTGGGCTGGGATAATGCACAGGAGTGTGTCGCCCTCCTTCCGCTTCTGAACGGATTACCGCTTTCACATATTATTCTACATCCACGTTTAGGCAAGCAACAATACAAGGGAGAAGTCGACCTTGATGGGTTTGAAGCCTTCTACAACAGTTGCAACAAGCCTTTGTTCTATAACGGAGATATACATACGGTAGAAGATATAGAAACCGTCACTGCCCGTTTTCCCAAGCTGGCAGGTATCGTGATTGGTCGCGGTTTACTCGCCAACCCCGCTTTGGCAGAGGAATATCGGCAGGGGTATTCCCTCTCTGCCGATGAAAGGGCAAAAAAGATAAAGCAACTGCATGCAGAAGTGTTCGGCACCTATCAAGAACAGTTGCAAGGCGGAGACCTGCAACTGTTGATGAAAATGAAAAGCTTTTGGGAATATCTGCTGCCGGAAGGAGACCGGAAAGCGAAAAAAGCCATTCATAAAGCGACAAAATTGAGTAACTACGAGGTTGCGGTAAATAGCTTGTTCGGTAACTTATAATGCGTGACAGATGAATTTCACCGGAAATAATCTGAAAAGTTCTGCTTTTATCTTCTTAAGTTATTTGCAGATTACATTAAACTTATAAATAGAGGGTGGAGCAGTTGTTGTCAGTACACCAGTAAAAAAGTTCTTCCAGCTCATCTAAGTCGCGGACCGGTGTCATAGGATCTTTTTGAAACCAGTTCCATGCTTTGCTCAGGCAGAGCGTATGTTCAAAAGGCATATAATAAGACTTGCCTTGATGCAAATACTGCTTCTTGTCAGCTTTATGGGCTATTTTAGAAATGTATAAACATTCCGTATCCACGTTTCAGCATGGCCTTTTGGGTCTCGTTCGGAGTATCCAAAGGAGTGATTTCCTGAGCAAACATATATACTGTCATAAGCAACAGTACAAAAAACAAGATTAATTTATATATGTATTCCCACATAAATATTACTACTTTACTTTATTATACATCTTTCAATCAAACATCAGGAGTATCACTTACCGCAAACCACCACAGAGGGCTTCCCCCCTAATTCGCCCTGTGGCATGGGCACATTGATTACCCGTCCATTAAACCGTACTGTCACAGCTTTCAATGATGTGTCCATACAAGCATCAGTCACAGTAACAAGGTAACTGTCCTCTTCTTCTTTTATCAGTACGGCACAAGGGGCGGAAACCTCCAAGGAAACATCCTCTTCCTTCAACCCTTTACTACCAGGATAGAAGACACCTTCCAGAATTCTGCCGTCTGCAGAACGCACGGCTTGCACCAGCGTATCGTTGCGTAATACTTGAAATGGCAGGCTATCTGCCGGTTGCCCTTTGCCGCTGTATACCACGTAACCGTACGTGTCGTTTACCGGTGTACGGCCATGATCGGCCCATATACGCAGAATATCTATCTGCTTAGGAAGTTTCTTGTTTTTCTCATTGTTATTATTCATCTTAGCCCATACGGCTTGTTTGCTTTCGCACACGGCAAAAGCATTCTGTGTGAATTCCGGTAGTATACGATAGGCAAACTGTCCTTCCTGTACCACCCAGGTATCGCCGTTCAGAGTCACCAACTCTTTTTCCAACTTTTTCTTTACGCCTTTTTCCAACGTATAAACTTCCGCAAGGTGATTTGTCTGGTCGATGGTGGTACGTATATTCCCTTCCAATTCCGTTTTTTTGTTCGTCACACCCGCTCCCAACGCTATGAAATAGTCACCCAACATGAAATATCCCTTATAAGCTTTGAAGTCATACAATATGTCATTCTTCGCATTTCTGTTTCCACGGTCATTCACATTACCTTTGTCCGATGCATTCATTTTTTCAAAAATATATCCACCCACTGCCGACTCCCCTCCGTCAGTAGCACCGACAGCATAGTTGTGTTTACTGCAATAACCGACCCAGTTTTCAGCAGGAGTCAGTTTCTCCATTCCTTCGCGCGCTGTCACTCCGGGGTAAGCCGTAACATCCCAACCACCCATGATACTGAAATATTCATTACCCGAACGTTGGAACAACGTCAAACCGTCCGTCGTATAGAAGTTATAACCATCGGCAAAGGCCGGAGCGCTCTCCAATCCGTCGCAACGAACGGAAGCCATGTTTACCGTGATATGATAATCGGACGTTTTCTTAATCAGGTCATCATTGTTGAAAAACCATCTTGTACCTTGATACATGCCGGAACAATAATTATCCATCCGTATATCATTCTTTGCCACTTCCTGCTGCAACTGTAACAGTTCCTTTTGTTCCTCCGGAGTAAATGAATCCTTCCAGTTAGCAATGACATTGTTCAGCAAACCAGAATAAGGAATGTTCACCTTGTCCGGATTATAGACGGCTGAATAGCGGTCCAGGCAAGGTAAACGATACCCTTTATAATAATACCAATTTCCTCCTCGGAAGAAATTCATAAGTGCAGCAACATTTCCTGATCCCAGTTTTTTCTCCCATGGAGTACCTTTCAATGTATTCAGGATACCCAATGCGCTAGATGTTCCGTGGATAGGATATCCCCAGATGAGACATTGCAGTCCATGCCCCCATCCGGCTCCATCGGCAGTAAATCCTTCTCTCCAAAAAGCGGTGTGATACGTGTTTTGCGAAGTGTAGCTGATACAGCGCAAACAGATTTCAGACAGGACATCAAGCATCGGGATAGAACGATACATGGCTGCTACCGGTAGTAGGGCACGATAACCCAGCCCGTTACCACCTACCCACCAAACATGGTTCTGGAAACGTTCCACCGAAACAACGTTCTTGTCCGTATCATCGTTTCTATAAGGTTGCGTCCAGGCTTGTAGGCCTACAACTTTCAGCATTGTGCAAGCTTCAGTCAGTAATTGGCCGGCTTCGCCCCTCTCAGCCTTTTCCATTTCTTCAAGATAGCTGAAATAAATATTAACTGCATTGGTAGGTGCACCGAAGCAAGAATCCAGAAAACGTGTCACCTCATTGGGACGCCCCGCTTCCAAACTTGTATAATGGATGATCGACTTCCATACTTTGTCCGCAGTTGCTTTTTCTGCAGGTAGTTTTCCTGTGCGATAAGCGTCACCTATAATCCAAAGGCGCGACAAGGCCGTACCTACTATACCTGCTGCAATATCCTGAGTTTTCCTCAAGTATCTTTGTGTCTTGCTTTTATTCCAATATTCTTGTTCCTTTTTTTTCAGATCTGCAAACATTCCCTCAACATCAATCATATCCAAGCATTGTTCCGCCGTAATAAGCTTCCCTATCTGATAATAACGATAAGGATGAGTAGCAAAATCTGTACGTAGTTTCTTTATAGCTTCTCGTTTGGAGTTGTCTTTCACCGCCAATCCTTCATTGTAATAACGGTGATAACTGTCAATGGCAATTTGTTTCTCAACGGTTTGTTTTCCGTTAGTTTGTCCATAAGTCATGGTACAAAACACTAAAAACAGTGCAATCAGTACATCTTTCTTTCTCATGATATTAGTTTCTATCTATTTGTTCTTCTACCATTTCAGATAGAGTAGTACTTTCTCTTTCAATCCTGCAACACCCTTAGTACATATATCCCTTTACATGAATAAGACAAGGTTAACCTCGGATATAGAGCTTGTTACATGTGACAAGTTCTGATATACTCTCTCTGAAAGATTTCTTTTCTTTATTCTCTATCTGATTAATAGATCAAATAACTGGCTGGAGCAAATCCTGTCAATTGTACTTTAAACTTTCCATTTTGAATCTTAATCGGTTGCCCGCAAGGAATACCTCTTAAATTTACAGGTTGTGCTATTCCATCCTTTTTGACCGGCAAAGAAACTTCACAAGATGAACTTTCTCCCGTTTCTTCCCAAAGACGCAGTAATTTACCTTCACCATCCAGATTATGCCCATAAGCAGTGACAAGTACACCTTTCCGTGAAACTTTTACCCCTTCATTCTCGACAGGTAATTTTCCCCCCGAACATGTGGCAATACCAACTTGTAGAGGTAAACGAGTTTCCCATGCAGGAACAACCAAACCTAAAGCGTCATCGGCACTCGGTTGGTTGACCCATAAACGGACTTCGGTTGTAAGGTTTCCATTCCAAAATGAAGTAAAGTTGGTATTCCAACGATTGTTAAACAGATTGAAATATAGATGTGACTGAGGATTCTCATATTTATCAGCAAAATGCATAAAATTTAAATCTCCAAGTTGAACGGCTGGAGCATCTAATGCGCAAATACCTATGGAATAATCCTTATCTTTTATCATCAATCCTGAATTAGACCAAATATAATTGAATTGACTACCTTCTATCAAATCTTTGGCTGGATCTATTACTGAGCCTAAACGGCCAATACGATATACCGGTTCTTTGGTTTGGAAAGGCAATGCTATCCATCCCGCTTCCGGTTCTTCGGTAGCAGGTTTATTTACTACCGATAACTTAATGTCTATATAAGGCATATTCTCATAAAGTATCACTTTCATGCCAGATGTATGCTTTTCCTCGCCTATCGATATAGATGGAACAAGTATTGCCTGAATGGATGATTTATGATCCTCGACATATAACTCCATTCTGCGTGCCGCCTCATGTACCCCTTTTGTATGATCATCTAAATAAGTACTTTTACCTGTAATACAGTAATGTGATTTCTTATAGTCATCATAAATATACTCTTTCAGATATTGCAACGATTGTTTTTTATCATAACGTTCATACACATACGAACCAAAACCATCTTTAGCATTCGGATCAACCAATTCACGCTTATTCATCTTGTCCCATATACTCTTTATGCAACCGCGAGACTTATCAAACGTAATCTTATACCATTGATTTTCAATAAATCCGGCACGTTCGTCACCCACCAATGTTGTTTTCATGTTAACCGGTACTTCATCGGTCAACACAAATGTTTTATATCCGTTAGCCGGAATATCTTCTACAAAAAAAGATCCCAATCGCTTAGAATCGGCACCATACAACATCAGTTTATGAATACAATTTTTTCCAACCTCTTTTACATATGCTTGCCTAATAGAACCTTGTGTCGGTAATGCAAAATTTACCATTCCGCTACGCTTCCAAGGAAGAGGATTATAAACTACAAAACGAAATCCATCCTGTGCCACATTCTCTGCTAAAGTATACAGTTCGTTTTCAAATTCAGGACGCAACCGTTTTTCCGCATCCTCAATATAACCGGCATGTTCTTCCCATGACTCTACCATGCGAGCGTAATTGGGTGTCAAACCTGAAACATAATTTTTATGCCATTCTTTACCAACTAATCCCGGAATAAAATGCTGATCAGCCAATCCCCAAGTATGCTCACCATACATTAAACTTTTATCGTAAATATAAGCCAGATCCTCGTTTATCTCATACGAAAGAATCCCCCATTCCTTGTTTTGTGTATGTAAAGTTTCCAAAGCCGGTATCAACGGACGAATTCGACGAGCCTTCTGTGTAGCCTGTGGACTTGACATCACACCATGTACCCAACTGTCAGACATATCTCCTCGAACTACAGGTAATTCAGGATTTTCAGCTAAAATAGCATCAGCAAAATCAGACATTTTACCAATATGTATTTTCGCATTCGGATACCTCTCCTTAATACGAGAAACCATCTTTTTAACCTCTTCCGCTGCTGGAGGTCCTGCATTATCACCGGCATGTACAAATGTTAACCATGCATTATGTTCCCATCCTTCGGGCGGAAATATCCCTCCGCCATAACCTTTAGAAAACATCGTCAATACTCTTGACCCATCCGGACCTTCCCACCAAAATAAAGTCGGAACTTTTACTACTTGATTAGTAGGGTTTGAACCAAAATGAAAAAAATTAATTCCGGCATGGTGCAAAATGGTAGGTAATACCCAAGTATGACCAGGCACATCAGTCATCTTTCCATCAGTAGGAAGTGGTAAGTTATATTGTCTTGCCAAAGAAGACGAATACTCCAGACCACGAATCAATTCTTCGATCTCAAGTGTCTCTGTATGGGTCGTGAATGGAAGTGCATGCGTCACTAGACTTGAATTTTTCAAAGCGCGTTCAATACGCAGTTTTCGTTCGGAAGATTGTTTATCCCATAACATTTGCTTCAAAGGCCATCCCGGAACAGTCCAAGTAAATTGTACATCCTTCATTTGGTCTGCGTTCTTATCCATTACATCCATCGCCTTGTCAATCATAGATGTACGATACTCATGAACGACATCACGAGCCAATGCGGAATAACCAATATCAAAATGACTTTTAAATACTAAATAAAAAGCCATCTCCTTATTGGATATTTGAGTATCATCATTTTGGTGCCTTTTATAATTATCAGCTTGTGCCAATAAATCTCCGGTTGACATCCAAAGTATACTCCCTAACACAAATAATAATTTAAAGATTTTCATAGTAGATAATTTTGATATGTTATAGTTACGTAAACTCCCCCTCATCCTATCGTGTTCTTTGGAATTCCAGATAGAGCGGCAATCCCTCTTTCAATTCTAAAACAACCTTAGTACATGTACCTTCATATGAGCAAGACAAAACACCTTTTGTTCCACTATCAGCCAACTGCCAGTTTCCGTCAAGTATCAAGGTAGATATAGTAGGAGTGGAAATCCACTCTTTCTTATCCCCGGACAATACCGGACGCAGATCGGGACTGCAAACAGCAAGTTTCAATATACCGTCTTTCCCGTAAAAACGTTCCATCAACAACAATGGCGTATCAGAAGACTGCAAAATACCTTCCTGAAGGAAGGTTGCCGGTGCAAACAAGGCATAAGCTAAAGTTTCCGAAGGCAAATGTTTCAGCACATGCAACGAATCCTGATGCTGCTTTATTTCAAAAAGCCCACTTTTATGGAAAAGACGCCCAGCTAAAACCGGCATCGCTTTGGGAGTAGTATTTGGAACTACCGCAAAACAATATTTCTTTTTCGCAGGCTTTATACCATGATTGATATAAGCTTTCGACGCACAACGTGTTCCAAATGATTCTGGAGTAGCACCTTCCGGTCCCGGAGTAGTCTGATTGCCATAAGAGACAATAAGAGGATCGTTTCCGGCAGGAAGCAAATAACCTGTAGCACAAGGGGTGACCAGCCAATTGTCTTTGTCTTGCTCTGGCAACAGCACATCTCCCTTCTTCAATTTCTTCCCATTAAACACAGGAGCTTCCTTGCCCTTATACTCCAGTGCCTGAAACAGATTGGTAGCTGTAATGCGGTCGTCGGCATAGTCACCTCGTGACCCGATGCCACTTCCCAGGCTAACCAATATACCGTCAAAGGCAAAAACAGACTTACAGAAAGTGAGATTAGTCGGTACAAAACGTCGGCTTCCCCAATGGTCTCCCTGATCAAAAGCACAGGCAAACATGCCACAATTTCCCCAAGAAAGAGCACCTGAAAAATTTGTAGTGGCAGACCATTGGTCAAAACGATCCGCATCATTCCCGTTGGGCATCATTTCTTTCCAATCGGTATAATGTACGGTTGTGGAACCCGGTACTACATTCCAGTCCCATCCCCCACGTTTCCCGCTAAAACGTTCCCACGCAGAAGGATATCCCGATTGCTCCAAAGAGCCATTGTAAAGTATTTCCAATGTTCCATGACTCTGATACCGACCGAAACGGTTTGTCTTATTATAAATCTCTCCTCCCCAGAAACGAGTAGTAGGGCAACGCATGGTTGCTACCCAATTTCCTTGACGATAGACTCCGGCAGGACTGTAGTTAAACTGATAAAAGCCATCCAATTCTTTAGGTTTGATTTGTTTATAATAATCAGTTTGAAAGAAAGCATTATAATAACCAGCCAACTCTTCGTCTATCTCTTTTCCTTCTATATCTCCCCCTACTTCTACTAGTTCTCTAAACAATTCCCGTGAAAAATCTATTATCAATCCCGCAAAAGGATGACGCCCTGCCAGACTGTTCGCAAAAAAATGCTCTTCTCCCGAAACAGGAAGTGTAGCCATTAAATATTCGCTGACTATTGCTTTCTTCATTCTCTGATATGCATCCATATCTACACGGAACACGGTTCCTTTCAAGTATGCCATATATTGCACCCATGTTTTGTAGGCATACATATAGCCATTATAATGTGTCCAATGGTGGAAACCTGTCCCATCCACCTTCAGCCCGTCTTTAGAGCCGGGCGAATACTGTGTACAGGCCGATAGATAATGCGAAAAAGCGAACATATCCTTCACTGCTTGTTTCTCATCGGGCTGATATAGGGCACAAATAAACAGATGGGGCAATACATTATACATATAATCAGTATTCACATTTACTTTTACTGTAGCAGCATCCTGATATAGTTTATCAAACTCCACAAGATGCTTCACTGCTGCGATAAGTTTTCCCTGCTGTTTCGTATTACATGCAGGCAAAGCAGATAAAAAATTAGCAGGGATTTTCCGTACATCATCATAACGGCTATAAATAAGACCTGGTATCTGTTCTATCACTCTATCCGTCAAAAGAGTTTCCATAAAACCATTGAAGTTTTTCCCCTCCGGTAGTCCTTCAGAAGTAGCATAAGCCAGACTGCGTACTGTCTCGGAAAGCCGATGGATATATTCCCAACTTTCATTTCCAATTTCCAACGATTTATAGTTTTCGGCAAAATCCACCGCATCACTTATTTCCTTGTCATTCGCTTTCATACATTGCCAAGGATAGACTTTACGAAGTTTATGCAGATCTTCGTAATAAGTTTTGTCTTCATTTTTTAATAAAAACTCATCAACAGATGTTTCATCTGCCAAAGCCAACATAAAAGTTTGCATCCAACAGATACAAAGTAAACAAATACAATTCTTCATGATATATAAAATAAGTTATTCATAACAGATTATCTACCGAGCTTCAAATCAAGAACTCCCCCTTTAGCAAAATCGGCATGTCGTAAGATACACTTATCTAAAGGTTTCCCATTTAATAAACAATCTTGTATCTTGTAATTTCTGGCGGAATTATTTTCTGTACGGATAATGAACTCCTTTCCTTCATGTATCACTTTATTTACCAAATGAGGCATATCCCACTTCAATTCTACTGAAGGATAATCTATTTGCCCCCAAAATGTCTGGGTGGAAACAGATCTCCACTCTTTTGTATCAACAATACGAGAGAAACCATCTACTATCCCTGTAACAGGAAATCCATCCAATGAGGAAGAAGCACTCAAATATGCTTTTGGAGCTATATTATAGGTTGTTGCTCCTGACCTATAAAACGAAAAAATAAATAAGATAAAGAATATTATTCTACCCATAATTCTTCCATTAAATCCTATCCGTTCCATACCATAGAATTTTTTAATAAATTATATTATGCAAAAAACGACAAATCTCCTTTTACAAACATGTCTCAAAATACGATTTATATGAATATTCGTTCAAAAGACAAGATATTTAGTATCTTTGCACTAACAAAACCTTCAACCTGATGAAAACAAAAAACATTATTCTCTTTTTCTGTCTATTGCTTTCAATACAAATACAAGCTGCACATTTCAGGAAATTAGGTTCCAAAGACGGTTTAGCACATCCGGCCGTATTCGCTATTTCACAAGATTCTATCGGCAGAATTTGGTTCGGTACAGCAGAGGGTATCAGTATATATGACGGTAAAAGGGTCATATCCCATAGACCCAATCCAAATGTATCTACTTCATTCAAAGGGAATTCAGTTTCAAAAATCGTCAGCAACTCCAAAGGAGATATATTCCTCAAGATAGATGATACTTTTGTGAAATATGATATCCGTAAAGAAACATTTCAAACAATCCTGGATAAAGGTGTCCTTGTTGTTTACAGCCACCAAGATACTATTTGGGTTATCACTGCCTATACATTGAATCGCTGGGATGAGAAAGAAGGGAAATTGATAAAATCCTGTAAGCTTTCCGCCGGAACCATTTACGATTTCCTTATTGACGACAAAGGACATAAATGGTTTACATATTCTAACGGACTTGTTTACAGCGATGACGACATACATTTTAAGAGTATTATTAAATGTAAAGATATGCGAACTATCTTCCAAGCTAATTCAGGAGACATCTGGATAGGTAGCGTAAATGACGGATTATTCCGCATACATCCTGACGGAACTCTATCGACCTATAATACGAGTAATGCTTTCTCCAAAGGATTTTACAATAATTTTATCCGTAGCATAACAGAAGATAAAGAAGGGAATATATGGTTTGGAACTTTCAACGGACTTTATAAATACGATCTACAAAAGGATCTATTTATTTCTCATAAACGGGATGGCAAAGCGGGAAGCCTCTCCCATTCGTCAGTCCATTCGGTTTTTATTGACAAAAAAGGAATTTTATGGGCAGGTACTTATTTCGGTGGAGTCAATTATGTTCCTGTCCATGAAGACACGTTTACTTATTATGATGCTTCTGCTTGTACCAACAGCCTTTCAAATCCGGTTGTGGGTGATATGACAGAAGATACCCATGGTAATATATGGATATGTACGGAAGGTGGAGGACTCAATATGCTTAATCCGCAACGGGAAGAAATAAAACACTTTGAAACCACTATTCCTCCTACTTATTTACCACATATCAATTTAAAATCTATATTGTATGATTCTGAAACAGAGAAATTATTTATAGGTACCAATGGTAAAGGGTTATATACCTATAATATCAAACAAAATATATTCCAACAGGAGATTAATCAGAAAGATGCTCCTCATTTACGAAGCATTAATGCCATGGAACGGGATGGAGAACGACTCTTTTTATCCACCAATAAAAACATTTATATCTATTCTTTAAAAAGCCGAAAGGATACATTAATTTACCGAACTAACATGTATGCTCATATCAGCCTGGATACAAATAAAAATCTTTGGATTGTTGAAGGTAAACAGGTTCATAAATTCGATACTCAAACCCTAAAAGAATTACATACGTATGATTTAGAGAAACAAGGAATATATGGTTCGGTAGTACGTTCTTTTCACTCCTCCGAAAAAGATATCTATATCACGACATTGGGAAATGGAGTTTTGAAACTAAATCAACAAAATAATCAATTTGAACCGTTTCCGGTAGCCAGTTCTCCCTTACTGAGCCAGTATTGTTATCAAATCAAGGAAACAAATGCTCACAACTTAGTTATTACCGGAGATAAAGGAATTATCTTTCTCAATAAAAAAGGAGATATTCTACAATCTTTCTCTGTTGGAAAATATCTCCCTTTGGATGCTTTTGCCAAAGATTGTGGTCTATTGATTAGTAAAAATGGTACAATTTACGTTGGAGGTACCAATGGACTGATTGCCGCAACGGAAAAGAATGAAAATGTTCATCCTACTAATAACCGAATATACTTTACTGAACTATACGTTCATAACAATCTTATCCACCCCAACGACCAGTCAGGCATCTTATCGGTCGGTTTGCCATTTACCAAAGAAATCAGATTACCTCATAATCAGAATAGGATTGAGATACTGTTTTCCTCACAAATTCCACTCGAAAACAACCAACGTATCTATGAATACAGATTAAAAGGCATTGATAAGATATGGTATCAAACGGCTCTTAAATCAGTTTCGTACACTAATCTGCCTACCGGCAATTATATTCTTGAAATACGTGAAAAAAATAATTCAACACAATCGGCAAAAGAAACGACACAGTTGAAAATAACTATACTTCCCCCTTGGTATGCAACGTGGTGGGCATGGTTGATATGGATTACCTTGTTTCTACTGATCACAGGATTTATCATCAACATTTTATATGCACGTAAAAAAATGAGAGATGCCATCCGGAAAGAACAGATGGAAAAACAGCAGATGAAAGAAATCAATGAAGCTAAATTCAAATTCTTTACAAGCGTCAGTCATGAGTTCAGAACTCCATTGGCACTGATTATCGGACAATTGGAAGTACTGTTGCTAGGTAACAATCTTGCCCCGTTCATTTATGGAAAGCTTCTGAAAGTGATACACCAATGCCAACAACTAAATAATCTGGTGACGGAACTGATAGAATTCAGGAAATACGAACAAGGCAGGAACATTCTGTACGTATCGGCATATCCTATCAACCAATATATTGGTGACATTTGTGACGGATTTAGAGAACTGGCATTGCAACAGAATATAGACTTTAAGCTGGAACCTTGTGAAACAGAAACAGAAGTGTGGTTTGACGGGAAACAGATGATAAAGGTAATTTATAATTTATTGTCGAATGCCTTTAAATATACTCCTAAGGGTGGGACAATCAAAATCGGACTATCTGTCAATGAACCGGAAAATAGATTGTATATCCGTATTACGGACAGTGGTGTGGGAATAGATGCCAAAGATATCCCATACATCTTTGAACGTTTCTATCAGGCAAACAACAAAATGCCGGAACAAAAACAGCTGTTTAGGGCAGGTATAGGACTGGCCCTGGTAAAAAGTATTGTAGAGGAGCATTTAGGAACTATCAATGTACAGAGCCGTATCGGAGAAGGTTCCATATTCACCATCAGCCTGCAATTGGGGAAAGAGCATCTGCTCAATAACCAGCATATTATCTTCAAAAATGAAGAAAAAGATATCAATACCCCGCTTCCAATATTGACTGACAATATCCTGGCTCCTGAAAAAACAGAGGTAGAAGAAAGCAGCAACCCAATCGATGGGGAGAAACCTACTATTGTATTAATAGAGGACAACAAGGAACTGCTGGATATATTAGTAACCATATTCTCTCCTCTCTACATCACCAAAACTGCCACAAACGGACAAGAAGGATTAGAAATTATCCGGAAAATAAATCCAGATTTGATAGTGAGTGATGTAATGATGCCCATCATGAGCGGTACGGAATTATGTATCAAAATCAAAAATAATATCGAACTTTGTCATATTCCTATCATTTTGTTAACAGCATTGAATATGCCCGAGCAACATCTTGAAGGATTAGTACGCGGAGCAGATGACTATATTTATAAACCTTTCAGCCCACAAATATTATTAGCCAGATGTAACAACATCATACGCTCACGGAGAATGTTGTATAAACAATTCTCCCAAAAAGCGGAAGCTGATATTTCTCTATTAGCAACAAACAATCTAGATAAAGAGTTTTTGGACAAAATAACGTTTCTTATTGATGAAAATATATCGGACCAGGAATTCAGTATCGATAAATTAGCCAGTGAAATGTATATGGGACGTACTACATTCTATAATAAATTTAAATCATTGACGGGTATGTCACCTAACGATTTCATCAATTCTCATAAATTGAAACGAGCTGCGGTACTACTTCGTCAAGACAACTCAATGTCTATATCAGAGATTGCAGATAACCTAGGATTTAATTCTCCTAATTATTTTTGCCGTAAGTTCAAAGAACAGTTCAATGTAGCTCCCAGCCAGTACAAGCAAAAATATCAAGAGGAAAGAAAGGAAAAGTAAAAGAAAGAATTATTTCTCTATAAATATAATTCAGACACGAATTACACGGATGTCACAGATCAATTCTGTCTTTCCGTGTTCTTCCGTGTAATTTATGTCTTTTAATAGAAATTCTTGGAATTATTTATTGATATGTTTGATTGTCGGTTTACCACAAAACATATCCTGTGACATTGGTACTTGAATTGTTTTTCCGTTGAATACTAGTTCTATTTCTTTTAAAGAAGAATTCATACAGGCATCTGTTACAGAGAACACGTATGAATTTGTTTCTTCTTTTACCAAAACTGTACAGGGAGAAGAAACTGATAAAGATAATCCATTGGCTTTCAACTCTTCGCCCTCTGTATAAAACACGGCTTCCAGCACCTTCTTATCAGAAGAACGTACGGCCTGAACCAAAGTATCATTCCTCAACACCTCAAATGGATATTTCCGGGCAGGTAAACCCTCGCCCGCATATACCACATATCCATAAGTATCATTTACCGGTGCCTTCCCATGATCTATCCACATACAGAAAATATCTACTTCAACAGGTAGATTTCTCTTGTTTTTGTTATCCAAGTTCATCTTCAACCAATCTGTTTTCTTCTTTTCACACACCGAATGTACCCTTTCTCTATATTCAGGGAAAGCAGAATAAGCGAACTTACCCTGTTGTACTGTCCACTCAATACCGTCACCTTCATAAATATACACTTTCCCAAATCTCTCCGTTTGGTCAATAGTGGTACGAATATTTCCCTCTTGATTTGGCTGTTTGTTAGTTATTCCTGCACCTAATGCTACCATGTAGTCTCCCAACATAAAATAGGACTTATAAGCTTTTACACCATAAAGTATAGGATTTTTCATAGCGTTATCACCACGGTCGTTTACTCCATCTTTATCTGAACCATTCATTTTTTCAAAGATAAATCCGGCAACGGCATTTTCATCTCCTAAAGTAGCGGCTGCAGCAAAGTTATGTTTACTACAATACCCCCGCCAGTTTGTTACGGGAGTCAGTTTGTCCATACCTTCGCGTGCTGTTACACCGGGAAAGGCCGTCACATCATAAGCGCCAAAAGCTTTACGGTATTCGTTTCCGCTTTTCTGAAAGAAAGTAGCTCCGTCAGCCGTATAAAAATTATAGTTATCGGCAAATCCCGTTGCGCTTTCAAGACCATCGCATCGTACTGAAGCCATATTAACCATAATATGGTAACGGTCGTTCTTCTTAATCAAATCATCATTATTAAAAAACCAACGAGTTCCGTTATAACTGCTTTCATACTTCTTCATACGAATAGATTTTTCCCGGCTTTCTGCATACAATTGTTTAATTTCCTGCAGTTCTTCCGCTGTAAAATACTCTTTCCAATCATTTTGTAATTGATTCAGCATTCCGGTATAACGAATATCAGAAGCCTCTGGTTTATAACTCATGGAATAACGATCCAAGCAAGGCAGATTGTAACCCTTGTAATAGTAGTAATTCCCCCCACGAAAATAATTCATCAATGCATTTATATTCTCTCGCGTCAGTTTCTGCTCCCATGGAGAGCCCTTAAGCATACTCATCATATTCAAGGCATTCAATGTCCCATCAATCGGATATCCCCAAATAAGACACTGTTTTCCATGTCCCCAACCAGCACCGTCAGCTGTGAAACCTTCGTTCCAGAACGACTCGCTATAAGTATTTTGTGAAGTTGCACTAATGGCTCTTTGGCAAACTTCCGCCAATAAATCTACCATGGGAACAGAACGAAACATGAAAGCTACCGGAAGTAATGATCGATATCCCAACGCATTTCCACCGACCCACCATACATGGTTTCGAAAACGTTCTATCTGAACCACATTCTTATCTGTTTCGTCATTACGATAAGGTTGAGTCCACGCCTGTAGACCAAGCATTTTCAACATATCACACACCGCAGACAATTGTTTATCTTTATTCCTTCCCTGTTCAATATCATCCATCAGTTGCAAATGACAGAAGTAAATATTTACCGCTGCTGTGGGAACAGCAAAACAGGAGGAATGAAAACGTCTTGAATTGTTGGGGCGACCTATCTCAATATTACCATAGTGCAAAATAGATTTCTGCCATTTATCCCAAAGTATCGCATCACGTTTTATGTCTAGAAGTCCACTCTTAAAAGCTTCCGAAATAGTCCACAAACGGTTCAATGCTTCTACGATCACCGCACCGGAATTTGCCTCATTACCATCAATAGTCTTTCCTACACTGTTATCATCCAAATCAGAAAAGGTACCATCAGCTTTCAAAAGGGCTACATTCTTTTCCCATTCCTTGGAACCTGTTTTAAATTTTCTATAACCATTTTTCGAGAAGTAATCCCGATAAGAAAGAATAGCCTGTTCTTTAGCCTTGTCTGTTGGTTTCGAGGCTTCCAATGCATATTGGCAATAATTATCGAAAGCTGCCTTTCGCTCGGTTTCCTGTGCCATAGCTGTCTGAAAAACGACAGTGATACCCATGCACAACCCCCATCTGATTAAATTCTGTTTCATCTTAGTTCTGTTTAAATTTCATTTTTTATCACAATCAAATAGCTATTTGATACCTATTAAAAGAAGCTACAAATTTACAAAAAGGGAAGAATCTCCCGACTCCTCCCTTTGCATTTCATCACCAATTCTTTAAGATTAGAAGTCTTGTAGATGAATTTACCATCCCGGATTTTGTGTTAAGTTATCATTCACATAAACCTCATTTTGGGGGATAGGATAAAGATACATTTTGTCATCCCAAACACGATCTTGTACCTTTTCTTTCTTATATGAGAGAGTGCCATTATTATTCTGTATCTTCACACCATAGATTTCCTTTACGAGTTTACCCTCTTTCCAACGACGGATATCCCAAAAACGATGGTCTTCAAACGCCAATTCTATGCGACGTTCCTTATGTACTTTTTCACGGAACTCTGTTTGATTGGTAGCAACCACCCCTTTCATATTCGCAGCAGCACGAACTTGATTTAAAGCATCACGGGCAGAAAGTGGATGTGTAGCATCCGTATAATCCGGTCCTTGCCACTCATTCATAGCCTCAGCATAATTCAACAAAACTTCAGCATAACGATAACCAGGGAAATGGTGAGGTTTAGAAACCGGTTTTATCGGATCCAAAGATACTGTTTCATCCACCAGTTTCTTTAAATAATAGCCTGTAGTAGTAGCACCTTCCAATGGAGCACCATTCTTACCACCTTCGTAGGTTTCCAATTTAATTTTCATAAATGTCCGACCATTACAAAGTACATTCTGATAAAGACGGGGGTCACGGGTCGGTTTTCCTTTTGCGTCATAATACATATTAGCAACATGATCCGGATTGTTCCAATCGAACGGAGTACCATCCGCCATCTCATATTCATCTACCAGATTTTGTGTCGGCACATTTCTGCCAAGTGACACTTCTCCAAAACCACCAACAGGTAAATTTCCCTGTTCAAAAGAATTACTTGAACCGCCGCGAACCTCAAAAATCAATTGTTTGGATGGTAACACATCATTACCACTCTTATTCCACAATGGATCCTTGTCTATCTTTTCCAGTTGGTAAGCATTCAATTTAATTACCTCATATGCAGCATCAGCAGCTTTTTTCCAAAGAGTCACATCATTATTCTTATTAAACAACGGACTGGCTGCATAGAGCAATGCACGAGCACGAATAGCATAAGCAGCACCACGATTTACTCGACCGGTTTCTTGACCAATAAAATCATTGAAAGATACCGGAAGTTCGGGAGCCAGCGTAGCACACTCCTTATCAATATAGTCGATTATCTCTTGAAAAGATGATTTCTCCACATGATTGATTTCATCCATTGTATAAGTCTTCAATATCAAAGGGATATCTCCATAACGCTTGGCTAGTTCAAAATGATAAAGTGCACGCAGTACTTTTATCTCTCTCATCGACATATGCACCTTGTCCATATTATCTTTAAAATTCTTATCCCACTTATAAATCTCGAGCGCTTCCTCTGAATAATTTTCAAAGAAAATATTCACATCATGAATTAAATCATAATATTCTCCCCACTGAGCATCAATCGTATTAATCGGACTCCATTTGTTCGTATACATATCATAGATGGCATTACTATTCTGTGTATACATAGAATTGTCTGTAGCCGACTCGCGTAATGCTCCACCAATGGCACCGTAATCAGAAGGTAATTTACGATAAATAGCTGTAGTCTGCATCAGAATATTTTCAAAAGTCTCATAAGCCTGGTATTGTTCACGTCCTTGTGACTCGTCAAACTCCAGAAAATCACAACCACCCAATACAGTTGCAGCAGCCAAAAAGACTATGTATTTCTTTAGTTTCATATTGTTCTGTTATTTTTTAGAAGTTAATGTTTAAGCCTACATATACGGACATCAAATCCGGATAGTTGACAGAAAGATCTTCACAATTAGAATAATCTATATGATCCAGTGAGAACAGGTTGTTACCTCTTACATACACTTGACACTTTTCCATTCTCATGGATTTCACCCATTTCTGAGGCAGGTTATAATAAATATTCAGATTACGTAACTTGAAATAAGAACCGTTTGCTAACCACTGGGTACTACTACGGAAATTATTTGCATTATTAAGCGTAGTCAAACGAGGTAACGTAGCTGTATTTTTGGTTTCTTCCGTCCAACGTACATTATCTTCAATATACCACTTGGACAAATTGCTCTTACCGTCGCGCAATGGCCAATACACACTTGCCGTATTCAACATGCGGCTTACCTGTCCTGCACCTTGGAACAACATATCCACACCAAAACCTTTATACTCGAAACCAACATTAATGCCATAGAATAATCCTGGAGTAGTAGAATGACCGATAGCTACTACATCATGTTCGTCAATCTGCTTATCACCATTCTGATCTTTATACTTGATATCACCCGGACGTACCTCAGAGAACATCTGTTTAGGACTGTTTTCAATATCATCCCAGTCATTGAAATAACCGATAGCTTCCAAACCATAATTCTGTCCTAACCGATCACCTTTCTTATATAGATAACTATAAGGTTGGTATCCTTCACCATTTTCTATAATTTCAGTTTTCATGGACGAGAAATTTCCACCTACATAATAGTTAAAAGCCTCACCTACTTTATCTCGCCAAGTCAATGACACTTCAAGACCTTTTGTGTCGACTGCACCGATACACTGTTTAGGAACACCTGTACCTATTACTTCGGAGAATAAAGAACCGGCACTTACCAACATATTTCTTCGTTGATCCATATAGAAATCGGCACCCATAGACAAACGTTTATCCAACATCTGCAAATCCAAGCCGATATCATATTTGTCTGCCCTCTCAATATCTACATGATCCATAGCCAGTGGACCGGCAATTATACCACTACTACCTTGAGGCGTGTCACCAAACTGATATCCACCGGAATTGTTCCAGTAACGTCTATCCAATTCATAATCAATATTATCATTACCCGATCTTCCCCAAGAAGCGCGGAATTTCAAGTAATCTATAATATTCTGATTTTTCATAAATGCTTCGTTCGACAATATCCAAGCTGCCGATATAGCCGGATAAGTACGATATTTATCATTTTTGCTCAGTACGCTTGTACCCATATGATTCACCACCATGTTCACTGCATACCGGTTATCATAGTTATAACCTCCGGCAAACATATACGATTGACGATACATAGATTTATTCCTTCCCTTCGGAACGTATGACTGTTGCCAATATTGCAACAGTCCATTCACTGCATGACGACCAAAAGCACGGTCATAACCAATCTTACCTTCAAATACCGTACGCATATATTGGGCATAAACACCGCTATTGTCAATAGACAAAGCCTTGTCTTCACCCTTTATTTCGGTAACTACTTCATATTCTCCGTTATCAGGATTAAGTATCAGATCATTTTGCTCATAAGCATATTCTTGCGTACCGGTCTCTTTAAATACGGCATCATTATCATAAGCAACGGACAATTCTGCACTTAAACCTTGCGTTATCATAGACAAATCCTGATGAATTCGTAAATTAGACTGCAGTAAACGACGATCCGTCCTGAAGTATCCTATATCAGCAATTTCTGCAATCGGGTTGTGTGGGAAAAGTAAACTCCCCCCCCATTGTCCGGAAGAAGTACGTACCGGAAACACTGCCGAAGGAGTGTTATACAAATAAGAGAAAATATTACCTTCACTTGTTCTAGGACGATTCTCTTCACGTAACATACCAAACATAGACAACGTAGCTGTAGTAGTACTGGTAAGGTCTATATCCAGATTAATGCGAGCATTCAAGTCGTACTTCTTCATCTGCGCGTCATAACGATCGGAAAGTTGAGTAAGATTCTCGTTCAATATACCTTGATCATTTTTGTAATTAATCAACGCATAGTATCGTAACGACTTACCCCCTCCACGGAAAGAAAGATTCAGCTGATGATTTGTTGTATGATTACGTAACGCCTCGCCCATCCAGTCTGTATTAGCATACAAATCCGGGCGTGAACCGTCACGAAAAGCATCTAAAGCCTCTTGGTTGTATTGTGGTTCCAAACCATCATAACGTAACGCTTCATTCTTCATTTGGGCATACGTATATCCGTCTACAAATTCCGGTTGGTTGACTGGTATTCCTACTCCAAAGGTATAATTCACGTTCATTTTCTTTGTGTTATACTGACCGCGTTTAGTCTTCACTACAATTACACCATTAGAGCCACGCAATCCCCATAAAGCAGTTGCAGCACCATCTTTAAGTACAGAGACACTTTCCACTTCGTCCATATTGACATATTCCAAAGGACGAGGTATTCCATCTACAATCACTAGTGGTTCGGAACCATTTAAAGAACCTCCTCCGCGAACTGTGAGACCGGCATTATCCGTCCAACCGGTATTCTGTTTTACCATCAATCCCGGGAATAGACCATTCAATGCATTAGTAAAGTTAGGAGAAGAATTTTTTCTCAGTATTTCACCTGAAATAGTCGTAACAGCTTGAGTCTGTTCACGCTCAGTAGACTCTGTCCCCTTGTTTTCTACCAAGAAATCCATATCGGTTAAACGGATTTCCACCGAATTACCAGATACCCATACACGTCTTGCCTTACCATCTGCATATCTCACTTCGATATAGTCACCTTCATCCGCTTTAATAGCAAATGTTCCGTTTTCATCGGTAATCACCTTGTTTCCTGGTGTACCTACAGTGGATACCGACACTCCCTTCATGGGAATACCATAACGGTCTTGCACTATACCTGTAACTGTCTGTTGGGCCATAGTTGAGAGCGAAAACAACCCGGCAAGCCCAAGCATCAATATATTTCTTTTTTTCATATCGCTTTTGTGCTAATAATTAGAATTTAGATTATTCCCAACCGGGATTTTGAACTAGACCATACTTTTTATTGATTTCTGCCAACGGCAACGGGGTCAAATAGTAACGATCATCCCAAAGTTCCACCCATTGACGTTTGTTGGGGAAGAATTGTGTCAGTTCATGACGATAAGAACCATCCGATTCTTTCCATGTATCCAGCGTATAGCGAGTGATGTCCAAATAATCTTTATGTTTCCAACGGTTGATATCAAAATAGCGTACTTCTTCAAAACCGAATTCCAATGCTCTCTCGCGTAAGATAGTTTCACGTAAATCCTTACCCGGAACAACCATTTCCTTGGTATAGCCCCACATATCTACACGACTACGAACCAAGTTAATATAATCGTAAGCATCACGGCCAAATTCATCTTTTTCCGTAGCCTTACCCAATTCGTTCATTGCTTCAGCAATGCTCAAATAAATTTCGGGTAAGCGTAACAGGGGGCATTCATAGAATTTATTCTGTACATCTTTTCTCAAATCCTGTGTATGTTTACGGACAGCTATTCCACAAATGGCATAATTATTCCAAATCCAGTCACCATTACCTTTACCTCCCATACGGTTAGGCGCATCACGCCCTCCCCAATAGATTTCTGCCTTACGACCCAGTATTTTATCCTGATTTACAATAACCGTCTCGTACAAACGAGGATCACGAACCATATTACCATCTGCATCGAAGAAAGGATATTTTGCATGTACCGGATTATTCCAGTCAAACTCAGAACCATCTTTCATTTGGAACATATTCACATAGTTCATCGTTGGTTGTCCTGCCCCATATCTAATCTGCGAAACAGACTTACTATTTACATTCCATTTGGTATAACGGTGGCTACATATCAAAATTTCCTGATTGTAACGGGTAAAATATCCATCCCAGAAATCCTTACGAGGATTTCCTGTATCCACTAATTTATAGAAATTACCATTCTTCTGATTCTCGCGTAAGAATGCCAAACCTGCATCCAAAGCCTTTTGCCAACGGCTCTTGTCATAATTTCCCCACCAGGTATAATGAAGATTCGAAGCCTCACCATCTTTAAAAGGTTGGTCACTGTTGAATAAAGGACTAGCGGCAAACAACAAGAAACGTACCTTCAATGCCATCATTCCGGCTTTTGTCATTCGTCCATCATCAATAGCTTCTACCTTCCAAGGTAACATCTCAGCAGCCTCGTCTATCAGTCCACAAACTTTATCCACCATCTCTTCTACTGTCATGCGGGTAAACTTCATTTCATCTTCAGGGCTATAGGCACGATCAATCCATGGCATTCCTCCCAAATAACGGAACATTTGTACATAATGGAAAGCCATAATAGCCTTAGCCTCTCCTTTGCGGATATATTTTTCTTCGGGTGTCATATCAGGCACACGATCCACATTATCTAAAAAGAGATGAGCCTTACGGATACCCCAGGTAGCAGAAAAAGCTCCATCGTCTTCATCATAAAGTATCTGATAAGGGCCACCACCCGGATCGGCTGCAGATATGGTTCCTTTGTGATAACCATTACCACCACCTTTAGTCATATCGGCCAAATCGGTCAAGGATTCCAATATACCCCATGATAATCGATTTTGATGTGGCATAAAATCAGGAAGCGTATGATAAACCTGCGCCAATGCCTGTTCGGCATATATCTTATGCGCATACACACTGTCTATATTCATCTCGTCACTCAACGGCTTCTCAAGAAAGGCATTGCCAAACTTGAAATCGTCGCATCCTACAAACAGCAACGAAGAAGCCACCAACAAACTACTGATATATTTATTCATAGTCATATCTTTTTTAGAAAGTAATATTCACACCCAAATTATAAATCTTTACTACAGGATAACTGGCATTGTACCAATCCGTAATGGATTCCGGATCCATAATATCAAGTTTATCGAAAGTCAACAAATTATAACCTGTCAATTTAATACCTAACTGACTAATGCCAAGCTTCTTCAAAGTAGAATTGTTTGTGAAGTTATATCCCAGAGTCAAGTTCTTCAGTCTCAAATATGAACCGTCTCTGACCCAAAGGTCTGATTGTCTATGATTATAATCAGAATGATCCTTAGACAGACGAGGAGCAGTAGCAGTTCCAGCTGTTTCGGGACGCCAGATACCTTCTGTCTGATAATCCAGCAAGCCACTGTTCAATGGAGTACTAAAGTAACTACTTAATACTTGTGAACGCTCGGCTGCTCCAGTCCAGTTCATAGAAAAGAAGAAACCCTTGTAATCGAAACCATAATTCAAGCCGAATGTATAATTAGGACGTTGAGTAAAACCAATCTGGCATTGGTCGTCCTCATCGATAAATTTATCTCCATTCAGATCCTTATACTTCACATCACCCGGCAACACGGCAACCTGTGTACCCGGAACGCCTTCTTTCAATGTATATTTTTTATTACCTTTATCATCGGTAGTGATATCGAAATCACTATCATTATAAAAACCTTCAGTTACATAGCCAAACACAGCACCTACCTGTTTACCTGTACGCCACAAATAAGGTTCATTAGGTTCTACCTCATCTTGGAAAATAATCTTATTCTTGGCATATGACATATTAGCATTAATGTAATAACCGAAATTATCACCGATACGGTCATTCCAGCTCAATTCAATTTCATATCCTTTATTCTCCACTTTACCCATATTCACCACCGGAAGCAAGGCCTTAGTAAAAGCCGTGATACCCGGAAGGGTTCCGCGCGCAATCAAGATATCTTCACGTTTTTCTTTAAAGAAATCAAATTTAGCTTTCAAACGATTCTTCAAGAAATTCATATCAATACCATAATTCTGCTTTAAGGAAGTTTCCCAAGTCACATTACGATTACCTAAACGATTCTCTAACGTACCTTTCATGACAGTTGTATTGTCATAACCAAAGTTATATCCCCACTGATTATTTCCCCAATCTTTATCAGTACCGCTTTTATCCACATTATAACTGTCCGGCAAATAAAGGAAACGATTATTACTCATATTATCATTACCTACCAAACCGACAGTAGCTCTGAATTTCAAGAAATCAAGGAACTTGATGTTCTTCATAAATTTCTCTTCAGAAAGGATATATCCCAAAGAAAAAGCGGGAAAAGTTCCGAAACGTTTGTCCGGAGCAAAATTTTCGGAACCATTATAACCAATGTTGAACTCAGCCAAATAACGAGACTTGTAATCATAAGTAGCTCTACCTACCAAACCTACATAAGCTGTAGGAATAAAGCCGAATTGCTTGGGATAATATTTTTTATTTTGATTGTATAATAACAAACCGCTTACATTATGATCTCCAAATTTACGGTTATATCGGATACTAGCCTCAAAATACCAATCGCGCCCACGTCCATCTTTTTCTTCATAAACCGGCTTTTCATCATTTCCTTCAACCAAATAAACAATCTCTTTGTTGAAATTTGGGTCTGTAAAATCCATTTCCGGATTTTCCAGTTCTGATCGATAATAAGCTGTATATGATCTGTATCTGGCAGCCCGCTTTATCATACGTTTCTCAAAACTATAGGTGGTATTATAAGCCCCTTTCACTTCAACAGAAAGCCCCTTAGTCAAGAAATCTAACTTTTGCGTCAAAAGCAAATCCATATTTAACGTATTGGACATGTGTTTAACCGAGCCACGATTATAGACAGCTGCGACAGGATTACCATTTATTATATCACCGAATTTATTAGGAATAGTAATCGGTTTTCCATCAACAATACCCGGGCTTCCAAAAGGTAAACCACCATTGATAGTTCTCCATAAATCTCCTTCAGCCACAGCTCCTGACTTTCTATTACCAACTATACCACCTATACCCAACTTCAAGGTAGTAGATTTACTAATATCCATATCTAAGTTGGTACGATAATTATAACGATTATAGCTATATCCTTCCGATGAATTACCAAAATCTTTGAAAAGTCCATCTTGGAAGAGATAACCAACAGAAATAAAATAACGTACCTGATCAGTACCACCTGATATATTAAGATTGTGTTGTGTTTGTACGGCTCCCTTCTTCATCATATAATCACGCCAATCTACATTGGGATACATTATAGGTTCATCACCTAAGCGGAAACGTTCCAAATCATAGTCCGTAAAATATCTGTCCGGATCACGACCATCATTTATTTCACGTTCTCTAAACAGTGTAGCATACGTATAGCTATCCGCATTATGTAATATATAGGTCGGCGTTTGTACCCCCACTGATGAACTAAGTGCTATCTTTGCTTTACCTTTTTCACCACGACGAGTAGTTACAAGTATCACACCATTAGCACCACGTACACCGAATACAGCTGTGGCAGAAGCATCCTTCAACACAGTAACATCTTCTATTTCATTGGGATCCATCTGAAAGAAACTACGTTCTACACCATCTACCAAAATTAATGGAGCAGAAAGATCTTCAGTCAACGCACCGGCACCACGAATAAAAATCTTAGGATCTTCAGCACCGGGTTGTCCACTTGTTTGAACCGATGAAAGTCCCGGTATCTTACCTGCCAAAGAGTTAGCTACACTGGCATTAGGTGATGCCAATAAAGCCTCTGTTTTTACAGAAGAAATAGCACCCGTCAACGTCTCTTTCTTTTGTACACCGTATGCCACTACTGTAACTTCTTCCAGCATTTCAGAGTCCTCTTTCAAAACTACCTTAACGTGGTTTTTGCCATTTAGAGGTATTTCTACCTCTTGATAACCGATAAAACTCACTTTCAGAATAGTATTTTTTAAACTTGGTACCTGTATTTTAAAATTACCGTCTACGTCGCTGATTACACCGGTAGTACCACCTTTAACAATAATATTGGCACCAATAATAGGTCCCATATCATCAGAGACATTACCTGTAACCGTGACTTGTGCTAAAGCCATAGTAGGCACAAAAAACATCATAAGTGATAGCCAAAGAGCTATCTTAAATCTGATTTTTCTTTTCATAAATACTAAATTTAAATTATTACATTTCACACACTTTTTTATTAGAAATCCATAGAAGAGAGGTAGAAGAAAGAAAAGTCAACATCTGATACTGTTGTACAATACAAATTTTCGTGCCATAATTATTAGATTTAAAAAGATTAATTAAACAGGTTTAATTAGTTATTATTAAAATACTCATAGTTTACGGCAACAAAAGTAGAAGTATGGACATTGGAAACCCTTATATATAGTTCACAAAAGCTGTAATTTTATTCAAAAGAGAATGTATAAGCCTCTCCCTACGTATACAGAGTCTGGAATAAGAAGGAAAACAGAAAAGTTACAAATATAAAAAAGAAGCTCCCGATGAAACTTTTTATTTCTCATCAGGAGCCAAATATATTATAATAAATTAAGGATGTAACCTATAATAAAGGTAAAAGATTACATTTTACGCAGTTCCACATCGAAACTGGCTGCATCCCTGCACGTAAATCGCAGTACTGTCTGTTTCTTATCGGTAAAAACGAGTTTACAATAAGAAGTTTCAGCTACTTGCCACTGCCCTTTCAAAGTAACGGTTACGGGTATCTCACCACTGTCATTACTTATCCACGGGCGAGAATAGATACTACGTTCAATACGTTTACCATCTTTATCAAACGCCTCATCGCTTAAACCACGATATAGTGCAAGATCCGGTTGCGAAACGGTCAGTAAAAGTTTGTCTTTGTTCTCACGTATCATCACAAGGCAGGAGGTATCAACTTTCTGTAACAATCCTTCCACAGGTAGTTCCTGGGGAGTTTCAAACAATACGTATGAAGTCAAATTATCTGCTAAGGAACGAACGATATGTGCGTTACGGTCTTTTTGGAGAACCTTATAAGTAGGTTTCTCGGCGAAAACTTTCAAAGAAATAGCATCAGTATGGGGCAACACAGCATATTCATAAGAAGCAGCTTTGGGTGCTATACCATGTTCCAAGACAAGTGACACCCAATTGCCAGAAGTAGATTTGGTACTACGCTCACCTACAGTTACTTGCGGAAAATTCTTTTCATAACGTGCGTTTGCCATAGAAGTCTTAGACAAATAATATCCTACCCCATTCGGATCTATATAAGTGCATCCGTCACTCCGGTAATTATCCCAATAACGATGAGTTTCAGGAGTAGTGGCAGCTAGCTGGAATACAGTGGTTTCTGTAGGATATTCAGTATTTGTATTCTCAATATCGGTACCGAGACATACAATAGTACCATCAAAGAAGTGGAAAGATTTACGCGCACGATGTGAACCGTTATACTTATCATGTTCGTGCAACTTCATGCCGAAATTGCCATTGAGACGCGCTTGTGACAATCCTCCAGCAAATGCTTCATCGGAATAGAGCATCTCCTCCATACCTGAAAAAGTATCTACATTCAACACCTTAGCACGTAACTGGTCGAAAGGCAAATGAATACTGGTTACCCCCGGAATACGATTCCAATCAAAGCCGTTTTCTTGCCAACCACTAGTAGCAAAAGTAACCATTTCATCGGGCTTTCCAGTCAAGATCTGCATGCTACCGTGTGCCAAATAACGCCCGTAGAAGTTGGCTGGCAAATAATGTTCGGCAGCCCATAGATAGCGAGAATGCCCGCGTACCACCGCCGCCCAATTATCACGACGCTGCACAGATACACACCCGTAACCCAACGCAAGATTACCCTGTGGGTCAGGTTCAGGACGGAAACCTTGTGTTTCGAGTAACTTTTTCATTTTCAGTTCTTGCTTAGTAGAAGCTTTCGGCAAGTAATCGGGAACATCCTTATCCGGTGTTTCCGTATAAGCAACCAAACGCAGATAAGCGGTAGCCATTTCAGAGTCATATTTTTGTTTACCATCCGGTGTACCAGCCATTGCCATAGTGGCGTAGTGAATGGGGATCAGTTCTCCCTTCCCATTAGGATGACGACCAGACATAGAAAGTGGCCATTGTTTCAGGTTACAATAGAAACGCATTGTAAGGAGTACATTTTTCACCGTTTCGTGTGCTAACTCGGAAAGTTTGAATTCCGTACCACTCAACAGGTAAATCATACTTGTAGCGCCATCCAACCCACCTACTGCATATGCAGGATAATTATTACAATGGTGGAAACATGCTCCGTCTTTCTTAAAAGAACCTCCCAAGCCTATTGCCGGACGGCATCCATAGTCTAACCAACGGGAAAAAGAGCGTAGATATTGCAATTTCTCAGGAGTATCTTCCATAATCAAGATACTGGCAACACGACCTTGTAGCTTCGTATTAAAAGTATCTATATCAATACCATTGACAGTCGGTTTAGGATATACTTCATTCGTAATGGCATACCAATTCAACGTACGTTCCGCTTCATCCAGCTTACCGGCATCACGCAATACATCTTTCATCAGGAAATAAGAGACAAAGAGTCCGCGCATACTGTATCCATAATGATGTATATTCCCCCAACAACTACCATATGCAACTCCTTGATCAGTAATATTGTCATACATAGCCAGAAATTTCTGTTTCAACTCACTTTTCACAGCTATGTCATGCGCATCCAGATAAGCTATAGAAATACGTTTCATCAGATTAAAGTAGTCACTCATCTCCACTCCCAGTTCAGTAAACATACCTTGGTTCCAGTCAGGCAACATTCGTTCATATGCCTCTGAATGGCGCACAAAGTACACGGGAATTCCCGATACCTTTCCATTCTTGTAAGTTATCTTGTAAAAATCGTATTTCTTACGAATTGTCTCCATTTCTTTTTCCGAAAGCTTGGAAGGGGTATAAAGCATATCTCGAAAACGATTTTCCATGATTTGTATATCCCGCTTTTGTTTCCCGGTGATAGGCGTAAGAGGAATTTCCGGTTTCCAAAGAGAATGTTCATAGATTACTAACCAGTGATTGGTAGTTCCCTTGTTGACAAACGGAACCTGCACATCGGCCGTTTGCTGGCGGGCATCCACCTTACTGGCAGTAACGACATGATCCAGAAAAAGTTTTCCTTTTATATCCGGAGCAATAATACGTATCTCATTCATCCCTTCTTCAGGTATGCCCTCCATATCCCGTTCATAGCACACCCATGCGGCACGCCATCCGGTGAAATTAATTCCAAAAGGGAAAGAGGTACATTTCTTACCGTCTTTCAGGAATTCAAACTCTATCTTCTTGTCTTGTGCCTGTTCGTTGTATACCCACACAATAAAAGCGGAAAGATAAGTATCTTTTCCTGTCGGATCTTTCTTCTCAAATCTCAAATCTTTCTCAATGGTAAGGACTGCTCCCGGTCGAAATGTCCAACTCAAGCTTTGCCGTCCATCTCTATAATGTTCATCACTAATACCCAGTTGGGAGTTTGTTCCTGTAATGAAAGCCGGTACCTGTGTATCTTCAAAAGAAAGTAAACGTTCATTTTTCACTATCTGAGCTTCACCTTTCACAGGCATCCACATCGTAAGAAGCATACCTGCTCCTATTGTCCACTTACTGAATTGCATCATGTTTGTTTATTTAAGGTTTTCTATTTTATTCACTTTAAAATCTGTAAAAAATACATGGTTCTGCCACAAGCGTAGAGCAAAATACCCCTCTCCTTTACCTTTTGTCACAGGTAGACTGAAAAGTTCTTCCCCATTCACCCGGAAAGTCGTTACCCCGTTCACCACACGGATACGTATTTCGTACCACTGCCCAGCCTTGAGCAGATGAGCGGCGTCTGTATACTCTTTCAATACAGGTTTGATTTTGGCATCATCTACTCCGTAGTATTCTGCATGATACTCGCGGAAACGTGTTGTCTTGTTTTCATTACCACCATAACCTACATAATATAAATTCAGAGTATTATAATTTTTAAATTCCCCATTACGCCATCGGCTACGAGTAAAGAAGTCATTAGGATAAGTGGGGTCATTAGCACCCCAAAAGCAGTTCATATCACTAAGACGATCGTACTTACCGTTCTCCAAAATAAACTTAACACGATAGCTGATTTCATAATTACCCGTCAGACGGTGTTTATACCAGAGGGAAAGTCCATCAGGAGAAACAATATCCATAGTATCTCCCATGCATGTGATACACACTTCACCAGAAGAGTCTTCAGGTATCCAATCCGAAAGTTTATTGGTAGCTTCCACTGCTACACCAGAGAAAAAACAGAATATGAGTCCTATCAATAAAGGTTGTAATCGCATATTTAGTTAATCCAATAATTTTACATTATACAAAGAAACCTCTCTTTTTTGGAAAAGAGAGGTATAAATCGTTCAAAAGAAGTATAAAAATGTAGTTATCTACCCAAATCGAAGAGTACTAAATAGGAATTTATATTTTTTCCCCTTTAGTTTTAGTGGAACGAGGAGTACCTTACGGATGCAGTTCCTCAAAAGCTCTGTTTTCTTCTTGAATAGTACGAACCGTTTCTTCCAGCTCTCCAATAGGCAAATCGAAATTGTACCAATCATTATAACAATCTGTAACGTACCATTTATCTCCTATCAATTCAAAAACGATACGAAGAGAAGGTTCAGACTCATCATAACCTGCTTCAAACTCTTTGAGAGTGGCTTTATTCACGGTAAAACGGGAAATGTATACTCCTCCTTCTTCCTCCGTGATACGTCCTTCTTTCAAAGTTTCCTCATCGAGCAAAGGCCATTTGTCCCGTGTGAAAGGGAATTTCTGTTCTGTCTCACCATCATCTTTCAATAAGATAATAGGAGACTTTAAAGGAAACTTGATACGGGAATACTGAAATGAAGCACTGGATGTAAACTTCTGAAGGAATGTTTTAAAATCTTCCTCGGCTACCAGACTATTAATTGATAGCATAAGTGCTGTACACAGACAAAAGACAAAGTGAATTACCTTCATATAAATACATTGTTATTCAAGGCGCAAAGATAATATAAAAGTGATAAGATGATAGATTTACCATCTTTTTTTCAAATACTCATATCCAAAGCGGCACCGTAAGCAGTCTTTTTTGTCGCAATATTCCTTTTGCAATTGAAGTAAAGCTTGCGAATCGGCAGCCGTATAAACAGGTAATCCGGCACCACTCCATAGGCGGGTGACATAGTTGTTTTCAGCTTTCAACGTTTCAAGAAAATGGGTAGCCCGGTTACAAAGGGATTCATCTGCTTTGTGTAGCCCGTAAGCATAAAGGAAAGGAATGATCGTATTGATGAGGATCAGGTTCAAAGCATTCTCTCCTACCCGTTTTTCCTGTTTCGAAGATATTTTCTTAAAAGTAAAGTGTTCTTCCCAATAAGAGGAAGTTTTTATAGTAAGCATCTTTTTTACCTTTTCCAGTGTACTAGCTTCCATGACGCGAGAAAAAAGAGATTGCTCTTTATGATATAAATAAGCTAGTTGTGCCAGACGGACATGAGGGAAGTTACCAGGGCGTAAACGGAGGAAACGCCATTGTTCGACAGCCATCGGAACAGATAATTCAAATTTATGTTGCAGATAATGAAACTCTTTCCGGAGTTTTTGATAATATTCATCGTTTTCCGGAAACTCATCTTCTAACAATCCGGCCTGTCCCAGGAAAAAAGCTTCTATCTGAAACAGATTATCCCGATGCTTGTCCATCGCACGGAAAGGTAAATGATTAGCCCATGCTTCAAAAGCATCTCCATTCAACCCGAAGCCAAAATTACGGGCAAGGGTAATAAAAAAAACATCCTCCCAATGATTATTACACTTTTCTAAACGTCTTGTAATGGCATAGGATTTCTGCTCGAAACGTTCTACCTGTAAAACTGACAACCAAGAATGAATGGTAAATTTAGGAAGTGAACCGAGAATGGAGTAACAAGGTGGATAAATCTCTGCCTGACGCAGTTCTCCGTATCGACGGCTGACGCTTTCGGGACATTGAAGTAGCAGTTGGGGAACAGTCTCTCCGTTAGTACGGGTGACTTCACAGTCAGCTTCACCCACTACATGAAGGATAACACTGTTATATGCATTATCTAATTGATGCCCATGACGATACCAATCGGAAGAGCGGGTATGTATCTCTACATTTCCTACCCAAATCGTACCGTCGATTTTCAGCTTGGCGTTAAAGAAATCGGGGCCTGCATTCATGTTTGGCAATCCGGTATCTATTACTTCGACCGGCTGTCCGGAGGTCGTTTGGAGTGCAGTCAGGGGAAAAATCTTATGCCTCCAAACGTAATGCAGTAATTGTTCCATTGTTAACAAGACGTTAATGTTGTGTGCAAATGTAAGAAAAAGATTACCTTTGCGTCCTATAGTTTGTTGATAAACTGAATAAAATACAAAAAAACAATGAAAATAGCATTAATCGGTTACGGGAAAATGGGTAAGGAAATCGAAAAGATTGCCCTCAATCGCGGACATGAAATCGTCAGCATCATCGACATCAATAATCAGGAGGACTTCGAATCGACAGCTTTTAAGGATGCCGATGTAGCCATAGAATTTACTAATCCGATGGTGGCTTACAATAATTATATAAAAACTTTCAAAGCAGGCGTAAAGTTGGTTTCGGGTAGTACCGGCTGGTTGGAAGAGCATGGTGAAGAAGTAAAGAAACTTTGTACAGAAGGTGGTAAGACATTGTTCTGGTCTTCTAACTTCAGTTTAGGAGTAACTATATTCTCTGCCGTCAACAAATATCTGGCAAAGATAATGAACCAATTTCCCGCTTACGACGTCACCATGAGCGAGACACATCATATACATAAATTGGATGCTCCAAGTGGAACGGCAATCACTCTCGCCGAAGGTATTCTGGAAAATCTTGACCGCAAAGACCATTGGGTAAAAGGGAGATTACAGGCTGCCGACGGAACAATTTCTGGTTCTATGGAGTGTGCTGCAAACGAATTATCAGTAAGCTCTATCCGCGAAGGAGAAGTTCCAGGTATACACAGCATCCGTTATGATTCCGAAGCAGACAGTATTACAATCACCCACGATGCAAAGAACCGTAAAGGTTTCGCACTGGGTGCCGTATTGGCTGCCGAATATACCGCAAAACATGAAGGTTTCTTAGGAATGGACGACTTATTCCCTTTCTTGAAATAAACAAAATTAAATGATACATTATGAGAAAAGCAACACGTACCCAATGGATTAAATTCGGTATTGTTACCTTATTATATTTTGCATTTCTTATCTGGGTGAAAAGCTGGTTGGGACTGATTGTCGTTCCTTTTATATTCGACATTTACATCAGCAAAAAGATACCCTGGGGTTTCTGGAAGAAGTCCAAGAACCCGGCAGTGCGTAGCGTAATGAGTTGGATAGATGCTATAGTCTTCGCTTTGGTAGCTGTCTATTTCGTTAACATCTACATATTCCAAAATTACCAGATACCATCTTCTTCTCTGGAGAAATCATTGCTGGTAGGCGATTTTCTATACGTCAGTAAGGTCAGCTATGGTCCGCGTGTACCGAATACTCCGCTCTCCATGCCGTTGGCGCAGCATACACTGCCTGTCTTCAACACAAAATCGTACTTTGATTGGCCACAATGGAAATATAAGCGTGTACCGGGTTTCGGAAAAGTCAAGCTAAATGATATTGTGGTATTCAACTTTCCTGCCGGAGATACGGTTGCTACTAACTACCAACAAACCACCGACTTCTATACCCTTGCCTACAATGAAGGACAACGTATGTATCCGAATAAAATAAACATGGATAGCTTGACGCGCGATCAACAGCGTACTGTCTATGACTTATATTATAATGCCGGACGAAATCTTATTCTTTCCAATCCCAAAATGTATGGCGAGGTTTTAGAACGCCCTGTAGATCGCCGCGAGAATTATGTGAAACGTTGTGTCGGCCTGCCAGGAGATACTTTACAGATTAAAGGTGGACAAGTTTACATTGATGGTAAAGCTATTAAAAATCCGGAAGATCTACAGTTCAACTATTTTGTGCAGACTACCGGCCCGTATATTCCCGAAGAAATGTTTCGCGAACTGGGTATCAGTAAAGACGATCAATCGCTAATGACGAATGACCTGAATTGGGAGGAAGGGCTTATGGAAATGGGACTAGACCGCCGCGATACTCAGGGGCATTTAACTCCGGTCTATCATTTACCGCTTACCCGGAAAATGTACGACACGCTTGCCGGAAACAAGAAACTTATCAGCCGTATCGTTATGGAACCGGAAACCTTCTCGGGACAGATGTACCCCTTGAACCTATATACCCAATGGACACGGGATAACTATGGTCCTATCTGGATACCTTCCAAAGGATCTACTATCACTCTGACAGCGGATAACTTACCTATCTACGAACGCTGTATCGTGGCATACGAAGGTAATAAATTGGAACAAAGACCGGATGGCATCTATATCAATGGTGAAAAAACCGATACTTATACTTTCAAAATGGACTACTATTGGATGATGGGCGATAACCGTCATAACTCCGCCGACTCCCGTTATTGGGGATTTGTTCCGGAAGACCATGTAGTGGGTAAACCTATTGTGGTTTGGCTTTCTTTGGATAAAGACCGGGGGTGGTTCGACGGAAAAATCCGATGGAACAGAATATTTAAGTGGGTAGATAATATTTAGGGATTAAACTAATTAAAAATGATAAGATAAAATCGGAAAATGAAAGTACGGAAGATAACAGGAACAGTAATCGGAGTAATATTCGTAGTAGTATTACTCCGTAGCTGTGTAGCAACTTCCTATCTTATTCCTTCTTCGGGCATGGAAAATTCTCTTTATTGCGGAGAACGTATTCTCGTAAACAAATGGAGCTATGGCCTGCGGCTTCCATTTATAAATATTTGTGGATATCATCGCTGGATGGAAAAGCCGGTACAGAAAGAAGATATTATCGTATTCAACAACCCGGCAAGCCTCTCGGAACATACCATCGACCAAAAGGAAGTATTTATCAGTCGCTGCCTGGGAGTACCTGGAGACACATTGTTAATAGACTCTCTTTTTTCCGTAATTCCATCGGAAAAGAATGCACCAGACCAAAAGTTTCTCTATACTTATCCACGACAAAAAGAATGTCAGCTGGATTCACTGCTCATCATCCTGTCTATCTTCCCCAACAAGTTGTTGGGACAAGATAGTGTCAGAAGTGTACGAAGTTTCAGCCGATATGAGTATTACTTACTGGAACAGGCACTGGGAAACAATAACTGGATAGAACCTATAAGCAAAGAAGACTCTACCGAAGTGTTGAAACCACTCATCATTCCAGGTAAAGGAAAACCTGTACGAGTATATCCATGGAATATAACTTTACTGCGGAATACTCTTGTATTGCATGAGAAAAAGCATGCCGAGATAAAAAATGATACACTATACGTAGAAAGTAAACCAGTACAGCATTGCTACTTCACTAAAGACTATTACTGGGTAGGTGCCAACAATTCTATCAACCTCTCCGATTCACGTTTATTCGGTTTTGTACCTAAAGACCATATCATCGGAAGAGCTTCCCTCATCTGGTTCTCCAAAGAAAAAAAATCAGGACTGTTTAGGGGTTATCGTTGGAACAGGATGTGGAGGGAAGTAAAATAAATAGAAAAAAGTTGCCTTCATCTCTTATAACATCCTCAACATCTCACACTCAAATGTATTTTCTTTCTAGTCATCAGCACGGTAAGAATTACCTTATAGAACAGGGAAAATTAACTGTAAATCTACCAATGAGTATTCTTACTACGGCAATGATTAAGATTAGTAATCAGAAAAAGAGAATAATTTTTAGAAAATAGACTACTAATATCCAGGAGACATATTAAAAAAATTGCAGAAATTATCTACCTAAAAAAATATTTCAATAACTTTGTTTTCGTTAAACATAACGATAAAGAATTCGTAAATCTTATAATTGAGTATTATAAACTTATTACTTTATCGCTATTCAACAAACAATTAACTACAATTTATCAAATCGGCGTTAAATACATTAATGAAAACTGTATATCTTTCTTCTGCCTATTTGGCACCCATAGAATATTATACCAAACTTCTGGTATACGATGAAGTGTTTATCGAACAATATGACCATTATGTGAAACAGACATACCGTAATCGTTGCACCATTGCTGCACCAGACGGTGAATTAATTCTTTCTATTCCTACGGTAAAGCCTGATACACAGAAATGCCTGATGCGTGATATACGTATTTCTGATCATGGAAACTGGCGACATCTTCATTGGAATGCCATTGAATCTGCTTACAACCATACACCTTTCTTTGAATATTACAAAGACGATTTCCGACCTTTCTACGAAAAGAAATATGAATTTCTAGTCGATTTCAATGAGGAACTTTGCCACCTTATCTGTTCATTGATTGATATACAACCAAACATGAATCGTACGACTGAGTATCGTATGGAATTTACACCAGATGAAGCAGACTTCCGAGAACGCATTCACCCTAAAAAAGATTTCAAGAAAGAAGACCTTGACTTCTTCCCCAAACCTTATTATCAGGTATTTCAGGAAAAACTTGGTTTCTTACCCAATCTCAGTATTATCGACTTATTATTTAATATGGGACCAGAAAGCCTATTAATACTCCAACAATGATCTTTTGACTTTTCAACTATATATCCTGATGACAGGAATTAAAGTAATACCTGGAAATTCTCACTCCTCACGAGAGAATTTCTGTAGGAACTCTACCAAGTTCTCCCCTTCCGACAGATTTAGCTTCTTACGTAAACGATAACGGCTAATTTCCACCCCTCGTAAAGATATGTTCATCAACGGAGCTATTTCCTTAGAAAGTAGGTTCATCTTGATATAAGCACAAAGTAATTTATCCTTATTATTCAAGTCCGGATAGGCTTCTTCCAACCTTTTGAAAAAATCATGATGCACAGAATCAAATGTACTCTGAAATGCCTGGAGATCATTATCATGCTCAATATTCGTCTCAATTTGTCCCAATAAACGTAATGTTTTCCGACGGAGCATAACCAGATTTTCCTCACTGATGGAATGTGATATTCCAAGTACTTCTTTCTTGATGTCCAACAGAATTTCGTTTTTTCGTACTATATTCAAAGTACTTCGAATAAGTTCTTCCGATTTATGTCTTAACTCCGATTGTAGATTTTCTTCCTTTAGAGAATCAATCTTCTGGTCTTTCAAATCACTCTCTTTCTTGAATTGCTGTTTTTGACGATAAAGTTCAAGCTCTTTCTGTACAACCAAACGTTTTCGCCCGATAGAAATTCGATAATATACATAGCCTATCAACAACACAATCAATACAGAATATAGCATATAGCTCCACCAAGATCGATACCAAGGTGGTAATACCTCAAAAGAGAAAGATGCTGTTATCGGGTCTTCCTGATTGACCCGTGTACGAACATAGAATGTATATTTACCTTCGGGCAGAGCTGTATATTCCTTGATTGTGTTTTCGGTAGACTGGCTCCAAGGTTCTGATACCGGCCCCTCCAACTTACAAGAATAAAATAAAGCGAGCGACTTATCATAATTATTAGCACTATATTCTATACGAATAGAATTATGTTTATAAGGAACTTTTATTTTACGTTCGTTGGGTATATAACTGCGACCATATATAAGAGAATCTTTCACACCTCTCAGGTACACATATCTAACTTGCAAATTCAATGGATATTTCTTCACTCGTTTCTGCATAAAATGCAGTATAGAGAAACCTTCCTCCATACCTATAATAGCTTCATTACTCGTAAGTAAATTAACATGTTCAAAGTCTTCTATCAGATAATCCTTCAAATAAACTTCATTTTCACTACGATAATATTTTTTTTGAGCTGGGTTATAATGCAATAGTTTTAAAGCTCCATCCGTAGCATACCAGATATTTTTCAACGAATCCTGCATTATATAGGTATAAGCAGTTCTGCCACTCAATTCTTTTTCAAGTACATCGCACCTTTCCAAACAGTCTTTCAAACGATTATAACGAAATAGTCCTTCTCGTGAAGCAATCACCATTTCACCATTAATCGCTGCAATACATACATTGTTTCCGAAAGGTAATTCTTTGGAATTATAACACTTTTCCCGAACAATAGAGTCACATTCTTCTGAAAGAACCAGGCGATACACACCTCCTTCTTTGTTTGCAGTCCATAAAGCATTAGTTATCGGTTCTATATACAAACTCTTGGAAGAATATGCTTTCCCCTTGATTTTTTGATCCAGTTTCCAACGACCAGCCACTTTCTTCAATAGATATAGCCCATTATAAGTGGCAATCAATAATCGGTCTTTACGTTGTAAGGGTTTCACCCACCATACTCCGCGAATATTAATGTAATATAACTCGTCTCTGTCCAAAACTCCAAGAGAAGTAGTTCCTGCACAAAACAGTTTATCATCATACACGGCCAAAGAATAGATTTGCCCTACTATCCCTTCAACAGGATTTAGTTCCTGATCTTTGTTTAACATCACCGGATAATCAGACATAAACACACCTTGGTTAGTACCCAGATACAATTTATCATGATATAGACATGAAGCATATCCACTCCCTATGGGTACACTATTCTGAAAAGCCGGTGAATGTAAATGGACACAATCAATACCATTGTCCAATCCCAACCAGAGATTATCCTCTCTATCGAAAAACAAAGATAGTATCGTTTTATTCTGTAAACCGTTATGAGTCGAAATATGCTCTACTTCTCCCGTATCTAAATTTAATAACATTAAGCCATCTTGTACCGTCCCTAATGCCAATATTGAATCCTTGATATCTGCGCAAAAAAGACGACTCCTCTTCAGAAAATCATCCGCAGATGTTTGAAAAGGTACTAATACTCCATTTTCATAAGAAAGTAAACCACCTTCATTTCTTACTACAAGTAGTTTATCTTGATAAGAAAATATACCTACAATTCTTTTAGTTACATTATCTATTTCAGAAACTGTATTAGGAAGTAATGTAAATTCATCCCCATTTAAAAGGAATAAGCCAGTTCCTGCCACATAAAGTTGATCGCCCACCAAGGCCGAATGAACGATATTATTACAAGTTATCCGATGGATACGTCCTTTTTCAAAACAAAAGACAGCATTATCCGATTGAAAAAATACCCTATCTTTAGCCACATGAATATTCCAGATATTTCCAACGATCTTTTTATCTATAGTATCTGAAAGACAAACATAATCTAAACGTCCTAATGAATCAGGAACAAAATAACCAAACTGTTGAAGTCCACCTACATAAATACGTCCGTCATTACCCGCCTTCACAGCCCGCATCTTTGCATTGTGAATAGGATAAACAGACCAATTGGTCCCATCAAACTCTAAAAGGCCATTATTATTAGCAAAATACATCCAACCATTATCACACTGCATTATCATCCAATTCTGAGAAGCGGCTTTATATGAGTGGCGGGCATAATTCGTAATGGAACGTTGCCAACTACCCCACGAAGGAGTACATGTTAACAACATTAAAAAAAAGAACATATAAGACTCTCGTTTCATAGTAGTTAAGTTATTGAATTACGAAAAACAAAGGTATGTTTTTTTCTCTAAATCTCATACATCCCATACACTTTTTTCAAATTTGTTCATTCATGAACTTCAAAAAGTTCTTTTAAAAAAGAAATATTTACAGTATATAGATGTACCAATATAAATATACTAATTCATTATTTATCAATAAATTATTTTTTCAAGAGAAAGTTTTGATGTAGTTAAAAATAAAGAATGAGAAAGTTTTGATGTAGTTCTTAATAAGATATTATAATGCAATATACCTATTTTTGTTCTGTTCAAACGCAAAAATTAATATTAATTAAATCTATGTATTATGAGAAGAAAGATTTTTTCTTGGAAACTAATACAGCTATTATCCCTCTGCTGTATGTTTTTTCTCTCTAATTTAGGGACATTTGCCCAAAGCAGCATTACCATTAAAGGGCAAGTGGTAGACGCTGCGACTAATGAAAGCCTTATTGGTGTATCCATTCAAGAGAAAGGTACGACAAATGGAGCTATTACGGATATGGATGGTCATTATAGCCTGAAAATAGCCGATAACTCAACGATCGTCTTTTCTTATATTGGATATCAAACTGTAGAGTTAAAAGCTTCTGCTGCCAATGGAGTTATTAAACTGAAAGAAGACAGCGAAACTCTGCAAGAAGTCGTAGTAGTAGGTTACGGTGTACAGAAGAAAGTAAATCTTTCAGGATCGGTATCAGCAATTGAAGGTGAGAAAATCGCAGAAAAGCCGTCAGCCAATGCCCTTGCAGCTTTACAGGGTGAACTTCCCGGTGTAGCAGTATTGCGTAGTAGCGGTCAGCCTGGTAGTGAGACATCAGGTATGCGTATCCGCGGTTTCTCATCTGTTAACTCTACCTCTACCCTGGTATTGATTGATGGTATTGAAGGGGATATGACCTTATTGAATCCTAACGACATTGAGTCTATTTCTGTACTAAAAGATGCTGCTTCAGCAGCCATCTATGGTGCACGTGCAGCTGCAGGTGTTGTACTGATCACTACAAAAAGCGGTGTAGAAGGTAAGCCCAGGATCAATTATAACGGTTCTTTTTCATTCAACACGCCGGGTAATATGCCTGAACGTTTAACAGCTTGGGAAGAACAAGCGTTCATTGACCAAAGCCGTCTTGCCGCTACAGGTAAAACTGAATGGACTGCAGAAAAAGCATCTTGGGTAGGTAACCCGAATTTCAACTATCGTCCGCTATCCAATGGACGCTGGGATTATTTTGGTGCAACCAACTGGGTTGCGGAAGGTACTAAAGACTTCACTACTCAACAAAATCATTCTCTTTCTGTCAGTGGTGGAAGCAAAGCCATCAACTATATGTTGTCAGCTAACTTTTTCACAAAGAACGGTTTATTGAAATATGGTCCAGACAGTAATGACCGTTATAATCTACATGCCAAAATCAATACCTCTATTAATAAGTATATAGATTTAGGTGTAAACGTTCAATATCAATCCAAAGAAGTTGAATCATCTTCTTACGGAGCAGGTGCATTATTCGGCGCACTCTATTCCGGCCGTGGTCGCCAAGCTATTTATGTCCCGGAACCAGATGATAGTGGTAGTATCTACAATGGTGACCTTCAAGTAAACCCCATTGACATTATGAAAAACGGTGGGGCAAAGAAAACAAAATATGAAGCATTCATCGGAAAAGCAAACCTGACAATCAAGGACTTGGTTGAAGGTTTACGTATCAACTTAAGTGCATCACGTAAAGCAGGATACTATTCTGAAGTAAATGAAAAGCATGCTTTGCTTTGGTATGATAGAGTCGGAAATACTGTCAGAAGTAGAGCTAATGACCCCAACTCTCTTTATAAGAAAAAGAACTCGGATTTTCACGATTTGTTAGAAGCTACCGTTAACTACTCATTTGATTTAGATGACAAAAATCACAATTTCAGTATTTTGGCAGGTTCTTCTTACGAAAATTATCGGAAAGACGAGATTGATGTAACTGCCAAAAATCTCATTTCTGATGATTTCTTCTCTTTCAATGGTGGTTTCGATACTTCTGTAGCAACCAATACAGTAATAGGTGATAATATAGAGCCATGGTCTATGATGTCTTATTTCGGCCGTCTTAACTATAACTATAAAGAACGCTATCTGTTAGAAGCCAATGTACGTTATGACGGAAGTTCTCGTCTAGCCCCAGACAAACGTTGGAGAGCATTCCCTTCAGTTTCCGGTGCATGGCGTGTCAATATGGAAGATTGGTTCAACGTAGACTTTGTAAGTAATCTGAAACTTCGTGCTTCTTGGGGACAATTGGGTAATGGTGCCGTGTTAGGCCTTTATGACTATATATCATTACTCAGTGACACACAAGATAACACTCCTGCCACTTATAACGGTGAAAAATGGTACTATCAAGCCAATCTGCCTTCTACAGAGAAAACATGGGAGGTTATCGAAACAACCAACATCGGTGTAGACTTCGGTTTTTTGAATAATCGTTTAACCGGTAGTTTTGAATATTACTGGAAATACAACAATGATATGCTTTCATCTCCCCAGTTGCCTCATCAAATCGGTATCGGTGTACCCAAGCTCAACATCGGTAAATTGAAGACATGGGGTTGGGATTTCAATATCAGTTGGAAAGACAAAATCAAAGATGTAAGTTATCAAGTAAGTTTCAATCTTTCAGACAGCGATAATAAATTGGTAGAATACAATGGAGCCAGCGTAATCAAAGCAGGTGCTGTAGAATTATTGGAAGGTTATTCAATCAATACGATCTGGGGATACGAAACAGATGGTTTCTGGAAAAGCCGTGAAGAATACGAACAATATAAGAAAGATCATCCGGGCTATAAATCCTTCAACGATGGTAAAATAAGTGGTGGTGATGTAAAATACGTAGCACAAGGTAAAGCAGACCATGAAATTGGTGTAGGTGGTGCCACTCCTGAAGACCCGGGAGATTTGGTTTGTTTAGGTAATTCCAACGGTCGTTATCTTTACGGTATCAATTTGGCTGCACAATGGAAAGGTTTCGACATTTCTGTCATGTTCCAAGGTGTCGGCAAACGTAAAGTTATGATCAACCCGGAAGCATTTGCTCCATTGTGGCAAGATTATCAGATGCCGTGGACTATCCACAAAGACCACTGGACTGAAGACAACCAAGATGCTTATTTCCCGCGTATCTACCAATACAAAGGAAATGATTTCAACTTTAAAACGTCAGATAGATGGGTACAGAATGGTGCATATTTCCGTCTCAAGAATTTGACATTAGGCTATACAGTTCCGGTATCCAAGAAATACATTGACCGTCTGAGAGTATATGTAGCAGGTGAAGACATCTGGGAACACAGTAATATGCTTTCCGTTTTTGACCCGGAAATTGGTAATGATGCCAAAAGAAGTATCTATCCGTTCTTCCGTACTTGGACAGTCGGATTAAATGTTTCATTCTAAACCATTAGACACATTATGAAAAAAATATATTCACTTTTAATATCCGCTCTACTGGTTACCGGTTGTACACTGGACAGAGAACCGGAAACATCTTTAGCAGATAATAACTTCTGGACATCAGAAACTTTCCTGAGAGGTGCTTGTAACAGACTATATATTGACCTTCCGGGTTTTTCTCATGACAAACGTTCAGACGAACTTGTTGGTCCTAACCAAGATTTAACTTCCAGTGGTAACCGTAGCGTTCCCGGCACTTCCGGTGATTGGACTGATCCTTACAATAAGATAGGAAGATGTAACAATATTATTATTAAAACAGAAGCAAGTACTTCTTTTTCACAAGCTGTAAAAGACCGTTGGACCGCTGAAGCCCGTTTCTTCCGTGCCTATCACTATTTTGATTTGGTAAAGAAATACGGTGATGTTCCTTTGATCTTAAAAGCATTTGAGAATACCACAGACCCGGATATTGTCAAAGGACGTGATCCGCGTGAAACAGTCATTCAACAATGCTATACAGATCTCGAGTTTGCAGTAAAACACTTGCCAACCATTGAAGAAACAACAAAAGAGACCGATGGTATGCAAAAAGACTGGGGGCGTGTTTCCCAATCCGCTGCATTGGGTATGATTGTTCGTATCGGACTGTATGAAGGTACCCACAAAAAATATCATCAAACACCTGGTGGCGACTATAGAGCTCACCTGAAAAAAGCCATTGACGCAGCAGAAACTATGATCTATACGGAAAAGAAGCATGATCTCTATCCGGATTTTGAAAAACTGTTTGGTTTTGATGGTGAAGGCTCATCCAATAAAGAAAATGTATTCGTAAAGATTTATGGGCCGAATGGAAGTTCCGGTATTGTTACCCATAACAATGTACGTGGTCTGGAAAATAGTGTTGCCTTGACTCGAAGCATGTTGGACAACTTCCTTTACAGCGATGGTTTGCCACGTGAAAAATCACCTTTAAGGGTCGTTCCTGAAACAAAATTCAGCGATATCACAGCCAATCGTGATCCGCGTCTTAAGATGACTCTGTTCTCTCCGGGTGAAGAAGCTTTCAAAGGTCCTTATAAACCATTTAAGACTGATGACCAGACACATGGTTACGGATATGCCATTAAGAAAGGATGGGTTGCAAGTGAATGGTCTCTGAACAGTAAAGGAACTATCGATAAAATGATTATCCGATATGCCGAAATATTACTCTCTTATGCAGAAGCATTATATGAATATAACGGAAATATTAGCGACCAAAAACTGGAAGAGACAGTTAACTATGTACGTCATCGTGTAGGTTTCGACGTAAAACTGACCAACGCTTTCGTTCAGGCAAACGGTTTGGATATGCTTCAGGAAATCCGTCGTGAACGTATGGTCGAATTTATCGATGAAAGTTTGCACTATGATGACATTATTCGCTGGAAAACAGCCGAAGAAGTGTTACCCAAAGCTGTTCTCGGTCTTCTTTACAATTACGATGACACAGAAGGTACTGTAAAAGAAGAGGTAGTAAAAGATCGTTTAACCGATGCCAACGGTTATTATAAGGGAGAAAAAGTATATGACGAAGGTAATATATATGTCATTGAAGAAGCCAACTCGCGCAGTTTTGATCCCAAACGTGATTATCTCTATCCGATACCTTCTTATGAAATCGGTACTTCCGGAGGAAACATCAAACAGAATCCATATTGGGGAAATGCAGCAGAATAATAACAAACAACAAATGTAATTATGAAAAAGTTAATGATATTTTTAATGATAGTTGCTACATGTGGTTTATTCACCAGCTGTGGTGACGATGATTGGGGTAATAACAATCCGGAAATGGAACATATCTATTACTATGGATTGGGTAACGTAAAATTCCCCGGTGGAAATGAACTTAAATATAACGTGAATCAGGGAGAAACAATCGCCATCCCTACTTATTTTTGGAGTGCATATACACGATCTTACAGTCCTGTAGTAGCCTATTACACCAGCTCTGACAAATTAGTGCTCGGTACCGATTATCAAGTAGTTGACAAAGATGGTAAAGTATTGTCTCCGGATAACAATGGCGGTTATAGTATGACTTGGCCAAATGCCAAACAAGGTAGCCAAGACGTCTATATAAAAGCTTTAAACGGTGCTACAGGTTCACTAAAGGTCTTAACTTTCGACCCTACAAAAAAAATGGATCAAACCGATGTCAGCAGTACTATTATCGTCAAGACCAACGAATACGAAGTACGTGCCTTCACCGAGAATTACTACGTTACAGTAAACATAAAGTAATTTCATAGGTATTTGTATTAAATAGGTTAATTGAATTTTAGGATTAGAGGGACGGAAATTAAAGTATATTCTTTTCCGTCCCTTTTTTTCTCACTAATTTTACCTCCATAAACTAAAACAATTAAAAGCCGCCTCAGAATTATGAAACAAACAAGTATCCGAAAAAAGATTACTACAATATGGATTGCGGCCACCGGTTTCATGCTACTCAGTACATCTACAGCCTTGGCACAACGTGAAAGCAAAACGATTAATGACAGCTGGAAGTTCTTGCAGGGAGAATGTACAACTGCTGCAGACAGTACTTTCAACGATGATACCTGGACATCCATACATCTGCCTCACACATGGAATACAGATGCTTATACAAAGAAAAATTACTACCAAGGCACAGGTTGGTATCGCCGCCGGATATCTTTACCACAGGCATGGAAAGGAAAGCAGATTTATCTGAAACTGGACGCAGCAAGCAAAGCGGCTACCATTTATATCAATGGGAAAAACATAGGTGAACATGCCGGAGGATACACTGCCTGTACATTTGATCTTACCCCTCATCTATCTTTCACTTCTTCCAATGTACTTGCCATACGTGTAGACAATGCGAGACAAGACATTGCTCCTATTTCTGCCGATTTCACTTTCTTCGGAGGTATTTATCGGGATGTATGGCTCACTGCTGTCCCGAAGCAACACTTTAATCTGACCAATCATGGTTCAGACGGTATTTTTATCAATACCCCACAGGTATCAGAAGAGAAAGCAACCATACAGATACGTGGAGAAATAATGAACGACTCCAAAGAAAAAGCAACACTCGAATTGATTAATACCGTCTATCATCCGGATGGAAGCCTTGCACAGACACAAAAGCAATTGATAAAATTAAAAGGTGGAGAAGTTTTCACTTTCAGAAATGAAACCTCTCCCATTCTTCAGCCCCAACTATGGACTCCGGAAACTCCCAATCTCTATCGTATAGAGACCGTATTACGAGACCGGAAAACTCAGGCTATCCTGGACCATAGTGATCATTATACCGGTTTTCGTTGGTTCCATTTCGATGGAGATGAAGGTTTCTTCCTGAATGGAAAACCCTACAAATTACGTGGAATATGCCGCCACCAGGATCAAAAGCCCATCGGTGTAGCCTTGACTGATGAAATGCATCGTCGTGACTTCCAATTGATGAAAGAAATGGGTGCCAATTTCATCCGTATCTCTCATTATCCACAAGACGATGCATTATTAGAGATGTGTGACAAATTCGGTATGCTTGCCTGGGAAGAAATTCCTGTGATAGATATTGTACCCGACACACCGGGCTATGCCGAAAACTGCGAACGTAACCTGCGGGAAATGATCCGTCAACACTACAATCATCCTTCCATTATTACATGGGGATACATGAATGAAATATTATTGGTTACCCAACGGAAATATAAAACCCAAGAAGCGCTAAAACCTGTACTGGAACGCACGTTAGCGCTGGCAAACCGTCTGGAGAAAGCTTTGAAAGAAGAAGATACTACCCGCGTCAGTACCATGGCATTTCACGGAAGTAATGTGTACAATACGACAGGAATAAGCAAAATTACCGACATAGTCGGTTGGAATTTATATCAGGGATGGTATGGGGGTAATTTCAATGGTTTTGACAAATTTTTGGCAGAACAACATCATAACTACCCCACACATCCGATGATTATCAGTGAATATGGTGCCGGTTCCGACCAACGCCTCCATTCATTACTTCCTCGTGCATTTGATTTCAGCATCGAATACCAGCAAATGTATCTGGAACATTATCTTCCTGTACTGGAAAATACGCCTTATATCTGCGGTGGTACCCATTGGAATTTCATTAATTTTGCATCAGCTCTACGGGACGAATCCATGCCGCGCATCAATAACAAAGGATTGGTTTACGCAGACCGTACCCCCAAAGATGTATACTATTATTATCAGGCAACTTGGCGTAAAGACATTCCTGTATTGCACATCGCCAGCCGGGATTGGATTTACCGTACAGGGATACAACGAGGAGATACTCCTGTAATACTGCCCGTGAAAGTATACACCAATTTACCGGAAGTAGAACTTTTTATTGACGGTAAATCTATAGGAAAACAAAGAACTCAAAATCATACTGCTACATTCGGAGTTCCATTCAGTAGTAAACGACCATTCCTACTTGCACAAGGCAACTACAAAGGAAACAGGATACAAGATGGTTTGAATGTACACTTTACCCCCATTCCCGCCAATCTAAATACGGCCAATCTGCACAACCTGGAATTGGCCGTCAACGTGGGAAGCAATTGTTTCTTCACCTCCGACGACAGCCAATTGACTTGGATACCCGATCAACCTTATACAGAAGGAAGTTGGGGGTATATCGGCGGTAAAGAGCAAGGTACTCAGACAGAAATAATAAACACTACCGACGGTCCTTTGTTCCAGACTCTCAGGAATGATATCAAAGGTTATCGTTTCGATGTGCCCAAAGGTATTTACGAAATTGAATTTCTTTTTACAGATATATTCCGTGAGAATGCCGGAATAGCTTACCAACTCGACCGGGATGGACAGCAAGAAAACCGTGAAAACTCATTCAGCATTTATGCCAATGGAAAATTATTGGAAGAAAACCTTTCTCCATGTCACGAAAGCGGATATTTCCATGCATTACGCAAAAGATACAATATTACAAACGATAGAGATAATATTGATATACGCTTCTATTCAACAAGTGGAAAAAGCTTTTTGAATGGTATTAAACTACGAAAAATTTACTAACTTTAAAATAAAAACACCATGAGACTGAAAGTAATACAATGGATGGCCGTTTTATTGCTGTTAGCAACCAATCTTCAGGCACAATCCATTTGGGATGCAACACACCTCGCAAATGTAAAACAATCATTACAAACTCCGTTCTATGCAACGGCTTATCAAGAGCTAAAATCAGAAGCAGACAAACTGCTGGATGTACAGCCACTTTCCGTTATGATGAAAGAGAAAACACCCGGAAGTGGAAACAAACACGATTACATGAGTCTGGCACGCTACTATTGGCCCGACCCGACTAAACCGGACGGACTTCCCTACATCAGCCGTGACGGTGAATCAAATCCGGAGTTGGACAAATTCGACCGTAACCGTTTGGGAGATACTGCCGGACGTGTCACTACTCTTGCTTTGGCATGGTATTTCAGTAATGACGAAAAATATGCCCAAAAAGCAACCGAACTTCTTCGGGTGTGGTTCTTCAATAAAGATACACGTATGAACCCAAACTTGGAATATGCCCAGGTAATTATGGGACGTAACAATAACAAAGGCCGGAGTTTCGGGGTTATCGACACTTATTCTTTTATAGAAATGTTGGATGCCGTACAGTTGTTGGAACAATCCGAGTCGTTCACCAAGAAGGATTCCAAGCAACTGAAAGCGTGGTTCAGCAAACTGCTCGACTGGATTCTTACCAGCCAGCAAGGAAAGGATGAAGCCTCAGCCGCCAACAATCACAGTATTGCTTTCGATGCGCAAGCCATCGCATTCGCCCTTTATGTAGGAAACTTGAATGTAGCTCGTGACATCATCAACGCATTGCCCGAACAACGTATGTTCAAACAGATAGAACCTGACGGCAGAATGCCGCAAGAGTTACGCCGTACTCGTGCCTTCCACTATTCCCAATATAACCTGACCCATATCATAGACATCATGACAATGGCTCAAAAGTTGGGTATCTATTTGGATAACTCAACTTCGGCAGACGGACGTAATTTCTATAAAGCCATGGACTATATGGCCGGATATACCGGAAAATCTCTGGCAGAATGGCCCTATAAAGAAATCGGTAACTGGACAGAAACACAACAGAATTTCTGCAAAGACTTATACCGTACGGCTATCTATATAGGAAATCAACAAGCTACTCCCGAAAAGCTTGCCCGTAACAAGCATTATCTCCGCCTGTATAATGATAACCGTATCCTCAATCCGAATGACCGTTTCAACCTGTTATACATGCAACCGACTGCAATCGACAATGCATTCGCCTTTGCCTGCAATCAGATGAAGTTGGCCATTCAATGTGCCAACAAAGCCAGAAAAGAACAAGATAATCTTTGTAAAAGACGTGTGGTACCACGTACTATCAGTAAAAGTGGTTCTTTGACTATGATAAATCCCAATGACTGGTGTTCCGGCTTCTTCCCCGGTTCATTGTGGCAAATATATAACTATACCAACGATAGTTATTGGCGCCAGCAAGCCATCAGTTTCACCTGGCTCATAGAAGATGCCAAATGGAATACCGGTACTCACGATCTCGGTTTCATGATGAACAATAGTTTTGGTAAGGCTTGGGAACTCACTGGAGAACGTTCTTACAAAGATGTAGTGTTGCAAAGTGCCAAAAGCCTCATTACCCGTTACAATCCCAAAGTTGGATGTATCCGTTCCTGGGGCAGAAACAGTGACACCAAAAAGTTCACCGTCATCATCGACAACATGATGAACCTGGAGATGCTTTTCCGTGCTACACAGGAAACAGGTGACTCCATTTACTATAAAATTGCAGTGAAACACGCAGATACCACAATCAAAAACCATTTCCGCCCCGATTACTCGTCCTATCACGTGGTAGAATACGATCCTGCCACAGGAAATGTACAAAGCCGGCACACTGCCCAGGGATTTTCCGATGACTCTTTCTGGAGCCGTGGACAAGCATGGGGATTGTATGGTTATACATTGTGCTATCGTTTCACCAAAAATCCGGCTTATCTGGCACAAGCCCGGCACATTGCCGATTTCTTCTTCGGTTTGCCTAATTTACCGGAAGACCTCATTCCTTACTGGGACATGAAAGCCCCGAATATCCCTAATACTCCAAGAGACGCTTCGGCGGCCGCCATCATGGCATCGGCCCTTTATGAGCTTTCTGCCTATGTTTCACCGGCAGACAGTAAACGTTATAAAGACATCGCCGATAAAATAGTAGATAGCCTTAACAAGCATTATCAGGCAGAACCCGGTACTTCTTATGGTTTCTTATTGCTCCATTCCACCGGTCATCACCCCGGAAACAGTGAAATAGATGTACCGCTGAATTATGCAGACTATTATTATTTGGAAGCATTGGGCAGAAAAAAAGCACTTGAGACAAATTAAATATTTTCTGATAATATACAGATAGTAAAGAAACGATTAAATCCCTATCTTTGCGATTATAAACAGAAGAATATAATCCATGTTATTAACTAAATAAAAAAATCATGAAGAACTTATTTGACATTAAAGGCAAAGTAATCGTAATTACCGGCGGTTGTGGTATTTTAGGAAAAAACATCGCTAATTATCTTGCAGAGCAAGGTGCGAAGATCGTTGTTCTGGACCGTGTAGAAGAAATAGGTAAACAACTCGAAGCAGAGTTGAACGAAAAAACAGAAGCATTGTTCCTGATGACCGATGTACTGAATAAAGAAGTATTGGAAGATAACAAAAAAGCAATCATCGAACGTTTCGGTACTATCGACGTATTGCTGAATGCGGCAGGCGGTAACATGCCGGGGGCAACCATCGCTCCGGATAAAACCGTACTTGATCTGGATGTAGATGCTTTCCGCAAGGTAGTAGATCTGAATCTTTTCGGTACCGTACTTCCTACAATGGTATTTGTAGACGTCATGGCAAAGAACAAAAAAGGCGCTATCGTCAATTTCTGTTCCGAATCAGCTCTCCGCCCGTTGACCCGTGTAGTAGGTTATGGCTCAGCTAAAGCCGCTATCGGTAACTATACCCGTTATATGGCAACCGAACTTGCCACCAAATTCAGCCCCGAACTCCGTGTGAACGCCATTGTCCCGGGCTTCCTGTTGACAAACCAAAACCGTGCCCTGTTGACGAACCCCGACGGTTCTTATACAGATCGTGCGAAGACTATCATCGCCCATACTCCTTGCGGTCGTTTCGCAGAACCGGAAGAACTGTTCGGAACGATCCATTATCTCATCAGTGATGCATCCAGTTTCGTAACCGGTGCGCTTTCTGTAGTAGATGGTGGTTTCGATGCATTCTCTATCTAACCGGCGTAATGCCGGAGCAAGGTTTCCTTGCGGTATATTAATAACAATATAAGTCAAACAAAATCACTAAACATTATATATATGATATTATGTGAACAAACCTGGCGCTGGTACGGTCCTAATGATCCGGTCAGCCTTTGGGACATCAAGCAAGCCGGAGCTACCGGCATTGTAAACGCTCTGCACCACATCCCCAACGGTGAAGTATGGACAGTGGAAGAAATCATGAAACGTAAAGAAATGATTGAAGCTGTCGGCCTGCGTTGGTCTGTGGTAGAAAGTGTACCCGTACATGAACATATCAAAACCCAGACCGGAGATTTCCAGAAATATATCGATAATTACAAAGAAAGTCTCCGTAATCTCGGTAAATGTGGCGTAAACATCGTTACATACAACTTTATGCCCGTATTGGACTGGACCCGTACCGACCTTGCGTACGAACTTCCCGACGGCAGCCGTGCCCTCCGTTTTGAACGTGCAGCTTTCATAGCTTTCGACCTCTTTTTGTTGAAGCGTCCGGGTGCCGAAGCCGAATATTCCGATGAAGAGAAGGCAAAAGCAAAAGTCCGGTTCGAGCAAATGACGGAAGCAGACAAGCAACTGCTCGTTCGCAATATGATTGCCGGTCTGCCCGGTTCGGAAGAAAGTTTCACACTGGAACAATTCCAGAAAGAGCTGGATCGTTATAAAGACATCACTCCCGAAAAGCTACGTGCCAACCTGATTTATTTCCTCAGCGAAATTTGTCCCGTTGCCGATGAAGCCGGAGTAGAATTGGTTATCCATCCAGACGATCCTCCTTGCTCTATCCTGGGCTTGCCGCGTATCATGAGTTGTGGCGCCGACTTCCAAGCGCTTATTGATGCCGTACCTAATAAGAGTAACGGCCTTTGCCTCTGTACCGGTTCATTGGGTGTAAGTAGCGCTAATGACTGTGCCGCCCTGATGGAGCAATTCAGTGACCGCATCAACTTCGTACACTTGCGTAGTACTCAACGTGATGCCGAGGGTAATTTCTACGAAGCCAACCACCTGGAAGGTAACGTAGACATGTACCACGTTATGAAAGCTTTCCTCGAACTCCAGCAACGCCGCGGTGTTTCCATCCCGATGCGTCCTGACCACGGCCACCAAATGGTAGACGATTTGAAGAAGAAAACCAATCCGGGATACTCTTGTATCGGACGTCTGCGCGGACTGGCAGAGTTAAGAGGACTTGAAATGGGAATTGCCAAATCTCTATTTAAATAAGATTTTCTGAGATTTACATTTAGAAAGCCATCCAATTGTGAAATATTACAATTGGATGGCTTTTTTATAAATTTATCTTAAACTCACTCTCTAACAAACTCCAAATACAAATGTATATAAAAAGAATAATTAAGAGTGACATGGATACCATTAACCTGCAACCTTCTATGGAAGATGTAGTGCCAATAAGTTGGCACAGTTTTGCCAATATAGTGGCACGACAGTGCCAATACTGTGGCAAGAGCGTGCCACTACATTGGCAACAACATGTCAATGGATGGTGGATTGAATAGAGCCGTTGTAGGACGACAAATGGATATCGATTATATGTCATATTTCTTGAAAGGTTATCCATAATCCTATTTTTTTCATTAACCTTTGTTCTATATCCTAATACAAAAGCGACATTATGATTACCGTTACGGATGTGAAGAGTGATGAACCTATGTTTGCTTTTTATGAACCTGCATTTTGAAATTGGTTGTCTGACCTTTGATACGGCAGTAGAAAGATATTTTTTCACTAGTGGGCACTTTAAATTAAACTACGTGCCATCTATCGCCTGCCGGGAAGGACATATCAGTATTATCTGTTGGCAAAATTGTACGCAGAACCGGACTTCTGCCAATCGGATAAATTTGAAGAGATGAAATGGATAGTGCGGACAAAGAAACCGAAGGTTGATTCTACAGCCATACGGAAAATGGGAAAAGAACTTGAAAATATAGCCCCGTTGGCAGAGTTAAACATGTACTAATTTAATTCCACCAACGGATCCAGATCTCTTGTTATTGCAATTCAAAAGGAACCACTCCCTTTATGTCCGTTGCCGAAGCAGCGATAATCACTTCAAATTTACCCGGTTCGGCCACCCAGGTATGGCGGGCATCATCAAAGAAACTTAAAGCCTCCTTATTGACAGTAAACGACACTTCCTTCGATTCGCCCGGAGCAAGTTTAATCTTTTGGAAACCTTTCAACTCCTTGACAGGACGTGGAAGAGAAGATTTCTTGTCGCTGATGTAGAACTGCACGACCTCTTGCCCTTCACGAGCTCCCGTATTCTTCACAGTAACTTTCACAGTCAGCTTACCATCGGCAGACATCGTCTTGCTGTCGGCTGTGGGCTTACCATATTCAAAAGTAGTATAACTCAGACCATGACCGAAAGGAAACAAAGGTTTCACCTTCTTCTGTTTGTCTGCCCAGCGATAACCCACAAAAATGCTTTCGTTATACTTTATATCCATCACCTTCTTGCTTTTTTCACCACTATATTCGCCCAAGGCATGAGCAGAATTATCTTCCAGTTTCGCAGGGAAGGTAAACGGCAATTTACCACTGGGATTTACATCCCCCATCAGTACGGCCGCCAAAGCACTACCCGCTTCAGAACCCAAATACCAATCTTGCACAATGGCAGGAACCTCATTTACCCACGGCATGGCAATAGCATTACCGGAAATATTCACAACTACCAGATTTTTATTAGCCTTTGCCAAAGCGGAAATCACGGCATCCTGCCCATAGGACAAACCCAGTTCTTTGCGGTCGGAATCCTCACAATCCTGTCCGGCGCTCTTGTTCAATCCACCAATAAAAATTACATAATCGGCATCCTGAGCCACTTTTACCGCCTCAGCTATCAGTTCTTCAGGAGAACGGTCGTCTTTCAGGTTCTGACCGGTCACCACTCCATTATATTCACCGGTAGCATCCCCCACATATCCACGCGCATACACTACTTCAGCCTGATTACCTACACGTTGGCGGATACCATCCAACGGAGAAAGTTCACGCTGTACTTTCAAAGATGAACTACCGCCGCCTACTGTCATCATCTTAACAGCATTCTCACCCACCACAGCAATCTTCTTCGCCTTGTTCAAATCTATCGGAAGCACGGCATTTTTATTCTGCAACAATACGATACCTTCTTCACCAATGCGACGGGCCGCCTCGTAATGTTCAGGAGAAAGTAATGTACCAAAAGGACGGTTCACATCCATTGTGGTGCGAAATGCCAGACGGAGGATACGGCGTACTTTATCGTCCAATTCTTTGGTACCCGCTTTACCTTCCTGAATACGTTGCAAATAAGGCATAGCCAGATAATAATTATCATATGCATTGCTGGCACCGTTAGAAAGACCGTTGGTCCAACTTCCAAACTCCATATCAAGGCCATTGGTAATAGCCTGATCCGTATCGTGTGTCCCCCCCCAATCGGAAACAACTACACCGTCAAAGCCCCACTCTCCTTTCAGGATATCATTCAAGAGATACTGGTTGTGACAGGCATGTTGCCCTTTGTACAAATTATAAGCACCCATAATAGCCCATGCCTTTCCTTCCTGGACAGCAGCTTTGAAGGCAGGTAAATAGATCTCATACAACGCACGGTCGTCTACAATTACGTTAAGGGTATGGCGATTGATTTCCTGATTGTTCAGCGCAAAATGTTTCACACAAGCAGCTACCCCGTTTTGCTGTACGCCCTGTATGTATGGTACTACCATACGGGATGCCAAATACGGATCTTCGCCCATATACTCAAAGTTACGGCCGTTCAATGGAGTACGGTAAATGTTTACTCCGGGACCAAGCAGAACAGTCTTGTTACGATAACGCGCCTCTTCACCGATACTCTTTCCATAGAGCAGCGACATTTCCGGGTTCCAGGTTGCGGCAAGACAAGTCAGCGCCGGATAGGCTACGCAAGAGTCGTTCGTCCAACCTGCCTGATTCCACTCATCCCACAACACTTCGGGACGGATACCGTGGGGGCCATCTGTCATCCAAAACTCAGGAATACCCAGGCGAGGTACGCCCGGACTGCTAAACTTGGACTGCGCATGTGTCATCGCAACTTTTTCTTTCAATGTAAGGCGTCCTAACGCATCTTCTACTCTCTCTTCAATGGGTTTGGTGGCATCCAGATAAACAGGTTTCTGTTGTGCCGAGAGAGGAAGCACAATTGCCAGAGCCAAACCTAATAGAACTTTCTTCATACTTATTTATTTTATCATTTATTATTTCATTCCCAACGACTGTATATAGCCTTCCTGTACTACGCAATTCTCCAATTTACAAGCTTCGATAAAATCCATCATCGCCTTACGTGCCATTGCCTGATCGGGACGTGCCTCACGTATTTCACGGTAAGTGGTACGTGGAGCTTCGGAGAAATTCACAATATTCGTCCAATTCTCCGGAGGAGTGATACCGACGAAAGACGAACCATCCATCTTTTTATAAGGCCAGAAGGTATAACCGATATTATTTTCACGCATCGTCCTGCAGAAAGCAGCCTGCCACTCATCTGTGTTATGCCCTATTTCGCCCATATACATCGGCAGATTGACACTATCACGGAAATTGATGAAACCCTGAATAGCTTCTTTGGTGGGCTCACCCCCGTAACGGTGACAAGTATACATGATTTTATCATCGAACTTAGAATCTTTGAATGGTTTAAAGTTACCGTTCCATTGTGAACCACCCAATAGAATAATATGATTTTTATCTACTTCACGAATAGCTGCAACACCCATCTTATATATATCTTCCAATTTCCCATTCAGCTCGTTCATATTTTCAAAATATGGAGCGATAGGTTCATTGAAAAGCTCATAACCCAGGATTACCGGCTCATTTTTATAATAAGTCGCTATTTTACGCCAGATATCGCAATACAACTGTTGACTGGCTTTACTCTCGAACAACCACGGATATCCATAACTGTCGTCAATGTTATCACCTGTCTGTCCACCCGGAGCATCGTGCATATCAAGAATAAGGTAAAGATCGGCTTCACGACACCATTTCACCACGCTGTCCATACGGGCAAACCCATCTTGGTTGGCTGTCAACCCCATATAATCTTCATCGGTGAAAAGTTTGTAGTGAAAAGGCAGACGGATGGTATTGGCACCTGTATTCTTGATAAATTGAATATCCTCACGCGTTACATAGTTATCTTTAAACGCTTTCCAGAACTCAGCTGTAAAGTCGGGTCCTACCAGCTGACAGAACATTTCATTGATGAAACGACCGGAATTGGTCTTGCTGAAACGAAACATATAACCTTCGGGATTTAGCCAGTTTCCAAGGTTTGTTCCTTGAATAAAAAGTTTAGAGCCATCAGGCTTTATCAGATCCTGTCCTTGAATGGTTACGAATGCATCGGCAGAAACCTCCCGAGAAACTTGTTTATCACTACAGCCTGTCAGACCTAATGACAACAGGGCAATAGAAATGCCCGTTACTAATAGATTTTTCATGGTAAATAATTTTATATAGTTAGTGTTCGTGTCACTTTTTCCAAAGATAAGAACCGACGGACTTAGCAGGCAACTCACCATTCAGATAGTTCTTGCCATCTATAGTCACACTGAAACCGGAAGTATCTTCACTGGCGTTCAATACGACAAAAGCAACCGTTCCATCGGGGTTTTCAAAGGCTGAATATATCAATCCGCCGTCTCTGTCTGACTTACTTTCTATACGGAATGCACCAGGTTTTACTACAGATGACAAATGTCCTATGATGTAGTAATGCGAATTATAAGTCATCGTTTTATAGTCGGATTTGTCAATATCCACCGCACCATAACAAGTCCGGCAACCTCCTTCACGATTAGGACCACGCTCAGTATCCAGCATCAGGTTCCATACAATGACACCTTTACACCAATTGTTGACAGTACCCAAAGCAACTTCACGCATATCTTCTATCAATCGACGCTGTAGGTTGCGTCCATCATTCCACATCCCGATCGAAGTTTCCGTAAAAATAAGCTCTTTATCGGGACGCTGGCGTTGAATATCATTTAACTCTTCACGATTTCCACCATAATTATGATATGCCGCACCGGTCAAGAAGGCGGCAGCTACTTCGTCATCGTACATCCTGACAGGATAATCATTTTGTTCTGCCATATTATCATAATTATAATTATGGTCGAAAGCATAAATCCTTGTATCCAGTCCGGCAGACTTGAATGCAGGACCAAGCGCCTCTCTCACAAAAGCAAGTTCTTCTTTCCAACCCATGAACAGGGAAGCTGAATTTCCCCTATTCAACGGTTCATTTTGGGGTGTTACCGAATAAATCCGGATACCTTCTTTTCCAAATGCCTGTATCCATTTCACAAAATAAGCGGCATAGTCTTTATAATATAGGGGATTCAATTGGCCACTCGTCCAAGAATCGAAAGGCTTTTTTTCTTCCAGATTGTTTACCTTCATCCATTTGGGACATGTCCACGGGGAACCTAAAATTTTAATTGTAGGATTAATCGCCAGAATTTCCTTCAATATAGGTATCACATAGTCTTTCTCCTCACTCTGCAAAGCAAAGTTTTCGATACCGGGAGTATCACAACAAGTATATTCACTCAACGAGAAATCCGAACATCCAATTGAAATACGTATATAGCTAAACCCAAGCCCTTCCTTTTCCGAGAAAGTACGGACAAGGAACCTAGTACGCTCAGACGGAGCCATTTTCATCAGATTATAGCAAGTAGAACCTGTCACAGCAGCACCGAAACCATCCATTGATTGATATCGTACGGTAGGATTTAATGTAATGATAGAAGACGAACAAGCTTTGCCGGAGAAATTTAAAACTGTTCGGTCGAAACTTTGTGTACGGTCGGCAGTCGTGATGTATGCCTTTACCTTGACCTTCTCTATACCGGAAGGTGTATTTACTGACGACATCCGTGTGTTGGCGCATGCAATAACAGCAGTAGACATGTAACACGCTAAAATCAAAGGTAATTTAAATTTCATGGTATTATAAATATTGGTTACTTAAACTTTTTCAAAGTTAGGAAAGATAAGAACAAGTAGTATCCACCCATCGGTAATAGGTGGATAAGATGAAGTAGAAAATTTACCTAAATTATTATAATACAATATATTGTATATAAAAAATGAAAGTCAAAAAGTGGATAAGAAAGGTTGTTTGACGTATTATCAACGTATCATCATCAAGCGGCTTTCAAAGTCCTCACGAGAAATCCGCGCCTTATTCTTGACTTTTGCGCGATAATTATAAATTGTATTGACGGAATAACGAAGGAACTCTGCAATCTTTGAACTGTCATCAATACCCAGACGTATCAATGCAAAAATACGAAGTTCCGTATTCAGCAATTCGCCCTTACGAAGTATTATCCGCTCTTCGGGTTGCAACAAATCGTTGAACTTCTCCACAAAATCGGGGAAAAGATGAAGGAAAGCCGTATCAAAGTTCTCATACAACTCTTTTAGGCCGGTATCCAACACGTCACGTGAACGTACCATTTTCAATAATTCTTCAGTTTGCCCCGATGAAATCTTCTTATTCACCATACGCCGGTATGTATCCAGACGATCAATATAGATGGAACATAAGTTCAAGAAACGTCCGATATATTCTTCCTTGATATGATTGGAAATCTCCAGTTGCTCATTACTCTGTTGCAAATGGTTACGCGCCACAGAAAGACGTTTCATTTGGCTGTAAATATAGAATACAGCCACTATCAGCAAAAGGGTCAACGCACTAATCAAAATGAGGTACATGCGTAACCTTTCGCTCTGCTTCTCTTGCATTGCCTGATAGGTGAGATCTATCAACGACAGAATACCTGCCGTCTGAAGGCTGCGGCTACGGGCGTTATAGCGATTAGTCTCACTCCAAGAAAAACGGATGTACTGGTAGGCACGCTCAATGTCACCCTCCTCATAGAGTAATTCTGCCAAATTCCAAAGAGAGGCATGGTCTGTAATCGCCAGCCGGACATCGGTCAAGGCAGACAACATGAGATATCGTTTTTCTTCCTCCCTATTCCCCATCTGCCGGTAAAGACGGGAACGATGGTAAGTAACCAAAGCATACTCTGGAGTATCGGGCGGAGTACTTGCCAGGCGAACGTCATTAATTTGCAGAGCTTCTTCCACACGTCCGTCCGTAGCCGCCCGCATTTCTTTACGCTCCAGATAAAGAGAAGAGGTGGGTGGAAGCACCTGCATCAGGGAGTCATCATAGCATGCGGCTAACTGCTGATATTGTCTGCGGAAAGAAATATCCTGTGCATAAGCTCCCGACTCACTGTAGAGACGGCGATAGCATCTATAATATTCGGGTAATAAACGAGCAGACAACGTGGCGCGTTTCACTTGCCCCAACAATTCAAACGCTTCCTGATACATACCCGTAGAAGCCATCAGGTAGGCAGACTCCAGACGGGTTTCATCGACAAATTCCTGTAATCCGCGATACTCGGCCCAACGTAAGTTACAATTCAGATAATGAATGGCAGAATCGCAAAGATAGGCTTGGTATTCCTTATAAATTTCCCCATTCCATCGAAAAAAGTCAATACTTGAGGTATCTGTCTCCAACAGTTGTTGTTTCAATCCTGCTATGCGGCTTTCACGTATACCGACAGATTGTTCATGCTCACAGATAGCCTCATCCAATGAAGCTGTCAGCGCAGCAATCGACGTATCATCAACAGAGGCGTCTGCATATTCTACCGTCACCGCCAAAGAAAAACAAAACAACAGCGTTTTCCACTTCATGGCAACAAATATAGCAAGAAATCACACAAAGCTGTATCAACATGAAAAAATCTTTCCTATATTTGCCACTTCAACCCCCAAAACTATTATGCAATGAAAAACTTAACACTTCAACGGGTTGCCGCGGTAGATGTATTCCGCGCACTCACCATGTTCCTCATGCTCTTTGTCAATGACATTCCGGGATTGAAAAATGTTCCCCACTGGCTGATGCACGCCAAAATGGATGAGGACATGCTTGGATTTTCGGATACAATCTTCCCTGCCTTTTTATTCTGTATGGGTATGTCGGTATCATTTGCCATCCAAAACCGATATAAAAAAGGAGATACGACATTACAAGTCATCGCGCACATCTTCTGGCGTACAGTAGCATTACTTACCATGGGAGTATTTTCACTCAACAACGGTGGTATAGAAGGCGGACTTTCGTATCCGTGGTTCACTATACTTATGGTTATCGGATTTTTCCTGACATGGGGAGTTTATCCAAAGTCGGAAGGTATTAAAAAATCCCTTTTCACCGGAATGAAAGTAATGGGGGTACTATTATTGGCTTTCCTCATAATATATAAAGACATTAATGGGAAACCGTTCCAAACAGGTTGGTGGGGTATCCTCGGATTAATCGGTTGGACGTATGCCGTATGTGCGGGAATTTATCTGTTTACACGAGAAAGCCTGCGAAATAACGCCATTGTCTGGTTTGTGGTGATGGTACTTGCTGTTGTCAGCCATTCTGATTTGATCCCGTGGGAATATGGCAGCCGTATTGTTCTGTTGCCATTCATCCCCAGCGACTGGACATTACATGCTTTTGGCATGTCAGGATTACTGACTTCCCTTCTGATGCAACGTTATGCTAATCGTGAACACCCGGGCAAATTCATCAGTACGCTTTGTGTCCTTGGCACGGGAATGTTTATCCTTGCGCTAGTTTCACATCCTTATTGGATTATTTCAAAAATACAGGCTACCCCCTCCTGGCTATTCTATTGCCTTGCCATGTTCTTTCCACTTTTCGGTTTCTTCTATTGGCTGACGGACGTTAAAAACAAGACAAATTGGTTCAATGTGATTAAACCTGCCGGTACAGCAACGTTGACATGCTATACTCTGCCATATGCATGGTATTCCGCTCAACAGATACTAGACTGGTGGTATCCTGAAGTTCTGGGAAGTGGCATACCGGGATTACTTAAATCGCTTGTCTTTTCACTCATTATCGTCCAACTAACAGGATTATTGGTGAAAGTCAAAATTAAATTGAAGGTATAACCAGAATAATAAAATGATCAGTAAAACATCAGGTATATGTTACAAATACAAGCTCCTAACAACGAAACGCGGGTATTGCTGCATAGCTGTTGCGCTCCGTGTTCGTCGGCCATCATTGAATGTATGTTGGAAAACGGTATCCGCCCAACTGTATTTTATTGCAATCCCAACATTTATCCGCAGGAAGAATATGAGATACGGAAAAATGAGGCTATCCGCTTTGTAACTTCCAAAAACCTCGATTTCATCGATGTAGATTATGATTATGCGTACTGGCTACATACTATGAAAGGATTGGAAAAAGAACCGGAACGCGGTGGACGATGTCTGAAATGTTTTACCTTGCGCTTGACAGAAACTGCCCGTTATGCTGCCGAACATGGATTTTCAGTTTTTACCACAACCCTCGCCTCTTCCCGCTGGAAAAGCCTGGAGCAAATAAACGATGCAGGACGGCATGCCTCCGCCCTGTATCCGGGTACTATCTTTTGGGAACAGAACTGGCGGAAAGGCGGACTACAAGACCGCCGTAACCAGCTCCTCAAAGAATATGACTTTTATAACCAGCAATATTGCGGATGCGAATTCAGCATGCGACGGCTGGAACAAGAGAAAAAATAAACTAAATACCCGTATCCACCGGGTTTTCATCCGGGAACAAAGGACTGTAAAGAATGGTACGTTTCAAAACCTGAAGCTTGCCGTCCTTTACATATTCTTCACCTCTTTCGGACAAATGCTTCACCATCGCTTCACGCATAAGTAACAATTGGGACTTATACTTCTTGTCTTTGGCCACATCTTTCAATTCATGCGGATCTTTAGACAGATCGAATAATTCTTCTTCACCCGTATGGAAACGCCAGATATATTTTAGTTTTCCGTCTGTCAGTGCGCACCAGTAATTGTCATCACTATAACAAGTGGAGTGTTCCAAATCCAAATATTTACGCCATTTTCCCGTATTACCATTCATCAAGTTGAGCAATGACTGTCCGTCCATATCAGCAGGTACTGTTCCTCCTGCCATTTCAAGGAAAGTGGGTAACAAATCACGTAGTTCTACCGGTGTTTCAATCTTGGTTCCCTTGTCAAAATTATATGTAGAGGGCCACTTCACAATATAAGGAACATGAGATGAACCTTCGTATGGATAGGTCTTGCGCCAATGATGGTGGTCACCCAACATATCACCATGGTCGGATATATAGCAAATTAAAGAATTATCGTACATCCCCTGCTCTTTCAGAGTTTGAATTACCTTACCAATTTCTTCATCGATAAAAGTCACGTTGGCATAATAATAGCGACGGGAGTTCTTGGCATATTCCTCACCGAAATTCCCGAACGGAGCATCTTTTTTGGCAGTAGCTGCATCTTGAGGTACGGCATAGTCTTTATCCTTACACCATTCCCCTATAAACGGCGCAGGTACATCCTTGTCTTTATATAAATCGACCAAACGCTGTGGCGGGTCGTAAGGGCTATGCGGACGGGCAAAAGAGACTTTCAGGAAAAGTGGCTGTCCGGTACCTTTCTTGTAATTACGGATTATTTCACAAGCTGTCTTTCCGGTCCAAGCAGTAGGATGTAACTCTTCCGGTAACTTATACGTCCCTGCACCATGAGCATTCCAACCAATACCGGTTGAGTCAGGGTTTAATCCCGGAGCCTGCATCTGGAACCACAAACGGTAGTCGCTGATAAAATCTTCTGACTCCACTCTGCCGCTTTCATCTACCAACGTACCGTGGAAACCATGCAATGCTTTTTGCGGAAACCAATGCATTTTACCTATACCGAAAGTATAGTAATCAAGGTCGCGTAACATCCGCGGCATTTCATAACGATAATGACTTCCTACTCTTCCATAACCCAACATACCATGATGCCACGGAGACAACCCCGTAAGTAATCCCGAACGTGCAGGCGTACTACTCGGTGTAGAAGAATAACCATTCATAAACAATGTACCATCTGCAGCCAAAGCATCCATATTAGGGGTTATCACAGAAGGATTTCCCATGCAGTTCACGGCATCACCGCGATGCTGATCCGAAATGATGAGAATAATGTTGGGCTGCTGTGCAAGTGCCTGTTGATGTGCAGCAAATGTTCCGGCAAACGTAATTAACGAGGTACTCCAAAGAGGATGTGTTTTCATTATAATATCTATTAAATTATCATACTCAATTAAGTACGCAAATATACATTTTTACAGTCAAATATTAAGCTGATATTTATTTAATTTGTTACATTTGCTAAGTCAAAATCACATAAATCACTCCGTAGATATGAAAAATGCGCTGATATTTCTACTTTCTATTTCGATAAGTATCACAATACAGTCCAGAGACTTTCATTTTAAGCATTTAGGGATACCTGACGGACTTTCTCAAACTTGTATATATTCCATTTACCAGGATGAAATCGGCGCCATGTGGTTCGGTTCGTCCGAAGGCTTAAACCGTTATAACGGTAAAGAAATAAAAATATACCAACCCTCACAGGACAAACAAGGTTTGACGAATAATGAAATCAATGAATTATGCGGTGACAAAAAGGGACATATCTATATCCGTTCCGGTAATGACCTTGTCATATTCAATATTTACAAAGAACAATTTACTTGTCTGCGAAAGGATGATGTAAAAGGTTTGTTCTGCAAAAACGATACATTGTGGGTAATTTGTAATAATGACATCTATACTTATCTTCCAGAGAAACCATCTTTACAGTTATTTGCATCTTTACCAGATAGTTTAGGCGAAGGAAGAGCCGTCCATGTAGATGGAAAACATGCATGGGTCGTCACTCACAACCATCTGATACGTATAGACCTGGAAAAAAAATCATCGATGAAAGTAATAATCCATTTCGAAAAGGGTGGAAGATGTATCACCAAAGATCGTTCGGGAAATATATGGGTAGGTACCTGGAACGGTTTGTATCGAAGGGATACGAAGGGAAATATCCATTATTATACCGATAAATCCAAAGATAGAGGATTGTCGGATAATCAGGTTCGATGTGTTACAGAAGATATCAACGGTAATATATGGATAGGGACTTTCAGAGGGCTTGACTGCTATAATCTCGCCAAAAACGAATGGAGCCACTATGTACATCAGGACTATTCTCCCAATAGTCTCAGCCATAATTCGGTATATGCTCTTCACAAAGATAATCATAATAATATCTGGGTAGGCACTTATTATGGCGGCGTTAATGTTTTTACCCCGTACCACTTCAATAAACAATTTTATACAGCCTCTTTGGAACATAAAGATTGTCTGAGTTTCCCATTCGTAGGTAAAATGACAGAAGATGACTCCGGAAACTTATGGATATGTACCGAAGGAGGGGGATTGAATAAACTGGACATTTCTACCGGCAGTTTTTCACGCTATACTCATCAGGAGGATAATCCGCAAAGCGTGGGAAACAATAATCTGAAAACAATCTATTATCATCAGCCTAATCAACGTTTATATATCGGTACACATACAGGAGGCTTATCCATTTTCGACATCAACCGCAATACATTTAAGCTTCTGAACAAAGATATGCCCAGTACCATGAAGATTGCAGGTAATATCGTCAATGAAATACGGAAATATAAGGATGGACTTGCTATACTGACACAAGGCGGTTTGTTTTTTATGGATCTACAAACCGAAAGTTTCTCTCCTCTTTCAGACCAACCTGAGATAAAACAATTATTGGAAAAACAGTATTCTTACGAAACATTCTTTATCGATAGTCAGGAACGGCTTTGGCTGGCTCTTTCTATGGGCGGATTGACATGTATAGATTTACCTACCGGCAAAATAGAACATTATCAAACCAATGCAGACAATCCTTCTTCCATAGGAAAGTTCAGAGTAGTGCACATCTTTGAAGACAGTCGTGGAGAAATTTATTTCGGTACTATCGGATCGGGGCTGTTCAAGTATCAGCCTCAAAGTCATTCGTTCAAGGTATATAACACACAGAACAATTCTCTTCCGAATAATTATTGTTATTATATTCAGGAATCGCCCATTAGCCACAAGTTACTATTGCTCTTGAATAGAGGACTGTCGATATTCAACCCGGAGACAGAAACAGTAGAGCAAACCTATCGCCTGTTTCAGCAGAGTTATAGTCAGGGTTCCACATTATATATAGCCAAAGATGGTACCATATACATAGGTGGTACTAACGGATTAGCTTCCTTACCGGAACAATATCTGTACACTACCCCTGATGAAGGGAAACTATGTTTTGAAAAACTATTGATATTTAATCAAGAAGTCTTGCCTGACGATGCTACCGGTATCTTGAAGCAGACTCTTGCCAGAACCTCAGACATCAGGTTAAAACATAACCAAAATAATATCACTGTCACATTCAGTACTTTCAGTTATCTTCTGGAACGTGATCATATATTTGAATATTATTTTGAAAATCTGGATAACCACTGGACTCAGACAACAGGTAATTCTATCACTTATACCAATATTCCACCCGGAAATTATACATTGCGTGTTCGTTCAGCAGATACTGTTTCTGCATCTGATCAGGAAATAGCCCTAAACATTCATGTAGCCGCACCTTTTTATGCCAACCCATACGCTTATACCTTGTATGCCTTATTATTCATGGGAGTATTGTATATTTTCTTCCTTTTCAAATTACGGCAGACCCGCCTACAGTCTTCTCTGGAAAGTGAGAAAAAAGAAAAAGAACGTATTGAAGAGCTGAACCAAAGTAAACTACGTTTCTTTACGAATATTTCGCATGAATTCCGTACTCCGCTTACACTTATCATAGGCCAACTGGAAGCAATCATGCAAATTAATAAATTAGAACCATCTATTTACAAGCGTATTTTGCGTGTATATAAAAATGCTTGGCACATGCGTAGCCTTATCACAGAGTTGCTTGACTTCCGTAAGCAAGAACAAGGATATCTTAAACTCAAAGTCGAAAAACATGATTTGGTTTCCTTTACTCACGAAATCTACAGCAGCTTTTATGAATACTCGCAAATAAAAAATATCAATTACAGTTTTAAACATGCAGAGGAAACTCTCGACGTTTGGTTCGATCCGGTACAATTGCAAAAAGTTATATTCAATCTGTTATCTAATGCATTCAAATATACTCCGAAGGATGGTAACATCACAGTTAGCCTGCACCATACATCCACTCAAGCCATCATCACAGTCAGCGACGACGGTCCGGGTATCCCCGAAGAAGCTATCAACAAAATATTCGACAGATTTTATCAAGCAGATTCTACTTCCTCGGCATTTAGTCTTGGTACAGGAATAGGCTTAGCGTTAGCTAAAGGTATTATGGAAGCGCATCATGGAAAAATTGAAATAAAGAGTGTGGTTAATGAGGGAAGTAATTTTATACTGTCATTACTTTTAGGAAACCAGCATTTCAATAAAGAAGATTTCGCAATCAATAAGCAACAACCTGATGTGATAAGCATGGAAAATATTACCCCGGATTTTCCTGTGGAAACATTCACTCCGGAAACAGCTCCCGAAATTAATAGAAGTACCTCAAAACCTATTCTTCTTTTAGTAGAGGACAATGAGGAATTACTTGAAATGCTCAATGATATGTTCAGTGCATTCTATGAAGTACATACAGCCCGAAATGGCCATGAAGGACTGGCAGCTGTAGAACAAGTACAACCGGATATTATTGTAAGCGATGTGATGATGCCTGAAATGTCTGGTAAAGAGATGTGTTACAAATTGAAGAATAATGTCGAGTTCTCTCATATCCCCATTGTGTTACTCACCGCACAGAATTCAGTGGAATATATCGTAGAAGGATACATGTTTGGTGCTGACGATTATGTAACGAAACCCTTCAACGTGAAAATTTTACTGGCACGTTGTAGTAATCTGATCCGTAATAAACAGCAAATCATAGCCCACTATTCTAATCTGCCCGCTACAAAAATTACTGAATCAATACCTGCTGTAAGTGCAACAGATAAAGAGTTATTAGATAAAAGTATCGCTATCGTCAAGAAAAATTTCGATAGTCCCGACTTTGATGTCACCTCGCTGGCATCCGAACTCTGCATGGGGCGCAGTAAGCTTTATACACAGTTCAAACAGATGATAGGGTTGACTCCCAATGAATTTATCCTAAAAGTGAAACTGGATGAAGCAATGTCCATGCTCAAGAGTCAACCGGAATTGAATATCTCGGAGATATCCACTACTCTAGGTTTTTCATCCCCACGATATTTCAGTAAGTGTTTCAAGGCATTTTTTGGAGTATCACCACAAAGAGTAAGAAAAAAATAACAATCAATCTTCTCTATTTTACAATAATTCAGTAATAACAGAAAAAGAATAATTAGAGAAATACTGCATAAAAAAATACTTTATCTTTATTTTATATAAATGTAGAAGCGATATCAACTTTATATTTGATATCGCTTCTATTTAAGAGAATTTAGACTAAGTCAGAAATCGTGGATGTTTATCAGAAAGGAAATATATATCTGATAGATTATCTATAGTCATTAGTTTCATAATGATGAAACCTGAAAGCTCAATTTTGTTTTCGTACGACTAATTATTTAAAAACCACTAAAAAAGAGAGGGTAAAAATACCCTCTCCCAACAATAAATTTATTTCATCTTACCATTCCGGGTTCTGGCCTAACTCTGGATTTTTAGAACGAACAGCCGTTGGTATAGGACGTAAATAATCTTTTTTAGGATTAAATACACGCTTTTCTGCTGCATAATTAGTTCCCGCATATACATCTACATAATGTTTTCCATCAACTTCATAAGTATATACAGGAGCAGCTGCTGCAGGATCACCCGGTTTATAAACACGTCCAGTTATTTTACCCTCTGTATCACGTTGGATATAACGTTCATTGTCATAATCAGAATCCTCAAAACGGATACCTAATACACGTTCTTTTAGCTTATCACCTTGTGCCCAACGCATTAGATCTTGGTAACGTAAATTTTCAAATGATAATTCAACGCGACGTTCACGGCGAATTTCAACAAGATCAGAAGATATACCTAAATCTGCATATTTAGGATCCATCGGTGGATTTAAGGTCATATGGGGCATATCAACACGATCACGTAATACGTTAATAGTCTTATCTAGATCCGTTTGCTCCAATGTTCCCAACTCAGCCTTAGCCTCAGCTAAACTTAATAGGACTTCAGCATAACGGATAATCGGGGCATCATGAGTCTCGTTTCCATAACCTTTTTTATCTTGCTCAAGAATGTAATACTTAATCAAATGATAACCTGTAGCACTTGGCCAACTACCCATATCACCTAAACGCGGAAAACTTTTACTTCCCATATTTGTATTAAGAATACTTGCTTGATCACCCGGTTTAAGGAAAGTCTGAGCCATACGGGGGTCACGGTTAGCAAATGTCTTTTCCGGCGTGCTATCATCAAATGTAAGACTTAAACCTGTTGGCAAAGCTGTTCCATCCGGTTCCTTACACAGAAAATCATCTGCAAAATCTTTTGTTCCACCTGCTCTAATGTTAATAATATATCCACATTGGCGATGCATTAACAGACCTTTCGCATATTTTCTGTACATAATCATTTCCGGATTACCCTCTAAATCATCTGAAGTGAAAAGAGTAGCATAATCTTTATCAGGATTACCCGTATCATATATCTTGTATCCTAAAGTCATACATTCCTCAGCTGCAGACACAGCTTCTTCCAACCAACTCTCATAGTCGGCTTTATCACTCAGGTTATGATACTTCCGATATGTTCCTTCATATAAGCAAATACGTGCCTTCAAAGCCAAGGCTGTTCCCCTCGTAACACGATTAGGAAGATTTCCCGGCCATGCATCAGGCAAATTCTTACATGCGTTATCAATATCTATCAATACTTGAGCCATAACATCTTTTCTTGGAGTACGGCCTACATACAATTCTGGAGAATCTGTAGTTAAAGCATGAGTAATCAAAGGTACATCACCATATTTTTGTACTTTATCAAGATAAAACCAAGCACGGAATAGAGATGCTTCACCAAAAAAACCTTTTTTAAGCGTAACTTCAGTAGTACTGGCAACTTTTACCTTATCATAATTATCCATGAAAGTATTGATACGATGAAGCGCAGTCCATACCCAACCACCATATAAAGGGCTATTATAATTGGAAGGAATTGTTTCCAATCCTGCAGCAATAGCAGAGGCCCAAGTTTGTGATCCATCCACCGTAGCATAATTATCAGACATTGCCTCAATAGGAATTACGCTATTTGTTTTTCCATTATAAGCATTATTGGTAAAGCCCAAAATAAAGTTATAATTGTCAGTACCAGCATTATCAGAAACTGCATTGTAAATACCATTACAAAAACTCTGAAGGTCTGCTGTAGTATTCCAAAAAGTCTGGGAGTTCAAATCATTAGTAGGAGTACGTTCCAAAAATGAATCATTACAGGAAGTACTTACTAAAGCAACGACACCCAATAAAACTGATTTACTAAATATATTTTTCATTGTTTTCAATTTTAGAAAGTTAGATTAACACCGAATGAATATGTTCTCATGAAAGGATACAGCATTGTACCATTTCCACGGGCAGCCTCGGGGTCGTATGGGCCCTTAATTTTAGAGAACTCAAACAAATTTTCAGCACTAATATAAACAGTTGCCTGAGATAAAAATACCTTCTGAATCCATTCTTTTGGCAAATTCCATCCCAAAGAAATATTCTTCATACGCAAATATGAAGCATCTTGTAAATAACGAGTTTGTTTTTGGCGGTTACGTTCATCTTTGGCTATTGGACGTGCAAAATAAGCATTCGGATTACTTTCACTCCAAGAATTCTCCAAGAACCATTTTTGAGTATTATAGTATTCTGTAGCAGCCGGCCAGAACGGTTGACCAGATGGCCAAAAATCACGTTTACCCACTCCCTGCATGAATATATTCAAATAATAGTTCTTATAGGTCAGATTAGCAGTAATACCATATTGATAACGTGGAGTAGTATTACCGATAATCGTCAAGTCTCCATGATCTTCTAAAGTATTCTTACCATTACTGATTTCTTTATCACCATTAAGATTCTTATATTTAATATCTCCAACTTTCCAAGTTGTATTCTTAATCTTACTCTGTGTAGGATGATTAGCTATTTCCTCCTCCGTTTGGAAAATACCTTCAGTCTCATAACCCCAAATTTCTCCAATCTTTTCACCTACATAATGAGTAGTCAAAGAATTAGTTGGATTATTATATTTAGTAATTTCTGCTTGAGAGTCAGATAATATAAAACCAAGTGAATAGCCAAAATCCTTTCCTATTTTATCTTTCCAACTCAAAGAAAGTTCCCATCCATTCGTACGCAATTCAGCTAAATTGGAAGGAGGAGCAGTAGTACCCAATACTTCAGGATATGACACTTTAATCAACATATCCGAGGTAGTACGCTGATAATAGTCAAAACTAAAATCTAAACGTTGATTAAAGAATGTCGCATCCAAACCAACATTGACAGTCTTTGCTTTTTCCCAAGTAAGATCTGGAGTCACTAATGCACCAGGATTTAAATATAATGCCTTTTCATCTCCAAATATCCAGTTTCCAGATGTTCCTGAACTGATAAATGGAATATATGGATAATATTTAGTATTTCCCGACCAATCACTCGCTGTCAGCATCTGATTGCCCAATTCACCATAAGAAGCACGAATCTTCAAATTATCCAACCAAGAACGAGTAGACTGCATAAATGGTTCCTCACTGATACGCCATGCAGCAGAAAAAGAAGGAAGGAATACAAAACGATTATCAGATGGGAAACGTGAAGTACCATCATAACGTCCATTTACCTCAAACAAATAACGGTCATTATAAATATAATTCAAACGGAAAAATGCACCACGCAACGCCCATTCATAACCATCATCGCTAACAGTTTGCTGACCTGTTCCCAAACCTAATGCAGGTTGGTTTTCGTTCAACAATCCTTTACGTTGAGCAGAGAATGTGGAATATTTCGTCAACTCTTGATTATATCCCAACATACCCTTCAAATAATGTTTTTCTTTGAATGTACGTTCATATTCTGTATAAGCATTAAATGAATAATAGTTCTTATCAACATTAGTCCACTTGAAGAAATTATCACCTGTGTCACCATTTGTAGCCTGAAAATCTTTTGTCCAGAATGTTAATGTCTTCTTATGATCTGAATTACGCTTATAATTTAAATTATAAGAGAAATCCACGCGGGCTTTCCAGCCTTTCATAAACTCAAAATCAGCACTTGCAGTAGCCCAAATATCATGGGTCTTGTTATTGGTACGACCACCATCTTTCAGCATGGCATAAGCATTATTTTGGGCATACATTCCATCCCATTCATCCAATTCAGGATAACGGCTATCTTTGTGCCATGGCTCAACCACATCTGTCGGTGAAGAAAATACAACGGACTGCCACACATCATCTTTATATTTATAAGGCTTATCATGAGTAGCATAGTTATACATTACTTTTGCTCCCAATTTCATCCAAGAAGTAGTTTGATTCTCAACAGTTAAACGAGTGTTCAGTTGTTGATACTGATCTTCGCCGACCTTATATAAACCTCTTTGGTCTAAATAACCAACTGAAGAATAAAACTTAGTCTTTTCATTTCCACCGGAAATAGTAACATTATGACGATGAGTAGGACTAACCTTTCTCAACATCTTTTCTCTCAAATTACTAAATCCATAAAAACGAAGAGAACCATTCACCATTTCATATTCAGGATTGTTCTCAGGATCAGCATCCCATGCTTTCATCTTTTCAATATAAGCAGCATCCCACAAACGGTTTACACTACCATTATCACAGGCCTGATTAATAAATTCAGCGTGCTGCCAACTGTGTTCCACCATATCAGGCATAACCGTTGCTTTTGAAATAGACACATTACCAGAATAAGATATGGAAGTTTTCATGTCCTTACCAGCACTCTTAGTCGTAACCAATACAACACCATAAGCTGCACGTACACCATAAATAGCAGATGCTGCCGCATCCTTTAACACAGTTACACTTGCAATATCATTAGGATTAACTAAATCCAAGCTCATTTCCACACCATCTACCAATACCAGCGGACTACCACCATTAATAGAAGTGGTACCACGAACATTCAAAGATGCACTCTGTCCAGGTTCACCACTTGTGTTTGTAATTTGTAAGTTAGGAATGGTACCTTGCAGTGCACTCGCAGAAGAAGTAATAGGACGGGATTCCAATACTTTTGAATCTACCTGTCCGATAGACCCTGTCAAGTTTACCTTCTTTTGAGAGCCATAACCTACTACTACAACTTCTTCCAAAGCTTTGGCGTCCTCACTTAATGTAATTTCAAACGTATTCTTACCGGCTACTTTTATTTCTTGAGTAACATAACCGATAAAAGAGACCTGCAATACTGCATTTTCAGGAACATTAGATAGAGTAAAATTACCGTCCATATCGGTAATTACACCATTGGTTGTTCCTTTTACAAGAACATTAGCACCCGGAACAGGACCGAAATTGTCCATTACAACACCTTTTACTGTTTTACTACTTTGTTCAATAGTTTGAACAGCGTCGACTCCGGAAGAATTTCCATTACTCATAGGATTTGCTGCTACACCAGCACTTGCCAATGCCCAAACAGCACAGAATAAAATCCTTTTTGAGAAATCAAGAGAGACTCTTTTTTTCATAAGTACAATAGATTAATTATTAATTAGATTAAGATAACGTTTATTTTTAGCTTTTAATCTTTCGCTGCAAATATATGTAATTTAATAAAACAGGAAATTAATTCCCTGTTTAAATGTTATGGTTTTATAATATTATGGAAAATTAGATACCTATCACGGACGTTTTGGGCACATTATAAGACGAATTTGACCATCTTTTACCGTTTTTTTTAAGATTATTCCAATTCGTGTATAAGCCGGACCATTCACTTGGATAGTATCTGATGTTAATTCTACCTCCCCAGACGCATCTATTGTAACAAGCATCTGTTCATTACCTACCGCCAGCAGAAGATGATTGGCATCTATCTGCTTCCAGTCGGCGGATGTGGTTAATGCTGTTTCGAATCGGATAGGTGCATTAGCAAAAAACTTATCTTCAACTGTAAAACTACCGACATCAGTACGGTCGTAGGTAAATGTACGGAGTAATTTCTCTAATTTGGGGGTATTGTAAGCTGAAGTTAAATCTATGGAAAATAGATCTTTATTCCTTGTCAGTTCTCTATTTAGTACTATCGCTTGTGCTCTAGCACCAGTTACTTGCTGCAAACCATCTACTAAAGGTACCGGATGGCCGAAAGAACCTTTAATAGGATATTTATCAGGAGCATCTGCCGAAAAGTAATCACCGGGATAAGAAAAAGGACCACCCTGATCACCGGCAACTGTTTCTCTTCCTAAAGAAACAGCATAAGAACCAATGTCATTATGGTTATGATTTTCTGCATTATTACCACCCTTTGCCGAAATGGCAAGATCACAATTACTTTTTTCAGACGGACGAGCTACCAAGATACCCGCCTTTTCGTAAAAGGTATGAAGAGGATCATATTCTTCTTGTATAGCTTGTTTTATTTCATCACTTTGTTCTAACTTCCATGCTTGATTAGGGAAAAATTCAATACTATAAAGAGAAAGGTTTCTGCCATTGGAAGGAAATACACACTTCTCAAAATAAGGAGCAGTACCCAATACATTGTCACAGTAATTATTTATAAACCAATCGACAGTCAGACCAATCCTACAATCGGAATAGGCAGGACAAATACCGTTCAACATTTGTATTTTTTTTCCATATTGTGCAATACGCACAAATTTCGGCGTACGAAAGAAATCCACTTTACCTTGCGTAGCACGGCAAACCTCTTCTCGAAGCAATATATAAGCACGAAAACCATAATTATAATACCCTACTCCTTCACTACAATAACCATCATCCGCATAACCTTTCATCCCATAAACATGATATTTCTCGGCTGCCGCAACAAAATAAGCACGTTCTTCTCGATCGGGTAATAAAGCAAGAGCAGCTCCCGTAACACCTGCCAAGCAGACCGAATTCCAATTATTGGTCACTGTAAACCACCAGAAAGGCTTATTGGTTTCCAGGCATCGATGAATAGGACGGAAAACTTTCTCCCGGAAAGCACATTGAACGCGAGCTCTCACCTCGGGTGATAGACGGTCGCCCAGCAGCGATACACACTGAGCAATTCCATTTCCTGCCGTGGCTACAACAAGATCCACATAGTAATCGGTTCCATTATAATTTTGCAAACTGCGGTCATGAGCCGGAATAGACCACGGTTTCTGTTCACACAAAGCAATCAAAGCTTTTTCTATTGCCGGGATATAACGGCGACGATTTTCCAGACATTCTGCCAGTGTCAATTTATAAAGATACTGAAAACGTGCATTCATCATATTTTCACCCGGCAAACGGACATTGGTTTTATTGAGGTGTAAATAAAGAGAATCGACAAATGGCGGCATTCCTTGCTTCAATAATCCGGGAACTTCCTTCAATAATTCCTGTGCGTCGGCATCTTGCTTCATTTGTTCCCAGAAACTACGGTCTTTATAAGATACACCTATACCTTGAGGAGTTTCCGGTAGAAGGGTAGCGATTTCGCGTACCCTTACTGATGATATATTGACATTCTGTGTTTTTGTATCTTGTACCAAACGATACATTTCAGTACCGGCCAATAAAAATGCTCCGGGGCCATATACTTCCGTCATTTCCCGGGTTACTTTCTTCGGATCAGCACCAATGGGTTGCACATATCCTAATTTTCCGTCTTCTTCTACAGCAGAAAGTAAAGCGCTCCAACCTTTTTCCACAATCGGCAGAAAACGTTCACGTGGCAATAGTCCTTCATTAACACCATAAGCCAAGGCATACACAAAAAAACCGGTAGCACTGGTTTCAGGAGAAGGATAAGCATCCAGATCGAGCATACTTGCATGCCAAAAGCCGTCTTTACCCTGGCAACGCACTACACGTTCTGCCATGCGGACAAACAAATCCTGATAAAACGGACGATATTTACTCCCCTCCGGCAATCCGCGAAGTAATTCCACCAGTCCGCCAAGAACCCAACCATTACCACGCCCCCAGAAAACTTTGGCTCCATTCGCCTCTTTCCGGCTGATATAGCGGTGATCGCGATAAAAAAGACTGTCAGCTTTATCGAACAGATTATTATAAGTAGCCTTATACTCTTTATCCATAAACCGGATAAATTTCTTGTCACCCGTTATATTATACAGATGTAAATATACCGGTGGAGCCATAAACAAAGCATCGCACCAAGTCCAATGTTCCAACGTCGACACATCCGAATAATTCAAGACAAAAGAACCTTGTGGTGGATTGGCTATCACCCACTCGGTACGCGCACGTGTTGGAATCAGCATTTCCGGCCGCTTATATTTATCATACATCAAAAGATAGGTTTGCGCCACACAGATATCATCGACATGATACATCCGCTTATCTACCTGCCAATAATTACGGCGTCCAAGACGCATTAGCCAATCAAAATAAAAAGAATCCCGGTTATCACGCTCCGCTATTCCAGCCCAGCGACATAAACCCAAATAGAAAGTAGCATTTACCCAGTTCAAATCACCATAGGGAACTTCTTTGATATGAGCAATCTGCCAATCGGCCACCCGTCGCATAGCCTGTCTCACCTCTTGCCGTGTCTGAGACTGTACCTGAAACAGGTATGCCCCCAATAAAACAAATAATAAGGATAATAGTGACTTTCTCATAATAAAAGATTGTTTTTCGGATGCAAAAATACGTAACTTCCCATTTGAGACATACACTTATTTTCCATACATATGCCCTTATTATCCATTAAGGCATTTGATGCATGTTTTTTATACGATATAAATAACCATTTTTTATTATTCCCAGTAATTTTGTCATTAACAGATAAAAACAGTAAGGCTTCTTTTTTTATTAAAGAAGTACTACCTTTAGCCCAACTAAAATATAAAAACAAATGAAAACACTCAAACGAATTGCACTCATTGTCTTTCTGGCAATTGCACCGTCCTCAATGATTCAAGCACAATGCAGCATTCAACAATGGTTATTATCACGCAGTTGGAGTAACGGCTTCAATGCCTTGCCCGATGTCTGTACCAACTTAAAAGAATTTCACGATCAATACCAAAAGAACCAACCACAATGGGACGCCATGTTCAAGTGGCTGGCTACACACGACCTTCAAAGTATCCCTGCCGGTAAACACCCGATAGAAGGTACCTCATTGGTTGTCTCAGTAGAAGATAGTGAAAACCAACCTTTGGAAAAACGCGCGTCCGAGTCACATTATCATCACATCGACTTTCAATATGTAGTGAAAGGCAGCGAACGTTTCGGGCTTTTAGACCATGACAGTTCCTATCCCAACTGTGCTTATAAGCCGGACGCGATCCACTATAGCTATGACATAAATAAAACCATGTTCATAGACTCTACTCCCGAACGTTTCTTCCTGTTTTTCCCCAGTGACTGGCACATAGCCAAAGTCCGTACGGACAAAGAGTCGCAATCCATACGCGTAATCGTTGTAAAACTGGACTACATAAAATAATTTTTATTCAATAAATATCTTAATACTTAAAAACAATCAAAACATGAGAAAATTTACCTTTTCACTGCTTTTATCATTTATTGCAGTGTGTTTCATCTCCACTCCCTGCCAAGCAAAGGGAAAAGCAAAGCATGTCATTTTAATAGGTCTCGATGGTTGGGGTGCATACAGTGTCCCCAAAGCGGAAATCCCCACTATCAAACAGTTGATGGCAGAAGGTTCCTATACATTAGAGAAACGTTCTGCCCTGCCTTCTTCCAGCGCTATCAACTGGGCATCCATGTTCATGGGAGCCGGCCCGGAGTTGCATGGATACACAGAATGGGGTTCCAAGACTCCGGAATTGCCTTCACGAGTACTGAATGAACACGGCATCTTCCCCACAGTCTTCCAATTACTACGCGATGCACAACCGGAAGCGGAAATTGGTTGTCTGTACGAATGGAATGGAATTAAATATCTCGTTGACACGCTAGCTCTGAGTCATCATGCCAAAGCTCCCGATTATAATCAACATCCGGAAGCATTGTGCGGTATGGCCGAAAAATACATCAAAGAAAAAAAACCGACATTACTCGCCGTTTGTTTTGACAACCCCGACCACGTAGGACATAAGGCAGGGCACGACACTCCTGAATACTACGCTAAATTGAAAGAACTCGATACATACGTCACCCGTATCGTACAAGCTGTAAAAGACGCAGGAATGTTAAAAGAAACTATCTTTATCGTTACTTCAGACCACGGAGGTATCAAAAAAGGCCATGGAGGAAAAACGATGCAAGAAATGCAGACTCCTTTCATCATTTCCGGAAAGAACGTGAAGAAAGGACTGGAATTCCACGAAAGCATGATGCAGTATGACGTAGCATCTACAATCGCCTATATCTTCGGATTGAAGCAACCGCAAGTGTGGATAGGCCGCCCGATGAAACAGGTCTTCAAATAAGACACTTATTGATAAATAAGTGTCGAGAGATAATCTTCTGCAAACATTTCGTTTGCCACTTCCAATAAAATCTCCGGAGTGAGTTGTTCGATACGTCGAAACACTGCTTCGGAGGTTTCGTATTTATTATAGTGCAAGAAAGTCTTACCCATACCCAAGGCATTATTCTCGTTATTATCCGAAGCCACACCTATTTGTCCGATAAGTTGCTTTTTAGCAGCCGTAAGCTGGGAAGAGGTCATCTTGACATCGCGCATCAATTTCAGCTCCTTATAGACTAGGTGTTTACAAAGATCGGAATCTTCGGGATCACAACCGAAATAGATACAGAAAGTACCCGTATCCGTATAGGAGGTAAGGTTGGATTCTACATTATAGACCAGCCCACGACGCTCGCGGAGCGACACATTCAGACGACTATTCATACCGGGACCTCCCAGAATATTATTCAACAGATAAAGCGCTGTCCTCTTATCATCGTATGCATTATAGCCACGACTACCAATCATGACATGTGCCTGATGGGTATCCTTATGCAACACAAGATGTTGCGGAACATAAAAGGGCGGCGGAGTACGGCGGTTATCCACCGTAACAGCAGGAATATCGGTCAACAGCTTTTCCGCCCAACGCACCACTTGTTTAAAATCCATATTACCCAGAACGAAAAAGACCATATTGCCCGGATGATAATAACGGGAAGTGAACGAAGCAGCATCTTCACTGCGGAATGTTTTCAATAGTTCGGGATTACCCAGAATGTTGTGTCCCAACGGGTGTTCGCAAAATATCAGGTCCTCAAAATCATCGAATATCAGTTCGGAAGGATTGTCTTCGTATGATTGTATTTCATCGATAATAACTTCCGTTTCCTTTTCTATCTCACGCTGCGGAAAGGTAGAATGAAATACAATATCCGTCAGCAACTCAAAGGCACGTCCAAAGTGCTCGGTAAGGAAAGCCGAATAAATCATGGTCTCCTCCTTATTAGTATAAGCATTCAGGTCGCCACCCACATTTTCCATACGGTTCAGGATATGCCATGCCTTGCGTTTCTTTGTTCCTTTGAAGATAAGATGTTCCACAAAGTGCGCCATTCCATGTTCATTTTCAAACTCATCGCGTGTTCCGGCATCTACGGCAAATCCACAATATGCCACTTTAGAGAGTGACGGCTCATGAATGATACGCAAACCATTCGGCAAAGTATATTGATTGGTTCCCGGCGTTATTTTTTCTATTAACTTCTTCATTCTGATATCTCAAACAATTAGTGGGCACAAAGATAACGCAAACCGAAATCAGTACAAAGCAAGCATGCTTGTTTTTAGTGATGAGGTGCCGCCTATCTTCATATCAATAAAAATACAATAAAACTTATTGCCATTTATGGAAAATTACAGATATTTGTAGGCTATAACCTAACTACTAACAAAATTCAAAATAATGATAGAATCCATTCAGGAGCTTTTGCAGAAAGAAGCACAAGCCGTATTGAACATCCCTGTGACGAATGCATACGAGAAGGCAGTAGAGCTTATCGTTGAGCAGATACACCGTAAAAAAGGCAAGCTGGTTACTTCCGGCATGGGAAAAGCAGGACAGATAGCTATGAATATAGCCACGACTTTCTGTTCCACAGGTATACCTTCTGTTTTTCTACATCCCAGCGAAGCACAGCATGGAGATCTCGGCATCTTACAGGAAAACGATTTGTTGTTGCTTATCTCCAATTCCGGCAAAACCCGTGAAATCGTGGAATTGACGCAGTTGGCCCACAACTTGAACCCGGATTTGAAATTTATTGTAATTACCGGAAACCCGGACAGCCCGCTGGCACATGAGTCCAACGTATGTCTCAGTACCGGAAAACCTAAAGAAGTCTGTGCCTTGGGCATGACTCCCACTACATCCACTACCGCAATGACAGTGATTGGCGATATTTTGGTAGTACAGACAATGAAAGAGACCGGATTTACAATCGAAGACTACTCCAAACGCCATCATGGCGGTTACCTTGGAGAAAAATCAAGGTCATTATGCGTAAAGTAATCGGTATTGGCGAAACTATATTAGACATTATCTTTCAGAATGAACAGCCTACGGCAGCAGTGCCGGGCGGTTCGGTATTCAACGGTATTGTCTCACTGGGACGGACAGGAGTCCCCATCAGTTTCATCAGCGAAACGGGTAATGACCATGTGGGAAATATTATCTTGCGGTTTATGCGTGACAATAATATTCCAACCGATTATGTCAATGTATTTCCCGACGGTAAATCACCTGTATCGCTCGCTTTCCTGAACGACCGGAGCGATGCGGAATATATTTTTTATAAAGATTACCCCAAACAACGGTTAGATGTCATATTTCCACGGCTTGCAGAAGACGATATCGTGGTTATCGGTTCTTATTATGCTCTAAATCCTGTATTGCGCGACAAAGTATTGGAGTTGCTCGATCAGGCACGGGAGAAAAAAGCAATTGTCTATTATGACCCGAACTTCCGTTCTTCGCATAAAGAAGAAGCTCTCAAACTGGCACCTACCATTATAGAAAACCTGGAATATGCGGATATTGTACGTGGTTCACAGGAAGACTTTTTCTACATGTACAACCAGTGTGATGCGGACAAGATTTATAAAGACAAAATAAAGTTTTACTGTCCCAACTTCCTATGTACGGCAGGAGCGGAACAGATTTCACTCCGTACAAAAAACATTTCCAAAGAATATGCCATTCCGCCACTGGAGGCGATAAGTACTATCGGTGCAGGCGACAATTTCAACGCAGGTATCATCTATGGTTTGTTGAAATATGATGTACGCTACGAAAACCTGAATAACATAGATGAAGCCACTTGGGATAAAATCATCCGTTGCGGTATGGAGTTTGCGGCAGAAGTTTGCATGAGCCTCAACAATTCCATATCAAAAGAATTTGCGGAAAAGTATAAATACTGATCCTGCCGCAGATTTACCTTCGTTCAACACCGCTTTTGCTTATCATAATAAGGTATAACCACGGATTTATATGGATTTGAATTCTTAACGCAGTGAAAGAACTAATAAAAAATCTGTGTAAACCCGTGTAATCTGTGATAAAAGTTCTCAAAATAATTATATTTGCCATAAGACGACTTTAGAGAGTTACGAATTATGTACAAAAATCTGTTGAACTGCCTTGCTCTGGTATTGCTGCTGTCATCGTGCAGTGGTATCGCTCCCCACATCTCCGTTGTATGCGAAGAGAATAATGTAGGAAATTGTATTGTAAAATGGGAAACGGCTCCTGTCATCAAAGGAAACGTAAAAGTATATGCTTCGACCGACCCGGACTTGATCCCTGAAGATATTCCTGTTGCCATAGCAAGCATTTCCGATCAACGGATGACGATTATTACCACCGATCCTACCCAACGTTATTATTATACATTGGTGTTTGCAGACAAATACCGCGTGAAGATTGCCACCCGAAACATCAATATTCCCGGTATACAGAATTTCCGTGACCTGGGTGGCTATGCCTCCCATACCACCCAGAAAAAAGTCCGTTGGGGCATGTTATACCGTTCCGCCGAGATCGACAGTCTGGAGTGCTGTTCGCGTAAAGAGTTAAAAAATATCGGCATCAAGACCATCATTGATTTACGCACTTCTGCCGAATATGGCAAAACCACCCCTCTCCAAAAAAAGTTTAAAGTCGTACATATCCCTATCGCCATCGGAGACATGCAAAACATCCTGAAAGGTATTCAGCAGGAAAAGATAAAAAGTGATACCGTTTACCGGATGGTAGAACAGATGAATCGGGAAATAGTAGACCAATATACCAAGGAGTTTCATCAGATTTTCGAGATACTGCTGGACAAGAACAACTATCCGGTAGTTGTTCACTGCTCTTCGGGTAAAGGACGTACCGGCATCGTCTCTGCCTTGATACTCGCCGCACTCGGCGTAAACGAAGATATCATCATGGAAGACTATCGTCTCAGCAATGACTACTTTAACATTCCAAGCGCTTCCAAGTACGCTTATCAATTACCGGTACGCTCACAGGAAGCTATCACAACCTTGTTTTCCGCCCGCGAAGATTTCCTGAATGCGGCGAAAGACGAGATCGAAAAGAAATATGGCGATATAGACACCTATCTACAGAAAGGCATAGGGTTAAGCAAAAATGAGATAAAAAGACTACAAAGCATTCTGTTAACTGATAATGAATGATTGATAGCGGATAATGAACTGTAAATAGTAAACTTTGAAGGTAATCACATAATTATCAGTTATTCATTATCGATTATCCATTGGAAAACACTATCTTTGCACCCGAAAATAAAGATATACAAAGATTTAATGAAGACATTTGAAGAGCTCGGTGTGTCGGCGGAGATACGCCGTGCCATTGAAGAAATGGGTTACGAGCAACCCATGCCGGTACAGGAAGAAGTAATTCCCTACCTTTTAGGAGAAAATAATGATGTAGTAGCACTGGCGCAAACAGGAACAGGAAAGACCGCAGCGTTCGGTCTGCCGCTTATACAGAAGATTAACGTCAACAACAGAATTCCCCAATCTCTTATTCTTTGCCCCACACGCGAACTTTGTTTGCAGATAGCGGGCGACTTAAACGATTACTCCAAATATATTGATGGTTTGCGGGTATTGCCCGTTTATGGCGGTTCGTCTATCGAAAGCCAGATACGTGCCCTGAAGCGTGGCGTACATATTATCGTTGCTACTCCGGGCCGACTGCTCGACCTGATGGAACGCAAGACGGTTTCCCTGTCCACCATTCAGAACGTAGTGATGGACGAAGCTGACGAAATGCTCAATATGGGCTTTACGGACAGTATCAACGCCATTCTGGCGGATGTACCGCAAGAACGTAACACATTGTTGTTCTCCGCTACCATGAGTCCGGAAATTTCACGTATTTCCAAAAAATACCTGCGCAATGCCAAAGAAATCACGATCGGACGTAAGAACGAAGGAACCAGCAATGTGAAGCATGTGGTTTTCACCGTTCATGCCAAAGACAAATATGCAGCCTTGAAACGTATTGTGGATTATTATCCGCAAGTATACGGCATTATCTTCTGCCGTACCCGCAAAGAGACGCAGGAAATAGCCGACAAGCTGATGCAGGAAGGTTACAATGCCGACTCCCTGCACGGTGAGCTGAGCCAGGCACAGCGCGATGCCGTAATGCAGAAATTCCGTATCCGCAATTTACAATTGTTGGTAGCAACGGACGTTGCCGCACGTGGTTTGGACGTAGACGACCTGACACATGTCATCAACTATGGATTGCCGGACGATACGGAAAGTTATACACATCGTAGCGGACGTACGGGACGTGCCGGGAAAACAGGCACCTCGATCGCTATCATCAATCTGCGCGAAAAGGGCAAACTCCGCGAAATAGAACGCATCATCGGTAAGAAATTCGAAACAGGTGCCATGCCCACCGGCAAGCAGATTTGCGAGAAGCAGCTGATTAAAGTAATTGATGATCTTGAAAAAGTGAAAGTCAATGAAGAAGAAATAGCCGACTTCATGCCAGGTATTTATCGTAAGCTGGACTGGTTGAGCAAAGAAGACCTGATAAAGCGTATGGTTTCCCATGAGTTCAATCGTTTCCTGGAATACTACCGTGACCGCGAGGAAATAGAAACAGCCACCGGCAGCGAACGTGGCAGAGACGGAGAACGTAGCGGCAGAAACGGGGAACGTAGAGAGCGGAAGGATGGAAACCGCCAGGCACAACCGGGCTTTAAACGATTGTTCATCAACCTGGGTAAGATGGATAACCTCTTCCCCAGCGAACTCATCGGCCTGTTAAACAAAAACACCCGTGGACGTGTAGAGCTGGGTCGTATCGACCTGATGCAAAAGTTCTCTTTCTTCGAGGTAGAAGAAAAAGAAGCCAATAACGTCGTGAAATCTTTGAACCGTGCCAACTGGAACGGCCGTAAAGTATCTGTCGAGGTTGCCGGAGAAGAAGGTAAGGAAACCACCCCGAAAGGCAGACGTAGAGACAACAAAGACGACAACAACAATTACGGTAAACGTAACAAGAAGTCCGAACCGGCACCTGCCGTTAATAAGAAAAAAAGTAAACCCAGCCGCGAAGAACGTGGTTATACCAAAGCACGTGGTAAAAAGGACGATTGGAAACAATTCTTCCAGGGTGAGAACAACTTCCATGACGCCGAACCTGATTTCAGTGAAGAAGGTTGGGCGAAACGGAGCCCCAAAAAGAAGTGATAGAGCGATAAAGCAATAGGGTGATAAAGTGAAGTAACATTCCGCTACCACCTTATCACCCTATTTTACTTTACCACTTTTTATCTTCTATTTCGTGCAGCTTTTTGTGCTGAAAGCAACGAGCATCCAAACCATCTTTTCCTGTTCTTTCAAATAGCCGGTCAATAAATCGGCCGTCACAACATCATTGGCAGCCTCAGCCAGTTCTATCACCTTCCTTTCCTCACTGATAAGGTGCTTGTAGGTATCCAGAATGTGGTCAACAGCATCACTACCGCAAGAAATACCGGAAACTTCCTTTACTTTCGCAACCTTCAGATATTCGCTGAACTTATTTTCAGGCGTACTGCCCAACATCAGAAGGCGTTCTGCAATTTCATCCACTTTTTCGGCAGTATCGTCATACATGCTTTCGAACTTCTCGTGCAGCACAAAGAAACCATGTCCTTTGATATCCCAATGCATACCGCGCAAATTGGTGTAATGTACTTGGAAGTCAGCCAATAATTGATTTAATGCTGATACCACGTTGGCAACTTTTGCCTCATTCAAATTCAAATAATCTAAAGTCTTCATAATTCTACTATTTTAAATGTTTATACTATTTTTCTTTTTCTGTAGACAAAGATAAGGGCTAAACCAATGCCCGTCAAACAGATAATTTCTATCTTTGCATAGACGGATTCTATTTATAACCCTCAAAAGCCCTGTTTACTATGACTTTACAACAATTGGAGTACATTCTCGCAGTCAATCAATTCCGCCATTTCGCCAAAGCGGCAGAATATTGCCGGGTAACACAACCTACCTTAAGTGCCATGATACAGAAATTGGAAGAAGAACTGGACACAAAGATTTTCGACCGTAGCCAGCAACCTGTATGCCCTACTCCTATTGGTATACACATCATAGAACAAGCCCAAAATATATTAGTTCAGACCAATCGTATAAAAAACATTATAGAAGAAGAGAAACATTCGCTCACCGGAGCATTCAAACTGGGCATACTCCCTACGGTTGCCCCCTACTTATTGCCACGTTTCTTCCCGCAACTGATGAAGAAATATCCCGGACTGGACATAAGAGTCGTTGAAATGAAGACCAACGACATAAAAAAGGCGTTGCAGACCGGCGACATAGATGCAGGTATCGTAGCAAGCCTGGCAGGTATGGAGGAGTTTCAAGAAACATCATTATTTTACGAACAATTCTTTGCCTATGTTGCCCAGGAGTCTCCTCTTTTCAATAATGAAGTTATCCGTACCTCCGACCTTACCGGCGAACAGCTTTGGATGTTAGATGAGGGACACTGCTTCCGTGACCAGCTGATACGTTTCTGCCAACTCAAAGCAGCCCGTGCCAGTCAGCTTGCCTACCACCTGGGCAGTATGGAAACCTTCATGCGCATGGTAGAAAGCGGCAAAGGAGTTACTTTTATCCCCGAACTGGCAGTATTGCAGCTCAACGAAATACAACAGAAATTAGTACGTCCCTTTGCCATCCCCAGCCCCACCCGGCAAATTGTATTGTTGACGAATAAGAATTTTATCCGCTATACATTATTGGAGGCGGTGACGAAAGAGATACGAAATTCAGTGCCCAAAGAGATGTTATCTTTAAAGCCAGGCCAAATACCCGTATAGATTTTATCTATCAGTCCATAAAACCTTTCAATCGGATTTTTTGTTCTACCGGAGAAAAACACTATATTTTTGTAACCGGAAAACAAAAAACCAAACCTTTTAAAAAGTATAATTATGGAACCGATTATCAATTCCCAACTTCCTGAATTTAAAGTTCAGGCATTCCAAAACGGAAGTTTCAAAACCGTAACCAACGAAGATGTAAAAGGCAAATGGGCCATTTTCTTCTTCTATCCGGCAGACTTTACCTTTGTATGTCCTACCGAGTTGGTAGACATCGCCGAGAAATATGACCAATTCCAAGCTATGGGTGTAGAAATTTACTCTGTAAGTACCGACTCACACTTTGTGCACAAGGCATGGCACGATGCTTCCGAAAGTATCCGCAAAATCAAATACCCGATGTTGGCAGACCCGACAGGTTTGTTGAGCCGTGCATTTGGCGTGATGATTGAAGATGAAGGCATGGCATACCGTGGCACATTCCTCGTAAATCCCGAAGGTAAAATCAAGATTGCCGAAATCCAGGACAACAACATCGGACGTAATGCAGACGAATTATTGCGTAAGGTAGAAGCTGCACAGTTCGTTGCCACTCATGACGGTGAAGTTTGTCCCGCCAAATGGAAAAAAGGGGAAGCTACCTTGAAACCAAGTATCGACCTTGTAGGTAAGATCTAACCGTACAAGTACGGTAAACATCTGAAAAGACTATCCCAATTCATCTTCTCCATTAAGGATGAAAACCGAACTGAGATAGTCTTTTTTATAACCCATCAAAGCCGTCTCCGTTTCCATTAAGGGGAACGCCCGTTCCCATAGTAAGAAACTGCCGTTCCCATTAAAGGAAACCGGCGTTTCTATTAAAGGAAACGAACGTTTCTATGAGAAGAAACGGGCGTTCCCTCCCATAGGAAACTACAACCAGCTTATAGACAAGTTGATATAACAACCTATTTTCACAATAAAAAGACTTATTATCATGTTAGAAACAGGTATTTTAGACCAAGTGCGGAGCATATTCCAGCAATTGGAAGCCCGCTATACCTTTCACATCACTTACCATCCCAAACACGAACAGGCTGGGGAACTCATTGAATTTTTAAATGACGTGGCAAGTTGTTCCGATAAATTATCCTGCCGGCTGACCATAGCCGATGAACCGAAACTGGAGTTCACACTACTGAAAGAAGGACAGGAAACCGGTATAAAATTCCGGGCAATCCCCAATGGACATGAATTCACATCCCTGCTCCTTGCCATACTAAATGCCGATGGAAAGGGCAAAAATCTACCGGATGCCACCATCAGCCGCCGCATAAAAGCATTGCAAGGTCCCATTCGTTTACAGACATACGTATCGTTGACCTGTACCAACTGTCCGGATATTGTGCAAGCGTTTAACATCATGGCCTTGCTTAATCCGCAACTCACCCATGAAATGATAGACGGAGCCATCTTCCAAGAAGAGGTCAATACACTGAAAATACAAGCCGTACCGACCGTCTATGCCAATGGAAAGCAATTTCATGTGGGACGCGGCTCATTGGGAGAATTGCTCCGGAAGCTGGAGGAAATTTTTGGTAACGCTCCTCAAAGAGATACAACTCCTATCCGGAGAGAATTTGATACGCTTATCCTCGGAGGCGGACCGGCAGGTACTTCAGCAGCCATTTATTCAGCCCGCAAAGGACTGCGCGTCGCGATCATAGCCGAACATATCGGCGGACAAGTAAAAGAGACTGTAGGTATTGAAAATCTCATTTCTATCCCTCAAACTACAGGCACAGAACTCGCCAATGCACTCAAAAGCCACATCGGGCATTACCCGATAGAGGTTTTCGAAAACCGGAGAATAGAGAAAGCCGAACTTCACGGAAAAGAAAAGTCAGTGTTCGCCACCGGTGGAGAAGTGTTTGTAGCCCCCGCAGTAATCATCGCTACAGGTGCAAGCTGGCGTAAACTGAATGTAGAAGGAGAAGCGGAATACATCGGACGCGGCGTGGCCTTCTGCCCCCATTGCGACGGTCCGTTCTACCAAGACAAGAATGTAGCCGTCATCGGTGGAGGTAACTCCGGTATCGAAGCAGCCATCGACCTGGCAGGTATCTGCAAGAAAGTCACTGTCTTCGAGTTTGCCGATTCGCTGAAAGCCGACCGAGTGTTGCAGGAGAAAGTGCAGAGCCTGCCGAATGTAGAAATCTTCACTTCCTCGCAAACCACACAAGTGGTGGGTAATGGGGACAAGATGACAGCCATCCGTGTCAAAGACCGTCTCACAAGTGAGGAACGGGAATATTCTCTGGATGGCATTTTTGTACAAATCGGTTTAGCCGCCAACAGCGCTCCTTTCAAAGGCATGCTGGATATGACACCGATAGGTGAAATCAAGATAGATGCTTTCTGCCGTACCACACTTCCGGGGGTATATGCCGCCGGAGACGTATCAAACGTCCCCTACAAACAAATTGTCATCGCGATGGGTGAAGGGGCGAAAGCGGCACTTTCGGCATTCGACGACCACATCCGGGGAATAAATAACAACTACTTCAGGAAAGTACAGGAAACATCAACTAATCATTGAGTCCCAGTTCCTTGATCAGGTTTCCCGCTTTGCCATATTTCTCCATGATAAACAGCATGTAGCGCACATCCACCCCGATGGTGCGCTGCATTTTCGGTTCATAAAGGATATCACTGCTCATGGCTTCCCAATTGCCATCGAAAGCCAATCCCAGAAGTTCGCCTTTGGCATTGAACATGGCACTGCCGGAATTACCGCCGGTAATATCGTTGTTTGAAATGAAGCAAACGTTCATTTCTCCCTTTTCATCGGCATATCTGCCAAAGTCACGGGAGGAGAAAAGAGAAAGAAGTTCCGGTTGTACCTCAAAATCCACATCATCGACATGGGCTCTAACCTTTTCTAAAATACCTTTTGTCGTTGTGTAATAATCATATTCCGCTCCGTCAAACGGGGTATAACCGCATATCGTACCAAAGCTCACACGCATTGTGGAATTGGCATCAGGATAAAAGTTACGGGAAGCATACATCCGCCGGACGGCTGAGTTCAGCAACCGTTCGCAACGGAGAATTTCGACAGAATTTTGTTGCATCTGTACATTTATATCGAAAAATTTCGTGAGCAAATCGATACTTAATGTAATGGCGGGGTCATCATAAATCTGATAGGTACTGTCTTGCTCAAGAAAACGTTTCAAACCACGCGGAGTGGCCAGTTCCGTCTTGGCATAAAGGCTGTCGACGTATGTTTGTTCATTACCGCCGTATTCGGCGGCAATCGTACGGTAAAGATCGGGCAGATAGGTAGTGTCGACTTTGGAACGGTATTCTTTCAACAGAGCAGTGAATACTTCCTTATCGATATCCAGATCCAGATTGGCATACTTCTCTACGATAGCTTTCAGATTGGCTATGACCGTTTTCTGTTCCCCTTCAAAATCAAAGTTCAGGATAGACAAGGCCAGTTGTATCAATTCGGGGCCATTCAGGAAAGACTCTACGAAATAGGCCTGCGCATGATTTGCTTCACGACGGTTCTTATAGTTCAGTTCCAAGTCCGAGAATAGATGTAACAGTTTCCCACGTTCTTCAGGAGTTTGCTGTATCCAGCGGCGGATTTCCTGCTCCATAGAGCGCTTTTTATCGAGCACATGGAGCTTACGGATAGCCCGGTTCACGCCGATGCTGTTTTTCCAGTAGTTGGAACTTTCATCATATTTGGAAGCGTATTTGATGCGGATGCTGTCCCGCTTGTCCATTTCACGTTTCCAGATAGCTTGCTTTACTCCCCGCACATCTATCTGTGCCTGGTTATTGTTATTCATCATCTCTTCAATACCAAAGGAGGAAAGGTAGCGTTCCGTACTGCCCGGATAACCCAGAGTCATGCAGAAAGTACCCTCCCGGTAACCGTCGAGCGAGATTGGCGCTACATATTCAGGATGATAAGGTACATTCGAGGGCGAATAGTCTGCCGGACGGTTATTCTTGTCCGCATAGATACGGAACACACTGAAATCTCCGGTATGGCGGGGCCATTCCCAATTATCCGTATCCCAACCGAACTTACCCACTGACGAAGGAGGGGCAAATACCAACCGGATATCATTGAAATCACGATAAGTAGAAAGCCAGAACTCATTACCACCATAATAGGCATCCACAATACCTATCAGAGTAGAATCTTTGTGTGAAACTTCTTCACCAATAACCAACATCATAGAATCTACCGCTGCGGTACGTTCGGCTTCAGTCATACCGGGCTGCACCACACCGAGTACCCGCTTGGTCACATCATCCGTATGCAACAAAAAACGAACATATAGTTCCGGATTGGGCAGTTCTTCACTGCGTTTATGAGCCACAAAGCCATCTTTCAGATAATCGTGTCCTACGGTGGAATGCTGCTGTATGCTGCTGAAACCACAATGATGGTTCGTAAATACCAATCCGTCATCAGATACCACCACACCCGAACAGAAACCGCCAAAGCTGACTACGGCATCTTTTAGTGAAGGACGTTTCGGATTGTATAATTTATCAGCAGGCATCTGCAAGCCGAGCTCTTTCATCGCCCGGCGTGTCTGTTTATTCAGATTTCCCAACATCCACATACCTTCATCGGCGTGTAGTACCGATACGAGAAAACACAAACCCAATAATGACAATAATCTTTTTTTCATATTAATTCTGATTCAATAATCCACCTATTCACCGCAGAGTATACACATTTTTCTGTGGAGAAACATCACTCGGCAATCAGTCTCAATTGTTTGGCTCCCGTACGTGCCTTAAGCCATTCGGTAATCTTGTCTCTCTCATGGGCATCGGGATGCTTACCGAACTTCAATACGGCAAGCGTAATGGTATCTACCTTTACGGAATCGACCGTCAGTTCAAGGGCATGGGAAAGAGAAACGGACTTCACTGACGGATAGAGCACTTTTAACTCGGGAATAATCTTTTTACCCAATTCATCGTATGATTTATACTTTTTCAGGTTATTCTCAAGGTCGGCTATTTTCTGTTTCTGCTCTACCAAGCGCTGTTCGCTATTCTTATAAAAATCTTCCATCACCATGGCACGTATAGAAGAAATATCGACTGCTTCATTATTCATTCCCTGAAGTACAATCAGCTTGGTATTGTCGAGTTTATAGTCTTTCATCTTACTGCGGGCAATGGCGATGGAAGCTTCGGGTACCTCCTGCCCTATCAATACCACACGTATTTCATGCTGACTGCCTTCATGGTTAATCTTTTTATCCAGCACTTGTGTATTCTCAAAAGAAAGCTGCTCATTGACAAAACGGTTGGCGGCACTTTCAAAGAACGTATCCTGGATGATGCCGACCGTGAGGTACACGGCAGGGCACATTGTCAGCACAGCTATCAATACAATATATTTGCGTACCGTCTTTTCCCGTTTCTTGTCTACAAACTCCTTGCGCTGGAAATGCATCACCCGTACACCAAGGAAAGTAGCCAGACTGATAAATACCGAATTGATGAAATAAAGATAGAACGCTCCCAGGAAGTATATCAGATTGCCCGTCGCCAGTCCATATCCAGCCGTACAAAGTGGCGGCATCAAAGCGGTGGCAATGGCAACACCGGGAATTACGTTTCCTTTCTCTTTTGTAGAGAGTGCCACCACACCGGCCAAACCACCCATCAATGCGATGAATACGTCGTAAATCGTAGGTGAGGTACGTGCGAGTAACTCAGATTGCCCCTCGGCAACCGGACTGACCAGAAAGAAAATGGTGGCTGTCGTCACGCTGAACAGGGTCGTTATCAAGAAACTCTTCAATGAACGCTTCATCAGTTCAAAGTCATTCAACCCGACAGAGAGTCCGACCCCCATGATAGGTCCCATCAGAGGAGAAATAAGCATGGCACCGATAATCACCGCTGTTGAATTGACATTCAGTCCCAACGACGCCATAAAAATAGCGAATATCAAAATCCAAAGGTTGGCTCCTTTAAACTCTACCCCTTTCTTAATGGAGTCCACTGTCTCAAGTTCGTTATCTTTATCTTTACGTAAATCAAGATATTCCCGCAGGAAATTCTTGATAGCAAATGTGTTCCTATTCGTATGGCTTGGTTCCATGATGTTATTTACTATTTAATGATTTACAATTAAAGTTACTTTTTGATTTAAATTGGAGTTATCTTTTTACTAATCTGTTTAAGAAGGGGATTTGTCTAAGCGGCAAATCCTTCTTTACAGTATAAGCTATAAACAGAAACAGCAATAACGTACGATAGGCCATACGAAAATAGATATTGTCTATAGATACGTATTCTGCCGCTACATAGAGTACTGCCGCCAACAGTATGTATGCACCGATTGCTTTCAAATCATATTGGATGGGATATTTCTTCTGTCCTACAAAATAAGACAACAGCATTGCCACGCCATAGCCACAGAAACCTGCCCAAGCACATGCCATATAGCTATACTTAGGAATGAGCAGCAAATTCATCGTCACTAATATTACACAACCAATCAAAGAAAAATAAGCTCCCCAACGGGTTTCATCTATCAATTTATACCAGAAAGAAAGATTAAAATAAATTCCCATAAAAATTTCAGCAGCCATTACAATGGGAACCACGCGCAAACCCGGCCAATAATCACGTCCGATGATATGACGCAGAATATCCAGATAAAACATGACTGCAAGAAATGCCAACAGTGTAAAGATAATAAAGAATTTCATGGCTTGCGCATACACTTGCTTGTTGTCTTTATCGCGACTTTTTCCAAAAACAAAAGGCTCGTAAGCATAACGGAAAGCTTGTGTAAGCATCGCCATTACCATTGCTATTTTACTGGCTGCTCCATATATACCGAGTTGCACGGTAGCTCCGGCTTCATCAGGATAGACAAAGGGAAAAATAATCTTGTCTGCCACTTGGTTCAGGATGCCGGCAATACCGAGTATCAGTAATGGTAAACTATAAGCGAGCATACGCTTCAACAGTTTCTTGTCGAGTACATAGGTAAAGCCACGTAACTCAGGTATCATACAAACCATTACTACCGAAGTACATACGAGATTGAACAAGAATGCGTATGCCACGTCATCGCCTTTCATCCAAACATAATAAACCAAATTCAGCGTGATGTTCAAGAAGATAAACAACAGCTTCAACGCGGCAAACTTGATCGGACGTTTCTTATAACGCAAATAAGCGAAAGGAATACTTTGAATGGCATCCATAGCCACGACTATCATCATCATTCCCACGTACCAGGGGTGATCTCCATATTCCAGCCATATGGCAACCGGCTCCAGAAACAGCAATCCCAACATGAGGAATGTAAATGCACCGATACCTACACTGAGCAAGGTTGTGGAATATACCCTCATCGGATCATCCTCGCCCTTGTTGGCAAATCTGAAGAAACCGGTCTCCATACCACACGTCAACAACACCAGCAGCAATGCCACCCATGCATAAATATTTGTCACAATACCGTATCCTCCCGACTGGGCAGACAAGGCAATAGTATACACAGGTACCAATAGATAGTTGAGAAATCGCCCTACAATACTACTCAACCCGTAAATGGCAGTTTCTTTTGCCAATGATTTTAATCCAGCCACGTTATTCGCTTTTTATACCAGACAACAAACCACAAAACTATCCCGAAGGATCATCCATGGTACATCATCCTTCTTTATAAACAATTTTAAACGGAAGTACCTGAAATACGACTCCGGCAGCATTCACCAATTCCAACTTATATTCCATTGAATACCCCTCACCTGCTTCTACCAGCCCATCAAGTATCGTCATCGGAAGTAATTCCTTCAAATAAATCTCACCACGATTTAAATTCAGAAAACGTGCTTGCTTAGCCGCATCCACCACCAACAACCCAGAAGGATTGTATTGGGTCAATATGTGACCATAATATTCCTTGCGGGCTTTTGTCCCCATAAATGTATGCTCGTATTTCCTTATGTATCCATCCGGCGTCACAAACTCCCTGTTCTTGTTGAACGCCAACTCGGTATAAGTGAAATCATAGATATCCGTTCCTTTCGGTTCCAGTTCTTCGTCGGTGGAATAAAGTCTAAACCATTTGTGTTTAAAACCATCGGTAACTGTTATAACAGCACCATTTTTCAGTAGCCTCACTTTCACATGGTTTCCCTCACACGTAATGTTACATACCTCTTCATCTCGTACCATAACGTCATATGGCTTATTACTATCCAATACATCAAACTCAAACTCCTTGCCATCGATAAACACAATTTCTTCTGTCACCGAAATAATCAGGTCACGCAAATTCGACAAATCTACCGGATAAGCTTTTTGGCACTCCTTCAGCTCCTGTTCCGTCATTCTTTTGTAAGTGACATATCCATAAACTTTTTTCCCATCTGCACGTACTGCGAGATATTCCACTGCTTTCAACACGTCTTTATCGACAGACAGGATTTGAAGTATGGCATGCTGATTGTTGACAACCACACGATTTGCATCCATATACTCGTATGCAGAAGTTCTGAAACCATTGGCAGGATAGGCATCCACGTACATATAAGTTTTAAGAGAAGCGGCCGTTTCAAAATAATAAGAAGAAGGAGCTGCGCCATCCAAATCAGCATAGTATTCTTTTTTCAGGCATTCGCCATTCTCCCCTATTTCATGAGTACTTACATGTTTCCAACCGTAACCTACGACAGTTTCCTCAAAACTTGCTTTGGAAATAATACTTACGGATGGAAAATAACAAATTCCGTCTTCATTGAACTTGAATGTGGGAAATTCATCATCATCCCCGCAGGATGAACAAACAAGCAACACAAGAAGCAAGCCCAATATTCTCCAAAACCTAAAGTTCTTCATAATATATATAATAGTGTAATATCAATCACTTAACGAGTCATAAACTTCTCCGTCACTACTTTTCTTACTCATTGTCAAACAACGTCTTCTGACTACTATAAAGACTCCGTCCCAAATGTTTATAGGCAAGTTCTGTCACTTCACGGCCACGTGGGGTACGTTTCAAGAAACCTTCTTTTATCAGGAACGGTTCATAGACTTCTTCAATGGTACCGGCATCTTCACCCAAAGCGGTAGCAATGGTGGTTAATCCTACAGGACCACCTTTGAATTTATCAATGATAGTACAAAGTATCTTATTATCTATTTCATCAAGACCGTATTTATCGATGTTCAAAGCTTCGAGGGCGAAATTGGCAATTTCGGTATCAATACTTCCCGATCCTTTGACCTGCGCAAAATCGCGCACACGACGCAATAAAGCATTTGCAATACGCGGCGTGCCACGGCTACGGGAGGCAATCTCCGATGCAGCCCTGGTGGAACAAGGAACATCAAGAATATTCGCCGAACGACGGATAATGCCACTCAACACATCATCGTCATAGTATTCCAAATGCAGGTTAATGCCGAAACGTGCACGAAGTGGTGCGGTCAGCAAGCCGCTACGGGTAGTGGCACCTACCAACGTAAAAGGGTTCAAATCAATCTGTATACTACGTGCCGAGGGTCCCTTATCTATCATGATATCAATACGGTAATCTTCCATAGCAGAATACAGATATTCTTCTACCACAGGACTTAACCGATGAATTTCATCAATGAAAAGTACGTCATTCGGTTCCAAGCTGGTAAGTACTCCCGCCAAATCGCCCGGCTTATCAAGCACCGGACCGGAGGTTATCTTAAACCCGACTCCCAGTTCGTTGGCAATGATATTGGAAAGTGTTGTTTTACCCAATCCGGGAGGGCCGTGAAGCAGTACATGATCCAACGCCTCACCACGAAGACGAGCCGCTTTCACGAAAATGCGCAAGTTATCAACCACCTTATCTTGTCCGCTGAAATCCTCAAAATTCAACGGGCGGAGTGCATTTTCAAAATCACGCTCCTTACTGGTTAGTTGATGTTCGCGTATATTAAAATCTTCCTGTTCCATTTTATATTGGTTATACAGCTACAAAGATAATCACTTCTTCATAAACTCTCTCCGTTCTTCTTCAGTAAATTTCTCAATAGAATATCGAAGCATTGTCCTGGGCATCACTTTACTGAATTTTTCAAGAAACTGTACCAATAGATCCTTATCTCGCTTACCCATTTCGCGTAACATCCACCCTACGGCTTTTTGCATCAAATCATGGCGAGTATTCAGAAAACGCTCGGAAAGTGTAAGAATTTCGATGAAATCATCGTTTTTAATAAGTGTATAAGTAGAAACGATTGCAATGCGCTGATCCCAAAGAAGCTCACTAGCTGCCAAGCGGTATAGATCTTCCCGGGATTTATCTTTCAGATATTCACCTACAACACCCGGAGCCGATAAATCCACTAAGTCCCAATTATTAATACGGGCAGTCTGCGAAAGATAGAAATCATAAATCATCTTCCTGTTCTTCTCATCGCTCTTCTTAAAACGTTCCACCAGCATCAACAGGGCACAGAGCCTACACTCGTGCCACTCACTTTGCAGCAATTGTGCCATCACCCCAAAAGGTTCATCCTTATGTCGCTTTGCCACCAAACGGGTATTTGGTACAACCACCCCTAGAAATTTATCTCCTTCGCCATATTGCCCTTTTCCGGTCTTAAAGAACTTTGGAAGATATTCCCGTTTCACCGGGTCGATATAGTACTCCAGTTCCTTTTGTATACCGGCTGCGATAACAATGATTTCTTCCGTTGAAATCGTACATTTTTGTATCTTTCTGGCTAATTGTCCTACTTCCTTTTTCATTATTCTATATTGATTTACACGTATTTAAAATCGTTCGTCGGCAGACAAAAATACGATAAATCTATAGAAACTATGGAAAGTTATCTTTAATTTTGCAATCAATATGTCTAATCTACAAAACCCTGCGGCATGTATAAAGTTATTGTAGGAACAATCTGCCTCATTTTCTCCGTACAATCCACCCTTGGGCAATCAGCTCGTGAAAAAGGTCTGGAAAGTATCAACCGTACTTCTGCAGAAGCCATTGTCGGCTTTCTCGCCAGTGATGAACTGCAAGGACGTGAAGCTGGTAAAAACGGTTCAAAAATTGCAGCCTGTTATCTGATGTCTTGTCTGAAAGAGACAGGCATCGCTCCTTTGGAGAAAGATAATTACTACCAACCTTTCGAAGCATACAACAAGGAACGGCAACTACGGGGAAAATGGCAGGTACACCCCGACTCCATCACCATCCTTAAACAAGGGACACACCGAGTGTTGCAGATGAGCAATGTATTAGGTTTTATTCCAGGGGAACGTACTGACGAATATGTAATCGTGGGTGCGCATTTCGATCATTTGGGTATAGACGAGACTCTGGCAAACGACCGGATTTATAATGGTGCCGACGACAACGCTTCCGGCGTATCCGCTGTTTTGCAGATAGCCCGGGCATTTGCTGCCAGTGGACAAAAACCGTTACGTAATGTAATTTTTGCTTTTTGGGATGGCGAAGAGATCGGCTTGCTTGGTTCAAAATATTTCGTGCAAACTTTTCCTGCCATCAATCAGATAAAAGGTTATCTTAATTTCGACATGATAGGTCGTAACCATAAACCTGGACAACCACAACATGTAGTCTATTTTTATACAGCCTCTCATCCGGTTTTCGGTGACTGGCTGAAACAGGATATTGCCCGTTACGACCTTCGGTTACAACCCGACTATCGTGCTTGGGATCGGCCTGTGGGTGGAAGCGATAATGCATCTTTTGCCTTACGTGATATTCCTGTAATCTGGTATCATACCGATGGGCATCCCGACTATCACCAACCTTCAGACCACTCGGACCGATTGAATTGGGACAAAGTGACAGAAATAACCAAGGCTGCTTTCCTGAATGTTTGGAATCTTGCTAACGAAAAAAAATATTAATTCACACCGACAATACAGTTATACATGGTCTTAAATTACATTTGGGTAACATTTTTTGTAATAGCTTTCATCGTGGCACTCGTCAGACTCATTTTTATGGGAGACACGGAGATTTTCACAGAGCTCGTCAATTCCACTTTCGACTCTTCAAAGAATGCGTTCCAAATATCCCTTGGCCTGACCGGCATCCTTGCCCTTTGGTTAGGACTAATGAAAATAGGTGAGAATAGCGGCATGATTAATGCACTCTCCCGTTGGTTAAGTCCGGTATTCTGCCGTCTTTTCCCCGAGATACCTAAGGGACACCCTGCCATGGGGTCAATCTTTATGAACCTGTCAGCCAACATGTTAGGATTGGACAATGCTGCTACCCCATTAGGACTGAAAGCCATGAAAGAACTGCAAGAACTGAACCCGAAGAAGGATACCGCCACCAACCCAATGATTATGTTCCTGGTAATCAATACTTCAGGATTGATATTGATACCTGTCAGCATTATGATGTATCGTGCCCAGCTGGGAGCCACGCAACCCACGGATATCTTCATTCCTACACTGCTCACTACTTCCATATCCACGCTCGTGGGAATTACCGCTGTCAGTATTTCGCAACATATCAATCTGATATGTAAACCGATACTGATACTTATAAGCTGCATCAGTTTATTTTTTGCAGGTCTCATCTGGGTATTTACACAAGTTAGCCGTGAAGAAATGGGAGTTTACTCTACACTGACAGCCAACATACTGCTGTTCAGTATTATACTCTTGTTTATCGTATGGGGACTTTGGAAAAAAATTAATGTTTACAACGCTTTTATTGAAGGAGCAAAAGAAGGATTCTATACTGCTGTACGTATCATTCCTTATTTAGTGGCATTTCTCGTTGGAATAGCTGTTTTCCGTACTTCAGGAGCTATGGATATGCTGGTGAACGGCATTGCAGCAACAGCAGATTTCTGCGGACTGGATACCAGTTTTGCCGGTGCACTACCTACTGCATTAATGAAAACTTTGAGTGGTAGTGCCGCCAATGGACTGATGATTGATACAATGACGCAGTATGGCGCTGATTCTTTCATAGGGCGCATGAGCTGTGTAGCACGAGGAGCCTCGGATACTACTTTTTATATTCTTGCCGTCTACTTCGGAAGTGTGGGTATCACCAAAACTCGTAACGCCGTAACATGTGGACTGATAGCCGATGCTTCAGGTATCATCGCCGCCATCATCATCAGTTATCTGTTTTTCTTCTAAATAAATAAAATAATCGTATTGCAAAACCTCAAATAACATGATTAGCTATCAAACAGACGGCATTTCAATGCCGGATATTAAAAAACGGGAAACAACGGAATGGATTAAATCTGTTGCTGCTACTTACGGAAAAAGAATCGGTGAAATCGCTTATATTTTCTGTTCAGACGAAAAAATTCTGGAAGTGAATAGACAGTATCTACAGCATGATTACTATACTGATATTATCACTTTTGACTATTGTGAAGGTAACCGTCTTAACGGTGATTTGTTTATCAGTCTCGATACCGTACGCACCAATGCCGAGCTATTTGCCGCTAACGACTATGAACGAGAGTTATATCGCGTCATTATCCATGGAATCTTACACTTATGTGGCATCAATGACAAAGGGCCGGGTGAACGGGAAATCATGGAAACTGCGGAAAACAAAGCACTAGCTATGTTACAAAAAAAGAAAAATAATATTTACCTACAAACTGAATAGTTCGCAAGAGCTAAACGAAAGAACGCTATAATTTAGTATCTTTATCAGGGGGGGCTTCCCTATCATTGCCGACTTTGTGCCAATAAAGTGGCAAAACCTTGCCAATAAGGTGGCACAAGCGTGCCAATGAAGTGGCAAAGTTGTGCCACCCTATTGGCACAACTTCGGTATTAGTATGAGTAGAAAAGGACAGAACAGAACATATCAGACAGATAAAATCACCCTGACTTTTACTAGTAATTTTCCCCGTTCTTTTACACAAACAACTAAGGTAAATAGATAAAACACTACAATATGAAATGAAAATTAGTACCTTTGCATGGTTTAAAAAGAGATTGAACGAATGGAGTTTAAGTATGACGTTATTGTAATTGGAGCTGGACATGCCGGATGCGAAGCCGCTGCCGCAGCCGCTAATCTTGGTTCTAAAACCTGTCTTATCACAATGGATATGAACAAGATAGGACAAATGAGCTGTAACCCTGCCGTAGGAGGTATTGCCAAAGGGCAGATCGTACGGGAAATTGATGCTTTAGGTGGATATATGGGGTTGGTAACAGACAGAACAGCCATCCAATTCCGTATATTAAATCGTTCTAAAGGCCCTGCCATGTGGAGCCCGCGTGCACAATGTGACCGTAATAAATTTATTTGGGCTTGGAGGGAAATCTTGGAAAACACTCCCAATCTACATATCTGGCAAGATACAGTAAAGGAGATTCTTGTTGAAAACGGAGAAATAGTGGGATTAGTTACTCTTTGGGGTGTTACTTTCCGTGCGAAATGTATTGTTTTAACAGCAGGTACTTTCCTCAATGGTTTGATGCATGTGGGACACACCATGCTTCCTGGCGGACGTATGGCAGAACCGGCATCTTACGAATTAACCGAATCCATCGCACGGCATGGCATCACTTATGGACGCATGAAAACGGGAACTCCCGTTCGCATTGATGGAAGAAGCGTCCATTATGAAGATATGGATATTCAGGAGGGCGAAGCAGACTTTCATAAGTTCTCATTTATGAATACCGGAGCCCGTCATCTGAAACAGTTGCCTTGCTGGACTTGTTTTACGAATGAAGAGGCACACCGTATACTCCGTGAAGGTTTACCGGATTCTCCCCTTTTCAACGGACAAATTCAAAGTATCGGTCCCAGATACTGTCCCAGCATCGAAACCAAGATTGTTACTTTCCCAGACAAAGAGCAACATCAACTTTTCTTGGAACCGGAGGGTGAAACGACTCAAGAGCTGTATTTGAATGGTTTCTCTTCCTCACTGCCTATGGATATCCAAATCGAAGCTTTGAAAAAAATTCCGGCTTTCCGTGATCTTGTTATTTACCGGCCAGGATATGCCATTGAATATGACTTCTTCGACCCCACCCAACTGAAACATACGTTGGAAACAAAAAAAATCAAGAACCTGTTCTTTGCCGGACAAGTCAACGGAACTACTGGATATGAAGAAGCAGCCGGACAAGGACTCATCGCAGGTATCAATGCCCACATCAATTGCCATGGCGGAGAGCCTTTTACTCTTGCTCGTGATGAAGCATATATCGGCGTATTAATCGACGATTTAGTAACTAAAGGCGTGGATGAACCTTATCGGATGTTTACGTCACGCGCCGAATATCGTATCCTACTACGTATGGATGACGCAGACATGCGACTCACAGAAAAGTCATGGAAGTTAGGACTTGCCAAAGAAGACCGTTATCAATTGCTAAAAGAAAAGCGAGAAGCTGTAAATAATATTATAGAGTTTACCCGAAATTATTCGATGAAACCTATACTAATCAATCCTGCATTAGAGCAACTCGGCACTACTCCACTCCGCCAGGGATGTAAACTTGTAGATTTAATAAATCGCCCGCAAGTAACCATCAAAAACATGGCTGAACATGTGGGTGCTTTCCAACATGAATTAAATAAAATCAGCGATAGAAAGGAAGAAATTATTGAAGCTGCAGAGATACTCATCAAATACGAGGGTTATATTGGGCGTGAAAGGATTATAGCTGACAAACTAGCAAGGTTGGAAAGTATAAAGATCAAAGGAAAATTTGATTATAATTCCATTCAGTCCCTTTCTACCGAAGCCCGACAGAAATTGATAAAAATAGATCCGGAAACAATAGCTCAAGCAAGCCGTATTCCGGGTGTATCTCCAAGCGATATCAACGTATTGCTCGTGCTTTGCGGTAGATAATTTTCGTGTTCCACGTGAAACAAAGAGTTCAATAAATACATTAAATAAACTGATTATGAGTAAAGAAATGCTTGCTAAAAGTATCCGGGAAATTCCCGATTTTCCTATTCCGGGAATTCTATTTTACGACGTGACTACCCTATTTAAAAATCCGGCAGCCTTACAAGAGCTATCTGATACTTTGTATGAAATGTATAAAAACAAAGGTATCACCAAAGTGGTGGGCATAGAATCAAGAGGGTTTATTATGGGGCCAATTTTAGCTACCCGTCTTGGTGCAGGTTTTGTTCCTATCCGTAAGCCGGGGAAGTTACCCGCAGAAACAATTGAAGAAAGTTATGATAAAGAGTATGGCAAAGACACTGTACAAATCCACAAAGATGCCATCAGCGAAGATGATATTGTTTTATTACACGATGATTTATTAGCTACGGGCGGAACGATGGAAGCTGCTTGCAAATTAGTAAAGAAGATGAAACCTAAAAAAATTTATGTGAACTTTATCATTGAATTAAAAGAATTACATGGAAAAGAAGTCTTTGGGGATGAAGTGAATGTAGAGTCAGTACTTTCTTTATAAATTTAGAAGGTCGGAAAATAAATGGTATAAGGAATTTGCAAGCCCTTCTATTCTACCATAAATATTCTGCCGGTCTCATTTTATTAAGCATACATAACTAAATTATCAACCTATCTCTTGTCTTTACATATACTTAATATTGTATAACTTAACTAATGGAAGAACTCAAAACAAACGATTATCTGAAGGGTATCGTATTAAACCTTCCCGAGAGTCCCGGAATTTACCAATATCTAAATGCCGAAGGGACGATTATATATGTAGGAAAAGCGAAGAATTTGAAGAGACGGGTATCCTCCTACTTCAACAGGGAACACGAACCGGGAAAGACACGGGTGTTAGTGAGTAAGATTGCAGATATTCGATATATCGTAGTCAACACTGAAGAAGACGCTTTGTTACTCGAAAACAACCTCATCAAAAAATATAAGCCTCGATACAATGTCTTGCTGAAAGATGATAAGACTTACCCGTCCATTTGTGTACAAAATGAATATTTCCCTCGAGTATTCAAAACCAGGAGAATTATCAGGAATGGATCTTCTTATTATGGTCCCTACAGTCATATTCCTTCCATGAATGCTTTACTAGACCTTATCAAACATTTATATCCATTACGTACTTGTAATTTAAATCTCTCTCCTGAAAACATACGAGCAGGGAAATTCAATGTTTGTCTAGAATATCACATCAAGAACTGCGCTGGCCCCTGTGTAGGCAAGCAAAGCCTGGAAAATTATCTGAAAAATATAGCCGAAGTCAAGGAGATCCTCAAAGGGAACACCCAGGAGGTAGAACGGATGCTTTTCCAACAGATGCAGGAATTAGCCGCGGAAATGAAGTTTGAGGAGGCACAGAAAATCAAAGAGAAATACCTACTTATAGAAAGCTATCGGGCTAAATCAGAAGTTGTCAGCAATATATTGCACAATATCGATGTATTCGCTATTGAGGAAGACAGTGACGGCAAATCAGCTTTCATCAATTATCTACACATCACCAATGGTGCCATTAACCAGGCTTTTACTTTCGAATACAAGAAACGACTGAACGAAACAAAAGAGGAGTTACTCTCATTAGGGATTATCGAAATGCGGGAACGTTACAAAAGCCTTTCTCGTGAAATAATCGTACCTTTCGAAATGGATATAGAGTTGAAAGATGTTGTTTTTACTATTCCGCAAAGAGGAGATAAAAAGAAACTATTAGAACTATCCATTCTTAACGTAAAACAATATAAAGCAGACCGTCTGAAACAATCGGAAAAATTAAACCCCGAACAACGAATAGTACGCTTACTGAAAGAAATCCAACAGGAACTTCACTTAGACCGGTTACCAATGCAAATAGAATGCTTTGATAATTCCAATATACAAGGCTCAGACCCTGTTGCCGCATGCGTAGTATTCATCAAAGGGAAACCCTCCAAAAAAGATTACCGAAAATATAATATAAAAACCGTAATAGGACCCGACGACTATGCTTCCATGAAAGAAGTCGTAAAAAGGCGCTATCAGCGCGCTCTTGAGGAGAACCTACCCCTACCCGACCTCCTTATTACCGATGGTGGAAAAGGTCAAATGAGTGCCGTAAAAGAGGTGATAAACGAACTCGGTCTTAATATTCCCATTGCCGGACTCGCCAAAGACGATAAACATCGTACTTCGGAATTATTATACGGAGTTCCACCACAAACTATCGGACTTAAACAAAATTCTCCACTTTTCCGCCTTTTGACACAAATCCAAGACGAAGTACACCGTTTTGCCATCACTTTTCACCGTGACAAGCGTAGCAAACGACAGGTAGCCTCTGCTTTAGACGAAATAAAAGGTATCGGAGAAAAGACAAAGAATGCTCTACTCAAAGAGTTCAAGAGTATAAAACGAATCAAAGAAGCACCACAAGAAAACATTATCAGGATTATTGGTGAAGCTAAAGCAAAAATTATCGCGGAATACTTTGCAAGCAAATAGAAAAACAATTACGAATTTATTCGTAACTTTGTAACCCTAAAATTTATTAGAACAATAAAAGATATGAGAGTAGTCATACAACGTGCCGGACATGCATCAGTCACCATCAATGGAACCTGCAAGTCTGCTATTAGCAAAGGTTTCGTGATATTGATAGGCATCGAAGAAACCGATGGGCAAGAGGATATCGACTGGCTATGCAAAAAGATTGTCAACTTGCGTGTTTTTGATGACGAGAATGGCGTGATGAACAAATCTATACTTGATATTAGTGGTGAAATACTGGTAATCAGCCAATTCACTCTCCATGCATCTACCAAGAAAGGTAATCGTCCCTCCTATATCCGGGCTGCAAAACCGGAAATATCCGTACCATTGTATGAACAATTCTGTAAAGAACTAAGTTTTGCATTAGGAAAAGAAGTCGGTACTGGTATATTTGGTGCCGATATGAAAGTAGAACTATTGAACGATGGCCCTGTAACCATTTGTATCGATACCAAAAACAAGGAATAATGACGTTAGAAGAAGCACAAAAAGAGGTAGACCTTTGGATTAAAAAATATGGAGTACGCTACTTCAGCGAACTCACCAATATGGCTGTATTAACCGAAGAAGTTGGTGAATTGGCACGCATAATGTCTCGCAAATATGGTGACCAATCCTTCAAAGAAGGAGAAAAAGACAATATAGAAGAAGAGATTGCAGATGTCCTTTGGGTACTTCTCTGCATCGCAAACCAAACGGGTGTAAATCTTACCGAAGCTTTTACACGCACCATGGAGAAGAAAACCAAACGTGACCAGACAAGACATATCAACAACCCTAAATTATCAAACCATGGAGAAAAATGAAGCTACTCAGAACAAGTATGATGCCGCTTTGGCAAAGTATAACACTCAGCTGGATGATGCAGAAGTAGCTGCACAAGTTGCCAAGATTATTGCAGAGAAAGTACCAGCAAATAACACTCTGGAAGTAAAGAAATTCTTGTTTCACTGCATTGACCTTACCACATTGAACAGTTCGGACAACGATGAAAGCGTAATGAAGTTCACACAAAAAGTGAACCAATTCGACGAGGAATTTCCTGATTTGAAAAATGTAGCCGCCATTTGTGTTTACCCCAATTTTGCAGAAATCGTAAAGGACACATTGGAGGTAGAAAATGTAAATATAGCCTGTGTATCAGCTGGATTTCCCTCCTCACAGACCTTTATTGAAGTGAAGGTAGCCGAAACTGCCATGGCAATTATGGAAGGTGCCGACGAAATAGATATCGTGATTTCCATTGGTAAATTCCTGAGCGAAGACTACGAAACCATGTGCGATGAAATACAAGAACTGAAAGATGTATGCAAGGAGCACCACCTAAAAGTTATTCTTGAAACCGGTGCACTGAAGACAGCTTCAAATATCAAAAAAGCCTCCATCCTATCCATGTATGCAGGAGCCGATTTCATTAAGACCTCTACGGGCAAGCAGCAACCAGCCGCCACTCCCGAAGCTGCTTACGTGATGTGTCAGGCCATAAAAGAGTATTATGCACTGACAGGTAATAAGATTGGTTTCAAACCGGCAGGAGGCATTAATTGCGTGAATGATGCATTGATATATTATACAATTGTCAAAGAAGTTCTGGGCGAAGAATGGTTGGATAACAAGCTGTTCCGCTTAGGAACCAGTCGTCTTGCCAATCTACTGCTCTCGGAAATAAAAGGCAAAGAAATGAAGTTCTTTTAAGAACCCACATTTACTTAATAAAAACTAAAGAATATTGATAGGAAAAGCCAAAACTTTTCCTATCTTTGTGATATAGAACGCCGATAGAGTTTTGGCTAAAGTATTGTATTAGAGAACGTTTCATTTATTATCTTTTTCTCGAAATTCGGCAAAATTTCATATTACGAAAGGTAATAAGCAAACGGGTCTCACGCACTTTCACGTATATACTCTTGTTATATATCGAATGGCGCGTGAGACTGTTGCTTGTATCTCGTAAAAGGTTTGCCGAAACCTCGGGAAAGATATAGGGCAACAGTTCTCACGCCTTTTGGTAACAAACATTAAGACAAGAGTATGGAAACAAAAAAGACATTACTTTTCAACACTAATCCCCAGCCTGGAGTTGCGGATTTAAATCATCAGCACGCACTGTTCATCGGACTAATAGCAGGAGAGCAAAAACAGTTTTATACTAACAGTCTGACTACCGGTGCCAATCAAAAACTGTTAGACTCTCTCCTATCCGATAAAGCCAAAATAAAAGAACCCCTTCAAATTCAATCAATATTCAACTTTCTAAAAGAAGAAGGTGAACGAAGTGCATATAATATCATGATTCCTCTTTTCTTGTCCATCAAAGGAAAAGAAAAACGTGAAGCCGCCATTCAAGAACGATTTATAGGTATCGAACGTCTCGTTCAGTATTGCAGAAACCTAAATAATTTTCTCCAATATATTCAATTCCACAGTACCCTCCGCATCACAAACGAGGATCTACAGCGAGGTATATTGGCATGGGACTTAAGTAAGATGATAATCCTTGCCCGTATCGCCTACGACTACCAACTTATCAATGAAAAAGAAGCATGGGAATATATTGAATTTGCAGACAAGAAATGCCGTGAATGTTTTACATCCTGGGAAGAAGTAGGTAAAAGCTACTTATTAGGACAGGTGATAAATTATCCCGGTGAAGATGAGTTTAAAAAAGTTATCGGATATTATTGTTCTGCCATGAAAGATGTAAAAAGTCCATGGATAAATACACCGTTTTAATTCAAACGGTTTATTTATCCCGCTCAATCACATAATCAAGATAAGAAATAAGAGCTTTTTTTACATCTGTATCAGGAACAACAGACAACAACTGAAGTGCTTTTTCTTTATAAGTATACATCGTTTGAATAGCGTATTCAATACCACCATTCTGCTTGGCAAAGTCGATTAAATGGGCTATTTCTTCATCAGACGCCGTTCCACTCTTTACTTTGACGGCAATGGCTTGTGCTGTACTATTCTCAGTAGAATTCAATGCATAGAGAACAGGCAAAGTCAGCTTTCCTTCTAACATATCATTACCGGTCGGTTTACCGATCTCCTTACTCTCATAATAATCGAATATATCATCTTTTATCTGAAAACAAAGACCGATATACTCACCAAGCAACCGTGCATATTCAGCCTTTTCACCATCTACCCCCACCGACAGGGCACCAGCTTTTGTACAAGCAGCAAATAAAACTGCTGTCTTCTTACTAATAACATCGAAGTAAATATCTTCTGAAAAATGAGGATTACTTACATTGGAAAGTTGCAAAAGTTCCCCCTCCGCCAAATCTTGTCCCAGATTGGAAACGACATCGATAATATCATAATTACGAGTCATACCAACTTCCACCAAAGCCGTAGCCAGCAAATAATCTCCCGACAGCACCGCTACCTTATTATTAAAGATAGCATTTACAGAAAGCTGTCCCCGGCGTTCGGTACTCTCATCCACCACATCATCATGTACCAAACTGGCATTATGCAGAAGTTCTAAAGCAACTGCCGCATGCAATGTAGCGGGACAAACCTCACCATAAAGCTTTGCAGCCAACAGCACCAATATCGGACGCATCATCTTCCCGTTCTTTTGCCGGATATGTGCAATTACACTATTCAACAAAAGATTAGAACTGGAGAGAGAAGTATCAAAATGCTTCTTAAACTCTTCCAATTCTACAGAAATCGGGGATTTAATGAGGGATATACTTTCCATAGACCGTGCTATTTGAGCACAAAAATAGTAATAAAACGGTTAATACGGTATTTTTTTGTACTTTTACCATGAAAAAAAGGATAAATCTATGAATTCTACCGATAAACTTTTCCTACTCGATGCATATGCACTGATATATCGTGCCTATTATGCATTCATCAAAAATCCGCGAATTAATTCAAAAGGCTTCAATACCTCTGCCATCCTAGGTTTTGTAAATACTCTGGAAGAAGTGCTTAAAAAAGAAAATCCCAGTCACATAGGAGTAGCGTTCGACCCTGCCGGACCTACATTCCGTCATGAAGCCTACGAACAGTATAAAGCGCAGCGGGAAGAAACTCCCGAAGCTATCCGTCTCTCTGTACCCATTATAAAGGATATCATTCGTGCCTATCGCATCCCCATCCTGGAAGTTTCCGGCTACGAAGCCGACGACGTAATAGGTACTCTTGCCACTGAAGCCGGTAAACAAGGGATTATCACTTATATGATGACCCCCGACAAGGACTATGGACAGTTGGTATCGGATAAAACATTCATGTATCGTCCCAAACATAGTGGTGGTTTCGAAGTAATGGGAGTGGAAGAGGTAAAAGCCAAATTTGATATCCAATCAACTTCGCAGGTTATCGATATGCTGGGACTGATGGGCGACTCTTCCGATAATATTCCCGGTTGTCCGGGCGTGGGAGAGAAAACCGCACAAAAACTGATTGCCGAGTTCGGAAGTATTGAAAATCTCCTTGAACATACCGACCAACTAAAAGGTGCGCTCAAAACCAAAGTAGAGAATAACCGGGAAATGATTATATTCTCCAAATTTCTCGCCACTATCAAAACCGATGTTCCCATTAAGCTCGACATGAATACACTTGTCCGTGAAGAACCGAACGAAGAAGAACTTCGCAAGATTTTTGAGGAGTTGGAATTTCGTACGCTCATCGATCGCGTTCTTAAAAAAACAAGTACCCCCTCCTCCCCTTCTCCAGCTTCGGTCTCACCTGACCTATTTGCCGGAACCCTATTTGCTCAAGAACCGACCGCCACTCCTGAAAAAAATGATCCGGTTCAAGGCGATTTGTTTGCAAATTTTGCGGGCAATGGGACAGACGGCTCGAAAAATTCAAATCTAACGCGGTTAGAAATGCTCAATGTAGACTACCAACTTATTGATACAGAAGAAAAAAGGGGAAAAATTATTCAAAAGTTACTTACATCTGAAATTCTCTCAATAGATACGGAAACTACAGGAACCGAACCGATGGAAGCAGAATTAGTCGGAATGAGTTTCAGTGACGCTGAAAACAGGGCCTATTACGTACCTGTTCCGGCAAATCGGGAAGAAGCGTTAAAAATAGTAAATGAGTTACGTCCCCTCTATGAAAATGAGAAATCTTTGAAAGTAGGACAAAATATCAAGTATGATATGATAGTCCTCAAAAATTACGGCATTCAAGTAAAGGGAAAACTTTTTGATACAATGCTCGCACATTATGTCCTGCAACCGGAACTTCGTCACAATATGGACTATCTGGCGGAAATCTACCTGCACTATCAAACCATCCACATTGACGAACTCATCGGAGCCAAAGGAAAAAATCAGAAAAACATGCGCGACCTTCCTCCGGAAGATGTTTACCGTTATGCCTGCGAAGATGCGGACGTCACTCTGAAATTGAAGAATATATTGGAGAAGGAATTAAAGAAACAAGATGTAGAACATTTATTCCATGAAATTGAAATGCCCCTTGTCCCCGTACTTGTCAATATAGAGAGTAACGGAGTACGTATCAGCACAGAAGCCTTGAAACAATCATCGGAGCACTTCACTATCCGTTTACAGGAAATAGAAAAGAACATCTACGAAATGGCAGGCGAAACATTCAACATCAGTTCCGCCAAACAGGTAGGCGAGATACTCTTCGACAAACTGAAAATCGTGGATAAAGCCAAAAAAACCAAGACCGGACAGTATGTCACCTCAGAAGAAGTGTTACAGACCTACCGCAACAAACACGAGATTATCGGTAAGATATTGGAATACCGTGGTCTGAAAAAATTGCTCAGCACCTATATCGACGCCCTACCCCAACTGATAAACTCTCGTACCGGACGAATACATACCTCTTTCAACCAAGCAGTAACCGCCACAGGGAGACTCAGCTCCAGTAACCCGAACCTGCAAAACATCCCTATCCGCGATGAAGACGGTAAGGAAATCCGTAAAGCTTTTATCCCGGACGATGGTTGTAAGTTTTTCTCTGCCGACTACTCACAGATTGAACTACGTATCATGGCTCATCTGAGTGGAGACAAAAATATGATAGACGCCTTCCTCAGCGGTTACGACATCCACGCCGCCACCGCCGCAAAGATATACAAGGTAAATATCAATGAAGTAACCGCCGACATGCGCCGCAAAGCCAAGACTGCCAACTTCGGTATCATCTATGGCATTTCTGTCTTCGGACTGGCAGAACGCATGAACGTCTCCCGTCAGGAAGCCAAGGAATTGATTGACGGATACTTTGAGACTTACCCCCAAGTCAAGGAATACATGGATAAAAGCATCCAAGTGGCACGCGAAAACGGCTATGTTGAAACTATCTTCCACCGCAAGCGCTTCCTGCCGGACATCAACTCCCGGAATGCCGTTGTCCGCGGTTACGCCGAGCGGAATGCCATCAACGCCCCCATTCAGGGAAGCGCCGCCGATATCATCAAAGTAGCCATGGCACACATCAATCAACGCTTTCAAAGTAACAATCTGAAAGCAAAAATGATTTTACAGGTCCATGACGAACTAAATTTCAGCGTTCCAGAGGCAGAAAAAGAGATTGTGCAACAAATTGTAATCGAAGAGATGGAGCATGCTTATCGCATGCTCGTACCCCTGAAAGCCGATTGCGGATGGGGGAAAAACTGGTTGGAAGCCCATTAATCGATTCGATAACTTTATTTAACTTACAATCAGAAAGCAACAGAAGCAATCAGTTTAAAATACAGTTTGCTCACAAGAATATCCGGCAAGCGTTCTGCCGGATATTTTTTGTTCATCTATCTTAGCAAAAAGGAAGCATATTCTTCTTCATCAAATTGACATTTTGATAATATTTAAACCAAAAATTAAGATTATGTCAATATAATACGTACCTTTGCAGCGAAATCAATGACACATTGATAGAATATAGTAAGTTAAACTCTAAAACATAAATCCATGAAGACTTTAAAAAATTTGATTTTATTTGCTTGTCTTTTCGCTTGTGGCATGAATGCGTCAGCTGACAATAAAAGTAACCTCATTTACAATTCGGAAGAGGTAAATGGCGTAATGGTTGGCCAAACCGTATACAAGATGGATGGTGGTACATTATCAAATTACATGAAGTACAACTATAAGTACGACGACCAAAACCGCATGACAGAAAATGAAACTATGAAATGGAACAGTACAGAGAATACATGGAACAAAGATTTGTGTATCCGTTATGCCTATCAAGGTAAGACACTTACCACTACTTACTATAAATGGAACAAAAAGAAAGGTGAATACATCCTGGTTCCCGAAATGACGGTAACAATGGACAACCCGAACATGTAATTCATTCTTTCTCTCTCAAAAAACTTTACTACTAACACTAACCAAAACCTTTATAAAATAAAAAGCGGCGGAGCACATTGTGTATTCCGCCGCTTTTTATTCATTATTCAAGAGTACGGTATTTGTTCACAGCCGCCCCCATACCGTCAATGAAGCCTATCTTGTTCCTCACACCGTCTATATTGAACTTTACATATTGATCATAATAAAGCGTAGCGCAATCAGAGTTTTCTTCTTTCAGTTTACGATACTCCTTCCAACACTTGTCATATTCTTCAATAGCCAGTTTTATGGCTGTCCGGTCATATTCTCCTGTCCGGTCTCCCTGATACCCCTTCAGCATCACAATCCAGCCTTGTTCCATAATTCTATAAAGCCAATAACCATACAAAGAAGAAGTCCTGATATAATGCTCCACTACTTCATCGCTACATTCCACCCTCCGGGAAAGCTTTACTATTTCTTCCCAAAGAGCAACGGAAAGCTTCATCTCGTACAAAGCTTCGTCAACGTTACCTTTTTTCAAAATCGCGTCGAACACTTTCTTCAATTGGTTCGTACCCCCCAAATAATGATCGCGCGTCCACGTAACACTGACAGGGTGTATCAACGAACCTCTTCCCCGGATAATAGCATCGGGAGTCAGAAGGCACAATCTGCGGAAATAAGGTAATGACTCATCGGAAATCCCTATTTTTAATGCATACTCATTGAAGATCTCTTTTTCTGCCCGGTCGGGATTTTTCGCCCACTGGCTCATTACATACGTATTCAAGTCGCACCAGAGTTCATTAGAAATATAAGGGCCAAACCAACCGCCCCCTCTCGACCATGTCCACACACCGGAGAAGAGAGGATTGTCTTTTATATCGTTCAGACAACGTGGCGCAGCATCATTCTTAGTCTCCTCGAACCCGTTAATCACAGCATCGGCCATGTAGTTCGGATAGGCTCCTTTTCCTTCGTATTCTCGCTGGCATTGTACCTCTATCACCTGCTTATGCTTTCCCAAAGTAATCGTTCTATTGAAAGGGAAAGTCCTGAAATAATCACCATTCGTATGCTTGATGGCAAGATAGAGATTGGAATGCGGTTCCACCTGTTCCGTCACGGCCAGATAATAGTCCGGACGGACATGGAAGAAACCAAAATCCCATGTCCGGTATACAATCTTCTTATTCCGCTTCACACATACCTCTTCCCTCAGCAAATTCATCAGCTTGGCATGTATCTCGATGCTCTTGTCATACTTCTTTTTATAATCTACCGGTCCGTTTCCCGTATGATACGGGATGTTGTGCGTATAAGTCTCACCCGTACGAATGACCAATCCATCCATTTCCGGAAAACGCTCGAACAACTCCTTCAGCATCGCCCGGTGTATCTCCCATGTCTTGGGCTTCTCGAACGAAATCTTTCCTTCTTCGTCGCATATCTCGTCTTTATAAAGATCTACCAGTTTCTTAGGCAGCACAATGATATCCGTAAAGTAGAAAGCTTGCAAACCATTCCGGTGACATTCATCAATCTGAGTCCTGATTTCCTTCGTCAGCATTTCTACCCAAGCCCTCTCTTCCGAACCTTTCGGAAAGATACGCTTGTCGAACTTAGAAAAACTGACGGCACACTGCGGAAACTTAAACTCATTGATAACCATGCCATTCATCCCGAAAGAAGCCAACTTCTCCGGATTGCGAAAAGCGGTTTGCGTCATGGCATCTCCCGGATTATGATGTACCATATCCATTACCAGATAATCTTTTTTCTCTGACTGCTGCGCAATAATAGGTAAAGACAAGCAAATACCCATACTCAATAATATCCACTTTTTCATTCTCTTCTATCTGTTAATTAATATTCTTGTTAATTCCCCACTGCTTATTGGGCTCACTTCCCATTACAAACGACAGAATACCCCCTTTCATAATATCCTCATGCGACAAGATAGACCGGCTATAAGGTTTCCCATTCAATGTAGCTGACTGGATATAGATATTCTTCTCCGAATATCCTTTCGCCTCAACCCTGAATTCTCTGCCGCTCTCAAGAGTGATGACCACTTCCTCAAAACCGGGACTTCCAATTACATAATACGGTGAACCGGGACATACCGGATAAAAGCCCATCATACCGAACACCAGCCATGCCGACATTTGTCCGGCATCATCATTCCCACTCAGTCCGTCCGGTGCAGGATAATATTCCCTTTCCAGTATTCTATGAACCCACTTCTGGGTCTTCCATGGCTCACCGGACAATGCAAAAAGATAAGGGATATGATGCCCCGGCTCATTACCGTGCCAGTAATAATCTTTCTCAAAGAAAGTATCAAGCCGGTTTATAAAGCGTTCCTTACCAATATGTTTCATCAGCCCTTCCACATCGTGGGGCACGTACCAGGTATAGTGAAAAGGCGTACCCTCACAGATATAATCTGCGGACTTATCAAATTCAAAAGGTTCCACCCACTTACCGTCTGCATGCCGTCCGCGGGCATATCCCGTTTCAGGATCAATCACGTTTTTATAGTTCATCGCCCTATGGGACAATACTTCATAATCAACCTTCTTCCCAAGCTTGCAGGCAACCTGCGACAAGACAAAATCATCATAAGCATACTCCAACGTGCGCGACACCTGTTCCCGTTTATGAAATGCATCCCACACATTGTCTTCCAATGGTATATAATCATATTGCAGATAAGAGTCCAGTGCTCTGCGCCCTTTACCTTCCACATAACTTTTTTTATCCGTATTTACCTGGAACGCATTCTTACGCATCAATCGGTAAGCCTCCTCATAGTCAAAACCCGGAATGTCTTTTACAATAGCGTCACCCAGCATCGCGATACCATGGTCGCCAATCATCGCCGCGGTATAATTGTTCCACAACGGGAAAATAGGTAACCATCCGCCTTGCTGCCCTTTTAGAATAAATGATTTTGAGAAATCCCCCACTATAGAAGGACTTAGAATGGTATAAAGCGGTAATACAGCCCTATAAATATCCCACATAGAAAAGTCACAGTAATAGGAAAACCCTTTTGCCTGATGCACAGTATGCTTTTCCGCAAAACCGGGATAGTATCCTTTGACATCACTGAACGTACGCGGAAGCATACGGGCATTATAAAGAGCCGTATAGAATTGCGTTTTCTTTTTTTCATCATTACCCTTTACGGCTATCTGTCCCAAAGCCTTTTCCCAGTCGGCAGCCGAACGGGATTTCACTGTCTCAAAATCCCAATCCGGTATCTCCGTCTCCAGGTTCTCGCGGGCATTATCAACACTTGTAAAGGAAGTCCCTATCTTCACCTTCATGCAATTGTTCTTCAAGGCCGACAGCTTTATCCAAGCGCCTACTTCACATCCTTTACCCTCAATTTCCGTTTGTCCCACTACAACCATACTGTCTTTCCACACGCCGAAGGTATCGAAATCGGTTTCAAACTTGACTACAAAATATCCACTGAAACCGGCACTCTTACCACCTCCCTGATAAATACGATAGGCGGGATTATAACCGGTCACTTCCCTGTTTTTCGTATCAATTCTGATATATCCCTGTTTTTTATCACTGTTCGGCTCAATAACGATATATCGTTCTCCTTCATCCGGGGGAAAATTAAACCGCATCATTCCCGCATGAGAAAGACCGGTCATCTCCGCACGAATTCGGTAGTCCTCCAAAGTTACCTCATAACAAGAGGGCTTTGCCATTTCTTTATCATGGCCGAAGTGTGAAGCACGTTCCCGGGCATCCGTCTTCAACTCTCCCACCATCGGCATTAGGGTGACACTTCCATAATCTTGCGTACACGAACCGCTTATCCAGTGACTTGCCCTGAAACCCTGAATTTCGTTGTGATAATAATAATACGGAGGATTACATTTACGTTCACCTTCCAGCGTCTGCGCCACCCAATTCGTCATTCCATTGGGTACTCCCACAGCGGGCATAGTCTGGCCTTTTTCTTCCGACGGAGCTTTATCTCCCCGGGCATGCCGCTGTACATCTGTACCGATAAGCGGATTTACATAGTCCCCAAATTTCCCTGTTTGTGCCATCAGGTTACCCGACAGCAACAATGCGCACAATACGCCTGCATACAATTTCATAAATACCGTGTCGTGTTTGATTGTTGATACACCAGCATTTTACATCCCATACTGATATATAAGCAAAAATAAAGCAAATATCCGAAACAGCCAAAAACTATATTATAAAGAAACACACAGATAAATAAAGCCCTACCTTTGTGCCAATAAAAAAAATAAATATGATACCTCAAGAACTTATTCGTTACATAGAAACAGAAATCATCCCCCGATACAAAGATTTTGATAAAGCACACAATTTGTCGCATGTGGAAACCGTTATTGACGAAAGTCTGGCACTTGCCCGCCAACATCCCGAAACCGACGAGCGCATGGTCTATACTATCGCGGCTTATCATGACACAGGGCTCTGCCGCGACCGGGCCACACATCATCTTTTGTCCGGAGAGATACTGGCGGCAGATGATACCCTGCATCAATGGTTCTCAGAGGAAGAAATACAAACGATGAAAGAAGCCGTAGAAGACCACCGGGCATCTACCGACCATGAGCCCCGCAGTATCTATGGCAAAATCGTTGCCGAAGCCGACCGTATTATTGACCCGGACATCACCCTGCGCCGCACCGTGCAATATGGTCTGAAGCAAAACCCTACGACAGATGAGGAATGGCACTACCTACGGTTCCACAAACATCTGATGGAAAAGTATGCACCGGGCGGCTATCTGAAACTTTGGTTCCCTAATTCCAAAAATGCAGAACGGCTGAAAGAACTGCAAACCATCATTGCTGATGAAACGTTGCTGAAGTCTGTCTTCCACCGGCTATATGCCGAGGAAAGACGATAGAGAAAAGGGATTTTCCTTCCCTACCATTGCCGACTTTGTGCCAATAAAGTGGCAAAGCCTTGCCAATAGGGTGGCACAAGCATGCCAATATGATGGCAAAGTTGTGCCACTCTATTGGCACAATACTGGCATTAAAGGGATGAATTTAAAGGCTTTGCTTCAGGTATATCATATCTTTTAATAATATGCCCTCTTCCACTATAGGATGGTCGTAATTATCGGTAAAAAAGTTCTCGATACGGTGGGAATATTCAAAACCGCAACTTTTATAAAATCCGGTTGTCCCCGGAACATCTCCGGTCCCGACTATCATTTGAGTATATCTTCCCGAATAGTGATTTATCAGATAGTTTATCATTGTCCTTCCATATCCCTGCCGTTGGAAATCAGGAGTAACAGCCAAGTTTTTCAGTTCACAAACACCGCTTCCTTCGTCGGTAACCACACAAACGGCTTTAACGCCCCGATCTTCGAGCACAAACATTTCGCCCCGTTCCAAGTAACGGTCGATCATGGACTCTTGCTCATCGGCAAGCAACAGTAAATCCAAATACTGCTTTTTATTGGCAATAACCAAAGACAGGTTCATAATCTTTTCCATTTTATCCATGTGAACAAAGATAAGTATTCCCTCCTTAAAAACTGATATTCCACAAAAGAGAAAGTATAAGAAGATTACCGCATTAGCCTAAAATTGATTATCTTTGCACCCCAAAATGAGACAAAAAAGAATGATATAATCAATTGATAATAACAAAAATACTATAACACTATGGCATTAAAAGCTGGTATCGTAGGACTTCCCAACGTAGGAAAATCTACTCTTTTCAACTGCTTGAGCAGTGCAAAAGCGCAAGCGGCAAATTTCCCGTTTTGTACAATCGACGCCCAAATGGGGCAAGTATCCGTACCCGATGAGCGGTTGACCCGTCTTGCCGAACTGGTTCATCCGGGACGTATCGTACCCGCCGTATGCGATATTGTCGACATTGCCGGTTTGGTGAAAGGTGCCAGCAAAGGCGAAGGCCTCGGTAACCAATTCTTGGGCAATATTCGCGAGTGTGACGCCATCATCCATGTGTTGCGTTGCTTCGACAACGGAAACATCGTGCATGTGGACGGTTCGGTAAACCCCGTGCGCGACAAGGAAATCATCGACACCGAACTGCAACTGAAAGACCTCGACACGGTAGAAAACCGCATCAAGCGCGTGGAAAAAGTAGCTAAAGTAGGTGGCGACAAGATGGCAAAGATAGAATACGATCTCCTGCTCCGTTACAAAGATGCATTGGAACAAGGACAGAGTGCCCGTACTGTAATACCTCAAAACGATGATGAAGAGCAGTGCGCCAAACAGATGTTCCTGCTCACCACCAAACCCGTGCTCTACGTCTGCAATGTAGACGATACCAGTGCCGCCACCGGCAACCAATACGTGGAGCAAGTACGCGAAGCCATCAAGGGAGAGGATGCCGAACTCATCATCATCTCCGCACAGACCGAGGCCGACATCGCCGAATTGGAAACGTACGAAGAAAAGCAGATGTTCCTCGAAGACCTCGGATTGAAGGAAAGCGGCTGTAACCGCCTGATTAAGGCCATCTACAGCCTCCTGAACCTGGAGACCTTTATCACCGCCGGAGAAATGGAAGTAAAGGCGTGGACTTATCACAAAGGCTGGAAAGCCCCGCAATGCGCCGGAGTTATCCATACGGACTTTGAAAAGGGATTTATCCGTGCAGAGGTCATCAAATACGAAGACTACATCAAATATGGCAGTGAGGTCGCGGTACGCGAAGCCGGTAAGCTGGGTGTTGAAGGCAAGGAATACGTGGTGCAGGATGGGGACATCATGCATTTCCGGTTCAATGTATAAGAAGAACGGGGCGGCCAAAAGTCCTGAAAAAGACCTTCCTTATCGTATCTTTCAAGTCGAGCTGACCGATCTGGAAAATGGAGACCGGGGCGAAGAGTTTTACTATATGGAGAAAGAAAACTACGTTAAGTAACAATCCTAATAAGAAACCTCAAATGGCAAATAATAGATTAAAGTATCTCATTGCAGGTACCGGCGGCGTAGGTGGCAGTATTGCCGGTTTCCTTGCATTGGCCGGAAAAGACGTTACTTGCATTGCACGCGGCGAACATCTTGCCGCCATACGTGAGCATGGTTTGCGGCTACATTCCGACCTGAAGGGCGAACATACGCTGAAGACGCCCGCTTATACGGCGGAAGAATATGCCGCTCTCGCTTCTTCATCGGCCGGCTACAAGGCAGATGTCATCTTCGTATGCGTCAAAGGGTATTCGGTAGACTCCATTACGGAACTTATCAAACGCGCTTCTCACGAAAATACGGTAGTTATTCCTATCTTGAACGTTTACGGTACGGGCCCCCGCATCCAACGTCTGGTTCCGGACGTAACGGTACTGGACGGTTGCATCTACATCGTAGGTTTCGTTTCGGGAAAAGGGGAAATTACGCAAATGGGCAAGATATTCCGTCTGGTCTACGGGGCACACCGGGGCACTGATGTTTCCCGTGAAACATTGGAAGCCGTGCAACGTGATTTACAGGAAAGTGGCATCAAAGCCGAAATATCCCCCGATATCAACCGGGATACGTTCGTAAAATGGTCTTTCATCTCTGCCATGGCTGTGACAGGAGCTTACTACGACGTGCCTATGGGGGAAGTCCAGAAGCCGGGTAAAGTACGCGATACTTTTATCGGCCTTTCTCAAGAAAGCGCTGCATTGGGACGGAAATCAGGCATTGAATTTAAGGAGGATATTGTAGAATATAATCTTAAAGTTATCGACAAACTCGCGCCCGAAAGTACCGCTTCCATGCAGAAAGATATGGCGAGAGGACACGAGAGTGAAGTGCAGGGGTTACTTTTCGACATGATTGCGGCAGCGGAGGAACAAGGAATTGAAGTTCCGACGTACAGGATGGTGGCGGAGAAGTTTAAATAAAAATCACATACATATTAACCTAAATTGGCAAGTAAACAAGATTATTTTCTAACTTTGCTGCATAATCAAGTTAATAACTCTATTCCTTCAACAATATGCTAGCATTATTCTCCATCAACTGGAACCCTAATCCCGAACTGTTTAATCTCTTCGGAAGTATCCCAATCCGTTATTACGGTCTACTATGGGTTATAGGTATCGCACTCGCTTACGTAATAGTCCACCGTCAATACCGTGACAGAAAGATTGATGAAAAGAAGTTTGAACCGTTGTTCTTTTATTGTTTTTTCGGCATACTGATTGGAGCACGGTTGGGACATTGCCTGTTCTATCAGCCCGACTACTATCTGAACCACTTTTGGGAAATGATACTTCCGGTAAAGTTCCTGCCCGACGGCGGTTGGAAATGGACCGGATATGAAGGGCTTGCCAGTCATGGCGGTACATTAGGCTTGATTATCTCCCTATGGCTCTATTGCCGCAAGACCAAGATGCATTACATGGATGTGCTCGATATGATCGCTGTGGCTACACCTATCACAGCGTGCTGCATCCGTCTGGCCAACCTGATGAATTCTGAAATCATCGGCCAGCCCACCGATGTGCCTTGGGCTTTCGTCTTTGAACGGGTAGATATGCTTCCCCGCCATCCGGCGCAGCTTTACGAAGCAATCGCTTATTTTATCTTCTTCCTGGGAATGGTTTACCTGTATAAACGGGGACTGAAAAAACAGGTCTCCCTCCCCTATCATCGTGGTTTCTACTTCGGCCTTTGCTTGACGGAAATATTCGTATTCCGCTTCTTCATCGAGTTCTTGAAAGAGAACCAAGTAAACTTTGAAGACAGTATGAGACTGAATATGGGACAATGGCTGAGCATTCCTTTCATTATTATCGGTATCTATTTCATGTGTTTCTACGGGAAAAGAAAGAAATAAAACTACGCTCATAACGAAAGTATAAATTAGAATAAAGCATAGCGAATTAAATAATATAGAATTCGTTATGCTTTGTTTTTTCTTTATGTATAGAGCTGTAGAAAACATATTATGATCAAATTGTTGCTAATTCATAGCTTTTAAAACAAACAAATGTTTTTCAGAACGCATAAAAGAATTCCGTACCCAAAGATACCGCAGAGACAACCGATTACTCTAAATATTGATATTGCTACATATTATGAAATAAATTCAACTACCACTTAAATATAAATTTAATTCTACATACCACCACGAAACATTTATAGCCTATTTAGTTAATTAATAACAAAAGAATACTTACTTGTTATATTTTTTGTATATTCAGACTTTAATCTTACATGCTATGAAACAGATTTATTACTTAATTACGATTATTACAATAATCACAATAGCTAGTTGTGATAGTAGTAGTGAAGTAGAAAATGTTTCAAAAGTAGCTAATCTGCGAAGCATGAATTCCAATTGTAATGGTTTCGGTGGCGGTTGTTTACCCAATTGTCATATAGAAACAAACGATGATACCGGAGAAATAACTCTGACTTTTACACCCAACGAAACATATAGTTGTACTAATTTCCATGTCAGTTATACAGGAACTTCTATAGGCAATGCCTGGCTATCACTCTCAAACAATTCAAGCCAAGATGTTAAAATCAATGATAACGGATATACATATGTCCAAATAGAAGTATCATGTACTGATTATAATTGTACTTGCAGTAGATATTATATGGTAGAAGCAGGGGAAAAACCCGAAGATATCGGCCCCATAGAAATAGGGACTAATTGTGGAAGAGAATACTATTCACACTCATTTGAATGTATAAATGGAAAATTATATATATTCTGTAACGATAGTGAATACGATGAATACGATCCTGAAAAAAATCCTTTTAAAATGGTTATCGACAGTTATACCACGAGGATACATATTCCCGGAGACGAAGATGACAATAGTAACTTCCCTGATGGTGGCGGATATATTTTGGGAGATCCTATCGAGCTGAATAATATATATGAAGGGTATGCCACCGTTTATTTTTATAGTTCACAATGTAAATATCCTGAGCAACATTGTTATTATATTACTTACAACTGGATGGATGATGTAGAATATATAAATAATGTACATGTAAACGAGACAAATTCGCATCCCACTTATTAATTTTAATTGCCATGAAAAAATCACTCCCTACCATGATAGCAATACTATTGCTACAATTTTCCAGTATGATGTTTGGACAAGAAGAAGTAAAACTGTTCAATAATACAGGAAACAAAGAAATATTTTCAGAGACTTATTATTATGATGTCGCTACAAACTATACCTCTAACAATTTTCATAGTAGTGACGGCAGTCTATATCGGGATTTCCGAAAGGACGTCGATCCTTTTTGGAAAGATAGTAATACCACTACTAAACAGGAAGGTCAAATTACCCATAATTTGAGTGAATTTCTTATTCATAGGGACAGTGTACAGATGCAGGTAACGTTAGCAGACAGTCTCAGTCCTATATTGATACTTCAATTTTTGAAGGACGAACTGGAAGTACAAGGTATTAAGGCTTATTATCCCTCAAAGGGGAAACAACCTGCCGATTACCTTGCTGAAATCAGTTCCTGCAAATGCTATTATCAACTCAATTCACTCCAAGTGAATAAGAAAAGATATACCGGAAACTATCGCGTGGAATATATAGTGAAATGGAAAGAAAAAGATGCACAAAAAACGTTTCCTGCCGAAAGCGAAACCAAAGAACATATTATCTATGAATGGGAACGTAAACATAAAGCAGAAATGGATGAGATACCCAATTTATCTACTTCAATGACAATGCTTTGTCATAAGATAGCCAAAGCTAAGGCCAAACAAATAATATCCGCCTTGAAAAAGGGAAGTTAATCACTTCCCTTTCACTATTCTCTTAATATCATTCAACTTATTCAGCGCTTCCAGCGGAGTCAGGTTATTCACGTCAAGATTGAGTATCTCATCGCGTATCTGACACAGTACAGGATCATCAAGCTGGAAGAAACTCAGTTGCATACCACCGGCAGAAGAAGCACCTTCGGTAATGGTTTTACCGCTGACCATCCCGGTCTGACGGTTCTCTACCTCCAACTGATGTAATATTTCATCGGCACGCTTCACAATACTTTTCGGCATACCCGCCAACTTTGCTACGTGAATACCAAAAGAGTGTTCACTACCTCCACGTTCCAATTTACGCAAGAAAATAACTTTATTGTCGACCTCTCTCACCGATACATTGTAATTCTTGATGCGTTTGAAACTCTTCTCCATTTCATTCAGCTCATGGTAGTGCGTGGCAAACAATGTACGAGCTTTGGCACGAGGATGTTCATGGATATATTCTACGATAGCCCAGGCGATGGAGATACCATCGTAAGTGGAGGTTCCACGACCCAACTCGTCAAAAAGTACCAGACTACGCGAAGAAAGGTTGTTCAGAATATCCGCCGCTTCATTCATCTCCACCATGAAAGTAGACTCACCGACGGAAATATTATCACTGGCACCCACACGGGTAAATATCTTGTCCACCAATCCAATATGCGCACTTTCCGCCGGTACAAAGCTACCTATCTGAGCCAGCAAAGTAATCAATGCGGTCTGTCTCAACAAAGCGGACTTACCCGCCATATTGGGACCGGTAATGATAATAATCTGCTGTGTATTATTGTCCAACATCACATCATTAGCGATATACCTCTCGCCAATCGGCAACTGCTTTTCGATGACCGGATGACGTCCCTGATGAATTTCCAACACATCATCATCGGCAATGACGGGACGGATATAATTGTTCTCCCTGGCAGAAGTGGCAAAAGACAACAAACAGTCCAGACGGGCTATCTGGTTCGCATTTATCTGAATGGCGGGTATGAATTCGCTTAATGCCTGCACCAGTTCCGTATAAAGCTGCGTTTCAAGCACCAATATCTTGTCTTCCGCACCGAGTATCTTGTCTTCATATTCTTTCAACTCTTGCGTAATGTAACGTTCCGCATTGACCAACGTCTGCTTACGTATCCACTCCTGTGGCACTTTATCCTTATGCACATTACGCACTTCGATATAGTAGCCGAACACATTGTTATAGGCTATCTTCAAACTGGGAATACCCGTCAACTCGCTTTCACGTTGCTGTATCTGCAAAAGATAATCTTTACCGGAATAGGCTATCTGGCGCAACTCATCGAGTTCGGCGTTAACACCGGACTTAATAACACCGCCTTTATTGATAAGCAACGGCGGATCATTGTTTATTTCCTTTTCAATACGATCCCGGATAGAGCGGCAAATATTCAGTTGTTCGCCAATACGATTTAAACTGGCGTTATCAGCTTGCATACAAGCTTCCTTGATAGGTTCGATGGCCTGTAAAGCAACTTTCAACGCAACGACCTCACGGGGAGATACACGTCCTACCGCCACTTTAGAGATAATACGCTCCAAATCACCTATCAGATGCAGCTGTTCTTCAATCAACTCCTTGAAATCCGGCTGACGAAAGAAATATTCCACCACATTCAGCCGATCGTTTATGGGCTGAACATCTTTCAACGGGAATACCAACCAGCGCTTCAACAAACGGGCACCCATCGGACTGATCGTTTTATCTATCACATTCAGCAAACTGCTGCCGCCATCATTCATGCTGCCCATCAACTCCAGACTACGTACCGTAAACTTGTCCAGACGAACGTATTTATCTTCTTCGATACGTGCCAACGAGGTGATATGACCGATCTGCGTATGCTGCGTCATAATGAGATATTGCAAAATAGCACCCGAAGCTATAATACCGTTCTTGAGGTGTTCTACACCGAAACCTTTCAAGTTCTTCACTTCAAAGTGCTTCAGCAATTTTTCTCGGGCAGTTGTCTCTGTAAACACCCAGTCTTCCAGCTCAAATGTGAAGAACTTACTTCCGAAATTCCCCTCGAACATGCCACGTTTACCACGCTCGAAAAGTACTTCTTTCGGAGAAAAGTTATTCAACAGCTTATCTACATAGTCAAAAGGACCTTCCGCCGTAAGAAATTCACCTGTAGATATATCCAGAAAAGCGACACCACATGCACCTTTACCAAAATGGACGGCTGCCAGGAAATTGTTTTCACGGTAATTCAGTACATTGTCATTGATAGATACCCCCGGAGTCACCAGTTCCGTAATACCTCGTTTCACCAACTTCTTCGTCAATTTAGGATCTTCCAGCTGGTCACATATAGCCACACGCTTTCCTGCACGTATCAATTTGGGTAAATACGTATCGAGTGCATGATGAGGAAAGCCCGCCATTTCGATAGTCTTTCCCTTACCATTGGCACGCTTTGTAAGGGTTATACCCAAGATTTCGGCAGCAACAATAGCATCGGTTGAATAAGTTTCATAGAAGTCGCCACAACGAAACAACATGACAGCATCAGGATGTTTTGCCTTCAAATCAAGAAACTGTTTCATCATTGGGGTAAGGACAATATCTTCGTTCACGGTGGTATGTCTTTTACGGTTAGTAAGCTAAATTTATTGATGATACAAAGATAAGTCTTTTTTAGAAAATAAACGTGGAGAGCCTTCAAATCCTTAGTAAGCCTTAACAAAAGGCATTATTTTACTAAAACATGTTATAAAACACGCTTTTTTATTTGCTTTATTTGGATATTAGCCAAAAGTCCGTACCTTTGCAATGTGTTTTTCATAGTATTAGATTTAAGGTTAACAAAGGTTGGAGTACAGCGGTACTCCTTTTTTTATACCCATACGTTTCGTGGCAATCACGGATCAACATAAAATCACCGATTTAAGGTTGCAGATCAATCATCCTTATCCTGATGTTTCACAGTCTAAAAATTAATAGCTCTATTAAATATTCTTTATCTTATAATATACCATTACATTCCATTCTTTTTCTTACTTTTGTAATAAACAGCAAGATACGATAATCACAATAAAATTATTGCCGGTGGTAAAAGACGTATAGAAAACAAGTAAAATGTAAATATAAAGAAGGAGGATATACGTATGAAACGAAAAGTAGATATCTTTTATCTCATAATCCGTTTAGGGTTATGTTTTCTGTTGGTTTTTACTCCGCGGTTACTTTCCGCACAAGAAGACAACACGCGTTTTATTCCCGACAGTATACGTATAAGACCGGAATTGAAAGAACTCCTTTCTTCCCCTTTAAAGTTATCTCCCGGAAGAGGTCTTTCCTCTTCTGTACTTCAACCGACTTTTTTCGATTCCCTACCTCATTTTTCTTTAAAGAAAAACATCCACTTACCTTATCACACAAACCCTTCTCCACTTTTTCAGGGTGATTATCGTACTACCGGTATATTAAAATCTTTTCCCCACGGCGCATTATATGGTAGTGGAGGACAGACAAGCCTTCCGGGTATTGGACGAATCAATGATGCTTCGTTAGGATATCAGCATACATTCAATCAGAAACTGGAACTCCAAAGCAGTATAAATGCCATGAAGATAAATATGATTCATTCTACCGGACAAACATTCAATGCCTCGGGCGCTTTATTATATCATCCTTCTGACCGTGTTACCTTCAAAGTTTTCGGTTTATATGCCTTTGGAAATAATTATGGAATGGATGCTTCCAGTTACGGTGCTACCATGTCATTGGATATGTCCGAACGTTTTGGCATGGAAGTAGGCGTTCAACGTTACTACGACTCCATGCGCGGACATTGGGAAACCGTTCCCGTAGTCATCCCTTATTTCAATATCAACAAGCTCAAGCTGGGTTTGGATGTTGGCGGAATATTATATGAAATACTTCGTAATACTGTTTTTGACAAAAGTGATAAAGGTGGGGCAACGTTGGCGCCACCCCGTTTTCAGATGCCACCATTACGATAAGATAATTCTAATAATAAAACACGCATGAAATACTTATGGATATTATCAATTTTCTTGTGTTGTATCAGCTGCAAACAACAAAAACCGACAGAAGAGATAATGAAAGAGATAGTAATCTCAGGACAGATACTGAATAAAGAAGTATATCCCAACGAAAAGAAATTAAAACTCGTCATACCCTTCTTCCCACAACAAGAAACTTTTTATATATCTGCAATTGCAGATGACGGTACTTTTTCTTTCCGTTTCCCTTCTTATACTTCCTTGTGTGAAGTGTCTTTGTGCAATTATGCAGAACATCTTTATGTCCGTCCGGGTGACAGCCTGCATGTAGAGATTGATTTTCAAGATTTATTACATCCCCGTATAACGGGAACTTCCGGAAATCTGAACAAGTACATGAGTCTTTTTACTGATGGAGGATACTACCGGATGTCTTATCCTTATGATAAAAACGCAAGTCCGGAAATTTTTGAGGAGACTTTAAAAACAGAATACAATAGCCGTTTGGAACGTCGCAATGATTTTTTAAAGAAATATTCTCCCGGTAAAGAGATAGAGAAATATACGGCAGATTTATTGTTGATAGATTATTATTCAACTTTGTTTGGATATACTTTCCAGCAAATTCTCAAAGGAAACGATATTGATGCCGACAAATACAAGAAACTTTTGTCTGAAGCAAATTCCCTATTCGTATCGGATGATATAGTCTTTGCCAATCAATTTTCATTAGTAAAAAACATTTGTAATTCTTTCCATGCTTTTCAATATCGTATATCGGAAAATACGAATTCTGAATTGGATGAACTATTAAAACCTTTAGAAGAAAATGCCATCAAGGAATATCTTTATGCTTATCTTATAGGAAGTTCTCTGCTTATCAACGATACTACATGTTTCACTATTCATCGACAAGCATTTGACTCTATCGTACAAAATTCCTACCTTAAACAGAATATTTTATGCCTTTATAAAAAGAAAGTAGATTATCTGAATAATCCTCAAAGCATATCAGATTATATGCTCTATGGGTATTATCCGGATAATACCATGACGAAGAATATGTCTTTTATGACTTCTGTCCACCACCTTTTGGAAAAGCATAAAGGAAAAGTGGTTTATATAAATTTCTGGACGACAACTTGTCCACCATGTTTGGCGGAAATGGAACCTTTGAAAAAATTACGGGAACAATATTCTCCCCGGGAAGTAGCAATGGTTAGTATTTGCGACGGCAGAAACCGGACAGCTTATGAGCAAATCTTAGAACGTTTCTCATTAAATAATAGAGATATTGACTGTATCTTCTGGGAAGATTGGATTGACGCTGAAGATTACAGGCGTGTCATGCAGCATTGGAACATGCATAGCCATCCCCAATATCTCCTGATTAACCAGGCAGGTGTAATTGTAAATTATGGTACAATTTTACGTCCCAGTTATCCAGGTACCACCCAAAAGATAAATGAACTTTTAAATTAAATGATAAAGAGATTACCAAGAATCACATAACAAAATTCCAAATTCCTCAATAACAGCGAGGAAACATTTAGTGTTATTTATATTCTTCTTGATTTTATCATGCCCTCTGTCTGCAATATTCGTTCTATTCCGGTTTCGTTCATGCCTCAGAAAAAACTTTCCTTATTGCAGTTTCAAGAACGGCAATGTATTGCCACTTGTCGACAACGGCAATTTACCGTCCCATTTCTCCACTGCCTTGAGCTGAATTAGCTCAGGTGTAATACTCTGTTGAAGAATACGATTGGCATCCGCCTTTCCTTTGGCGGCAGCCACTACCTTTTCGGCTTCCGCAATGGCGGCTTTCTTCTCATTCTCCACCTTCAAGGCATTCTGCACAGCGGTATTCTTCTCGTCGATGGCAGCTTGCAGCAAATCATTCGGTTTTACGGAAGACTGTATGTTCGTAAACGTAAATCCACGACTACTCAAACGCTCTTTCAACAGTCCCTCCACCTCTTTCTCGAAAGCAGGGCGATTATTGATGAGCGAGTCGGTTTCATACAATCCGGCAACATCCTTGTAGGCGTTCTTGACTTCCGTCAGGATGACGCTTTGCTCCAACTCCTCGGTAGTCTTGCGATAACGCAGGAACACAACTTTCGCATTCTCGCGTTCAATATAATATTCAATGGTAGGATCCGTCTTAAAGATGGTACCCTTCTTATCCTGTATGTCGAAAGGCTCGTAATCCACAATCTGCGCAAAAGCAGGATATTCGAATAACTGTTTTACAAAACGATTATAAACTACCCATCCGGTCTCTACTTTAGCATCGTCCACACCACGTTCGCTGCCTGCCAAATTAACAATGATACCCGTCTGTCCCGAATCGATACGCTCCACGGCAAACATGACCATAAACAACATTACCACTGCAATGCCTACGATACCTGCTACTCCCAATTTCACGGTTGATTTCTTTGTAACTCCCATAACTGATATTTTTTTGTTTAAATGATAAATGTAATTCTCTGTTTACTTATTTTTCCACATCCGGCAAAGATGTCGGTTACTTTCTGGCAAATGCGTCGTTCTCTTACATCTGCTATCCACTACAAAGTAACAAAAAATTCTCCGTTCATCTGCTATTAATGTAACACGAATAATGTAACACGAACCCGAAAGATTTTTACTCCGCCACTTCTTCCCGTCAGATACCCCTTCCTAAGATACACAAGAAATGGTTACACGGACATCACATCCATGTAACCATTTACACGTTCTTTTCATAAGAATGGCCTACCTGCCATTTTTCCCTATTTTACCAGTTTACCAACCCGGATTTTGCCCCAAATTCAGGTTCTTATATCTTTCAAGATTGGAAATAGGGTAGAAATATAGATTATCGGTTATAGTACGGTTTGCAAACAAGAATTTGGTATACTTGAACCCTTCTCCTGATTTTTCTACTTTTACGCCATAGATGTTGGTTGTCTCATCCAATGCTTTCCAACGGCGTAAATCCCAGAAACGATGTCCTTCAAAAGCCAATTCCACACGACGTTCGTTCTTGACACGCTTCAAGAAATCATCTGCATTCAGATTATCCGGCAACAAAGGCATTTTCACGTCACTACGGTCACGGACAAGATTTACGGCTTCCAAAGCACTCATCTTGAGTTCGGCATTTTTATAATTAGGATCATTGAAAGCATTGATCATGGCTTCGGCATAGTTCAGAAGAATTTCACCATAACGGAACAAAATCCAGTTATGATATTTTTTCGTCACCTTACTGTCCGACTCGAAACTGATGGAGTTGTTCAGATACTTTTTCAGATAATAGCCCGTAGTCGTGGCATACTGTATAGGAAGCCCATTGGCACCACCTTCCCATATTTCCAATGGTTTCACAGGCCAAACCATACCATTATAGGCAATAGTCATACCCAAACGCTTATCGCGGTTAGCATACGGATTTTTTGCCATATCGGGATTATTCCAGTCAAACGGTTTTCCGTCAGCTGTTTCATAGGCGTCCACCAGATTTTGTGTGGGACAAGTAGATGTGGGTGCAGTACCTCTGTTTCCACCTATACCTACAGGAAAATTCAGTTTTTCAAAGTCACCTGTCTCACCTACCGAACGAGCCAAAATCACTTCCGAAGCCATATTATTAGTTTCGCCGAATAAATCGGCATATTTACCCAAGCTACATCCCAATTCAGACGCCGAACCGATAATTTCATAAGCCGCCTTTGCGGCAGTCTTCCATTTTTCGTCACTATCTTCCGAAAAGAGCGGACTTGCCATATAGAGTGTAACACGCGATTTCAATGCCAAGGCAGCTGCCTTGGTGATACGTCCGTATTCCTTACTTTGGAAACTACTATAGCTCACGGGCAGATATTTCGCTACATCTGTACATTCATCAACGATGAACTTGACGATTTCTTCATAAGATGTAGACGGCATTTCATTCGCCTCTTCCTGCGACAATACTCCCAACACCAAAGGTACATTACGATAGCGTTTAACAAGTTCAAAGTAGAAATAAGCTCTCAAGAAACGTACTTCATATTTATAATTATTGAACTCTTTCATGATGTTCTCATAATTATCGCCATACTCATATTCACTGAAAGTCAGCCCTTCCGTTTCTTTCAGATAAAGGTTGGCAGCACGTATACCACTATAATATTTGGCCCAAAGGTCATCTACCAACAAATCGGGCGACCACATTCCATTCACGAAATACTGGATGGAAGAAGATTCATAGATATGAACGGCATCATCCGTAGCTGCATCCTGCATGGCTCCGTCTATGTTACAAAATCCATGTTGCAAATGGCCATATACATTGGTAACCAATTGCTCCACACGTGTATAACTGGCAAGCACGTCTTCCTTACTATAGTTATCCGCTTCATCGCAATCCATGAAGTTGCAACCTGTCATTAGGAACGTGGACAGAAAATATCCGATTATAATCTTTATTTTTTTCATTGTAGTCACTTTACTTTAGAATTGCAAGTTAAAACCAAAAGTGTATTGTCTCATTGTAGGGTGCGTCGTGCCCAATGCTTCAGGATCAGCAATGTCGATACCGTCCAAGCTGAACAAATCGTGTCCGCGGGCATATAGTTTCACACCTTTGACGAAACCCGCTTTCTTCATCCATCTTTCAGGCATCTGGTAATAAAGTTCCAATGTACGTAATTTCAAGAACGAAGCATCGGTCACCCACAAGGAGTTTACATTGTAGTTATTGTCCGAACCCTGTGTGGTCAGTCTCGGTAACGTACCGTTCGGCGTGTCCTGACTCCAACGGTTGTCCCAGTAGTATTGTGAGATAGTACTGTTGCCCGTCAACGGACGATATACGCTATTCGTGTTCAGATATTTGCTATAATGAGAAACACCCTGGAACTGTGCCATAAAACCAAGTCCCTTGTATTCCGCTCCCAAGTTGAAACCGAAATAAAGTTCCGGACAAGTCTCGTTGTAACCCATGGGCACCGCGTCATACTTGTCTATCTTCTTGTCTCCGTTTTGATCTTTGAATTTCAAGTCGCCGGGACGTACGACACCCAGATATTGCTTCACTTCACGTTGGTCAATCTCTTCCTGGCTTTGATAGATACCTTCCACTTCATAACCGAATATCTGTCCCAGACTTTGTCCCGTACGCTTTTGATAATCATACAGACGATATTCCTCATTCATTTCAATAATCTTGTTACGGTTGAAAGAGAGTTGTCCACCTATCTGGTAACTAAAGTCAGCGATACGGTCGTTCCAAGCAGCCGCCACTTCCACACCATAACTATTCACGATACCGTCGTTACGTTTTGGAACCGACATACCAAATATGGAAGAGATAGCAGTGGAACCGTCTACCAGAATATCCGTACGATGGTCATAATAACCATCGATAGTAAGCGAAAGATTCTTCCAGACAACCAGATCGATACCTACGTTCAGCTTGTGTGATTTCTCATAGGTCAATCCTTCCACGGCAATCTGATTTTCAGCATAACCACTCGCTCCGGCCGGAGTCTGTCCGAAGTAATATCCGTTGCCACCTCCAAAATAAAGTTTCCATAACCCCATCTCATAATCGGCTCTACCCGTAATACCATAAGATGCTCTCAACTTCAACAAATCAATACCATTGTCTTTCAACCAATCTTCCTCAGACAATATCCAACCCGCACCTATTGATGGGAATATCCCCCATCGGTCGTCCGGATCAAGAACACTTGCAGCAGAACCCGACAATGTAAAGTCCAACAAATACCGGTTCTTGTAGGTATAATGTGCCTGTGCCGCTACGTCCATATAGGCACGCGACTTGTTCTGTCCTTGACTGCTGGTCTTGTCCATCGAGTAGAACAAGGTGGCATTCAACTTATGATCATTCCACATTTTATCATAGTTAGCCTGTGCACCAAACGTAAAACGACGTACAATCGAGCCTACACTGCTGCTAAAACTCAAAGCCGTTTCTTCTCTCAACTTTTCGTATTTGTCTTCTTCTCCGTCCCAACCTTTCACAGCCGATTCATAAGCAAACGTACGTGTGTTATTGTCCCAATAGCTACCGTTACTGTCAAAGCCAATCTGCATGGAAGCCGACAAACCGGGAGTGATAGCACTTAAATCCTGCATAATATTCATGTCAGCATAAAGAGCCCGGCTCTGCGAACGGGCATACCCCATTCCTGAAATATAAGCTACCGGATTATTGGAATAGATGTCGTTGCCTCCCCACAAACCATTGGCAGTCTTCACAGGGAAAGCCCCCGAAGGTACTTGGTACAACGCTCCAAAAAGATTACCCACCGTTGCTCCCGGACGGTTATGTTCGGCAAAGTTACCCAACATACCAATCTGTACTTGAGTGGTTTTGGTAGCCTGGATATCCAGGTTGGTACGAATATTCACTTTGGAATATTTAAGTTGTCCTGAATAACCTTCATTATCAGAAACAGGTTTCAGAATACCACGATCGTCCAACCAGTTCAACTGGGCAAAGTAACGTACTTTTTCGCTACCACCCTGAATGTTGAAATTCACATTGTCACCATAACTATGATCGCGTAAAGCTTCGTCCCACCAGTCTACATTAGGATAAAAATCCGGATAAGTCTGGTCTCTGAAAGCATCCAGTTCACGTTGGCTGTAACGTGGCGACAGACCATCATTTCTCAAACCTTCATTTAACGCTTGTGCGTATGTATAACCGTCTACAAATTTAGGCAAGCGGTTAGGAGTACCGAAATTGAACTCATAGTTGAAATTGATTACCGGCTTTCCTACCACTCCACGTTTTGTTTTGATGTAAACCACACCATTGGCACCACGCACACCATACAACGCCAGTGCCGCCGCATCTTTCAATACGGTAACCGACTCTATCTCCTGTACGGTGATATCTTCAATTCCACGTTCAAAACCGTCTATCATTATCAGAGGAGTCCTACTATTCGTAGTACCCAGTCCGCGTATATACATTGTAGCAGCATCACCCCATGCCGTATTGGCATTCTGCATAGTATACAAGCCCGGTATCAGTCCGTACAGCGAGTTTGACGCATTAATACTGGTCTTATGGGAAAGTCTTTCAGACGTTACCGTACCACCGGCAGTAGTCGCTTCTTTCCGGTCGAACACCATTCCTCGTCTGTATTGCTGTATGCTGTCTGCTACTTGTGCAATCGCAACGGATGACGACAACAACAAAACAGCTGTGATTAGTTTTATACTTTTATTCATAAATAATCAATATATAGATATTTACAATGTCGATTTATTCCCAACCCGGATTTTGTACCAGGCCATAGTTTATGTTTACCTCAGTAGCAGAGAATGCACTCAAATACCATTTCGGAGAGAAACCGCCGGGTTTCTGCCAGGCTCTCTGCAACAATTCGGGGAATTCAAACTTATATTCCTTCGTATCCTTGTGACGATAGAAATTCAACTTGTGCAAGGATTTCGTAAAGATATCTTCACGTTTCCAACGTATCAGGTCAAAGAAACGTACATTCTCATAACCAAATTCACAGGCACGTTCACGTAAAATGGCTTCGCGGAACTCGGTTTTTTCATCTTGTTCACCTTTCAACTTCAAAGGAGGCAAACCTACGCGGGCTCTCACTTCGTTGACATATTGATAAGCTTCACCTGTACGGTTACATTCGTTCAATGCCTCTGCATACGACAGATAGAGTTCTGCCAAACGAAGATGCGGCCAATGGAAACTACGGTTTTTGTATTCACCCGCACGGTCGAGAGCAAACTTACGTGCTGCAATACCACTACCCATGATACTGTTACTATCCGTATACCCACTTACTTTTACATGCTTTCCTTGCGGATAGTTAGCCTCGTCACCGGGATAGGCAATGAAAACTTCCGCCTTAGTACCTTGATAGTCGTCTCCGTCTAACAAGATACTTTCGCACAAACGGGGATCACGATTAATGAACGGGTTTTGGCGATGCTCCGGATTGTTCCAGTCAAAATCGGTACCATCGGTCATCTGGAACATATCAAAGAATTCCTTGGTAGGACACCATCCACCCCAACGCATACTCTGCATCAAACAAGGAGTATTGTTCGTCATGTTATATCTACGTACGGAAATCAACGATTCCGTGGTTCCTCTGGTATAATAAGCGTCTTGAAAAGCCTTGCGATATCCTTTCAAATCGGCAGAAGCAGGTTGTACAAGTTTATAATAGCCACCTTCCTTTTGGTTTTCCGTAAAGAAGTCCTCACATGCCTGACGGGCATCCTCCCAACGCTGGGCATCGTATCCACCAAACCAAGTCATGTGCTTGTCTGCAGCTTCACCCGGATAATAAGGTTCGGCATCGTTAAACAACGGACTTGCTACAAAAAGCAATAATCTGGCTTTCAATCCCAAAGCAGCCCCACGTGTCAGACGTCCACTCCAGTTACTCAAGTCATCACTAGGCAGTGCCCAAGGTAACTGTTCACAACTTCCGGCTTCATCCAGCAGTTTCACGGTAAAATTTACCGTCTCCTGCAAAGTGGCACGTGGCGGCATATTCACTTCTTCGGGCGCATAAGCACGGTCAACGATAGGCATTGCTCCCAAATGACGTATCATGTCCACATAGTGGATGGCAATAATAAGTTTAGCCTCCGCCTTCAAACGTTCTTTTTCATCTCCATCCATATCGGACACACGATCCACATTGTTGATGAATGTCCATGCATGACGGATACCCTTCCATACCTGGCGGGCTTTCCACCAACTACCTATACGATACTTTGTACAGCCGTATTCACTTTCGAGATCCTCATAACCTGCATTATAGGTTCCCGAATAATAAATTCTTTCCGCACCGCTCCATCCTAAAGTAGCCTGGTTCAAGTCGGTCAACGATTCAAGAACGGTAAACCGCAACGCGCCGTCCCCATCATATTCCTTGGGAAGTTCCCAAGGTAAAGTACCATAAGCATACCACAATACCCTACGGGCATAGTCAGCGGTAGAAAAAATGGTATCAATCGTCACATCTCCGCTGGGTGGTTTCTGAAGAAACTTATCGCCGAAAGCCAAGTCTTCGCAGGAGGCCAATGATATTATCAGAGACAATATCAACAGATGAATATGTTTTGTTATCTTTTTCATTACTGTCATTGTTTAAAATATTAGAAACCTACTTTCAGACCCAAATTTATCACCATCACGTTAGGATACATGGAAGTATCGGTAGGAGAAGCCTCGGGGTCGATAATGCCCAGTTTGTCAAACGTCAGTAAGTTATAGCCGCTGGCATATACCCTCAGATTGCCTACACCGATCTTTTTCGTGATATATTGAGGGAAATTATAACCTAATTCCACATTCTTTAAACGCAAGTAGGAAGCATCTCGAAGCCAGAGATCGGAATTCAGGTAGTTATTGGATTTGCTTGTAAAAGAAATGGCAGGAGCCTTTGCCGAATTACCCTTTTCGGGAGTCCATGCATCAGTCACCATATATTTCATCAATGCACGTGAATCAGTTTCACCGAAGGGGAGACGAAAAACGTCGTCCAACATACGCGAAACTTTAGTTGCTCCTGCCCAAGTCATGCTGAAGTCGAAGCCCTTGTAGGAAAACCCCAAATTGAAACCACCTGTAAGTTGTGGATAAGTGGGATAACCAATGGCAGTCTCGTCGTTCTGGTCAATCACGTGGTCACCGTTCATATCCTTATATTTCACATCACCGGGTTTAGGTACAAACCCCGAACCATGATCAGGAATACCACCTTCTTGTCCTTTTACCTCTGCATAGCGTTCGGCATCTTCTTCAGAAAAAAATCCGTCATATTTATAACCGAAGTTCTGCGAAACCGGTTTACCTGTGCGTCGCATATAGTCGTACGGTTTATTGACTTCATCATTAAAGACAATCTCATTTTTGGCATAAGCCACGTTAAAGCCGATATTATAACCGAAATCTCTTATCTGGTCACGCCAATTTAAGGCAAGTTCAAAACCCTTGTTGTCCACCTTACCGATGTTAGCAATAGGCAAATTGGCAGCTAGATAATAAGGAAGTACCTGACGGCTGGTAAGAATATCCTTACGATGCTCTATGAAATAATCAAAGTTAGCTTTCAACTTACTGTCGAAGAAATAAGCGTCGATACCGTAGTTTTGCTTGGCAGCTGTTTCCCAAGTCACATTCGGATTACCTATTTTAGCTTCCGCCGCTCCCGGGAAAGAGACTGAAGTCTGGTTTCCGAAGAAATAACCTCCGGTCTTCGCTGTATAAGAGTCGGGCAAATAAAGAAAACGTGAGTCATCTCTTACACGGTCGTTACCTACCACACCATAGGAAACACGGAACTTCAGGTAACTGAGCCAAGGTTTCAACGGTTGCATGAACTTCTCTTCGGTCAAAATCCAACCGACGGAGAAAGCTGGAAACAAACCGAATCGTTTACCCGGAGCAAAGTTCTCAGAACCGTTATAACCCATGTTTACCTCTGCCAGATAACGTGTATTCCAGTCATAGGTTATACGTCCTACCAAACCTACATAGCTTCGGGGAATTCCTGTGAAAGCAGATGGGCCTTTGGGATAGTATTGCATACGTTGGTTGTACATGGCAAGTGCCGATACATGATGGGCACCAAAATCACGTTTATAATTCAGGGCAAACTCCATATACCAGTCTCTCGCTTTCGAAGTACTTTCACTGTAACCTAAATTTTGTTTTTCCCCTACCTTAGTAATATTTACCGTACCATCGGGATTTACAATAGGTTCATAGTGCGGATAACTCCCAGTACGCAATTTGTACAGTGTGATACTACTGTTATAAGATGCTTTGGCATGAACTTTCAAACCTTTAGTAATGAAATCCAACTTCTGTTCCAGTGTGAAGTCAAAATTCAATACATTACCTGCTGCTGTATTATAACCACGTCCATACACCGGATAAAGGCCATCTCTAATATTTCCCATACCTACTTGGTCGGGATCTGTCCATATCCATTTACCATCCACGATACCTGCTCCGGTAAAAGGAGCAGTACGATAAATGTCACGGAACAAGTAACCTATATTACTGCCTCCTTCATAGTTGGGTGCACGACGGTCGTTGACACGTCCACCCAAATTGATACTCATCAATGTAGAATTAGTCAAGTCCAAATCCAGGTTGACACGATAGTTGTAACGATTGTAACGGAAATTACTGTCATATTCGTCTTCGAACGACTCAAACAGACCATCTTGTGTAAATGCACCTAATGAAACAAAGTAACGGGCTCTTTCCGTACCACCGGATATAGAAAAATTATGCTGTGTCTGTAAGGCCGAATTCTTAATCATCAAGTCTACCCAGTCAGTATCGGTATAAATCAACGGATTACTGTGTGTACGATAGGCCTCGATGGCTTCGGGGGTAAAAGCCAATTCATCCTGGGTCTTTCCATCACGAAGCTGTGCATTGTTATAAGCAGTGGCATATTCATAACTATTGGCAAACTCAGGCAGACCAGTAGGCATCTGTAAAGCAAAAGAAGTAGAGAAATTAATCTTCGGCTTTCCTGCCTTACCACGTTTGGTGGTTACGATAATTACACCATTTGCACCACGTACACCGAATACAGCTGTCGAAGAAGCATCCTTCAAAATAGATATATCCTCGATTTCATTAGGGTCGAGCTGGCTGAATGAACGTTCTACACCATCTACCAGGATCAAGGGTTCCGACAAACCTTCAGTCAATGATCCCACACCACGCACAAATATCCTGGGATCGTCCACGCCCGGTTGTCCGGTACCTTGCACCGTACTCAAACCAGGCATCTTACCGGTCAATGCATTGGAAATACTTCCGGCAGGTGTCTTCAGTAATTCTTCTGTTCCCAAAGAGGAGATGGCACCCGTCACAGATACCTTCTTGGTGACACCATAGGCCACCACCTGCACCTCCTGTAACTCTTGTACATTCTCGTCAAGTTCTATCTTCAGAGTACTCTCTCCTTTGTATTTTATTTCTTTATCCACATATCCTACATAAGATATCACAATCGTAGCTCCCACAGGGACTTGTAGTTTGAATTTACCATTCAAATCGGTAATTACGCCTTGAGCAGTTCCTTTTACAATGACACTGGCACCGATCACCGGTCCATAAGCATCAGTCACCGTTCCTGAAACTGTCTTGTTACTTTGTTGCACGATTGCATTTGCAACAGTAACTTCTGATGCATAATTTCCGGAAGAAAACGCCATTTGTCCGAATGATAAAGATGCCGCCAACAACCATATCTGTTTTTGAGGTATCTTCATCGGAAGAAGTAAGTTTCTCATTAATTTTAAATTTAAGTTAGTTATACAAATTATCATATCTCATTAAAGCTTCTAAATAATAATAGTCGGCATATATCAAAGGCACATCTATCTCCGAACCGTGAGGAATACTTCCTACACAATGCATCAAGATAAAATTGCAGTTAGTGCCCGGAGTAGCCAGATAAGCGGGTGAAGAAAGCGATTGTAAGATATGCTCCGCTGCCTGCAGATACTTGTCACTTTCAGATACGTAACCACTCAGTTCCAAAAATGCCGAAGCGGCAATGGCAGCTGCCGAAGCGTCTCTTGGCATTACTTTAAATTGCTTCGGATCATAATTCCAATCAGCTACATAACCTTTCTGTCCGGCATTGAAATCCCAATAAGGAATACCGTCCTCAGGCATATCGGAATGGTTCAGCCAAAAATCTGCTGTACGTATAGCCATGTCGAGGAAATCCTTACGTTTCGTTTCACGATAAGCCATAGTGTAACCATAAATGGCCCAAGCTTGCCCACGTGCCCATGTGGAATTGTCAGAAAATCCCTGACAAGTGGCACGGTGTAATACAGCTCCTGTATTTTCATCATAATTTACCACATGATAGCTGCCATAATCCTTCCGGAAATGATTCTTAGCTGTAGTTTCGGCATGTTTATTAGCTATATTGTAAAAAGTAGAATCACCTGTCACCTTAGTTGCGAAATAAAGCAATTCAAGATTCATCATATTGTCTATGATAACTGGAAAATACCATTCATCTTTACCGTTCCAGGATTTTCTGTAGTTCCAAGATTCTATACAACCCGTCTTTTCGTTAAAACGAGTACACAGTGAACGGGCAGATTCCACTAGAATATCTTTATACCTTTCGTCGCCTGTCAATCGATAGGCATTTCCAAAGCTACAATACATCAGAAAACCTATGTCATGATGAGTAGTCAATTTCTTCAATGGTTCAAGTGTTTCTGTCCATTTGACAGCTGCTTTTTTCCAGTTTTCTTTTCCGGTATACTCATAAATATACCACAAGCATCCAGGATAAAATCCCTCCGTCCAGTCATTGCGATGTGTCACAACACGTTTTCCATCTTTACTGATAGTACGCGGAAAACGCGTTGAATCCGGAACGGCTTTAATCTGGGCTGCCAGTTGTTGCTCCGCTCTCCCGAATCCTTGTGCCACAAAACCTTTATTACTTTTCTTTCCACTGTCGATACAACCGGAGAGGAGAAAAGTACATAAGATTAAAAATACAAAGCATTTTGTTGTTTTCATTTCCTTTTCATCTTAAAAGGTTTAACATTTCTAATTTAAGTACCTTATTACTAATTCGTTCTCGGCACGAATTAAGATACTTTCGTATAATAAAACTTCTATTACACAACAATGAAATATATAATTATCATCCATTTGGACAATAGTTACATATCATACTTGCCTATGTTTTCTATCGCAGAACAAAAAAAGCCCGGACTTTCGTAAGTCCGGGCTTTTACACAACCTGTTATCTTTTCACTCTTATCGATTCAGAGTCTTTTTCATTTTCTCTATCATTTCTTCAGGACTGGCACCTTGTTTCAATTGTTCAATATCAAACATTTCCAATTGCTTGTCCAATTTCCGAATAGCTTGTACCTTACCTGCCTTCTTATACTCTTCTTTCAGTATAAAAATCTTTTCGCATTGCTGTATACCTTCAATCAATCTTTCAAAACGTATGGAAGAACGGCAACCCGGATATACCAGATAAGTGTCTCCGGCAGCCCAAGTTCTGAAACGGGAATCTTGTAACGGTTGCTCTACCCAGCTGTTATAGGCCCAACGCAGATAACCGTCCATATGCAGACGTGCCGCATAGAAACCTATCCAGGTAGCTTCCGCAGGAGCCGAAAAAGTAAAAGTATTGGGTTTGGGTTCCGTACAACAAGTATAATAGGTAGTCACTTTACCTTCGGCATTACGTTTCTCAATTCTTTCCCATGGGAAAAGTTGGTCGGGAGCAATGCAATAGTTGAAAATCTCAGGTTCTATCTCAGCATGGTAAACACCGGCAAACGAAATCTTAAAATCCTTGTCGGCCTTACGTATCAGCGCCATCACTTTTTTCATAGTATCAAGCGGGCGTTCGTCCATGGCAATACAAGTCTTCTCAAACCATCCTTTTTCCCTTAGATGTTTAGAGAAACTTGTCAACATGGCCATCCATACTTCATCATACTCTTTTTCACCCGGTTTTGTCTTAAGTACTTGCATTTTGTCAGTTTTCTGATCAAAATATCGGAATTCCATACTCCAAGGAATCATCGAATAACAATTAATATGTTTGTCAATGCCCAACGACATCATGAATTCCACCCAAGCATCAAATACATCGTACTTGAACTCCCATGTTCCATCATACCTCTTGATCCAAGTCACCATTGATCTGAATTCATCATAAGTTTGTCCACCCCATGCCCGATGCATGATAGTAGCGGTAATCACCTTTTGTCCCGCATCCGCCAACGTCTGCATAAAAGGACGCATCGCGTCAAAATGCTCCTTCGTCCATTCACCTGTCCGATAATATCGGGATACCGCATAAGGATTCTGCCATAAATCCAAGTAAAACTTCCAGTCTGAAGGTTTAGGTAGTGTACGGTCCACAACGTTTACTTGAAGCGACAGCATACCCGCTTTCTTTCCGTTGCGTAAAATTTCTATCGCACCTTTATAAAGTCCGGCAATTACCTCTTGGGGAACCTTTACGGTAACCCATACCGGACAGGTATTTTGTTCTTTCAAATCAAAACGGGTAGCCACATCTATCGCGTCCGCTACCAATAAAGAATCGAACAGGGTTCTATCCGGACGATGCCCACATCCTCCTTTTCCATCCTTATTCAGTTCATCGGTCATGACATACCTCACGAAACCGGCAGAGATACACCGTGCCGGAATAACAGTTCCCTTCTTTCCTTCCAAATCAGACATTACAAAGGTAATATTATCCTGTTTCTCTTTACTCCACATTACAAATTGTGCATTCAGTTTTTCTCCTTTCCAGCCTGAAAGTTTCATTGTACCGGATTTTTCTATACGAACCGGCACATCTTTCTTGGCATACCTCATGTCAGTAGTCCCCCAAGCAAAATGAAGACCATCCGTCTGCTTGTTCCAAACTGCCTGATCGGTCAGTGCAGGGTCATCCAATTCTTCATACTCTTCTGAAAACATTTTTTGTGTTTGTGCATTTATCACTAACAATGGTATATACAAAAAATAAATGAATAAAATTTTTCTCATAATCATGATACTTTACGTTATTAAATATGATTTAGTAATAAGGGTTCATTTGTTTTGTAATTCTTTCCGATATCCCTGTGGAGTAATCCCGTAGAAATCTTTAAAACATTTGCTGAAATATCGTGGATTGGAAAATCCCAATTGATAGGATATTTCGGATATATTGAATTCCGAATGTTTTTTAAGCCGACGCAAAGCTTCTTCCATCTTCAATTTCAAAGTAAGCTCATTGGGAGTAAGTCCTGTAATCCCTTTGAGAACAACAAACATTTTACTACGGCTCATATTCAATCCATCGGCCAACATATTCATATCAAAGTCCGGATTGTCCAGATTTTCTTTTATTATTCCGATAGCTTTATCCAATAGATTCTTGTTATCTTCAGTCAAACCTTCGTTTCCGGCAATAGTTACAAAAGAAACATCAGTCGTAGAAGCGGATACCTGCGAAACAGGCACAGAAGAATTTATACTATTCAACAATAACCGTTTGTTCTTCAAAAGATTGTTGCAGCGTGCCAACAACAACTTCACATTGAACGGTTTCGTGATATAATCGTCTGCACCGAACATATATCCCTCTATCGTATAATCTACCGAAGCTTGTGCAGTCAACAATATTACGGGTGTATAAGCAAGTTCCAAACAATTTTTTATTTTATAGCAAAGTTCCTTACCCGACATCACAGGCATCATTACATCGCTCACCACCAAGTCGGGATGCAGTTGTTGTGCCATTTCAAAACCCTTTTGACCATCGTTTGCCTTATATACCGTATAAGCGGAAGAAAACAAAGAGTTCAACATTTCAAGCACATCTTCATCATCCTCGACAAGTAAGATACTCGGCTTTTCATCCCCCTCCATAGGATTGTCTACAGTTAAAATATCCTCCTTGTCAAACAAAGTAGGATCAATGAACGAGCCGTTCCATTCACTCCGGGACATCACAATCTTTTCATGTTCAAGTTCTTCATGTGTAAAGTGATTATTACCCAATTTCAAACGTACCTTGAATATACTTCCCTCATTTTCCTTACTATCCACACTGACAGTACCTTTATGTGAATCTACGATACTCTTTGCCAAAGCAAGTCCGATACCACTTCCCTGCATTCCTTCCTTGGAAGTTTCATTAATCTGGAAAAATCTGTCAAATATCTTGTCCAATACCTTTTCGGGCATGCCACAACCGGTATCGGCAACAGAAAGTTCCACTTCTTCCGACAGTCGTTTAATGGTTACTTTGATCTGCTTCCCTTCGGGCGTATATTTAAAAGCATTGGAAAGCAAGTTAAAAACAACTTTCTGCATTTGTATAGGATCGAACCATACTTCTACTTCAGTTTCAATATGCTCAAAAGTATAGGTTATATTCTTCTTCCGGGCAATCTCTATAAATTGTGAATAAATATCTTTCACAAAATAAATAAAGTCCATGCATCCCACTTTCAGTTTCACAAATCCTTGTTCCTGTTTTCTGAAATCAAGTAACTCACCTACCAAAAAACGCAGATTGACAGCATTTCTGTATACACGCCGTAATTGTCTTTGTATGGAAGGTGATATTTTTTCCATATACAGCATGATCTCAATCTGTCCGATGATGAGTGTCAACGGAGTACGGAATTCATGGGATATATTGGTAAAGAAACGAAGTTTAGTACGATTAATCTCGCCCATCCGCTCTTTTTCGTCTTTCTCTTTTTTAAGGGATAAAGCAAGCTGCTGTCTTGTCCGATGTGTACGCCATCCTACAACCGACAAACTGCCAAGAAACAGTATATACCCTCCAAAAGCCCATCCCGTAAAATACCAGGGCTGATGTATCTTGATGCTGAGAGAAATTTCTTTGGGGACAAAATCTTCGTATTGATTACTACTACCCACTTCACGTACTTTCAATATGTAACTACCCGGAGCAAGATTCGTATAGGCAACACGGGCTTGCTTGGTAACAAGCCATCGCTTGTCGAAATTTTCCAACTTATATTCATAACCGGTATTTGCATCTGTCTCTACATAATTGGAATTGGAAAAATCTACAACCAAATTATTCTGTTCGGACTCCAAATCAATATGATTGACAAAAGGAAGTGATTTTTCCAATACACAATGCTCGTCACCTGGATAAACTTTGACATTGTTAATGATAAGATTGGAGAAATAAAATTCCCAGTTTCTATTACCCGGCTTATATAAATCACTTTCTTTGAAAGACATCAATCCGTTTACACCTCCTATATAAATCAAATTGTCTTCGCTTACATAAAGACCACAATTATTAGCCACACCTGAAACCAAACCTTTATGACCGAATTCTACCGAATAGACAAAACGATTGAAAGGCGAATAAATGGAGAAACCTTCGTCATTTGTTATCAGGACATGATTCATAGAGGTTTCTACTATATTGTAACAAAAATCACTCAGTAATTTACTGTTTTCGCTGTTATAGTGCTTCCATTCATTGTTGGCATAATTATATGAATATACACCGTCACCCAAGGTTGATACGTAAATAGTTCCATCTGTAACTTCCAGTATTCTCGTTATCTTTGCCCGGGGACTTCCCGACTTTTTCATCTGCATCGGTTCTATTTCCTTGGATTTATCCAATGCAAGTCTAAATACTCCCCAGTCATCACCAAACCATACATAACCATGTGAGTCCACCTCAAACAAATGAAAAAAACGTTCGTCGGTTATCAATTCAAATTGATCCGTAACAAGATTTAGACGCCAGAACCCGTTATGTGCCATTACATACAGATAATCCCCCTGACATTTGAGACTTAATATAATATGATTAGGACCTATATCGGTATGTTTATAAGCATCAAGATAATTATGAAATGTATGAGTGGATATATCATAAGAACTCAAACCTCCCGTATAAGTTCCTACATAAATACGATTTCTCAGTTTATCATAAGCAATGGCTTTTACATTGTTATGCAAGATCGAACGTCCGTCTTCTCTGGCAGTATAATAAGTAAATGTACCTTGTTTCCGATCCAAACAGTTAATTCCTCCACCATCCGTAGCAATCCACAGATTATGATTTTTATCTTCTACCATCTGTCCTACCAAAGGAAAATTCAGACAATAATCATTGCTTTTATCGTAAGAATAATATTTAAAGATATCTTCTTCTTGATTGAAATAGTTCACTCCACCATAATAGGTTCCTATCCAAAGCGTTCCTTGCCTGTCTTTATAAAGTGAAAATACAGATTTATGCCTCAAACTTCCGGGACGATAATCAGGAAAATAAGCAGAATAGGTATCAGTATAAGGATTATACACCTGAAGTCCGTCGAAAGTACCAAACCAAATATTCTGCCTATTATCCTCTATAAACTCCCGTATTTGATTACTTATCACACGAGTAGGCGAATTTATTTCCTTCTTGATGATTTCGTCTCTACCCCTCTTGTATAAACCGTTAGTTCGGGAAGCAATCCATAACTCACCTCGACTACTCAAAAACACATCGGATATTTCTATTTCAGGAATCACACACCGTACATTTTCTTTTTCCGCTATATAAAGTCCTTTCGTCGTTCCCAGCCAAAGTTTCTCTTCTTCACGTTCCATACATACAATGACCGGTACATCAAATTTTTTATGAAAGTAAGAGAAATCTTTCTTATTGTCATATCTGAAAAGACTGTCTGCAACAGTAAACCATAAATCTCCATTCCACACCTTCATTGTCCCCGACCCTACATGATACAGTTCTTTGAAGAAATCTTGTTCCATGTCATATTTCATCAGAATGCCGTCATTTTTAATGAACACATCTCCTGATGCATCACATACCATGGAACCAATGGTACCATTAATGAATTTTTTGTTCTTTTGCCGATTACTATCTACTACATCATAATATTTATATTTCAATATCTGGTTACCGTCATATACATTCACTCCCTCATTAGTACCAAACCACATACGCCCTAACGTATCCTGACAAATGGACAATACTGAAAGATTGGATAGTCCGTCATTTATATCCAATGTCTTAAAATACTGCCCATATGAATGAATACTCAAAAATACGGATAAAAAAAATAGCAAATAGCATTTGGTTTTAGCCATAAATATAATTTTAGAGTGTGCACAAAGATAATACTTTCCTCTTTCTATACAATAGGACACTCCTTTTATAATATTAGGAAAAAATTTCCTAATACTCCCGGAAAAGATTTAGTAGGGCATTGCTTTCATTTAAACAATTTTTTCCAATCATGTCCGCTTCCATACGGACAATTGTCCGAAAACGAACACAGCACAATCTTAAACAATCACTGATAATCAACACATTATCACTTTGGCACAACAATTGACTCTATATAGGCGAAGGCGGTTACAAGAAAACAATCTCCTTAAAAACAAAAAGTAATAACAATAAAAAAATAACGATTATGAAAACAAATGTAATTCTTAAGGCAGTGGTAATAGTAGCAGTGGTAATGGCTAGTGTAATGAACTTCTCAGCAAGTGCAAGTAATCCTACCAACTATGTAAAAAACGAAGAAGTAACAAACGGTCTGATAACCGCTAAGACAATTTTTCGCAATGAAGATGGTTATCTGTTCCGCCACTTGCGCTACACATATACCTACGACAATGAAAACCGCATAATAAGTAAGGAAGCATCCAAGTGGGACAATTCAAAAGAAGCCTGGACTCCTTATTTCAAACTGAATGTAATATACAGTGATAATGAAGTTGAACTGAATTATGCCTGTTGGAACTCTAAAAGCAGTACCTACGATGATAACAAACAGAAAACAGTTTATGAACTGAATGATACGAATGCCGTTCTGATGCTGGCAAGCACAAAATAAAGATAATCAATAATTCTATCGCAATGTCATCACTTATCAGGACAACATCCTATCGACAAACAGATAGAACCGCAATACTCTAACAATTAATTTTCTTTTAAGTTTACACAAAATACGGTTATCAGTAGATCATTCTACCCGATAACCGTATTTTCTTTTCATCATCTGCAATCATTACTACTCCTCCTGCTTGGAGTATTCAGGATAGTCATTCATAAAATACAAAGGATACATAAGGAGATATCTATCTCTTTCCTGCCCAATATACCCCCCCTAAAATAAATACAACTCCGATAAGTGCTACTATCGTTAACTGTTCACCTAAAAACACAGCAGAACCTACCAAAGTAAAAAGAGGATTCAGATAGATATAATTGGAAGCCCTCACAGTACCCAATTGCTTTAAAACGATATTCCATACAACAAAACAGATCAAAGAAGCCAGAACGCTTAAGAAAAGAAGGTTGAACAACACAGCCGGTTGCCACAATCCGGAAAGAGGAAACTGCCAGGGATGAACCAAAAATGCGGGAAGAATAGTTAATACACCATAGAAAAAGATCTTACGAGTAATGAAAGTAGTGCGATAACGCCCACACATCTTTTTCATTATCAAACTATAAAAAGCCCATGAGAGGGCGGCAAGTAGTGTCAGGAAATCACCCAACGGAGAAATCTTCAATACAAAATGGCCGTTATAAACTACCAGTGCCACTCCGACCAATGCCAATATCGAACCACCTATCAGTCCGCGAGTTGCCTTTTCTTTTTTATAAATAACCAAAGAAAGAATAGTAGTGAGCAAAGGAGCCGTACAGACAATGAATGCCACATTGGTAGCCAATGTGATTTCCAGCGCTGTATTTTCTGTAAAAAAATAGAGTGAACCACCTGTTATACCTCCTAAAAGTAACCAAAACTCATCTTTCCAATTATTGGCAAACAACTTGCGGGGAGAAATAAACCAGATACCCAGATAAGCAATGAGAAAACGAAGCAGAAATATTTCTTGCGGAGAAAGACCGAATTCTATCAATACTTTCGTTGAAATAAATGTCAATCCCCAGACAGCTATTACAAGAATGGCTATAAGATGATAAGTATAGTTTTTCGTTACGCTCATTACACTGCTGATAAGTTGCGTGCAAAGATAACACTTTCCCTTTTTCCACCTCCTATGTTTCTTCCGTTTATTCCTTATATTTCTTTTATTCATCTTTCATATTGGTTACCGAACAACAATAGTGAACATATCTGTTCATTACAGTGAATAGACATGTTCATATTAGTGACTCGATCTGTTCACTGCAGTGAACAGGTAACAAATATAAGGTTTCAGCAGGACAAACCCTAAAGTATAAACAGACAAAGATACTGGATTGATGTGTGGGATATATGGCATATCCAGATCCCAAAGCCCTCTTGGATATCAATGGGAATAAGTGCAAAAACATAAGGGATAAAATCTTCACAGACTTTATCCCTTACTATATCCTAAAAATCTTTTTTATAAATCCTATTGAATTAATTCAGCTATTATTTGTATTACAAACAAAAAATTAGTTTTAAAAGCACATCACAAATATAAGTAACATAAAGCGAATTATCAAGCATTTGCCATTGTTTTTTAAGTTACTTAGCTACAAATCTGAAAATAAACAGTTAACTTTGCACCGTTATTAACCGGATACTAACCGGTTTTAACCATATAACCAACAAAGTTTTCAACAATATACTAATAAATACCATTATGGAATACAATTTCAGGGAGATTGAAAAGAAATGGCAGAAACAATGGGTAGAAAATAAAACCTACCAAGTAACGGAAGATGAAACAAAGCAGAAATATTATGTATTGAACATGTTCCCTTACCCCAGTGGTGCAGGTTTGCATGTAGGTCATCCATTAGGATATATCGCTTCGGACATTTATGCACGCTACAAACGCCTGCAAGGTTTCAATGTATTAAATCCTATGGGATATGATGCATACGGACTACCGGCAGAACAATACGCCATACAAACCGGACAACACCCTGCAATTACTACCGTCAACAATATCAACCGCTATCGCGAACAATTGGACAAAATAGGCTTTTCTTTCGATTGGAGCCGTGAAATCCGTACTTGTGACCCGGAATATTATCATTGGACACAATGGGCTTTCCAAAAAATGTTCAACAGCTATTACTGTAATGACGAAAAACAGGCACGTCCCATTGAAGAATTAATAGAGGCATTTCCAAAATATGGCAACGAAGGATTGAATGCTGCATGTAGCGAGGAACTGCACTTCACTGCCGAAGAATGGAATGCAATGAGCGAAAAAGAACAGCAAGAAGTATTGATGAATTACCGCATCGCTTATCTGGGCGAAACAATGGTTAACTGGTGCCCGCAATTAGGAACCGTACTTGCCAATGATGAGGTAGTAGACGGTGTATCAGAGCGTGGCGGCTTTCCGGTAGTTCAAAAAAAGATGCGTCAATGGTGCCTTCGTGTATCTGCATACGCCCAACGCTTGCTGGACGGATTGGAAACCATCGACTGGACCGAGTCGCTGAAGGAAACCCAAAAGAACTGGATAGGTCGCAGCGAAGGTGCCGAAGTACAATTCAAAGTAAAGGACAGCGAACTGGAATTTACCATTTTCACCACGCGTGCAGATACCATGTTCGGTGTAACTTTCATGGTATTGGCTCCCGAAAGCGAATTGGTGGCACAACTGACTACCGAAACACAAAAAGCTGAAGTAGACGCTTATCTGGAACGTACCAAGAAGCGTACGGAACGCGAACGTATTGCCGACCGCAGCGTGACGGGTGTATTCTCGGGAAGTTATGCCATCAATCCTTTTACGGGTGAAGCGGTACCCATCTGGATCAGTGACTATGTACTTGCCGGATATGGAACAGGTGCCATCATGGCTGTACCTGCACACGATAGCCGTGACTATGCTTTCGCCAAACATTTCGGTTTACCTATTGTACCGTTGGTAGAGGGCTGTGATGTAAGTGAAGAAAGTTTCGACGCTAAAGAAGGTATCGTTTGCAATTCTCCGAAAGCAGGTGTGGAACCATATTGTGATTTAAACCTGAACGGACTTACTATCAAAGAAGCCATTGCCGCTACCAAGAAATATGTGAAAGAACATAACCTGGGACGTGTAAAAGTAAATTTCCGCCTGCGCGACGCTATCTTCTCACGTCAACGCTATTGGGGTGAACCTTTCCCGGTTTACTACAAGGAAGGTATGCCTTATATGATTGATGAAAGCTGTCTTCCATTGGAACTTCCCGAAGTCGCTAAATTCTTGCCTACCGAAACGGGCGAACCTCCATTGGGACATGCCACTAAATGGGCTTGGGATACTGCAAACAAATGTGTGGCCGACAACGAGAAAATTGATAATATCACCGTATTTCCATTAGAATTGAATACAATGCCCGGATTTGCAGGTTCAAGCGCTTACTACCTGCGATATATGGATCCACGCAATCATTCTGCACTGGTAAGTAAGAAAGCAGATGAATACTGGCGTAATGTAGATCTCTATGTAGGTGGTACGGAACATGCCACAGGGCACTTGATTTATTCCCGTTTCTGGAATAAATTCCTGCATGACCTCGGTGTTTCTGCGGTTGAAGAACCATTCCAGAAATTAGTAAATCAAGGTATGATTCAGGGACGAAGTAATTTTGTATACCGCATCAAAGATACCAATACGTTTGTTTCTCTGAACCTGAAAGACAATTATGACACTACCCCACTCCATGTGGATGTAAATATCGTATCCAATGATATTCTGGATGTCGAAGCATTCAAAGCATGGAGACCAGAATACGCCACGGCTGAGTTTATCTTGGAAGATGGCAAATATATCTGTGGTTGGGCAGTCGAAAAGATGAGTAAATCTATGTTCAATGTGGTCAATCCCGATATGATCGTAGAAAAATATGGTGCCGACACACTTCGTATGTACGAAATGTTCCTGGGTCCGGTAGAACAATCAAAACCCTGGGATACGAACGGTATCGACGGTGTACACCGTTTCATCAAGAAGTTCTGGTCACTGTTCTACGACCGTAACGACAACTATCTGGTAACGGATGAACCGGCCACTAAAGAAGAACTGAAAACCCTGCATAAACTCATTAAGAAAGTTACAGGAGATATTGAACAATTCTCTTATAACACAAGTATCAGTGCTTTCATGATTTGTGTCAATGAATTGTTCTCATTGAAATGCAGTAAGAAAGAAATCTTGAACCAACTTATTATTACCCTTGCTCCCTTTGCTCCACATGTATGCGAAGAATTATGGGAAACATTGGGTAATGAAGGCTCGGTGTGCGACGCCAAGTGGCCTGTATACAACGAAGAGTATCTGCTGGAAAATACAGTGAATTATACTGTTTCCTTCAATGGAAAAGCGCGTTTCAATATGGAATTCCCTGCAGATGCCGCATCAGACGTCATTCAAACTGCCGTATTAGCTGATGAACGTTCTGCCAAGTGGATGGAAGGTAAAACCATTGTCAAAATAATCGTCGTACCGAAAAAGATTGTAAACATCGTTATCAAATAACAGATATGCCAATTACAAAACCAACCAAAGCGGAAATAAGAAGAGAGTTAAAAGACTATCTTTTAATTACTTTCGGACTCATTAGCTATGCATTAGGATGGGCTGCATTCCTTATCCCCTATCAAATTACTACTGGAGGTACTACCGGTATCGGCGCCATCATCTACTATGCTACAGGATTTCCCATTCAATGGTCGTATTTCATCATCAACGCAGTTTTGATGACATTTGCCATTAAAATCCTGGGTCCTAAGTTCAGTATAAAGACTACTTTTGCCATCTTCGGACTGACCTTTTTTCTTTGGTTCTTTCAGGTTCTGGTCAACGGAGCAGACGGAATACCTCCACAAATACTGGGACCGGGACAAGATTTCATGGCATGTCTGATAGGTGCCGTGATGTGTGGTATAGGTTTAGGAATTGTATTCAATTGCAACGGAAGTACAGGAGGTACCGATATCATCGCCGCTATTATCCACAAATATCGTGACGTTACTTTGGGACGTATGATTATGGCTTGCGACTTTATCATCATCAGTTCTTGTTACTTCATTTTCAACGATTGGAGACGAGTTATATTTGGTTTTGTAACCTTGTTTGTTATTGGATTTGTATTGGATTATGTTGTCAATGGTGCCCGCCAATCCGTACAATTCTTCATATTTTCTAAAGAATATGAAAAGATTGCCGACCGTATCACTAAAGAGACACATCGTGGTGTAACTGTGCTCGACGGTATCGGCTGGTATAGTAAACACAATGTAAAAGTATTGGTCGTACTGGCCTACAAACGTCAGTCTGTTGAAATATTCCGATTGGTGAAGGATATAGACCCCAATGCATTTATTTCACAAAGCTCAGTCATCGGTGTCTATGGAGAAGGATTTGATAAATTGAAAGGAAAATAAAAATGAAGAAATTTGTATTTGCCACCAACAATGCCCACAAGCTGGAAGAAGTCAGTACTATCTTAGGTAGTAAAATTGAACTTCTTAGCATGAAAGATATCAATTGTAATGTTGATATTCCCGAAACAGCAGATACATTGGAAGGAAACGCTTTGATAAAAGCCAAGTATATTTTTAACAACTATCATTTGGATTGCTTTGCCGATGATACTGGTTTGGAAGTAGAGGCATTGAATGGAGCTCCGGGAGTTTACTCGGCACGTTATGCAGGAGACGCACACAATTCAGAGGCTAATATGCAAAAACTGTTGTCCGACTTGGAAGGGATAGAAAACCGCAAAGCGCAATTCCGTACCGTCTTTGCCCTTATCATTGACGGGAAAGATCATTTATTCGAAGGTATCGTAAAAGGTGTAATAACGAAAAGCAGACGTGGTACCTCAGGGTTCGGATATGACCCTATATTTATTCCCGAAGGATACACACAGACTTATGCTGAGATGGGAAATGAATTGAAGAATAAAATCAGTCACCGGGCATTGGCAACAAACAAACTCTGTAATTTCTTATCAAAATGAATATAATGTGAGAATGTGCCAATTGGCTACACTGTAATCGTGAAATACTATTGTTTCGCAAGATAATTGGTACATTCTCACATTAGCATATTAGCACACATTACAACCCCAGTTTTGCCGATATCTCCAGCATCCTTTTAATAGGTTTTACAGCCTTTTCTGCTATTTCAGCATCTACCTTTATCTCAGGAGTTTCATCCTTGAGGCAATTATAAAGCTTTTCCAACGTATTTAAACGCATAAAGTTACATTCATTGCAAGCGCAAGTACTATCGTTAGGAGGAGCAGGAACAAAGGTTGTGTGAGGACATTTCTTCTGCATTTCATGCAAGATACCCGACTCTGTAGCTACAATATAACTCTTTTCAGGATGGTTTACGGCATATTTCAATAGAGCGGCAGTAGAACCTACTACATCAGCCAATTTCAAAATTGTACTCTTACATTCAGGATGCGCCAATACAACTGCATCGGGATACTGCCGTTTTAATTCAACAATCTTTTCAACCGAGAATTGTTCGTGTACATGGCAGGCACCATCCCATAATAACATGCTCCGTCCGGTAACAGAGTTAATATAATTACCCAGATTTCTATCCGGACCGAAGATTATTTTCTCATCTTTGGGAAAACTTTCTACTATCTGCTTGGCATTGGTAGAAGTTACTACCACATCGGTCACTGCTTTTACTGCAGCTGTTGTGTTCACGTATGATATCACCGTATATCCGGGATGCTCTTTGACAAACTGACTAAACTTATCGGCCGGACAACTGTCTGCCAGCGAACAGCCTGCCGCCATATCGGGTACCAATACTTTCTTTTCCGGACAAAGTACTTTGGCTGTCTCACCCATGAAATGTACACCACACATCACTATGATATCGGCTTCGGTCTTGGCCGCCCATTGCGCCAATGCCAAACTGTCGCCCACATAGTCGGCTATATCTTGTATTTCACCTTTCTGGTAGTAATGTCCAAGAATGATTGCATTCTTCTCTTTCTTCAGCTGTTTGATAGCTTCTATAAGATTATCCATAATTATATTTTTTATTTCTCTTTTTTCTTTAAAAATCTTTTGATAGTGATGATAGGCTGTTAATAGTGTGTACAAGTAAATACGATTTTTCTTGCCTGTGAAGTTATTAGTATAAGACAAAACTTTACTCATTGATTATGAACAAAAGATTTTTAAATCATATCAATTGATAATAAGCATTATACTGTTCTATAACTTCACTTCATTAACAGCTTGTTGATAAACTGCAAAGTTAATAACTTTAGAAGTATTTATTAGTGAAATGAGACTGAAAAATGTGTTTAAACAACTATTGAAAGTTTCTCTTAACTTTTTTGGTTTGTTCGTTTATGGTATCTATTATGTGAACCTTTGAATAATGCAAGTATTATTTCTAAAAATCTTTCCCTTGGGTATTGACACGTTTTCAACGGTTATTAACCGGGATATAAACGGAAAGAAGTATCTTTGCCGGAGAAATAATAACTTGTGATAAATCAACAATAGATATGAATCGCAAACTGAAAATAACAGAACTGAATCGTATTAGTATAGAGGAGTTTAAGGAAGCTGATAAATTACCTTTGGTAGTGGTGTTGGATAATATCCGTAGTTTACACAATATAGGTTCCGTATTTCGTACTTCCGATGCTTTTCGCATTGAATGTATCTATCTCTGTGGCATTACAGCTACTCCTCCTCATCCTGAAATGCATAAAACAGCTTTAGGAGCTGAATTCACTGTCGATTGGAAGTATGTTAATAACTCTGTGGAAGCGGTTGATAACCTTAAAAAAAATGGGTACACAGTGTATTCTGTGGAACAGGCAGAAGGCAGTATCATGCTGAATGAACTGGTTTTGGACAAAGATAAGAAGTATGCCATAGTGATGGGAAACGAGGTGAAAGGAGTTCAACAGGAAGTTATTGACCATTCTCATGGTTGTATTGAAATACCTCAATATGGCACAAAACACTCATTGAATGTATCCGTCACGGCCGGTATTGTTATTTGGGATTTATTTAATAAACTAAGATCGTAACAAAGCAGTTCATAACTTTTGTTGATAGAATTATAGGTTAAACGCGGAATGTAGATATTACGGGCATGCGAGACGGGGATAAATTTATAAGATTGTCAAAGTTGTCCGTTCTCTACCATTAAAATCACCCGTTCGGTCAGTGCATCGTCTCCTTGGGCGTCATATTGCTTTTTCAGGCTGGCACCGAACAATGCGGCGAATGTTTGATAGAAACCTGCTTTGAAAGGTCCCATGAAAGCCTTTACCAATTCGTAGGACGTTGAATGAGTTTGCCGGTCAACCAATTTAATTAACAGTTTGCCTTGCGCAAACGATAGTTTTTTCATACGAGGTGTATATTGTTCTTTCAGTCCTTTTTCCACTTCTTTCAAGTGTTTTTGCCGTGCTTTTTCAGTAGGAATGGTTTGCAGATACTCATATGTTTCGATGATGGCACGGTTGATTTCCTTAGAGATAGGGAGTACTCTCTTTACATCCCGGATGAGTTTATAGTATTTTGCCATATCCCGCCTGTTTTTGAACTTAAGCGGCTTGAATATATAGACAGTGGGAAGTTTGACGTAAGGAATAGTATCGCCTTCATATATGCACATAGGAGTCAATAAAATACTTTTTTGCACATCAGCTTTTGGTAATTGTTGCTGAGCGAGGCATATCCGGTTTCCAAAAAGAAGGAATAAGATGAGTATTACTATGTTAGGCCGTATGTTCATGACACAAAAGTACACCATTCTGTGAAATGTTGTTGCGATGCTTTCGTTTTTCCTTGTTCAATTAACTTATTTAAGATAACTTCGCCTTCCAAAAAATTAAAAGTAGCCTGTTACGAATGAAGTTTTTCAAGATGGGAGTCTTTGTAAGTATGCTGTTGATGACTCCTGTACTTGAAGCTCAAAATACAACCGTGTCTCTTTGGGAAGAGAACCTCGAACAACTCTCCATGGATGGAGAAGAAAGGAATTGGGAAAATGAATTGGAAGAACTTTCCCGTCATTTACAAGAACCCATCAATATCAATAGTGCCACCAAGCAGCAATTAGAACAGTTTCCTTTTCTCACTGATATCCAAATTGAAAATATATTGGCTTATATCTATATACACGGACAGATGCAGACTGTTTATGAGTTACAACTGGTAGAGGAGATGGATAAGTACACCATCGAACTACTCTTACCTTTTGTCTGCGTACAACCGGTTAAGATGTCTTCTAATTATCCTTCTCTTAAAACTCTTCTGAAATATGGCAAACAAGAAGTATTGACACGGTTGGATATTCCTTTATATACTCGTAAAGGATACAAAAATAATTACTTAGGACCGTCCATGTATCATTCTTTTCGTTATAATTTTCACTATGGAGAATATCTTCAAACAGGAGTTGTTAGTGAAAAAGATGCAGGTGAACCTCTCTTTGCTTTGCATAACCGGAAGGGCTATGATTATTGTTCCTTTTATTTTTTACTTAAGAATTTAAGACGACTGAAGTCTTTGGCATTAGGTAATTATCGGTTGAGTTTCGGTCAAGGATTGGTACTTAGTACTGATTTTCGTTTAGGTAAAACTTTCTCTTTGTCTACATCCGAATACCGCACCGGAGGTATTCGGAAACATAGTTCTACAGATGAATACAATTACTTTCGCGGAGCAGCCGCAACGATAGGAATACTTTCTTTTTTGGAAATGTCTGTCTTTTATTCTCATCGTTCCATGGATGGAGTACTGAAAGATGGAGAAATCACTTCCATTTATAAAACGGGACTCCATCGTACACAGAAAGAAGCCGATAAAAAGAATATATTTTCTTTGCAATTGATGGGTGGAAACTTGACGTATGAAAAGAATAAGTTGAAATTGGGCTTTACAGGTATCTATTATTTCTTTAATCATCCATACGAACCCAAATTGAATAAATATGCCAGATATAATCTGCATGGAAACTACTTTTATAATCTGGGAGTCGATTATAAGTACCGATTGGGACGATTGGCATGGGTAGGGGAGGCTGCGATGGGAAAAAGTGGTTATGCCCTGTTAAATCAATTGAAGTACAAACTATTAACAGGTTATCAACTGTTGTTGATTCATCGTTATTATTCATATAATTACTGGTCTTTCTTTGCCCGTTCTTTCGGAGAAAGCAGTACACCTCAAAATGAAAACGGTTGGTATCTGGCTACAGAAGCAAATCCTTTTCCTCATTGGAAGTTCTTTGTTTCTTTCGATTTATTCTCTTTTCCCTGGTGGAAATACCGCATCAGTAAACCATCGCAAGGAGTAGACGTCTTGTTTCAGGTTTCCTATTCTCTCAAACGGAATTTGTCTATGTACTTTAATTATAGATATAAGCAAAAGGAGAGGGACGTATCCGGAACAGATGGAAAAACAATTTTACCCATCTATCAACATCGGTTTCGTTACCGGCTTACATATACACCACATATCTGGAAATTACAAACTACGTTAGATTACAACCACTTTCATTCTCAAGGAAAAGAACGAAGCCGGGGATATCAGTGCACACAGTCCTGTGGATATGCTTTTCCCGGTTTCCCTTTATCTGTTTCTGTTCAAGGAACCTATTTCCATACAGATGATTACGATTCGCGTATTTACACCTACGAAAAAGGATTATTGAATACCTTTTATGTACCTTCATTTTATGGTACGGGTTTCCGTTATTCTGCCCATCTACGCTACGATTTGAACAAAACTTTCATGTTTCTCGTTAAGTTCGGACAAACCATTTACCAAGACCGTGAAACTATCGGTTCCGGTAACGACTTGATACAAGGAGACAAAAAAGCAGACTTGCAAATGCAACTTCGTATTAAGTTTTAACTAACTTTGCCGCTAAATTAGTAGGATAAGTAGATATATTTGTAATAAATATCTATTTAGTTAAATGAGATCAATCGTAAATTGTAAATAAAATGACTGTTATTTATCCGTCTCCCATATTCGGTCCTGTCCATTCCCGCCGGTTGGGAGTATCTTTAGGAATTAATCTGTTGCCGGCAGACGGTAAAGTATGTACTTTCGATTGCATTTATTGCGAGTGTGGTTTCAATAAAGACCATCGTCCCTCCAAGGCGTTGCCCACCCGTGAGGAAGTTCGTGAAGCACTCGAAACTCGTCTGTTGGATATGCGGCAGAACGGTCCTACCCCCGATGTATTGACCTTTGCCGGAAACGGTGAGCCTACTGCCCATCCTCATTTTCCGGAGATTATAGAAGATACGCTGGCATTGCGCGATAAGTATTTTCCAAATGCCAAGGTCAGTGTGCTTACTAATTCCACTTTCATTCATCGTCCTGCGGTATTCAACGCATTGAACAAGATAGATAATAATATCCTGAAATTGGATACGGTAGATGAAGGGTATATCCATGAGGTGGATCGTCCTGCAGGACATTACTCTGTTCGTGAAATCATTGGGAACATGAAGTCTTTCAAAGGTAACTGCATCATTCAAACCATGTTCCTCAAGGGAGGTCATCAAGGTAAAGATGTAGATAATACCTCCGATAAATATGTTCTTCCCTGGTTGGAAGCAGTCAAAGAGATTGCACCTCGTCAAGTAATGATTTATACCATCGACCGCGAGACACCCGACCATGATTTGCAGAAAGCTACTCATGAAGAACTGGACCGTATAGCAGCTTTGGTCAGAGAAGCGGGAATAGCAGTAAGCGTTTCCTATTAGCTATTTCCACTGTTTTAAGTCATATTCAGCCTCCACTTTCTTTTCGATATCATCCGGCAGGGCAGGGAAGAAGTCAATTCCCGTAATACGTTCCACTTCATCCACAGAATTGACGTAAGCATCCAGAGGATGATTTCCCGAAGTATTCTTGTAGATAAAACCGATGGCTTTGGGAGTACCCTTCATGCTGAGTATCACCTTGAAGAAAGCTTCGGGAACAGTTATGCGGTGTTCTTTACCGATAGTGCGGTGCTTTTGTTTATAAAACACAGGACCGCAAACGATATAGATTTTGCCTTCTTTTTGGGCCCATTTACGACAATCTTCTTCCAGCTCTTTCCAGTCGCCACGGTTCAGATTATGATTTTGCGGACAGATATTCGTCATATAAAAACTTTCCTGCATTGCTTTCCAATGCCAGCGGTTATCTCCCGCCGGACACATGTGGCCACGATCCATGCCGGCACCTTTGTAATCATGTGTAGTTACCGCTTCATTTTCGGGCAGGTCAGGATCTGGCAGAAATTTGTCTGTACGGCTTTCGCGTTCTATTAATTTCTCAGGAGTCAGTTCCCATGCTACCCAATTCGGTACTTTCCGTTCTTTATTGTAAGATACGGTATATCCCTTCCGGTGGAGAATTTGTTCGGAAGTATTTTTCAAAGGAGCAGGATGCAGAATATCTTTTCCGGCAGGTACCTTGGTGATAGGTTTTAGTTTAGAAGATGTGTTCCCCGCAGATTGGTGCTTTCCGGGTACCTTTTCCGTAACGGCTTCGGTTACGGTACCGGGCAGGTTGATGTGCAATGCCTTCGTTATTGGTTCAAACGTAAGACAGATAATGCACAACAACGCTATGAAATAGATAATACCTCTACCTTTGGGCTGTTTCTTTTTTCTCTTCCGTACCATAATATTTTCTTATGTTCTGTCCGGATGGACTTACGAAACTCACAACAGTTCTTTCGCCCTATCCAACGCCACATTAATGTTGGGACAGATGTTTTCTTTTCCCAATAATTCATTGAAACCTGATTTTTCCAAAACCTTGTACACTTTCTCGTTGACACCGGAGAGTACAATGGTTATCTTTTCCTTTTGTGACATCTGGCAAAGATTGGTCAGGTTATGGATACCGGTAGAATCGATGAAAGGCACTTTACGCATACGGATGATACGCACTTTGGGACGGTCGCCCAGCTGTGCCATGGTTTCTTCGAATTTGGTAGCGATACCGAAGAAATACGGGCCATTGATTTCGTATACTTCCACCCCCTGCGGGATAATCAGATGTTCTTCGTTGGTTGCGATATCCAACTCCGCATTCGGGTCTATTTCATCTTTGATTACAGATATTTCGGTCGTTTCCATCACACGGCGCATAAACAGCACGCAAGCAATGACCAAGCCTACTTCAATGGCGATAGTCAAGTCGAAAATAACAGTCAGGAAGAAGGTTATCAACAATACCGTAACGTCCGATTTCGGGTTCTTTAACAGCGCTTTGAAGACACGCCATCCGCTCATGTTATAGGATACGATAACCAGTACCCCTGCAAGGCAGGCCATTGGAATATATTGCGCCAACGGCATCAGGAATAGCAAAATCAACAACAATACCACTGCATGTACTATGCCGGCAACGGGCGACTTACCTCCATTGTTGATATTCGTCATGGTACGGGCAATGGCACCGGTTGCAGGAATACCGCCAAACAGGGGAGCCACCAGGTTGGCTGCGCCTTGGGCTATCAGTTCCACGTTAGAGTCATGTTTGTCGCCTATCACACCGTCTGCCACGGTAGCCGAAAGCAATGATTCGATAGCGCCCAGTACCGCGATTGTAATGGCCACAGGAAATAAGTTTTTAACCGCCTCCCAATCCAAAGCAGGCATCACGGCATCCGGAAGTTCGGCTTTGATGCTGAAGCGGTCACCGATTGTATCGATACAATCGATACCTCCGTATGTTTTCATCAGATAAACAGCTCCGGTCACTACGACAATCGCGATGAGCGAACCCGGTATTTTCTTTGAAAACTTGGGAGTGATGGCGATAATAATGATACTGGCAATACTTACAATCGTGTTCCACCAGTTCACCGTGTCGAAATGCCGGAAGTAAACCATCCATTTTCCTATGAAGTCTCCCGGAACTTTCTCATCCCCGAAATTCAGTCCGAAGACATCGGCAATCTGTGTAGTAAAGATAGTGACGGCAATACCGCTGGTGAAGCCCACAATGATGGGATAAGGAATAAACTTGATAACTGCTCCCAGTTTGAACACTCCCAGCAGAACGAGGATGATACCTGCCATCAACGTTGCTACGATCAGTCCCGCTTCTCCATATTGCTGGATGATACCATAAATAATAACGATGAAGGCACCGGTAGGTCCGCCGATCTGTACTTTGCTTCCTCCAAAAAGGGAAATGATGAAACCAGCAATGATAGCCGTGATAATGCCTTTTTCAGGTGATACACCTGAGGCGATACCAAACGCAATGGCAAGAGGAAGAGCAACGATACCCACAATGATACCTGCCATCAAGTCTGCCATGAATAATTCTTTCGAGTAATTTTTTAAAGCCGTGTATAGCTTTGGTTTGAATTCGAACGCTTTCATTTTTTAATCTACTTTTACCACTCTGCATGATGCAGAGATTTATAAACGGACTGCAAAAGTAAATAAAAAAGTGTAGATTTATATATACTATTGAACATAAACATCTTGATTTTTGTTTTTATTATCCGGTGTGATAGATATTTTCTATCTTATGATAGATAAATCTGATAGAGTAAACTGTGGTTATTCCGAAGTAAATGCATAATTTTGTATTAACGAAAAGAACAATACGAACGATATTTATACGTAATTACATTAACTAATAAAAAAGAGACTATGAGTAAAAGTGTTAAAGGAACTCAGACAGAAAAAAATCTGTTGACTTCATTCGCCGGTGAATCACAAGCAAGAATGCGTTATACTTATTTTGCAAGTGTGGCTAAGAAAGAAGGTTACGAACAGATTGCTGCCATTTTCACGGAAACAGCCGATCAGGAAAAGGAACACGCAAAGCGTATGTTCAAGTTCTTGGAAGGCGGTATGGTAGAAATCACCGCTTCTTATCCGGCAGGTGTTATCGGCACTACATTGGAAAATCTGCAGGCTGCCGCTGCAGGCGAACATGAAGAATGGTCATTGGATTATCCTCACTTTGCCGATGTAGCAGAGCAGGAAGGTTTCCCTGCAATTGCTGCCATGTACCGCAATATCTCTATTGCAGAGAAAGGCCACGAAGAACGTTATCGCGCATTCATCCAGAATATCGAAACGGCTTCTGTATTTGCAAAAGAAGGTGAAGTAGTATGGCAATGCCGTAACTGCGGTTTCATCTATACCGGCAAAGAAGCTCCTCAGGTATGTCCGGCTTGTTTGCATCCGCAGGCTTACTTCGAGATCAAGAAGGAAAACTATTAAGATGTTTGGCCGTATTAAGGCATAGTTCTTTCCTTATTAAGACTGGACATCCATAACATCCCCATGTTTTACCCCATAACATCCGGGTGTTTTCATACACAACATCCCCATGTTTTACCATAAAACATGGGGATGTTGTGTATGTGTAGGTACAATTTTCCCGACTATATATCTTATGTTTTCTCTTCTTAACTTCTGATGATTTGCAAATGAGATATTAAGCCATTCGCTAAAAGTTGATAATTATGGAGTTCTACCTTCCAAATCGTTATTTTTGCCTTATAGAAAGAAAGTTTTTTTCTTGATAGACCAAAAAAACGAGAAAAAAGAAAGTTTGTATTTTAAACAATATTATCTTTGCGATTATTATTTAATACTAAAGAAACAAAAATATGGATGCACAGAAAGTAGATGCCTTTATGATGGCAAACAACAAATTCTTTAATGATTATCAGATGATGACTATCCGCGAACTTTTGCTTAGAATGGACGATTCCAAATGGCCGATGATACAAATGTTGCAGTTCAAGGATCCTACTATTTCCCTGATTATATCCTTGATCGGAGGTTCGCTGGGGATTGACCGTTTCTTTATCGGTGATACAGGACTCGGTGTGGGCAAGCTGCTTACTTGCGGTGGTTTGGGTATCTGGTCTATTGTAGACTGGTTCTTGATTATGGGTGCTACACGTGATAAGAATTTTCAGAAGCTGCAATCTCTGATTTAATGACGTCCGGCTTCGAACATGAGTAAAAGGAAGCTGTATATATTCTTGGCATTTGCGTGCCTTGCCGGATATATATGGATTGCCATATCACTCCTGTTTCCCGAAAATCAGATATGGAGTGGTTGTCTGTTCAGGCAATTGCTTCATATTCCGTGTCCTGCCTGTGGTTCTACAAGGTCTGTCATGGCCTTGTTGCACGGAGACTGGCAGGCGGCTCTTTATCTTAATCCTAACGGAATCTTATTGGCTTTATTACTGGTGGTGATTCCTCTGTGGCTTGCATTGGATTTGCTACGCCGCAAATCTTCATTGTATCACTTCTATAACCGGATGGAGAAGACACTGAAACAAAAAAGTATATTTTTTATCTTTCTTGGTTTGGTACTGATAAACTGGTTTTGGAATATCTTGAAAGAACTATGATTACTTATACTCCTCAAGAACATGAGCTGGAAACTGCATCAAACGGTTATTTGATGTCTTTACTGGTCATTATGGTGGGACTTCCTTTTCCTATTGTCAACTTGATTGCTACAGTGGTATTCTATTTCGGCAATCGCAGGAGTACATATTTTGTGCGTTGGCATTGTACACAGGCTCTTGTTTCGCAGTTTCCGTTGTTTCTCACCAATAGTTGCCTTTTCTGGTGGACAGTGAGGATCCTGATCGGTAACATGGATTTGTCTTCCTTTTACTTTGCTTATCTGTTTACGGTAGTACTGTTCAATGCAATAGATTTCATAGCTACTCTCCATACATTGATTGCCATTCGTAAGGGCAAACAGGTGGAGTGGTATGTCTTTGCTGCCTTAACCGACTTAATATGTAAGCCCCGATGAAGAAGTTTTTATATCAATCGCTTGTTTCAATACTGCTTTTCATGACTGTATTGTTTGCCTTTTCACGGGTGGACTGGTTGTCCGTGTTCCACTTGCGTGAAACGGTTATTGAAGAGAAGATAGGAGAGCTCTATTGGGATTTGTTTTCCAAGACCCAGACTTTTGTGGAGAAGAAATCCGTTATGGCTCCGTTGGATACTTTGTTGTCTACATTGTGCCGTGCCAATGATATTTCTCGCGACAAGATAGAAATTCATGTAATAGAGAGCGAAGAGGTGAATGCTTTCGCGTTTCCAGGCAATCATCTGGTGATATATACTTCACTGCTGTCGCAATGCAACGATGAGGGTGAGCTGTGTGGGGTAATGGCACATGAGGTGGCTCATATCGAGAAAGGGCATGTCATGGATAAGCTGATGAAAGAAATAGGGTTTTCTACGTTGGTTGCCATGATTGGGGGCAGCCAAGGGGCTGAGGCTTTGGGGCAATTGGTACAGGTACTTTCTTCTACAGCCTACAGCCGTACTTTGGAACGTGAAGCCGACGAGACTGCCGTCCATTATCTGATGAAGGCGGGAATGAATCCGCGCGGGCTTGCGGAATTTCTTCATAATCTTCCTCAAGAGACAAATTTACCGGGTTTCACCGAATGGATCAGTACTCATCCCGACTCGGAAGAGCGTTATAAGGTTATCAATGAGATAGTCGATAAAAGCGGATATCACAAAGATTACCACAATATTCTCACAAAGGAGGAGTGGGAAGGACTGAAGAAGAAAAAGTGAGTAGTGCCGGAATGAAAAAAGCGGCATTTGTTTTGAACACCAATACAAATGCCGCTTTACTGTATTCTCTCTAAAAGTGGAAAACTATTTTTTTGCGTGTGGATAGTCTATTGTATAGTGCAGTCCGCGGCTTTCCTTACGTTCCATAGCCTGGCGGGTAATCAAATATCCCACATTGATCATATTGCGCAGTTCACAAAGTTCCCGTGTAGCTTTACTGCTCTTGAAGAGTTTTTCCGTTTCCTCATATAAGATGTCCAGACGGTTCCATGCACGTGTCAACCGGGTATTGCTACGGACAATGCCTACGTAAGCCTCCATAATCTGGTTTACTTCCTTCATGCTCTGCGTAATGAGTACACGTTCTTCATTGCTGATGGTACCTTCGTCGTTCCATTCGGGAATGTCTTCGTTGAAGTCATAACGTTCTAATACGCTCAGTGCATGTTTGGCGGCAGCATCGGCATAGACCACTGCTTCAATCAGGGAGTTGCTGGCAAGGCGGTTACCTCCATGTAAACCTGTACACGAACATTCGCCGATGGCATACAGGCGACGGATACTCGATTGTCCGTCCAGATCTACCGTGATGCCGCCACAAAGGTAGTGTGCAGCAGGGGCTACGGGGATATAGTCTTTGGTTATGTCAATACCGATACTGAGACATTTTTTATAGATATTAGGAAAATGTTTCTTGGTTTCTTCGGGATTTTTGTGAGTGACGTCCAGATAAACATGCTCGTCGCCACGTTGTTTCATTTCATTGTCGATGGCGCGGGCCACTATATCGCGTGGAGCCAGCGAAAGCCGCTCGTCGTATTTCTGCATGAATTCTTTGCCATCCATCGTGCGGAGTACGCCGCCATATCCGCGCATGGCTTCTGTAATCAAGAAAGCAGGGCGGTCGCCCGGATGATAGAGAGCGGTAGGGTGAAACTGGATGAACTCCATATCTTTTACCGCACCTTTGGCACGATAGACCATAGCGATGCCGTCTCCGGTTGCTACCAGCGGATTGGTAGTGTTGCGATAAACAGCTTCACAACCACCGGTTGCCATGATGGTCATTTTAGAGAGGAAAGTATCTACTTCACCGGTCTTCTCATTGAGCACGTATGCGCCATAGCATTTGATACCGGGCGTATAGCGGGTTACGATAATCCCCAAATGGTGCTGTGTGATGATTTCCACTGCGAAGAAATTGGTGAATACGGTAATATTGGGATGTTGCTTTACGGCTTCAATCAGGCTGGTTTGTATCTCGGCACCGGTATTGTCTTTATGATGCAGGATACGGAATTCAGAGTGTCCTCCCTCTTTATGGAGGTCAAACTCTCCTCCTTCTTTTTTGTCGAAGTTCACTCCCCACTTAATGAGTTCATTGATTTGTTCGGGAGCATTGCGCACCACTTTTTCTACGGCTGTACGGTCGCTTATCCAGTCGCCGGCAATCATGGTGTCTTCGATATGTTTCTCGAAATTATCTACCGCCAGATTAGTGACGGAAGCAATGCCGCCTTGTGCAAAATAAGTGTTTGCCTCTTCCAGACCGGCTTTGCAGATGAGGGCTACCGTTCCTTTATGCGCTACTTTCAACGCGAAACTCATACCGGCAATTCCGGAGCCGATAACGAGGAAATCGAACTTTCTTATCATACTTTTGTGTATTTAACGTTGCAAAACTACAAAATAAGTACGTTCCTTGTGCTTTCTGTGGGTATTAATTCGCAAAAAGACTTATCTTAGCGGCAAAAATCAGACAAGATGGACCGGATATTTCACGCACGCATTGCCGCCGGGCAATATGTATTTCTTTTTTTAGCGGCAGGACTTGCTGCCTATGGTTTATGGGAGAAACATATTCTTGTGGCTATCCTGTTCATGCTGGTGCTGATAGTTTGTATCGAAAAATTAATTCATACGACTTATACCATAACTACCGATGGGAAGTTGATAATATTCTTCGGGCGTTTTATCCGCAGCAAAGAAATTTTGTTGAACGATATTATATCTGTAGAGCGTTCTTCCTCCATGCAAATAGGCAAATTTGCGGTGATGCGTTACGTACTGATAAAATATGGAGGAGGCAAGTGTATGGCGCTACTTCCGGTGAAAGAGGAGGAGTTTGTCCGGTTGCTAAAAGAAAGGATGCCATGATCAACGATTATTCCGGCAGCTTTTCCAGCTTGATTGTTGCTTTATGATAAGCAGGGACGGTCTTTATGTATTTTCCTTTTATTTGTTTTTCTGTTTTTGTGTATTCGCCTGTCAACGTTATTGTATAGGTGACCGTAAGTCTTTTATAAGTAAGTATGCTTCCGATCGTGAGTTTTGAATGAGGAGGTATAGTGGTTGAAGAATCGGATTTATTTGGACTCTTGATTTGAATGGTTTCCGCGCCATATTTCACTTTCATATTATTATTGGCATATACTTTATCTAAGATAGTGAAAGGGGCTTGTACGTATATTTTTTCTTTTCCCATCCAGGTGAATGCTTCAGGGTCATCACTCAGAAAAGTAGTTTCTTCCCATTCGTTTTCATAAGGTTTATGTATCACCGATTTGGATTGAGAAGATTTGTTTACCGTAACTTCAAGGGGAAGTTCCGTTTCAAAACAGCTTTCGCCATCTCCTTCTTCCAAGGAGTATCGAATATCTTTGAATGAGTATTTCTCGTTTATTTCTTCATCATTGCTACATGCAACCAGGGTACAGAGTAGAAAGATGCCACATAATGACTGACGGAGTAAATTGATTTGTTTCATGGTTCTCTTTTTTAAGCGGTTAAAATGGCTCTGTTTTTATAAGAGAGAAGCGATATTCTACAAAGATAAAATTTTTTCTCTGAAAACCCATTAGATTTTAGTTCTAATTTTCAAGATCTTCTATCTTATGTTGTATCGGCGAACAGTCGTAGGGATATTTTTTCACCAATTTTCCTTTGAAGACTTTCTTTATGTCATTGTTTGGCCGGGATAGGGTCAAGATATAGCTCAGTTGCAACTGTTTGTAGTAAATGTCGGCAGAATAGGTGTTCTTTTTTTGGTTTACTTGATCCACTTCAAATGTTTTCTCTTTCAGATCGCTGTCATACGTTAACCAACTGCCATATTTCCGTTTGTCTGTTTCGTAAATGATTTCTCCGTTTGATATGTGCTTTGGCATATCTACGTAAATGCCTTCTTCGGGGTCTATCCATTTAAAAGGAGATTCTTTTTCAGTATGGAAACTGTAGAGGATATATGCATTGTAGAATGGCCAAAAAGTAGTTTTTACAGTTTCTCCGTTATTATTGGTATGGTCGTGTACAATCATTCCCCAAGGTTGGGATTCAGCTTCTTCCACTCCGTCGCCTTCTTCCATGCTGTAGGTTATGGATTCCAACTTGTAGAAACTGGTACATTGTTTTTGGCGTATGATGATTTGTTCTTTGTAAAATCCTGTGTTTATTTCAAGATTGATGATGAAACCGCGTTCTTCCTTGTCGAAGTTTTCTTGCAGTTCGATGGTAAGCGTGTTTTCTTTATCACGTTTGATGGCGAAATAACTGTGCTGTAAACTTCCCAGTCCTTCCAGCCGCAAAGGCTTGTTATGCTTATCTGCTATGATGAAACCGTCAAGACTGGCTACGGAAGCAATCCGCCAGTTACTGCGTGTCATGTCTATCTGTAAAGAGGAAGCATCACCTTCCATAATAGCTTCTTGAATGGAGGAAATTCGTTCGTCTTCATCATCGTTGCATGCTGTCGGTAGGCAGAAGAGAAGTACGAATAAAAAGAAAAATGAAAATGATTTAGTTATTTTCATGTCAATTGTCGTTTAGTTAATGGCTGTTTAGTGTAGTTATTATGAATAGTACTATGTGGCAAAGATAACTCTTTCTAAAGAAAGAACTATTTTTTATTCGGGAATAAGATGGTTTTTTACTAACTTGCACAAAAATTAATAATTAACTAAGAAGTTATGAAATATCAAGTTGCCATTATCGGTGGAGGCCCTGCGGGATATACGGCTGCTGAGACTGCCGGAAAGGCAGGAATGAGTGTCGTGTTGTTTGAAAAACAAAGTCTTGGCGGAGTGTGCCTGAATGAGGGTTGCATTCCTACGAAGACTTTATTATATTCGGCCAAAACGTATGACGGTGCACGTCATGCTGCAAAGTATGCGGTCAATGTACCGGAAGTATCATTTGATTTGTCCAAGATCATTGTCCGCAAACAGAAAGTGGTACGGAAACTCGTTTTAGGTGTCAAGGGTAAACTGTCTGCTCACAATGTGTCCGTCGTGACCAGTGAAGCTACTGTAATAGATAAGAACCATATCCGTTGTGGTGAAGAGACATACGAATGTGAGAACTTGTTACTCTGTACCGGTTCGGAAACATTCATTCCGCCCATTCCGGGGATGGATTCGGTACCCTACTGGACACATCGTGATGCGTTGGATAATAAAGAACTTCCTGTTTCGCTCGTTATTATCGGAGGTGGGGTTATCGGTATGGAATTTGCTTCTTTCTTTAATAGCTTGGGCGTACAAGTAACGGTTATTGAGATGCTTGATGAAATCCTCGGTGGCATGGATAAGGAGCTTTCCGCTATGCTTCGTGCCGAATATACAAAACGGGGAATCAAATTCATGCTGAATACTAAAGTAGTATCTGTCATGCAACAAGTTCAGGATGACGATGAAAACAAGCAATCGCTGATACAAGTGAATTATGAAACCGCTGATGGTCCCGGTTCCGTTATTGCTGTGAAACTGTTGATGAGTGTGGGTCGTCGTCCTGTAACAAAAGGTTTCGGATTGGAAAACCTGAATTTGGAAAAAACAGAACGGGGCAGTATCCGTGTCAACGAACAGATGCAAACCTCTGTGCCGGGTGTATATGTCTGTGGTGACCTGACCGGCTTCTCGCTTCTGGCACATACTGCTGTGCGCGAAGCCGAAGTAGCTATACATACTATAATGGAGAAAAAGGATGTGATGAGTTACCGTGCCATTCCCGGTGTGGTATATACCAATCCCGAAATAGCAGGAGTGGGAGAGACGGAAGAGTCTTTACAGAAAAAAGGTATTGCTTACCGTGCCGTTAAATTGCCGATGGCTTACTCCGGCCGTTTCGTCGCAGAGAATGAAGGAGTCAATGGTGTTTGCAAACTTTTGCTGGCGGAAGATGATACTCTGCTCGGTGCACATGTACTGGGCAATCCCGCTTCAGAGATTATTACGCTGGCTGGTATGGCTATTGAACTGAAACTGACTGCTACTGAATGGAAAAGAATTGTTTTTCCGCATCCTACAGTGAGTGAAATTTTTAAGGAAGCGCTCTGAATTTCCGGAAATTTATAACTTCTGATATAAATATTACAGAAGATGAAGACTGTAAAACTGATTACGTGTGATGAGGCTTTTCAAGCCCACATCATTCAAGGTGCTTTGGAAAATGAGGGTATTGCTTCTGTTTTGCATAATGAAAATACATCTACCGTGTTGCGTGGATATACCCGTGAAATAGCCGGTGTGGATGTATTGGTCTATGAAGACGATTACGATAGGGCGGTATCCCTGCTCGAGCAAAATCAGATGATCCCCGAGCAATTGAAGTATTGTCCTCATTGCGGTTCGTCCAAGATTGATTTTGTGCTGAAAAAAGGGCATAGAATGCGTGCCATTATGGCGGGAATTATTTCTGCATTGTCGGTAGCTCCTCCGGGTACTGATCATTGGGAATATGTTTGTAGCGAGTGTGGCGCCCGTTTCAATCAGCCGGTGGCGAAAAGAAATGGTTTGTAAATAGGTGTGTATGAAAAGATTATTGTCATATTGGCTTTTATCATGCTTTTTGTTATCTGTGTCTGCCCAGAAAATGGACAACTGGGTAAATGCACTTTCTTCTCGTTTAGATACATTGATCAAATACAAACTTCCCATCGGTTCCAATGTCGCTATTTCAGTTTATGACTTGACGAGTAACCGTCCGCTGTATGGTTATCAGGCAGATAAATTGTCCCGTCCGGCTTCTACTATGAAGTTGTTGACAACGATTACGGCGCTTTCATGTCCTGAAGCCGACGATCCATTCCGTACAGAAGTATGGTATAAGGGAGTAATTGAGCAAGATACTTTACGGGGCGATATTTATGTTATCGGAGGTTTCGACCCTGAATTTGATGATAATGCATTAGACTCTCTAGTAAATGCCGTTCTGCGTTTCCCTTTCTCTGTAATTCAGGGAAATATTTATGGAGATGTATCTATGAAAGATTCTCTGTATTGGGGAAGCGGGTGGCTGTGGGATGATACGCCGGCTTCTTTCCAACCTTATCTATCGCCGTTGATGTTGAATAAAGGAGTGGTTACCGTGGCTGCTTTTCCCACTGAATGGGGAGATACTGCCCGCTTGGAATGTACTCCTGTGTCTTCCTACTATTCACTGGCTAATAAAACACAATCGCGTACTCCTTCTGCCGGACGTTTTCGCGTATCCCGTAACTGGCTGGAAAATGGAAATGATATTCTCGTTACCGGGAATGTAGATACCAAACGGGTAGGTACGGTCAATATCTTTTCATCACAGGACTTCTTTATGCGTACGTTTATAGACCGTCTGCAAGCACACGGCATTCAACACGTTCCGGGAGAAAGAGATACTTTATTTTCCGATTATACTTTCGCGGAATTTCAAAAAGACAGTGTTTCCATGCGAATGGCCGTATATGATACTCCGATGCAAGTAGTAGTCAGTCAGATAATGAAAGAAAGCGATAATCTGGATGCAGAAGCCATGCTTTACCGTCTGGGAATGCAAAGTACCGGGAAGAAACATGTCTCTGCGGACGACGGTCTTACTGTTGTGCGTACATTAATAAAGAAATTGGGATATAAGCCCGATCATTATAATTTAGCTGATGGTTGTGGACTCTCCAATTACAATTATATCTCTCCTGAACTGTTGGTTGCTTTCTTGAAATACGCTTATTCGAGTACTACGGTTTTTCAGAAGTTATATAAAGCATTACCCATTGGTGGGGTAGATGGAACCCTGAAATACCGGATGCAGAAAGGGACAGCCTCATATAAGAATGTGCATGCCAAGACAGGATCTTTTACAGCTGTCAATTGTCTTGCCGGTTATTTGAAGGCAAGTAATGGGCATCAGATAGCTTTTGCTATTATGAATCAGAATGTCCTTTCCGGTAAGGAAGCACGTGCTTTTCAGGATAAGGTGTGTGAGGAAATTATAAAAAGGTGATAAAATGATAGAGTGGTAAAGTAATAATGAGAAAATACATTTTACTTTACCACTCTATCATTTTATCACTTATATTCTGCCCAGTCTATATTCTTCATATCTCCACTCTTTGCCAATTCGGCATGCATAGCCAAAGCAGCACGCAACGCATGGGGAGTTTGAGATTTACCGTCAGTCAGTTTAAGGTAATCCCAAAGAATATTCTTATAGTCGGGATGTACACAGTTTTCAATGATGGCCTGTGCGCGTTCTTTCGGACTTTTGCCACGCAGATCGGCAACTCCTTGTTCGGTAATGATGATATTAACATCGTGTTCACTATGGTCAACATGGGAAACCATCGGTACGATTGCACTGATTTTGCCTTCTTTGGCGACAGAAGGACAAGTGAAGATGGAAATATAAGCGTTACGTGTAAAGTCTCCCGAACCGCCTATGCCATTCATCATCTTCGTACCACCAATATGTGTAGAGTTGACATTTCCGTAGAGGTCAGCCTCGATGGCTGTATTGATTGAAATAACACCCAGTCGGCGTACAACTTCCGGACTGTTTGAAATTTCCGATGGGCGAAGTACCAATTTGTCGCGGAAGAAGTCCATATCTTCATAAATACCGTTTAGGCAGTCGTTGGTAACGGTTAGTGAACAAGCGCTACCGAACTTCACACGACCTTCACGAATTAGTCCGATTACAGAATTTTGAATCACTTCGGTATACATTTCAAACGGAGGAATAGTCTTGTCGCGTCCCAATGCACCCAGTACGGCATTGGCGATGTTGCCTACGCCCGATTGCAATGGCAAGAAAGTAGAAGGAATAATACCACGTTTCATGTCGGCGGCAAGGAAATCGGCTACATTCTGTCCGATTTTGTCTGTCAACGGATCAGCAGCGGCAAAAGAACGCGCTTCATCTGGCCAGTTGGTTTCTACAACGCCTGCAATCTTTTTCGGGTCAACTTGAATATACGGCTTTCCGATACGATCACTCGGCTTGAAAATAGGAATTTCACGGCGATAAGGAGGGTCAAGCGGTTCGTAGACATCATGTAGACCCATGGCGCTTTTGCTGTGGGCAGCATTCAGTTCTATAATGATTTGATCTGCCAGACGGCAAACGGTCGGGGCAATGCCACCGGCAGCTGTCAGGTATATTTTACCATCGGGGGTTACTTCGCAAGCTTCGATAATGGCAACATTTACTTTACCCATGAATCCATAGCGTACTTCCTGAGCCATCTGAGACAAATGGATATCGTTGTAAGCAATCTCACCATTGTTTACAGCTTTGCGGAAATCGGGGTTGGTAGTGTAGGGAGCACGATAGCGGATAGCTTTGACGCGTGAAAGAATACCGTCGCAAGAGTCACCTGTTGAAGCACCGGTAAAGATGCCTACCTGAAAAGGGTTGCCTTTTGCATGTTCTGCTTCCGCAATTTTTGCTAATTCAGCCGTAACGGCTTTTGCCGTTCCTGCGGGAGTAAATCCACTTAAGCCGATGTTGTAGCCATGTTTAATCAGGCTCGCAGCTTCTGCTGCCGAAATGTAATTCAATGCCATAATATATAGTTATTTTTTGCATATAAAGATTTACAAAGTAGTCTTCAGCTATTATTTGACAGTTGTTGTTTATTCATTGCTTTAATATTTTCTCTGTAGTATTTCCGACCAGATAATTGCCCGTCGGGCTTCTTCCGTAGAACGAATATTAAATTCTGAAACTTCATCCGTTTCCTGTACTTCTTCTGGTACCGGAGAGGAAAACTTTTTTTTGAGGGGAGTATTGGTACGGTGTGAAGATTTTTTTTCTGTAATAGTAATGTTTTCCAATTCAGGACCTTTGGGAATAAATCCACCATAAGTTTCATCATCCCGGTTCTCTGGTAGTTTATTCTTTGTATCGGGTATAGGCACGGCAGATCTTTGGCCAGCATTTTTCTTCGCTTCTTTTTTTACTTGTCTGACAATACCGAAAACGATGGTGCCAATAACCAATAGAAATTTAAAAATATCTTCCATATTCTTACTATTTTTCACCGCCAAAGGTAATTATTTAATCTGATTGTAACCAACAAATTGACATTAAAAAAGGGCAGCTTCACAGCTCCCCTTATTTTTTTTAACCTAAACCTTAACTATGAAAAAATCTAATGTTTCTTTCATTCCACAAAATTGTGAATTTCTTTTAATAGCACCAAATTAACACTCAGGAAATGTTTAGCTGGTTAACATTAATTAGTATAAAGTAGCCAATTTGAAGCATTTATGTGTTATTTTTCTATCAATTCGTAAGTTTTTTGGGGGTGAAAAAGTATCTTTGCAGACGAATTAAAAAATAGTAAAACAATGGAAAAAGTAACGGGAGCAGACTTTAAATCTGCAACTGCTGATGACAACAAAAAGTTGTTTATCGAAACCTATGGCTGCCAGATGAATGTGGCGGACAGTGAAGTGATTGCTTCTGTGATGCAGATGGCGGGATATTCTGTGGCCGAAACGCTGGAAGAGGCGGATGCGGTGTTTATGAATACCTGTTCTATTCGGGATAATGCCGAACAAAAAATTCTGAATCGTTTGGAATTTTTTCATTCGCTTAAGAAGAAGAAACGAAATTTGATTGTGGGTGTACTGGGTTGTATGGCAGAGCGTGTCAAGGATGATTTAATTACCAATCATCATGTCGATCTGGTAGTGGGACCGGATGCTTATCTCACTCTACCTGATTTGATTGCGGCTGTAGAAGCGGGTGAAAAAGCCATCAATGTGGAACTTTCCACTACAGAAACCTATCGTGATGTTATTCCTTCACGTATTTGCGGAAACCACATTTCCGGATTTGTGTCCATTATGCGTGGATGTAATAATTTCTGTACCTACTGTATTGTTCCTTATACTCGTGGGCGCGAGCGTAGTCGTGATGTGGAAAGTATTTTGAATGAAGTAGCCGATTTGGTAGCTAAAGGATATAAAGAAGTTACCCTTTTGGGTCAGAATGTCAATTCTTACCGTTTTGAGAAAGTGGATGGCGAAGTGATCAGCTTTCCTATGTTACTGCGTACCGTAGCTTTGTCTGCTCCAGGGGTTCGTATTCGTTTCACTACTTCACATCCCAAAGATATGAGTGATGAAACCTTACAGGTTATTGCCGAAGTTCCCAATGTATGCCGGCATATTCATCTGCCCGTGCAGAGTGGAAGTAGTCGTATTCTAAAATTGATGAATCGTAAATACACTCGTGAATGGTATCTGGAGCGTGTTGCCGCCATTCGTCGTATCATCCCCGATTGCGGTCTTTCTACAGATATTTTTTCAGGCTTTCATTCCGAAACAGAAGAAGATCATCAACTTTCTCTTTCCTTGATGGAAGAATGTGGTTACGATTCCGCTTTTATGTTCAAATATTCAGAGCGTCCGGGTACGTATGCTTCCAAACATCTGCCTGATGATGTCCCCGAAGAAGTGAAAATACGTCGTCTGAATGAAATCATTGCTTTACAGAACCGTCTTTCTGCCAAAGCAAATGCTCATTGTGTAGGCAAGACATACGAAGTGCTGGTAGAGGGTGTTTCTAAACGCAGTCGAAACCAACTTTTCGGACGCACTGAACAAAATCGTGTGGTGGTCTTCGATAGAGGTACACATCGTGTGGGTGATTTCGTTATGGTAAAGATTACCGGATCCAGTTCGGCTACATTGAAAGGGGAAGAAGTTTCTGGAAAATAATAAATTTTATCGTTATTATTATCAAACGATACTCTACAGATTGTATCCGGTAATTGTTGCTATCATATATGTAGTGCCAAGACAGTTTAAGAAAGTATAGAAATATAAAATGCAGAGGGTACGGGCTTCACAGTCCATACCCTCATAATATATTGTAAACTTTAATTTAGATATTACTTTCTGTCATGGCCAGTAAATTTGCTGTATGGTCGATCTGATTGTAATTTACTAAAGTCCAATCAGATTTTTCTGAGGATTTTTCGTAATTTTTATAAGCTACAGGCATATTGTCGTCGTTCATCTCATATACGCTCTTTTTTACATCCTTATCGTAGTTTTTGTGAGATTCGTTCCAACGGGCATAAGACATAGTGATTTCGTTGTCGGCATATTGGTAGGACATTTTGAAATAAGGTATCCATTTTTCTCTAGCACCGTCCCATTTGGATGCGATTTTGGCAGTCAGGCGGTTTTCGTTGTCATACGTAAATTCATAACGCATGTGATTGTAGAGGTAGGCACCATCTTGTTTAAAAATGGTCTTAGCCACTACTAAATCATTTTTTACTTCTTCATTGGTAATGAAATTCTCCTGAGCTTTTACTTCTGAGTTCATAACACTTACGATAACCATTGCTACGAATGCCACTGCTTTGAATAAATTTGTAGTTTTCATAATCTTATTTTTTAATTGTTACTATTTTCATTTTATCTTTAGACGTAAGTACCGAGGTAAAAAGTTGCTTCTTAATTTATCCTTATTTTCTCGAACGTCTTCGCTTAATGATAGTCAATTAGTATGCCAAAAGGTCAAGTTGTTGATTATCAGTTGTTTTTAGGTTTATGAACATGTTCATTATCGAACACTTGTCCGTTTAAAAGTGAACAGAATTATAGATAATTGAAAAATCTTGAATATAAATAGTTCATATAGGTTTTTATTTTGAGATAATTCCAACATGATTTGAGACAGTTTCAAAGACTATTCTAAGAATATATTTTCTATCTTTGTGACAAACATAAAAATAATACCATGATAAGATTTTGTTTGTTTGCTGTGGCGATGTGTTGTTATTGTCTGTCAGCATGGAGTATTGGAACAGCAGAAAAAGCTGTCTATGATTTGATAGAACGGGTAACTCCCGGATATTCTTCTCAGTACCGATTGGAATTGATACCGGATGATGCCGGAAATGATGTTTATGAGATTGAAGGTAATGGAAAGAAAATTATCTTGCGCGGCAATAATTCCATTTCTTTGGCGAGTGCCTTCAATTGGTATCTGAAGTATACTTGTAAAGCGCATGTATCTTGGTTTGGTAATCAGTTGAATTTGCCGAAGCGCCTTCCTCAACCTGCCCGGAAGGAGCGAAAAATCATCAATGGGAAATATCGTGTTTATATGAACTACTGTACAGTGAGTTATACGGCTGCTTGGTGGAACTGGGAACGTTGGCAGAAAGAACTGGACTTTATGGCAATGAACAGCATCAATATGCCGTTGTTCAGTATGGGACTGGATGGAGTGTGGTATAATACATTGTTGCGTTTAGGTTTCAGTGATGAGGAAGCCCGTGCTTTCCTGACAGGTCCCGGACATGCGGCATGGCAGTGGATGCAGAACATACAGAGTTATGGCGGTCCGTTACCCAAATCAGTTATAGACAAACATGTGGCTTTGGGTAAAAAAATATTAGCACGTCAGTTGGAATTGGGTATGCAACCCATCCAGCAAGGCTTTTCAGGATATGTTCCCCGTGAACTGCAAGACAAGTATCCACAAGCAAAAATCAGTATGAAACGGGGTTGGTGTGGTTTTAAGGCAACTGCACAGTTGGATCCTTCTGACCCTTTGTTCCATGAAATCGGACTTGTCTTCTTGCAAGAGCAAGATAAGATTTTCGGCAGTTATGGGGCGTATGCGGCCGACCCATTCCATGAGAGCGCGCCACCGGTTGATACTCCTGAATATCTGCATGGCGTGGGACAGACCATCCATAAACTATTCCAGGAGTTTGATAAAGGTTCTTTGTGGGTGATGCAAGCCTGGAGCCTGCGTGAGGATATAGTGAAGGCTGTGCCTCGTGAAAGTTTGTTGATTTTAGACCTGAACGGTGGGAGGACGGAAAAGTTCAAAGGTATGTGGGGATATCCGGTAGTGATGGGTAATCTTCATAACTTCGGCGGGCGTATCAATATGCACGGTGATATGGCTCTGCTGGCGTCCAATCAGTATAAAAAGGCGAAAGAACGTTACCCAAATGTATGTGGTTCGGGACTATTTATGGAGGCCATCGAGCAGAATCCCGTTTATTATGACCTGGCTTTTGAAATACCCAATCATGCGGATACGGTAGCGTTGAAACCTTGGTTGGCTGCATACGCCGAGCGTCGTTACGGGGCAAAGTCGGATGCCGCAGCCCAAGCCATGTATTATTTATTGGAAGGTCCTTACTGCCGGGGCACGAACGGTACGGAACGCAGTTCTATAGTGGCCGCCCGTCCGGCTTTGGATGTAAAGAAGTCGGGTCCCAATGCCGGATTGGGGATACCATACGATCCGTTGTTGGTAATCCGTGCGCAACGGGAACTGTTGAAAGATGCCGATAAATTGTCTGCATCCAAGCCCTATCGTTTTGACATCGTGGATGTACAGCGCCAATTGATGACCAATCTCGGTCAGTTGATACATAAGCAGGCTGCCGCAGCTTTCCGTGCTAAGGACAAAGCTGCTTTTGCCCTTCATTCCGGTCGTTTCCTCGAGTTGCTGGAAGATATGGATGAGCTGCTTCGTACCCGTTCCGAATATAGTTTCGACCGTTGGCTGACAGAAGCCCGTAGCTGGGGAGATACGCCTGTCGAGAAAGATTTGATGGAAAAAGATGCCACCTCTTTGGTAACGATTTGGGGAGCTGATGGCGATCCGAGTATTTTTGATTATTCCTGGCGTGAATGGGCGGGATTGGTGAAAGGTTATTACCTGCCCCGTTGGCAAAAATTCTATTCTATGCTGCAAGAACATCTGGATGCCGGTACTGAATATAAGGAAGAAGGCTTGAAACTTACGCATGGGCGTGAAGCATTTCGTGCCAATGATTTCTACAGTAAACTGGGCGACTGGGAGCTGGCCTTTGCCGCAAAAACCGGAAAGGCACGTATGCCTGCCACGCAAGGCGATGAATTGCAAATCACCCGCCGTCTGTTCAATAAATACTTGAAGCTTTCCCAAGAGTATTATGCTGATTTCTCCGGTGCGGATACTTTGAAGGAGGAGCGGACTTACGAAAATTTGGGGGAAGATTGATTTTTATTTTATAAATTCAATTTGATTTTTAAATCGATAATGATCTTATTTATTAACTAATATTTATTTACTATGAAAATGAAATTATTACTGTTTGCTATTATAATTGTATTGTGTAGCTCAATGTTTGTATTTATAAGTATAAACAATATGAATCATTTTCGTTTTCATTAGTTAATATTGAAGCTTTAGCAAATGATGAATCTAGCGGTGGAGAGGATGACAAAAAGTGCATTACAGATTATTCATTGGAATATATGTGGCAAGATTGTACTGTTTATAATAATACTTTTGAAACAATCGGAAGATTGGCAGTAAAGTATTCCTGTAATGGATTTGGTATAGAACATTGTAAAAAAGGATATCTCTATATTTATTATGATTGTGATACTTATGAAATAGATGAGGAGGATTTTACTTATGATTCGTTTTATGTAATCAATAAATTTCATAATGAAAAAATACTTAATAGTTAATGCTTTTGTGGTAATTTTATTTATATCCATGGTTTTGGGATGTAAATCAACTGTAAGTTATACTGCAATAAATAATAATGCATTTGTAGTAAATCTTGATACTGTAGAATTGAAACATGATTTTAAACTTTCTAGTGTCTTTGATTCTGTTTTGGTCATACCCTTGGATAATAAAGAGGTTGTAATTGGTAAACTTAATAGAGTTGATGTTTATAAGGATTTGATCATTGTTTTAGATGCAGAATTTGCTAAAGGTGTTTTTGCTTTTGATAAAACGGGACATTTGCTTTATAAGATAGGTAATGTGGGGTTTGGACCTGAAGAATACGCTTCTTGTACAGATTTTGCAATAGACCATGAACTTGGTTTTATCTATATATATGATCGCTTGGGGCATCGAATTTATGTATATGATGTAAATACAGGAAAATATCAACGTACTTTGGATATAGAACGCCATAATATGTTTAATAGGATTTGGTATAGTGGAGGAAATTTATATGCAGTGAGTACTTATTTTCAGCCTAAAAAAGATAATGCACCTTTTTATATATTGAAACAGCTAGATGAGAAAACAGGAAGGTTGATGGGGGAGTGGTTAAATGTGGAAACTTTTAATAAAGGATGGAAAAGTGAGTTTTTAACTACAAATATATTTTATCGACTTAACGAAAATAAAGACCTTTTTGCTTATGGGCTTGCAGATACAGTTCTTTGTTTTAAAGGAGGAGAAATTGTTCCTTATATGGTATTTACGGGAGATAAAGTTATAAAGCCAGAGGAAATATTAGAAGAAGAAAAAGATATATCATTGAGTGCAAGAAAAAGGGTTGAGATGCTTATGAGCGTACAGAGACGGTTAGGGATTCAGAGAAAAAAAATAGTCAATGTAGCTAATTTATATGAAAGTAATGGATATTTATATTTTAATTATGCAACCTGGTCTCGTTTTATGGCTAAATATAATTTAAAAGATAAGGAAGTTACTGTTTATACTAACACGAAAGATGATTTGTTATTTTTATCAAATCCGTATAAATATTCTATGACTTCATTCTTAATGTCTGATACTGGTGGGGTCTATTATCAAGTGGATATGGAAGTATTACCTAATTTGAAATCATGTTTAAATGATGGAGTTTTATCTGATAGAATTAAAAATAAAGGTGTACTAAAGTATATAACAGAGGATTCTAATCCAATCATATTATATTATGAATATAAGAAAGAATAACAATATGCTGCTTGGGAAGGACTATTACGGAGTTTTAATTACAGAAATATTTCAGATACATTAAATACTCCTTATGATAGAAATAGTGGAACTTTAAAAAGATATATTGCATATATAGGGAGTGATGGAAAAATAGAAACACTTTTTTTCCCTGTAAAAAATGAACAGTTTTTAACTCAAGCATATTTGCAGACATTGATGCATAAATTTGATAGTGAGTGAGTTTATTATTAAATCTCCTTAATGAAAACCTTGTAAATCACTTTTTATTTGTTATTTTGCACCAAATTTAGGCTTAGTGCAGTCTGTCCGGTTCAGGCTGCACTTCCTTATTGGTAGAACGTTCGATGAATAAACTCACTATAAAAGCTTGTCCGTTATGTGGCGGTACGCATTTGGAGCGTGCCTTGACCTGCATAGACCATTATGCTTCGGGCGAAGTGTTCCACTTATGCCGTTGTCAGGACTGTGGCTTTATTTTTACGCAAGATTTTCCTGTAGAAGCAGAGATAGGGCGTTACTACGAAACTCCCGATTATATTTCCCATTCAGATACTAAAAAAGGAGCGATGAACTCCGTATACCATTGGGTGCGCAGCTATATGTTGAAGCACAAGGCTCGTTTGGTGGTTCACGAAGCGCATCGTAAAAGCGGTCGTTTACTCGATATCGGTACGGGTACCGGTTATTTTGCCGATACCATGCAGCGCCGGGGTTGGCAGGTGGAAGCGATAGAAAAGAATGCACAGGCACGTGATTTCGCCAAGGAGCATTTCGGACTGGATGTGAAGCCTGATACCGCATTGAAAGAGTATGCTCCCGGTAGTTTCGACGTCATTACCCTGTGGCATGTCATGGAACATCTGGAGACACTTAATGAAACTTGGGAAACACTGCATTCGTTACTCACGGAGAAAGGTGTACTGATTATTGCCGTACCCAACTGTTCCTCTTACGATGCAAAGAAGTATGGAGCTTATTGGGCAGCATACGATGTGCCCCGCCATCTTTGGCATTTTACTCCCGGCACTATCCAGCAATTCGGTTCCAAGCATGGCTTTATTATGGCGGAACGCCATCCGATGCCGTTTGATGCTTTTTACGTGTCTATGTTGACAGAGAAGCACATGCGTCATTCATGTACTTTCTTGAGGGGAATGATTACCGGAACGTTGGCATGGTTCAATGCTTTGGTTAAGAAAGAACGTAGCAGTTCCATGATTTATGTTTTCCGGAAGAAACAACAGATATAAGAATGTGATAATAGTGTGTGGTGAAGAGATATTGTGAGCGTTGTAGTTTATAATTAGTAATTTGTAGTTAACATCATGAAGTCTAAACATAATTCAGTATCCTACTTTGATATGCAGTTCATAACGTCCAGCATCAGTACGACGTTGGTGTTACTGTTGTTGGGGTTAGTTGTATTCTTCGTGTTGGGCGCTCATAATCTTTCCGTTTACGTGAAAGAGAATATCAGTTTCTCCGTTCTCATCAGCGATGACATGAAGGAGAGCGATATCCTGAAATTGCAGAAGAAACTGAATAAGGAAGCTTTTGTAAAAGAGACGGAATATATTTCAAAGAAACAGGCGCTTCGTGAACAGACTGAAGCAATGGGGACAGACCCGCAAGAGTTCCTTGGTTATAATCCCTTCACGGCGTCCATAGAGATAAAACTGCATTCCGACTACGCCAATTCGGACAGTATCGCCAAGATAGAAAAGTTGATAAAGAGGAATACCAATATCCAGGAGATACTTTACCAGAAAGACCTGATAGATGCGGTAAATGACAATATCCGTAACATCAGCCTGATGTTGCTGGGATTGGCAGTGATACTGACGCTGATTTCCTTTGCGCTGATAAACAATACCATACGATTGACTATTTATTCCAAGCGCTTCCTCATTCATACAATGAAGCTGGTAGGTGCGAGTTGGAGTTTTATCCGCCGTCCATTCCTGCGTCGTAATTTTTGGATTGGTGTTTTGGCGGCTGTCATTGCAGATGCCATATTATGGGGAACTGCTTATTGGCTGGTTTCCTACGAGCCTGAGCTGATAAGGGTGATTACTCCTGATGTGATGGTAATGGTGTCTGTTTCCGTATTGGTGTTCGGTGTAATTATCACGTGGTTGTGTGCGCTACTTTCCATCAACAAATATTTGAAGATGAAAGCAAGTTCACTTTACTATATTTAAGTTGAAGTAATCTGAATCGTAAATAGTAAATCGTTAAATCGTAAATAAACAGATGGATAAAAAGAAATTCGCTTTTGATAAGACCAACTTTATCCTCCTTGCCATCGGCATGGCAGTGGTAATCATCGGTTTTATTCTGATGACCGGGCCTTCGTCTACCCCGACGACCTTTGAGCCGGATATTTTCAGTGTGAGACGTATTAAAGTAGCTCCGGTGGTTTGTCTGCTGGGTTTCGTGTTTATGATATATGCTGTGCTTCGCAAACCGCGTGAAAAGGAAGACAAGGTAAAGTAACTTTAATCATAAATTGTACATAATCAAATCGTAAATAATTATAAATGGATTGGTTTGAAGCGCTTATCCTTGGGCTTATTCAGGGATTGACAGAATACCTGCCGGTCAGCAGTAGCGGGCATCTTGCCATTGGTTCTGCTTTGTTCGGTATAGAGGGAGAGGAAAATCTGGCTTTTACAGTGGTGGTACATGTAGCTACGGTATTCAGTACGTTGGTGGTGCTCTGGAAAGAAATCGAATGGATTTTCCGTGGATTGTTCAAGTGGCAGATGAATGACGGGACCCGTTATGTCATAAATATCCTGATATCTATGATCCCTATCGGTATTGTAGGTGTGTTTTTTAAAGACCAGGTGGAAGCTGTTTTCGGTTCGGGATTGCTTATTGTAGGATGCTGTTTATTGTTGACAGCTCTTTTGTTGACTTTCTCTTATTATTATAAACCGAAACAAAAAGAAAATATATCTATGAAAGATGCCTTCATTATTGGTTTGGCGCAAGCTTGTGCAGTGCTTCCGGGACTTTCCCGTTCGGGTAGTACCATTGCTACAGGTTTATTGTTGGGCGATAATAAGGCAAAGTTGGCGCAATTTTCTTTCTTGATGGTGATGCCTCCCATTTTGGGTGAAGCACTGCTTGATGGAATGAAACTGATGAAAGGTGAGGCTATTGCAGGGGATATTCCGGCGTTATCGCTGTTGATAGGTTTCCTGGCCGCTTTCGTTTCGGGTTGTCTGGCTTGTAAGTGGATGATTAATATTGTGAAGAAAGGAAAACTGATATACTTTGCCATTTATTGTGCGATAGCCGGTGTGCTGACGCTGATAGTGTCTTTAGGGGGAAACTGAAGTTGTTGAAGCATATCGGGAATAATATTAATCGTAAATTGTAAATCGTTAAATCGTACATACATTGAATTTTAAAGAAGGCGAAGTAATCTATTTCAATAAACCGCTGGGGTGGACCTCGTTCAAGGTGGTAGGGCATGCCCGCTATCACATTTGCCGGCGAATGGGAGTGAAGAAGTTGAAAGTTGGCCATGCCGGCACGCTCGACCCGCTTGCCACGGGAGTGATGATTGTCTGCACAGGCAAGGCGACGAAGAGGATAGAAGAGTTTCAGTATCATACAAAGGAGTATGTCGCTACTATCCGGTTGGGTGCAACGACCCCTTCCTACGACCTGGAACATGCGGTAGATGCTACCTATCCTACGGAACACATTACCCGGGAGCTGGTAGAAGAAACCTTGAAAAAGTTTGTGGGTGAGATACAACAGGTACCTCCTGCTTTTTCAGCTTGTATGGTGAATGGCAAACGTGCTTACGACCTTGCCCGTAAAGGGGAGGAAGTAGAGCTGAAACCCAAATTATTGGTGATAGACGAGATAGAATTATTGGAATGTAATCTGCCGGAAATCAAAGTGAGGGTTGTTTGCAGCAAAGGTACTTATATCCGTGCTTTGGCGCGGGATATCGGTGAGGCGTTGCAAAGCGGCGCCCATCTCACGGCGTTGGAGCGTACCCGTGTAGGTGATATCCGCATAGAAGATTGTCTCAATCCGCTTGATTTCAAAGAGTGGATAGATGCCCAGGAAGTGGAAACAGAAGGAATAGAAAATTAAATTATTAACACGTGCTGTTGCTTTATGTATCATTGGCACATTGGCATATCAGCACATTAGCACATTAAATAGATATGAAACTGTCGCAATTTAAATTTAAGCTTCCCGAAGAGAAGATAGCTTTGCACCCAACGAAGTACAGAGACGAGTCGCGCCTGATGGTGCTTCACAGAAAGACAGGTGAGATTGAACACCGGATGTTCAAGGACATCCTGGAGTATTTCGATGACAAGGATGTGTTTATCTTCAATGACACGAAGGTGTTTCCCGCGCGCCTTTATGGTAACAAGGAAAAAACCGGTGCCCGTATTGAAGTATTCTTGTTGCGTGAGTTGAATGAAGAGTTGCGTTTGTGGGACGTACTGGTAGACCCTGCCCGTAAAATCCGTATCGGTAACAAACTCTATTTTGGTGACGACGACTCCATGGTGGCCGAAGTAATCGACAACACTACTTCCCGTGGCCGTACGCTCCGTTTCCTTTATGACGGGCCGCACGATGAGTTCAAGAAGGCATTGTATGCTTTGGGTGAAACTCCGCTACCCCACAGTATCATCAACCGCCCTGTAGAGCCTGAAGACTCCGACCGTTTTCAATCTATATTTGCACGTAATGAAGGTGCGGTTACTGCTCCTACTGCCAGCCTGCACTTTAGCCGTGAATTGATGAAACGTATGGAAATCAAAGGAATTGATTTTGCATATATCACCCTGCATGCCGGTTTGGGTAACTTCCGTGATATCGATGTGGAAGACCTTACCAAGCATAAGACCGACTCCGAACAGATGTTGGTGACCGGAGAAGCCGTAAAGATTGTGAACCGTGCAAAGGATATGAACAGGCAGGTTTGTGCCGTAGGTACTACCGTGATGCGTGCCATTGAGAGTACTGTCAGCACAGACGGTCATCTGAAAGAATATGAAGGTTGGACCAATAAGTTCATCTTCCCGCCGTATGACTTTACTGTTGCCAACGCCATGGTATCCAACTTCCACATGCCACTCAGCACGCTTCTGATGATTGTAGCAGCTTTTGGCGGTTACGACCAGGTGATGGAGGCCTATAATGTAGCCTTGAAAGAAAACTACCGTTTCGGCACGTATGGTGACGCCATGTTGATTACGGATAGATAAATTTTCATTTTAATGAAAGTTTATTTCAGTTTAGGAACCAATCTCGGCGATAAGGAGCGAAACCTCCGTCTTGCCGTGCAGAAAATAGAAGAGCGGATAGGGAAAGTGGTTTCCCTGTCCGCTTTTTATGCTACTGCCCCTTGGGGATTTTCCTCAGAGAATATGTTCTTGAATGCGGCAGTATGTGTAGAGACCTCTCTTTCACCATTATCCGTGCTTCATCTTACACAAGAAATAGAGCGGGAGATAGGCCGCGCCCATAAATCAGTCAACGGCATATACAATGACCGGCTGATAGATATAGATTTGCTTCTCTATGAAGACCGGGTACTCGATACGCCCGAATTGAAACTTCCCCATCCATTGATGCAGGAACGCCGTTTCGTGATGGAACCTTTGGCAGAGATTGCCCCCGAATTGGTACACCCGATGTTGAAAAAGAAGATGAGGGAGTTATTTCAGACGTTGATCAAAGACAAAGCGTAGCTTTAAGATTTATGCGTTCCCCATAATTCGTGTAAAATTCCCTTTATTTCTTTTCTTTTATCCCGAAAGTCACAAGCAGCCCTTTGTGGTCGGTAGGCCAGACTCCTTTGGGCAATAAGAACTTGTCTTTGGAGGTTTCCTCCACCCGTCGGTTGCGGACGATACTTCCCTGTGGACCGAAAATCACGGCTTTCTTCAGCCGGATGGCGGGATGGGGATAGTAGAACACGTAGTCTATCCGGTCACGTTCGTCCGACTTAGGTGCCCAGGTCAGCTTCTTGACCGGAATGAGCGGGTTGTCTGCGGGAAAAGTAAATCCGGGATAATTCAATACGTCAGGATACAGTGTGCGGTATGTATCGATAAACCCGCTGTTATCCAGCATCAAGGGAACGGTCCACGGGATAATCAGTCCGTTGTGGTCGTACAAATCTTTTGTCTCACGTATCCAGTCCAGGTGGGAAGGTTCATTGAAATCACCGCCCAGGATGACGATAGCGCCTTCTTCAATATCTTTACGGGCGGCTGCAATGAAATCTTTGATGGCATCATCGCGCAGTGAAGCGTCATTCACTTCCAGAACCTCACGGACGGTTTGCGGGATGGGAATTTCTTTCCAGGTGGAACCGTCGTAACCCCTTACATTATAATATGCGTCGTTCAGATAGTCCAGATGGGCCGTGTAGACAGCTATCTTATGTCCGTTTATGCTACTTGTCATTTTGTAAATGCTTCCGTGGTCGTCCTTTTCGGGATACACGGTCAGAGAATCGGTGATGGGGTGGCGGCTCAGCAGGCCACTGTCGTAACTATAAAAAGAGTAATAAGTTTCCCCTTTGGATTTCAACGATTGTACAATGCGGTCGCAAAAGCGGGTATTGCGGTAATTTCTCACTTCACTGAAAGTTACAAAATCCGGTTTCAGGTGGACAATTTCCTCCACAATGGCATCGTATCCTCCGGGCACTTGCGTCCCTTCTTGCCAGATGTTCCATTGCAAAACGGTAAATTCCTTCTTTTCCTGGCTTCTTCCGAGGGTGGATGTCAACAAAAGCAGGCATACAATAAATAATTTTCTTATCATGATATTTAGAATTAGGTTCGTACAAAGATAATAAATCTGTGTTAATCTCTCTCGTTGGTGATACATATAAAGAAAAAACTCTCTATCTTTGCATCCGAAAACGAAAATGTGGAAAGATTTGAGTAGCTTGCAACCACAGAAAAAAATGCTAAAACACATCCTTTTCTGACGATGCTCCGAGCATCGGGATATGCATGTCTACTCACCACCAGATCCCCGCTTTTCATTCTTTAATTATTCATTCTTTAATTTAGAAGTATGGGATATTTATTCACATCCGAATCGGTGTCAGAAGGACACCCCGACAAAGTGGCCGATCAAATATCGGACGCTGTGCTTGACAAACTGTTGGCTTACGACTCCAGTTCGAAAGTAGCTTGCGAAACTCTGGTTACTACCGGACAGGTGGTGCTGGCTGGAGAAGTGAAAACCAAAGCGTACGTAGACCTCCAACTTATCGCACGCGAAGTAATTCAGAAAATCGGCTATACCAAAGGCGAGTATATGTTCGAGAGTAATTCGTGCGGCGTACTTTCTGCCATTCACGAACAGAGTCCGGACATCAACCGGGGTGTAGAGCGCCAAGACCCCATGGAACAGGGTGCCGGAGACCAAGGCATGATGTTTGGTTACGCCACGAATGAAACGGAAAACTATATGCCGCTTTCGCTCGACCTTGCCCACCGCATCTTGCAGGTGCTGGCCGATATCCGTCGCGAAGGCAAACAGATGACTTATCTTCGTCCTGATGCAAAGAGCCAGGTAACCATCGAATATGATGACAACGGCATGCCTGTCCGTATCGATACCATCGTGGTTTCTACCCAGCACGATGATTTCGTTCAGCCTGCCGATGACAGTGAAGCCGCGCAGCTGAAGGCTGACGAGGAAATGCTTGCCGTTATCCGCAAGGATGTGATCGGGATTTTAATGCCTCGCGTCATTGCTTCCATCCATGCCGAAAAGGTATTGGCTTTGTTCAACGACCACATCAAATATCATGTAAACCCTACCGGTAAGTTTGTAATCGGTGGCCCTCACGGAGATACCGGACTGACCGGACGCAAGATTATCGTAGATACTTATGGTGGTAAGGGTGCCCATGGCGGTGGCGCTTTCTCGGGGAAAGATCCTTCGAAAGTGGACCGCTCGGCCGCATACGCTGCCCGCCACATAGCCAAGAACCTGGTAGCTGCCGGTGTGGCAGACGAAATGTTGGTACAGGTGTCATACGCCATCGGTGTGGCGCGTCCCATCAATATTTTCGTAGACACTTACGGCCGTAGCCATGTAAACATGAGCGACGGTGAAATCGCCAAGAAGATTGATGAACTGTTCGACCTGCGTCCGAAGGCCATTGAGGATCGTCTGAAACTCCGTAACCCGATTTATCAGGAAACTGCCGCTTACGGACATATGGGACGTGAACCGCAGACCATCGTCAAGCATTTTAAATCACGCTATGAGGGCGACAAGGCGATAGAGGTTGAACTCTTTACCTGGGAGAAACTGGATTACGTTGATAAAGTGAAAGCCGCATTCGGTCTTTGATAATTTCCATTATCGACAATTTATTTTCATTCTCCGTTAAAATAGTAATCAGCATAGCTTTACAAGCTATTTATATAGAAAGCTGCCTTTCTGTCTACCGTATTCAGGTATGAAGGAGGCAGCTTCTTTTTTTTCTTCTCTACATCATCGTGTCTTCTTTACTCTTAGTCTGTGCTTGAAATACTTACCACCTTGGATGAAACTTTTTTTAAAAATATCGGCAATACAATTTGTTTTATATTTGTAAATCAAATTATCTTTGCCGTGATAGAAATATACAGTTGGTTTCTATAATGAAAATTATCGAAACCGAGAATTATAAAATGAGGAAACTATAGATGTATCGTGATGGAACTATAGACCTGTCATGAGGGATATATAGATGCCACACGTAGGATCTATAGTTCCTGCGGAAGGGAACTATAGACACCTCACTTCATCCAAACGAACTTGAAAAACATACATATCATGGAACAGAATATTACCAAAACAACCTGCTACTGTGGACGTTGCCATCGGGAACTGCCTGTAGAAGCCTTTTACATGAGACGGGATACGGGACGCCCCGACTGTTATTGCATCGCGTGCCGCAAGGAAATGAACCGTACCCGCTACCGGAAGTCACACATTGAAAACGGAAAACGCGATTATCCCGTGATAACGGATATCACGGACGGCGCACAACGCCTGTCACTCATCAGGCATGCTCTCCGGGTGATAAGGGAAAACACCGCACGCAAAGGCAGGAAACTGCGTGAAGCCGATTATCTGCACGAATATTAAATCTGACCACATACAAGCACATGGCACGAATCAAAAAACGGGGACTGGACTACTTCCCCATGAGTACAGACTTCATACACGACCGCGTTGTGCGCCGTATCATGAAGCGCGAAGGAGACGGTGCTCTCTCCATCCTGATAGGCACACTGTCGTATATCTATGCCGGTGAGGGTTACTACGTCCACGCCGACAACCTTTTCTACGAAGACCTCTCCGCCTGTCTCTACCAGCAGAGTGCCCAGGACGTTCACCGCATCCTGGCCCTTGCGGTGGAGTACGGCATTTTCGATACGGAACTTTTCAAAAAATACGGCATACTGACTTCCGCTGAAATACAGAACCAGTATCTTTTCAGTACGAAACGCCGAAAGAGTTCTGCCATAGAGGCGGACTACCGGTTGACGGAAGCGGAGGGAGAGACAGAGGAAGAAGACGGCAAGACAGCGGGACAAACGGAAAACCGTTCTGCACAAAAAGAGAATTCCGTGGCGCAGGAAGAGAATTTGTCCGCACAGGAAGACATCCCGTCCATGCAAGGTGAAAACCTTTTATTAACACCTCAAAATGTAACATTAACGTCCCGAAATGTTACATCCGGTACACATAGCATAGCACAGCATAGCATAGCACAGGATAGCAAAGAATACCCCCTCCTCAATAGTTCCCCCGAAACCGGAGGAACTCAAGACGCAGGCTGCGGACAGCCTGCGGAGGCAAAGGAGGAAAAGGGAAATTTTTCGATGCACAAAGAGTGGACAACCGGCGACATAGACCGTCTGCAACCTCCTCGGGATGGCGTGAAGCGTAATTTCGACGGATTGAAGTATAATCTGCGCCAGTTTGAAATTCCCATCCGTGAACAGTACGCCATCATCCTGAAAAGTAACTTCGGAGCCATCGGACATCCCATGTGGCGAGGATTTGAAGCATTACGTACCAGCCACGGGAAGATATGCCAACCGGGGAAGTATCTGTTGAGTCTGTGCAGGAGTCGGTAAATGATCAGTTATTATGGTAAACACATTTCGTGAACAAAAACGGTACTTTTAATTTTATCATGTACTATGCAAGTCTTATATTTGCATTGTGATTAAGCTTAAGACACAAAAACAAAACTATTTTATTAACAAGTTAAAAACTTACTATTATGCCAGTAATTTACAAAGGATTTCAATCCGTATTAGAAAACAAAGAAGGAAAAAAATTATTCTATCCTCGTGTGGTATTGACAGGCAACGTCAGCACCGCGCAGATTGCGAAGGAAATATCAGAATATTGTTCGCTCACCCCCGGTGACACGAAGAACACCATCGACAACTTGATAAAGGTACTCACCACCCACCTGCAAGCCTCGGAAAGCGTTACCCTGGACGGTTTTGGCACTTTCCGCATGGCGATGAAGTCCACGGGGAAAGGTGTGCCTACGGACGGAGAAGTTTCTGCCACGCAAGCCACCATCACTGTACGCTTCCAGCCTGCAGTCACCCGTAACCTGAACCGTACGGTTGCCACCCGTTCTATGGTGACGGGTGTGAAGTGTGTCCGTCTGGATGCCGTTCCGGGTTCAGGAAACGGTGGCGAAGGTGGAAACACCCCGGGAGGAAACGGTGAAGACCAGAACGAAAACCCGTTGGGCTGATTGTAGCGGGATGGCCGGACAAGCGATAAAACACAAAAAGGCGCGACGAAGTACGACAAAACGTAAAAGAGTGGAATAAAGCGCAACGCAACACGACAAAAGTTTCTGCAGAAACTCTATTCTCAATTCACAAAAACATTCATCACAAGCATCGCAAAGGAGGGGTTATCTCTTCTTTAGCCCCTCCTTTGCCTTGAAAATGAACGGGAGCTTTACTCAAAACAAACTAAGACTGAACTAAACTATTCGAAAGGAGGTGTAAAACTATGGCAATGAAAAAATCCGTTTGGGATGTTATCCTGAAAGTGGTTATAGCAGCTGTGTCGGCTTTGGCCGGGGCGCTGGGAGTGCACGCTACAAATGTATTGTAATACAATGTAGGACATAAAAGACGAATGTCGGGGGCAGTATGCAAAAGGAGCTCCGTACTGCTCTCCCGATTACTGAGATAACAAACAGTTTCACTAATTATCAACACGGTTAAAACATGAAGACTATACAAACTTTAAAAACTATTTTGCTAATGATGGTGACCTTATACAGCATTCAAGGTCACGCACAGGAAGACGTGATATACTACCCGCGTTTGAGGGAACAGATACAACCTTCCCCTATTTCACGGATTTATCCGCAATATTTGATGCATAAGCCTGATTTATCGACGGGAGCTATGGACATTTCCATCCTTCTGTATACGGCGGAAACTCCGGGTTTCAGCATACCTTTCGAACTGAAGTATCATGGTAACGGTATAAAGGTAACTGACCCGCATTTCCCGTTAGGGTATGGGTGGATGTTGAGTCCGGGTTTACGTATTACTCGTAATATCATTGGAAAAGCCGATGAACAAAGTACATGGGAGGTACGTACCAATAACTTCACTTACGAATATTTATGGAAACTGGATTCCCGGGACTATGATAAGGATGCTAGTCATGATGTTTTTTCAATACATCTTCCCGACCGGAACAATACGTTTCTGTTGGAAAAGGATGGAACATCCTGGAAGGTACTGGCAGCTAATTCACCGTTAAAAATTACACCGGTATTTGATCAATATAAAAATTTGACGGAATTTTCCGTTACCGATGACCGGGGAATCATCTATAAGTTTGGCGGACAGTATATAGAGAAAGATACCCAGGTAGGATATCCTACGGCGTGGATGTTGTATGAGGTCATATTGCCGGGGGATACTTCCAATAAGATTACCATCAGTTGGGAGAAAGTCTTTGGAACGTTTGAGTCGGAAGAAATTTTGGGAGATTGCTTTGTTATACAGGACTATTTTTTTGAATCTACAGAAGAACCGGGTATGCCGGGACCCGGATACCGGACTTTTTGGCAGGAAGCTTATAATAACTCTACAAGTCAGGGACTTTATTTGTTGAAAGAAGTGAGAATGCCTAATCAGACAATCAGTTTTATCAATTACAAATACCCTTCGTGTACTCTGCTCACCAGGTTGAAGGTGAAAGATCCCGATGGGGTGATCAGGAAAGAATGTCGTCTGGAATATGAGGATTACAGAACTCTGAATACATTGTATGTCAGTGGTGAAGATATCTATAATTTTGAATATTACGGAGGCGAATATATGGATACCCGTTCGCAAGATTACTGGGGATATTATAATGGTAAGCTCAATAGTACTCTTGTACCGAATTTTAAGATAAGAGTGTATGATACACATAACAGCTTGATGTATCCTATTGATGGTGCCGACCGCCGGATTGATTCATTGGCCATGCAGAACTTCATGCTGAAAAAGATAACCTATCCGACAAGGGGATATATGGAGATAGAGTACGAACCTCACCGGTTTGCTACTATAAAGTCATATAATACATTTGCCATTATGAATCCTCATGGCGATGAACTCTCTGAAGGTGGTGGGTTGAGAGTGAAGAGGACCGTCAGCTGTGCGGAAAACGGGGCACCTCAAGTGGTACGTACCTATAAATATGGGGTCAATGAAGACGGGAAGGGTATTGCTCCTCAGGTTCCCTTACCGGACATGTTTGTAAACGAACAGTCTTGTTTTGACAGCGCGCTGGGTACCACCACTGAAACTCCTGCATACCGTCAGCTGATTGTTTGTGGAACAGCCCGTTGCCTGGCCTGCCCTACCTATAATCCAAATGTCTGGTACAAGGAGGTAACCGAATATGAAGGAGAGTTGAAGACAACCTACAATTTTGATTACACAACCAATAATTCCAGTACAATGAGTGTCTATGATGGGTCTGGCAGAGATTTTTCACCTTTCTATATGCAGTCTTATAATAATTTGGCTCAGAAAGGCGCACGGCTCACCCGGAGGATTTCTTACCGGAAAGAGGGTTCTATTTACATTCTGGTTGAAAAAGAAGAATACAGTCATACTCTGATAGGAATAATAAACGGGGGAGAACCCATAAAGAATGTGACTACTGCCCGGCATTATACGGATTGTTCAGGTAACGGTGACTTGATGCCGTCGCATCCTATGGCCCGGACTGCTGCATATTATGTAGGAATTTATTATATCAACCTCCGTGATTGTGTAATGCGCAACAAAAAAACGACTCGCTACGAAGAAAATGATTCGATAGTAACTGTCCAATCGTTCGATTATGAATATCAGGACAATAGATATGCTCCTTTACGGTACAGTTCGCGGACCGACAGCAGAGGAGAAACTTATACGGATTATTTTTACTATCCATGGGATACGGAGATAAGTACCTTGATGACTTCCGGACAACGGGTGACGGTTGACCTGCTGCGAAGTACGAACCACATCAGCCAACCATTGGTTTACTTACGTAAAAAAGGAGATACGGAACTTTACAGGAAAATAGTTCAGTTCAGGAATTATGGAAATAATTTGCTGTTGCCCGAAAAGGAGTTCTATAAGAAAGGGAGTGGAACAGAAGAAGAACGTATTACTTATCAAGACTATGATAGTAGAGGTAATTTACTGGGAGCGACTCAAAGCCGGCTCAAAACAGTCTGGTTATGGGGATACAACAAAACGTATCCCGTAGCGAAAATAGAAGGAGCCACTTACGGTGAAGTGAAAAACTGGCTGGGAGAAAGTTTCATCAATGCATTGGCTGGTAACAAGAATGAAACATCCATCAAATCCTCGCTAAAGTCTCTGCGCAGCACACTTTCCAACAAGAATGTACTGGTTACTACTTACACTTACGTTCCCTTGACAGGCATTGATAGTATTACCGCTCCTAACGGGACAATAACATTCTATGTCTATGATGCGCAAGGCCGACTTATAGAGGTGAAAGACAATGACAATAAAATCATGGAACAATATGAATATCATTACAAACCCTAAAAATAGAAAAAACGATGAAACGATTTAAATTACTGATTCCATTATTATGTCTTTCCTGTACAACTTTGGCACAGGTCAGTACAGAGAATTATATCCGCACACGTACAATGCTGAAAGATGACGGAAGCAGTCATGTGGATAACATTGCTTATTTTGACGGTCTGGGACGCCCGTTTCAGACTGTGGAAAAAGTAGTGAAGGACAACATACAGACAGGTAACATACTTGTTACTTTGAAAGAGTATGATGCTGTAAGCAGGAACACGTACACATGGATACCAATTAAAACGGCTTCGGATTATATATCACCGGATAACTTTAAAAGTATGGCTCTAAGTAGCTATGATGGCGATGCGCGACCGTACAATCATTTTATTTATGATGCATCACCTTTAAATCGCATAACTGGTCAATATGGTCCCGGAGCGTCATGGGAAGGACATCCTGTCTTGACGGGATATTCCGTGAACAGTGTCACAGCTCCCTTAAGTTGTATTAATTATACAGTAGCTGCTGGAAATACTTTGTATGCCAACGGGAATTATACGGCCGGCCAGCTTTCTGTTGTCAGAACCACTGATGAAGATGGGAATACGAGTTATACTTTCACAGACAAACAGGGGCATACAGTGCTTATACGCCAGATGAATGGTGATGATCCGTGTGATACCTACTATGTATATGATGATTTTGGAAATCTTTGTTTTGTACTGCAACCGATGTATCAGATGAATGCCGATCTTGATTTGTATGCTTTCCAGTACAGATACGATCAACGTAACCGTTGTATCTGGAAAAAACTGCCGGGAACCGCACCGACGGAATATATCTATGGAGATCTCGACTCGCCGACTTTTTCGCAGGATGGAAACCAACGTACCAATGGAAAATGGACATATTATCTGTATGACAATCTCGGCAGGCTGACTGAGCAAGGAGAATGTACCAATCAATCTGTAACCTCTAATGCAGTTGTGCAGATACAGAACTATTACGACGACTACAGTTTTGTAGGGAGCACCGGTTTCTCGGTGAGCCAGTTCACGAACGATATTTCCGGTTATGGTAAAGGCGCATTGACAGGACAAAAAGTAATCGGTTTCAATGTTTGCAGCCCTGTATGGAAAGCCTTTTACTATGATATTCGCGGGCGTGAAGTGAAACGTGTGGAAAGCAACGCCATGGGCGGTTACGATGTGACAGCGACCGCCTACAGTTTCACCGACAAGCCGTTGACTTTGACTCATACGCACACATCAAGCAAAAAGAACCTGGTGGAAGTTTATACCTATAGCTATGACTATGCGGATCGTTTGTTGAAGGTGCAACATAAATTGGATGACTTGGGCACTGTGACGCTTGCCGAATACGGTTATGATAACCTCGGACGCTTAAATAGCAAGAAGCTGGGTGGAACGGCGCATTCCTCCGCCTATTCCTACAATATCCGCAGCTGGCTGACGGGAATTACAGGTGGCAAGTTCACTCAGACACTGACCTACAACAATGGTAGCACAGGCTACAACGGAAACATCACTACTATGAACTGGACGGCAAACGGTAGCAGCCACAGCTATAGTTTCTCTTACGACGGTTTAAACCGACTGCTAAATGCCACTCACGGCGCAGGTCGCTTCACCGAGAAAGTGACCTCGTATGACAAGAACGGAAACATCAAAAGTTTGCAACGTTATGGACAGATTTCTGTTTCTGCTTATGGCTTGATTGATAATCTGACTTATACCCTGGACGGCAACCGGTTGAACCGTGTGGACGATGCGGCGACCGCTTCTGCCCACAACGGTGGCTTCGAGTTCAAGGACGGTGTGAAACAGGCAGATGAGTATGCTTACGACGCAAACGGCAATTTAACAAAAGATTTGAATAAGGGAATTAGCAATATTCAATATAATTGTTTAAATTTGCCTACAAGTGTCGGTTATTCTTCGGGCGGTTTTTCGCAGTTCGGCTATACGGCCGACGGGGTGAAACGGAGGGAGATTCTCCACACTGTAAGCGGAGCTGGAGATATTCCGTCTTATATTGTATATTGCGGGAATGTGATTTATGAAGACAATGTGGCCAAGTTTCTCCTGACAGAAGAAGGATATGTTACTCTTGCGGACAACACCTACCACTATTATGTGAAAGACCATCAGGGCAACAACCGGCTGGTTGTCAACAGTAGCGGCACAGTGGAAGAAGTGAACCATTACTATCCTTTCGGAGGATTGTTTGCAAGTTCTTCCCCAAGTGTCCAACCTTACAAGTACAACGGGAAGGAACTGAATACCAAGAAAGGGGTAAATTGGTATGATTACGGGGCAAGACAGTATGATGCGGCGTTAGGGCAGTTTACAACGGTGGATCCATTGGCGGAGAAGTATTCCTCAACCAATCCTTTTGCCTATTGTTTGAATAATCCTATAAAATATATTGACCCGACAGGATGTGATACAGTACCAGCAAATGAAGTTTGGGATTATAATTTGGTTAATTATAGAAGTAATGGCATAGGACTTTTAGACGAAAAATTTATTCCTGTAACAGTAAATGGAAAAGACAAATATCATTTACATAAGATAACAACAGGTGAAAATGAGGGGAATTATATGGCCATTGAGCAATTAGGTGTTGATGAGGAAAGTGGAACAAGAATGTATGAATATAAATATGTTGTAGGACGAGATAAATTTAATGATTTTAAAAGCGGAAATACCCAAGCACATGGGATGCAATATAATTGGGTAAAATATGCCAATGATAATGGTGTAGATGGAACAAAGGGAATATGGGAAAATATGAGTAAGGGGTATTGGAATATTATGACAGACCCACTGACATGGTTACCTAACCCTTTGGATGCAACAAATCTTATTCCTAAGTCATATTATCAAATAAAACCTTGGAATCGTTTTCTGATGCAAACAAGAGGACAATATACAATAAAGAAATATGGAACATATCAAAATGCTTTAAAAAGCAGAAGTATAGATTATCAAAAATGGAAACAGAATCATTATTAAATTTTAGCTTGGAATTTTCGGATAATATCTCATTGACAATTAATGAAAGAAAAGCAAACAAGATTATTTTGGGTGTTATCATTTCATTGGCATCGATAATATTCTTAAGTCCTATCATTTCTTTACTTGTTCTATTAACGTTAGGAAATGGTATATCTTTTGGACTAATTGCGACATGCATAGTATCTTGGATCATTTCTGGCTATTTATTAAAACTGTATTTATGGAATAAATATGGTAAGGAAGTTTTTATTATAACCAATGATAGTTTGTCCTTGTATTACGATTATCATTTTTTTAAAGACAAGCATCAAAAAATCTATTTCAAGTCTATTAGTGTATATATTGAATATAACGATAAATTAAAGAAGCTTACAAAGAAAGTCCTTGACGTTATTGGCGAACAGAAGAGTATAATGACTTTTCGTGTAGGAGATAAATTTGTCAGTACTAAAAATGAGCTTCCAATTGAGGTTATTGCAAATATTGCTAAACATCTGAAATGCTTGCAGTAATATTTCAGTCGCAGCGGATGAAGAACATCCGCTGCTTCCAATTATAAGAATCTTCAGATTCGGAAACAACATGTAGGGTGCTGGGGATATACAAGAGGTCGGAAGTCTAAAATGGCACTTCTTCATAACCCAAATTGAAAGTTGAAGCCTAAGTCTTTTGGTTTTATAGGAAATACTATTTAAATATATATACTGATGAATAAAATTATAATACTTATTTTAATATTACAAGCGGGCAGTTTGAAGACGTTCTCACAAAACTGGGACAAGATATCAAACAAGATTGCGTCTTGTCAGAAACAAGCATTGCTAAAACAAAATGATGAATCGAACAAGATTTTTAAATATTTTATAAAAGAATACGATGAGGTAAGAAGAGAAAGTCGTGTATTCGAACGGCTAAATATACAAAAGTGTGATACTATTTATGTTTTGGAGGAAACGGATCAGGTCAGTCTCTCGCTCTTATCAACAATCTGGACTCGTTCAAGTATGCTTTCGTATTCGTCTTCATATGCTGGCTGTAATAAATATAAAGTAGAATTAGTGAAAGAAAGATATTTTTCCAAAAGAATGATGGACTTGGCTTTTCAGTGGAATATACAAGAAATAAGAAAAGAAGAAAAGGCAAATCAAACATTACCAGTGGAAATAATCTTTTTGACCAGGATCATCATAAGCGGAAAGAAGCCTCAAATTGACTGCATGATTTTTTGTGATTTTTGGAATTTAAATCATGATTGAGTCTCTCATATCACTACGGATATTCTTCTTCCGCTAGTTCCGATTATAAGAATTTCCCGATTCAAAGACCGAGAATAAAATAAGAAAAGCAATAGGTGAAATATATGGAACGAGAAAAGTACCGGAAGAACCATTGGAATAAGTTATTTATTTCAATAATAACGATCATAGGGGTAGTAGTTTTATGCCTATATCTGAAGTACTGTCATTCTGAAAAAGAAATGATAAATTCTAATGTCACAATTAGTACTGCTCCCCTTGTAATCTCAACCAATATAAAATGGTGTGATTCTATTTGTAAGGTAGTATTAGATGAGATTGAACTGAGGTCAGTTGTAAAGGAAGATAACTATAAAACGAAAATCTCTCCTGAAGGTTTGATTATGTTATCGGAGAAAGATACACTAATAGTAGACAGTCTTTCATATATGAAATTAAGAGAAAATATCGTTGTTCCACAAAATCGTATAGACTCTATTTATCAAAGTGAAGGAATACAGGGTTTATTATCAGCTTATTTTGATGAGATGTGGTTTACTCCATACTGTAACGATGATAATATATTAAGTTTGTCAGAACAAAGGTATGTTATTTATATCTTATTGCAACATGACTTTTCTGCGATAATAGATTGTGAATCTGGTTGTTTATATATAACAAAAAATACTAGTTTACGATAGATATCTGTTGCAGCGGATGTTCTTCATCCGACGTGACGAGTGTTGAAAACCAATTAAGATCAGAACATGGTCTTCCATTGAGAACTCATTACGGAATATCAAATGGGAAAGGAGATCCGCAGACTCCTTTATTAAAGAAAGGAACCGGAGTAAGTTTGTATTATAGAAAGATTGTAGGCATAGGCGGAGTAACAGTACCAACTACTCCTTATATTTATTAATTATTAAGGATGTGTCAAAAGTGAAATGGTAGAATATAATAACTAAACCAGGCATTTGGCACATTCTTGTTACTTTAAAATTATGAAAAGAATTATTATCCTCATTCTCTTGTTACAAATAGGGGTTACAAAGATGGTAGCGTAAAATTGGAATAAAATATCCAATAAGATTGAGTCTTGCCAAAGACGTTTAACAGATTCTTCTGAAAAGGAATATATTTCTTATACCAAGAAATATAATAAAGTGAGAAAGAAGTATCATGTTTTTCAAGATTTAGATGTGAACACTCTAAATGATACCATTTTTATATTAGAAATACATGGAGAGTCTTTCGAATCATTGATGTCAACACTTTGGACACGAAAGGATTTGCTTTCTTACGAATGCGATCAATGGGATATTCATGATTTTGAGAAGAGTAAAAAGCCTTTCTTTATAAAACAAATGATGGAATTATCTTCTCAATGGAATATTGAGGAGATAAGAAAAGAAGAAAAGCTTCATTCGAATTTGATACCTCGTAGAATGGTCTATTTAACAAGGGTAATCTTTAGTAAAAAGAAAAGTAAAATAGAATGTATTTGTTTCTTCGATTTCGATGATGTAATGTACTCATTATAACTTGAATCATCTGTCGTAGCGGATGAAAAACATCCGCTGCTTCTGTATATAAGAAACCCTTTTTCTCGGGATGAGCGGCATGCCTTCAGGGCTTGCCTACGAAGCGGATAGCGGATATGACGCTCGTTTTGACGGAACTGCCTCGGGAAAAGGATACCTGACAGGCACACGAAGTTTCTGTTTGGGAGGGTCTGCTGGGGCGGTCGTCTCCGCCTTTTACTATGATGCGGATGGCAGGATGGTACAACAGCGTTCCACCAATCTGATGGGCGGTTCCGACACGGACTTCCTTTCCTATTCCTTCAGCGGGAAACCGCTCAAGCACAAGCATGTGCACACCGCCACAGGGAAACCGGCGCATACTGAAGTGTACACCTATACCTACGATCCTGCGGAAAGGCAGAAAGAGGTATATCACAAGCTGAACAACCAGTCGGAGGTGTTACTTTCAAACAACACTTACGATGAATTGGGCAGGTTGAGCGGGAAGCAGTTACATGGGGGTGGTTCCAATGCCGGTCAGTTTACAGAGAAGGTGCCGGTTATTCTTCGGGCGGTTTTTCGCAGTTTAATTGCAAGGCAATAACCGGTCGGGATTGAAAATCCTTGCATTCATAACTTACCGGATGGAAGTTTCCGGCGAGAAGAAGAAAAGTAAGAGTCTATAGTGGCAGAGAACACTATTCCAACGGTATAGCATATCATATCCGACCATAGGAAACCGTGTCCGAAAATCAATGAGCCAAGCGGAGTGTTTCGCACGGCATTTGCCCAATCAGCTTGATATAGTTGACTGATTTCAATTCCATAAGCAAAGAGTAAGGAACTCATAGCAGCTGTAAATACAGATACGGAAGGAAAAAGAAAACGTAATCCTCCATAAACCATAACGGCCCAAAGCGTGTCACCGGCATATTTTGCAATGAATGCGGGTAACAGTTCACCGTATCTCCGGGAAGCAAGGCCGGTCAATATGACAAGGAAAGTAATAACTAGATATGCCCAACGTCGGTATTTCATAGGGTGGGATTTTAAATTAGGGCAAATTTAGGAAAAATCAGTAGAATGGGATAACTTCCATTGTTTAAGTTTGAATTTTGTATCTCTTATTTCAAATCTCCTTGAAATCATGTACCTTTGTCCCCATATAATATAAGGTATAGAGTAAGACGATGAATAAGATAACTTCCGTATGTGTATACAGTGCCTCAAGCACAAAGATTGACCCGGTTTATTTTGATGTGGCGCGTGAATTGGGGAGGCTGTTGGGAGAAAAGCATATCCGCCTGGTTAACGGTGCGGGGAATATGGGACTCATGTCTGCTGTAGCCGATGCCGTGATTGCTGCCGGGGGAGAAGTGACCGGTGTGATTCCCCGTTTCATGGTGGAACAAGGTTGGCATCATACGGGACTTACCGAACTTGTTGAAGTGGAAAGCATGCATGAACGTAAAAAGATGATGGCTGATCTAAGTGACGCTGTTATTGCTTTGCCCGGTGGATGCGGCACACTGGAGGAACTGCTTGAAGTCATCACCTGGAAGCAGCTGGGGCTCTATCTGAATCCGATTATCATACTGAATGTGAAAGGTTATTTTAACCCTCTGCTTGATATGCTCCGGAAAGCGGTGGATGAAAACTTTATGCGCGAGCAGCATGGCGCTATCTGGCATGTGGCACAGACACCGCAGGAAGCTGTGGAGTTGATGTATGGCACTCCTCTTTGGGATGTCTCTATCCGTAAGTTTGCAGCGATATGATAAACCTGTTGATAGCTTGGATGGTGTCGGGGACGGAAGGAATTCCTATTCCTTATTCTCCAAGAATGGACGATGGCATTACTGTGATTCTGCTATGTTGTTTCTTCCTGTCAGCTTATGTCTTGTCCCGTAGCCGTAAATTTTTGCTTCAGTTGGTAAAAGATTTTCTGCTTCATCGCGAACGTACCAGCATATTTGCTACTTCTACGGCTGCTGATATGCGATATTTACTTTTGCTTATTTTACAAACCTGTATACTTGCGGGGGTTTGTTTGTTCAATTACTTTAATGATACAATTCCCGATTTGGTACAGAGGGTACCGCCCTTCATTTTATTGGGAATTTATGTCGGAACCTGTCTTGTATATCTGTTTCTGAAATGGGCGATATATTCTTTTTTAGGTTGGATTTTTTTTGACGAAGGTACAACAACTCTTTGGCTAGAGTCTTATTCTACACTACTTTATTATTTGGGGTTTGCCCTTTTCCCCTTTGCTCTGTTCGTTGTCTATTTTGATTTGAATTTGCAGTCTACAATGATAATCGGATTGCTTTTAGCCTTTTTTACTAAAATATTGATGTTATACAAGTGGTTAAAGCTTTTTTGTAACAATTTATGTGGCGGTTTGCTTTTAATTTTGTACTTTTGTGCCCTTGAAATCATTCCTTGTTTCATGTTGTATCGGGGTATGATTCAACTAAATGATTATTTGATAATAAATTTTTAGGACATTGAAAATTAAGAAAGTACTTGTGTCGCAGCCGAAACCGGCATCAGAGAAATCTCCTTACTACGACATTGCCGAAAAGTATGGTGTGAAAATAGATTTTCGCCCGTTCATCAAAGTGGAGAGCCTTTCCGCGAAAGAGTTCAGACAGCAAAAAGTTTCTGTATTGGACCATACTGCCGTTATTTTCACGTCACGTCATGCCATTGACCACTTTTTCCATCTTTGCACGGAATTGAGAGTGACTATACCGGAAACCATGAAATACTTTTGTGTGACCGAAACGATTGCTTTGTATATTCAAAAATATGTGCAATATCGCAAACGCAAGATTTTCTTCGGAAATACCGGAAAGTTCGATGATCTTTTACCCTCCATCGTAAAGCATAAGACTGAAAAATATCTCGTGCCGATGTCGGATGTACATTCAGATGAAATCAAAAATCTATTGGATAAGAATAAGATTCAGCATACGGAAGTTGTGATGTACCGTACAGTGAGCAATGATTTTACTCCTGATGAAGCGTTTGATTACGACATGCTTGTGTTCTTCAGTCCGGCAGGTGTAACTTCCTTGAAGAAAAATTTCCCGAACTTTGAGCAGAAAGAAATTAAAATCGGAACATTTGGCTCAACAACTGCGCAAGCCGTTCGTGATGCCGGACTTCGTTTGGACTTGGAAGCTCCCAGCGTGCAGGCTCCTTCTATGACGGCTGCACTTGATATGTTTATCAAGGAGAATAATAAAGGAAAATAAACCTTATACAGTTACAAATTACGAATTACAAGTTACGGCTGGAAATATGTGGCGAGAGTCATGTTCCTGTAATCTTGTAATTCGTAATTTGTAATATGTAACTCATAATTATATAAGTGGCAAATACCCTGCGTAAGCCCGAAAGGCTCAATAGAAAAAAAGTAATAGAAAAGATGTTTGCGGGCGGATCACGTTCGTTTTCTGTCTTTCCTTTGCGTGTGGTATATCTGCCGGTCGGGGAGTTGGATGCACCTGTTTCCATCCTTGTCAGTGTCTCAAAACGCTATTTCAAGCGGGCGGTGAAACGCAACCGTATGAAGCGTCGGATACGTGAGGCGTACCGTGTGAATAAGCAGGAACTATTGAATGTATTGGCTCAAAAGCAAATTCGGTTGGCGGTCGCTTTTATTTATTTGTCGGATGACTTGGTGGCTTTCTCGGTGATAGAAGAAAGAATGAAAACCGCTTTGGCTCGCATTGCCGAGAAAATCTTAACTATCGAAAAGGAGGAAGTTGTTGAAACAGTTGCAACTGCTGAAGCGATTGCTATGGGAGCTGAGGAAACTCAATCGGTGCAAGAACCATGAAACGTTTGCTTTCATATCTGTTGTTGCTTCCCATTTATTTTTATCAGAGGTGTATTTCTCCCATGATTTCTCCTTCGTGCCGTTTTACTCCTACCTGTTCTCAATATGCTGTTGAAGCGATCAAAAAACATGGCCCTTTAAAAGGGCTTTACCTGGCAATCAGGCGAATTTTGCGTTGCCATCCTTGGGGAGGTTCAGGATACGACCCTGTGCCTTGATAAATTTCTTTATTATTCATTCTCCCACTAAATGCAACCTCTCTTTTGATGACAATAGTTCCCGTCGATATACATACTCATAATTTACTGCAAATACCCGGTACGGCCATCGTAAATTATTATCCTGAGGAATTTACTCCTCAAGAAGGAGGCTGGTATTCTGTGGGCATACATCCCTGGAGAGTTCATTCATCTTTTGAGGATAGTATGCAAGCCGGACGGTTGGCTATTCAGAATGAAGCCGAACGAATGTTTTCCCGCGAGTTGGTTGCTCATCCACAGGTGCTGGCAATAGGAGAGGCAGGGTTGGATAAGCTTATCGATACTCCCGTCCACGTACAAATAAAAGTTTTTGAATACCAGGCACGGCTTGCCGATGAGATAGGCAAGCCGTTAATCATTCATTTAGTGAGAGCCGTAGACGAATTGTTGAAACTAAAACAAACTTTACGCCCTTCTGTTCCCTGGATTATTCATGGTTTCCGTGGGAAGCCTGCTTTAGCGCAGGAATTTCTCCGTCATGGTTTCTATCTCTCTTTTGGCGAAAAGTATCAGGCGGACGCGCTCCGCACAATTCCTTCCGGTCGCCTTTTCTTAGAGACGGATGAAAGCAGGATACCTATAACCGAACTTTATCAGTGCGCTGCCAAAGTACGTGGAATATCCTTGGAACAACTTGAAGAAACGATTCGGGAGAATATCGGTAAAGTCTTTTTTAAGCGATAAGAGTTGTTTGTTCAGATAAAGTGTCGTACTTTTGCACTTACAAAGTATAAATCAAATAATTAATCAGTAATCATTCGATGAATTTTGTAGAAGAATTAAAATGGCGTGGCATGCTCCACGATATGATGCCGGGTACAGAAGAACTTCTGGCTAAGGAACAAGTTACCGCTTATATCGGTTTCGACCCTACTGCGGACTCTTTGCACATCGGACATCTTTGCAGTGTGATGATATTGCGTCATTTCCAACGCTGCGGACATAAACCGTTGGCATTGATTGGAGGAGCTACGGGTATGATTGGTGATCCTTCAGGGAAATCGGCAGAGCGTAATCTGCTTACTGAAGAAACGCTGCAACGCAATATGGCAGGCATGAAGAAACAGTTGAGCAAATTCCTGGACTTTGAATCGGATGCTCCTAACCGTGCTGAGTTGGTAAACAACTATGATTGGATGAAAAACTTCTCTTTCCTTGATTTTGCACGGGAAGTGGGCAAGCATATCACCGTAAACTATATGATGGCTAAAGATTCTGTAAAGAAACGTTTGAACGGTGAGGCTCGTGACGGTCTTTCTTTTACGGAATTTACTTATCAGCTGTTGCAGGGCTACGACTTCTTGCATCTGTACGAAACCAAAGGTTGTAAGTTGCAGATGGGTGGTTCAGACCAGTGGGGCAACATCACTACGGGAGCAGAGCTGATCCGTCGTACTAATGGCGGTGAGGTATTTGCCTTGACAAGCCCGCTGATTACGAAAGCTGACGGCGGTAAGTTCGGCAAGACCGAATCCGGAAACATCTGGTTGGATCCTCGTTATACTTCTCCATACAAATTCTATCAATTCTGGCTGAACGTGAGCGATGCCGATGCGGCCCGCTACATCAAGATATTCACGGCGTTGTCCAAAGAAGAAATTGACGCGCTGATTGCCGAACATGAAGCGGCTCCGCATCTGCGTGTCCTTCAAAAGCGTCTGGCCAAGGAAGTGACCATTATGGTTCATTCCGAAGAAGATTTCAACGCGGCCGTTGATGCTTCCAACATACTTTTCGGTAACGCTACTTCCGATGCCTTGAAGAAATTGGATGAAGACACATTGCTTGCCGTATTCGAAGGAGTACCTCAGTTTGAGGTATCCAAAGATGCATTGTCGGCCGGGGTGAAAGCAGTTGATTTATTTGTAGACAATGCCCCTGTATTCGCTTCTAAAGGCGAAATGCGTAAGCTTGTGCAAGGTGGTGGCATTTCTTTGAACAAAGAGAAACTGACAGCTTTCGATCAGGTAGTTACCACTGCCGATTTGTTGGATGAAAAATACCTGCTGGTGCAGCGTGGCAAGAAGAATTATTACTTGATTATTGCTAAATAACAAGGGATACAAAAAAATAGTCCCGAAATATTTGCATATTTCGGGACATAATTCTATCTTTGCACCGCTTTTTAACAGAAAGCACATAAGTTTGGACTATGGTGTAATGGTAGCACAACAGGTTTTGGTTCTGTTTGTCCAAGTTCGAATCTTGGTAGTCCAACAAGAAAGGCTCTGATAATCGATGATTGTCGGAGCTTTTTGTTTTCTAACCCATGGGTATTGCCACCATATTGGCACAGCATTGCCATTAAATTGGCACGGTCGTGCCACCGAATAGGCAAAGTTGTGCCAATATGGTGGCACAAGCGTTAAAACAAAGGTTGGAATGTAGGCCGATTTAATCGGAAAGATATAAGTGTGCGCTTCGAGTCAGTTCGGGAGGATATCCGCAACTTTCCAATAACTTGATGGCGTTTCGTTCTGTTGTAATTCCTGTCTTTAGCTTGTAGTCAAAGTATAAAACATCTTCTTTTACAGCCTCGCAGAAATGATATGACTTGTAATTGTTACTTAAAAGGTTGGAAAGTTCTATATCGTGTGAAGAGGTGAGGACTAAATTCCCTTTTTCTGCCAGCCAGGAAAGAACGGCTTGCGTGATGGCAATTCTTTCTTGGGTATTGGTGCCTTTGAATAACTCATCCAAAAGGAACATGCAATTACCATTGCTTTGGTTGACAAAATCTTTGATGGTCAGAACTTCTTGCATGAAGTAACTTTTGCCTTCTGCAAGGTTGTCGTTCTGGCGGATGGACGAGAGTAAAATCAAGTCGGTATCTATTTCAAAACATCGGGCGAAACAAGTATCCAGAACTTTGGCTGCCAATAGATTAATGCCGATGGTACGGATGAAACTTGTTTTACCGGACATGTTCGAACCGGTTATCAGTGCGGATTTGTCATGCAAAACAAGGTCGTTTGCTATGCAATCTTTTATTAAAGGATGATATACCGCTTGTGCACGTAACCGTTCTCCTTCACTGTTCTTTCCGGGTAGACAGTAGTAAGGTAATGTTTCCCTAAGTTCTGTTACAGAAACAATCATATCAAGGAAACCTACGAAACGGTAAATGTTGTGGATGGCATAAATCTTGTCTTTCAATAAGTCGGAAGTCCTAAACACTGCGTAAGCTTCGTACAGAAAGAATATCCGTACTTGTTCGGCGATGAGATAGGCTATAATAGCCATATCGCTCTCCAGGCGAAGGTTGAAACGGAAATAAGAGATATATCGTTTCAGTCCTTTCACGACTTTGAGGTCGTTTGCGATTTCAGGACTGGTGGCGGATAATTCCTGTCTTTGTGCCAATTGCTCCGCCTTTTTAATCAGTTGAAGAAGCTGCGGAATGGAGAAGTAGTATTCTTGTATTTTAGCTTTGTTGTGATAGTGCAGGAAAATATTTGCAAGGAATGAGCAGATAAGCGGAATAAGAATTATCAGCGAATGGTTAATGAGCAGCAAGGCAAGAAACAGTAAAGGGAGAAAACGGCAAATCTGAATACAACGTTTCTCCCATTGGGACATGTTGATAACCGGGTTTTCCAGAATGGATGCTATGGAATAAGCATCCGGATGTTTTAGCTTATCCAGTGTCTTTGTCAGGAAGTTACGTAGTTCACTATCGGTAGATAAAGTTGCAATGAGTTTTTCCTGTTTGCCTATGCCCGAATCTTTCCCGGATAATAGAAAATAATATAAATATTGCTGGCCTATGCACGAGTGGCAGTTGTCCAGCCTTCCAAATAACTCATTCAGATTTAAATCTTCCGCACAATTTGCCGGTAAGATCAACTTGTCGTGTTTTTCCGAAAAATTCTGCTAAAATATGCCGAATAGCTAAAAATGAGCGATTTACAAGTGTTTCACCTCAATAGAGGTAATGACTTGGTAATAGTTTTAACTTCTGTATTATACATAAGTTTGCATTACTTGTCAAACAACTCTTTTCGGTGACAAAGGTACAACATTTATGTGGATTGATGAAAATCATATCCATTTTTTAGATTTTATTTTCAGTTGCTGCCATATACGTAACTACTCAACACCCCTTGGATGTGTCAAATCCGCAAAATATTGATGATTTTGGCTATATTTATGCTACAAAATAGGCTATTATGTCAAATGAGTACTTGAAATTCATTTTTAGGGGCTGATTAGTAACAAGAACATCTGAGACCTACAGAGAATGAACCGCCAACCTGTGGGGAGGGATAAATTGAAAAATGCTTCCATACTGCGAATGTACGGAAGCATTTGTATGGGGGAAAAGACAAAAGATTATTGCAGACTCTTGTCAAGGATTTCAAGAAGAATGGTAGGGTCCTCGTGGATTTGCTCAGCAGTGAGTCCTCTCTTTTCCACTTCTTCAGCGACGGCAGGATAGTCCTTGAATTTATCCTTTATCTTTTTCAACAGTTTCTTTTGAGAATATTTTTCTCTTTTGGAATTAATTTTTTTATCCTCAAATAACATCCAATAGTAAACATGCTTGCCGCTATCAACCATATAGTGATATCCCCTACAGCCCAAGTAAACGGTATTATTTGTCCATATACCAGTAAACGACCTGCTGTGGGTGGAACTTTCAAAAGCAAACGGCTGCATATAGCCCGTAACATGTTTACCCTTGTAAATTTCAGTTGCCATAAAAGGGAATGTAGGGTCATCTTCATTAAGAACGAAAGTTCGCTTCTTGCCGTCTTGCATAGCATTGTCCACCACAAGGGATTTAATGTCTACGATTTTGTATTTTACATCCTTACCATTTTGTGTTTCACTGAAATAGATGTTTTTTTTCATGAAGTGGATGTCGTTCTGCAAATAGCCGTTGAGCACAGTACCGTCTTTAAGAGTCAGCACTGCCTTAGGCCATGAAACTTTCTCTTTAGGTTTCTTTGCGTTTGCTATTGTCGCAAACGAGAACACCATTAAAAAGATGATAAAAAGTAACTTTTTCATATGTACGTTTATTTAATGTTTCGATAGATATTTTTAACACTACAAAAATTTGATTACAAAAACTTTGTCATAAATCATAATCAAGGAAGTTATTCCAAAACTTCATCAAGTTTTCTGACTAATATAGTAGGGTCTTTACGAATCTCTTTCATACTTAGACCTTTGAGTATTTCCTTTATCTGAGGATAACCTTTAAAATACATTTTTAGCACAGTCTTTTGACCAATTCCTCCAATGCTATTATCCTTCAAATAATAGGTTCTTGCAAAGTCCTCATTCTTGGCTTTGTAATAAAACATGATAGCCAATCTGTAAATACTTCCCGATTTCACATGGGTAGCTGTGTTTATATAGTGAATATAGGCAGAAATGTTTTTCCCCTCATAAACTGGCTGAAGGAATACCGGATTTTTGTAGAGTTTCGGATTCTCTTTATAAGACATGCTCATTCCCATCTGGGCAACCATCGGAATCCAGTTTTCCCATTCTCCAGCCTTCTTGTTATAGTATTTTATCTCTTTTACATCAGTAGATGCGAAGTCTGCCTTCTCACCATCAGTTTTTTTGATTCTGAACTCATGGTAATTGTCTACATTAAAGGAAAACTTCTTAATGTCACCTTTCACAAAGGTGCCGTTGTTCAAGGTTACTTCTGCATTCTGAGCTTGAACTATTCCACAAAGAAGAATAGCAAGAAACATAAAAATCAACTTTTTCATACGCATGACTATTTAATTTTGTTTCAATTTAAATTAATTGTTTTGCTTATAAAGATAGGATGCTTTTCTTTAACTGCCAAAGAAAAAGAATATTATTAACACAATTATATAGATATATAACAAAGTTTAGCATATAATGGCAGTAATTGCAGTTGGTATACTCATTTTCTGCGACCATCGGGAGCAAAAATTCTCCACCCTCATGGTGGAGCGAGGAGTTTTGGGGGTCCCGAAACATAACCTCGCTCCCTCCTCTAAGAACAAAAGACGAGATATTTGCCTTTCGGCTTTCCATGCCCAAGGTTGCAGACCTTAATTCTCTCAATTTACGCCAAACATCAAAGCTGCCACATTGAAAGAACAAGGTCACAGACACAAGCTACTTTGTACATGGAGTTTGCAAAGGAAAAGGTGATATTTTCAGTGTGAAACTTGCCAAGTGTTTCAGTTGTGTGTTGTTGATTTCCTTTGTGAACTATGCCGAGTGTGCTGTGTGTCCTCGGTATAGTCTGCATAAATCTAATGCCATGCTAAAACACTGCGGAGGTTCGCCCAAGTGGCTGGAGGCGCAAAGCCTCCAAGGAACGTTGCTGCAACCATTTCGGAGAATAGAGCGGTTGCCAATTAATCCACAAGCACATTTTACAGCGTACCAAGTGAGGGCATGTAAAACGTTGAATTGTTGAAGATAGGTGTTATCTTTATGAGAACCAACCACTTATACCCTCAACAAACTCTCAACAAATAGCTCTACACAACAAATTACTGGGCAAAAAAGAAAGAAAGGAATGGTGTTCATGGTTTTCTCTTTTCAACATTATCTTTCTTTTGTTGAGAGATTTGTTGAGAATATGTTGAGCCGTAAATACCTGATGTTCAATACTTCTTTCATCATATTCAACAATTCAACAAAAATAAGGGGTGTTTTGTCCGTCATTTTTATGAACAGAACTCATCCCCCTACAAGTAAGAATGTCATGCTTATGCTTCAGTACTTATTCACGACAGTACGACAGCGCCAAGCCAACAAACAAGCAAGAGGACATTCAACTAAAGGCGGTTGTTCTTCTATTGAGTTGTAGGATAATGACACTACTTTTCTCTTTTGCCCCGTACAATCTCTTGAAGATGGTGGCACGAAACCGAGCTGCCCCGTATGAGTTTATACGGAAGCAAAGGGCAACAATCATCGGAAAGCCATACAACGTTTGCCAAATGCCATTGGAAGTTTCCTGTTTCTGTTAGACTTCCGACACCGTCAATAAACCATCCTTGTATATTGACCTTATCACAGCATGGAGTTTCATGGCGGTGACATGAAGCATATCAACCAATTCACCCTCACTCATCCACAAGTCTTGCAAGTTGGACGGAATGGATAACATTCCATTTCCGTCCACGGTGATTACAGTCCTTTTCATGCCATTCCCCCCATTGTCGGCATATGCCCCTTGATTCGACTTTCAAAAGCTGATATGTCATGCTCCAATTTAGTACTTGTCACCTTTGCGTAAATTTGTGTTGTGGCGATGTCCGTATGTCCCAGTATCTTGCTTACACTCTCTATCGGCATACCGTAGTTTAAAGCCAAAACTGCGAACGAATGCCGGCTTACATGAAATGAAATTCGCTTCTTGATGCCACACATTTTTGCCACTTTCTTTATACGCTTGTTTACCATGTCAAGTGAGCCAATATTAAACAAGTGCATATCTTTTCTCAATGGCTTGTAACGTTCAATTATCTGTATGGCTGCATCTATCAGTTTAATTTTGAATGGTACGCCTGTCTTTTGACGCTGAGAAACTATCCATGGAGACCCACTTATAATGGCAACATTGTCCTCTGTAAGATTCTTGATGTCAACGAAAGAGATACCTGTCCAACAACCAAACATAAACAAGTCTCTCGCAAAAGCAAAGTTGGGATTTTCCAACTCTATTCCTGCAAATATGTCCAATTCTTCCTCTGTCAAGAACTCACGCTCCTTGTGGTCTGGGTCAACGTGGTACATGGCAAACGGATTTCTCTGTATCTTGCCGTTGTAGTGTGCTGCCGTGACGATATGCTTCAATGGTATGGAGTATATCCAAATGGTAGATTGCGTGAGTCCAATGACATTCTTCAAATACAGACAAAAATCACGGATGAACTCCTCGGTAAGCTCATTCATGGACATATCGCTGCGCTTGTACTGAAATTTGATGAACTCGGCAACGTACTTTCTTACCGTCAGATACTTGCGGTAGGTTCGGACAGCTCGGTCTTTTCCCACGCGTTGGGCAAAGGCTGCGTTCTCCTTGTCAAAAGCTCTGAGTAATGTCTCATACTCCGTACCTATGCCTTGATATGCGTTTCTCACCATTTCAGCGGTAACGAACGCCTCACGGTCGGAAAGCCGTTGGTAATGCTTAGCGATTTGAGCCTTGATGTTATCAAGCGCAAAGTTCACCTCATTGGCTTCCTTGCTTCTGCCTTTGGCTCTGTTGCCCTTGGCATCCCATATCGCCTTGGTCACGCTCAGCTTGCAACTGAACTGTGCGATAGTTCCGTTGATTGTCACACGTCCCATGATAGGGACAATTCCGTTTCTCTCCTTGCTTCCGTTTACATAGAAGACAGTCTTGAATGTACTTCTCATAATTCCTTGCTTTTTGTTCTGTGCAAAATTAAATCATGAGAGTTGCATGGCAAATTCACAACCTGTGCAGAATTGAGAAGTAAAAACCGAAGCCGTTAAAAATGCTTATTAGAGCGTTTCTTTGAGGTAATGATTTGAAAGCGTTTCTACTTCTCAAATCCGTCATTTTCGCATTTCCTCACGAACGTCACTTAAAGCCAACAACTGCCACAACCACTTGAAACTCAAAATAAAAGCTCAAATCTGCTATTTTTTGCTTTTTTAGTCATTCTTTTTCCTTAAAATGGAGATATCCGGATATTTCAGATAGATTATTCATTTTCTTTATGTAGGTTGATTGCAAAACTAATGGATTTTTTCTTTCTTTGTACAATATTGACAGATAATTGGAACAAAAAAGCAATGCATTGCCGTTTTCTTTTGCTACATTTGCATCGTGTACGTAAACGACGTGCAATCAGGTAACTGACTTTATAACTTAAAACGTAATAAAATCATGAAAACGAACTATGAAATTCGCTATGCCGCGCATCCCGAAGATGCGAAGAGTTATGATACAAAAAGAATACGTCGCGATTTCCTCATAGAGAAGGTATTCTCCCCGAACGAAGTTAATATGGTATATTCCATGTACGACCGTATGGTGGTAGGTGGTGCCATGCCGGCAGGCGAGGTACTGAGCCTTGAGGCTATCGATCCTCTGAAAGCTCCTTATTTTCTGACCCGTCGCGAAATGGGTATATTCAATGTAGGTGGCCCCGGCATTGTGAAAGCCGGAAACGCTGTGTTCGAACTTGATTATAAAGAGGCGCTTTACTTGGGCTCGGGCGATCGTGAAGTCACTTTCGAGAGCCTGGATGCTGCCAAACCCGCTAAGTTCTATTTTAATTCCGTGACTGCTCATCGCAACTATCCTGATAAGAGAGTGACGAAAAAAGAAGCTGTAGTTGCCGAAATGGGTAGCTTGGAAGGTTCTAATCACCGTAACATCAACAAGATGTTAGTGAACCAGGTGTTGCCTACCTGCCAGTTGCAGATGGGTATGACGGAATTGGCTCCGGGCAGTGTATGGAATACGATGCCTGCGCATGTACATAGCCGCCGTATGGAAGCTTACTTCTATTTTGAAATTCCCGAAGAACATGCCATTTGCCACTTTATGGGTGAAGTAGACGAGACACGCCATGTGTGGATGAAGGGCGATCAGGCTGTCTTGTCTCCCGAATGGTCTATCCATTCTGCCGCTGCGACTCATAATTATACTTTTATATGGGGTATGGGTGGCGAGAACCTGGATTATGGCGATCAGGACTTCTCTTTGATTACCGATTTAAAGTAAGAATAACAAGTGAGGCGGCTGTGCCGTTTGTGTTTTAGATAATAATTTGTAATAACATTTTTCAACCTAAAATAAATAAACATCATGAATCAGTATTTGAATTTTTCTTTGGAAGGTAAAGTAGCCCTCGTTACAGGTGCTTCTTATGGTATCGGTTTTGCTATCGCTTCAGCTTTTGCAGAACAAGGTGCAAAAATCTGTTTCAACGACATCAACCAGGAATTAGTAGACAAAGGTTTAGCTTCATACGCTGCTAAAGGCATCAAAGCTCACGGTTATGTATGTGACGTAACTGACGAACCTGCCGTACAGGCTATGGTAGCTACTATTGAGAAAGAAGTAGGCACTATCGATATCCTTGTAAACAATGCCGGTATCATTCGTCGTGTACCTATGCACGAAATGGAAGCTGCCGACTTCCGTAGAGTTATTGATATTGACTTGAATGCTCCGTTCATCGTTTCTAAGGCTGTGTTGCCTGCTATGATGAAGAAAGGTCACGGTAAGATTATCAACATCTGCTCTATGATGTCCGAACTTGGCCGTGAGACTGTATCTGCATACGCTGCCGCTAAGGGTGGCTTGAAGATGTTGACCCGTAATATTTGCTCTGAATATGGCGAATACAACATCCAATGTAATGGTATCGGTCCGGGTTATATCGCTACTCCTCAAACTGCTCCTCTGCGTGAAAAGCAAGCCGACGGTAGCCGTCATCCGTTCGATACATTCATTTGTGCCAAGACTCCGGCCGGCCGTTGGTTGGATCCCGAAGAACTGACTGGTCCTGCTGTGTTCCTTGCTTCTGAAGCTTCTAACGCTGTTAACGGACATATCCTTTATGTAGACGGCGGTATCCTGGCTTATATCGGAAAACAACCTAAATAAGTAATTGATAATTGAAAATGGATAATTGATAATGGGGCTCCCCGTTTTTCAATTATCCATTTTCATTATTATTCATTTCTGATTATTCATTCTCCATTCTCAATTCAATGAAAAAACTCCTTTTATTATGTATGACGGCTATGTTTTGCTTCGCTTGCAGTGAAAGCAAGACAGTAACTGTAACAGTTACCAATCCGTTGGCTATGGAGCGCTCTAACGAAATAGTAGAGGTGTCTATGGCCGAAATCTCCAATCAACTGAACCTGGCAGACACGGCGCAGATCGTAGTCTTGAATGCTGATGGCAGACAAGTGCCCTATCAGATTACATACGATGAGAAAGTTATCTTTCCGGTTACGGTAGCTGCCAATGGCAATGTCGTTTATACTATCAAAGCAGGTATTCCCGAGACTTTCGACGTAAAGGCTTGTGGTAAATATTATCCTAATCGTCTCGATGACGTTGCTTGGGAAAATGATCTTGTAGCTTTCCGTGCTTACGGTCCGGCCTTGCAGGCAAAAGGTGAGCGTGGCTATGGCTACGACCTGTTTACCAAAAGAGATACGACCGAGCCCATGTTGGAAGCCATGTATGCTAAAGAAACAGACAAAGCAAGACGTGCCGAACTGAATGAACTGAAAAAGACCGACCCGAAGACTGCCGGTAAGCTTCTGCGTGAAATGTCTTATCATATCGATCATGGACATGGTATGGACTGCTATGCGGTAGGTCCTACGCTCGGAGCCGGGGTAGCTGCATTGATGGTGAACGACACCATCGTTTATCCGTGGTGTTATAAAGACCAGGAAATCTTGGATAACGGTCCGTTGCGTTTCACTGCAAAGCTGGTGTTCAATCCCCTGAATGTAAAAGGTGACACAACAGTTGTAGAGACTCGTTTGATTACGTTGGATGCAGGTTCTCATCTGAACAAGACTGCAGTGTCTTATAGTAACTTGAAAGAAGCTCTTCCGATTGCTGCAGGTATCGTGTTGCACGAACCGGACGGGGCTGTGGTTACAAATGCTGCCGATGGATACATCACATACGTAGATCCGACTAATGGTCCTAATAACGGTAAGATCTTTATGGGGGCTGCTGTACCTACGGTTGTAAAAGAAGCTAAAGCTGTTCTTTTCTCAGAACAGGAGAAGAAACAACGTAATAATGCCGACGGACATGTACTCGCTATCAGTGATTACGAGCCGGGTTCCGATTATGTATACTACTGGGGATTTGCCTGGAATAAGGCAGATATCAAGACTCCCGAGGCTTGGAACCAATATATGGCGGACTTTGCGCAGAAGGTACGCAATCCGTTGACAGTATCTATAAGTAAGTAAATCAACCAATTTATTTATAATTTTAAACTATCTAATATTATGGAAGAAAAAGTAAAGAAGCAGAAATTCTTGCAATTGCAATTCTGCATGTTATTATTGTTGTGTACTTTGTTGCCGGATTTAGGATCGATTATCGGTATACCCGATTTTGACATTCCGGTGTTCTGCTGTAAGCTTGTAGGTATCATCGGTGGTGCGATGGCGTTGTATAGTTTCCATAAGGAAGCAGGTCCGGTTCCGACGCCATTTCTGGCAATTGCCGGAGGAGGTATGCTTATTGCTTTGTTAACATTGATTCCTGATATGCCGGGATGGTTGGATTATATTGCTCTGGTAGCTTTGTTGGTTGCTTTGTTTATGAGTAAGGGTAACTTGGGCATACAATGGAAGAGTTGGGGCAGCCAGGGAGCTTATCTTATTCTGATAGCCATATTACTGCATGTTTATGATGGTATAGGCGATACAACCATGACCGGTATTGCTGCATTGGTAGGCTTGGTACTCTACTTCATCGGGCTGGGTAAACTGAAAGACTCTTTGGATGCTGATGGTGTTAAAGGTGTTTCACGTTTGAAGATAGCTGTGATACTGGGCATTGTAGCTGTGATATTCGGCTGGATCCCTTTGTTGGGAGGTATCATTGCAGGTATTCTGTTGATTATCGGGTTTATCTTTGAGTTTCTGGGATATGGCAATATGAAGCAGTCTGTCTCGCTTGGCACAGAGGGACAGGAAGGTGCAGGTAAGTTGCGTATCAGTATGATCGTTTTGCTGGTAGCTGCGGTTATCGACCTCTTCCCGTTGACGGGTATGATTGTCGGACTGATCTCTTTGGTAGCGCTTTATCTGGTGTTCAAGGGATGGACTATGGTGCTTCTGGGACTGGAGAACGAAGTTGAGAAAACAGCATAAGCTTCTTTCTTTTATAATAAAACGAAGGCTTGCATCTGAGACTAACAGATGCAAGCCTTCGGTCTATACGTATCTGTTTAAATTATCTTCGATAATAATCTTAAAACTGATATTTTGACCATTTCTTTTACGAATCGAATGTTGGTTCATAGTTTCGGTAGTATCTCCTGTCCTTACCCATTTGTCTGCCGGTATACCTTTTATTCCCGGACAAAATTCTTTTAATGCTCTCATTAGCAGATAAACATTTCTACTATCTATTTCTCTACTTAACACTTTGACTATCTATTATATTAACTCTGTACCCCATGTCTTGATTCTGTACCGTCCATACATGACTATGTTACTTTTCATGACGTGAATCAAAAATTTCAAGACACTCCGTTTTCACTAAATGAAATATAGTATTCCATATTATGCATAAATTACATTTTCGCTTTCTTACTTGCAGGTTCAACACTTTTGTTATATATTGCCAGTCGATTTCCGTTAAAATCCGGAAGATACATCTTTATTATAATCAAATAAAGTAGTTATTGAGCAGATATGGAAGCTTTTTTGTTTTTTATTGCAATCATTTTTTAATAGGAGTTTAACTTTTTATTTTATCCTTGTATCAGAATGTTAAAAGGAAGTAGATTTCGCTGAGGAAATACTTACCAACAATAAATATCATGACGTTACACAGTAATGTTAATTGAGAAAAAAGGTATTGCTTATTAATATTATAATTTGAAAGAATAAATTTAAATTGTCTCATTTTTTCAAAAAAACTCTATTTTTAAAATGTAAGTGATAAGAAACAAGTTAAAGACTATTTTTTACTATGAAAACATTTAAGGAAAACAATAAGGAACAAGATGAAGAGACTTTGAGTGACGAAGTTCTTTGGAAGATGATGTTGCACAAAGATGAATCTGCATTGTCCCTTTTATATAGCAGACATTTTGACTCCCTTTATAATTATGGTATGCACTTGTGTTCGGATGAAGAGTTGGTAAAAGATTGTATCCAAAATTTGTTTTTAGCCCTCTACAATTTGCGTAAGTCCTCCCCCATTCGTAATGTCACGTCTTATTTACTGATGTCTATCCGGAACAATATCATAGCAGTTTTGCAGGATAAGGAGCGGAATATAGGGGTAGAAGAGTTGAATTTTGAATTATCGATTTCGGAAGAAGAATTATTCCGTCTTTTCGGTCATGATGACTGGGAAATGGATAGAATACATAAGTTGCGTCAAAGTTACGATAAATTAAATGCCAACCAACGTCATGCCATCTACCTGCGGTTCATCAAAGAAATGAATTGGGAAGAGATGGAAGAGATTATGGGAATTTCTACGCACTCTTGCATGAACTTGGTGGGACGTGCTATCGTGAAATTACGCCATTTGATGAAAGATGTATAAGAGCCTGTTTCCACATTATTTAAGTAGACTCTAAAGATGAAATCCTATGGATTGATAAAATATTAAAAAAAAGTGAGGAGTAAAACAGAACTTTTCACTCTTATATATAACTCCAAAAAAGAATATGAAGCAGACCGATAAACAAAATGATTTTATGTCAGAACAATTATTCGTTTTTCTCCAAAATAGGGAGAAAGAGCAACATATCTTTCAGAAAGAAGAGGTATGGCAGCGTATTATTCGCAGTCGTAGGCAGGCAAAGATACGCCGAATAAGTATTTGGAGTACAATTGCAGCTATGTTACAGGAGTATTATTTTTGCTTCCCATTTTAAAGGAATCTGAGACTGGAATAATGGACTATGTGGTCAACCTGCAGCAGGAAGAAGTAAATGTGTCAGATCGTGTACAGCTGATCACTGCATCAGGAACTAGCATTTCATTGAAAAAAGAGTCAAAAAATTTGGCTTACGACCATCAGGGATTGGTATATATAGACTCCGAGCGATTAAATGCGGAAGAAATCACAAATACCACCATCAAGGAAAAGAATGAGGATACGGAAGCAATAAAATATAACCGTTTGTTAGTTCCTTTGGGTAAACATATACGTTTGACTCTTTCGGACGGATCTGTATTGGATGTAAACTCAGGTAGTGAAGTAATATATCCGATTACCTTTTCTAAAGAGAAACGGGAGATATTTGTGAATGGAGAAATTTTCATTGATGTGAAAAGTATAGAAAAGACAGTACCTTTCATTGTACATACTTCCCGTTGCGATGTCCGCGTACTTGGTACAGCCTTTAATGTCCGCAATTATGATTCGGATTTACAGACAGAGGTGGTATTGCAGCGGGGGCTGGTAGAAGTAGCTGATAAAGCCAAACACATAGTTCGTATGATACCCAATGAACGGACAGTGCTGGTCTCCGGACATTATAAAGATAAAAGTACAGTAGATGTAGATAAATACATCATTGGGCGTGAAGGCATACTTTTGTTTGAAGGAGAGACGGTAGGTATGGCTACCCAAAGATTACATCGGTTTTATGGTAGACCTTTCTATTGTTCTCCCGAAGTCCAAGGTATCCGATTATTCGGGAAATTAGATATCAATGAACCGTTGGAAGATGTACTGGCTGTAATCAGTAGTGCGGCGGGGTTACGTTGTGAGAAGAAAGGTGATGGATACAATTTCGTGAGAAACCCTTGAGATATTTTATTAACCCTTAATTCTTAAATTATGAAAACATAGTACATCTAGAAAAAAACATCCGAACCATAGTGCTAGTATGATTCGGATGAGAACTTACAAAACCAATCTATTTACAAGTAGTTTTATAAATCATACAAATTTATGAAAAACAAAAGAAAAACATTTAGCAGGAATGTTAAAAAGACAAGATTTCTGCTTTTTTTAAGTTTTGCGTGTATATCATCGATTTTATTTGCCAATGAAAAAGACTATGCACAACAAATCCATTTTACGTTTTCACTGAACAATGTCCGTATCCAATCTGTATTCGACCGTATTGAGAATGAAAGCGAATTCGTTTTTTTCTATTCTGACAAAGTGATAAATCCTAAAGAAAAGGTATCTGTCAAGGCTGAGAATGAGACTGTCAATGAAATTTTAGATAAAATATTACCGAAATATGGTGTGGGTTATACTGTCAACAATAGACAAATAATCTTAACTAAGACGTCTTCGGTAGAAACTGCTCAACAATCCAACAAAAGAAAAGAGGTAAGAGGCATTGTCAAAGATGAAGTAGGTGTTCCGATTATTGGTGCCACAGTCATGATTAAAGGTTCTACAACTGGAGTGGTGACTGACGTAGATGGTTTATATAGTATCATGGTTCCTTCTGATGAAACGATATTGCGTGTGTCTTATGTTGGGTATGTGACCCAGGAGATAAAAGTAAATGGACGTTCTACTGTAACCGTCACCTTGAAAGAAGATAGTAAGATGCTGGAGGATGTGGTAATTATAGGTTATGGTCAACAGAAAAAGAGTGGAGTGGTCAGTTCCGTAAATACTGTTTCAGCCAGTGAAATTAAGGCTCCGACTCGAAATCTAACTAATAATCTTGCTGGGCAGATTGCCGGTCTGATTGCCATTCAGCGTAATGGTGAACCCGGCAATGATAATGCGGAGTTTTGGATTCGTGGTACCAGTTCGTTTGCCGGAGGTACTAATCCGTTGGTATTAGTGGATGGTGCTCCCCGTAATATGCAGGACATTGAACCGGACGAAATCGAAACCTTCACTGTACTGAAAGATGCTGCTGCTACAGCAGTCTATGGTGCTGAAGGTGCCAACGGTGTTATCTTGATTACATCTAAACGTGGTAAAGCTGAAAAGCCCAGAATATCTTTCCGTGGTGAGTTTGGTATGGCTACCCCGACACGTCTACCGGAAATGTTGGGAGCGGTAGACCATATGACGTTGTTTAACGAAGCACGTCGCAATGATGGTTTGCCCGAAATGTATAAAAGTGACCTTATAGCTAAATATGCTTCAGGAGAAGATCCGGAACTATATCCGGATACAGACTGGTTTGATATGTTAAAAAATCATACATTTAATCAGCGCATTACTTTAAATGTGCGGGGTGGTTCCGGGAAAGCCCGCTACTTTGTATCTGGTGCTTATTTCCATGAAAGTGGTATTTTCAAGGACAACAGTATGGAGGAGTATGACTCCAATATAGGATTGACCCGTTATAACCTGCGCAGCAATATTGATATTGATGTTAGTAAAACCACTTTGCTTAGTATTGACTTAAGTGGGCAATATTCTCAACTCAACCAACCTGGTACAAGTACTAATGATATTTTTACCAAATTATCCTATTCAGCTCCCCATTTAACACCAATGTATTATTTGGATGGTACGGTTGCTGCTCCCGATGGAGCAAACTCTAACATAACTAATCCGTATAATCTATTAACTCATACCGGTTATCAGAAAAAATGGACAACCAGTATACAATCTACGGTAAAGCTGGAACAAAAACTAGATTTTATTACCAAAGGTCTGAAATGGATGGGGCGTATGAGCTTTGACTCTTATTCGCAATATTCTATGAAACGCAGTAAGGCTACTTCAGCCTATCATGCTACGGGACGTGATGAAGACGGGAATCTGCTTTACAAACAAGTAGTAAAAGGAGATAACTCTTTGAAAGATCCGGCAGAGAGCAATAGCGGTGACAAGAAGATATACATAGAGACTCAATTGAGCTACAACCGTCTGTTTGCAGGTAAGCATCAGGTGAATGCTATGCTACTCTATATGCAGAAAGAACAACAATACCATAATGAAGCTTTGGCTAACCGTAAGCAGAGTTTTGTGGGACGCGCATCTTATTCTTTCGATGAACGCTACTTCATAGAGGGAAGTTTTGGTTATACAGGTAGTGAGACTTTCGCTTCTGGTAATCGTTTTGGTTTTTTCCCTGCAGTAGGTGTGGCCTATCTGTTGAGTAATGAACCGTTCATGCCCGCAAGTTTTACTAATGTGGTAAATAAATTGAAGTTGAGAGTTTCTATCGGACGGACTGGTAATGATAATACTGGAGGCGCTCGTTTTCTTTATCGTGAGACACTAAAAACCGATGCGGGAGGATATAATATCGGTATCGGAGCGAATGGAGGGCTGAATGGAGTTGGGAATGGTATTGTGGAAGCACGTTTTGCTGCTCCTCTCTTGGGATGGGAAATAGAGAACAAACGGAATGTAGGTATTGACATCGGCTTGTTTGGCAATAAGATCGATTTGACATTGGATTATTTTAATAATCTTAGGACAGACATCTTATTGCAAAGAAAAACCTTGCCTTCATTAACTGGTTTCAGAGAAAGTCCGTGGGAAAATTATGGTAAGGTACGTAATCAGGGTATGGATGCCAGTTTGATAATGACAGAAAAGTTCGGGGATGTTCGATTGACATTTCGAGGTAATCTGACTTTTGCTCGGAATAAGATTTTAGAATATGATGAAGTGCCGCAAAACCATCCTTGGATGAATATGACAGGAAGCCGCTTGGGGTCTTGGAATTTGTACATAGCAGAAGGTCTTTATACTTTTGATGATTTCGATATCACGACTGATGCGGACGGGAAAAAGATTTATAAATTAAAACCTGGTCTGCCGGTATCCTCCTTGGGATCTACTGAGCCCGGAGATATTAAGTTGAAAGACTTAAACGGTGACGGAGTTATTAATCCCAATGACCAGACTCGTTATGCCGCCGATCCAAAGAACCCGGAATTAGTATATGGTTTCGGATTGAACGCAGACTACAAAGGTTTTTATGCCAGTGTTTTTTTTCAAGGTACAGGCAAAACTTCTACTGTTTTAGGACAAGCCAATGGACCGGGCTTCCATCCGTTTGCATGGGGAGACCGTACTTCGGGAACACGTATACAATCATTGAACCGTTGGTCTGAAGAAAACCCTAGCCAAAATGTACTTTTTCCACGTTTACATTCTTCATCCAATTTCAACAATCGTTCTGCCAATACCTGGTGGTTGCGTAACGCTAGCTTCCTGCGTTTGAAGAACATTGAAGTAGGTTATAATGTACCGGCCAAAACAGCAATGAAAATAGGCATGCAGGCTGCTCGAATTTATCTAATGGGATACAACATCGCTGTATGGGACCACATCGGTCTGTGGGATCCGGAAATGGGGAACAAGAATGACGGTATGGCATATCCGCTACCGCGTACATTTACTTTAGGAGTAGAATTCACCTTTTAAACTATAACAAAAATGAAAGCATTGAGTTTAATAAAAAATATCTATATCATCAGCATACTCTTTTTATTCACAGGATGTAGTTTTCTTGATGTGTCTGATGAGTTGGCAGGTAATTTAAATAAAGAAGAGGTTTTCAATGATCCGGTATATACCCGTCGTTGGCACCGCAATATTTTTACAGGTATACCGGACTATTCAAATATTCGGGTAAAAGATGTCAGTGGAGAATTAGGTTTGGGCAATCCTTGGGCTTCCTTGTCCGATGAATTGAATTTCGGTGATATGACAGAAGCCGGTTATGAGGTTCAAGGAGGATTTCACTCTGGTAACGGAAGATTTCATCGTTGGGTTACTTTATATAGACTGATTAGACAAGCTAATATTTTTTTAGCATGTAGCCATACTATTCCACAGGCTGGTGATCAGCTTGACTTTTTAGGTGATGAAGAATTGCAGGAGTTAAGGGCACAAGCACGTTTCCTCCGGGCATACTATTATTACCTGCTTTTTGAATTATATGGCCCCGTACCTTTATTGTATGACAATGTATTAGATCCATATAAGGATGAATTGGATCTTCCTCGAAATAGTGTAGACGAAGTAGTGAACTATGTGTGCGACGAAATGCAGAAACTGATAAATGAAGAAGGTGGGCTCAAGGAAATAGAGACAGATGAAAACCGTCTTGCTTTACCTACCAAGGGAGTAGCTTTAGCTATCATTGCCAAAATCCGTATTTTAGCTGCCAGTCCATTGTTCAATGGTGAGTATGCGGAAGCATTGTTGATAACCAACCACGATGGAAAAAGATTGTTTCCTGACAAAGACCCCAAGAAATGGGATTTAGCTCAAACTGCCATAGAGAATTTTCTGAATTTTGCCAATGGTAAATATGAGCTTTATCAAGAACAAGATCCGAATCAATCACTTTACAATCTATTTATGAAATATAATAAAGAGATTGTTTGGGCTTCATCCAAGACATTTTTCAACAAATTACCTGATTGGGGATATGATTGGGTATGTACTCCATTCTCCGAGCAAAAAGGACATCAAACTGCTGCTGTGATGCAGGAATTAGTGGATGATTTCTTTATGAAAGACGGACTTAGCATTGAAGAATCTCCTTTATATCCGGAGGAACCTGGATTTACCAAAGTTGGTGGACAAGACATTTATAATGAATGGATAAATAGGGAACCACGTTTTTACCAAAGTGTATTCTATCAAGGCAAAAAGTGGCAGGTGAAAAACAATGTCATCGAATTCTACTACGGTTCTAAAAACGGTGCGGATAAAACGTCGAATTTTCCTGCGACCGGATATTTACTATTCAAACGTACTTGTCGTAAATTGTACAATCAAGGTTCTAGTCCTAAAGTACAATATCGTCCATCAATCATCTTCCGCTTAGCCGATTTTTATTTGCTTTATGCAGAGGTATTGACAGAAACCGACCCCGCTAATCCTAAGATTCTAGAATACATTGATAAAGTACGTAAACGTGCCGGTATACCTCTACTACAAGACATTCGTCCTGAAATTTTAGGTAATCAGGAAGCATTACGCGAAGCGGTTCGTCGTGAGCGACGGGTAGAACTGTGTACGGAAGGACAACGTTTTTTCGATGTACGTCGTTGGATGGTTGCTGAAAAAGATGGTTATAAGCAAGGTGGCGATTTTTACGGTATGAATATGTTTGGTCCCAATGGTGACCGAAATGCTTTTTATAAGAAAGTATTGATTGAGAATCGCATATTTGAGAAGAAGAACTATTTGTATCCCATACCTTTAAGCCAAGTGCAAATTAGTAATCAAATGGTACAAAACCCATTGTGGTAATTGTTTTCAGGAAAAATGGCATGTGGTGGCTATTATGCAAAGTTATGTGTAAGAATAGCGATTACATGCCATTTTAAAATAGAAAAACACTTTAGACATTGTCCGCTTTTGAACGAATATTTTCAGGCATTCGTAATCACAAATTAGAATTATATTAATTACGTAATAAATTCATGGTACAATATTTTCTTTACAAGAAACAATATCAAATAGCTTTGGCAGTATTGTTCTATTTGACAATACTCGGATTATCCCAATCGATGGCGGCCCAAGAAACGATAGTTCCTCCCTATTCGGAAGATTACCAAGTAGTAACCAACGACGGTGCTTGGTGCTGGTTTTCCGATCCCCGTGCCATTTATGTAGGCGACAATATATTCGGAGGTTTTGTGGACAAACAGGGGAGTATTTGGGCTTTCAGTTATGCCCCATCCACACAAGAGAGACAGCAGTATAAACTGTATGAGAGATTAGATTATGATGACCATGCCAACCCTTCCATCATGGTTCTTTCTGACAATCGTTTGGTACTTTTTTTCTCGGCACATGGTGGAACAAAGAACTCACCGATGTACTATCGAGTGAGTAAACGGCCGGCTGATATATCGGCTTGGGAGGAAGTGCAATCTATAAATCTGAAAATGAAAGGAAACTTGGGTATCTGTTACAGCAATCCGGTTCAGCTGTCGAGCGAAAACAACCGGGTCTATCTGTTCTTTAGAGGTCGTGATTTCAAACCGACCTGTGTCTATACGGATGATTTGAAGGCATGGAGTGATCCCATTAATATTGTATGCAATGACTCGGGATTCGGCAATGCGGGACGTCCCTATACTAAAATCACAACAAATCATAGGAATAAAATATTTTTTGCGTTTACCGATGCCCATCCCCGTGACCGTGCTACCAACTCCATTTATTTTATGATGTACAAAGACGGCAAATTATGTAAGGCAGACGGAACGGTGGTGTCTGATACATTGGGTAGTATTATGCCTTCCCTGGCCGATAAAGTGTATGATGCGACCAAGACATTTGATAAGGCTTGGATTTGGGATATTGCTTTTGATCGGGAGGAAAATCCTGTACTGGTTTATGCTCGTTTTTCACATGGTAATAGTATTCATTCCTATTGGTATGCCCGATGGAATGGGAAGATGTGGGAAAATCACAAGATAACGGATGCTGCCCAGTGCTTTATGCGTAATGATTATAATAATAAGAATTATCTTGAAACAGAAGAAAATTATTCGGGTGGCGTTTATTTGGATCATGAAAATCCGTCTGTTGTTTATACTTCCCGTCCTATCAATAATGTATTCGAGATAGAGAAATGGACATTTGTTGGTGGTGATAAAAAATGGCGTACTGAAGCTGTTACGGCACAATCCGAACTTGATAATGTACGTCCTTATGTAGTACGGAATTATAAGGTCGGGCAACCTTCCGTTCTGTGGATGTATAACTATAACTATCCACATTTTAAAAGATATAACTGTGCTATCCGTATAAATCAGAAAGCTAAAGGGTTCAGTGCAGAATGGAATAAGAAAGATGTCTCTGTGGTGGCCGATACTGTTTATCGTTGGGTGATGAAGGCTTCCCAACATGGTCGGGAAAACTTTAACCAAGGATGGAGATGTGGAGTCCTTTATAGCGGATTATACGATTGGGCAGATACGAGTGGTTCTAATGTTTATATGGATTTTCTTCATAAAATATGTTCCAGGTTTTCTTGGCAATTAGGTAATAGAATGTATAATGCGGATGACTATTGTGTAGGACAGGTTTATTTAGATATGTATACGAAATACAAAAAGAAAGAAATGCTGATACCTACCAAGGCTCGTATCGACTGGATTATAACCAATCCACCGTTGGAGAATATTGACATAACTAAGGGACCGAGTGATCGCTGGTGGTGGTGCGATGCCTTGTACATGGCTCCTTCTGTATATACTCGTTTGTATACTTTAACTGGTGAGAAAAAATACCTGAAATTTGTCCATAAGGAGTTTTTGGCTTGTTATGAACATTTGTATGATAAGGATGAACGTCTATTTTTCCGTGATGCTGGTTATTTTGACAAAAGAAATGCAGAAGGAAAGAAGATGTTCTGGAGCCGAGGTAATGGATGGGTATTAGGCGGATTGGTGGAAATCTTAAAAACATTACCTTTGAATGATAACAAGTTCCGTCCGTTTTATGAGCAGTTATTCCGTGAAATGAGTGAAAGAGTCGCCTCTTTACAAGGTGATGACGGCTATTGGCGTAGTGATTTATTAAGTCCATCTATTTATCCGATGCCGGAGACAAGTGGTACAGGGCTATTTACATACGCTATGTTGTATGGTATCAATGCAGGTATTTTAAATGTTGATGTGTATCTTCCTATTGTGAAGAAAGGTTGGGAAGCTATGGTAAAAGCAATAGATACAGGAGGTAAAGTGGGGTGGACACAATTGGTTGCTTCTAAACCGGGATCTGTAGAAAAAAAAGATAATCGTGAATATTCTGTAGGGGAGATTTTAATGATTGCTTCGGAAATAGATCGATATTTAGAGAAAAATAAATAGAAAGAAAAGGTTAAAAAGAGAAGAAAATGAAATTGGGTTTAATTGTTTTAACATGTTTGGCTTGTACACTTTTTTCATGTAGCGATAAAAACGAAAGTCAACAATGGGTTAGTAGTGGATTTGATCGTGCCGAACAACAACTTTCCGCTCAACTGAAAGCTGTATCAGAACCAATCGTATATCCCCGAACAATACGGAAAGATGGAAAACTGAGGGCGACTCCTATAAATGATTGGACTGAAGGATTCTATCCCGGATGTCTTTGGTATATGTATGAATATACACAGAAGCAGGAATGGAAGGATGTTGCTGTCAAATGGACCGAACCTTTGGAACCGTTAAAGAAGCTGACTAATCATCATGATATCGGTTTCTTGATGTATTGTAGTTTCGGCAATGCTTATCGGTTAACGGGTAATGAGATCTACAAGGATATTTTGGTGGAGTCAGCTCGTTCATTGTGTACACGTTTCAATGAAAAGATCGGATGTATTGAGTCCTGGAACTACAGAAAAGCCTGGAATGGTAAGGATGAGTGGTTTTATCCTGTGATTATTGATAATATGATGAACTTAGAACTTTTGTATTTCGCTTCTAAAGTGACTGGTGATACCATTTTTGCACACGTGGCCAACACGCATGCAGAGACGACAGCCCGTAATCAGTTCAGGGAAGATTACAGTAATTATCATGTGGTGAATTATGACGAAGAAACAGGGCGGGTACTTCATCGGGCTACTTGCCAAGGGTTCTCTGACAATTCAACTTGGGCACGCGGCCAGGCATGGGCTATTTATGGATATACGATGGCATACCGTGAAACAAAGCGAAAGGATTTTTTGGATATGGCAGTTCGCACGGCTGACTTCTGGTTGAACCATCCCAATTTGCCGGAAGACGGTGTACCTTATTGGGATTTTAATGCCGGGCAGGAAGGGTATGTACCAGACTGGGATTATTGTCCCGAACAATTCAAGGTGGTTCCCCGTGACGCTTCGGCTGGGGCGATTGCAGCCTCGGCTTTTTTGGAATTGGCAGATTATATCCCCGATGGAGAAAAATATGCCAAGGCGGCAGAACATATCTTGAAATCGTTGTCTTCTCCAGAATATCTGGCAGAAACGGGGACAAACTGTAATTTCATCTTGAAGCATTGTGTGGGAAGCATACCTCATGGAAATGAAATAGATGTACCGTTGGTATATGCCGATTATTATTATCTGGAGGCTTTGTTGCGGTATATGAATAAATAGGATTCCTTTGGTTTCATGTTTTTCATGCACTTCCTCTATGGAATCATTATTTTTCCATTTACGATAATAATAGTAGACTGTATTCCAAGGAACGAAGTCACAAGAAAGCATGTACCATTGACAGCCGGTTTTTACCAAATAGAAAATACCATTAAAAAGAGAATGTTTTCGTTTACGGTCTCTAAATGATTTTCTATAACTTGCCACTGTTTATCAGTTAGGTCAGTACGATATCCCATTTTATTACTTTTTAAATATGATTTGGTCGTTATATTTGAAGATAAGAAATTGATAGGAGACTGCCAACTGATAGACTTTTAAATTAAATCAAAACAGTATCTAACCTTTTTAATATTATTTGATATCATGAACTATAGGAATATTTCATTATCCGGAATGGCTTGTATGTTTGGACCATTCCTTGCTTCTGCTCAACAGGCAGAGAAACCGAATGTAGTGGTAATCATGGCCGATGATATCGGTTATGGTGACTTGAGTTGTTATGGTGAGAAGACCATCCACACACCTAATGTGGAAAAGTTGGCTGATGAAGGTGTAATGTTTACAGATGCACATTCTGTGGCTGCTACCAGTACGCCTTCACGTTATTCTTTTCTGACCGGGCACTATGCTTGGAGACGTTCGGATACCGGTGTAGCTCCCGGTGATGCAGGTATGATTATCCGTCCGGAGCAGTATACAGTGGCCGATTTGTTTAAAGAGGCGGGGTATGCGACGGCGGCAGTAGGCAAATGGCATTTGGGAATAGGAGACAAGATTGGCGAACAGAATTGGAACAAGTTGATTGAACCGGGTCTGAAAGATATTGGTTTTGATTATTCGTACATTATGGCCGCAACAGGAGATCGTGTCCCCTGTGTGTGGTTGGAGAATGGCAATGTCGTTGGTCTGGATCCCAATGACCCTATTTATGTGAGCTATAAGAAACCTTTCCCCGGTGAACCTTTGGGGAAAGACCATCCGGAACTATTGACGGTGATGAAGCCCAGCCTTAATCATGGGCACAACCAAGCCATTGTCAATGGCATTTCCCGCATCGGATACATGAAAGGAGGTAAGAAAGCTTTGTGGAAGGATCAGGACATTAATGACAGTATTGTAGCACATGGGATCACTTTTATGGAACAGCATAAGGATAAACCTTTTTTCCTGTATCTGGCCACCAATGACGTTCACGTGCCTCGTGTTCCACATCCCCGGTTTGCGGATAAAAGTGGTATGGGACCTCGCGGGGATGCACTGGTAGAGTTTGACTGGACTGTGGGCCAAGTGATAGAAACCTTGGAGCGGTTAGGGATACGTGAGAATACTCTGATTATTCTAACAAGTGACAATGGACCTGTGGTGGATGATGGTTATCAAGATCAAGCGGTTGAGTTGTTGGGTGATCATCGTCCTTGGGGACCCTTCAGAGGTGGGAAATACAGTAACTTTGAGGCTGGTACCCGCGTACCTTTCATTGTCAATTGTCCGAGTCGGATAAAGAAGGGGACTTCTAAAGCGTTGGTTTCGCAGATTGATTTTCTGGGAACCATGGCAGAATTCCTGGGTATGGACCTGACGAAGGAACAGATGAAAGACAGTAAGGGAGAGTTGGATGCCTGGTGTGGGAAAGACCGGAAAGGCCGTAATTATGTGGTAGAATATGCAGGGGCATTGTCCGTATCCAACGGGAAATGGAAATACATCTATTCCAATAACAAGAGTACCTATAATAAACTGACAAATACAGAGTTGGGAAATGCTCCTGTAGAACAACTGTATAACCTGAAAAAAGATAAAGGGGAGAAAAACAATGTAGCAGGGAAATATCCGGATAAGATTGCTGAGTTGAAAGCCTGTTTGGACGCTATCCGTTAAGTTGGTAGTAAATTGTTTAATTTTTGCAAGGAGTTTGTCATGAAGAAAATAGGTTTATTAATTATCTGTGTGCTGATCGTTTTATGCGGATATGCTGATGATTTTCGTTTTTCGACAGCTGGTTTTTATGAATTGCCGAATATGGGGCGTGAAGTATATTCCTTGAATCAGGCGTGGAGGTTTTGGAAGGGGGATGTAGATGGGGCGCCTTATGTGTTGGATTATGATGACACAGATTGGGAAGTAGTTTCGATTCCCCATGGTTTGGAATATTTGCCTGTTGAAGCCAGTGGTGGTGCCAATTATCAGGGAGTGGCATGGTACAGAAAGCATTTTACTCCGGCCGACAGTCTGAAAGGTAAGAAAATGTTTGTCCATTTTGAAGGTATCATGGGCAAGAGTGAAGTATATGTGAATGGTAATCTCGTGAAAAAACATTATGGAGGTTATCTGCCCGTCATATTGGAGGTAAGTGACTTGTTGAAATTCGGTGTTGACAATGTGATAGCCGTTAAGGCTGACAACAGCGATGATCCGACTTATCCGGTAGGAAAAGAGCAGAGCTTGCTGGATTTTACTTATTTTGGAGGTATTTACAGGGATTGTTGGCTGGTGGCTCATAACAATATTTTCATAACGAATGCCAATTATGAAAAAGAAGAGGCGGGAGGATTGTTTGTCTCATATGATAAGGTATCTGATGTGCGGGCAACGGTAAACTTGAAAGCCCATATCCGTAATGTTTCGGGAAACAACAGCCGTATGGCCGTCTGTTTTTCTTTGAAGACTCCTCAGGGAGAGGTTGTGAAAGAGGTTGAAAAGAATTTGACGGTTATGAACGGTAAGGCCAGGTATGTAACGGCTGCTATGACAGTGGATTCGCCTTTTTTATGGTCTCCGGAATCTCCTTATCTATATCATTTGGATATTTGTATCAAGAACGCTTCGGGACGTATTTTGGACGGGTATAGGCAGCGTATCGGCATACGGAGCATTGAATTTAAGAAAACGGAAGGATTGTGGTTGAACGGAAAACCTTATAAAGGAAAGATTATGGGAACCAACCGGCATCAGGACTTTGCTGTATTGGGTAATGCAGTCCCTAACTCGTTACAATGGAGGGATGCCAAAAAACTGCGCGATGCAGGTATGAAGGTTATCCGTACCCACTATGTGATAGACCCTGCCTTCATGGATGCCTGCGACGAATTGGGGTTGTTTGCCTTGGTCGAAACACCGGGATGGCAATTTTGGAGTGATGAGCCGGTCTTTGGTGAGCGTGTCTATTCGGACATACGCAATATGATACGTATCCACCGTAACCATGCTTCATTGTTCTTTTGGGAACCGATTCTAAATGAAACGCACTATCCGGAAACGTTTGCCAAACGTGCGTTGGAGATTTGCGAAGAAGAGTATCCGTATCCTTACAGCATAGCTGCTTGCGATCATGGAGCTGCCGGTGATCATTATTATGATTTGCTGTTGCGTCCGATAGAGTCCGAACTTCGTAGTGACAAGACCTACTTCATACGCGAATGGGGAGACAATGTTGACGACTGGAATGCCCAGAATTCCGATAGCCGTGTGGCACGTGGATGGGGAGAAGTGCCGATGCTGATGCAAGCGGAACATTATGCTAATCCTGATTATCCTTGCTTGTGTTATGAAACCATTTGTCAGAAGCCATCCCAGATAGTGGGTGCCTGTTTCTGGCACTCGTTCGACCATCAGCGAGGCTACCATGCCGATCCGTTCTATGGTGGTATTATGGATGCTTTCCGCCAACCCAAAACTTCTTATTACATGTTTATGTCACAGCGTGAAGCAGAAAGAAGTGATTTGTTGGCTGATAACGGACCGATGGTCTATATCGCTCATGAGCTGACACCTTTTTCACCAAAGGACATCACGGTTTATTCCAATTGTGAAGAAGTACGTTTGACGGTTTTTAAGGATGGTCAGCGTTACACTTACAAGAAAGATTTGAAGCATGAAGGAATGCCTTCACCGATCATTCGGTTTACTGATGTTTTCCGTTTTATGGAATGGAAAGCTAAAGCACGTGCAGGAAAACAAAATGAAGCTTATCTGTTGGCTGAAGGATTGATGAACGGTAAGGTTGTGACGACTCACAAGCGGTATCCTTCGGGACAAGCCGATCATATTAGACTACGCATTGATGATGAAGGAATGGGGTTGAAAGCCGATGGTTCGGATGTGGTAACTATAATAGCTGAGGTAGTGGATAAACGTGGTACCGTGAAACGTCTGAACAATTCCATTATCCGTTTTACAGTGGAAGGTGAAGGTCGTTTGGTGGGCGATGCGGTAGTTGGTGTGAATCCAATGCCGGTGGTATGGGGGTCTGCTCCGGTTTTGATACAATCAACCGGCTGTGCAGGAAAGATTAGGGTTACAGCAGCATTGGAGGTACCCGGACAAGTACGTCCGCTGGAGGGAGTACTGGAATTTGAAAGTGTACCGACTGGTTTGCGCCAGATTTATGATATGGATGAAATGGATGATACAGGTGAGCGGAAACAGTCAATAATACAGAATATATCCCTCAATGAATTGGAAAAGGAAAATGCACGTTTGCGGAAAGAACTAAACCGACTGAAAGTAAAAGAGGTGGAAAAACAGCAAACGCAATTTGGAGTGGGAATCAATGATTGACAATATTGGGAATAAAAATAGTATGAAAAATAAAAAGGAAAAAACTGAAAGATTGTAGTTGAATTGGTTTGATTAGTATAGTTGGAGCAACCTCAATAAGTGAGGCTGCTCTAACTAAAAATGATAATAAGGGATTACAAGTCTCCTAAAACTGTTGGATGATCAAAATGCCAGCTATAAATTATTGTTGAAGAAAATTCAAGCAGGTTTCATATATAAAGCATTTTTCTGTTTACAGTAATTTAAATTCATATCCTTCCTCTTTCAAAAACTCTATCGCGCGGGGTAGTGCGTATTGCAGGTTTCCGTTGCACCAAGACTTCAGCGAGTCATGAAAGGTAATGATAGATCCATTACGTGCATACCTCATCACATTTGCAAGCACTTGTGGCCCCCGGAGCTTCTTACTGTAATCACGGGTCACCAAATCCCACATCACTATTTTAAAATGGCGTTTCAGTTTCATGTATTGTCCTGCAAACATGTGTCCGTGAGGAGGACGGAACAATAACGGATAAAGAACCTTTTCCACATTACAGTTGATATCTCCACCCATTTCCATAAAGATTTTCGCTTGCTCTGTGTTTCCTAAATAATTTTTGGCGGTATATTCAAATCCCCGGATATGATTGAATGTGTGGTTGCCGATACGATGTCCTCGCTCCACAACCATCCGAAATTCATCGGGATGCTTACGTATATTGTCGCCTACCATGAAGAAGGTGGCTTTTATGCCATGTTTATCAAGTAAATCGAGTACCCAGGGCGTTACTTCAGGAATAGGTCCATCGTCGAAAGTCAGATAAACGGCTTTCTCGTTCGGATCCATTCTCCAGAGGGCGCTGGGATATAGCTTGCGAAAAAACTCCGGCGGTTGTTCTATAAACACGTGGTTAACAATTTTGATCCCCCTTTCCCTTTAGGGGAAGGGGGATGGTTTTACTTTATATATCAGGAGCATATTTCTCTCTTTCTCATTGGAGGCGGGAAATATCTACTGTTTTATCCGATCTACGTATAAGTTATATAATTCTTCCACTTTAGGCTCATAGATCTCCGCAAGTTTGGAATTATATTTCTTCATCATCTTCACTTCTGCATCAAGTACAGCCCAATGATATTCAAATTCGCGCGTAGAGATGGCAAAACGCTTGTCGTCCAGGCTCAGATACCAAGTGAGGTATTCCACAGCCTTATTGGCGAGAGCTTTCATCATTTCGTCGGCTTTTGCCGTATCGCCCAACTGGTAGTAGGCTTCCGCCATCTGTACGGCGCCATTCTGCCAGTCATACGCTACATTATAGGCCGGAATCATTTTCTCGGCATAGTCCAACGCGGCTTTGGCTTTTTCTTTTTTACCTTCACGCATCAATTGCTGTATAAGCTGTGAGAAGATACGGCGATGTGAGTGGCACATACGCATTGTATTTTCATCAATATAGATGCCCGGTTTATCGATACCGCCGAACTTGAACTTGTTCATCAGGTTGTCGTACATCTTTTCGCTGTCTATCTTCACTCCCGTCTTGTCCGTGTCGAACGGAGTGAAACGATAAGCCAGACCTTCCTGGATAAAGTGGTTGGCCATACCCAACTGGTTCTCGGCACCTACGGTGACCGCAATGTAGATAGGGCGTTCCCAGTTGGCTTCTGCCAGCATTTCCAGCATCATCAGTTCGCTCTTGTAGAGGGCACGTTTGGTGTTGCCATTAGGATCGGCCAGTTTGATGTGCATATAGTCGGGGATAGAATCTCCCGGTATCAACATTCCACTACGGCGTACGGCTTCTTTATCCACCTTTATCACGATACTGTCGGTGGGTATTACCTTTAAGTCCGCGTTCTTGCCGCGTACCCAGTATTTCAGGATATTCTTCAACTCGTATGGATTGTCACCGAACTCTTTCTTTACGTTTATCAAAGATTCGGGATTACCGTTCAGCGCCTGTTTTTCCGCTTCCGCATAGAGGGCATCGATACTCTTCTTGTATTCGGGACGTACAGGAACATATTCATTGGTTCCTTCCACATATTCCATACGGTCCCAGGTGATGGGCAATGAAGGAGAATGGTAAGCGGGACGTTTCATCTGGTCGATGTACCAGTCAGTCTGTAAATAGCTGAGATTGCAGGTACGTGCATCGGTACGGAAGCCTTCTGTCTCCTGATTATACCACAAGGGGAATGTATCGTTATCACCGTTGGTATAGATAATCGGGTTTCCGCTTTCCTGCAATGTTGCCAGATAGTTCTGGCCGAAATCGCGTGCCACATAGCGGTCGCTGCGGTCATGGTCGTCCCAAGTCTGGCTTGCCATCTGGATAGGTACGAAGAGACAGACTACAGATACGATGGTAGCCGCAGGCAATTCTTTCATCTTTGCGTAGTTCTGTAAAAGGCGGATGATGCCTGCCACACCCATACCGATCCAAATGGCAAAGGCATAGAACGAACCCGCATACGCATAGTCGCGTTCGCGCGGTTGGCTTGGAGTCTGGTTCAGGTAGAGCACGATGGCGATACCCGTCATGAAGAACAGGAAGAATACGACCCAGAATTGCTGGATGCCCTTAGGACCACGATAAGCCTGCCACAACAAGCCGATGATACCGAGCAGCAAAGGCAGGCAATAGAATACATTGTGACCCTTGTTGTCCTTCAGCTCCTGCGGTAATAATTCCTGGTCGCCAACCAGCCAGTTGTCAATGAATTTGATACCCGTTATCCAGTTGCCATGCTCAATTTCACCGCTTCCCTGCAAGTCATTCTGACGTCCGGCAAAGTTCCACATAAAGTAACGCCAGTACATCCAGTTGAGCTGGTAAGAGAAGAAGAATTTGATGTTTTCCCACTGTGTAGGCATGTTTACCATGATCATCTGCCCGCATTTATCGTAGGGGATATCCGTTCCTTTGATGTCTTGCCAGGCATGATACTGGTTGGCGTGCGCACTGCTGTACATACGTGGGAAAAGCATGTTTTGCGCGTATTCATACTCAATGCGTCCGGGTATCTCAATATAGCTGTCCTTTTCGTCGGGAGTTGCCTTTTCCTTACGGATGAACTTCGTGCCGTTATAAGATATGCGGGGTTCGCAATAACCGTCTTTCACATCCAAAGCCACCTGTGAGGTAAATGCGGGGCCGTAGAATAACGGGCGTGTACCATATTGCTCACGACCCAAATATTCGCCCAGTGTGAAGATATCTTCGGGAGAGTTCTGGTCCATCGGCGTATTCGCGGTAGAACGGATAACGATCAGTGCGTAGGATGAATATCCGATGACAATCAGCATGGTACAGAGCAACGAAGTGTTCAGCGTGCGTGCCGACACGCGGAATTTCTCCTTGATTTTGGCCTGCGTACCCGGTCTGAGATATCCCCACAACGCGAGGATAACGATAATGCCGATTACTACGGAACTTGTTCCGTGACCGTAGAAAGGAATACCCAGCATGGCTATGGTAAGTATGAACGAAAGTGCCATGCGTGCCTTGCTCTTCTCGGTGTAACTTTCGTATACACCCCAGATGAGAGAAATGGCCAACAGAATGATGTAAACCATTACACCGCTGTTGAAGGACATTCCCAACGTGTTGACAAATAACAGTTCGAACCAACCTCCCACTTTTACAATTCCGGGAACGATACCATAGAGCACGGCGGCAACCAGTACCATAGATGCTACCAGTGCCAGCAGAGAGCCTTTGGCGTTGGCATTAGGCACTTTTTTATAATAATATACCAGCACGATGGCGGGCAAGCAGAGCAAGTTCAGCAAATGTACGCCGATACTCAGTCCGGTGAGGTAGGCAATCAGGATGAGCCAGCGGTCGCTATGGGGTTCGTCGGCCACGTCTTCCCACTTCAAGATCAACCAGAATACGACGGCTGTGAACAGTGAGGAGAAAGCGTAAACTTCACCTTCTACCGCGCTGAACCAGAATGTGTCGCTGAAAGTATAAGCCAGCGCGCCGACCAGACCACTACCCATGATCGTGATAAGTTGGCCTTTGCTGATGTTGTTTTCGTCCGTAACAACCAGTTTACGCACCAGGTGCGTGATACTCCAGAACAGGAACAAGATACAAGCGCCACTCATCAATGCGCTCATATAGTTCACCATCTTGGCAACGGTGGTTGCATCGGATGCAAACTGTGAAAAGAGATTTGCTACGAGCATGAAGAACGGTGCGCCGGGCGGGTGGCCTACTTCCAGCTTATAGCCGGTGGTGATAAACTCCGGGCAGTCCCAAAAACTTGCAGTCGGTTCGATAGTAAGGCAATAAACCGTTGCCGCAATCAAAAATGTAATCCAACCCATCAGGTTGTTTACGGTTTTGTACTGTTTCATTCGGATGAAATACGTTATAATTTCAGTTATTCAAATTCACTTCGAGGGAGCTATAGTTCCCTCGTGACAGGTCTTTATATCCCTCACGACAGATCTTTATGTCCCTCGCGACAGATCTATAGTTCCCTCAGGAGGCATCTATAGTTTCCTCGCACGGTTGCAAAGATAATGAATAATGTACTAAATAAATGGTAATAAGGCAGATTATTAGGATAGGTTAAGGGAATTTCTCAGGTGCGGGAATATCTGCTTTTTGTTTTTATTCGCGTTTTCCGCTTTTTAGAAACCAATATTCAGAGTGTTTATCTTTTACTTGAGTTTATAACGGAAGATGATAGGATTGCCCTCTTCTTTCATATTGTCAAGGAGTTGGGCAAGCTCTGGAGATATGACTTTTGCATGAGGATTTTTACCCGCAAGAGTTCTTAGGTTTATTAAGGAAGAAGCGGGTACAATAAAGCATATAGCCTCTTCTTCTCCCGTTATCGGTGTATATTTGGGCAGAGGAAGTTTGTATTCAGAATTATATACGACATTGTATTCTGACAGTATGCTGTCTGTTTTGGACAATATGTATATATTGCCGGGTAAATTAGTCTTGAATACCAGGTTTTTTCGTGCATTGATGACATCCGTCATCAAATATACCAATCTGTTCTTGATGGCGTAATTATTCAGCTCCCTGCAATCATACACTTTATCCTTGGCCTCTTCGGGAAATGTTTCTTTTGCAAAATCAATATGATAGAGAGGATTAATCTCTTCCTGTGTTATTTTATAGATTGTCCGGTCGAACTTTCTTGTAAACATAGTCGGGGATGAACCCCTCAATTGGTGTCCTCCGATGAAACAATATGGGGCCAATTCTTTCAATGGCTCCAATATTTCAGTTCTATGGCCGTCGTGCAGAATGGTTATTGAATATTCTGCCGGATGATTATTGGCATAAGTGTCATTCTCCAAGTAAGTATAATTGTTGTCAATCACAATGGAATTGTAATAGGCGGGTAACTTTTGGCTATTGATGAAATTGCCCTGACTGTCAAATCGGAGCAGAGCCGATGGGTCTGTCAGCAGTACCAGTTCATTCTTCTTTTTATCGATGGATGCATCAATAATGGAACCATATTCCCCTTGGCCACCTCCAACTCGACGAAGCGTATATTTATGCTTGCCGTCTGTATCAAAAACAACTACTTGTTTTCTTCTTTTATCAAGAATGTATAGTGTCTGGTTCCACTCAATCACTTTGTCAACCCGGGCAATTAATGCTTCATCGCAGGTTTCTAAACAGATGGTACGCGGTGCATATAAGAAGGTGGTATCTTCTATTGATTTCCCGTTTACTTGCAAAGCTATTGTTGGCTCATTTCCGTATTGGGATGTGGTACATCCGGCTCCAAGGACTAACAGACCAGTTAATATTAAAGTCTCGATTGCGTTTTTCATTGTGGGTCTAATATCCTTGTTGCAAGATCCATGTTGAAATCATATTCACATTCTATAATGCCTGAACCATGACAAGTTGTTTCTGTACATACAATTATATTTTCTATAATTTTTTCTCCATCAGGACTTATTGTATAAGATGGGTCTGAATCGTATGTGTTAATAACCTTTTGGGCAGAACCATTTTCATAGTCGTATTCTTTTTCACCTAGCGCTTCAATATTGGCTAACATGATATTACTTAACTCTTGCTTTTTCATTCCTATGGAAAAGTATACACTACAGAAAACTACACCTACAAATAGTAAGGTAAAAAAGCTAATAATTTTTTTGTTTTTCATTGTTACTATATATTTAAGATTAATATTATCTGTAAAGATATGGAAAAAGTCTGTGTTTTGAAATATTATCCAGTCAATTATGATATTTGGCAACTTGCTTTCATAGAATATAAGCAAAAAAGTCTTGTTTTTGCTCACGTTTTTTGGCTTTAAAAGCTATTCTGTCCTTTTGTTGAATAGATTCTTTATATCCAGTAAAATAAATATCCCAGTGAAAGATAATATGATAGAAACAGAGCCAATCTGTGGATGCGATAGAACAAGGCAGATTATATATCTATATATAATTTCATAGGAGATTTGATATAAAAGCATCAGTTTTTGCATATAAAGAGGAAGTGTATGAATAAAAAAAGCCCTACTTTTGCTTCTGTGAATAGATGAATATACAATGAAAAGCAAAGTATTGACCTTAATTCTTTTGGTTTGCGCCGCATCCTTGTCGGCGAAGGTAAAGTTGCCGGCACTGATTGGTGACAATATGATGTTGCAACAGCAGACGGAGGTGAGACTCTGGGGAGAAGCTACTCCCGGGGCAGAAGTAAAAGTCACGCCGTCATGGGACGGAAAGGCCGCCACCTGCCGTGTGGACGGAAGCGGGAAGTGGATGCTGAAACTGAAGACACCTGCCGGGGGATATACTCCCTATGAAATTACATTTGAAGAAGGACGGACGGAAGAGCCTTCCGCAAAACAAGACAATTCTTTTTCGAAAAATAAAAAGCTTTCGGTGAAGAAGAAGCAGTTTTCCGCAAAGCGGGAACAGCCCGAAAGTGAAACGGTCGTTCTGAAGAATATCCTGATCGGTGAGGTGTGGCTGGCGAGCGGACAGAGCAACATGCAGATGCCGTTGAAAGGTTTTGCGGGGTGTTGTGTGAAAAACGGGTTGGATGATGCCATTGCTGCCGCAGACATGAAAGGTGTGCGTATGTTTAATGTGCCTATGCGCCAAAGTTATACCGTTCAGGAGACTTGTGGAGGTAGCTGGATGACGACGCAGAACTTTACGGACGTGATGGAGTTCAGTGCCACCGCTTTTTACTTTGCCGCTAATCTGAGCCGGGCGATGCATCTGCCGGTGGGTATCGTCAATTGTTCGTATGGGGGTACCCGGGTAGAGAGTTGGTTGCCGCGCGATATCCTTCGCAATTATTCCGATATAGATATCGACAGTGCGGCAATCAGCCGTATCCAACCTGATTATGAACGCCCTATGTTGACTTATAATGCCATGTTCAATCCTGTCAAAAACTATACGGTGAAGGGAATTATCTGGTATCAAGGGTGCTCTAACGTGGGACGGCACAGGACATACGCACAGCGGCTTTCTGAAATGGTGGCGCACTGGCGGGAGGAGATGCAACTGGGCGAGATACCTTTTTACTTCGTTGAAATTGCTCCATACGATTACGATAGCGGTGATGCGGCGAACGGTGCCCGCTTGCGTGAAGCGCAGTTCCGTGCCCAAAGGCTAATTCCGAACAGTGCCATGATTTCTACCAATAACTTGGTGGAGCCTTACGAACGGTATAATATCCATCCGGGCAACAAGAAAGGGGTGGGGCATCGCCTCAGCTATCTGGCGTTGAACCAGACGTATGGCATGAAGCAGGTATGTTGCTTCGGCCCGCAATATAAATCGTGGACGGTAAAGAAGAACGAGGCCTGGATAGTTCTTGACCATTTGGATATGGGCATTTGCCGTAACTATGATATCCGTGGTTTCGAGGTGGCGGGCGAAGACCGGGTATTTTATCCTGCCGACAAGGTGTGGTTACATTGGCAGACCAACGAAGTGGTGGTCTCTTCGGAGAAAGTAACTGTTCCGGTAGCCGTACGCTATTGTTTCCGCGATTTCCAGCCGGGTACACTGATTGGGGGAAACGAGTTGCCGTTGGTTCCTTTCCGTACAGACAACTGGTAATGGGGCGGGAATTCGAGATTTAGTGATGATGATGCTCTCCTAATATCCTATGTGGCAATGTGCCGTGTCCCAGCAGTTCGATGGGGCAGTTGAAGTTACGTTCCAGCCATTCTCCGGAGATACCGGTGTCGGGATGATAATCCAGCGTCTCGTTGACACAGGCAATGGATTTTACTTGTTGTAGCACTGTACCGATGTCATGGCTGACGAGGATAATGGCGCAATCTTTGTTGATTTCTGCCAGTAGTTGGTACAGGCGGGCTTCAAAACGTTTGTCTATATATGTGCTCGGTTCATCGAGGATGACAACTTGCGGGTCGGAGATAATGGCACGACCCAAAAGAGCACGTTGCAATTGCCCTCCACTCAGGGCACCGATGGCGCGTTCTTCGAAACCTTCCAATCCCATGCGGGCGATTACTTGACGGGCTTTCTCCCTATGCTCGGTAGTGAAACGGGATATGAGGGACTTTTTGCTGCTTAGCCCGGATAATATAACTTCCTCGACAGTGATGGGAAATTTACGGTCAATACTATTATATTGAGGAAGATAACCCATGGTGGTTTGAGAACTGGAATTTGAAGACCGAGAGCTTGCGGCATGATAGATAATCTCGCCTGTAATGGGTCTCAGTAATCCGAGGATACATTTGATGAGAGTGGTTTTGCCGCCACCGTTAGGACCGATAATGCCCAGAAAATCACGGTCATAAACAGTCAGGTTTACATTGCGGAGCACGGTGCGTCCGTCATAGCCGGCACTGAGGTCTTTTATTTCAATGATAGGAGTCATATAGGAGGAGATTATTCAACGTTTGTCAAAGCTCGGGCTGTATTCAGCATTTCCGTTTCCCAATCGTATGCAAGGGGATTGATATCAACCACTTTAGTTCCGGTTTGTTTGGCGATGATTTCCGCATTACGGCGGTCAAACTCCGGTTGTACGAAGATAACGCGCACCTTTTCGTTCTTGCAAGTATTCATTAATGCTTTCAGATGGGCGGGCGACGGTTCTTTACCTCCTGCTTCGATGGGAATTTGGTGCAAGCCGTAGTCACGGGCGAAGTACGAAAGTGCGGGATGATAAATCATGAAAGCGTGGTCTGAACCGGGTGTTGCCAGTGTCTGTCTGATGAGACTGTCTGTCTGCTCTATTTGTTGGCAGAGTGCTTTATAGCGTCCCACATAAATACTATCGTTCGTCTTGTCCAAAGAACACAATGCCTTTAATATGTTCCCGGCAATAATCTGGGCATTTACAGTAGAGTTCCAGATATGAGGTTCTACTCCACCGGCGTGGTGATGGCCTTCATCCGCTCCGTTTTCCTGATGATGAGAATGGGCGTCGTCGTAAATGAGGCCTATGCCTTCGGACATATCGAAGAATTGCAGATGAGGCGCATTATCGGTCAGTTTGTCTGTCCAGGTCTGTTCAAAACCGATATAACCGATACGGAAATAGGCCTTACTTTGGGCAAGGTCGATGAGTTGCTGGGGAGTAGGGTCGTATGTTTCGGGACTCATGCCTTTGGGTACCATGCTGACAACCGAGAATTGGTTGCCGGCTATTGCTTCGGTGAGATAACGCAGTGGTTCGATGGTGACGGTAATAATCGGTTTCCCGTTTTTACTGTCGTTATTCTTGTTGTTTCCCGTTTTGCAGGAAACTGCCAGTAAACCTATCAGGAGTAGAAAGTATAATTTCTTCATTATATTTGTATTTTGTATATTCTTCATTTTTCATTCTTTTCTATATCTGTCGTTTTGGTGGCACGCAGTATTTCCCGTTTACCACCCGGAGGGCCTGGGAGTCGTTCCACCTTAAAACCGATACTTTGTAATAAGCGCCGGATGACACCTTTGGCGCAATAGGTGGTAAGAATTCCATTCTGGTTCATGCAGGCGTATATTTTCCGGAAAAGTTCTTCACTCCACATTTCCGGTTGTTTTTCGGGGGCGAAAGCATCGAAGTAAACAACGTCGAAAAAACGATTAGTGATGAATGATGAATGATAAGCCGCCGGTGATATGTTATTTGTAACCGATGACTTATCGCTGATCACTGTATTCGCGTCTTCTTGTACTTTCCGTAACGTGAAGTAAGGAGTAATGTTCACATCTTCTTCCCATGGTGCGGTATGCAATGTCTTGAACAAGGGGTTTTCACTGTATTTCAGGATCTCTACTTCTTCCCAGGAAAGCGGGTATAGCTCGATGCCGGTATAGTGGATGTGTCGTTTTTTCTTTTCGGCTGTTTCCAGTGTGAGCAGGGCGTTCAGTCCCGTTCCGAAGCCGATTTCGAGGATATGCGGTCGAAGGACAGAAGAGGCTTCCAATCCCATATCGATAAAGATATGTTGTGATTCGGTATGTGCTCCCTTTACCGAATGGTAATGTTCATTCAGTTCCGGTACAAACAGGGTTGCACTCCCGTCTTCGGTCTGTTCAATGATTCGTTGCATCAGATAATTCCTTAACTTCTTTTTTTGCCCTTAACCTTTTTTTGTCCACCTTTTTTTCATATCACTACTGATATTATCCCTTGTAACACCAGTAACATCAGGACATATCGTATTAGTTTTCCTGTAAACATTGAGGTGATGGTCAGCCAGATATTACTACGCATAAATCCTAATGCAATGGCAATAACTTCTCCTACAAAAGGCAGGAAAGCGAAGAAGGCCATCAACGCTCCTTTTCCTTGTAGGAACTGCTGCATCTTTTCCACTTTTTCTTTTTTGACTTTGAAATATTTCTCTATCCAATCTACTTTGCCTAAACGTCCCATATAATAGCAGGTCATGCCGCCTACCGTATTACCCAGAGTGGCGGCAATTACGCAAAGAACCGGACTCAATCCTACCTTGACCAACGCAATCATCACCAATTCCGAGCTGAATGGAATAATACTGCCTGCCAACAAGGCAGAGATGAATAGTCCGATGTATCCCCAGTCAATCAATAATTGTATCAAAGTGTCTACAAAAGTGTCCATACATTAAATCCAAATAAAATGAATAATCCTGTAAACATTAAAATAAAAAAGAGATTGGAACTCCGGCTATTCGTTAATACAAATAAATGCCCTGTCAGGATACTGATACCGATTAAGAGTAGGGGCAACAGGCTGGTACTTAATGCCGGTTGCAGACCGATGTAAACAAAGGTGCAGAAGCTCAGGAATATCAGGAAGTGCAGGTAGCTGCGTGTACGTATTTTATCCTCATATCCGGCTGCCAGACAATGTCCCGAACTGACTATAAACAGCAGTAGCAGGTAGCCGATAGTTACCGCTTCCCAAGGCTGGAAAACGAAACGGATAGGTTGGAAGGTAACCAGTTCCCGGAAAGGTTGGCAGAACAACTCCATCTGTCCATAGAAATAGGCATACCCCAGCAGAAACCAGTAAGGCACACTCCAACCAATCAGTGAAGCAAAAAAACTTTTGGGGTGAAGTGACTGAAAACTATATGAGCCTAACCAGAAAACAGGAATGAAGAACATCAGTTGGGGAAATATCAGGCTTCCTATCCCGATGAACAAAGATGAATTGAACAGAGTACCGGTAGGTTTCGTTTGTTGATAGCTCTTGAACAGAAAATAGATAGCAACCAGAAAAGCAACGGTAGCTATATCACCCGGATGTAGTATATGTAAATTAGGACAAACAGCTATCAATAGGAAATATATGCCGGTTTGTACTGATGCCCGCATACGTATGATGGCATATGCATTATTCAGTCCAATCAGAAAATATCCGATGATACAGTATAGAATGAAACATAAGATGCGGCTGGCCCATGCCGGGATACAGAAGTCACAGAGCATGTTCCATAATGGATAGTTGTTTGGACGAACTTCCATATCAGGCAATAAGATAGCGCTCAGTATCCAGCAGGTCACTGATATCAGGATAGCGGCAGGAAGTGTGAAACGTCCTGCCGTCACCCGGTTCTGAAATCTTCTGCTTCTTAACATTTATGATTTAATGATGTACATTTGTTCTATAGGTCGAACCCGATATCCCGACGGAAGTATTTCTTTTCGAAATCGAGCATGTCGGCTACCTTATAGCTTTTCTTCAATGCCTCTTCTTTGGTGTCTCCATAGGAACACACTGCAATGACGCGTCCACCGTTGGTTACTATTTGCCCGTCTTTCAGAGCTGTTCCGGCATGGAAAAGGATGCTGTCTGTATCTTGTGCCTGTTCAAAGCCGGTGATGACTTTACCTTTTTCGTAGGCTTCGGGATATCCGCCGCTTACCAACATGACACAAGCTGCCGTGCGTGGGTCGAGTACCAATTCTTTGGTATTGAGATTTACCTTATGGACACCTTCAAAAAGATCCATGATGTCGCTTTGAATTCGCAGCATGACGCTTTCTGTCTCTGGATCACCCATGCGTACGTTATATTCGATGACCATCGGTTCGCCTTGTACATTAATCAGACCGAGGAAGATGAAACCTTTATAAAGGATATTCTCTTCACGCAATCCGTTGATAGTCGGCTCAATGATGCGGACACGTACTTTCTCCATGAATTCATCATTGGCAAAAGGTACGGGTGTAACACTGCCCATACCACCTGTGTTGAGGCCTTTGTCGCCTTCACCGATACGTTTATAGTCTTTGGCAACCGGAAGAACCTTGTAGTGTTGGCTGTCTGTCAGTACGAATACGGAGCATTCGATACCGCTAAGGAATTCTTCAATGACAACTGTGGCGCTGGCATCGCCGAACATACCACCCAACATTTCTTTCAGTTCCTTTTTGGCTTCTTCCAGAGAAGGCAAAATCAGTACTCCCTTGCCGGCACATAAGCCATCTGCTTTCAGTACGTATGGGGCGGAAAGGCTTTCGAGGAAAGCGAGTCCTTCATCCAGGTTTTCTGAGGTAACACTTTTATAGCGGGCGGTAGGTATCTGGTGGCGTTCCATAAATCCTTTGGCAAATTCCTTGCTGCCTTCCAGTTGGGCTCCTTTTGCCGAAGGGCCTATAACGGCAATATGGCGGGTGGCATCATCTTCCTTGAAACTATCGAAGATGCCTTGCACCAACGGATCTTCCGGACCTACGACAATCATGCCGATATTCTGTTCAAGAGCGAAAGTCTTGAGTGCGGGAAAGTCTGTCGCTTTGATATTCACATTTTCGCCTACAGTGTCCGTACCGGCATTGCCGGGAGCGATGTACAGCTTTTCAACTTTCGGGCTTTGAGCAATTTTCCATGCCAAAGCGTGTTCGCGGCCGCCTGAGCCTAATAATAATACTTTCATATCTTCTTTTTTTAATTTATTATTCCTGTATGATTAGATAACTTATTGTTTGTTTTACAGATAGTCTTCAAAATATCTTGTTATCTTTTCGTGGAGATGCACACGGTCACGTCCCTTCACATTATGTTTGTGCGTAGGGTAAATGAACAAGTCAGGGTAGGTACGTGCATCTACGCAAGCTTTCATGAATGAAAGGGTATGTTGCGGTACGCAAGTATCGTCATGGTCGTCATGGATGATGAGCAGATGGCCTTTCAGATTACCGGCAAGATTATTTAAATTGCATTGTTTGTAGCCCTTCGGGTTGGATTGCGGAGTATCCATATAACGCTCGCCATACATTACCTCGTAGTATCCCCAGTCAATAACCGGCCCTCCGGCAACACCTACCTTAAAAATTTCGGGATAACGCAGCATCAGTGCCGTTGTCATGTGTCCACCGAAACTCCAGCCATGTACACCGATACGATTTCCGTCTATGTAAGGCTGGCTTTTCAGGAATTCTACTCCCTTCACCTGGTCTTTGCCTTCTTCGATGCCGAGTTGGCGGAAAGTGGCGTTCTCAAATTCCAGTCCGCGGTTGCTGCTTCCACGATTGTCGAGAGTGAACATGATATAACCTTTATTGGCCATATAGATATCCCAACCACGCGCGGCGTTCATCCAGCCACTGTTTATCATTTGGGCATGCGGACCGCCGTACACGTAGATAATGGCAGGGTATTTCTTGCTCGGGTCAAAGTCGGCAGGCTTGATAAGGCGATAATAGAGGTTGGTTACACCATCGGCAGCTTTGATGGTACCTGTTTCGATACTTGGCATAGTGAAACCTTCGAAGGGGTTTTTGGCTCTTAACAGGTTGATACTTTTAAAGGTCTTGGTATCGATGATATCGATATTGCGAGGTACGGTGGGTGAAGAATAACGGTCGATGATATAAGCACCGGATGCGCTAAGCAGTCCGGTGTGCATGCCTTCGGTGGTAGTGTTGATACTGAAAGGTAGACTGCGTTTTCCACTGTTTACGTTTACGGCGAAATTAGCGCTCCCCAAAGCGTCGATGGCATTGAAGACGACTTCTTTCCGTTGAGTGTTGAATCCTAAGAGGTCATTTACTAACCATTTACCTTCGGTCAGTTGCTTGATAAGCTTGCCGTTGGTGTCGTAGAGGTAGAGATGGTTGAAACCGTCGCGTTGGCTTTGGTAGATGAACTTGTTGCTGTCCCACGGTAAAAATACAATGGGATGTTGGGGTTCAACGTACTTAGGGTGCGTTTCTTCGAAAAGGGTGGCCATTAATTCGCCTGTTTCTGCACTGTACTGGCAAAGACGGGCATGGTTCTGGTCGCGGTTCAGTTCGATGAGATAAAGACTACGTGCATCCGGAGCCCAACTGAGATTGGTGAAATAACGGTCGGTAGGATCGCCTGCATTCAGGTAGATGGTTTTCTGCGTTTCGGGGTTGTAGATACCTACGGTCACCTTGTGGCTCGTCATGCCCGCCATGGGATAGCGGACGTTGTTCAGTTTGCCCACCCGCGTGGTGATGTCTACCAGTGGATATCGGGTCACAGAGCTTTCGTCCATGCGGTAGAAAGCGAGCAAGTTACCTGCCGGACTCCAGTAAGTACCCTTGCTGATACCAAATTCGTTGCGGTGTACGCTTTGACCGCATACGATGCCGTCGGGTTCGTTGGTGACGGCTATACCGTTTACGAAAAGATTGTTCTGGATGGTATAAGCCACGTTACCGCTTGTGGTGTGATAATCTCTGTTGATACCTTTTTTAGGGACTTCCCGTTTACTGGTGATTTTATCGGCTTTCCAGTCGTAGACGACATAACTTCCGGGCAGGTTAATGAGTACTTGGGAAGTATTGGCCCAAGGGAGGCTTACTTGGCGCAGGTGGCTCAGTTTACCGAGTTTTTCTCGTTCCAGTATCCGGTTGATTTTCTCGCGTGTTACAAGCAGAGTCTCTTTTCCGTTTCTGGGGTTCACTGCCAGTAGAGAGTCGATACCGGGCTTGATACATGTGTCTCCCCACCATTGCAGACCGTACAGGTCTTCTATAATGCGATAGGTTTCTCCACCAGGAATAAGATCTTCCAGCGTTGGTTTATTCGGTTCTTGTGCCATAGCGTTTGTTATAAGGAGGGTAGGTAATGCTAATAGTACTGTTCCCATCCATTTACTGATTACCTTCATATCTATAATCTTTTATAATTCGTTCTCTTTCGACACGTATTTTTCAAGATGTTCAATTCTTTTCTTCAACTCTTTCGGTTCTTCTCTCGGAATATAGGCAAGGGGCATTAACGTATGTGGACAACGACGTGTATGATGTTGATATTGGTTTCAATGGCTCGTGGATTGCGCAAGATATTAGATTGTTTGCCAACCATTTAACCTCAAAGAAACTTTATTCAAATCTTCCTTCAATGAACTGGCCGCAACTTATGACCGGTTTATTCTTCTTTCTTCTTAAATTCCCTTCTTTTTCTTTCCGGATAAGACTCTCCTGACCTCGGTTCTCTTTCTTTACTGAACTCACGTCTTTCTCTGGACTTGAATTCTTTTCTATCCCCCTCTTTGAATTCCCTTCGTTCACGCGGACGAAATTCCCGCTTTTCGCTATCTCTGAATTCTCTAGGTTTACGGTCACCATTGAATTCTTTACGTTCTCCGTTAAATCTTTCTCTGGGTCTGAATTCCCTTCGTTCTCCCGGAGCAGGTCTGAAGTCTCTTTGTTCCCCTGAAGCCGAAGTTCTGTATTCTTTACGTTCTCTGCTTAGTTCGTCACCTCCTTCACGAAATTCTTTGTATTTACCGTCAAAGATTTCATATTGGCGGAATTCACACTCCAAGGCACCGTTGAACAAAGGAACTTTATTGGTCGCTTTTAAACCGATTTGGTCGAAACATTCTTCACGATACGAGAGTATCCATGCAGTGTTACCGGTGAAAGCATGTTTCAACCGTTCACCAATCATGGAGTACAACCCCAGTAAATCGTTTGTCGAAATTCGTTCTCCATATGGGGGATTGGTGATGATGATAGACTTTTCTTTAGGTTGTTCAAACTGTTGGAAAGGTTGTAACTTTAAAATTACATCCTTTGAAACGCCTGCAGCTTTGATATTGCGGGTTGCAATCTCATTGGCCTGCGGATTGTTGTCATAACCATATATCTTATGCTTGAACTCACGTTCCTGACTGTCGTCGTTGTAGATATTATCGAACAACTCTTGGTCAAAATCCACCCATTTTTCAAAAGCGAACTCTTTGCGGAATACTCCCGGTGCAATGTTACGGGCAATTAAAGCCGCTTCGATGGGGATGGTTCCCGAACCGCACATCGGATCTATCAAGTCGCATTCACCGTTCCAGCCACTCATCAAAATCATTCCGGCAGCCAATACTTCGTTCAGAGGAGCTTCCACTGCTTCTTGACGATAACCGCGTCGATGTAGCGACTCACCCGATGAATCAAGAGAAAGCGTACATTTGGTTTCTGCGATATGGATATTCAATAACACGTCCGGCTTGTTGATACGTACATTGGGGCGGTCACCTGACTTTTCGCGGAAATAGTCGACAATCGCATCTTTCACTTTATAAGAAACGAATTTGGAATGGCGGAACTCTTCGCTGAACACTACGGCATCTACAGCAAAAGTTTTATCGGTATCCAGATAATCTTCCCAGTGGATAGCTTTTATTTGTTCATAAACCTCATCGGCATTTTTGGCTGTGAAGTGTTTTATCGGTTTCAGGATACGAATAGCAGTGCGGAGACAGAAATTCGCCTTGTACATCATTTCCTTATCACCGCTGAAAGACACCATGCGGCGTCCTATTTCAATGTCATTAGCTCCCAGTGAGGTAAGTTCTTTAGCCAGTACTTCTTCCAGTCCCTGAAAGGTTTTGGCAATCATTTCAAATGGTTGTTCGCTCATCTAAATTGTTTATGATTTATGTTTTTATTATTTTTTTGCCTTCGTTTGTACAATTCTCGCTCCGGCAGGTACATCTTCTGTGACCCAGATGTTACCACCTACGGTAGCGTCACGTCCGATAATGATACGTCCCAATATGGTAGCGTTGGAATAAACAATGACATTGTCTTCCAGTATCGGATGGCGGGGAATACCTTTGATAGGTTTACCGTCCTCGTCCAGGGGAAAACTTTTGGCACCGAGGGTTACTCCTTGGTACAGCTTGACATGATTTCCGATGACACAAGTCTCACCGATTACTACACCCGTACCGTGGTCTATTGTAAAATGACTGCCAATTTCAGCTCCCGGATGAATGTCGATTCCCGTTTCGCTATGTGCCATTTCGGTAATGATGCGAGGAATAAGAGGTACGCCCAGCATCAGCAGTTCATGTGCGATACGGTAATTGCTGATGGCACGGATGGCGGGATAGCAACTGATGACTTCGCCGAATGAGTGTGCGGCGGGGTCGCCGTTGTAGGCAGCTTCCACATCAGTGGCGAGTATGCGGCGCATCGCAGGGAGGTGGCTGATAAACTTGGCGGATAGTGAAGCAGCGTCTTCACGTTGTTTTTCGGTACAGCAGCTACATTCATCATCGCTACCAAAACAGAGTCCGGCAAGGATTTGCTCGGTCAGCAAGTCGAACAAACGTTCTACATTGACACCGATGTGATAAGTGACTGTACGGCTGTTGACCGTTGAGTTTCCGAAGTAACCGGGAAAGATGATGGCACGTGCCAATTCGATGATGTCATACAAAGCTTTAGCCGAAGGCAATGGATTGCCGTCCGTATGCTGGTGAAACAGTCCTTTGTAAGATTCGCTTTCCGATAGCTCATCGACTGCCTGTGTCAAAATGTGGGTAAAGTTGAGTGGACTCATTATGATATCCTTTATAATAAAGTGGCAACAAAGGTACAAAGTATTCGCCAAATTTCCTACACATCCCCTATTTATAGTAAGCAATTACCATATTTATGGTATTTGGAATGAACTAATTCTGTACTACTTTTGTATCATAAAATAAAAAGGTATGAAAAGAATTGCACAACGTCTTACCGATCTGGTAGGTAATACTCCTTTATTGGAGCTGAATAATTACAGTAAACAACAAGGGTTGAAGGCCAGAGTGATAGCTAAACTGGAATCTTTTAATCCCGCAAGCAGTGTGAAAGACCGTGTAGCTCTTGCCATGGTAGAGGATGCTGAAAAAAGCGGATTGTTGCAACCCGGTGCCACTCTCATCGAACCTACGAGTGGCAATACCGGAGTGGGACTTGCTTTTGTGGCAGCCGCCAAAGGATATAAATTAATATTGACCATGCCCGATACCATGAGCGTAGAGCGTCGCAACCTGCTGAAAGCTCTTGGTGCCCAACTGGTTCTGACTCCGGGTGCGGATGGCATGAAAGGTGCGATAGCACGTGCCGAGGAACTGAAAGCCGTTACTCCCGGCTCTTTGATACTGCAACAATTTGACAATCCGGCTAATCCAGCCGTCCATGAGCGCACTACCGGACAGGAAATATGGCATGATACCGATGGAGAAGTTGATATCTTTGTTGCCGGTGTAGGTACGGGTGGTACGGTGAGTGGAGTAGGTACCGCCTTGAAAAAACACAATCCGGCAATAAAAGTGGTAGCTGTAGAACCGGAAGATTCTCCCGTTCTATCCGGTGGGAAGCCCGGTCCTCATAAAATACAAGGCATTGGTGCCGGATTTATTCCGAGAAACTATAACAGCGCAGTGGTAGATGAGGTTTTGCAGGTATCAAATGATGATGCTATTCGTATGGGGCGGGAGTTGGCGAAATTTGAAGGCCTGCTTGTCGGTATTTCTTCAGGTGCGGCTGTTGCCGCTGCTTCCCGATTGGCAAAACAGCCAGAGAATGAAGGGAAAACTATTGTTGTTCTGCTTCCCGATACGGGTGAACGATATCTTTCCACTTTGCTGTATGCTTTTGAGGAATATCCGTTGTAATCATCCCGATGGAACGAGCTAATACGAAAACAGCACCTTGCAAATTAGTATATGCAAGGTGCTGTTAAGATATAAATAGTGGCTAGATTTCACTAGGACGCAGCCCGAACGATCTGCATGTCATATTGTCGATTTTCACCTCCCATAGTTTCACATTTCGTATGGCAGGTTCGGCATAGTTACATTCATTTTCAGTATATTGTTTCATCAGCAAATCCAATATACGGCGTTTTTCTTCTCTGTCTTCTATGAAACGTACTTTGCCGCGACAGATGATACTACGTGATTTCATACTGTAACTGCACGCCACCTGTTTGTGCATATACACCAACTCATGTCCTTCACAGAAGGTGATGCAAACCTGTGGATGGCGTGTCACCATTTTCACTTTACTGCCTTCCGGTCCGGAATGTAGGTATATCACTCCGTTGTCATAGGCAAAGTTCATGGGAACTACGTATGGATTGCCCTCGCAGTCGGTGAGTCCGACCATGCAATATGGACATTTGTCAATAATCTTTTTTATTTGTGCAGGGTCTGTGATACTGATTGTCTTCATCGGTGTAATTCTATTCTATTAATGCAAAATCCAGTTGTTTCTTCTCCAGATTGGCACGGGCCACTTTGATGGTGATAGTGTCTCCCAAACTGTATGCGCGTTTTTTACGACGTCCACGCAGGCAGTAATTCTTCTCGTCGAATTCGTAGTAATCATCGTCGAGGTCCCGGATGGGAATCATGCCTTCGCACTTGTTCTCATTCAACTCTACATAAAGTCCCCATTCCGTAACCCCTGAAATTACTCCATCGTAGGTTTGTCCCAGACGTTCCGTCATGTATTCCACCTGTTTGTACTTGATGGAAGCACGTTCCGCATTGGCAGCAACCTGTTCCATACTGCTGGAATGTTCACAAAGGGCCTCATATTTCTGTTCTGAAACGCTTCGTCCACCCTGGTCGATATATTTTGTCAGCAGACGATGTACCATCATATCCGGAAAACGGCGGATGGGTGAAGTGAAATGTGTGTAATAATCGAATGCCAATCCATAGTGACCGATGTTGTGCACCGAATAACGGGCTTTCTGCATGGCACGTATGGACACGGTTTCAATGAGATTTTCTTCTTTTTTGCCTTGAATATCATCCAATAGATGGTTGATGGACTTGGAAACATCCGTCTTGGTTCCACTGGTGCGCAGTTTATAACCAAAGCGGGCGATGAACTGTGCCAAGTTATCCAGTTTTTCCGGATCCGGAAGGTCGTGGATGCGGTAAGGAAATACTTTCGGTTTCTTGTTCTTCGGCACACGTCCTATTTTCTCGGCTACGGTGCGGTTGGCAAGCAACATGAATTCCTCCACTAGCTTATTGGCATCCTTTGACATCTTGAAATAGACGTTGATGGGTTTGCCCTTTTCATCAATTTCGAACTTCACTTCATAGCGGTCGAAGTTGATGGCACCGGCTTTGAAACGATTTTCACGTAGCAATTTGGCAAGTTTGTCCAGCTCGAGGATTTCTTCCTTGAAATCACCTTTTCCGGTTTCTATTATCTCTTGCGCTTCTTCATACGTGAAGCGGCGATCAGACTTAATGACTGTATGAACGATACGTGAATTTTTCACCTCTCCCTTTTCCGTCATGTTAAAGATGACAGAATAAGCCAGTTTCTCTTCATCAGGACGTAGCGAACAGATAAAGTTACACAGTCGTTCGGGCAACATCGGAATAGTCCGGTCTACCAGGTAAACAGATGTGGCACGCTTTTCGGCTTCTTTATCGATGATGCCACCTTCCTTTACATAATGGGTTACGTCGGCAATGTGCACACCTACTTCCCACAAACCTTCTTTCAGCTTACGGATGGACAATGCGTCATCAAAGTCTTTGGCATCTTTAGGGTCTATGGTGAAAGTCGTTACATTGCGGAAGTCCTCGCGTTTGGCATATTCTTCAGCGGGAATTTCATCAGATATCTTGTCCGCTGCCTTTTCTACCGCAGACGGATATACATACGGCAGACCATATTCAGCCAGGATAGCATGCATTTCAGTAGTGTTCTCACCCGCCTTGCCCAAGATGTCCATTACTTGCCCGATGGGATTTTTCGCTTTGTCAGGCCATTCTATTATCTTTACGATGGCTTTGTCACCAGTCTTTCCACCTTTCAGTTTTTCTTTGGGGATAAAGATGTCATTGGCGAGCGTACGATTTTCTGTGACAAGGAAAGCGTATGAACTGGCAACTTCCAGCGTACCTACAAAGGTATCATTGGCACGTTCCAGTATCTCGATTACTTCACCTTCGGCTTCGCGTCCCCGACGTTTCGCATAGAAAGCAATGCGTACTTTGTCGTTGTTCATGGCATGTGCCGAGTTGCGTTCTGCGACAAAAATTGGATCTCCGCCGCCTTCGGGGATAAAAGAATTCTTTCCGTTACTCTTGCGCTGAAAAATTCCGGTCATCTCCACTCCGTGGTTGTTCAGCTTATATTTATGTTTATCCACCTCGGTGATATAATCATCTTCCGATAGCTCGGAAAGGATATCCATACACAACATTTTCAGAGGATGTGTAGTGAGGCGCAACTGCTCAAAAATATATTTCAGGGATAGTACTTCGTCTTGTTTCGCGTGGAAAAACTCCAGTATAATCTTGACAAGCTCTTTTTTCTTCATTCGCTTGCCGGCCTTTTTTTCTTTCTTTTCTTTGTTCTTAGCCATATATATGTCGATTGGTTTTAGTTGGGAAATATTATGGGGTGATAAAGTGATAGTGGGATATTACTTTGACAGCATATTACTACTAGTTACTACTTAGAAAGACGGTTACGCAACTGCGTTATCATACTATCACATTATCATCTTACCACTTTTAACTGATCTTTCTTTGCAAAGTAAACAAAATATTGTTTTCGGTAGTTCAATCTGCCCTTAAAATCTTGCCGGTCAAATGAAAATAATTAAAGAACGGCGGTACGTAATAGATTTATGTACTATATTTGCAACGACTTAGCAAAAAATAACATGAAAAAACAAGCTTTTGACAAAGAAAACAGCACCCGGGAAAAGAGTATTTACCGAGTGACGATTGTAGGAAGCGTGGTGAATTTCTTGTTGCTTATTTTTAAGTTTTTTGCGGGTATTATGGGGCATAGTGCCGCTATGCTGGCAGATGCGGTTCACTCGTTATCTGATTTTGTTACGGATATCATCGTCATTGTTTTTGTGCGTATCTCTTCGAAACCCGAAGATGAGGGGCACGATTACGGTCATGGAAAATACGAAACGTTGGCTACTGCCATTATTGGCATTTTCCTCTTGTTTGTGGGTTTCGGGATTTTATGGAACGGAGCTTCCTCCATTTATTGTTTTCTGCGGGGAGGTTCGTTGCAAGAGCCCGGTATGTTGGCGTTGATAGCGGCGGTGGTATCCATTATCTTCAAGGAGGTACTTTACCAATATACCATATTCCAGGGGAAAAAACTGAATTCACAAGCGGTAGTTGCCAACGCTTGGCATCATCGGAGCGATGCGTTGTCGTCCATAGGTACAGCCATTGGTATCGGTGGAGCCATCCTCTTGGGCAATCGGTGGAGGGTGCTGGATCCTCTTGCGGCAGTTATCGTCAGCCTTTTCATTATGAAAGTGGCTATTCAGTTATTGGTTCCCTGTGTAGATGAATTATTGGAAAAGTCTTTGCCTGCCGATGTGGAAGACAAGATACAGGAAACGATACTTTCATTTCCCGGGGTGAGCTCTCCACATCATCTTCGTACGCGTCGCATTGGTAATTATTACGCCATTGAGGTGCATGTACGTATGGATGGGAAGATATCATTGGAAGAAGCTCACTATACGGCGACCGCCATTGAGGACAAGTTGAAAGAGCTGTTTGGTAAAAATACCCATGTCGGCATCCACTTGGAGCCTATAAAAAAGGATGATGAAAGAAATGACAATAGGATAGCGAGGTGATAAAGTATAGGGTGATAAGGAGAATGACATACCAGGTAATTTCAATTGTCGGTCGTCAAACCATAAATATGTAAACGTGTAAATGGAAACGATTTTAATCACAGGAGCCAGTGGATTTATAGGGAGTTTCATCGTCGAAGAAGCATTAAAACGTAAATTTGGCGTATGGGCGGGTATCCGTTCGTCCAGTAGCCGGGAATATTTGAAAAATCGTAAGATACATATTCTCGAGCTCGATTTTGCACATCCCAACGAATTGCGGGCGCAACTTTCCGGCCATAAAGGAACCTATAACAAGTTCGATTATATCGTTCATTGTGCCGGAGCCACCAAATGTGTGGATAAGAGTGACTTTGACCGTGTGAACTATCTCCAGACCAAATATTTTGTGGATACACTGAGAGAGCTGAACATGATTCCCAAACAATTCATTTTCATCAGTACGTTGAGCGTTTTCGGTCCCGTGCGCGAGAAGACTTACCGTCCCATCGTGGAGTCGGATACACCTGTGCCCAATACCGCATATGGGCTAAGCAAACTGAAAGCGGAGTTTTATTTGCAAAGTATCCCGGGTTTCCCGTATGTCATCTACCGCCCTACGGGAGTTTATGGACCGCGCGAGAAAGATTATTTCCTGGTGGCGAAGTCCATCCGGCAACATACCGATTTTTCGGTTGGTTTTCGCCGGCAGGACCTGACGTTTATTTATGTCAAAGACATCGTGCAAGCGGTGTTTTTGGGAATTGACAAGAAAGTGTGCCGTCGCGCCTATTTTCTGGCGGATGGCCAAGTATATCAGAGCCGTACATTTTCGGACTTGATACGGAAAGAATTGGGCAATCCGTTTGTTATTCGCCTAAGATGCCCGTTAATTGTGCTGAAAGTAGTATCTTTGCTCGCTGAATTTTGGGCAAAGCAACGGAAGACCACCAGTACGCTCAATTCGGACAAATATAGAATAATGAAACAACGTAACTGGCAGTGTGACATTGCTCCGGCTATTGAGGAACTGGGTTTCAGTCCTGAATACGATTTGGAACGGGGAGTGAAGGAAACGATTGCATGGTATAAAGACAAAGGATGGCTTTAGATTTATTTAAAAGGGTAGAAACCCGTAAAGGGCTCTTTGCTGTTGAGAAGATTACGCTGATATATAATCTGCTGACTTCCATTTTAATTCTGTTTCTTTTTCAGGAAATGGACCATCCGGAGCAGATGCTGGCAGACCGGGTTATAATTGCCGGCATGACGTTTCTGTTGATGTATCTCTACCGGCTTGCTCCTTGCAAGTTCTCCGCTTTCGTCCGCATTGCCATCCAGATGTCGCTGCTTTCTTACTGGTATCCCGATACATTTGAGTTCAACCGTGTTTTCCCTAACCTCGACCACGTCTTTGCATCGGCAGAGCAGTGGATATTCGGCGGACAACCTGCCGTATGGTTCTGTTTGCGTTTTCCACAAATGTGGGTGAGCGAACCTTTCAACATGGGGTATTTCTCCTATTATCCGATGATTCTCCTCGTAGTAGTGTGGTATTTTCTTTATCGTTTCGAGCTTTTTGAGAAAGTGTCATTTGTCATCGTCACCGCTTTCTTCATCTATTATCTGATTTACATCTTTGTTCCGGTTGCCGGTCCGCAATTCTATTTCCCTGCCATCGGTGAAGATAAAGTGGCGCAAGGCATATTCCCAGCCATCGGCGATTATTTCCATCACCATCAGGAACTTCTTCCCGGTCCCGGATACGAGCATGGTTTTTTTTATAATCTGGTGGAAGGTTCACAACAAGTGGGTGAACGCCCCACGGCGGCCTTTCCAAGTTCGCATGTGGGCATGTCTACCATTCTGATGATTATGGCATGGCGTGGAAGTAAATGGTTGTTTGCCTGTCTGTTGCCTTTCTATTTGTTGCTTTGTGGAGCCACGGTATACATCCAGGCGCATTATCTTATTGATGCTATTGTAGGCTTCTTCTCTGCTTTTGTACTCTATATCGTGGTGACGTGGATGTTCAAGCGGTGGTTTGCACAGCCGATGTTCAAGTGACCCTATCCTCTTTTCCGGCATCTATAGATGCCTAGCGACAGATCTTAATATCCCTCGCGATAGTTCTTAATGCCTGTCGCGATAGATCTATAGGTCTGTCGCAATGGAACTATAGATCCATCAGACTGCTGATTTGCAGTTTATAACATTGGCTCTATCTTGTCGAAGATACGATACAAGTCTTCTTTCGTTTCTGCCCGCAACATCGCTATCCTTGTATCCCGGAAATTAGGAATACCTTTGAAAAGTGGACTGGCAGCCAGGTGGCGGCGTACATGCAAGATACCCCTACGCTCATCCAGCAGGCTGACACTGTCTTCCACTTCTTGCCGAAGCACGTTCAACCGCCATTCCGAACTCAGCGGCGGCAGTTCCTCTCCGGTTTCCAGATAATGCTTTACTTCCTTGAAGAACCACGGGCGACCGAAGCTGGCGCGTCCTATCATGATGGCATCTACCCCATAAAGGTCGAAACACTCTTTGGCTCTTTGGGGTGTGGTGATATCACCATTACCGATGATGGGAATGTGCATGCGAGGATTTTTCTTCACTTCTCCGATGAGTGTCCAGTCCGCTTCACCGGTGTACATCTGGGCACGGGTACGGCCGTGGATGGTAAGTGCGGCAATTCCACAATCTTGTAGCTGTTCGGCAAGGTCTACGATGATTTTGTTGTTCGCATCCCAGCCCAGGCGCGTTTTCACGGTCACGGGTATCTTCACTGTATCTACCACTGCACGGGTAATCTCCAGCATTTTGGGTACGTTTTGCAGCATGCCCGCTCCGGCGCCTTTGCCTGCCACCCGCTTTACGGGACAACCGAAGTTAATATCCAATACATCAGGACGAGCCTGCTCTACGATGCGTGCGGCTTCTACCATCGTATCCGTGTCCTTTCCGTAAATCTGTATAGCTACGGGACGTTCCTTATCACTGATGTTCAGTTTTTGCTCCGTCTTACTTACGGAACGTATCAAGGCGTCGGCCGATACGAATTCGGTATATACCATATCCGCTCCGAACTGCTTGCACATCAGCCGGAAAGCCGGGTCTGTAACGTCCTCCATCGGGGCGAGGAGAATGGGATGCTCGCCCAGGTCTATATCTTTAATCTTCATATTCTAAATGATTTCCCTGCAAAAATACGGAAAAAAGCCTACCTTTGCATACTCTAATTCAAAAAGATATGATGAAACTCTCTATTGATGATTTTGAAATCATGGCGCCCGTAGGCTCGCGCGAGTCTCTTGCCGCCGCTATTCAGGCAGGTGCGGATTCCATTTATTTCGGTATTGAGAACCTGAATATGCGTGCCCGTTCTGCCAATACCTTCACGATTGATGATTTGCGGGAGATAGCCCGGACGTGCGACGAACATGGTATGAAAAGTTATCTCACGGTGAATACAATAATCTACGACAATGATATTCCTTTGATGCGTACCATCGTGGATGCAGCTCATGAGGCAGGTATATCGGCTGTGATTGCAGCGGATGTGGCGGTGATGAGTTATGCCCGGCAGATAGGGCAGGAAGTACACCTGTCTACGCAACTGAATATCTCTAATGTGGAAGCATTACGGTTCTATGCCCGGTTTGCCGATGTGGTGGTGCTGGCACGTGAACTAAATCTGGAACAGGTCGCTGAGATCTATCGCCATATCCGGGAAGAGAATATCTGTGGTCCTGGCGGGCGGCAGATACGCATTGAAATGTTCTGTCACGGAGCTCTTTGCATGGCTGTTTCAGGCAAATGTTACCTTTCGTTGCACGAAATGAATCACTCTGCCAATAGGGGGGCCTGCATGCAGGTGTGTCGTCGTTCTTATACCGTGCGTGATAAAGAGACAGATGTGGAACTGGATATCGATAACCAGTATATCATGTCTCCGAAAGATTTGAAAACCATCCATTTTATGAACAAGATGATGGATGCCGGTGTACGTGTTTTCAAGATTGAAGGACGTGCCCGCGGCCCCGAGTATGTACGTACGGTGGTGGAATGTTATAAAGAAGCAATCCGTTCTTATCTGGAAGATACCTTTACCGATGAGAAGATTGCCGTTTGGGATGAACGGTTGAAGACTGTTTTCAACCGTGGTTTTTGGAATGGATACTATCTGGGACAACGCTTGGGCGAATGGACGAAGAACTATGGTTCTGCCGCTACGGAACGTAAGATTTATGTTGGCAAAGGTATCCGTTATTTCTCCAATATCGGAGTAGCGGAGTTTCTGGTGGAGGCGGCCGAAGTCAGCGTAGGTGATAAACTGCTGATAACAGGTCCCACGACCGGTGCGGAATTTCTTACTCTAGACGAAGCACGTGTTGACTTGAAATCTGTGCAAACGGTGAAGAAGGGGCAACATTTCTCGATGAAGTCGGTTAAGATACGCCCTAGCGATAAGTTGTATAAGCTGGTTTCAGTAGAAGAACTGAAGAAGTTCAAGGGGTTGGATGTGGAACAGCAGCGAGGATAAAAAGGGGAGATAAGGTAGTGGAGTGATAAGGGGATAATATTATAGAGTATGGACTATATTTATGAACTGGCAATGAAGGTACGTGACTATGAGTGCGACCTGCAAGGTATTGTTAACAATGCGAACTATCAACACTATCTGGAGCACACGCGGCACGAGTTTTTGCTGAGTACGGGAGTCAGCTTTGCCGCATTGCACGAGCAAGGGGTAGATCCGGTAGTGGCGCGTATCAGCATGGCTTTCAAGACCCCATTGAAAAGTGGTGATGAGTTTGTGTCCAAGTTGTATATGAAGAAAGAAGGTATCAAATATGTCTTCTATCAAGATATTTTTCGCGCTTCCGACGGTAAAGTCTGTCTGAAAGGCATAGTCGAAACGGTATGTGTGGTAAACGGGCGTTTAAGTGACAGTGAGCTCTTCGACAGTATCTTTGCTTCTTATCTTAAGCCGGTGTAAATCTGTGATGAAATGAATAACGATGAACATATTTGCTGTATAGCTCTTACGCTTTGCCCCGGTATAGGACATATCGGGGCAAAGCGTTTAATAGACGGTATGGGTAGTGCCACCGAAGTTTTTCACCAGCGACGGATATTGCCAGAACTCCTTCCTGGAGTAAATCCTGCGGTAGTCGCTGCCCTTGATTGTCCTGCCGCCTTCCTGCGGGCGGAGCGTGAAATGGAATTTGTAGAAAAGAATGGCTTATCTTGCCTGTCCTTTCATGATGAGGCTTATCCTTCCCGTCTGCGCGAATGTGAAGACGCGCCGCTTGTACTTTTCTTCAAAGGGAATACGGATCTCAATCGCTTGCGTGTCATCAATATGGTAGGTACACGTCGTGCCACCGACTATGGAAAGCAATTCTGTACCGATTTTCTTCACGATTTGGCTGCTTTTTGTCCCGATGTTCTTGTCGTTAGCGGACTGGCTTACGGCATTGATATCCATGCCCATCGTGCAGCTTTGGCGAATAACCTTTCTACCGTTGCCGTTCTGGCGCATGGTTTGGATCGTATCTATCCTTTTGTTCATCGCAAAACTGCCATTGATATGCTGTCCAATGGCGGATTACTTACGGAGTTCCTTACTGAAACCAATCCCGACAAACATAACTTTGTCAGCCGTAATCGTATTGTAGCCGGTATGAGCGATGCAACTGTCGTTGTAGAATCTGCTGTAAAAGGTGGTTCATTGATTACCGCCGAACTAGCGGAAAGTTATCATAGAGATTGTTTTGCCGTCCCTGGTCGTGTCACCGATACCGCTTCGATGGGTTGTAATCGTCTGATACGCGATAATAAAGCGGTTCTTATTCAGAATGTGGAAGATTTTTTGCAAACGATGGGGTGGATGAAACCGGAACAGGCTTTCAAGTCGGAAAGTATCCAGCGTAATCTTTTTCCGGAGCTGACGGGCGAAGAAGAAAATATCGTCCGTATTCTTTCCTGTCGGGGAGACTTACATATCAACACGTTGGTGGTAGAAACAAATATTCCCGTAAACCGCATGAGCACTTTACTGTTTGAGTTGGAAATGAAGGGAGTAGTGAAAGCATTGGTTGGTGGGGTATATCGCTTGTTGGTGTAAGGTAGAGATAGCGCAATAAACGAATGCCATATAGCAAATATATACTATAAACATTTTGCTGCTAACAAGATGGTAGTGAATATAACGAAGTTCCCGGACATGACCGGAAGGGGGCGGACATAAAAAAAGGAGTACCGCTGTACTCCAACCTTTGTTAACCTTAAATCTAATACTATGAAAAAAATCACATGACAAATGTATGCGTTTCGGATATATCCTGCAAACTTTTATTCTTCCTTTGCCTATCTTTTAAATTTCTTTCACGGATATTTACTGTTCTCGCACACGGAATGACGATATGAACAACATTAATGATGTATGGCTAACGAAATGTCAACTTTTAGTGGAGTTTGTCTGTTTCGTTATTGCTTCTTGTTGTTAATTCGGGAATGTATTCCTAAAATAAGAAAAGACTTCAGAGCTTCATCGTGTAACTTGCGCTTCAAATAAAAAACTCCTCTACCAATTTCCCGGCAGAGGAGTCTCTTTTGTGATATTAATCAAATGATATTTGAAATGAAAGTACCTGTCAGTCTTTCAATTTTGCAATAATAAAGTCACGGTTCAAGCGTGCGATATTACTGATGGAAACGTTCTTCGGGCATTCAGCTTCGCAAGCACGAGTATTTGTACAGTTACCGAAACCAAGTTCGTCCATTTTGCTCAACATCGCTTTAGCACGGCGCAATGCTTCCGGCTTACCTTGAGGCAACAGATTTAACTGACTTACCTTGGCAGAAACAAACAACATGGCAGAACCATTTTTACAAGCAGCTACACAAGCGCCACAACCGATACAAGAAGCAGCGTCCATAGCTTCGTCGGCGATAGGTTTCGGAATTAGGATAGCATTAGCATCTTGTGGGGCACCTGTACGTACACTGACGTAACCGCCAGCCTGCATAATCTTGTCGAAAGCCGTACGGTCGACCATCAAATCCTTGATAACCGGGAAACCGGCAGAACGCCAAGGCTCTACAGTGATAGTATCGCCATCATTGAAACGGCGCATATACATTTGGCAGGTAGTGGCACCTGTAGCAGGACCATGGGGATGTCCGTTGATGTAAAGGGAACACATGCCGCAAATACCTTCGCGGCAGTCATGATCGAATACAACCGGTTCTTTACCTTCACTAATGAGCTGTTCGTTCAGAATATCCAGCATTTCAAGGAATGAAGTATCGCCCGGAATATCTTTCATTTGGTATGTTTCAAAAGCGCCTTTTGCTTTCGGACCCTTTTGGCGCCATACCTTGAGCGTAAATGATATATTTTTATCCATTTTCTTTAGTTCTTTAAATGTTCAACTTCCCGATTAGCTCTTGTAATTACGAGTCTGTACTTTGATGGCTTCGTAAACCAACGGTTCTTTCAACAGCAACGGAGCTTTTTCGTCGGAACCTTGGTATTCCCAGCAAGCAACATAGAAGAAATTCTCGTCATCACGCTTAGCTTCACCTTCTTCAGTCTGATATTCTTCACGGAAGTGTCCGCCGCAGCTCTCATCGCGGTTCAAAGCATCATATGCTACCAATTCTCCCATAGTGATGAAGTCGTACAGACGGATAGCTTTGTCGAGTTCAACGTTCATGCCTTCTTTGTCGCCGGGGATGAAGAGGTTGGTCTCGAATTCCTTGCGGATTTCTTTCATCTTGGCAAGTCCTTCTTTCAGACCTTCGGCAGTACGTCCCATACCTACATATTCCCACATGATGTGACCGAGTTTCTTGTGGATGGAGTCAACAGATTCTTTGCCCTTGATATTCATCATCCAATTGATCTTGTCCTGAACCGCTTTTTCTGCTTCTACAAACTCAGGCAAGTCGGTAGAGAAACGGGGAACGGTAATCTGGTCGGACAGATAGTTCTGGATAGTGTAAGGCAATACAAAGTAACCATCAGCCAAACCTTGCATCAATGCAGAAGCACCAAGACGGTTTGCGCCGTGGTCGGAGAAGTTGCATTCACCGATGGCAAACAGACCCTTGATAGAAGTTTGCAGTTCATAGTCTACCCAGATACCACCCATTGTGTAGTGGATAGCCGGATAAATCATCATCGGATTTTCATAGGGACTGACGTCAGTGATTTCTTCGTACATGTCGAAGAGGTTACCGTAGCGTTGAGCTACCACGTCTTTGCCCAGACGGTTGATTGCATCGCTGAAGTCGAGGAATACGGCAAGGCCGGTGTTGTTTACGCCATAACCTTTATCGCAACGCTCTTTAGCTGCACGGCTGGCAACGTCGCGCGGAACGAGGTTACCGAATGCCGGATAGCGGCGTTCCAGATAATAGTCGCGGTCTTCTTCAGGAATATCTTTTCCTTGCAGAGTGCCTTCCTGTAATTTCTTGGCATCTTCCAGTTTCTTGGGAACCCAGATACGACCGTCGTTACGGAGGGACTCAGACATCAAAGTCAGTTTAGATTGTTTGTCACCGTGTACCGGAATACAAGTCGGGTGGATTTGTACGTATGCCGGATTGGCCATCCATGCACCTTTGCGGTAGCAGGCAATAGCGGCCGTACAATTACAAGTCATGGCGTTGGTAGACAGGAAGTATGCATTTCCGTAACCGCCTGTAGCGATTACCACCGCATGAGCGGCAAAACGTTCCAGTTTACCTGTTACGAGATTTTTTGCAATGATACCGCGGGCACGTCCGTCAATGAGGACAACGTCCTGCATTTCATAACGAGTGAACAGTTTTACCGTACCTGCATTTACCTGACGGCTCAGTGCAGAATAAGCACCCAACAACAACTGCTGGCCTGTCTGGCCTTTGGCATAGAATGTACGGGATACCTGAGCGCCGCCAAAGGAACGGTTGTCAAGCAAACCGCCATATTCACGGGCGAAAGGAACCCCCTGTGCTACGCATTGGTCGATAATACTGTTTGAAACTTCAGCTAAACGGTAAACGTTAGCTTCGCGGGCACGGTAGTCGCCACCCTTCACTGTATCGTAGAACAACCGGTAAACAGAGTCGCCGTCGTTTTGGTAATTCTTGGCAGCATTGATACCACCCTGTGCAGCGATGGAGTGTGCACGGCGCGGAGAATCTTGAATGCAGAAGTTGAACACTCTGAAACCCATTTCACCAAGGGAAGCGGCAGCAGAAGCACCGGCCAATCCGGTTCCTACTACGATGATATCCAAGCGGCGTTTGTTGGCGGGATTTACTAATTTTTGGTGAGCTTTATAATTGGTCCATTTCTCAGCTACCGGTCCTTCCGGTATTTTAGAATCTATCTTAGTCATAATGCTATTACAATTTAATCATTTACAATTTACAAATTAGCAAGCGCCGCTGCACATCAAAGATTTGATGAAGAACACGACAACTACCAGAGCGAAGCATACAACAACGATAGTGGAGTAGATGTTGGATACACATTTCCAACGGTTGATCCATACTTTGTTGTTCCAGCCCAGAGACTGCATAGAGCTCCAGAAACCGTGAGTCAGGTGGAACCACAGTGCGCCCAGCCAAATGAGGTAAAGCACTACGAATACCGGATTAGCAAAGGTGTTCTGAATGTGGTAAACACCGTTGGCGGCATACGCTAAAGTCAGCATGTCGGCATGCATCCCCATGTTGTGCATCAGTTCGGGAAGTTGCATTTTAGCCCAGAAGTTTACCAGGTGCAAACCGATGCCGACGATTACGATAATGCCCAGCACAAGCATGTTTTGAGAAGCCCATTCTACGGTCTTCGGCTTTTCTACTACGGCATAGCGTTCGCTACCGCGTGCTTTGCGGTTTTGCATAGTCAACCAGAAAGCATAAATAATGTGGATGATGAACAAAGCAGCCAAACCTACTGTAGCTACCAATGCATACCAGTTTGCTCCCAGGAACTCACAAACCATGTTGTATCCCTTTACAGAGAATAGTGCAACAAGGTTCATCGCCATGTGAAACGTCAGAAACAGGACAAGGGCGATACCGGTAACGCTCATCACCACTTTCCTTCCTACAGATGAATTACTTAACCACATAAATGATTGAATTTAAATTATTTAATAGTTAGAAAATATATTCATTAAAGACAATTCCGCTAATTTCTCGCAAAAATAGATGAAATACCTTGATTAAGCAAGGAATTAAGGAAATAATTCCGTAATTAGGAATGTCTTGAGACGTCTGTATTTCGCTTCCGACAGATCTTAATATCCCTCGCGATAGTTCTTAATACTCCTTGTGATAGATCTTAATATCCCTCGCGTGGGATATATAGTTCCCTCACAAGCCATCTATATGGCTGTCAATGTGCTGGTAATCAGTGTTTTTTTTGAGGGGTGGCTATTCTTCGCCTTCTTCTTGCTCTTCGTCTTGTCCTTTACAGATAATCGAGATTTTCTCACCGTTAGCGGCACGTTTGCGCAAGGAGCGGGGAGTGTCTCCAAAAGAGTCTTTGCAGAAATGTGCGAAGTGGGACAACGAATCGAAGCCATACCGGGTGCTGATGACGGAAATACGTTGTTTGGTAGTTTGCAGGTCGTTCAGGATACCCTCACGTTTCTTGTCCAAAATCCATTCGTATACCGGTACTCCATACATGTTTTTAAACAATCGGCGGAAAGTGGTGGTAGTATATCCGCCAAGGTGTGCAAATTCTTCTACATTCTTCACTTTGTCATAATTCTGCATCACGAAATAGTGGAAACTTTCCGTATATGTACTGATCGGGTAGAAGAATATACTGATTTGGTGGATGGGGTAATAACAGGTCAGAATATAGACCAGTTCCTGACATTTCAGTTCAATATACTTGCCACAACAATTTGACTGTTCATTGAGTGATTCGGTTAAATCCTTCAATAAATTGGTAAGCTTGGGGATGGCAATTAAAGGAGTATAGGTCAATGGGGCTTGTGAGTGTTCCAATATTTCCTTATAGCGTTCTTCGCAGATGAGAGGAAGTTCGGTAAACCAATAAACAATATATTCTACATCGGTCAACGCCAATAATTCTACTTTGGAACCGATAGCTTGAAGGATGAATTGTTGAGCTTGCAGGGTGGTACCGGGATACTCGTCACTGTTTACCAACAACTCTCCTTTCAGCATGAAAATTATGCAATTCTGTGTATACTTTTCAGCAGGGAAATGTTGCCCTTTGGAATATCGGCGATAGACCAATACTTCATTAGATACTTGAGGACATAGCCTACAGTCGATTTGTCGAATGCAGCAATTATCTGATGTCATGAATGAGCTACTGAATTGTATTAATATGTAAAATGTGGCAACAAAGATAGAATAATTTTGTGAAAACTCTAACTATTTGGGCTATCTTTGCAGCAAACTAATAGGCTCACTTCATGAAACAATCTGTTTTTTTTGTATTTTTTGCTTTTGTTGTTGTATCAAATCTCTTTTCGCAAAATTGGGATATTAATACGTTGCATAAAGTCAATAGTTGGGACAATAAGTTTGTCCGTAATTATAATAAATTTATTTCACGTTCCGAACCATACGTCGTAATAGGGGTTCCAGTCGCCATGGCTCTGACTGCTTGGGCAAAGAAAGATAAGGAGTTGTTGAAAGATGCTGTTTATGTTGGAACGAGTGTTGCCGGTGCATTTGTTGTGACCTACGGTATGAAATATCTGATTGACCGCGAACGTCCATATGACGCTTTCCCTGACAGGGTGCACCCCTATAGTTATGAAAGTAGCCCTTCGTTTCCGTCAAGTCATACGGCAACGGCTTTTGCCTTTGCTACTTCTTTATGCATAAAGTATCCGAAATGGTATGTCATAGCACCCTCCGCTTTGTGGGCTTGTTCGGTTGGAGTATCACGAATGAACGAAGGGGTTCATTACCCTTCGGATGTATTGGCAGGTGCGGCTATAGGTGCCGGTTGCGCCATAGTAAATGTTTTTGTTAATAAATATCTGAATAGGTGGCTGTTCGGAAAGTGAGAAAAAGCTTATCTTTTTACCATCTTCTCATAGGTTCCCTCGTTCAATACCTTTAAGGCCTGTTTTACACTGTTATTCGTAGTATTCATAACTTGAAAATATTCGTTCATATCCCATAAATCACGGGCTATCAAGGCTTTCAGCTGAGTCTTTATCAGTGGCAGGGATTTTTTATATTGTTCTTCATTGAACTCTATTTTCTCTTTCTCGGCTGTGGCAAGCATGTCATTCAGAATTTCATCACCAATTTCAAACTTCTCATTGAAGGTATCGAACTTCTTGTATTTGTTCTTCAATTCTTTCCGGTGGTTCTCTATGAATTTCATGGTAGTTTTGATAACTACACCTTTAGCTACCAGATTACGGTGGTAATCGGTATATTGAGTCGTATCAATCGGGACAAAGAAGTCTGGCATGATACCTCCTCCGCCATATACAGTACGGGCAAGTTTTTTAGTTTGATATTTTAGTGAGTCCGGGAAGTGGATACTGTCGGCATGCATCAGTTCGCCGTGATTAAAACGATCTATCAACTCCTGATTATATTTCTCCAGATTTTCTTCTCCTCCCGATCTGCCGCCATCCAATTTGGCAGTCTTGTCGTATGGTTTCTGTATACAACGTCCGGAAGGAGTATAATAACGGGCAATGGTGAGACGTATCATCGAGCCGTCCGGCAAATCAATAGGACGTTGTACCAATCCTTTACCAAATGTACGGCGGCCTACCACCACTCCTCTGTCCCAGTCTTGAATAGCACCGGTCACAATCTCGCTGGCTGATGCAGAATATTCATCTACCAGCACAATGAGACGTCCGTTTTTAAAGTTACCGTTACCTTTGGAATAAAAGTTGCTCCGGCGGGAAGTTCTCCCTTCAGTATATACAATAAGGTCTTTTTGTTGCAAGAACTCATTGGCAAGATCGATGGCGGCATTCAAATAACCTCCACCGTTACCTTGTAGGTCGAGTATCAAGTCCTTCATCCCTTTTTTCTGCAACTCTTTAAGAGCCTGGGTAAATTCTTCGGCAGTTGTCGCTGCAAAACGGTTGATGCGGATATATCCTGTTTTAGGTTGTATCATATAGGCCGCATCCAAACTCAAGATAGGAATTTTATCCCGTTTCACGGTGAAATAGAGCGTTTCGTTTACACCACGGCGCACAACAGTCAGTTTAACTTCCGAATTTTTTGGCCCGCGCAGGCGGCTCATAATATCTTCAGTACTCATCTTTACCCCGGCAATGGCAGAGTCGTTGACTGCTACAATACGGTCGCCGGCAAGGATACCTACTTTTTCAGAAGGTCCGTTGCTGACGGGTTGCACTACGAGCAGAGTATCTTCTATCATTTGGAACTGTATGCCGATACCTTCAAAATTGCCTTGCAACGGTTCGTTCATCTTTTTCACTTCTTCAGCATCGTTGTAGGTGGAATGCGGGTCGAGTTGTGCCAGCATTTTGATGATGGCTTCTTCTACCAGCTTGTTTTCATCTACGGAATCTACATAAAGATTAGCGATAGCAAATTCTGCCATTTGTAGTTTACGAATAGCTTCGTTATTTAGTTTTTGCGCCTGCGCTGTCACAGCGCACATACATATAATAATGAATAAAATTTTTCTCATATCTTGTTTCTTTATATTATATTTCCATTCCTTTTGGAATGAACATACTTATATCTTTTCCATATTGTAACAATTCACGTACGGTGGTCGAGCTGATACAAGTCAATTCAGGTTCCGTAAAGAGCAGAATAGTTTCAATGCCTGTCAATTTGCGGTTGATATCTGCAATAGTTTCTTCGTACTCAAAATCTTTTACGGTACGGATACCTCGCACAATCAGATTGGCATCTACCTGTTTGGCAAAGTCGATAGTCAGGCAATTGTATGATTGTACTTTGATACGTGGTTCATTCCGGTAATAGTTCCGTATCATTTCTTCGCGCTTCTCGATAGGGAAGTAGGTGTTTTTATTTTCGTTGATACCGATTCCTATGACTATTTCGTCTATAAAAGTCAGCGCACGGCTTACTACCGAAGAATGTCCGATAGTAAACGGGTCGAATGTTCCCGGAAAGATTGCTCTTCTCATGATGCTAAATCTTCTTCTATAACCAAGTTGTTGATAATAAAGTTTTGTCGTTCCATTGTGTTTTTACCCATATAGAATTCCAATAACTCTTTTACTAAGTCTGTTTTGCGCAGAGATACTTGTTCCAAACGCATATCTTTACCGATAAAATGTTTGAATTCATCCGGTGATATCTCTCCCAAACCCTTAAACCGGGTAATTTCCGGATTGGGACCCAGTTCCTCGATGGATTTCAGACGCTCGTCTTCCGTATAGCAATAATTGGTCTTTTTCTTATTGCGTACACGGAATAACGGAGTTTGAAGAATGTAAACATGCCCTTTCTTGATCAAATCGGGGAAGAATTGCAAGAAGAACGTAATAATCAGCAGGCGGATATGCATACCATCCACATCGGCATCGGTAGCCACTATCACTTTGTTGTAGCGTAATCCTTCCATACCGTCTTCAATATTCAGGGCAGCTTGCAAGAGGTTGAATTCCTCGTTCTCGTAAACCACCTTTTTAGTCAGTCCGTAAGAATTGAGCGGTTTACCGCGCAAACTGAATACGGCTTGTGTGTTTACGTCCCGGCTTTTGGTGATAGAACCGCTGGCAGAGTCGCCCTCGGTGATGAAGATACACGATTCTGTTTCCTGGTCTTTACCTTTTCCGTCACTCAGGTGGAAACGGCAGTCACGCAACTTGCGGTTATGCAGATTGGCCTTCTTGGCACGTTCACGAGCCAATTTGGTTACACCGGCTATTGCTTTACGCTCTTTCTCGGAATCTTGTATCTTTTGTAACATGACTTCTGCCACCAACGGGTTTTTGTGGAGATAATTATCCACTTCCGTTTTAATGAAGTCACCTACATATTTATTGATACTTACGCCACCCGGTTCCATTGAAGGAGAACCTAGTTTGGTCTTGGTTTGTCCTTCAAATTGGGGCTCTTCTACATTGATGGCGATGGCGGCAACAATACCGTTACGAATATCGGCATAATCCTGGTTCTTGTTATAAAACTCTTTGATTGTCCGGGCGATATGTTCCTTCAATGCACTTTGGTGAGTACCTCCTTGAGTGGTATGCTGGCCGTTTACGAAAGAATAATATTCTTCACCGTATTGATTGGTATGTGTAAATGCTATTTCGATATCCTCGCCTTTCAAGTGAATGATATCGTATAAGCCTTCGGCCGTCATATTGTCTTTCAACAAATCTTCCAATCCGTGGCGTGACAAAATCCGCTGGCCGTTGTAGATGATGGCAAGTCCTGTATTCAGGTAGGTATAATTACGTAGTAGGGTTTCTACAAATGTATTCTGATAAGAATAATTCAGGAAAAGTGTATTGTCTGCTTCAAAGAAGATATAAGTTCCATTTTCTTCCAGGGTATTTTCTGTTACGTCATTTATCAGTACGCCTTTTTCGAAGATAGCCGTACGCACTTTACCGTCGCGGTAGCTACGTACTTCAAAACGGCTGCTAAGGGCATTTACAGCTTTGATACCTACACCATTCAGTCCGACACTTTTCTTGAAGGCCTTGCTGTCGTATTTACCACCGGTATTCAACTTACTGACTGCCTCAACTAACTTTCCTTGCGGAATACCTCGTCCGTAGTCGCGTACGCTCACGCGAAGGTTATCTTCTATGTTGACTTCGATACGTTTACCGGCACCCATTTTGAATTCATCGATGCTGTTGTCCATAACTTCTTTCAACAATACATAGATACCGTCATCGTTTTGTGAGCCGTCACCCAGACGACCGATGTACATACCCGAGCGTACACGGATATGTTCCATATCGTCCAAGTGACGAATGTTATCTTCCGTATATTCTACATTGTTTCCGGGTATCAGTCCGTTGATTTCTTCTTCCATACTTTACACTTAATTATTGTGATATCTTTTCTTTAAATGCAAGGATACGTAATTACTTGTTTGTCAATATTGTTTTCGGATACATTTGAATGTTGCCTACTATTGATGTGAGATTAGGCTATTATCAGCCGGATATAAAAAGAGATTATCTTATTTCTCTAATGAATGCCCTTCTCCGTTTATGCTGTTCGGTCTTGAAGTATTCCCATTGGGCTTGTACTTTGCCGTTCAGCTCCAATTCGGGATTGCTTTCTGCAAATATAAAACCTAATTTCTGATAAACCGGAATTAGATCGGAAAATAACAAAGCGTTAACACCTTTGTTCTGGTATTCCGGTTTCACGGCAACCAACAATAAATCCAGCATCTTGGCACGCCGTTTCATGAACAGGGCCTTTAATAAATAGTACCATCCGAAAGGTAGCAAACGGCCATGCGATTTCTGTAAAGCTTCCGACAGGGAAGGCATGGAGATACCTACAGCGACAAGTTTGTCTTCGGAATCCGTCACAAGTGTCACCATGCGTAGATCCAAGATAGGCAAATACATCTTTACGTATTGGTTGATCTGGCGTTGAGTTAGGGCAGAGTAACCATAGAGTGGGCTATATGCTTCGTTCATCAGTTCGAAAATAGCCTGTCCATAGTCATGGGCAATCTTTTTGGAGGAAGTATACTTCTTGATTTTAAGATTATATTTGCGTTGGATGAGATCTGAAATCCGTTTATGTTTGTCGGGAATAGCCTCGGGGATATATATTTTATATTCCACCCAGTCGGCATCCTTCTCAAATCCCATACGTTCCATGTGTTCGGGATAATAGGGATGATTGTAAATGGTCGCCATTGTACTGAGCTGGTCGTAGCCTTCTATAAGCATGCCCTCGGCATCAAAGTCGGTAAAACCGAGCGGACCTTGTATATGCGTCATGCCACGCTCTTTACCCCACTCTTCTACGCTGCGTATCAGAGCTTCCGACACTTCCGGATCGTCAATGAAATCAATCCATCCGAAGCGTACCTCTTTCTTGTTCCAGGTTTCATTGGCTTTACGGTTGATGATGGCAGCTACACGTCCTACGATTTCGCCATCTCTATAGGCAAGGAAGTAATCCGCTTCGCAGAACTCAAAGGCGGCATTCTTCTTCTTGTTGAAGGTATTGAGCATGTCGTCGTAGAGGTCGGGTACTGAGTATGGATTGTTTTTGTATAATTTATAGTTAAAACGGATAAACCGTTTCAACTCTTTTTTTGTAGAAACCTTTTTAATTGTAATTGCCATAGTCATTTTATATTGAGTAGGCAAAGATACGTGATAATCTTCAAAATACCGCGTTGAGGTTTCAAAAACTATCTTACTGATGTCTATTTTTCCGATATTGTAAAGGCGTCATACCTGTATTCTTCAAGAGTATCTTTCTAAGATTGATAAATCAATACGGCTGTATAAATGATATAGCATAGTACCATGATACTACCTTCAATACGCGTGATTGTACGTTTGGCAAAGAATAATCCGAACAGCCAAAGCAGGATGCCGGAACCTGCCAATACCCACAAGTCCATATTTGAAATACCTGCCAATCGTAATGGCGTGATAGACGCGCTACAGCCCAACACGAAAAATATATTGAAAAGATTACTGCCGATAACGTTTCCGATAGCAATTTCCGGGTTCTTCTTCAAAGCGGCTACGATGGAAGTGGCGAGTTCGGGCAGTGAAGTTCCTCCGGCTACGAGTGTAAGCCCGATAACCGATTCGCTGATCCCCAGACTGCGGGCGATACCCGTTGCACCGTCTACAAAGAAATTACCTCCGGTAATTAAGGCTCCGAGTCCACCTATGATGTATAAAGCGGATTTCCACATCGGAAATTGTTTGATTTCCTCCACATTACCATCGGCATTTTCCGAACCACGTGAAGCGATGGCAAAAGTGTAACTCATAAAGATAGCAAAGAAACAAAGCAATAGCAAGCCATCGGTAGTACTAAGTATATTTTCTTTACTGCCATCTAAAAATATATCGTTGGCGCAGATCAACAAAACGATGGATGAGAGAATACAGAGTGGAATTTCCTTTTGCAACGTATCCTTGGTAATGACAATCGGTGCAAAAAGCGCCGTACAACCTACAATCATTAGTGTATTGAAAATATTGCTTCCCACCACATTACCGATGGCGATATCTGCACTTCCCTTCAACGCAGACGATACACTGACCGTCAACTCCGGTGCTGAAGTTCCAAAAGCGACAATTGTCAAACCGATAACGATACCGGGAATACGAAAACGTTTGGCAACGGATGCAGCTCCATCTGTCAGCCCGTTGGCGCCTAATAGTATGAGGAGGAGTCCTCCGATAAGTAGTATTATATTCATGGATTTTTTGTTTGGGGACAAAGATAATGAAACCTTTTATGAAATATCGAAAACATTCAGTATGTTTGAACGCTTATTAAGAAAAAGCTTTCTCAAATAAACAATTAATGAAGAAATAAAGATATGAGAGGATTTCGTTTTTTATGTCTGCTGTTGCTATTATTTACAACAAATGGAGTTTCCGCCCAACTGGTAGAAAAGGTGCTTCATGCTTTAGAAAGCGATAGTTTGCAGGCTCTTCGGCCAGTGAAGGCCGATTCCGATTCGGTACGGCAATTGGCCATAATGAAACAGGAATTGGAAATGGCGCGGTTGAATGAAGCAAACCTTCGAATGGAAATGGAACAGTTGAAGTTGGCGAGTTTTGCTGCTGATTCGGCGAGACAGGTACAACAGCGAAAACGTATTGATTCGTTACGGGCAGTTACTTCCGGTGTACCTGTGGTCGTAGAAGGCGACACCTTGTTCTATCTTTATGCCAAGCGCGGTGGACATACTCCCCGGCAACGTGCTGAGATGGATTCTATTGCTATTACGGAGTTGGGGAGACGTTTCGGCTTACGTCCGGATTCATTACATATCGAAAGCACTGATATCGTTACAGATTTGATGTATGGTGATAAAGTTATCGTGTCTTTCATTGATCAGGATGCATTGTGGGAGAATTGTACTCGTGAACAGTTGGCGGCGAATAACCGGAAAGTCATTGTACATAAGCTCAAGGCGATGAAAGAAGAACATAGTTTCTGGCAACTGGGAAAACGTATCCTCTACTTTATTCTTGTACTTGTGGGACAATATCTTTTGTTCCGGTTCACCAATTGGTTGTTCAGGAAACTGAAAGTGCGTATACAGAAGCTGAAGGATACGAAACTGAAGCCTGTTTCCATTCAAGATTACGAACTGCTGGATACACAGAAACAGGTAAATCTTCTTGTTTTTTTTGCCAACCTCTTGCGATATGTATTCATGTTGCTTCAGTTATTGCTCACGGTTCCCCTGCTTTTCTCAATTTTTCCGCAGACCAAGAACCTCGCTTTTAAACTGTTTTCTTACATTTGGGATCCGATAAAAGGTATTTTTCTTGGAGTAGTAGACTATATCCCCAATTTGTTTACCATCTTTGTGATATGGTATGCCGTCAAATATCTGGTTCGATTGGTGCGTTATCTGGCGAACGAAGTTCAGTCTGAACGCTTGAAGATACGCGGATTTTATCCTGATTGGGCAATACCGACTTTTCACATTGTCCGCTTTTTACTTTACGCATTTATGATTGCGATGATATATCCTTACTTACCGGGGTCTAAATCGGGCGTATTCCAGGGTATATCTGTCTTTGTAGGTTTGATTGTTTCGCTTGGCTCCAGTACGGTTATCGGCAATATCATAGCGGGTTTAGTCATCACTTATATGCGGCCTTTCAAATTGGGTGACCGTATCCAGCTGAACGATACTACGGGCAACGTTATTGAGAAAACTCCGCTCGTCACCCGTATTCGTACTCCGAAGAATGAGGTAGTGACTATCCCCAACTCTTTTATCATGTCTTCCCATACCGTGAACTATAGTGCTTCTGCACGTGAATACGGTTTGATTATCCATTCCGAAGTAACCATCGGCTATGATGTTCCCTGGCGGCAAGTACATCAGTTATTGATAGATGCGGCATTGAATACCCCTGGTGTAATAGACGATCCTCGTCCTTTTGTATTGGAAACCTCTCTCAGCGACTGGTATCCTGTTTATCAGGTAAATGCCTATATCAAAGATGCCAACCGTTTGGCGCAGGTTTATTCAGATCTGCACCAGAATATTCAGGATAGATTCAATGAAGCGGGTGTAGAGATTATGTCACCCCACTACATGGCGACACGTGACGGGAGCGAGACGACAATTCCGAAAGATGATTGGCGGGAAAAGAAGTGAGCCGGACTGTTGAGGGGAGCCGGCTCTATTAAGAATATGAGTTGTGCCAATTATTTGTTTTTGGTCACCGTGTGCAACACGTTTCCTTTCTTGTCAATCATACGCAGTTCCAGGGCATTTTTATTAGCTGATACGATGGAGAAACCCGGTTCGGGACTGCAGAATACCGTTCCTTCGATTGGCTTTACTTTGCGGCTGAGTGAAGCGGAAGAGTTGGTGATATAATCAATGTTACTACCCGCTATACGAACATGCTGAAAGTTGTGAATATGTCCGCAGATATACATGTCTACTTTATGTTTACGCAAGATCGGGTCAAGACGGGTTTGCAGATCCATGCGTTCGCTTTCATCTTTTGGCGTTTCAGCATAGATGGGATGGTGTCCGGCAACGATTACCCAGTCTTCTTTTGCGGTAGTGAGTACAGAATCTATCCATACGAGCTGTTTTTCATAGTCTTGCTTACAGGCATCAGGGTAAGTTCTGTTTTCGTTCCGGTATTTATCGATCATAGGAGCGGTATCTATCCACACCACGCGGAGGGTAGTGCCTTTATCTTCAAAAGTCTTGGTGTAATAACGGGCGGGCATGGTCCAGCGGCGGCTGACATGGGTATAGTCTAATACGGCTTGTGTGTTACCGCGATACTCATGGTTGCCCAATACGGGAAACCAGTCGACCATCAGTTCGGGATGGCTGTAGATTAGTTCAAAGTTTGTCATCCAAAGCGGATCGTTTACACTGCGTACGCCTTCAAAATGATGTACATCACCGGTGGCCAGTACAAACTCAGGTCCTACTCCTTCTCCCATCACACCCATAAGTTCTGCAATCGGCTTCTGGTCGTAATAACCGTTACGCCCCAAATCGTTGGCGACATAGAAATTGAATTTCTTGTCAAAGATGGAATAATCGCTGATTTGTGCCGTTGCCAGATTACTGAGAAAGGCAACGAATAATAAGAGGAATATTTTTTTCATTGTTATTTTCATTGTTTTATTATTTAAAAGTTGATTTTTACTCCTGCATTTACTTTCACCCCGTAATATTCAGCTTGCATGGTGCGGTCTTTAGTGCCTTGATAATAACGTAAAGGCTGGTTCAACAGATTGTTTGCTTCGGCATAGAAAGTTGTCTTGATCTTCTTTCCGAATGTATAGCTTGCATTGGCGTCCATATAATTCACTTTGTCATAGTAGCGATCATAGAACGTGCTTTCGCCCATTTCGTCAATAAAGTCGGAAGCGAAGTTGTAACTCAGGCGAATATTCAAACCATTCTTCTCAAAATAGAGTGAGGCATTGGCTGTATGTTCCGGTGACCCCGGTAAGCTGAGGCCTTTCTCATTCTCACGTCCTTCGAAGTTGAAATCCTCCACGCGTGAGTGTGTATAAGTGTATGTTCCGTAGAAGCCTATGCATTTCAATGCAGGGGCAATGAAGCCGAAATCGCGTTGATAGGATAGCTCTACGCCAAGCAGATTGGCATTGCCTGCATTCTTGGGTTGTGTGAAGCGTGTATATACATTGCCCTGATACTCGTAGTTGGTACTGATTTGGTCTACGATGAAATCATCAATCTTTTTATAGAAGATACCGGCACTGACCAGACCGATACTACGGAAATAATAATCGGCGCTCAAATCGAAGTTGTAAGACATCGTCGGTTTCAATTCGGGATTGCCGATGGTAATTTCGTTGTCGGAACGTTTGATGTTTACGCTTGGTACAAGGGCTGAATATTTAGGACGTGACAACGTTTGGGTGAACGAGCCGCGCACTTTAAGGTCATCGTTTACATTCCATTTCAGCAGTAAAGAGGGTAGGAAGTTGATATAACTGTTCCGCTTGCGTTCGGTTTTCGAGGTTATATCTTCGTCGGCATCATAAGTACGTCCCGTATAAGCCAGATCTGTATTTTCAATGCGAAGTCCTGACATCCATTCTATATCGTCCGTAATTTTCAGGTCGAAACGGATATAACCCGAACTGACAGTCTCACGCGCTTCGAAGTTACCGGCAAGTTCCTCTTGTACCTGTTCCTTCTCAAAGAGTGAAGCGTTATTCAAGTCCAGCGAACCGGTATATTCCTTGCCGGCATAAATGCCTGCCTGATATTTTTTGTTGGGCATGAAGTGCTTGTTGGTCTGATTTACAGTGCTTTTCAAGCTGTTTGCCATGAAAGCGTCTTCGTCCAGCGGAGTATATTCATAAAAATCCACTTCTTTATCTTTTGTTTTGCGTACCACCTTTGCTCCGAATTTCAATTTGTTTCCGTTCTTGAAAGGAAGTTTGAAGTTGGCAGAGAATTTCAGGTCTTGTTCCTTAATATCTTCCTGTTGCTCGGTCAACTCCTTTAAACTGAACTTGTCATTCAGAATCATGGTAGAACCTTCTTGAGGAGTGGCATACGGTTGGCGTTCATCATTCAAGTCGACGTTAAAGTTTTGCTTTTTCAGTTGGAAGTCGATGTAACGTTCGTTGGGGCGCTCTTCACTGGCTTTGGCATAACTGGCGTGCCAGTCCATAGAAAGAGAGCCAAACAGGTGCTCTCCACCGAGAGCGAAGTCCATGGTGCGTTGACGTTCCAAACGGGCGTTACGGTTGTCCGGCGTACCGGCCTTGGTCTGTATACGTACGGTTGCTTTTCCGTCAGCACTAAGGTCTTTCAAGGTAGTACGGTAACGGTTTTCCCAGTCGTTACGGTTGTTGAAGATACCTTTGAAAGTTAACTTGTGATTGGCATTGATATCCCAATCCAAGGCAGCCGAATAACTTTGGCGTTCGCGAGTGACGTAATATTGGCGGATTTGGTAGTCATTGACGAAAACTTTTCCGTTGTCATCCTGTTCCCACATGAATTCCGTATCATAGGAACCCGAAGGTGAATTCTGGTAGGATGCGGAAAGCATCATACCCAATTTGCCGTTGAAGAAGCGGTCTCCGTAGGTGAACCCCAGGTTTAGCTGTGCCTTCTCGCTTATCCAATTGTATCCGGTTCCGGCAGTGGCGGTGATAGTACGTTTGTAAGGTGAATTTTTGGTTACCAAATTAATAGATCCGCCGATAGCGTCGGCATCCATATCCGGGGTCACTACCTTATTGACTTCAATGGTTTGTATCATATCGGCAGGTATCAGGTCGAGCTGTACATTACGTGTATCACCTTCGGCAGAAGGAACACGATTTCCGTTGATGGTGACCGAACTGAGATCGGCGCTCGTACCGCGTACTTGTCCGAAGCGTGCTTCTCCTTGGTCGTATTGCACGTTGATACCGGAGATACGTTTCAATGCATCGCCGATATTGGAGTCGGGGAATTTTCCTACCTGGTCGGCAGAAACGATGTTGGTGATACCGAGGTTGTTTTTCTGTGAGTTGATAGCTCGTCTCTGGCCTTGGAATGCACCGCCAACAACGACCTCTTGAAGTTCGACCCCCTCATTCAGTACCACGTCTTTCTCTAAAGTACGTCCGGCGGGAATAGTGATTTTAAGTTCTACAGGTGAATATCCCACATAACTCACCTTTATGGTATAAGTTCCCGGGTCAAGGTTAGAGAAAGTGTAGAATCCGTTGACGTCGCTTGTCACACCTGTGCGTAGTTTCTCGATGTAGATAGAGGCACCCGGGAGGGTTTGTTTGGTAGCATCAATGATACGGCCACGTACCGTACCTTGTTTCACGATATTTGCTTTTTCATCAGCCATGGTAACATTGCCGGCTATGGCGAAAAGAAGTAAAAATAAGAATGCTCTTACAATCTGTTTCATACTTGTTATTGTCTGTTAATATTCTGCCGCAAAAGTAGAGGGATGCCGTTACGTGCAATTTACGGAAGATTGAAGAACAAGTAACAATTCGGTTACAATCCGGTTACGGGGAATAGGGGTATAATTATATTGAGTCTACCTCAGTGGTATACTTAGAAATCTCAGCCGTATACAGAGATAGACCGATTTTAATGGATTTGTTTACAGGAGATTAGCAGTTTCCTTTCATCGGCAAGAGTGGTAGCGAACAGATAGAGTTCTCCACCTTCTGCCAACTTCAGACGTTTACGTAGTTCGGCAACGCTGGCGGGGAAATTGCGTACAGTAAGATTGGATTTCTTTTCTGTACCTAACAGTTCCTTGACTTCCTTTTTGTTAAGGCTGCCGCTCTTGATTATCCGGAATTTCCGGCCGGGGAAGTCCGGTATATAGTTGTCGGAAGTGTAAAGATGGCTGTTGGGATGTAGTTTCTCTACCTTATATATAGAAGAGATACTCCGATAAGCGCCCGCTTTCAGAATAGAAACATTCGGCTCATAAAGATAGGTTTTGAGAGTGGAGGTGTATCGGGCCGGTAGCTCTTTTTCTTCCCGGCGGTTGAATATCAATGATTGTACTCCCTGTTGATAGTTGAGATTGATACAGTGAATGGGGATATTCTCAATGGGAACTTCTGCTTCTGCCTCTTTAGACGGAGATATCCCCACTTTTTCTACGTGCCCCAGTACAAGTAATAGCTCTTTACACTCGTTGTTCAAGGAAACGACATGAACTTGTTGCACATGTTTCAGGTCATGTAGCGCCAATGTTAAATCCAGCATCGGTGATAGTTTTACCAGTACATGTCGTGCTTTTTCAAGTAATAACTTTTCCAGGGCGGCAATATTCGGTTCACAGTCACTGATGGCCACCGTCTTCCCTCCGTGACTGTCTCTGCGGGCAGGGTCAATGAATATCCAATCTACAGGAGCCATCTGCTGTAAATGCCGGATACCGTCTTCATGAGAAACGGTGATATGGTTTAAGCCGAGTAGCGGAAAGTTATGCGAAGCGATTTCACATAATATTTCTTGTTGTTCCACGTAGGTTACTTTTTTGAAGCAGGAAGACAGAAAAGCACAATCTATACCGAAACCACCGGTGAGGTCGGTAAGACTATCCCAAGGAGATATATCTTCTTTTTGGGAAAAGGTACGGATAACTTCTGTTTTGTAGCGGGCTGTGGCTTCTGAAGAACATTGTTCCATGGAGAGATGAGGTGGATACAATAACATTTCATGAGTTGCCCATGTGGGTATTTTGTCTCGTGAAACTTTCCATCCAGTTATCTGCGTCAGTGCATTGGGCATATCCACCATCGGATATCTATGCGCCAATAGAGCAAGAGCACGTACGTCCTCGTTGCGATGTTCGCGAATAAAGTGTAGAGTCTCTTCTGATAAGTTCATAGGCTTTTTACAATAGTTTCTCTAACCACATTTTTACTTGTTCTGCATCAGGATGGATCGCTATGATACACCCTTCCCGGTCTACAAGAAAGGTTCGTCCTCCTCCGTTACCTATACCGTATTCTTCCCATATTTTGTTGCTGTCATTCAGTTCCAGCAGATTGAGCCACGGGTATTTATCTCTGTTTATACAGTTGGTCATATCCGAAAGTTTACGTTCACGTGCAACACCTACCACAGTGAAACCTTTGTCTTTATAGGCCTCGTATATTGGGATCATACTGATGGAAAGGCGCCGACACGGCCCGCACCATGATGCCCAGAGATCTATCAGTGCCACTTTCCCTTTGATTTCCTCGGATAAGGTGTGAAGTTTACCCTCTGCATCGGGAATTGTGAAATCAATAAACCGGCTACCTACTTGTATTTGTTGGGAGATAATCCAATGTTTCATATAGTTACTCATTGGATTATCGGTGAATTTACCATCATATAAGGCGTTGTATATCTCTTTGATGGTATTTATACCTTCGGGTTCCAAGTCAATTGCAACTTGGCTCATTAGTAAGAAAAGACCGGGTAACGTAACGTTTCTACGAATGTATTCATTTTGGAAATCTTTCATTTCCCGGTACATTTTTTGCATTTTCTTTTCAAAGACCTGATACTCCTCAGTATAAACTTTCCCTTTTTCTTTCAATGTCTGTATCTGCTTGTCCAGCTCTTTTAGTTTATTCTCTTTGTCTGCCTGTTCTGTTTTATACAAAGTTTCCATTTGTCGGTACAAGATTTTCATTTCGGGAGTCATCACTTTATCTGCCTTTTCCAATTGTTCGCGTTCTTGACGGATGCTGTTTGTGAAACGTTCTTTTATCTCTTGTCTAAAACGTAATAATTCTTTGTTTAGTGGGGTTTCAGTATGTATCTCGGATATTTCTTTCAATGGACGAATAGTTATTCTTATCATACCTTCTTCAGCGAAGAAACTGACCGGAGACCAAGCGCCATTCAAGTGGGCACTCCAAGGATAGAGCTCATAGGGTTCGTTAAGGTCTGTGTATAGATCGTACGAAAATTTCCCGTCGATGACAGGAATAGATATCCATTCGTTGACTCGTGGATCGCTATTGTAGCGCATTAGCATTATTCGGCTGTATGCTGGGTGGTTAATGACTGTTCCTTCTATCCGACAATGTATTTTTGAACTTTTTGTTTTTGTGGAAAGACGGATGTCATTAACGGTAAATCCTGTATTATTATCGGGTGTTTCATAAAAGTCTACGTATTCATCTTTAGGATCAACCGGTTCAAATTGCATACTGAATGAACGGGTATAAGTATCGGGCATATACTCTTTTCGGTCTGTTTGTATACCAGTGGTACGTATCAGTCGATAATTCTTATTCGTGTTTTTTCCTTTTAGTATGGATGATGAGGCTATTTTAACCCAATAATTGGGACGGTTGTATAGATTGCCATATAAGATAACGGCTGTATCTGATACTTCTGCCCGATAGATTTCCAACGATTCGGTGGTACGTACTCCACTGACGGGATAGTCAATAACTTTATTCTGTGCATTAATAATCCATGCTCCCATAGTTATCATTCCGAGAAAGAAAAGTAGTTTTTTCATGACTTTGTTGTGTTTTGATTGGATTATTGGCAACAAAGTTACTTTAATAATCCAGATAAACAAATGGTACAAAGGAAGAGTTTTGCTATCTTTTGAACACGAAATCAGGGTATTACTTGATATTTCTCTCTGGCAGTCTGTCGGCTATACCGATTGAAATGCCACCACTCACTTGGCAACGGACGAAAACCGGCTTTCTTCATCACTTGGCGTAATAACAAACGGTTATTGCGTTCTTGGACGGTAATCTTACCACTTTTCACCAGTTGTTCTTCATGGGTGATATGGGCTTCTTTGCCAAAATAGTCTACAGGGGTTCCCATAGATAGAGGATTTCCTTTTTCATCGAGGATACTGAGGTCTACGGCAAGGCCGTAATTGTGCAGACCACCACCATGAGCGGGATTGGATACATAGATATATTGTGCAGTACCTTTCACGATATTCCACATGGTTTGCTGAATGGACATGGGGCGTGCCGCATCGTATACGATGAGAGTATAGGCGGGGTGTAATTCTTTTAAAAACTGTTGTGCCTTTATCAAGCTTTCCATTGCTTCGGGATGGAGATAGGCTTCACGTAAATCTTTGTATAAGAGTTGACCAGTAAAGTTGTCGGTACGAGAGTACATCAATTCGATGGCGATGGTACTATCCGCCTCGGCTATATTAATGAAACCTAATGAGTCCAGATAATGTGCCATGCAACTTTTGGCGGGAAGCGGTGGCTTCTCTTTCTCTTCCTTTGCTAGAAAAACGGTAATAGATTGTTCATTGGTCCGGCAGTTCCCAGTAGAGTTTTCTTGCGCGGGATATTGTTGCTGACGGCATCCACGGCATCCGGATAAAAAGAATAAAATATAAAAGAAGAGAATATATTTCATTGATTTGTCCTATTTCAGTTGATATTGTTGGGACAAAGGTAATTGAAATATGTAAAATTGATTAAACCTTTTGCTTATATTCTTGTCATATAAATTACAAAACCATAAAGAAACACACAACACACTCACATAATGAAAAACATAATTGTTGGGCTATTACTTTTTTTATTTGTACCAGGAACTATCTTGGCACAAAAACGTATCATTACAGTTTCAGGGCAGGTTGTAGAGCAGGAAACTAAAGAAACTATAGAGGCTGCCACTGTACAATTATTAGCGTTGTCAGATAGTTCGCAGGTTGCGGGTATTGTAACTCGTGCGCAGGGACGTTTTGTCTTACCTCGTGTCAAAGCCGGTAATTATCTATTAAAAGTATCTTTTGTGGGATATACCACATTCTTTCAGCCTGTAACCTTATCTGAAAAGAAAACGTCGAGAGATCTCGGTGTGATAGAACTATCGGCAGATGGTATATTACTGGATGAAGCGGTTATTACAGCTGAGGCTCCTCCGATAGTTATCAATGAAGATACCACAGAGTATAACGCTTCCGCTTATAGGGTAGCGGCAGGTTCGATGCTTGATGAACTGATAAAACAGTTACCCGGTGCTGAGATTGATGAAGATGGGAAGATAACATTGAATGGTGAAGAAATCAAGAAAATAATGGTAAATGGTAAAGAGTTTTTTGGTAATGATACGGATATGTCACTGAAAAACCTACCTGCTGATGCTGTACAGAAATTAAAAGCCTATAAGGAAAAGAGTGATAACGAACGGTTAACCGGTATTAAAGATGGTAATGAAACACCGGTATTGGATCTTACCTTGAAGAAGAACAGCGGATGGATGGGAAATTTGAGTGGTGGATATGGAACGGAAGACCGTTATGAGGGGAATATAAATGTAAATCATTTCACGGATGATATCAATCTTTCATTTGTAGGGGCGGCTAATAATACCAATCGTCAAAGTAGTGGTCAACGTACTCATCAAAGTGCAGGTATTACTTATGCTCGTAAGAGTGAGAAATTAGATATAAGAAGTAATGTACGCTACCGTCATAATGTGAATGATGTGATTACGGAAACTTCTTCTGAAACTTTTTTGGGTGATGAATCAACTTTCTCCAACAGAGCCTCAAATAGACAAAATGGCAGTCATGGCCTGAATGGAAATGCGCGAGTGGAATGGAAGATAGATAGTTTGAATACTTTGAATACTCGTATAAACTTTGATTATAGTAAAGGTAGTTCATGGAATGAAAGTAGGAATAAACGACTCAATAATGATAAGGAAGATATTAATGAAACAGTTTCTGCAGGTAGTGGGGATACAAATAATCATGGAATAGAAGGTGCAATAGCTTATTATCATAGATTTCGGAAACCGGGGCGTAATTTTCATGTCTCACTCAATTTTGATTATAGTGAAAACAGTCGGGATAATTTCAATAAATCTTATTCCCAGTTTTTTATGCAAGACAGTATTTCGGATATTGAGCGAAATACGAAAGGTGAGGGTCATAATCTAAGTTGGAATATTTCTGCCAGATATATTGAGCCTCTCTCCAAACATTATAGAATTAGTGTCGGTTATACTTTTTCTAATCGACATGGGTTATCGCAGTCGTTGGTGTATGATAGTATCAATTATGCAGATCGTATGAACTATGGATATAATGACAATCTAAGTTCTCGCGTAGAAAACCACTATGGCAATCAGCGGTTTAATCTTTCCTTACAGGGCGACCATACGCAATGGCAGGGTGAACGTAAAGGTTTAAATTACAATATAGGTATTGCTTTAAATCCGCGTTTTACTGAAAGTGTGACTACTATCGGGCCAAATACGAATAAAGATTTACCACGGCAGAATGTTATAAACTGGTCTCCTTCCGTATCGTTGGATTATTATTTTTCACGTCGTGAACGTTTTACCTTTCGATATAGCGGACAGAGTTCTGCGCCTAACATGGAGGATCTTCAAGAAGTTATAGATGTTACTGATCCGATGAATTTACGTTATGGAAACCCGAATCTGAAATCTTCGTTTTCGAATACGGTTAGTGCTAATTATAACCGATATTCAGTTACTACTATGAGAAGTTTCCGGGTAGGAGTAGGATTTAACAATACTATGAATTCAGTTGGTAATCGCATGACTTATGATACCAGAACCGGTGCGCGTACTTATCATAAGGTCAATATCAATGGTAATTGGAGTTCGAATATGAACATCTCTTTTGATACTCCGTTCAAGAATAAGAAGTTTACAATCAGTACAGGGGCTAATGCCAGATATAGCGATCAGGTCAGTTATACGTCTGTAAATAAAAAAAGTACAGATGCGGAACTGAGTACTACGCACAACTTTTCTGCTACAACTCGTCTACGGGGAGCATATCGCAGTAACAAATCCGATATTGCTTTAAACGCTTCATTCCGTTACAATAACGTACAGAATAATAAACAAAAGAACAGTAATCGTGAAACATTTGATTATACACTGGGGGGAAATACGAATATTCGCCTTCCATGGGATATAGAGTTTTCTACAGATATGCATTGGCGGATACGTGAAGGATATAGTGGTGATGCGAATAGAGATGAATTCTTATGGAATATGCAGCTCTCAAAACGTTTTATGAAACGGAAACAAGCTATGGTGCGTGTTAAAGTGTATGATATTTTGCGTCAACAGAACAACCAGAGCCGTTCAGTGAGTGGCACGAGTATCACTGATACAACTACCAATATGCTTACTAGCTATTGTATTGTCCATTTTGTCTATCGTTTTAATACATTGGCCGGTAGCCGTGGCGGTGGCGGCAGGGGAGAAGGCAGGAGAAGAATGCACAATGTTGACGAATATTAGTTCTTTTCTTTGCGAGTTATTAATAGAAGAAGAATAATTGTCGGAGTGATTACTTTTAAAATATTTGTCACGTAAACCTCGCTCAGAGAAGTCGGAGACACAGTGAGGGTATACAAATAGATTTGTCTTGAATTAGAGGTAAAAAGAACGGGAATGACAAGGTTGTACTTGGAGAGTGTATAAGAGGTTCTATTCTGTTAAGAATGAGCCTCTTAATTTCTAACCATCACTCTTCCGATTTTTTATAAAATTTGCTTGGGCTTACATTATAATATTTTTTGAATACCTCACGAAAGTACTTTGCATCCGAAAACCCGACAATATCAGCAATCTCCGCTATTGTATGTTCGCCTTGCTTTAGTAATTGTGCAGCATGTTGCAAACGTATCATCCGGATATAGTCAGCCGGAGCATAACCGGTCAGTGCCTTTAATTTATTGAAGAAACTTGTACGGCTCATATAATGTTGACTACTGAGTATCTCCACATTAAAGTCCGAGTCTCCCATGTTCTTTTCTATACATTCCTTAACGGAAGCTATAAATTTCCAGTCCATGGTGTTAGTACAATTCACTGGAAGATTTTGTTTTTTATCTTCGATACTGTTATAAACCTGACGGAGCAAAGCGCGATTTGCAAGTATATTCTTAATCATTGCTTTGAGTATTCCCACACTGAAAGGTTTGATGATGTAGGCGTCCGCCCCGATTTCCAGCCCTTCCAACATGTTTTTCTCATCTCCCAGTGCAGTTAGCAAAATGACTGGAATATGGGATATTTCAAGATTTCCCTTTATAGCTGAGCAAAGTTCATCTCCGCTCATCTCGGGCATCATTATATCGGATATGACGAGATCGGGATTGAATTCTCGTATTATAACAAGTGCGTCTTTTCCATTCGGACAGGACTGAATATTATAATCCGTACTAAGCATATCCATAAGATAACTACGTAAATCATCATTATCTTCCACTATCAGGATACGTTGTGAAGGACTGTTTATCTGGAATGTTTCCGTAGACGAACCGGAATTTTGAGTCGGTATGATAGCTTCCGGATGTTCATCTGGTGTCTTGGGAGAGATAAATTTTGCTTTATGGAGGTGCCTGTTTCCTTTCGGGAAAGTGATCCGTACACAGGTACCTTGATGTTCGGTACTTTGAATCTGAATCTTACCTTTATGTAACTTGACCAGTTTATATACCAGCATTAATCCGATTCCACTGCCTGTCACTTTTAGATTGATGACATTACTACCCCGAAAACAGTTTTTAAATAATTTCTTTTGTTCACGCGAAGGAATACCGATTCCGGTATCTTTTACCTCGATACTCCAGGTATTTCCTTCCTCACAGGCATAAATGCATACACTGCCACCTTCAGATGTATACTTTAATGCATTTGATAAGATATTTTTTAGAATAGATCCCATCTTGTCACTGTCAAACCACACATTCAGATAGTCAAAATTGCTTTCGTAGACAAACCTTACACGTTTCATTTCTGCATATTTACGGAAAACGGCGTAAATATTATTCATATAAGAATTCAGTTCATACTCGGAAATGTAAAGAGTGGAAGAGTAGACATCTATCCGTTCGAAATTTATCAGGTTGGTCGTCAGCTGAAGTAATGTATTCACATTTTTAAGAGCCATATTCATATGCGGTAATGCTTGTTCCATCACCATGTGGTTTTCTACAATCTCTTCCAGTGGAGCCTTTATCAATGTAAGTGGTGTGCGTATGTCGTGAGCTGTGTTAATGAAGAACCGTGTTTTCTCATCCGAAACTTTCTTCTGTTTGTGCAACATGATGATACGGAATATAATAACCAGAATCAGAACCAGTAAGATTGCATATCCTACCATAGCCCATACACTGGCCCATATCGGAGGTGTTATGATAATCTGGATGTTTCTTGTTTCATAGGTTTTGTATTGTTCCTCATTGGATACTGTACGAATTCGTAATGTATAACTGCCTGGAGGTAGATTTCTTACAATAATCCGGTTGTCCAGGCTTGGACGACTCCATTCTTTATGAAAACCGTCAATTTTCCATGAATAAAGAATATTGGAAGGATAATCATAATTAATGGAAATTACATCAAGAGAAAAAGTGTTTTGTCTGTAGGTCAGTTCTAATCGGTCAGTCTCATTAATGTCTTTCTTTAGGGGAGATCCGTCATCACCCGGATAAATGGGGTGATAAGCTATCATAAAATCGCGCAGTAACAGACGTGAATAATAGGGTTCCGGTATCTGTATGTCTGTCGGGAACTTGACAGCACCGTCATTACCGCCAAAAATGAGCGTACTTTTGTTACATGCTGTGGCAGAGCCTGCATTAAAATTGACACTCATCAATCCTTGCTCTCGTGTCCAGTTACGGAAAGAGTGTTTCTTTGTTGAATATATGGTAATACCGTTCTCCGTACCCATAAGTAGACTTTCGTCCTGACGTGGAAGAATTGCATAAATATTATCGGAAATCAATGCACAGTTGTCTGTAAGGTACTGATGGATAAACTCATTATTATTAATGTCGTAAACTAGAAGGCCGGATCCGCGTGTACCAATATACAAGATACTGTCATCTCTTTGATACAATGCACATATATAGGGAGATTCGATAGGTAGGTCAACATATTGATAAACACCGGATTTCTTATCAAGTTGGTAGAGCCCCATTCTTGTACCGATCCACATCTGCCGGGCATCCTTTTCCTGAATGGTAGTGATAGAATTTACTCCCGGATATAAGCGCACGCTTTTGGTCTTAAGATTGATACGCTTCAAATGGTAATACCCACCGGACCATATATCACCGTTCGAATCTTTTTTAATGTCATAAATATATTGATCAGGACGTACTCCTGCAATAGCAGCCGGAGAAAGATAACTTATCTTAAATTCTTTCTTCTTTTCTATCTTGTAAATACCTGACGTAAAGCCGCCGGCCCATATCACACCGGGAGTGACTTCACACAGTGCTAAGAAGATGTGATTTTCATCATCTAATGCCGGGTCAAAAGAACTGAAGAAAGAACGCCACTCTTTTGTAGTAGGTTGATAAAGACTGATACCGTTACTGGTCGCAAACCAGAGATCACCATCACTGTCCTCTATCACGTCATGAACCTGATTGTTCACCAATGAATGGTTATTACCGAGAGAATGTCTGATTAGGTCGTAACTCCTATAGCGGTTGTTACGGATGGTAATGCCTGTAGGATAATTGGCAAGCCAGATGCGCTGTTCTTCATCCACATAAATATCATTGATATTGTTCCCGTTCATACCGTTATAACTACTATAATCGGCTGTTATGTAGGGGGTACTCATGCGGGTATTTATGTCTAGTTTATATACTCCTTTTCCACCTGTGGCTACCAGAAGCTCATGAGCGTTCAAAGCAACGATTTGATTGATCTCTACATTATTGGGTGATTGGCAGGAACTGATTTTTGCTGTTCTGCCTATGTCATATACGAGTATTCCCTCTTTATAGTTTCCCACAAACAGTTGTTTTGAAACGGCATGATAATAGAGTTTATGCACTGGGGTATCGATATTTTCCACCGCCTTATCTGAAACCAGTTTCCACCCTTTATCTTCTATCCTGGCTCGGAACAGACCACTTCCCGTACCGATAAAGAAATGCTCATCGTCTGTCTGTTCAATGGCCGTTATTTCATCATTAACAGGCGTTGGTATATGCAGAGCTGTTCCAGTACGAGTATTATACCATGTAATACTATCTTTACAACATAACCAAATACGACCATTCTTGTCTAAATAACCGTAATTAAGGAATGCCTGTGACTTATTTCTGATCAGTCTCGGATGTACGTAAACCAGTTCGAACTTATCATGTTGCGAATCATATTTGAAAACACGACCTTTTTGACCGATTACCCATAATACATTCCCCTTGTCCATATAAAGCCAGTGTAGGGCAATTCGTGAATCTAACTTCATACTATCGTCTGAAAAATTGTAATGCTTGATATGTTTTCCATCATAGCGATCTATCCCCTCTTGAGTTAGAAACCACATATATCCCCGTTGATCTTTCTGGATATGATATATTTTCTGATTATTCAGACCGTCTTCCAGCCCTATGTACTTATAAATCTGCCCCTTACTTACAGTACCGTTAATGAAAAAGATTGCAAAAAGTAAAAGTCGTCTAATATTCAAAAGTGTTTTCATATAATATTCAAAAAATACATTTGCAAAATTATAAAATATTAGTTAAAATACCATCGGGTAAATTAATAATCATATATCAAAACAATAAAATTGAATCAATAAAAAGTGGACGATATCTTGTTGTATCAAACATTTTTGATTTGGATTGTTCCAATTATGAGTTCTATTTAATAGATTATGGGTACAGCAAATTTAACAAAAAGTATACATTCTGGAATAATGTTCATGATTTCTAACGGTTTCTTTATGCTTACCGAATAAAGAGATAAAGATCGATTAGAGGGTACACACTTACCCTGCTGCATTAACTTTTTTGTTCGTGCTTCACGCTCTTTGTTAAATCATTTAGGGTTACGAATAGGCTTGTTGATATACGTTTCATTCTTCTGTTAAGAGTAAATCTAAGCCTTACGGTGAAATAGTCATTTGTCTTTCTTTGTACTTCTACTACTTCTGGGTTGATTGTCGGCATATTACATATTGTTTAATTGGTGAAACAACTGTTCTTTCTTAAGGCTAATGTAATCAAGCAACAGACCCTTAATTGGAGGTATCTATGAACTAAAAAAGCTATATTCTGTTAAGAATGAGATTTTTAGCTTGTGGATCAGTCTGGGCTTGAACCAGGGATCTTCTGATTATGAGTCTGTTGTTCTAACCAACTGAGCTACCTCGTTATCAACACGTTAATTATCTCTGTGTAAGTTCTAAGGTCAACAATAGGTCAACACTGAACTTGCCTTACAAATTTACTAAAAATCTTATTCACAATGAAACATTCTCCATTGTGATTTGCTTTGGACAAGAATAATCACTAATTTTGTGTTATTCTAAAACAGGGAGTTATGTCAAGAGATGTGGTAAAACAAGAACTATTGGCGAAACTGAAGCAAGAA